>ERZ1673771.2-NODE-2-length-238840-cov-23.201478_pt1 | contig 238840 bp, 215 predicted proteins | sample MGYA00580141_ERZ1673771 | MGnify/ENA primary metagenome ERZ1673771 (study PRJEB41219, sample SAMN04549647) | soil metagenome | isolation source: soil | place: USA: Nevada, Stillwater NWR | collected 2009-08-06 ...
ATAAAAATAAAGCAGTAGATATTATTGTAGAAAAACTGAAAGAAAAAAAATCTATCATAATTGTATGTTCTGAGTCTGCATATGATGGCAGACTATATAAAAGTGGGGATCAAGGAGTTTCTTTTGAAATTTCAGAATACATTGAAAAACACTTGAATATTAGAGTTAGAAAAACAATCATGGGATTTTTTATTAGAGCAGGTAATACATCTTTTAGAGATGCGATGATAGCTGTACAGATGGGTGCATTGGCTAGAGAGTGCATTAATAAAGGGATTTCTGGAAAAATGGTTGGCGTTAAAAATGGCACGGTTCAATTAATAGACTTTAATGATGTTCATTCAACAAATCAAAAACTTGATCCGCAATTAGTAAATATAGCAATAAAAAATAATATGTTAATAAAACATTAAAAATAGAAAGGGGGTGAAATAAATGTTGAAAATTTTAGTTGTATGTGGAGCTGGTCTAGGTAGCAGCTTTGCTTGCCAAATGAGTGTTGAGTCAGTGTTAAAAGATCTTAATGTTAAAGCATCATTAGATCATTCGGATCTTTCATCAGCAGCTGGGTATGGAGCTGATATTATCATTGCAGGCAAAAATTTTGAGCCACAGTTTAAGAGATACAACATTAATTCCAGCTTTATCTTTTTAAATAAACTAGTAGACAAAAATGAAATTAGAGAAAAATTAGTGCCGATTTTGCAGGAAAAGGGAGAATTATAAACTAAAAAATGAGGATTGTGTAAACACAATACCTCATCAAACTAAAAGAATTTATGAAACATATATTAGGAATTCTCCAATAGAAACTATAGGAGGAAATGAAAATGTCTGTTATTAACTTTTTTATCGAAAATATATTAACTCAGGCAGCTGTGACAATTGGCTTGATTGCTCTAATTGGATTACTTCTGCAAAAAAAATCTTTTAGTGAAATTACTTCTGGTACGTTTAAAACGATGTTGGGATTTTTGGTGCTTTCAGCAGGTTCTGGAATAATTGTATCATCTTTAACCTATTTTGGACAAATTTTTTCAAAAGCATTTGGACTGCAAGGTATCGTCCCGTCGATAGAAGCTATAAACGGGCAAGCTATGAATGATTTAAACCTTGGGAGTGAAATAGCTCTTACATTTTTGTTTATATTCATTTTTAATATACTCATTGCTAGATTTACTAGATGGAAATATATCTTCCTAACTGGTCAAGCAATATTATGGATGGCTACAATGACCACAGTATTTGGAGTAAATGCTGGATTGAAAGGGTTTCCTCTTATTTTAATAGGTGGATTAGTCGGTGGTATTTTTGCTGTTGCTATGCCTGCCATTGCTCAGCCAATTGTGAGGAAAATAACAGGTTCCGATGATATTGCCCTTGGTCACTTTTGTACAATTGGCTATATTTTTACTGCAGGAGTTTCAAAGCTCGTTGGCGACAAAAGTAAATCTACAGAGGATTTTAAATTTCCAAAAGGGTTAGAATTTTTATCAGATAGTTATGTTGGTGTAGGATTAGTCATGATTCCGCTTTATATCATAACTGCAGCGTTTGCAGGAGAAGAATTCGCATCTCAATTTTCGGATAATTTAAATTATTTAGTATTTGCGTTTATTCAAGGCTTCCAATTCGTTGTTGGTGTATACGTCCTTTTATCAGGAGTGCGATTGTTATTAGCAGAAATTGTTCCGGCATTTAGAGGTATTGCTCTTAAAATAGTTCCAGATTCTAAACCTGCATTAGATTGCCCTGTATTATTTCCATATGCTCCAAATGCTGTGACATTAGGATTTATCGGTACAACAATTGGTTCAGTTATTGCAATGTTTGCACTACCATTATGTGGATTGCCAATGATTTTACCAGGGATGCTTACAAACTTTTTTGCCGGTGGATCAGCAGGAGTATTTGCAAATGCAGTAGGCGGAAGAAGGGGGACTATTATATCCACTATAGCCCATGGAATTTTTATTACATTACTTCCCGCTTTACTTGTTCCCATTTTAAATTCTATAGGATTCGTAAATACAACTGCCACTGATGTCGATACTGTGATGGCTGCACTCCTTTACCATTGGATATTTAATCCAATACTTCAATTATTCTGATTCTGTCGAGGTGAACAGCAGTGGTATTTTTTAAAAAAAGAAAAAAGGAAAAAAAGATTACGAACGAGCTTCCAAAAGCACCAAATAAAGAGGATTTAATGATTGAGATTGAAAAAGCAGAAAAATTATTAGAAAACGCTAATGAAAATAACAAAATAGAGATTTTAAACCAATTAGGGAAGCTATATTTTGAAGCAGGGGAAATCGATCAAGCTATAAATTACTATGAATTAAGTATTTCTGAGAATAAAACTATAGGACAAGCGAATAATGAATTATTAAAACTATATAACATAAAGAGAAAAGAAGCAATTGATCAAAAAAGAGATTCAGATGTTCAATTATATTTAAAAAAAATAGATGAATTGCTCAAATTATCCAAAGATATTATTAGAGGAAAGGCATAAGGTGATATAAAAATGAAAAATTTAGTATCGTTGTTTGAAATGACTAATAACAAAGGGGCAATTGGTGCTTTTAATGTGCATTGTATAGAGATGTTACCGTCCATGATGGAAGCAGCAAACGAGTTAAACATTCCTATTATTATTCAAACATCGTTAGGCACTGCAGAGTATGTTGGCTTCGACTTGATGGTATCTATTATTAAAACGCTTTCTGAAAGATACAATATTGATGTTTGTCTTCATTTAGATCATTGCCAAGATATTCATGCAATTCAAAAGGCAATCGATAGCGGATATACTTCTGTTATGTATGACGGTTCTAGCTTGCCTCTTAATGAAAATATTGAAAATACTAAAAAAGTTGTGGAATATGCCCATAAACGGAATGTATCTGTTGAAGGAGAAGTAGGAACGATAGGCGGAACTGAAGATGGATTAGTTGTCGATGAAAAAGATGTAATGTATACAAATCCTGAGGATGCATATATGTTTGTTAAGGAGACAAATGTTGATGCCCTTGCCGTTGCAATAGGGACAACACATGGATTATATAAATCGAAAGCAAAAATCAATTTTGATTTATTGAAAGAAATTTCTTCCAACATAGGCCATGTGGGTTTAGTTCTACATGGAGGAACAGGAGTATCTGATGAAGATATAAAAAGATGTGTTTCTGAAGGAGTGAAAAAAGTTAATATTGGATCTGAACTAAATAAAGCTTATATAGAGGAAATAAATAAGACCTTCCCTAAAGCAGCTGATCGCCCTTTAACATCATTAAGAAAACTTTTTATACCAGCCAATCAGAGAATCAAAGAAATTGTAAAACAAAAATTAATCTTGCTTCAGAAATAAAAAAATGCATATGATACATTATCACAATACGAATCTATCAGAGAGAAAAACAAACCAATCCTTCGCTGCTTATTTAGCGGCAAGGATTTTTTTTTGTGAAAAGAGGGAGGATGGAATGTTGTTTCTATTTGTACAAAAAAGTTGATTCAAATAACTATTGTAGATTTTCAAAACTTAGAACTATGTGCTAAATGAACAATATAAAAATAAATTTAATTTACTGTTTTTAAGGAAGTAAACACAAAATCTGAAAAAGGGGAATGCTATAAACCCCCTTTTTCCTCATAATTTGCTATAATTGATGTTAGCTTAAAGAGTAAGGCTGTCAATTAACTCTGAATAAGATTCACATTCATTTCACTGTCACAAATTTTTCCTTCGTGTAAATATAAAATTCGATTCCCCAATTTTTTTGCTTCCTCAAGATGATGGGTGACTAATATAATGGGAATGCGCCAAAGCTTATGGATACGTAATAGCTCTTCATGACCTTTTACACGTGTTTGATTATCTAATGCAGAAAAAGGTTCATCTAAAAGCAAGGCATCCGGCTCGGTTGCAATGGCTCGTGCAATGGCGACCCGTTGTTTTTCGCCGCCTGAAATTTCAGACGGATATTTATCTCTAAGGTGTTCAATTCGCAGCTCTTTCATTAAATTTTTGACAAAGCTTTCATTTTGCATGCCATAAGCAATGTTTTTCCAAACAGTCATATGGGGAAAAAGCGCATAATCTTGAAATACATAGCCGATGTTTCTTTTTTGAATAGGAACAAATACTTTCTTATTTTCAAATAAAATGGTGTCGTTTAATCGGATGATGCCAGCAGCAGGTTTGCTTATCCCAGCAATACAATTTAAGATTGTCGTTTTTCCGGAGCCGGAGGGGCCAAAAAGGACAACAATCTCATTGGCCACTGAAAATTTTACATCTAATTCAAAATGGGATAGTCTTTTTTGGATTTCAACGATAAGCATAAGAAAAAACTCCTTTAAGTAAGCGACAATTTGAACTTACTATTTTTGTACATGTCTCATCATATTTCTTTTGCTCCACCAATTAAGCCATAAAATAGCGCTAAAGCCGAGGGCAACGATAATGATCACCCAAAATTTTGCCGTTTCCAAATTACCTGACTCCACCGCAAAATAAATGGCTAGAGGAATAGTGTCGGTGACATTCGGAATATAGCCGGCGAGCATGAGAGTGGCACCAAACTCTCCTAACGCTCGTGCAAAGGATAAAACTAAGCCAGCTAACAGTCCTGGCCATGCCAGTGGAAAAGATATCGTCCAAAACACTCTCCATTTCGATGCCCCCATTGTATATGCAGCATTTTCAATATTTGGGTCATACTGCCGAAACGCTGCAGATGCACTTTGATACATTAAAGGAAAAGACACGACGACTGCTGCGATCACAACAGCATACCAGGTGAAAACAATTTGGAAATCAAACCAATCAAGCAGTAATCGACCAATAAAACCGTTTTTACCAAATATATATAATAAACCAAAGCCTACAACTGTAGGCGGAAGCACGAGTGGCAGCAAAATAATCGCTTCTATAATACTTTTCCCTCGAAAGGAGTTACGACTAATCAATCGTGCCAACACAACCCCAGTAACAAATACAATAAACGTGGCGATTGTTGCCGTTTTTAAAGAGAGTATAAGTGGCGAGTAATTCATATTTGTCGTTCACCTTTTCATAAAGTTTCATCATTTTTCGTTATAAATGGTTATAATTATTTTGAACTTTGGAGTAAAGGAAATGGTAAAACAAGAAGTTGAGTCATTTCCATTGAAAAAGAGCGAAACAAAACATGATATAATCAAGATTAGATATAAACTACATAGCCATCTTCTTGTTAAGAAAATAATTAATTTTATTTATATTTAAATATAAATCATTGATACAGAAGTTATCAATACAATATATCAAATTACATTTAATTACTTATAACGAATTTTTTTATGAAGGAGCAAGTAGGTATGGAAAAAAATCTTTCTTATACAACCGAGGAAGTGGCAAACATATTAAAGGTTTCAAAATTAACCGTATATGATTTAGTGAAAAAAGGGTTATTACCTGCTTATCGTGTCGGACGACAAATGCGAATTGATCCTTCCGATCTAGAAGAGTATATAAAAAAGTCAAAAAAAGAATTGCAGCCAAGCTCCGTACAGTCATCAAAAAAAGAAACATCGATTGAAACTCAAGGGTATTTGCAGCCTAGACAATTAATTATAAGCGGCCAGGATATGAGCTTAGATATTTTGGCGAACTACTTAGAAAAATCCTCGAAAAGGTTTCGGCCACTTCGTTCTTATGTTGGAAGCTTAGAAAGCCTAATTTCAATGTATCAAGGATATTCAGACATTGTCAGTACACACTTAATCGAAGGAATTTCAGGTGAATATAATGTTCCGTATATCAATAAGATACTAGTGAATTTTCAGTATATCGTGATTCATTTACTAACAAGGAAGGCAGGCTTTTACGTCAAAAAGGGAAACCCGTTGAATATTAAGCATTGGGAAGATTTAAGAAGAAAAAATATAAAAATTGTGAACCGGGAAAAAGGTGCGGGTGCTCGTGTTTTACTAGATGAATGTTTGAGAAAGTATCGCATACCTGTTTCTGAAATTAACGGCTATGACAATGAGGTAACCAATCACGTAAGTGTCGCAAGTGCTGTCGCTAAAGGGGATGCAGATGTCGGGGTAGGAATTGAAAGAGGGGCTAACCTAGTTAAAGATGTCGATTTCATTCCGTTAGTTAATGAAAAGTACGATTTGGTTATTTTAAAGAACGATGAGAATAGAGAGTTAATTAGTCAAGTCCTGCAAATTTTAAGATCGGTTCACTTTCAAAACGATTTAAAAGCACTAGGAGGCTATGATTTGTCACAAACCGGACAAGTCGTTTATGAAAGCTGAAATGGATCCAGCTAAAAGCCAGGGGTTCTCTTAAAAACCTCTGGCTTTGTTTTATCACTTTTTGGCACTGGAATATCTGGTTTTCTTGATTCGTGAGCACTGGAAATGAAAAACCAAAAAGAGAAACATAAGTATATCTTTTTCTATTATATTTATTTATAATTAAATATAATTAATTATAAATAAAAGAAAATAGGATGTTGTAAAGATGAACATTCATTTTAAAGCGATAGGAAAAATTCTAACCCCTTTTAACACCTTGGAAGGAATGCCGATTCAATCGGCGGCGGCGAAAAATGTAGAAGGAACAATAGAGCTTAACCCATTGTATGTAGAAGGGATGAAAGATCTGGACGGCTTTTCACATCTTATTCTTATTTATTATTTTCATAAGGTTCATGAATATTCATTGCAGGTAGTTCCTTTCTTAGATGATCAACCCCATGGTATTTTTGCAACAAGATTCCCGAAAAGACCGAACCCAATCGGCTTTTCAGTCGTTCGATTGAAAAGTATTGAGGGGAACCATATCCATGTCCTAGATGTCGATGTATTGAACGAAACACCTCTACTCGATATAAAGCCTTACGTTCCGATGTTTGATGCAATAGAAACATCTAAGATTGGATGGTTTGAAAAAAGAATCGAAAACGTAGATAAAGTAAAAGCTGATAAAAGCATTTATTGAAAAGGCGTTATTGGCAAGGCCGATTAAAAAAGCACCTTATGGTTTTTTTTCATTGCACTGAACAAATGTGTTTTTTCTATCCATGAACGGAGACACTTTACTATTCTATATAATTATATTTTATATAAATTAATTATATACTATACAAAATAGTTATAAGAAATTATAATAAGTTTTATATTAGATTAAAAGTAGAAGGGGGAGAGAAAGCATGAAGCATTCTATTCGCATAATCATGATCATGTTTTTGTGTGCTTCAATCTTTTTTATTTTTGGTTGTACAAACGAGGGAGAAAAACAGGAATCAAAGAAGACAGAGGATAAACAGACAGTACAATTAACCATCTCAGCAGCCGCAAGCTTACAAGATGCCTTAACGGAAATTCAGAAAAAGTATGAAAAAGAACATGAAAATATAAAAATTACATTTAACTTTGGAAGTTCTGGTGCATTGCAACAGCAAATCGAACAAGGAGCGCCGGTAGACCTATTTTTCTCGGCTGCTGAAAATAAGTTTCGTCCACTCGTAGACAAAGGATTGATTAACAAAGAAGAGAGCAAAAACTTGCTAGGAAATGAAATCGTTTTAATCGTTCCGAAAGATAAAGCAGACACAGTAAAAGGATTTCAGTCTTTGGCAGACAGCGGTATTAAGCAATTTGCATTAGGAAATCCTGAAACTACTCCAGCAGGTCAATACGGGCAGCAAACTCTGACCAAGCTAAATCTTTGGCCAAAAGTAAAAGAGAAAGTCGTATACACAAAGGATGTGCGCCAAGTATTATCATATGTAGAAGCAAATACAGTGGACGCAGGAATTGTATTCAAAACTGATGCTCAAATATCTGATAAGATAAAAATTGTCGACATCGCAGACGCAAATATGCATGATCCTATTATTTATCCAGTTGGCATCATTAAGGACACAAAGCATAAAAAAGAGGCTGCCGATTTCTATCAGTACCTACAGACAGAAGATTCGTTTCAAATTTTTGAAAAATTCGGATTTAAGATTTTGAAATAAGCGATATGACGAAAGAATATTTGAGCCCTTCATGCCCGCCATTAGTAGATTCTTAAAGAAAAAAGCTGATTACGAAAGGTAGTTCAACTTACGAGAGTTTTGATCCTTGGAAATTGCCTCAGAGCATTTATTATGTTTATTTGTACAATACAGATGGACAAAAGATTGGCAATTAGGACCTTGAATTGTATTAGTCGTCATCGTCTAAATCTCCGTTAAAGTTGAATTACCATCATTTTTTTAATGCGACAAATATTTTTAAGACAACTATCAGCTATTATATTTCATTAGTAGCGATAGTGTGGAAAAATCGCCTTGTTTCATTTAAATGTCATATGGTGACATTAGTCATTAGGGCGAATTTTTTTTATGAATTATAAAATCTGAAATGATTATTGTGTAGATTCCGTTCAACTCAACTTGCGAATCCGTAGTTTTGCTTTTTTATATTCATAATTGCAATATGAATACAATTACAGATAAAAGCACCACAAAAATTCCAATGGAAAAGATTGATGGAACCACAACGAATAAATGAGTAACAGCAGCAATGAGCTGACCAGGAACATATTTTTTGTATAGCAAAATTTTTTTATGACAAGACCTAGAAAGATAAGCGACCAGTAAAACCATGCTGGAATATTTGAAACGATATTGGCACTCACAAGATAGTTAACCAAAAAGGTTAGCATTGCCGCAAGCAATACTTCATTTTAAACAAGAAATATCAATTGTAAATTTCTAGATAATTTAAATACCTTAAAAACAAAAATAGAGTGGAAAACGTACTTCTAGATTTTTTGGAAGAAAATCCTAGTATCCGGATTCTATCTGTCCCACAGCCGCTTCATCACCATCCGCTCCCACCACTTCCACGGCAATATATTTTTCAAGACAATTCCTAATTTCACACCTTTGCCAACCGGATACCGCAATTTCGGATAAGGAGACTTTGCCACGTGTACAATCTGTTGGATCACTTCATACGGAGAGGGTGCCGTGTCAGCAACATGGTTGACATATTTCAAAATTTTCTCCATCTCTTTAACATAAGGAGAATCCGGATTGACCGATACCGCATCCAGCCCTTTTGACCAGATTTCCGTTTTATAGGATCCCGGTTCAATTAAAACGACATGAACACCGTACGGCAGCATCTCTAAACGCAAAGACTCGCTGAATCCTTCCACCGCAAACTTGGATGCCACATAAGGTCCCATAGAAGGGAATCCGATTCGTCCGCTAATACTGCTTATATTCACAACCTTGCCGCTTCTGCGTGCCCTCATCGACGGCAAAACAGCTTTTGTTACTGCCACCAAACCGAAAAAATTCGTTTCAAATTGCCTCTGCCATTCTTCAACAGCAAGCTCCTCCGTAAACCCTCCCGCTGCATACCCCGCGTTGTTTACCAACAGATCAATTTGGCCGTAATCTTCAATCACATTCTGAATTACAGTTTCCGCTGCTGAAAAATCGGTTACATCTAGTTGGATAATCTCAATCCGGTCTGTTACACCTGCTTCTTTGGCTGCCGCTTCCAGTCGTCCTCTCTTATCCAAATCTCTCATTGAAGCCAGCACGCGGTAGCCTTCGCGGGCAAGCGCTACACTTGTTAGCAATCCAAAGCCGCTTGAAGCTCCTGTAACAAACGCAACAGGTTGTTTCTTTAAAGTTTGATTCACAAGATTCCCTCCAGCTATTCATATTCTAACACTGCCTTTTTGCTAAATATATGTAGAGCATCATCACTGCTTTCGTTCGCAAATTCCTTCAAAAATCTGCTCCACCTAGATGTTTTAACAATTCCTGTCTCTTCTTAATAAACACTTTTTATTGGAATTGTATCATGAAAATAATGGAATAGATTTCGTAAAATAAATTTTGCTTCTTTTGTGGATGAATATAGCGTTTATTTTTAATTCTCTTTTTTCTTAACCAAGTTAAAAATGGAAATATATGATATTATAGGTATTAGGTATTTAGTAATACAGGAGGGATTTAATGACAAGTGATTTAGAAAGATCCAAAGTGATTCAAATCTTTGAGTATTTATTGGCAGTAAAAAACTTAAACGAAAAAATCATCCGGAATATTAATGAATACGAAAGAGTTTGGTGGATTAACGAACTTCCTCATTTTGAAGGTTGTTATTTAAATGGAAGTGGAGAAAATATTGACGCATGGCTTGAAGTCCACAAACAGGATATTCCACCAGCTCCTGCTTTACCTAAAGGATTAAGCAAATGGATAAGAAAGTGGGATAATCCTGTTAAAGAGCCGGAAAAAGTCCTACAGATTTCAAAAGGGTATGACAAAGAGAAGAATGAAGAAGTCCTTGAAAAATTTGAAGATGATGAGGAAAGAGTAAATACATACAACGAATGGTATGAGAACAAATGGAAACCTTGGGCAAATGAAGCTTTGCCAAAATTTCAGATACAAAAATTGTATATGGAATTGTTTGAACTTCATCAGCGTTTGCAGAGAGAAGGTGATGATTTAGAAATTGGGTGTGGGCATGGGCTACTTGTTTGGAAAATAAACGATGAATTCGTTTATAGACATTTATTGGTCACTAAAATGGAATTACAATTCAATGCTAAAAAAGGCGTTTTCTATCTTATCCCTACTAGTAAAGGGACTCAATTAGAAACAGATATGCTCACAAATATTAACATTCCGAATGCTTCGAGACTGCAGGAAATGGAGTCAGAAATTGATGATTTGGATTTGTCACCATGGGATGAATTAATTGAGCCTGTTTTCCGTGAAGTTGCCCATACAATCAGCTCAAAAGGATCATACAAAAAAGGATTAACTCCGGAAAAAATGCAAGAAAAGCCAAACAATCCTGTTGTTTTTTATATGCCGGCTTTCTTCCTAAGAAAAATTGGAGGGAGATTGTGGCAGAAGGAGTTATCCACAGCAATCGAAAAAATAAAGAATGGTTATCCCGTTCCTGAGACGATTACGACTCTTACTTCGACATCTGAAGAGAAAAGAGAGCAAAGACATGAAAGTTTCAATAACAGTGAATGGAAAAGTGTTGGGGAGGATTTGTTATTTCCATTACCCGCTAATAATGAACAAAAATTAATTGCAAGAAAGCTTGCATTAAATGAAGGTATAGTTGTTCAAGGTCCACCAGGAACAGGTAAAAGCCATACGATCGCTAATCTCATTTGCCATCTCCTTGCGCATGGAAAACGGGTTCTTGTAACGAGTGAAAAGGAAAGAGCACTCCAAGTATTAAGGGACAAAATTCCTAAAGAGATACGTTCATTATGCGTCAGTGTGTTAGGAGGAGACTCCAGATCAGTGAAAGAAATTGAGGATTCAATAAAAAGTATTGCTGAAAACTTAGATACAAAACAAATTGAGGTATTAAATAAAAATATTGAAAGATTACAGGAGGAGTTGCACCAAACAAAACGGAACATTGCCAAAATTAATACAATGATAAACAAAGCAGCGGAAATCGATAATGAAAAGAAAAAAATAAATGGTGTAGAATTTACACCTCTTGAAGCGGCAAAATGGCTAAAGGAAAATGAGAAATATAACTGGCTTCCTGATGATATAGATCCATCGGTTTCATATCCTTTTACAACTGCGGAAGCTATGCAATTTTTCCAATTACTAGGTGAAATTCGAACGGAGGATCGCATTTCTTTTTCACAACATCGCTTGAAAACAGAAGAACTAGTTGATCCCGTAACATTTGAAAAACATGTTCAAGCTATTCAATCGATAGAAAATAAAATGGTTGAAACAGAGAAATACCTAGAAGGATGGAATGTTACGACTGAATTAACATTTCATTTAGATGACATTCTTCACTTAACGAAAACAGTTTTAAATCATTTAGAAGAAATTAGTAAAGAAAATTGGTTAGAAATCATATTAAAAGAGATCATTACCCAACCTGACAAAAAACAGTTTTGGGAAGAGTTTACGAGCGAATGTAAAGAAAGAATAAACAATGTTTATCGATTAACAAATGATTTAATTGAAGATGAAATCGTCATTCCTTCTAATGACAATCACGCTCTCCTGAAAGAAGATTTACATTTTATTCAGGAGAGAATGAAAAATAATAAAAGTATAGGATGGTTTTTCCAAAAAGTTACTGGAAGAAAATATGCTTACATTTTTGAACAATACAAAATAAATGGGCTGTCTATTCGTAATTCAGATGATGTAACAAAACTTTTAAAATATCTCGAACGAGAAGAGCTGATTAAAAAGTTAGTATTGAAATGGAATCGGATAATGGACGAAAACGATGGACCAACGATCAATGCTGATCAAAAAAGGTTTACATCTGAAGTTAGTGAGCTATTGAATCAGCTAGAAATGATTTTAAATTGGGATAAAAATGTAGTAGAGAAGTTTAATGAAGTTCTAAAAGAAATTAAAATTAACGAAGAACCAAAGTGGAATAACATTGATTGGTTTATAAAACTACAAAACGGATTTTCTGCTTTAAATGATAAAATTTGCTGGGAAAAAGAAAACAAGTTTTTCGATAAGATTTTAACATTTTTACAAAAACAACAATCCATATTCAATGCACATGAATCCGGCAAAAAACTGTATGAAGCATGTAAAACAAGGGATGTTCAATTGTGGAAAGAAGTCTATAACGACCTGTTACGTTTAGAGGCATTAGAAGAACCGTACAAACAATTTAACTTTTTAAAGAAAAAATTAGAGGAAGCAGCTCCTCGCTGGTGTGAGTCGCTCTTATCACTAGGAGGAAAAGGAGAACCATTATTCCCACCTGATGATATAGACAAGGCATGGATGTGGAGTCGAGTCAATACATGGTTAAAAGAAATTCATTCTAAACCAAAAATGAGGGATTTAGAACAAGAACTTCAGCGGGAGAAGGAAAAAGAGTCTAGATTAATTAAGGAACTTGTAGCTGAATCAACTTGGAAATCACAAATTGAACGAACGACAAAAGAACAAAAAAGAAGCCTTTTTGCATGGTTGAAGGCGATTCAACGAATCGGAAAGGGAACTGGGAAATATGTAAATATTTATCGCAAAGAAGCAAGTAAAGAAATGAAAATTGCAAGGGGCGCCATTCCAGTTTGGATTATGCCGATCCAAAGAGTCATCGAAAACATTGAATTAACCAATGCTCTTTTTGATGTTGTTATTGTCGATGAAAGTAGTCAAAGTAATTTATTTTCTTTAAGTGTATTATTACGGGGAAAAAAAGCGGTAATTGTAGGTGATGATAATCAAATTAGCCCTGAAAGCGTTGGAACTGATATCAGCGAGGTTCATGACTTAATCGAAAGACATCTTTACAATATCCCAAACAAATTACAATTTGAAATGAAAACGAGTCTATACGATACGGCAAGCCGGGTATTTGACAGCAAGATTATTTTGAAAGAGCACTTCCGTTGTGTGCCTGAAATCATCCAGTTCAGCAATGATTTAATGTATGGTGGCATGATTGATCCTTTAAGATTACCTTTAAGAAGTGAATTGCTTGAGCCGCCTGTAAAAGCAATACGAGTAGAGGATGGTTACCGTAGGGAAGATACTAGAAAAGTCATCAATGAACCGGAAGCAGAGGCAATTGTGAACCATATTGCTGAATGCTGTCAGGATGAAAAGTATAAAGGTAAAACTATTGGGGTTATTTCTCTCCAGGGACATGATCAAGCGAAGTTAATTGAAAATCTTCTTCGCGAAAAAATTGGTGAAGAAGAAATGATTAATAGAAAAATTATTTGCGGTGACTCATACTCTTTCCAAGGTGATGAACGCGATGTTATTTTCCTATCCATGGTTGTTGCTCCGAATATGAGGATTGGACCAATGACAAAACGTTCAGATTATCAGCGGTTTAATGTCGCCGCAAGCCGTGCAAGAGATCAAATGTTTTTATATCACTCTGTTGACTTAAAACATTTAAATCTCGAATGTGTAAGATACAGACTATTGCAATATTGTCTTGAGCCCCATCGGGTACAATTGGAGGTAAATAAGGTAAAAGAAGTATTTGATTCAAAATTTGAAGAAGATGTGTATCGTATGATTGTTGCAAGAGGCTACCGCGTAATACCTCAGGTCAAAATAGGATCAGTTGGAAAAAGAATTGATCTCGTTGTAGAAGGAATGAGAAGCCGCTTAGCAGTTGAATGTGACGGGGATCAATGGCATGGACTCGATAAATGGGAAGACGATATTGAACGTCAACGAGTATTAGAACGTGTAGGCTGGACCTTCTGGCGGGTAAGAGGAAGCCAGTTCTATTTAGATCCTGAAAAAGCCATGTCGTCGTTATGGGAGAAATTAGACGAAATGGGGATTTACCCAATAGCACCAAAAGAAAATGCGGATATTCATATTCTGAATTAAAGAGGATGTCCCAAAAATGTTCGCATAGCGTTCGCTTTTGGGACACTTTTTTTGGCAAAAAAAAGAAGAAAACCGTTCCTTTTTTGGAATAATAGAGTCACCACAACCCTACCAAAAAAGAACGGTTTTCTCAAGTACATCTATTATAACCGAGATCAACTCATTTTGCCAATGGATCTTGAAATCCGGAGTCAATATTACAATGATGGAAGTCGCCAAGTCGGTGTTCATTTACTTAGGCATTCCGTTTCTTGGCGGGATGGTGACGCGCTTTCTGCTGGTAAAAGCAAAGGGCAGACAATGGTATGAAAAAGTATTCATTCCAAAAATCAGCCCGATTACATTGATTTCTTTATTGTTTACGATTATCATTATTTCTCTTTAAAAGGAGACGCTATCGTAAGTTTGCCGTTGGATGTAGTGAGAGTCGCCATTCCATTGTTCATATACTTTGTATTGATGTTTTTCGTTTCCTTCTTCTTAGGGAAGAAAATTGGAGCGAGCTACCCTGTCACCACCACACTTGCCTTTACAGCCGGCAGCAATAACTTTGAGTTAACGATTGCTCTAGCTGTGTGCAGCATTTACAGCTGTCATTGGACCACTTATGGAAGTGCCTGTCATGATTGCATTGGTCAACGTAGCATTATGGTTTCAACGAAAATACTTTAAAACCGAATCAGTATCATACTAACAACAAAGGTGGAATGAACATGAAAGACAAAAAGACGATTTACTTCTTATGCACTGGCAACTCTTGCCGCAGCCAAATGGCAGAAGGATGGGCAAAAAAATATCTTGGCGACGAGTGGGAAGTGTACAGCGCCGGTATCGAAGCTCACGGATTAAATCCAAACGCGGTAAAAGTCATGAAAGAAGCAGGAATTGACATTTCTAATCAAACATCCGATGTGATTGATCCGGAAATTTTAAATAATGCTGATTTGGTCGTAACATTATGTGGTCACGCCGCAGACCATTGCCCGGTAACACCTCCGCACGTGAAACGCGTACATTGGGGATTCGATGATCCGGCAAAGGCAGAGGGGACAGAAGAAGAAAAATGGGCTGTGTTCATGCGTGTTCGCGATGCGATTGGTGAAAGAATTAAACGTTTTGCTGAGACTGGTGAATAATTTCCTTCAGTCCCTCTATATCAATAACAAAAAGAGCCTGGAGAACTTTCTTGGGCTCTTCGTGTTTTTTGGAGAAGAATTAATTAATTAACGAAAAAGTCATATAGCATTGGCTGTTGCAAGACAATATCAACATTAAGATTAATAGATTTGCTGCAATGGGGCAGATTTTAGGGAGAAAAATAGATATTTAATTTAGGTAAAAGTTTTAAGGGATTTATAGTACGATTTGAGGCTTCAATTATTACATTTTTGAAACACCGCCCGATTTCTAACATTATTTTATTTTGGTTATGTGTAGTTTAAGTGGGGCTTGAAAGAATAAAATCGAGAAAGCTTCCGATGCAAGCGTCGATTCACAATCACCTGAATGTGGGACCTATTCAAGTTTCGATATTGGCTGTTTTATACGAGATGTTGATGTATGCGATGGATTCAACTACCGCTATGGAACGCACGTTAAAGAGTTAGGTGATTAGTTGTCGGATGACTTTCGAAAGACGGAACATTCCTTTCTCCAGGTCAGCTAAAGAAGCGTAGGAATAAGAAAGGCGAAGGTACTGGGCTGCATGCTTATCATAGACATTTCCTGGATTTAATAGAATTCCATGCTCTAATGATTTTTCAAAAAGTTCCCGTATGGAGATTGAAGGCAATATGCGCAGCCATATATAAAAACCACCTCTAGGAACAGTCCAGGTCGCAATATCGGAAAAATACCTCTGTAATAAATCAATCATGATCTCTCTTCGAACCTTCAATTCTTTTCTGACCTCTTCCAAATGTTGATGATAGAGCCCGCTTGCTAGCCATTCCGCAACTGCCCATTGAGACAAGGAACTGGATCCGTAATCGGTTTGCATTTTAATATCCGCCAATCGCTCAATAACAGGCTTCGGTCCGACTATCCAGCCGATTCTCAGACCGGGACTCAATGTTTTCGACATGCTCCCAAGATATAAAACAAGCCCATTTTTATCGATGGCTTTCAATGGTGGGGGAGGCGGTGAATCGAGCCAGAGTTCTCGGTATACGTCATCCTCAATAATCGGCAGCCGCTCCTTTTCGCATACATCGATCAGTTTTCTCCGTCTTTCTTCGGACATCAAAATTCCTGTTGGATTATGAAAGGACGGAATTGTATAAAGCAATGAAGCATTTTGCCGCTTTTTTTGTTCCGAAATCTTATTTGCTTGAATTCCATGCTCATCTAAAGGAAGTCCAAATAATCGCATTTCGGCAGATTGAAATACATGCAGGGAATACAGGTACGATGGTTTTTCCAGAAAGATCGTAGCACCTCGCCGCAATAGACCTATTGATATCAATTGCAATGCCTGCAGAGCTCCTGACACAATCAAAATGGAAGAAGGGGAAGCTTCAATCCCGATGGTTTTCAAATATCTACTGAGCTGTTCCCTGAGAAAAAGCAGCCCTTTCGGTTCCTCGTAGCCAAGTGAATCAATGTGCCCCGTCAGCTTTTCAAATACTTGTTTCATCATCTCACGTGGAAATAAATCTGGAGAAAGCTCTCCTGTTCCTAAACGGATGATATTTGAATCAAACTCTGCTTTATTGATTTCCTGTATCGTAGGCAAATTAGGATAATAACTCCCCGCTTGCACATAGGAATTCCAGTCTGGGAGAGGAGTAGAGGTCATCAAAGACCACGAATTGTTAATAATCTTGGTACCGCCTCCTCTTTTTCCTTCCAGCAATCCATCAGCAATCAATTCTTCCATAGCCGCCACGATCGTACTGCGGTTCACTCCGAATGCTTTGGCCAATGTGCGTTGAGGAGGGATTTTTGTCCCTAAAGTCCATTCTCCTGTTTCAATCTTTTCTTTAATATATTCTTTGATCTGGATATAAAGGGGAACTGGAGTCGATTTGTCTGGCTTCCAATCTAATTCATTCATGAAAAAATACTCTCCCTTTACAATCATATGAGTCGATTATACAACTTGGTTGGTATTGAATCCATCCAATTGGTTGGAGACAACAATCGATTTCCGAGTAAAATTGTATTCATATGCTATACAATAGGAGGGATTGGATTGGCGGAAGCCTTTATTCACGGACTTATTCTTGCATTTGGACTTATTCTTCCTCTTGGCGTCCAAAACGTTTTTATTTTTCATCAAGGAGCTCTTCAGAAACACTTCATTCATGCGCTCCCAGCCGTTTTAACTGCATCACTATGTGATACACTTTTAATCATCCTTGCTGTTTTCGGAGTATCTATTATGGTCTTGGGTTCTTTTTTGATCAAAACGATTATGCTGTGCTTAGGGATTTTATTTTTGTTATACATGGGGTGGAGCACTTGGAAAAGTACCCCTTCTGCTGTTAAAGAGAATAACGGAAAAACAGCTAAGGAAACTTTTACACCATTCAAACAAGTTGTGTTTTCAGCATCGGTCTCGCTGCTCAATCCACATGCGATCATGGATACGATTGGCGTGATCGGAACGAGTTCACTTCAATACAATGAAGGGGAAAAAGCAGCTTTTGCACTTGCCTGTATTCTAGTTTCCTGGATCTGGTTTGCGGGGCTGGCTTTGGCAGGGCGGAGAATAGGGGATCTAGATCAATCTGGACGTTTGATGAGTGCTTTCAACAAAATTTCCGCGCTCGTCATGTGGGGAGCAGCGATTTATATTGGATTCACACTGGCAAAATAAAAACAGGAGTTTACAGTAGAGGTTTCATTACTCCAAATAGTAAACTCTTGTAAGTCTATGAAACAGGATAATAAACTAAAAGAAAAAACCCAGTTGCTGATTACTATAATAATCGGGAGACCAATAACTAGGAGAAAATTTTTTTGCGGAGTTGAAGGGAGGAGATAGGACTGAAACACCCGTATGCTCATTATCGTTCTTTATTTCCTGTTTTAGCATCGAAAATCCATCTGGCGAGCTGTTCGCAAGGAGCCATTTCAAAAACTGTGTCCGAATCGATTGAAGCGTATATGAATAGTTTGCTAACGACGGGGGTTAATTGGAATCAAGCAATAAAAGTAGTTGAACAGGCAAAATACCGTTTTGCAAAATTAATCGGTGCTGAACCTAATGAAATTGCTGTATTATGCTCGGTCTCTGACATTTTTTCTACTATCGCCTCTTCACTTTCTTTTGAAAAAGGGAAAAATATCATTGTGACGACAGATATGGACTTTCCAACCGCCGGTCATGTATGGCTCGCTCAGGAGAAATTTGGAGCAAAGGTCAGATTTATTCCTTCTCAACAAGGAGTCATTCCTTTAGAATATTATGAACGTTATGTAACGTCTGACACACTTGTCACATCCATTTCCCATGTCTGTTATTACAACGGTTTTAAACAAGATCTCAAAGCGATTGCAGACATTGTTCATCGTAAAGGTTCACTTCTTTTTGTTGATGCATATCAATCTGCTGGACAGGTGCCTATTGATGTAAAGAAAATGGATATCGACATATTGGCAGCAGGAACAAGGAAATACTTGTTAGGTATTCCGGGAATATCCTTCCTATACATAAAAGCTGAATTGGCAGAGAAATGGAAGCCGCGCGTCACAGGATGGTTTGGTCAGGAGGATCATTCGAAATTCAATGTTCATCAAATTATACCAGCAGCTGGAACACGTCGTTTTGAGACTGGAACGCCTTCTTTTATAAGCGCTTATGCAGCAGCTGCCGCTATTCGTTTACTTCTTGAAATAGGAGTGGAGAATATATCTTCTTATTTAAACCTATTAGCTCAATTCGCATTAGATTATGGACAAGAAAAAGGATTACACACTGTTACTCCTTTATCGGCTCACAAAAGAGGCGGCATAACTGCTTTTTATGTAAAAAATGCTGGGCAAATAGAATCGATCTTGAAAGAGAGAAATATCATTGTTTCTGCTAGAAACGACGTCATCCGAATCGCTCCTCATTTTTACAATACGCAGGATGATATTCGGCAAGCAATTGACGAGCTAACAACTGTTTTAACAGCGAATAAATAAGCAGCACAGGTCTAGGTACTGAAAGACTCGAAACTTTTTCATGGTTCCAATAACAATATATGAGTGGTTTAAAGCGGACAAAAGATTTGTGTGAATAGTCTATTTTTAACTCTGTAGTGCAAAATTCAGCTAGTTTCATAACTAATGTCTTAACAGTTTTTTTCGGCTCCATTCAACGATCTGATGGAGCTTCGAACATTAGAAGAGGCAACATACGAAGGTTTCATGACATCATTGCATTTAGGGGTTAAGCAAAAAATAACAGGTAATGAACGATAAGCAAAACAGGCGCGAAATGTTTATATATTTTTGGTAAAATCCTCTTGAAATATTCAGAAAATTCTTTTAAAATAAGTGTAAACTTCATCCTATCTACCTTTTACAGGTGAAGGTAATGAAGATATCTCTTCTTATCTTAATTTAACAGTTGACTGATAAGATTCCATTTCCAGCCTTAGCCGGCTGGTTCAAATGGTTCGTAAAGCCAGTCCATATCACTAAAGTGTGTTTGGGCTGGTTTTTTGTTTTTAAGAAAGCTTTTTCAATAGGAGGCGATGAACATCGGAGGCGCACTAGAGGGTGTAAAGGTATTAGATTTGACTAGGGTGCTTGCCGGCCCATATTGTACAATGATTTTGGCAGACCTCGGAGCAGATGTCATTAAGGTAGAAGCCCCGGGCGGCAGCGACGAAACGAGGTTCTGGGGACCGCCGTTTCAAAACGGTGTCAGTGCTTACTATTTATGTGCAAATCGCAATAAGCGAAGCATTACCGTGAATCTGAAATCGGAAGAGGGCAGGGAAATCATTCGAATTCTGGCAAAAGAAGCGGACGTGCTCATTCATAATTTTAAAACTGGATCGATGGAAAAATGGCAGCTCGACTACGACTCCTTACAAAAAATAAATTCACGGCTCGTCTATTGTTCCATCACGGGATTCGGGGAAACGGGCCCGTACCGGTATCTGCCGGGTTATGACTTTATTATTCAAGGGATGAGCGGCCTGATGAGTATAACCGGAAGCGAAGAGAGCGGTCCAATGAAAATCGGTGTTGCCATGGTGGATATTTTAACAGGATTATATTCGGTCATTTCCATTGAAGCGGCTTTGTTGGAAAGGGGAAGATCCGGCAAAGGGCAAAAAATTGATCTATCACTGATGGATACAGCGGTCAGCTCGCTTGCCAATGTCGCCAGCAATTATCTAATTTCCGGGAAGGTACCGCGTAGACTCGGGAATGACCATCCGAATATAGTCCCTTATTCGAAATTCAAAGCGTTAGATGGGGACATAATTATCGCCGTCGGGAATAACCGACAGTTTGCCACACTATGTGAAGTAATGGGGCTGAGCGAAATGGCAATGGATGCTCGCTTCTGTACGAATGTGGCAAGAATGGAAAATAAGCTGGAGCTGACGAGGATTTTAGAAGACCAGCTCCAGCTCAAAACGGTCAATGAGTGGATAAAACTGTTTTCAGAAAAAAATATTCCATGCGGTCCCATCCATACTATAGATCAAGTATTTGAACATCCACAAGTTTTGGCCCGTGATATGGTTGTCCAAGTCGAACACCCGGAAGCAGGAATGGTAAAACTCGTTGGTTCGCCTGTTAAACTATCAAGAACGAATACAAAGATAGAACGTCATCCGCCGATGGCCGGGGAGCATACATGGGAAATCCTGCAGGAAGCTGGATTTTCATTTGAGGAGATTACCTATTTTAAAGAGAATAATATTATTTAATCGCGGGAGGAGTTTTTAAGATGAATTTTGAATTTACAGAAGAACAACGGATGTTGAGAAAGATGGTCAGAAATTTTGTTGATAAGGAAATTATCCCGAATATGCGAGAGTGGGATGAACGGGGATATTTCGATCCAATCATTTGGAAGCGCTTAAAAGAATTAGGCTTGCTGGGTGTCTGCATCCCTGAAAAATACGGCGGCAGCGGAATGGATTATAATTCGCTAGCCATCGTTTGTGAAGAACTGGAAAGAGGCGACACAGCTTTCCGCACGGCGGTATCCGTTCATACCGGATTAAACAGTATGACGTTGTTACAGTGGGGGACCGAAGAACAAAAGCAAAAATATCTCGTTCCACAAGCAAAAGGTGAAAAAATCGGCGCCTTTGGCTTAACAGAACCGGGAGCTGGATCTGACGTGGCATCACTTGGAACAACGGCTGTTAAAGACGGTGACCACTACATTTTAAACGGCTCCAAAACATGGATATCTTTATGCGATGTTGCCGATCATTTTATCGTGTTTGCGTATACAGATAAATCGAAAAAGCATCATGGAATTTCCGCCTTTATCGTCGAACGCACTATGCCTGGATTTTCATCCAAGTCCATTAAAGGAAAGCTCGGAATCCGATCCGGAAATACAGGAGAATTGTTCTTTGATCAGGTCCGTGTACCAAAAGAAAATTTACTTGGCCAAGAAGGAGAAGGATTCAAAATTGCGATGTCTGCGCTGGATAATGGACGTTTTACCGTTGCTGCAGGGGCAGTAGGCCTGATTATGGCATGTTTGGAAGAAAGTGTAAAATATTGTCACGAGCGTAAAACATTTGGCAAAGAAATTGGTAAACACCAGCTTGTCCAGCAAATGATTGCCAACATGGAAGCGGGATTGCAAATGAGCCGTTTATTGGTGTACCGTGCTGGAGAACTCAAAAACAAAGGATTGCGCAATACGAGAGAAACATCTCTAGCCAAATGGCAGGCCTGTAATTTTGCCAATAAGGCCGCAGATGATGCGGTTCAAATTCACGGAGCCTATGGTTATTCCAATGAATATCCTGTTGAGCGCTTCCTAAGAAACTCCAAAGCTCCTGTTATTTACGAAGGAACAAGAGAAATCCACACCATTATGCAGGCAGAATATGTGCTTGGGTATCGGGAAGATAAGCCATTAAATAACATGCTGCCAGCCTGGCCCTTTGAATGTGATAAAGAGACAGTAACGGATAGTTAGGTACCAATCGATAGCAGGATCGGATTCCATTTTGCATCCGATCCCCTTATTGCTTATTGATTGATAGCTTCATACTGTTTATACAGATCTTTTAATGCGGCAATTAGGGCATTATTGGCCTTTCCTAAATAACCATTCTTTAACTCTTCCAACGGCTTTTCAATGCCGTTGCGCAAACTATGACCTTTCAAGAGCCTGGAAATATATTCTCTGCCGTGTTCGGTAGCAAGCGTACAGGAAGCATCCACAATCACACCATATAATTTATCAACCTCTGCTGTAATCGTTAAAGTTTCATAAACACTTCTGGCCGCCATCCCTGTCGGAAGTTTGGCGTGACCGGCAATAAAATAAGTATTCATCCATAATCTCTCCTAATCGTTTTATTTTTAGAATAATATGAAAATAACCAAATGATAAGACTATTGATAGATGAAATTTCCAATACATCTCCATATAAATAAAAAGAGAAGGACAATTTTTTGTTAATGATATAATACTTTAATCGGTTTGTGTGTATCGCATTGGCTTTTACCTTGATAATTCGTCTAGCTGAAAATTTTATCCAAGTCGTTTCCCTAAGAATAGCACCATCAATTCATTTGTTTGTACCAAAATTACTTAGTTGGGAAACCGTTAAAAATGTATTTCTCTAAATTTTTTAGGTGATAGATTAGTATGCTTTTTAAACATTGTTATAAAATGGGAAACGCTGTTAAACCCGCACGCAAATGCTATTTCTTGAATTGATAAGTTTGTGTTGTGTAAAAGCTTTTTTGCATTATTAATCCGATAGCCGATTAAGTATTGATAGGGTGAACAGTTCATGTGTTTTTTAAAGATTCTTGAAAAATGGAAAGGGCTTAATCCGGCGCAGTTAGCTAGATCGGTTAAATTTATTTGATCTTGATAGTGATTTTCAATGTATACTATGGCACTCCTAATCGATTTTATATGTAATTCATCTGCATGATTCAAAAGCTGCTTTAATTCATAAAGAATTTTATGAATCATGATGGATATAGCATCTTCATCTATTTTGTCGTTTTCAGCCATGTCCAATATACTAGTCATGCAATCATTAATCACAAAATTGTTATTAATTGAATAAACGCATCCGTTGTTACTAAAGAGAAGTTCAAAATAATCATCACTTGCATTTCCTGAAAAGTGAATCCAATCAAAAATCGTATCTTCTTCTGCCTGATATAGATGAGGTTTATGACAGTTCAGGAAGACAAATGTGTTTTCAGTAGCTATAAATTCTTTATCCTCATATTTAATCCTCATTTTTCCTTTCCTAACATGCATGAACAGATAACTGTTCCAATTATTTCGCTCAACGAGGTATTCATTGGTGCAATAGAAGGTACCTGAGTAAATTAAGTAGAAAAGCGCTTTCTTAGAAAAATTACTTGGCATATGAAAAAACATTTTCGACTTTGGTAATACCCCTTTTTCATTCATACTGACACTCCTTCCATTTAGTTCATGTAAAGAGATTGTTGAATAATAATTTTTTTATAGCTAATAAAGGAGCAAGAATATTATATTTTTTAACAATATTCAGTAATGACTTTGTATATTTAGTCTAATAAAATAAACTTACCATAGCAACAATCATAAAAAAGTAAAGGGGTTAGGACGATGGAAATTAGAATTGGACTAGTTGGAGCTGGCTGGATGGGAAAAACTCATATAAAAGCATTTATTAACGCTTTTATAAACTTTGGACCTAAATATGGGAAGCCTGTTTTCGAAACGGTGTCTGATGTTAGTGCAGAGGCAGCTAAAAATGTATGCAAGCAACTTGGCTTTTCTAAATGGACTACCGACTGGAAAGAAGTAGTTCAAGACGAAAGGGTTCACATTGTTGACATCGCAACGCCAAACGCTTTTCACTACGAAGTGGCTAAAGCTGCATTGGAAAACGGAAAGCATGTGTACTGTGAGAAACCACTGACACTTTCTGCTGAACAGTCAATAGAACTTGCTGAAATGGCCAAGCAAAAAGGTGTTGTCAATTATGTAGGCTACAATAATGTGATGAATCCAGCTAATGCATATATAAAAGATCTTGTTCAATCAGGGAAACTTGGTCAAATTATCGGATTTTTCGGAATATATTCTCAAGATAGTTTGCTTGACCCAAATCTTCCAATTACATGGCGGCATATTAATAAATATTCTGGTTCAGGGGCTCTTGGTGATCTTGGCTCCCATATTTTAAGCGTTTCACAGTTTATTTTAGGTAATATTGAAAGCGTTATCGCTTTACCTAAAACGGTGATTAAACAGAGACCTGTGTCACCTGGATCATTAGAACTTGCAGATGTTGAAAATGATGATTTGATCACAATACTTGCTAAATATGAAAATGGTGCCGTTGGCACGATTTTAGCAAGCCGTGTGGCTCCAGGAAGAAAAAATTATTTAACGTATGAAATTCAAGGAACGGAAGGAACGGTTTATTATTCATTAGAACGTATGAATGAAGTAAAAGTGTATTTTACTTCAGATAACAGTGCCGACAGAGGGTTCAGAACTGTATTTTTAGGTCCGGAGCATAAAGGATACAGCGCTTTTTATCCAGCAGCTGGAATTGCCATCGGTTATAACGATATGAAAGTATTGGAAGCACACGAGTTACTTTCAGCTGTTTCAAAAGGTACTCCATACATTTGTGATTTTGAATTTGGTGCTAAGATAGATCAAACGGTGAGTGCTATCTTGGAATCTGCCGCTAAACAAAATTGGATTAATGTAAGAAACAAAGGAGGCGTCACAATATGAACATAAAGATTGGTACGGCACCAGATTCATGGGGAGTATGGTTTCCTCAAAATGAAAAACAAATTCCTTGGGAACGTTGCTTGAACGAAATGGCGGAATCTGGATATGAAGGAATTGAGCTTGGGCCTTGGGGTTATCTTCCTAATGATTACGATCAATTAAAAGAAGAGCTTGATAAAAGGAACTTAAAACTCACTGCTACAACGCTTATCGGTGATCTTACTTCAAATAGTAAAACAATAGAAATGATTGCTCTTCTAGATGAAATGGCAGAGCTTCAATTAAGATTTCCAACCGCGAAATATGTGGTGTTAATTGATGACTGTTATACGGATCTTTTTACCGGCGAACTCATTCGACCTCAAGTATTAAAAAATGGTGAATGGGATAAGTTCATTCATAACATCAATCAAATCAAAAATCACGCAAAAGCCAAATATGGTCTTGAAGTTTTATTTCATCCACATGCAGAAACCCATGTTGAAACAGAAGAACAAATTGAAAGATTTTTAAATGATACGGACATCAATCTTTGTCTAGATACAGGTCATCATGCTTATGCAGGTGGTGATCCTGTTGATTTCATGCGCAAACATCACAACCGTATTCCTTATCTCCATATAAAAAATTGTGATTTAAAGGTAAGAGAAAAAATGCAAAAAGAAGGATGGTCATTTGCCAAAGCTGTTAGTGAAGGCATTATGTGTGAACCTGAACTGGGTGTTGTAGACATGCAGGCGTTTTTTAAAGTCTTGCATGACATTGATTTTAATGGTTGGGCCATTGTTGAACAGGATATGTATCCAGCACCATTTGAAAAGCCCTTTCCAATTGCCAAGAGAACAAGGGAGTATTTAGAAAAAATTTGTAAAACTGTTGATATTAGTTGAATTAATCGAATTTTTTAATAAAAGGCTTTGCTAAAGAAAAAGGTTGATTTTAAAAAAATCTTTGCTTCATCGTGAAAAATGGTCAAAAAAACGAAATGAAAATTGAGGAGATGTTCATTTTATTTTATTTAAATGAGCAAAAAATCAACGCTAGATTTTAACATAGCCTTAATAAAAAACTATCGTTTCAAAAATAATTGAAGGTGAACTTTTTTAGTAGTACTAGTTAAGGGGGAATATATATGAAAAAAATATCAGTATTTATAGTAGTTTTATGTTTTACTATTTTTACACTAATTGGTTGTAGTAATCCATCAAGTGAAGCGAATGTATCTGGAGAAGAGAAAGATTTAAAAATACAAGTGGTTTTAAAGACATTAAGTCATCCTTATTGGAAAAGTGTGGAGGCAGGAGCTAAAAAGGCTGGAGAAGATTTTGGGGTTAATGTAGAAGTGATCGGTCCACCATCAGAAGCTGATGTAATTGAACAGGTAAGCATGATAGAAAATGCTATTAGTCAAGGCGTTGATGCTCTTGTCGTCTCTCCGTCTCAACCAACAACTGTATCAAATATATTTGATTTAGCTAAATCAGCAAATATTCCTGTCCTTCTTATCGACACAGATGCAGATTGGAAGGATAAAGTCACCTTTATCGGAACGGACAATTATTCTGCAGGTAAAGAAGGAGGAAAATATCTTGCCTCCTTGTTAAAAAAAGGAGACAAAGTAGCATTAGTTGAAGGGGCAAAAGGTAATTTAGCAACTGATGAGCGAATTAAGGGAGCAAAAGAGGTTTTAGAAAAAGCAGGGATGAACATTGTAGCGCAACAACCAGCCGATAGTGATAAATTTAAAGCAGCAGGCGTCATTGATGCAGTTTTACAAAACCATCCTGACTTAGCTGGAGTGTTTGCAGCAAACGATGATATGGCTATTGGCGCTTTAAGTGCAACAAAACAAAAGAAAGTTAACATCCCAATTGTTGGAGTAAATGGGGGAGAGGAAGCAACTAAATTAATTAGTGAAGGGAAATTAGCTGCATCTGTTGCCCAAAGTCCATACGATATGGGATACATGGGAGTAGAAAATGCTGTCAAAGCTATTAAAGGAGAGAAAGTTGAAAAACGCATCCCTACACCAATAAAAGTTGTAACAAAGGAGAATGCGGAAGAACATTTGAAAGAAATTCAAAAATAATTAAAACTAAGTACATTTATTATGTTTAGACTAATTAGGTTGAATAGACATGGGTACTAAGAAGGCCATATAACATTATTTAGATTTATACATTAAATCACTTCGCAAATACTGAAAGATGGATTTTTTTGATTTGTGGTTGTATAAAGCTTTTACTGCTGAAAAAAGTATACTAGAATATATTTCTCGGACGGGAATAAAAATTAGTGAAATAAGATTACTGTTGAGACGTACAAATTATGCTTGGCTATTGATGCTGGTAGTGAAGTAATCAAATGATAAATTATGATATTCCTTGGAACCTAACCGATTAGTGCATCAGGTGGAACGAATTCATCGAATTGGTCAAAAGAAGTGTTTATTTTTAAACTAGTTGCCCCTAGTACACGTAAAGAGAATGGTATTTATTCGGTTACTTAATAGAAGGAACATATGCGTAGTGATTAAAACAAGTGTCTGAATATGACTTTATCGGAGAAATTCTTGAAGAACATGCAGTAGATTTAGCTAATTTACATTTATAATTTACATTTAATAGAAGGGGCGATCAGTAGACGAGAAACTTTAAATGAAATTATTGCACGGACGGAAAAAACATTAATTATCAGAAGACCATTTTCGGCCATTATCTTGCTACAAAAAGCGAATCAACTATTGCAGTTCTTACTATCCGTTTTAGGAGTATCGATTCTGATCATAAAGTCGTTTTCGAATAGATTTTCTTTGACACAGTATTTACTGAACGATTTCAAGCAAGAAGTTCTCAGATAGGTAGTTGAGCTGTACTGAATAACCATTGATTTGATTGGGTATAAAAAATTATGATAATTCGTAGACACAAAAAATTATTCGGAACTTAGGCTGATTAGGCTAACAAGTTCCGAATAATTGATTTTCTGTGATTTGGCACTTGAGGGAAGAAGCCCTCAAATTTTAAGTTTTTTTCTTGTTTAAGGTAAAGACTTATGTATTTTGCTTTCATCTGCCCCTGCTAGGAGAGTGGGATTATTATAAACTGAAGGCTTACCAAGAGAATATATTTAATGCTATACTTGAATCAAAAGGATATTCTTATTGTTACTTTATCAAAATGCTGTTAGGAGGTCTCTCAAATGAACAATTATAAAGAAAATGTAATATTAATCGCCTCCGCACCACATGGATATGGAAAAAAAGTTGTAACGAATCGTCTTAGTCAAATGAAACGTGATCACGCAAACTTACAAAATAAACTTTCCCAAATAAAAAGTTCATTTCGTCATTCAAAATAAACGCTCATGATGAAGGAGTAATATCCATTTCTTCGAATGTTTCAAATTTGCACGTTCTACATTTCAATATGTTCAAGATAGCAGTAGAAGCCCATCTATCACCAAAGTATTCAAGAAGAAGGTCAGAAGAACTTTATGAAAAGAATGTCCAAACGGATATCATAAAAGAGTTGTTTGGAAAAGCAATTGGAGGGGACATATCTGTATTCGAAAAGTTGGAGAAGTTAGATAAATTATCTAACCAGATGCAGAAAGGAATTTTCGTTAAGAACCTCAACCATCCTGCGAATAAAAGAAAAAAAGGTTAAGGCAACACTATTGCATTAATCAAATAGATTCTAACTTCATAAATTCACGACACAAATGAACCCCTCTGAAGAAATCCTCGAATTTGAAGGAGTAACCATTAAGGATACACACTATGAAAGCTTTGCAACATCAGTAAAAAGTAAGAATTTTCTTATACATGAAAAAGTACGTGGAAGCATTGCGCTTATATGAAGAACTGTATCAAAAAGAACCAGGAAATTTAAATTATCGTTATAAATTAGCTGTAAGTACTCCTCATGATTACGATGATTTAGAATAATAATTCATCTAATCGGATTTTCTAATAGGAAAACGCGGTGTTATAATTTGCGGGTTGAATATTAATGTATGAAATCTAAGAAAATCAAGTCGATCGGTTTGTTAAATTAACTGCTTTTTAACGATGTTCACTTTCTTAACCAGATAATTAAATAAATATTGTGAATACATCAACAATAATAACTTAAATTAATTTTTTTCAAGTTCAGATTCCTCTGAAATGCTTGTTGCATTGGTGATAGAGATTTATAGAAAAGTTATTGTAACTGCATTGGAGAATCATTTAAAAGCATGTGAATTTGAAGTAAACTTTAACTAAAAAAGAAAATCATATTCGTTTATATATGAGCGGTCGTAAAACAATTAAGGAATTTTACGACTGGATTTATCTCATGACAAAGGATTGTACTTAAAACGCAAATTTGAAGTGTTCCCGGATCAAAATTTGGATACAGAAACATTGCAAAACGCAAAATTAAAGACAAAACATGCTGTTGCAGAAAGTAAAAAGCTTTTATCGATGAATATCGAAAAAAAAATTATTGCATTCATCGAGCATGTGGAACTGCTTGAATTACATTAGGAACGTATTATACATGGTTGTTAAAACATGACAAATCATTTAACGAAGAATTTTATAAAATTAACGAAAGGGCAGTTAAGTAGTCAATAGCTGCTTTATATTTTTCGAATTTTAGTTTACATAATATATATTATAGGAAGTTATAAATGGATCTTGTTTCACTAAAGAGATTACTTGTTGTGATGAGACGAAATAAAAAAATGAAACAAATTGTATTTTAATTGCATTTAATGAATTTCTTTTTAAATTGTAAATTTACATTGCAATTTAATTAATTGATCTTAAAAATTCGTTATGATTTGCTGCGTGTTTAAATTCATTCCATGATTAATTTTGGATTATGATTTATTTATTTTTATTAACGCTTCATTTTTGTTTGTTCTATATCCCGAAGTCCGTTCATTCATCTTCTTCTAAGTTTACATAATATATTTATGTTTTTAAAAAACTCCACTCATACCCTCATCCTCATGATTTGAGCGGCAAAATCAATGAATTATTGCCGCTCTTTGCCGTTCTTTTACTTCTCTTTTCCATTTTGTGGTATAAATTGGAAGCGATCATTAAAAAATGTTTTGTAGCCGAATTGCAGTGATAAAAAAGATGAAATCCCTACACTTCCGGCAATACCGATCAAAATCACAATTTGATATTCGATTGCAACTAAAGGGCTTGTACCTGCAAGGATTTGACCTGTCATCATTCCCGGCAAAAACACTATCCCCATACCGACCATGTTATTGATAGTCGGCAAAATAGCTGAATCAAATGCAGAGTTTACGATTGGTTTTGTTGCTGCATCGGGTTTAGCACCTAACATGAGCGCCCCTTCAATCAGATTCTTTTGGGTAGCAAAATTTTCGATCATTTCTTTCATGCCTAGCGTTATACCGATCATTGAATTTCCAATAAACATTCCGGCAATCGGGATAAAGTATTGAGGTTCATACCAAGGCTTAAAATGAATGACGATTAGATTAAAATACAACAGGCTGACGAGAGAGCCGATAACCATTGACAGCACAATGACCAGCTTCAATTTTTTCGATAAAGGCTTATGAAGCTGTTTAAATATATTATAAACGGCAAACGATTCCATGAAACAAAGCACCAATAAAACAATCCAAGGTGAAGGATTTTTAAAAATATACATCAATATGTATCCGACTAGCACAAGTTGAATCGTCATCCTGGCAGTTGAAAGGACAATTAATTTTTCACGTTTAATTTCTCGTTTTTTTACAAGCAATATTAAAATAAGAACAAATAAATATGCTGCCGAGAGCCTCCAAAATTCGATGTTGATAACTTCTTGCTTCATTGATTATCACCTGTTGGTTTATTTATCGTAATAACTTTATCTGCATATGTTTTTGGTATTGTATCTGAGTGTGTTACCATAATAACCGTTTTTTCTTTTTCCTTTGAATAACGAATGAATGCATCCATGATTTTCTCTTCAGTTCCTTTATCTAGCGCAGAGGTTGGCTCGTCTAATAAAAAAACTTCTGGATCCATTAGAAAAATTCTGGCTAGTGCAAGTCTTTGTTTTTCTCCGCCGGACAATTGTTCTACGTCATCCTCTAATTTTTTTTGCAAGCACACAAATTTTAGTGCTTCTTTCAACTTTTCATCGTCAATAGGCTCTTTTTCAGATAAAATTCTGCCGAAATTCAAATTCTCTCGAATATTTCCTTCAAACATTACTGGCTGCTGTGAAAGCATCACAACTTCCCGTCTTAAAGCGATTGGATTCCATTCAAACAATGACCGGCCTTTATAAACAATTTCTCCTTGATCTGGCGACAGCATGTGATTGAGCATTTTTAAAAGTGTTGTCTTTCCTCCCCCGCTTTGGCCAATGATGCACGTTACTTGTTTTTCTTCAATTTTCAACTCGTCAATGTAAAGAATATCTTTGTATCGTAAATTTTTGATGTGAAACATGTAAAACAGCCCTTTCTTCATAAAAAGCGAAATCCCCTGTTTTGAATATGAATAAAGTTGCAAATGATTCAAACCATTATACTTATTAAACACTTCTCTCTTTATAAAAAGCTTGGCACTCTTATTTATTTTATTTCGTGCAGCAAACCACTGAAAATTTTTTATTTCATTTAATGTCGGAACAAAGGAATGGAAAAAAGATAAAAAATTTGAATTTTATACCTCTTGTTTTAAATAAAAAAAGCTTTTTGAATGAAATTTTAACGTATTTGGAGCATTTTGTAAAATTTTTTGCGAAGCGGAAAATCAATGTTATTGAAAGGAAAACGCCTTTTGATCATGAGGGCTTAATGAAGATCGACATTTTGCGTCTTGAAGCAGTTTTCTTCCCTGCTTTGGAGAAATGATCAGAGGAGCTTAAAAAAATTTGTCCTTAACCTTTCGTTTTATCCATCTGCCTCAGCAATCCAACAATTTTGGGGCTCTAGACACTTCATAAGCCCCTGGCCTTTTTTGCAAAACGGGATGCAAAAGCATTCAACTCGATATGATAAAATTTTTTCCTTAAAACAATAGAATAACTTGTGAAATAGAGCTGATTGAATCGTTCAGAAAGAATGACATAAATCAAAACAGACGGCAACGAGGCGGTTATAGGACGGTACGAGAACACCCCGACAAGCTCGTTGTCCACAACGCTTAAGCAGCCCTTCATCGATAATGAAGAAGCTCTTATATGCCGAATGAAAAATATGTACAGGGCTCCTTAGAAATTTTTCCAGTTCCAAGAGCCCGGATTGCGAAACATTTGATATGATCATGCTTTTTTTCAAAAGTGTCTCTTTCCTTGTAGTTTTCAGCTTGGCGTCCTTTTATTTAAAGACAGAGTAAGTTGATTGGTTTCATGGTAACTAGTTTCTTTCTGCAGCTAAAAATTCTTTTCTATAATGATCAATTACCTATAAAAGTTATAGTTCACGGCGGAAGTCACCGCTTTTGCCGCCTGTTTTCTCCATTAAATATGTTTGGCCAATGACCATTCCTTTATCGATTGCTTTGCACATATCATACACGGTTAAGGCGCAGACGCTCGCAGCAGTTAATGCTTCCATTTCAACCCCTGTGCTTCCTTTTGTTTTCACAAATGAATGGATCATTAATTCATATTTGTTTTCGTCGCATTTCCATTCAAATTGAATATCCACCGCTTTTAAAGCAATCGGATGGCACATTGGAATGATGTCAGCCGTGCGTTTGGCGGCCATAATTCCAGCTACTTGCGCTACTGACAGAACATCTCCTTTTTTGACCTGTGAGCTTGTGATTTTTTCATACACTTCTTTTGAAACAAGAATACTTGAGATGGCATGTGCAGTACGGACTGTTTCCTGTTTCTCTGAAATATCTACCATTTTTGCCCTTCCTTGCTCATTTAAGTGAGTCAGCTTCTTCATGTTTTTAACCTCCACTCATCGGCGGAATAAGGGCGACAACATCCCCATCCCGAATGATGTCATCTTCTGCAGCAAATTCTTCATTGATGGCAAAAAGGACGGAGGATAGGGCGGGCAGTGAATATTCTTTTTCCAACCGTTCGCGGAGTTGTTTAACAGTTATTTCTTGATATGGCAATGTCATCTCCTTTTTATTCAGCTGCTCTTTTAGTTGGGCGAAAAATAAAATTCGGATCATGACTTCATCTCCTTTGGAATGCCTTTTTCATAAGAAATCGTTTCTTGCTGATTGCCGATCCACAATGAGCCATCCTCCCAATGCTCTTTCTTCCATATCGGTACCATTTCTTTAATCCGCTCGATTGCATAACGGTTTGCTTCATAAGCATCAGCGCGGTGAGGAGTAGATACGGCGATGACGACCGCGGCATCCGTAATTTCTAATCGTCCGATACGATGGACAATGGCAACCTTAGCATTCGGAAACTGCTGTTTAATTTCAGCTCCGATTTGTTCCAGTTTTTTTTGAGCCATCGATTCATATGCTTCATATTCTAAATACAATGTTTTTTTTCCTTTTGTCAATTCCCTTACAGTTCCGATAAATGTAACGATAGCTCCGGCATTTCGATCCACAACAGCTTCGATGACACGTGAAACATCTATCGGTTCTTTCACAATTTGAAACATAATTATCCCTCCAAATATAATATAAAATGGCATTATTGTCTCATTTCCAACAGCTTCTCCTTTACATAGTTCACGATCCAGCTGATATACAAATCTTCATCTTTAATAAAAAATGAATGTTTTTCTTTCAAAGGGATCGAGCTAATCGATGCGATCACATTTGATAAATCAAGCAGATGAAGATCTTTCTCATCACGGATACAGACAATTTTCGGGTATGGAGCTTTTTTCAATCCTTCGATAATCAATACATCAATTGAAAAATGCCGGTAAAGTTCCATAATGTTCGAAAAATGTTCATTCGCTTTTATTTCAGCTTGCAACAGCAAAGTTTCTTCCCCTAGAACCGCTGAAACAACAGCACCAGCTTCCCAATGCCGATACGTATCTTTTTTTGGAACATCCGGTTTTCCACCATGACCGTGATGTTTAAAAGTACCGACTTTTATCCCATGATTGGTCAGCTCTTTGATGCATTTTTCAATTAGCGTAGTTTTTCCGCTGTTTTGATGCCCTACCACTTGTAAAATCATCATAGCCAACTGGAGGCTCCTTCTTCATCTTCGATTAACAGCACGTTAACTTCACTGCCTGCTTGAAATCCTCTGCTTCCGCCAGGCAAAACAATTAAACTATTAGTATGAATTAAGGATGAAACAATATTTGATTTGTCCCTTCCAATCGGATCAGCTACTAGCTTTCCATCATGATAGGACAGTTTTGCTCTCACAAAGCGCGTGAACGGATTCGGCTTTAAAAAATCTTTCGTTAAAATCGCCCGGGCTCGTTTTAAATAACAATTTTTTTGTCCGAGCATCGCCCTTATATACGGACGGACAAACAGCTCAAAACCGACATAACAAGCGGAAGGGTTGCCTGAGAGGCCGAACAAAATTTTGTTGCCGACAACAGCTGCAGAGGTAACACTCCCTGGACGCATGCCGATTTTATTGAATAAAACTTGGGCTTGAAGATGCTCGTACACCTTTGGGATATAATCAAAATCGCCCACTGACACTCCGCCTGTTGTGATGATAATGTCGGCCATTTGCATTGCTTTTGTAACAGCTTGAAATACATTTTGAAATGTGTCTTTCACAATTCCGTATAAAATCGGTTCACCGTGAGCTCTGAAAATTTGTGCCTGCAGCATATAAGTATTGCTATTGTGAATTTTTCCTTTTTCCAGCGGTTTATACACTTCAAGCAATTCGCTCCCGGTTGCTATGACGACAACCTTTGGGCTCTTCATAACCGGAACGTAATGATACCCGAACGTTGCCAGAACAGCGGATATTCCCGGAGTGATCACGGTTCCTTTTTCGATAAGCAAACTGCCCTTTTTCATATCTTCTCCGATGCGGGAGATGTTTTCTCCTGCCTCAACTTTTCTTTTTATTTGCACATATGTTTTTCCGTCTTTTCTGAATTCCTGTGTTAATTCCTTCATGATGACGGCATTTGCACCTTCTGGAATGGCAGCGCCAGTCATAATTTTAACGGCTTGAAAAGGTTTTAAAGATTCTTTCCAAACAGAATCTGCTCCTTGAGTCCCGACGACTTCCAAAACTGCTGGATTGGAAGCTGAAGCGGCCTCGGTCGATGCTGCCCAAACAGCATAGCCGTCATAAGGGGATCGATCAAATCCAGGTACATCCGTTGTAGCAGTTATATCTTGACCAAGCACACGATGAAAGCTGTTTTCGATTGATACATACTCTATTTCACCTTCATAGCTTTTTTCCAACACCCGGTCGATTGCTTCCTCTACTTGAATTGGCTTTCGCAACGATCCCATTCCTTTCCACCCTTCTTGCCCCCACCCGATACTACCAAGGAACATTTATTTTGTTTTGGAAAAGGAGGCTTGAGGAAAAAGGTTATTATGAACAATATACTGGTCATATTCATCCTTTGTATTAATATTGATGAAAGCATCATCATCATTGATCTCAACATATCTAGTATGAATACTTGGAAGAAAATGCTTCATGCTTAACTTATTTTGTTCAAGGTGCCATCGTATTTTTTCCTTCACTCGATGATGGTACATGGCGATCAATGGCTGAATATTTCCGTGAACACTAGGAACAATCGCTTCACAACCGTCATTTCTGTATAATTGCAATTTTTTCAACAAATGCGCATTGATAAAAGGAGTATCACAAGGTAAAACGATATACCATTCGGATTTGAATTGGGACATAACGGAATAAATGCCGGCAAGAGGTCCTTTTCCTTGATACAATTCGAGATCTTGAATATATGTCAGCTGGTTCCTTTGCAGCCATTTCGTATCTATTTCAGGATGTATGACAACAACCACGTCTTTTGTGATACATTGCAGCGCTTCGATACTATATAAAATAAATTCCTTTCCATTTCTTTTCGCAAATGCTTTCGGTTGCCCAAACCGTTTCGACTGTCCTCCTGCCAGCACAATCCCGATCATCTTGTTCACTGACGATTCATCTCCCAAACAAGATGGCGAAGTTCCGGCAAAATCAGCTTTTCCATGGCAAGACGAACCGCATTTGTCGATCCCGGCATGCAAAAAATGACTTTTTGTCCAATTGAACCGGCAAGCGCTCGACTAAGCATGGATGCGCTTCCAATTTCTTTATAGCTTAAATAACGAAACAATTCCCCAAAACCAACCATTTCTTTGTCAAGCAATTCTTTTACCGCTTCAACCGTCACATCCCGTTTTGTAAAACCAGTCCCGCCGTTCAATAAAAAAACATCAATTTCGTCAGAAGCCTCTTTCACAGCAGATTGAATGGCTTCCCGTTCATCTTTCACAATCTCGTAATCTATTATTTCCATTTGTTCTCTCGTTAATAATTCGATGATTAATGCACCGCTTTTATCCGTATCCTTCGTTCTCGTATCAGAAACGGTGATCACTTTGCAGCGAACAGGGTCATTTGCCTTGCTGCGATGTTCAGATACACTCATCAATCACACCTCACCCGCCAATATAAAACATTTCCACACGTCTGTTTGCAGAAAGAGCATTGATCCTTCCTCTTTCTTCGGAATAACGATCGTCCCGAGCCTGCCAAACACGGGTGATCTCATCCAATATTTCTTCACCGCTTGCTCCCTTTCGCATTTTAACTAATAAATCAACGCCGTTTGAGGCAAATAGCATGTATACTTTTTAGGGCATTCGCGTGCAATCAGAACAAAAAGCTCCTGATAAGGAAGAAATAAAGCCGCCTTCCACATCCGTACCTCGGTATCGATACCTTTTGGGAACCTCGCCAAAAACGTTGACTGAACTGGTTTAAGAGGTATTTCTTGGTGAATCATATCATGAACTTCTTTGCTCGTCAAAACTTCGTCCATTTTCCAACCGTTTAAGGTTTCGACATCCATATATTCGATGAAGCGGATCGTCATTCCTTTTTCTTCAAAAAAACGAGCCATCGGTAAAATTTCGCTCTCATTTATTCCTTTTACAACCATGTTCACCTTTACCGCCAGACCTTGTGCAACCGCTTCTTCAATTCCTCTTACAATTTCCTCAGACTTTGCTTTACCTCCGTTCATTTTAGAAAAAATTTCGTTATTTAAAGCATCTAAACTGACATTGATCCGGGTTCATGCCCGCTTTTTTTAAACGCTTGGCATATGATCCGTTAATGGTCAATGAAACGTCTTGAAGATCTTGAATATTTTTTAACATCGATATTAGTACATCAATGTCCTTTCGGAGGAGCGGTTTCCCCCCGGTCAGACGAATTTTTCGAATGCCTAAACGTAAAGAGGCTGGCCAAACGATATATTTCTTGAAACGTCATTAGTTATTCCCGTTTTATAAAAGAATACTGTCTTCCTTCCATTTCAGCATACAGTATACACAACGAAAATTACATCGGTCTGTCACCGAAATGCGCAAATTCAATAAAGGGCGGTTAATTGATCTCGCAACATCTTCCTCTCCTTATACATTCATTCTTCATATGTTACAGACAAGATAAACAATAGAATGAGATCTCTGTCACATAAATTCGAATGATCATAAAAGGTTAAATTAATTGTAAAAAAAATTTTCTGAAAAAGAAACCTATTTGGAATACATTTTACCAATTTATCATTTTTTTTATGGCTAACATGATGGGGCTCTATATAATGAATTGAGAAAGCAAAATAGATACACAAAAAATATTTTACGATTTCGGCAAACGGAGGCTTTCATAATAGAATCTGCAGTTTTCATTATGGACAATGTACCAATGCTTGGCGACTTGATGGAAAGAATGGTTATTATATTAGAAAACCGTTCATCCATCAACAGGATCTTCTTAGCTTTTTCCATTTCGGGTCACCTGTCGAGAATCCGTCCAGACTCGAAAAAACTCAAAGTTGATTGAAAAAAAGATACTATCGAAAAACAACTGATAGAAAAATCATTAAAGAAAACCGCCGGCAACAAATCCGAAGTTTCCTGAGAATTAGAGATTTCACAAGTTACACTTTACAATAAGATGAAAAAATACCAGCTACCTAAATAGATGAACAACTTCTCAATCGTTTTCGAGAATGGCATTAACTTGGTTTACGCCCCGCTTTTTTCTTCTAGCACACTTTTCAGGCAACCATCTTTTTGATGTCAATGACATACTTTCAATGTTAGAATGATCTTTTTGCAATAGCGCTTTGTCCGGGTTAGACGTATTTTTCGCACAATGGCCGCTGACCATATTAGCAAAGAAATAAATTTCCCTACATGCCATCAGCTGTTTCCGCTTTAAAAACACACACTCTCCTTTCTATTTCAAGCAAAACAATATCCTTAGCGAAATGGTACCGATCTTTCATTGAAAACTGAAACATTTTCTAACAAGCAGTTCAATTGATGTTGCAACATCTTCCCTTCCCTCAATTGGAAGGATATATGCCAATACGGCATCACGAATCAATTATTCATAAACTTTTCAAAAGTGATGCCGATGAAGTGAAGCAAATCACAAATTGCGGGAATTGTTTTTACTATGATGAACATTGATAAAAAAGATGGAAAGGAGAATATGGATGGGAAAAACTGTTGAATTAGATGTTCGCGAAGATTTAAAGAAGAAATTAGAGCCGTTTCAAAAAATCATGGCGGCCATTCAGCCTCTTGCACAAGGAGATGTATTTATTTTACACGCTCCGTTTAAACCTGTTCCGCTTTTTCCTATCATGAAGAAAAAAGGGTTTTCTTATCAAGCGGAAAAAATAGAGGATAAACATTGGAAAATTACCTTTGTTAAAACGGAGGAATGAAAAAATGATACTGGATAATCGCGGCTTAGAGCCCCCACAACCGATGATGCGGACTTTAACGGCATTAGCAAAATTAAAAAAAGGAGAAGCGTTGAAAATTATTAATGACCGCCGCCCGATGTTTTTATTTGAACAGCTTGACGATCTCGGTTATACCTATCAAACGCAAAAGCGCAGTGATGGAAGCTATGAAATAACGATTGAAAAGAAGGATGACGATGATGACGGCTAATCATACTTATGAAACGAATATTCGAATCCCTTTTTCGTTTATTATTTTTGGCTTGCTGGCGTTTTTCCTTTCTCAAATTCTTTTATTTCTGTCAACTCGTCAGCTTTCAACCGGAGAAATGCGCCTTCCTGTCGTATTGTCAGCTGTCCATTTATTAGTGATTGGCTTTGCTTTAATGACAGCCATGGGGGCCATGTATCAGCTTGTTCCAGTCGTGTTTTTAACCCCGATATGGAATGAATCATTCGCTTTTATCCAAATGGTCGTCACGTCATTAGGAATACTATCTTTTAGCATCAGCCTGGCCTTTAATATTCAAATGGCTATATTTTCAGGCTTGCTTCTTACTTGCGGGATTGTAATGTTTTTATGGCAGATGTTCATGACATTAAAAAAACAGAAGAAAAGAACGGTCATCACTTTATTTGTTGGTACCGCCCTCATTTGTTTGCTCCTAACGATCGGGCTCGGATTGACGCTTGCCTATCATTTTTGGAGCGGCAGACAATTAATCGATCATGATTTGATTTTCAAAGCACATATATTGCTGGGATTTTCCGGCTGGTTTACACTTCTTATCTTCGGATTTTCTTACAAAATGGTTCCGATGTTTTCATTGGCGCATCATTTTTCAATGAACACGGCCCGATATGTCTACATTTTTTATATAAGCGGTCTTGTGTTAACTTTCATTAGTTTTATAACGGCAAATGACCGGTTGTTATCAGCAGGGCTTCAATTGATGGCTGTCGGATATGGGTTGTTTGCATACCATATGTTTGCCATTTTAAAGAAAAGGATGAAGAAAAAACTGGATAAACCTTTTCTGTTTGCTCTTTTGGCCATTGTTTTTGGAGTCATCCTGCATATAGCGGCGGCCGGTTTTTCTTTTGAAATTGAAATCCATTCCCGCATCTTTTCCATCATCATCTACTGTTATCTGTTCGGCTGGATTGTATTAAGCATCATTGGCTACTTATATAAAATTGTTCCTTTTCTATGGTGGACACACCGGTATAGCAAAAAAATCGGCAAAGAAGCGGTGCCGACTTTGAAACAAATGATAAATGAAAAATGGATTGTGATGGAATGCTGTTTATTTGTTGCGAGTCTTATCGGCATGATCGCTGCTCTTGCCTCTTCAAGTACTGGTCTATTTTATCTTGCTCAAGGAGGAATGGTGCTGTTTTCTGGATTATTTGCCTGTACGATTGGCTCCGTATTGCTGAAATAAAAAAATGAGGGAACGATTTACTGAAATATAAAGGGTGATGTTACAATGGAAATAAAAGCAAAGATCTTGGAAAAACTGCAAAACGTTTTAGATCCTGAATTGGGAATTAATGTTGTTGATTTAGGACTGATCTATAAGATTGAAGTAAAAGACGGAACTGCATTCATTTTAATGACATTGACTACACCCGGCTGTCCGTTGCACGACTCAATAGCAGGCGGTGTGAAACGCGCGTTGCGTGATATTGAAGGCATTCAAGACGTAAATGTCCAAATCACTTGGAATCCGCCTTGGTCCCCTGATAGAATGAGCGAAAAAGCATTAAGGCAGCTAGGGTTCCTTTCCTAAACGTTTTTCAAAGACTGTTCCTTTCCTGAAAGGGACAGCTTTTTTATGAAAGAAGTCCCAATTATTTTGGTGTTTTTGGCTCTTCTTCCAGCTCCCAAACAAACGGCATCACATTTAAAATTTTCGTTTAATCGTTTCCCAGCCAAAAAAATCCCCTTCCAGGAAAATCTTTTTACAAATGCTGTCTTCCTGCAGGGGATAATCGTTGTTCCTTGTTTTTCCGGAGGTGTCAACCAAAAAAAATGTAACTGAAATCGCAAATGACGTTTCGTCCATTCCAATGAAAAAGCTCAAAATATTGTCATTCCGTAAGAATTGGCAAAACTGACGCCAACTATGGGACAATTAAAAACAGTAAAAGCAAAGAATACATTTACCGTCGGCCATACCGGTCAGTAAATTCCGAGTGGAATTCGCATGACAGAACCTTGCAAGACGGGTTGGCAACTTAGATGCTTTTTTATGTTGCTGTCAGGTTATAAATATCTTGGAACGTACTTGCTAACGGAGATAAAATTCGCCATACGGCAAATGCAAATGTCATGGCTAAAGTGGTGACTGGCAGTAATGCTTTTTGTTTCACCAAAATCCCCTCCTAAACAGATGAATGGTGCCATCATCTGTACCATAAAAATAGGCGGGGAATGTTTGTGAACTTTATCATATAATTATTGATTGCCAAATAATTGTTAAAATTTCACCTCAACAAAAATGTTTTTCCGATTTTTGCCCATTCAATCAAATTGAATACCGCTTGCGTTTCCAACGGTTTAAACTTCCCGTTTTTGGCGAAGCGCTTTAGGAATGTATACACAATAAGGCTCACTTTCCAAATAGTCGCCTGTCACAGCATACGCTCTTGAGCGTGAGCCTCCGCAAACAAAACGAAATTCGCAAACACCGCATTTTCCTTTATAAAGATTTGGATTGCGCAATTTTTGAAATATTGGTGAAGTTCTGTAAATATCGGCCAGTGGTGTTTGTCTTACATTTCCCGCTTTGATTGGAAGCAATCCGCTCGGATAAACATCGCCAATATGGGAAATAAACACAAAACCGTTGCCATCATTTACTCCCTTCGGAGCACGGCCGAGTCCGTCCACTTCCCCTGTAGCCCCTTTAAACAAAATATCTTCATAATGGATTTCTTTTCCATCTATTTGCTGTTCACGCATTTTGGCTTGCAAGACGACACGACGGTAATGTTGTCCGGCAGTCGTTTTAATATCAAATGGTACACGTTTGCTCTTTTCATATAACCAACGAAAAACTTGTTCATGTTGGGCGGGAGAAATCATATCCGATTGTTTTCCTCTTCCAGTTGGTACGAGGAAAAAAACGCTCCAAAGAACGCAATCAAGTTTTTCAACAAAATCCGCCATTTCTTCAAGAACATGAACATTGTAGCGTGATACAACCGTATTAATTTGAACAGGAATCTTAAATTCATGCAAATATTTGATTCCTTGCATCGTTAAATCGAAGGAACCTTTTGTGCCGCGAAAATGATCATGAATTTCCGCATTCGGGCCGTCCAAACTAAATGCCCAACGGGAAAGCCCGATATCTTTTGCCCTCTGCATCACTTCTTTTGTTACATTTGGAGTTGCACTCGGCGTGATTGAAACACGCAATCCCTTTTCAATAGCATATTCGGCAAGAGCGAATAAATCCGGCCGCATTAATGGATCACCGCCGGTAAATACTAATAGCGGCTGGTTCATCGCAAAAATATCATCAATTAATTTTTTTCCTTCCTGAAAAGTCAACTCACGGGGATCACGATGATATTGCGCCTCGGCTCGGCAATGCAAACAATTTAATTGACATGCTCTCGTCAACTCCCAAATGACAATAAAAGGGTTTTGGTCATAATCCATCATCACATACAAACTCCTTTCTTTAAAATGAAAAATATCTCTGCTTCTTCTCATCATATAAAAAGCTGAAATTTTCGAAGTGAAAGCCATCACACTTTCCGGTAAAAGGGAAGAAATGATTTTTACGAAAAAGTCATTCTTTTGACAAATGTTCAGCTGCTGCGGATCTTCCCCGCGATTGCTTCGGTAATTCGCAAATGGATGAGGTGGTCTGCCCCAAACCTTAAGTATGTTAGACACCTTATTTTTATTAGTAACTATGATTTACATCACACGACTCATTTGTAAAGAAACGCTATAATATGAAACGAAAATCAAAGTTGAAAAAAAGGTGTGATACCATGACAAATAGCTGGGTGTTTGAAAGATTAAGAAGCGTTCCCCTTTTCCGTGAACTGTCTGATGAAGAATTGACTTCCATAGTTGCTATCTCTCAAGTACGTACTTATCAACCAAAATCGTATGTATTCATGCAAGGCGACATGCTGGAAAACGTATATTTCATCCATTCAGGAACGATTAAAATATATAAAACGGACAGAAATGGAAAAGAACAAATCGTTTCCATCTTGCAGAATGGAGAAATGTTTCCACATACAGGATTTTTTTGCAAAGGATCTTACCCTGCTCATGCAGAAGTTATGGAAGAATCTACATTAATTGTCATTCCCATCAAAGATTTTGAGGAAACGCTTATGCTCTTTCCGGTATTGTCCATCAAATTGTTTCGTGTGATGAGTGAAAAAATCATAGATTTGCAAAATCGGTTAGAAGAGCAAATTCTTCATAATACATATGAACAAATCGTATTGTTGCTGTTGCGGCTTACAAAAACGAATGCACTGCCGCAAGGAAAACTTTATCGTTTGACAACCCATTTAACGAATCGGGAATTGGCAAATATGATCGGAACTTCCCGTGAAACCGTTAGCAGAACGCTTAACCAGATGAAGCGGAAGGGTCTTATTCTTGTTGATGACGACGGATATTATTTGGTTGATGCTGAACAATTGGAGAAAGAAATCTTTATGTAGCGGCCGCCAAAAAGAAAACTTATTTTTGATGAATGTTTGAAGCGATTAAGAATCATAATAAAGGAAAACGAATTTTCATGGAGGAAACGAAATGTCCACAAAACGTCAAGACAAGAAAATGAAAAATAACCCAACCTTCGGAGCATATGATGAACCTTTTAAGAGCGGCAGCGAATCCGACCTAAAACAAGGTTTGGCCATAACGCAGGAACAAATAAGAGATACATATACGGAGGGCACAATTGATGGGATGATGGAGGATGTTGACGGCAACAACATCCCGTTGAAGACTGAAAAAGAATAATAATCCTTTTTTTCCTGATATTAAAAATTTAAGTGAAATGCCTGTACCCCCCGCAATCATCATGATGATTGCGGGGGAATTTCATGGCCAATTTTGTCTTGACAGCGTTTAAAAAAATATATCGGCATTACTTCCCCCAAAAAATCGAATGATCATTGGGCAATCAACCTTCTGCAAAGGGAAAATGCGCTTACGGCAGCATGAACAGATTGATGATCATAAACATTGCAAAACAAAAATATACGGCATTGCCCACTTCAATTAAACCGATTTTTAAAATCGGCATTTTTTTTCCGTAAAAATAAACAGCTCGAATAACACTCGGAATATAAGCTATTATAAAAACGGCATACTCGGTAGCGACCAAGCCGATCATTAAGAAAACATGAAAACCCCATGACAACCATTTATAGTTCGGATTGTTTTTTTCCCGAATCATTGTTTTGACATAAAAAGTGCTGCCCACAAAAAATAAAAAACAAAGCATTATGGTGATGAAGGCTTCTTTTGTTATTTCTCCGCTTACAATAAAAGAACTGGCAAGACCTCCAATGCAAAAAACAGCGATTGCTGCTAGATCATTGAAAAAAGCACGATCTTTTTTCTTTTTCCCATAATAAATATTTATTAAAAAAAACGGTGTCATCGCCATTCCGAAATATATTATTTCCCATCTATAAATTAATGGAAAGAGCAGTATAACGGCAGCAGCGGCAAAATAAAGAGCAAACCACTTTATATAAAATGGCTTGCGCTTATTTTTCATAGCCATCAGTAACGGATATGTTGCTAAATATAAACATAACCAGCCGATAAATAATGGAATATGAATCCAAGAGAACCCTCCTATATAAGCCCCCAATAGAAATGGTATAACAAGCATTGCCCAGGCTCCATGCTGTTTTGGAATCACTAATTTCTTGACGGTTGCCATCATGTATCCACCTTTCATCAACAATTTCTTCTAAATTCCATTATAGTGAAAAAAACTAGCTACGTTGTGATTTGTTGCATACCTCTTTGTTTTGTCACAAAATAGCCACAACACTAAACGGGAAAGTGACACCTGTCACTATTGAAAAGAACGAGTTGCGGTATTATCTTTTTAACAATGAAATTGGGAGGGCAAAATAATGAAAACAATATTTACGGAAAATACGACAGTTGGAGAAATTGTCGCAATGCTTCCGAAAGCGAGCGATGTTTTTAAAAAAAATAAAATTGATTTTTGTTGCGGCGGTGATCGCTCTTTAAAAGAAGCAGCCGATAAACGGGGAGTGGCAATTGAGGAATTAATGAGTCAATTGCAGGATCTGTATGCTGCAACTGATGAAAAAACAGAGAAAAATTGGTTGACAGCAACATACTCAGAACTTATTGACCATATCATAAATAAACATCATCGTTATTTGTTGGAAGAACTGCCAAACCTTAGTCCCTATGTGACAAAAGTTATGCGAGTCCACGGCGGAAATCATCCACATCTAATAAAGGTTCATAAATTGTTTAATGAATTAAAAACGGAACTAGAACAACATTTATGGAAAGAAGAGTCTGAAGTATTTCCGCTTATTAGCCAGTTCGAGAAGCAGCCGACAAGCGAAAACGAACAAAAAATGAAAAAAATGATTGCCGATCTTACGAATGAACATGATAAAACAGGGGATATCATAAAAGAAATTAGGCGGATCACAAATGACTATACCCTTCCGAACGGGGCTTGCCGAACATATCAACTCGTTTACAATCGTTTAGAAGCTTTGGAATCAGACTTATTTGAACATATTCATTTGGAAAATAACGTATTATTTCCACGCATTCTTCAATAATTTCGGGTGGAAGAGGCGGCGATCCCCCGCCTCTTTCTTCACCATTTCAACATCACGGAAACGGACTGTTCAGACCTTGATCTAACCATTAAAACTTAAAACGTTTTATCAAGGACGAAGCTTAAGGCTATTGACAAGCAAAGTTTCATGGCATGCCGTCGTAATAGAGTTTTTTTCAGAGAATAGAAAGCTAAAAACGAAAAGCGCCTCGGTGTGTGACGTCATTTTCGCTGATGTTGCTGAATAAGCGGCTTTCGATATGGTTTCTTTCTTTTTTGGAAGCGCTCTTTTTCTTGTTTTGATATTCTGCTTGTTTGGCACAAAAGAAGAATAACTTAAACATCTTTCTTCTGATATAATAAGTATAATAAGTTATATCCAACTTTTTTCAACTACACCACTACGATCACAAAGGAAGTGAAGGGAAATTGGAGGAATTTGTAGGATTTTGTATAAGGTGCAGCAAACCTATTCATTGTCTAAACGGTTTTTTGAATGGGGCTATTGACGAAAAAAATGGGTCGTTGTTTTGTTTTTCATGCTTAGAAGAGAATGAAAATTCGGATTTTTCTCATCAATCCCATTGAAAGCGCAAATAAATGGCATTTAGATTGCGAAGCCTAGAGTGTACCAACAAGTCTGTTTTCTTTTATTTTCTTCATAAAGCCTTTTTTGACATTGGGGAAATGGCCAAAGCATCTCATTCGCTTTCAAATCATAGTGTGCCAGTTCTCCTTGATCCTCTCTTGAACGATCCGCCATCTAGATTCTGTACAAAGATGAGAGAGCTCTGGCAATCGTTTTTAAAAAACAAAATGATATGCAATTTCAAACAACGTTTAGAAATGTGTCCGAATAATATGTCTGATCGAGACCAAGCGGTTTTCTTTCAGAACCTGCTCCTAAACCGCCAATGAAGCAAAATATCACTGTATTAGAGTGAAAAACCCCTATCCTCACTAAATCCGGATAGGGGTGATCATTTTTTATGCTTCCGTTTCCAGCCAGCTATCAGCGACTTCTCCTGCCTCTTCTTTATCTATGTAAAAGGAACCGTTGCTGTATCGATCAGTCACCTTCACATTGGAAAGAGGCACTATTTCCCTGATACCTTTCTCCGTTTCCAATACCAAATTCTCATTTCCGTTGACGAGTAAGATGGCCGCTGTCCGATGCGGGTTTGTTTTCAGCTCTCTGTACAGCATTGATCCTCTTCTGGCTCGTTGTGTTCGTTCGATTTCCCCGATATTGATCATTTTCACAGCGCCTCTGTGCGTGACAATGGCGAGCTTTTGATCGTTAACATGTTTCTCAGCAAACACAAGTCCAGAAACGACTGCATCGCCTTCCTTTAATTGGATGCCTTTGACTCCTGCTGCACGGGAGCCGACAATATTCACTTCTTCTTCGTGAAATAAAAGACCGTATCCAAAACGGGTGGATAACAAAATCAATCCTGTTCCATCAGTTATATGAACCGCAACCACTTCATCGTCGTCTTTTAAATTGATCGCAACAAGCGGCTTGGAGTATCGCTGAGCTTTATATTGGCGAATTTCCGTTTTCTTCACCATGCCTTTTTTCGTAACAAACAAGAAAAATTTCTCGTCGTCAAAACTTTTTAAAGGAATGCCTTGTACAATCCGTTCATCTTGATCAATCGGAATGGTCCTTGAAATATGCTGTCCAATATCCTTCCAGCGAATATCCGGAAGCTCGTGAACAGGACAATATAAATAATTTCCTTTGTTTGTGAATAAGAGAAGAACATCTGTTGTGTTCATTTCATACTGGCATAACAGTCGATCCGAATCCTTCATGCCGAAATCTTTTCCGTTTGATGCTGTATACGACCGCAAGCTCGTACGTTTCACATAGCCGTCTTTTGTCACAGTAACAATTGTATCCTCGCTTGCGATGAGGGATTCCATATTGATAGTAATGGATTCAATTTCCGCCTCAATCTTCGTCCGCCGCTCATCGGCAAATGTTTTTTTCAATTGTTTTAATTCGGATTGAATGACTTTGGAAAGCTTTTTTTCATCCTCCAAAATGCTTGTTAACCCCTTGATTTTTTTCTCAAGCTCTTCTTCTTCCGCTTTCAACGCTGTAATATCAGTGTTTGTCAGACGGTACAGCTGCAACGAGACAATCGCCTCTGCCTGCGGTTCAGTAAATGCAAATTCACTAATTAAATTATCTTTCGCATCCCGTTTATCTTTTGAAGCACGAATAACAGCGATCACTTCATCCAAGATGGATAGAGCTTTGATTAATCCCTTTACGACATGCTCCCTTTCTTGAGCTTTTTGGAGTTCAAAAGTCGATCGGTTAATCACGACTTCCTTTCGGTGTTCGATGTAAGCATCCAACAATTCAGGCAGGCTTAATAATTTCGGATGCCGATGGTGAATTGCAACCATATTAAAGTTATATGGAACTTGCAAATCTGTGTTTTTATATAAGTAATTTAAAACTCCTTCAGCATCGGCATCTTTTTTCAGTTCGATGACGATGCGAAGACCTGTCCGGTCCGTTTCATCGCGCACCTCGGCGATTCCGTCCACTTTTCTTTCGTACTTAAGGTCATCTATTTTTTTTACTAAATTTGCTTTATTGACCTCATACGGAATTTCTGTAATGACAATTTGCTCTTTTCCGCCTCGGATTTTTTCAATTTCCGCTTTGCCGCGAACAACAATTTTTCCTTTTCCTGTTTTATATGCTTTTTTAATCTCGTCGATTCCTTGAATGATTCCTCCAGTCGGGAAATCAGGGCCTTTTAACACTTCCATTAATTCCTCAACTGTGCAATCCGGATGATTCATTCGCATAATCACAGCATCAATGACTTCGCCAAGATTATGCGGAGGAATATCAGTTGCATAGCCGGCTGAAATCCCTGTTGAACCATTGACAAGCAAGTTTGGGAACATCGCCGGGAGAACGACGGGTTCTTTCGTTGTATCATCAAAATTCGGTACAAACTCGACTGTATTTTTCTCAATATCTTTTAAAAGCTCGGAAGCAAGTTTGGACAGCCGTGCTTCCGTATAACGCATGGCGGCAGGAGGATCGCCGTCAAGGCTTCCGTTGTTTCCGTGCATTTCCACTAAAACATTGCGAACCTTCCACTCCTGGCTCATCCGAACCATCGCTTCATATACAGAAGAATCTCCATGCGGATGGAAGTTCCCGATAACATTCCCGACTGTTTTGGCCGCTTTTCGAAATCCTTTATCATGCGTATTTCCGTCCATCAGCATCGCGTATAAAATTCTCCGCTGCACCGGCTTCAGCCCGTCGCGAACATCCGGAAGCGCGCGGTCTTGAATAATGTATTTGCTGTACCGTCCAAAACGGTCGCCCAGCACATCTTCAAGGGGTAAATCGACATAACGTTGTTGAGCTTCCATGCTGCTCCTCCTCTAGCACATTGTTTTAAATTTCGAACATGTTGTCATTTTCGTCAATACCAAAAGACACATTTTTTTCGATCCATTGTCGACGCGGTTCAACCTTGTCACCCATTAAGGTTGTCACTCTTCTTTCCGCTCTTGCTGCATCATCAATCCGGACGCGGATGAGAGTGCGTGTTTCAGGATTCATCGTCGTCTCCCATAGCTGCGGCGCATTCATTTCTCCAAGCCCTTTGTATCGTTGGATTGTGTAGCCTTTGCCGACCTTCTTAATGGCAGCGGACAGCTCCTTCTCATTCCATGCGTATTCGATGACTTCGGATTTGCCGCTGCCTTTGCTTACTTTATATAAAGGCGGAAGCGCAATATAGACTTTCCCTGCCTGAATGAGCGGCTTCATATATCGATAGAAGAAAGTCAATAAAAGCACTTGGATGTGGGCGCCATCCGTATCAGCATCCGTCATAATGATCACTTTGTCGTAGTTGCAATCTTCAATGTTAAAATCAGCACCGACGCCAGCTCCGATTGCATGAATAATTGTATTGATTTCTTCGTTTTTAAAAATATCCTGCAGCTTCGCCTTCTCCGTATTGATCACTTTTCCGCGCAGAGGCAGAACAGCCTGAAATCTTCTATCCCGACCTTGTTTCGCTGATCCTCCCGCAGAATCCCCCTCCACAAGAAACAATTCATTTTTCTTTGGATTCCGTGATTGAGCAGGCGTAAGCTTTCCGCTTAAAGACATTTCAGATTTTTTTCGTTTTTTTCCTGATCTTGCTTCTTCGCGCGCTTTTCTTGCCGCCTCTCTTGCTTCTTGCGCTTTTATCGCCTTTTTAATCAGGAGGGTGCTGATCTCCGCATTCTCTTCTAAAAAATAAGATAATTTTTCCGAAATGACTGTGTCAACAGCAGATCTCGCCTCTGTTGTACCGAGTTTTCCTTTCGTTTGCCCTTCAAACTGCAAAAGTCCTTCAGGGATTCGGACGGAGATAATTGCCGATAGCCCTTCACGAATATCTGTTCCTTCCAAGTTTTTGTCTTTCTCTTTTAATAAACCGGTCTTTCGTGCGTATTCATTAAACACTCTTGTCATGGCAGTTTTGGCGCCTGCTTCATGTGTGCCGCCGTCTTTTGTTCTCACATGGTTGACAAACGACAAAATGTTTTCGCTGTAGCCGTCATTAAATTGGAAAGAAAATTCGACTTCAATTCCTTGCTGCTCACCTTCGAAAAAGACAACAGGATGAAGAGTTTCTTTTCCTTCATTTAAATATGCGACAAATGATTCGATCCCATTTTCATAACAATAAGATTCTTGAACATTGTTCCGTTCATCAATCAAATCAATTGTTAATCCTTTTAGGAGGAATGCAGACTCCCGCAATCGTTCACTCAATATGTCAAATTGAAAAGTCGTAGTGCTGAAGATGAGAGGATCTGGTTTAAAATGGACTGTCGTACCGGTTTCTTTTGTTTCTCCTATCTTTTCTAATGTCGTAACGGGTTTCCCGCCCTTTTCGAACCTTTGCTTGTAAATAAATCCGTCCCGTTTAATCGTCACTTCAAGCCACTCAGATAAAGCATTGACGACTGAAGCGCCTACTCCGTGCAAGCCGCCGCTTGTTTTGTAACCGCCTTGCCCGAATTTTCCTCCTGCATGAAGCACGGTTAAAATTACTTCCGGAGTCGGCTTACCAAGCTTATGCATGCCAGTCGGCATTCCTCTTCCTTTATCAGCAACAGAAATGCTTTCATCTTTATGTATTTTGACAATGATATGGTCTCCGAAGCCTGCTAATGCTTCATCTACAGAATTGTCAACAATTTCATATACAAGATGATGCAATCCTCTAGCATCCGTGCTGCCGATATACATCCCCGGCCGTTTCCTTACTGCTTCCAATCCTTCCAATACTTGAATCGCATCGTCATTGTATTCCATTATCTTTGCTTTTCCCACAAACAAATAACTCCTTTCAAAAAACAAGAACAGATGTTTGTAAACTGTATTTTACATGGTTTCCCTGCGTTTGGCAATCTTACACGGCAACGTATATTATTGTATTACTCAAATGTTGTATGTTTCAAACCTTTCTTCAAAAAAAGAACCCATCAAGATGATGGGGGAAACATTTGTTATTTTGTTAACGCATGCGCTACTTTTATACACATATCCATGATAACGGGATAACCTTTTTCTTTTAATAATTGATATGCTTCCTCGTTAACGCAGCCTAATTGAGCCCAAAAAACATCGGCATCAATTTCTAAAAATTCTTTCGCAACATCTAATAAATGCTCGGAACGTCTAAAAACGTTTACAATATCCACATGGCCTTCAATTTCTTTTAAGGATGAGACCGCTTTGACACCCAAGGCTTCATCGATCATTGGATTGACAGGAATAATCTCATACCCCGCATTTTGCATCGCTTGTGAAACTTGGTAAGATTCTCTTTCAGGATTGTTGGACAAGCCGACAACAGCGATTCGTTTGCTTTTTTTTAAAATATCACGGATTTCGTCCAGACTTGGATTTTGCATGAAAATTTGTTCACTCCTTCCAATGTTTCTTTTATTATAACTGTAAAAGCGTCAAACACCAAAGTTTTAAAACGGCTTTTATCAACAAAATATAGTCCTGATCGAATCAATTGTGTACAATAATAATAGAATCATGAATATAAAGGAGTTTCATTATGTCTTTTCTATTAATCTTAGTCCTTATCTTAGCTTATTTAATTGGTTCCATCCCCTTTGGACTTATCGTTGGCAAAATTGGATACGGCATTGATATTCGCGAACATGGAAGCGGAAATTTAGGTGCAACCAACACTTTTCGAGTGCTTGGAAAAAAAGCCGGGCTGTTTGTTACAGTTGCAGACATTTTAAAAGGAACTCTCGCAGCTAGCCTCCCCGTATTGCTTAGTGGCGACCTTCACCAAGCATGGACGCTCATTGCAGGAATGGTGGCTGCTGTAGGACATATGTATCCAATTTTCGCAGGCTTTCGGGGCGGAAAAGCCGTGGCGACAAGCGGAGGGGTGCTGCTTTTTTATAGCCCATTACTCTTTTTATCTATGCTTGCTGTATTTTTTCTTGTTTTATATGTATCAAAATATGTTTCTTTATCCTCTATGGTTACAGCACTGTATACGTTAGTTTATACCATTTTTACCGGTGATGCGGCTTTAATGATCATTGTCGCGATCCTCGCAACCTTTGTTTTCTATCGGCACAGAGCCAATATTAAAAGGATCATAAATAAAACAGAGCCAAAAGTGAAATGGCTGTAAAATAGAAAGGAGCGGGAACTCATCTTCTCGCTCCTTGTTTTAATTGTGATAGTTTGATAAACACATCCATCAACGTTTTATAGCCTGATTCAACAAACATTTTTACATATTCACACCAGATCGCGGCTGTCATTTTTGCATCTTCTAAGGCGTGATGACGCTTTTGGACCGGGATGGAAAAAAACCGGCAGCATTCATCTAAACTTACGGCAATTTGTTCTCGCTGAACGAGCTGGAACAGCATGGCTGTATCCACAATCCGATGTTTAAATGGAATGCGGAAATGCTCCTTATTAGCTTCTGTAAGAAAATTTTTTTCATGATTGGCATGATGGGCGACAAGCGTCCGATTTTCTGCAAATTGATAGAAACGAATCAATACTTCCGATATAGGGGGAGCAGCTCTTACGTCTTCTTCAACAATTCCTGTCAATTTTTTTACATCAACGGGAATTTCCCCTTCATACTGAACAAAAGAGTAAAATGTATGCTTTTCTTCAATCTGCATGCCGTGAACTTTAACTGCTCCAATCGAAAGAATTTGATCCCCTTTTTCCGGAAAAAAACCTGTTGTTTCCAAATCAAGCACAACAACGTCCAGCTCCTGAAGAGGAGTTGACAAGCTTTCCTCCCGCTTTAAGTCTTGTTCCATTTTCCGCAAAAACGCTGCATGCTGAAGATTCGTTTCAAGACCTGTAAATGCTGAAGATTGCATTTTCCCCTGAAATTGCTTCATCAAGTGAAAAAAAGATGGAAGTTTCATGGATTAACGCCCTTTTCAATGATGGATTTCGTTTCATTCATCAATTTTTTTCCGCCTAAAATGATTTTTTTTAGCCTTCCTTTTTCTTCTTTTGATAAATCCTTTAAAGAGAGGTAATGAACTTCATCATATGTGTTCGCTTTTAATGAATTTTTAAAATGAATCGTTACTAATTCTTGAAAATATGTGTGATATGGAGATAATACATGACGAAAATACTCCTGCTTCATCAGAAGCTGAAACCTCGACAGCGTAGACGTATCCAACAATCGTTCTTTGATCGCCAATAAGCGGACAGAATTAATGTAAGGCAATAACCCGGCCTGTTTTAAATCAATAGCGCCTGAATGAGGGCCGTATGTTTCAGGCAGCAGCTGATGAAAAATACCCACCCCTTTTTTGACATGCATTGTGTTGTTTAACAATCGACCGAGAAAATCAGGATTATATTGAATATATTGGAAAATCTGGTTTTTCAGTCGATGAATCGATTCGGATTGTCCGATGATCATACGCGCATCAAAAAAGATTAATAAATAGCGGATAGAATCAAATGTTTCATCCTGGAGCCATTTATTGATCTGCTTGCTCCAGCTTTGTTCCGATCGGCACCATAAAGAAGTTGAACACATGACATTTCCTTCGCAGTAAGGATAACCGATGACGTTCAAGCCGAATGAAACTTCTTTTCCAAGCAACAAAAAGTAGTCGAGAGCTTCTTTCTCATTGGAATGAAAAATGAGTCCGTGGTCTTGATCGCTTATTTTCGCCTGCTCGCCTCTTCCGCCGCTTCCGACTAAAAACCAAGTAAATTCACAAGGCGCAGGGCCGTATTTCTTTTTTACAATCTCGAAAGAAAGATGGAAGGATTGTTTCATAACCTGATCGTGTATACTGTTTAATTCCGTCACTGTTTTCGCTTTTTGCAAATGGCTGTTGCGCCATTCCTTCAATTGTTTGTAAGGATTCCCCATGTGTATAAAAATCCCCTTTTTTATAAATAAGCGTACAGATGATACATCATCCATACGCTCTTGCGGTTAGCTTCCAAGCTTTTGTTCATTGGATTCAAATGCTTCCGGATACCCATAAACTCCGTGCTCGCTTAAGTCCAAACCGATCATTTCTTCTTCTTCTGTCACCCGCAAGCCATTGAGCAATTTTTTCATCACAGCTAAGATGACGAATGAAACAACAAAGGCGTATAAGCCTGAAGTAAACACTCCCAATGCTTGAATGCCGAGCTGCGTAAAGCCTCCGCCGTAAAACAATCCAGGGTTACCAATAGTTGCTAATTCAGGGGTTGCAAAAAATCCAGTTGATAAAGTGCCCCAAACACCAGCTACTCCGTGAACAGACAAACAATAAATCGGATCATCAATTTTAACTTTATCAAAAAACTTCATACTAAAATATACAAGAATTCCAGCTATTAGTCCGATTACGACAGCAGCCCATGTGTCGACAAATGCACAAGATGCGGTAATGGCGACCAATCCTGCAAGCGCTCCGTTTAACATTGTCGGTATATCAGCTTTTCCGCCAGCGATCCATGAAATGATCAAGGCGCTTACGGCTCCTGCTCCGGCAGCTAAATTCGTGTTCAAAGCAACAAATCCAAAAAATCCATCCTCAACTGTAATCGTGCTTCCTGCATTGAAACCGAACCAGCCAACCCATAAAATAAGTACGCCTAGAGCTGTATAAACTTGGTTATGTCCATAAATATTATTAACAGAACCATCTTTGTTATATTTACCGATCCGAGGCTTCAACAAGATCGTTGCAGCCAAAGCTGCCATTGCACCTGTCAAATGAACAACGGTAGAACCTGCAAAATCTTGTTTTCCATGTTCTGACAGCCATCCTCCGCCCCAAATCCAATGAGCAACAACTGGATAAACAAGTGCGGTAAACAATACAGAAAAAATTAAATAAACTGAAAGTTTCGCCCGTTCCGCAAATCCAGCAAAGGCAATGGCGAGAGAAACTCCGGCAAAGGCTAACTGGAATACAAAAAAGACGGATGTTGAAAGAGATAATCCATCTATTTCATATCCTGAATAAAAAAAGTCAGACATTCCTACAAAAAAGTTGCCGTTCTTCCCAAAAATAAATCCATAGCCGACTGCCCAGAAAACAATGGAGGCAATTCCGAATGTAAAAACAGTTTTTCCGGCAATATGTCCGGCATTTTTCATTCGTGTAGAACCCGCTTCGAGCAATATAAATCCTGCTTGCATAAAGATGACCAAAATAGCTCCCAGCATCACCCATAAACTGTTCATTAACGTTAATGAGTCCATAGCACAACCTCCCATGTAATTATTTCTTCTTAATTGTGTTATAAAAAATAACATAAGAAGTATATCTCTATTTTTACACCCGTTTTATTTTAATGTCAATTCATTTTCCATAATTTTTCGAAAAAGTATGTTAGGAAATCTAACATATAAACAAAATTAGACAATAGTTTATTTTTTCCGACAAAACGTTTATGATAGTAAAAACAGTATTTAAGGAGGGTTTTATGAGAAAGGTTTTCTTAATATTCGCAATTATTTGTTTGATGCTTTTTTCAGGATGCGGCAGCAAAGGTCAGGCGAATGAGCAAAACGCGGTAAAAAAAGAAAATGTGGATGATTCGCCACAATCTATACAAGCTGCTCCCAAAAAAGTGGAGCCGACCGAATCGCTCGTCACTGTTTCTGCAATAGGTGATGTTCTCATACATAGCCAGCTTTTTAAAGATGCGAGGACCGGGAGCGAATCATACAATTTTAAGCCAATGTTTGCAACAGTAAAACCTTTACTCTCAAAAAGCGACTTAGCCATCGCCAACCAAGAATCGATCATTGGGGGAACAGAACTTGGAATCTCCAGTTATCCGTTGTTTAACAGCCCGTTCGAAGTGGCAGATGCGCTAAAAGATGCTGGCATTGATCTCGTCTCAACAGCAAACAATCATAGTTTAGATAAAGGAGAAAAAGGTATTTTAAATGCGATTCAGCATTATGAACAAATCGGGCTACCGTATGTAGGGAGCTTTAAAAACGAAGCGGACGCCAATACATGGAGAATTCAACAGGTCAACGGGGTGAAAATCGGCTTTCTTTCGTATACATATGGGACAAACGGTATTCCAGTTCCGAAAAATAAACCCTATTTAGTAAACCTTATAGATGAAGAAAAAATGAAAAGGGATTTAGACACACTAAATGGACAAGTTGATGTAACTATTGTTAACATGCACTGGGGAGAAGAATATCAATCCTTTCCAAGCGACGCTCAAAAACAATGGGCACAGCTGCTAGTCGATCATGGAGCAGACATAATCATCGGTCACCATCCTCATGTATTGCAGCCGATCGAATGGCTGGAAGCAAAAAATGGAAACAAGAGTATCGTTGTGTATTCGTTAGGCAACTTCTTGTCTGGCCAAAAGGGAGATGGAAAAGACATCGGTGGGATTTTTTCGATTGATGTAATTAAGCGGACTGATGCTAACGGTACGACACTGACTTTGAAAAATCCGCGTTTACTCCCTACCTACGTTACCAAAAATAAAAATCATCATTATTATGTTGAATTGCTGGACCGAATCGACAAAAACGCCTATGAAAAAGTGATGAAGCATATGCATCAATGGTTGGAAACGAAAGAAGTGACGAACTCTATCCAGTAGAGTTTATTCATGGAAAGAAAGCTTTTCATGTAATATAATGTAAACAGGAAGCTGATATTAGGAGTGACAAAAATGAAACTAAATATTACCGATGATGCAGCAAAATGGTACAAGGAAGAATTGGAGTTAAACGAGGGAGATGCAGTCCGCTTCTTTGTCCGATATGGCGGATGCGGTCATGTGCAAAGCGGATTTTCCCTTGGAATTGCAAAAGAAGCTCCAAATCAAATCGGAATAAAAGCCGAAAAACTAGGGGTCACATTTTATGTTGAACATGATGATTTATGGTATTTCGACAATCATGACGTGACCATTCAATTGGATGAAAAAATTCATGAACCTGTTGTTCGTCTTATAAATTAGCAAATCGATTGAAAGTATGCTATAGGTCGAAAAACAAGTCTTTGTCAAAGAGCTGTTCTAGTAGACGAAGCATGCTATAGTCAGTAAAGAAACCCAACCGCAAATTTAATTTGCCGATTGGGTTTCTTGTTTCATCTCATCATTTTTTACTCAAATCTGACTTCCACAAAATGCCCGTCAAATCTTTTATTTTTTCAGCAATTTAAATTTTCTTAAATGATCGGTTAGCTGATATTTTTGCAGGATTTCTACTTGTTTTTCCCCCAGCAGGTCAAAATGCGGAAAATCTTTATGATGATGAATCCACTCCATTTTCAAACCGTTTTCATTTCCCCATTCTATTAAATGCTTTATATTGCTGCATCCAACCTTTGTTACAGAATGATAATCCGGAAACCGTTCATCATACCAATAATGCGTTAAAAAGGCGATTTCCCCTTTCCGCACTTTTTTCTTCCACTCTGCAAGCTCCTCTTTCTTGATTCCAAAGGCCAATCTTTATCTCTCCTCTTTCATCGCTTTTACATATGCTTCGTGCCATTCAGGATATAATTTCTTAAATACAACTGGGCGAAACGTTTCTTTTTTTACGCAAACATGGCTGGAAAAACCTTTTGCTGCCAATTCGCCATGAGAATTGAAAATTTCGTATCCATATACTGTTTTAATTCCGTTATATTTCTCAATCCACGTATGTATTATTGCCTTTTCACCGTATGTAATCGGTTTTTTATATTCGATTTGAATATCCACGACAGGGGAAATTATTCCGTCTTTCTCCATCGCTGCATACGAAAAGCCAAGATCTTGGATCAGCTTCGTCCGTCCAACTTCCATCCATATAATATAATTGGCATGGTACACGACACCCATTTGATCGGTTTCCGCATAACGAACTTCTATTTCTTTTGATGAAACAAACATAAGCTTCTCTCCCTTGCAAAAAATGAAATCGATCGAAAAAGCCTGCATCAGCGTCTGTGATACAGGCTTTCTATTTTAGGCCTTTTCAACTTTCTTACTTAAATTTTTTTTCGGAGTCTGTTTTTTATTCAAGCCGGTCCAACAAAGTTTGTCCCATTGTTGGCCGTTCATCAAATGAATTTAGAAGGCAAAAATTTTCAATGAACAATTTTATTATAACATTTCTATTTGCAATCGAAAACTAAAATGGAATTATCAACCTAAATTGAAAGCTAGGAGTTTCGTTCACGGGCTTCATCTTTAATTTCTTGTCGCATCGCCTCAATGCTTTCTTCTCTGCGGCGATTTTTTGCCTCAATCTGTTCACGCTCTCTGTCGTTGGCAAACTCTAATGTTTCTTCTGCTCTTTCGATGTTTTCAATCGTATTTTGTACCATTTCCTGCAATTTTTCAACATTGTCGGAACGGTCATCACGATTTGTTCGATTTTTCATCAAATATTCTCCTTTCTGGGAAAAATTGTTTTATCGCCATTTCAAATATAGTTTGTGCATTTGATGTTAAATTATGAAACGAACCTGTTTCCTCAATGAAAAGGAGAAAAATGATGGAACCATAATTATATTATGTAAATTAAAAGGCGGTGGACATATGTCCTACTCGCCTTTTGTCTGAATCACTTGAGGATGCTCATTCGTCTTATTTTGCATTTTTTTCCCTTTGTTTCCACCGAATCCTCTCGGTTTTGTTCCGATATGATTCGGATTAAAATGAGACTGGATATCATTTGAATTTGTCATCAAACAATCGCCTCCTGCTTTTATTGTTTACCAATAAAGCAGAAAACATGCTGTCAAACACGACTGTTTGCTATCAGCTCGATTTTTCCAATTGCCGTTTTTCCAGCCTTTTTTCAAGTCTTTCTTCAATTTCATTCAATGCTTCACGGTCTTTTAGCAAGTTTTGCTTATTTTCCAACACAAGCTGTTTAAACGAAATTTTCGTTTTTTTCATTTTTTATCCCTCACTTCTTTTCTCTGTTACTTTTATTGTACAAAATATTCCGACACTTTCCCGTTGAAAATTTGAATGTTTAATGACAATATAACCAATAATGCAAAATTTCATACGTTTCAAAAAAACTCTTCTTTTGCAAAAAGAAAAAATCGGCAAAGTCAGCCGATTCTTTTTGATTCCCGAAAGGAAATCAGCGTCTTTTTATTTCAGGTTTAGTTTTTCTTTTATCGTTTTTTCATTTAATTCTCCCACTACTTTATCTTGTATGACTCCATTTTCATCAAGAAAAAATGACGTCGGATATGTAAGAATTTTATATCCACTGTTCATTTTATTTTTTGGATCAAGTAATATCGGAAACGTAAATCCAGCCTGTTGAACAAAATTTTCAACATCTTTTGCACTTTTCTCACTGGCAGTAAAGTTAACCGCGACAATCGTTACTTCATCTTGATGCTTTTCATATATTTTTTGCATGATCGGCATTTCTTTTTTACATGGTGGACACCAAGTGGCCCAAAAGTTTAAAAGTACTTTTTTTCCATAAAAATCGGAAAGCGATTTCTTTTCTCCATCCAAAGTCGTCACTTCAAAATTAGGAGCTTTGTTTCCTATTTCTAAACCGACTGTTTCCTTCTGGGAATTGATCCATTGCCATACTGCAATCGCTGCTAATACGATTAATAAAAAAACAGCAAGCTTTTGTTTCATAAACCATAACACCTCTGATTCAATACGATAGCATTTCGAAATGATACCCAACTTCATCATATATTATTTTTGTAAAAAAAACAGTATTTCATATCAATTGTCTAATTTTAGCCAAAAAATAACGGGAACTATGAACAGTTCCCGCTTTTTTTCAATTATTATCCTTTTAATCTTTCTCTTAATACCATTTGTAAAATTCCGCCATGTCGGTAGTAATCAATTTCAACTTCACTGTCAAAGCGAACTAATACTTCAAACTCTTTTTTGTTTCCGTTCTCATCAGTTGCCGTTACTTTGATGTAATCGCGCGGTTTTACCGATTCATCAATGTGAACATCCAATACTTCTTTACCGGTTAAACCAAGTGTTTCCGCATTTTCGCCTTCTTTAAACTGAAGCGGAAGAACACCCATAAGAACAAGATTAGAACGGTGAATACGTTCGAAGCTTTCAGCGATAACCGTTTTGATTCCCAATAAGTTCGTTCCTTTAGCAGCCCAGTCGCGAGAGCTTCCCATTCCGTAATCTTTTCCTGCCAGTACAACAAGTCCTGTTCCGTCCTGTTTATATTTCATGCAAGCGTCATAAATAGACATTACTTCGCCTGTCGGCCAGTACGTTGTATATCCGCCTTCAGTTCCCGGTGCAATTTGGTTGCGAATGCGGATGTTTGCAAACGTACCTCTCATCATTACTTCGTGGTTTCCGCGTCTTGAACCGTAAGAGTTGAAATCTCTTGGCGATACACCTTTAGACAGCAAGTATTGGCCTGCAGGAGTATCTTTGCCAATCGCACCTGCTGGAGAAATGTGGTCTGTTGTGACAGAATCACCGAATTTTCCAACAACGCGAAGCCCTTTCAACGGTTCTACTTTACCAGGCTCAGGAGACAATCCTTCAAAGAATGGCGGATTTTGGATATAAGTAGACTCTTCGTCCCATTGATATAATGGCTCATCTGTTGTTTCAATGGCATTCCAGCGTTCGTTATCATCAAATACACGTTCATATTCTTTACGGAATAATTCTGGTGTAACAGTTTGTTTCACAACTTCATTAATTTCTTCCATTGAAGGCCAAATATCTTTAAAGTAAACATCGCTTCCGTTTTGATCCTTTCCGATTGGATCATTCAGTAAATCAATGTCAACAGTCCCTGCTAATGCATAAGCAACAACTAGAGGCGGTGAAGCTAAATAGTTACCTTTCACGAGCGGATGAATACGGCCTTCAAAGTTCCGGTTTCCGGAAAGAACAGATGTGACGAGCAAATCATTTTCAGCGATCGCTTTTTCAATTTCATCTGCAAGCGGTCCAGAGTTCCCGATACAAGTTGTACATCCGTAACCGACGAGGTTAAACCCTAATTTTTCAAGATAAGGCATTAAGCCAGAATTTTGAAGATAACCGGTTACAACTTTTGAACCAGGTGCTAATGATGTTTTTACATATTTCGGAACAGTCAATCCTTTTTCAACAGCTTTTTTTGCAACGAGACCAGCGCCTACTAAAACATATGGGTTTGACGTATTCGTACAGCTTGTAATCGCCGCAATAACGACTGCACCCGTTTTCATTGTTGTTTTTTCGCCATTCGCAAATTCAACCGTTACTTCCTTATTAAGTTCTTCCGGCTGCAAGCCAAATCCTTGGTTTCCTTGCGGAGCTGTAAGAGCTCTATGAAATTCTTCTTTCATTTTTGAAAGAGGAATTAAATCTTGAGGACGCTTCGGACCGGAAAGATTTGCTTCAATTTGAGAAAGATCGATTTCAACTACATCCGTAAAAATAGGATCCTCTGCTTCAGGCGTGAAGAATAAACCGTTTTCTTTACAATATGTTTCCACTACTTTTACATGCTCTTCATCTCGACCAGTTAAACGCAAATATTCAAGCGATTCATTATCAACAGGGAAAAATCCGCATGTTGCTCCGTATTCAGGCGCCATATTCGCAATAGTAGCACGGTCAGCAAGCGGAAGCTTTGCAACACCAGGGCCGAAAAACTCCACAAATTTTCCTACCACGCCTTTTTGACGCAGTACTTGAGTTACTTTAAGGGCTAAATCTGTTGCTGTTGTTCCGTTAGGCAGCTCGCCAACAAGTCTTACTCCGATGACTTCAGGTACAGGGAAATAGGAAGGCTGTCCAAGCATTCCAGCTTCAGCTTCGATTCCGCCGACACCCCAACCTAAAACACCGAGTCCGTTAATCATGGTTGTATGGGAGTCTGTTCCAACTAACGTATCAGGATATGTTTCGTATTCTCCATTTTCACCTTCAACCGCATGGACAACGCTTGCTAAATATTCCAAGTTTACTTGGTGGACAATACCTGTTGCTGGCGGAACAGCACGGTAGTTGTCAAATGCTTTTTGAGCCCAATTTAAAAATTTATATCTTTCAGCATTTCGTTCGAATTCAAGATTCATGTTATATTGCAGCGCATCATCTGTTCCGGCACGATCCACTTGAACAGAATGGTCGATAACAAGATCAACAGGCTTTTCCGGATTGATTTTTTGTGGATCTCCGCCCATGTCAGCCATCGCTTTTCTTAATGAAGCTAAATCAACGACAGCAGGAACGCCGGTGAAGTCTTGCAAAATGACACGAGATGGTTTAAATGGAACATCCAAATTTTTAATTTCATCTGTTCCCCATTTCGCAAGGTTTTCAACATGTTCTTTTGTAATAACTCGTCCATCCACTTGGCGCAGGACTGATTCCAAAAGAACTTTGATTGAATAAGGCAAACGGGAAACTTGACCAATTCCTGCATCTTCTAGCGCTTTTAATGAATAGTAGTTGTACGTTTTTCCGTTAATTGAAAAGCTTTTTCTTGCACGGAAAACGTCATTTTTCTCTAACTGTTGCTGTGACATGTCATTTTATCCCCCTTTAAACGTAATTTCGACAAAAATGCCGAATATCTCCCCACTTTAAACATCACACATTTAAATCTTAATATACTTTTTATGATAAGTAAATATCAATGATGTTATCAATTATTATAAGAAATGCTTATTTCACTAAAAAATTTAAATATTTTCAGTATAATTTTTCTTGCTAATGAAAACGTTCGTATAAGAGAAAAAATAGTGAAAAACGACGGAATCTCCGCCGCTTTCAAGTCTCATCCAAATTGACTTCCTGCACAATTCGATCTAAATCGCGCTTGTACTGTTCTAAATGCTTTCTCTGCGTTTCCGATGCAACTTCCAATGCATTTTGAATTTGTTCATACGCCTCATTAATTTCCTGGCGAAGATGCTTTAGCTGATGTCCATAATCAGAACTGTTTTTCGTTAGATTGACATGTACTTTATGAACTTCCACCATTCCTTGTTGCACTGCATCAAATGCTTGTTTTTTATTTTTATGGTACGGCAAATATAGCACTCCTTTCGTTTTTTTATCTTCTATAGTGTTTTTTTCAAGAAATCAATTTATTCTAAAATGAATGAATGATTTCAAAATCATTCAAACTAAACGACGAAAGATAACAATGCTATTCTTTACTATTAAATATTAAGGAGCGATGTATATGGCAAAAGATCAAGTACAAAATGATCAAAAACAAAACGTTCAAAATCGGAAGGGACAGCCAGAGCCGTTATCTGGATCGAAAAAAATAAAAAATCGAAATCATAGCCGCCAAAAACATAACTCGGAGCATGATTTATAAAAAAATGGGGATGTTTAATTGAAATGTCCCCAAGTAGACAGCGGAAATAAAAAAATGCTTTAAGCGGCTTGAGCTCTACATTCTAATGGGCTTAAGCCGTTTAATTTTTTTGATAACGTTCGTTATTATAAAACTGAATATTCCTTAATGGTCTGTTGTAACGCTTCAAACGTTTCATATCCCTCTTTCACATTATAAGGTTCCCCAAAAAGATTCCATTAGGCCGTTATCAATGCAACGTCCAACTCTTGTCATACTATGGCTTTTAAGCATATCATAAGTCTTTCTTCGGCTTATAGACGTCCCCTTTCATCTTATAGAAATGTTGAAATGATGTTTATGTTTTCAATGAGAATTTGACTTTCTGGACTGCCGCAGTTTTGAATTTATACACATCTTTTCTACATATTATGTCTTGCGGAAATCCTTCGTTTATGGTTTTTCTTTAACGACGAATTTTTAAGTTATATCTATTTTTCATTTAGAACAATGTTTTTGTTAATAATAAAAAGTTGATGACAAATGATTGAAATGAAAGTGGAATCTATCATAAAATATAGTAAGGTGAAAATGGAAGCTTTTTTTCAGCAAATGACAGATATTGATAATATAAAATTTTTAAGTCTGGAGGCTGTCATGAACGGGCGTTTATATGAAATGTTAATTTATCCTTCCAAATCAGGCGATATTAAAATCAGTATTTACCGTGATGCAGTTGAATACCAAGTTTTCGCGGAAATTAATGACTGCTTTTCTGTCGGCCGTCATAAAAAGAAATTAGAAGCTGTGAGACGTGCTGTAAAAGAATTGATAGATGCATATGAGTCGATTAATCCTTAACGGTTTTCATCAACTTCGCCGAAGTGCACGAATTAATGGAAATGTTAAGGCGATGGGGGTGATTTCATGCTTGAAGGCTGGTTTTTATGGTTTATTCTCATATGGGTTGTGTTTCTTATAACTATGTTATCGATTGGCGGCTTCTTCATGTTTCGCAAATTTTTGAAACGGCTGCCGAAAGAAGACGGAAAATCTGAACTTGATTGGGAAGAGTATTATATTCAACAGACTCGGCATTTATGGTCAGAGGAACAAAAGGCATTGTTAGAAGAATTGGTTGCACCGGTTCCAGAGCTTTTCCGCGATGTTGCCAGACAAAAAATCGCAGCAAAAATCGGTCAACTGGCATTAGAAGAAAAAGCTCCATCTATTACGCAAGATTTAGTCATTCGAGGCTATATTATCGCAACTCCAAAACGGGACCATAAATTTTTAATTAAAAGACTAAAAGAAAAAAATATCGACTATTCCAAATATGAAGCACTCTTTTAAACAAAAACATAAGCCTTTCGGGGATTTGTCCCGAAAGGCTTATTTATATGGAATAAACGGTAACCTGCTTTAAACAGCCGGCAGCTATATGTATTTTTTACGTTCCGTTCAGTTGATTTTTCAGTTTTTTATACGAAATGAACATCGCAATTCTCCAAGGAACTATCATTCCAAAAGCCAGCAGCCAGAACATACCGCTTAATTCGCCAACATCGATAGACGCGCTTAAATAAGATTTTAGCAGAATTCGTACAACTAACAGACCAATCAAAATGTAAACAAAAGCTTTTGACCTTTTTAAATAGATTTCTTCTCCCCGAACTTCAAAAGTAGAGGTTTTTATTAAAAAAATCGAAAAAATCAGCCCGACTGTCAACGCCTCCAAAATTTCCATCGGCGTTATGCGGAATTGCGGAAATAAATACATAAGGGCTCCAGTGCTCATAAAGATCGGAGGCAAAATAATTTTTTTCGCTGTCGCCGGCTTTTTAGCAGCCTTTGTTCTGATCATAATTACGACAATGCCCATTAATACAGCCGTAATAGAAGACCAAATGACCATGCAGAACCATCCTTTTATTTTCAGCTTCTTTCTTTAATAATATTATAGAAAAAAAAGCAAAATGAAAAGGCTAATTCATAACTCTTTTGATGGCTTCCATCACACGATCTTCATCAAAAGGCTTTGTAATAAAATCGAGTGCTCCTGCTTCTATCGCTTCGATAACCATTTTTTGCTGTCCCATTGCCGAACATATAATGATTTTCGCATCCGGAAATTCCTGTTTAATTTTTGTAATAGCCTCAATGCCGTTCATTTTCGGCATTGTGATATCTGTGATTAATACATCTGGTTGTAATTGTTTGTATAATTGTACCGCTTCGATGCCGTTTTCCCCTTCTGCAACAACCTCAATACTATGCTTTTTCAAAATGTCCTTTAATGTTTCCCTTAAAAATTTCGCATCGTCAACGATCAATGCTTTCAAATTAATTCCACCTCAATTATCCTCGCAAACTAAATCCTTTGATATTATACTACTTTCTGTCACAAAAAAGTACCGAGAGGTTTAAAATATTGTCAAAAATCTCGTTTTTCTCTTAAATGACTAAAAATTAAAACCCGGTTGGTAAAAATATAAGAATTTTGTTCATCCAATTAATAATTTTAGTCATCCAATCAAAAAACAGCAGAATTCCCATGAAAATCATGAATATGCCTCCAATTTTCATGATTTTCACATTATGTTTTTTGATCCAATTCATCCGCCCGATGAAGAATGATAAAATAAAGAACGGTACTGCAAAGCCTAGCACATATGCTGTCATATACAGAACTCCAGAACTAGGATTGGTTGCCGCTAAACCGATTACTACCATAAGAATTGGGCCCGTACATGGAGTCCATCCAGCTGCAAACGCCATACCAATCAGAACAGATCCAAGAAATCCGGCTGGACGATTTTTGAATTCAATCCTTCTTTCCTTCATTAAAACATCAGGTTGAAAAACACCGAGAATAACAAGTCCAAAAAAGATAATGAGGATCGCTCCTATTTGTCTTATCAGATCTTGATAGTTCAAGAAAAAGTTTCCAATCAAGGATGTGCCGAATCCCATTGCGATAAAAATGGCAGAAAAACCAACTAAAAAAAAGAAAGTATGTAATAAGCTTCTTTTTTGCAGCATAGCGTTTTCAGTTTTCAACTCATTAACCGATACCCCAGTTATATACGATAAAAAAGCAGGATATAAAGGCAAGCTGCACGGAGAAATAAACGATAAAAAACCTGCTCCAAATGCTAAAAACACATTAATTTCCGACATTTTGCTGCTCCTTCCAAAAGATTTACCTCCATCCATTCTAACAGATCATTGAATAAATGTTTAAAAGAACGTTTGACATTTTCCGCACATTATTACAATGAACCTTCCTGCCATGAATACCACATTCTTACAACTTCTTATAACGAAAAAAGAATTAATCTTACCTTGAGAAAGGAAAGACTAATTCTTACTTCACAATTCCGTATAAAACAACGCATATATTAAATAGTATAGATAAAAATTACATGATGTCAAAAAATATGATTGGTCATCATGAATTAATTTAATGAAAAATCATTCAATAATGTCTGAAACGAAATTATTTTAATTGATTTTGCATCGCTTTCATCATTTGATTGATTTTCTTCTGGGACGGTTTCATTCCCATTTGCATCATCATCATTTTCAACATTTGTTCGTTAATAGGTGGATTTTTCTTCAAATAATTCATCATATACTTTCGAGCGATAAAAAAGCCTAGCGCTACGCCGGCAAGTAATGCCAGAACAGCGATTAATATCGCCAGCCAAAGTTCCATCTTATTTCCTCCTTCATGTTGTCTATCATACAGTGTACTAAACCATATGACATTATACAATATTTCATTAGCAAATTTCCGCAACTTTAGACAAATTTTCTTTCTTTAATCGGACTCAGCCACCCGTATCGTTCATTTGTAAAATCCATGGCAAAAAAATAAGGATCAAATTTTCCCAATATATCAAAAAACAATAACTCACCGTCAAAGCTGCCGGTACAAATCATTTCAATATACCGTTCCTTTAAAACCATAGTAGCTTGTCCTTTTTGATTTTCCATTTGGATGGCGTGAATCGATGATACCTTTTGATAATGGTTTCGGTGAGACAAGAATGACTGAAGCAGCAAATCTATTTCTGAAATGGGAATGGCTCTTGAAATATAATTGACTTGCCTTTCCAATTGTTCAAAAATAGGATGCGTTTTCCTTGTCCAAAAAAATTCTTGATATAACTGAAAAATTTTCGATTCCCTATGATAAAAATGCTCAGCAAATTCCTTTTTTATCAAATACAAATAAAAGTGCCTCATGCGCTCACCTCATTGTTACATTCCTTTTTTGCTATTATAAAGCAAGGAATGTAAAAGGTTTGTCTTATGGTGGCGGATAGAGGCACTAATTTTGGCGATTATTTCCGAACTAATTCTTTTACTTTTTCGACAACATTTTCAACAGTAAAACCGTACTCGCTTATAATTTTTTCCCCAGGTGCAGATGCTCCAAACTTGTCGATAGCTAAGATTTCACCTTCAGATCCGACATAGCGCTCCCAGCCAAGCGAAGATGCCATTTCGATCGCAAGACGCTTCGTTACGCTGCTAGGAAGAACTGATTCTTTATAATCTTTTGATTGCTTTTCAAAACGGTCCCATGACGGCATGCTGACGACTTGCACATCAATTCCATCAGATGCAAGAATTTGTTGAGCTTTAATAGCTAATGCTACTTCTGAACCTGATGCAAGTAGAAGAGCATCCGGTTGATCCGATTTCGCCGGTGAAATGACATAAGCGCCTTTTGCAACACCTTCTTCAGCATTTTCTTTCGTACCTTTAATAGTTTCTAAATTTTGGCGCGTTAATACTAATGCAGTCGGTGTTGATTTAGATTCCAGCGCAGCCTTCCAAGCAGCTCTTGTTTCATTTCCATCAGCTGGACGAATGACAGAAAGATTCGGCATTGCTCTCAAAGAAGCTAATTGTTCAATCGGCTCATGTGTTGGTCCGTCTTCTCCAACCGCTATGCTGTCATGAGTGAACACGTAAGTTACAGGGAGATTCATTAATGCTGCTAAACGAATCGCTGGCCGCAAATAGTCAGAGAAAACAAAGAACGTTCCGCCAAAAACACGTAAACCTCCATGCAGAGCCATACCGTTCAATGCTGCTCCCATGGCAAACTCTCTGACACCAAACCAAATGTTTCGTCCGCTGTAATCTTCCGCAGAAAAGTCTCCTGAACCTTTTATTGTCGTTTTGTTTGATCCAGCTAAGTCTGCAGATCCCCCAAAGAAATAAGGAACTTTTTCAGCTATTGCATTTAATACTTCTCCAGAAGAAGAACGGGTTGCAACGCTTTTTCCTTCTTCATAAAAAGGTAAAGATTGATCCCAATTTTCTGGCAATTCACCATTGATTGCTGCCTTTAACTCTTTTGCAAGTTCAGGATATTCTTTCTCATACTTTTCAAACAAATTATTCCATTCAATTTCTTTCTGCTTTCCACGTTCTTTTACATTTTTCTCAAAATGCTCATAAACTTCTGCTGGAACATAGAAATCTTCTTCAAATGTCCATGCATAGGCTTCTTTTGTCAATTTTGTCTCTTCTGGACCTAACGGCGAACCATGAACGGAAGAAGTGCCTGCTTTATTCGGCGAACCATATCCGATTGTTGTTTTTACTTCAATTAATGTCGGTCGTTGTTCATCCAATTTGGCTTCTTCAATGGCTTTCGAAATCTCTTCAATGTTGTTGCCGTCCTCAACGCGCAGCACTTGCCAGCCCATAGATTTAAAGCGCTCTTCTACATTTTCTGAGAATGATTTATTTAAATCCCCATCTAGGGAAATATCATTCGAATCATAAAGAACAATTAATCGTCCAAGCTTCAAGTGACCAGCTAAGGAAGCTGCTTCAGAGGAAATCCCTTCCATTAAGTCACCGTCACCGCATATGACGTATGTGTAATGATCAACAATATTGTATCCTTCTTTATTGTATGTAGCTGCTAAATGACGTTCTGCCATCGCCATTCCAACGGCCATTGCTATTCCTTGGCCTAATGGTCCAGTTGTTGCGTCAACGCCAGGTGTATGTCCGTATTCAGGATGTCCAGGTGTTTTGCTTCCCCATTGACGAAACGACTTAATATCATCCATGGAAAGATCATAACCCGATAAATGAAGCAAGCTGTAAAGCAGCATCGACCCATGTCCGGCAGATAAAACAAAGCGATCTCGATTAAACCAATTAGGGTTTTCAGGGTTAATGTTCATAAATTTCGTCCACAGCGCATAAGCCATTGGCGCGGCGCCCATTGGCATTCCAGGATGTCCGGAATTCGCCTTTTCAATCGCGTCAATGGATAATGTTCGAATCGTCATGATGGATAAATCTTGAATGGAATGAGTCACCATTATCATCCTCTCATCTGTATTTTCAGTTTATAATCTTATCTTTATTGTTGTAATAAGGCAACACCCCATCCATTAATGCAGCCTTTTATTTTTTAATTTTTTCAATTTTTCCGGTGTAACATCATTACCTTTCGGATCAATCACTGTAACATTTTTTAAGGTGTTTTGAAAATCCCGACGAAACGACTCTAAATATTCCTGCCTTAATTGCTGCTGCTCAAGCTTTTCCTCTTGCGTCAATCCTTCTGACTTAGACTTTTTAGATAGTTCATTAATACGGTTAAGTTTTTCTTTTGAAATCATAAGCTGAACCCCTTGTATATTTTTGCCGCGCTCTTTTATCATACTAAATGCAACCACTAATGACAACAATTATTGCTATGATTCTCCTTTTTCTGACAAAAATTGTTGATATCTGCGATGGACAGTAGCTTTTGAAACGTCATAGCCGAATCCTCTTAACGTTGCCGCTATTTCTGAAAATGTCAGGCCGTTTTTCCGCAATCGGTCAATCTCCTCGATCGGAACTTCTTTTCGCTCTCTTTTATAGGAAGAATTTCTATTCTTTAAATTTTTTTCAGGCCTGTACCCATTTTGTATAGCTCTCAACATTCCCCGCTTTATTTTCAAATTATGAATTTTTCGTTGATATTCTTCGACAATTCCTATGATTTCAAGCACCATCGTGTCTGATTCAGACAGTTCCATCTCCCCGCGATGGGCAGCGGTGAAAATTTTCACACCTTGTTTCAAAATGGAATGGACAATGGCGATTTTGGCATTCCCTCTGCCAATTCTTGTTTCATCCTGTATTAATACCGCTTCAATATCTTTCTCCTCAATCAATTCCAGCAGTTGAAAAACCCCTTCACGATCAACATCATACCCGCTCGCTTTTTCTTCTATCACTTCAACAACTTCCATACCGTTTTCAGCTGCGAGCTTTAACAGCTCGTCCTTCTGTCTTTTCAAAGATGTTTCCTGCTCATCTTTTTCAGTGCTGACTCTTGCATAAACGACTGCTCTCATGTTAAATGCTCCTTGCGGTTATTCTTTGTTTGCCAAATATTCAGCTTTGTAGTATTTATTTTTTTCAATCGGAATGACGATTGTTTCCCCCGGTTTTACAACAAGGCTTTGGAGATTGTTTCGCTCCTGAACCCATTTAACAAACTCTGAATGGGACATATTGTCATATTCTTTATATTCATCAGCGATTTTCCACAAACTGTCCCCTTCCTTCACTTGAACCTCCAAATAATGATCGAGCTCTTCCCTTTCTCCAGTATACGAAATCGCCAAAACTGCCGCCATGATGACAAGGAAAAAAGAAACGATGTAAGACCATGATAATTTATCCATTTAGAACCGCCCCCTGAAACAGAATATTTGTTCGGTTTTTTGTTTTTAAGTATAAAAGGGAACACATGTTTCTGTCAAGCAAATATTCGAACTTACGTTTGCTTTTTTGGAAAAATCATGCTATAATCGACACAAATTGATATGACTGAGGTGCTTGACATGTCAACAAAATTATCTAAGAGACAACAAGATATTTTGAACTTCATTAAGGAGGAAGTAAAAAAGAAAGGATACCCTCCCTCTGTAAGAGAAATCGGCGAAGCGGTCGGTCTTGCCTCCAGTTCAACTGTTCACGGGCATTTAGCAAAGCTTGAGAGCAAAGGACTGATTAGAAGAGACCCCACAAAGCCGAGAGCCATTGAAATTTTGGACGATGATGGCAGCCACCTTCTAACAAACAATGTGATCAACGTGCCGGTCATCGGAAAAGTGACGGCTGGTATTCCGATCACTGCCGTTGAAAACATCGAAGAATATTTTCCGCTTCCGAATCATATTGCATCAGGTGATGATCAACTTTTCATGCTTGAAGTAGTCGGAGAAAGCATGATCGAAGCAGGCATTCTGGACGGAGATTTAGTTATTGTCAGACAGCAGCAAACAGCCAATAACGGCGACATCGTTGTCGCGCTCACAGACGACAATGAAGCGACCGTAAAAAGGTTTTTCAAAGAAAAAGACTTTATACGGCTTCAGCCGGAAAACCCAACAATGGAACCGATTATTTTAAAAAATGTGACAATACTCGGAAAAGTGATCGGGCTATACCGTTCCATACACTGAATATTCGATGTCTCAAAACAGGTGAGGCATCCTTTTTCTTTTTATAAAATTTTCAAAATTCCCTCTCTTAGCGATGTTAAATTTTTAAAAATGTTTTCTAATCAATATGTATGCAGACAAGCTAGATTCAATGAAACAAATTTCAGGCGCCTTCTCCGCGCCTGCATGCAAAGCTATTATGCAACAATTCTCAACAGTCATTGTTTTTTGATTTATTTTGTTGTAGAATTTTTTATTGTAGATTTCGCTTCCTTAGCCAGTGCCGGGATGATTTACTGAATTGTTTGAATTCTTCTAACTGCTTAAATTTTAGGTATAGGAGAGGTGCTATGAATCAATTACTTATGAAACAAAGTGAACTGGAAAATGCAAAGCAATATGTCAATGAAGTATTTCAATCCGTGCAAGAAAAAAATCCGAATGAGCCTGAGTTTCTTCAAGCTGTAAAAGAAATATTTGACTCGCTTGTGCCTGTATTTGCTCAACATCCTACATATATAAAGCACGGAATACTTGAAAGAATTGTTGAGCCGGAAAGATTGATCATTTTTCGCGTTCCATGGGTGGATGACGAAGGAAAAGTGCGTGTAAACCGCGGATTTAGAGTGCAATATAATAGTGCAATTGGGCCATATAAAGGAGGCTTGCGCTTTCACCCGACCGTCAACGCCAGCATTATTAAATTTTTAGGATTTGAACAAATCTTCAAAAATTCATTGACTGGGCAGCCGATCGGCGGAGGAAAAGGCGGATCTGATTTTGATCCGAAAGGTAAATCAGATGGGGAAATTATGAGATTTACACAAAGCTTTATGACAGAGCTTTACAAACATATTGGACCAGATATTGACGTTCCTGCCGGTGATATTGGAGTTGGCGCAAGAGAGATCGGATACTTGTTTGGCCAATATAAAAGAATACGCGGCGGATTTGAAGCTGGGGTGTTAACCGGAAAAGGCATTGGTTACGGCGGAAGCCTAGCGAGAACCGAAGCGACAGGGTATGGAACTGTTTATTTTGTTGAAGAAATGCTTAAAGACCATGGATTAAGCTTCAAAGGAAGCACAGTTGTTGTCTCTGGTTCTGGGAACGTTGCCATATATGCGATTGAAAAAGCAACACAATTAGGTGCAAAAGTTGTCGCATGCAGCGACTCTGATGGCTACATTTTTGATAAAAATGGAATTAATCTTGAAACGGTTAGAAGGTTAAAAGAAGTTGAAAGAAAAAGAATTAAAGAATATGTAAATGAACATCCTCATGCAGAATATTATGAAGGCTGTTCCGGAATTTGGTCCATTCCGTGCGATATTGCCCTCCCATGCGCTACTCAAAATGAAATCGATAAAAAATCAGCTGAACTCCTTGTTTCCAACGGACTCAAAGCTGTTGGAGAAGGCGCCAACATGCCGTCTACATTAGAAGCGATCGACGTGTTTTTATCAAACAATATTCTTTTTGGACCTGCAAAAGCTGCTAACGCAGGCGGAGTTGCTGTTTCAGCATTAGAAATGGCTCAAAACAGCGCAAGATTATCTTGGAGCTTTGAAGATGTCGACGCAAAATTACGTGATATCATGAAGAACATTTACCGAAATTGCGTCAACGCTGCAAATGAATACGGCTGCTCCGGAAATCTTGTCGTCGGCGCTAACATTGCAGGATTTAAAAAAGTCGCTGATGCAATGGTAGAACAAGGAGTCATTTAAAAGATAGAAAAATGGTCATTTCCATCATTTATTCTTTATAGTGAGTAAACATATATGATAATCGCTAAAGCTTTACCTACCCTGCTTTGGCGATTCATCATGCTCACTATAATACCCCATCTTAACTTGAGTGAATAGAAATTGATATCACACCGATCCAAATTCACTCTTCTTTATTTCCACGATTGGATCAAATTTTTCCCTATCAGTGTATCCCATTCAATGAGAGAATTGAAGTTTTATGTCAGATTATCTTACATATTTTTTTACGCTGATGCCTGGATTGATTATCTCTCTTGCTTTTTAAATAAAAAAGACAGATTGCACTGATGTTTGTTTTTCTGCTTCTTCTCTTCTTTACTCTCAATATTTTGTATCATCAAGTATAAAATTTATAGAAACAAAGTAACTGCTATTAAAATTGATTTTTCCAATTAAAGCATTTTATTATTGATATGGTTGCTCCTTCTATCCAGTGCCAATAACCTTCAGCACAAATACTTGTTCATCTAAAAAACACCGAATACGGCTGCCCATCCTCCAATGAAACGGCGGTATTTTCACTGACTGACTTTGGATAAGACGATTCGTTGACGATGTACTACCGACTTTACATCCATCACGTAAAAATGCTAAACTGAACGCAGACAAAATCGACATGCGCCCTAACCGAAAATACAGATCTTTTGCAACGCAAACATATTTCTGGAAGTCATTCGGGGGGGAACAAAATGATTTATCATTTAGCAGGAAAACTTGCAATATTGATCATTAAAATTTTTAGTTTGCTAGAAGTCAAAGGCAAGCAGCATATTCCGGCAGACCATCGTTTTATTGTTACATGCTCTCATCGCAGCTGGGTAGATGTAGTCTTGCTCGCCGCAGCACTTTTTCCAATTCATGTCCATTATATGGCCAAAAAAGAATTGTTTCAGAACACGCTCATAGGTTGGTTTTTGAAAAAGATGCATGCTTTTCCAGTTAATCGTGAAAATCCTGGACCGAGCGCACTAAAAATTCCTTTGAAACTGTTAAAAGAAAATAAAGTTGTTGGAATTTTCCCGAGCGGCACAAGAACAGACGAGGAAGTTCCTTTAAAAAGAGGCGCGGTTACAATTGCGATGAAAGCCGGCGTTCCCATATTGCCTGCAACCTATCATGGTCCAAAAAGTTTAAAAGATTTTTTTGCCGGGAAAAAAGCTGTCGTTGCATTTGGCGAACCAATCTATTTAGAAAAAAATGCAAATCAAATTGATGATGCGCTTCAACAGCTTGAACATAAGCTGAAAGCTCTTGAAAAAAGCATAAACGACTAAACATTGACGTTTCTGATCAGCTTGTCATTTTTAGACAAACTGATCAGAAAGCTAAAGGCGAAGTAAAGTTCTGATATTTTCATTTATCGATCTAGTTCGATCCACTTATTTGTCTTCAAAGGCGGTTTGTACGCACGAAGTTTATCTATTAATATAGAGGGATTGTCTGCAAAAATCATAAACTGTTTATGCGTTTCAGGCATGAAGCCTCCCTCTACCGCATTCTCAATCATCTGTTTTACCGGCGTGTAATAGTCATCGATATTTAACAACGCCACAGGCTTTTCATGAATCCCAAGCTGCCCCCAGCTAACCGCTTCAAATATTTCCTCAAAAGTACCATAGCCTCCGGGAAGAGCAATGAACGCATCTGAAAGCTCTCCCATTTTTGCTTTCCGCTCATGCATATCATTGACTTCATAAAGCTGAGTGAGATGCTTGTGGACAACCTCTCCTTGAAATAAATTCGTCGGCATAACGCCCAATACGGTGCCTCCTAACTCTAATACGGTGTTTGCAATCACTCCCATCAGACCAATGCTGGAGCCTCCATATACGAGCTCAAGCCTGTTTTTTACCAATTCTTCTCCTAGTTTGATAGCTGCTTCTTTATACTTAGGATTTGTTCCCGGATTCGATCCTGCAAAAACACAAACACGTCTCATATTACCACTCCTGCTTCTTCTCTAAACGTTCTGACGAATGAGAAAGTCCTATTAAAAGCTGTGAATGGGATATTTCCATCACAGCTTTTTTGCAAAATTATTGAAAAATCTGACTGATTTTCTCTATTTCTTCCTTTGTTAACTGGACATCTAACGTTTTTAAATTGTCAAGTACCTGTTCCGGCTTCTTCGCACCAGGGATGATCGCATCGATGGAATCGACCGTTAAATACCATGCTAGCACAACGTGAGCAATTTCAGCATTTTTCGCTTCTGCGATTGGACGCAATTGCTCGACTTTTTCGAGATTACGCGCAAATGCTTCCCCTTGAAACAAAGGATTTTGTGCACGTGAATCATTGAACTTCGCATCTTTCGAATATTTTCCGCTTAATAGACCTGAGGCAAGTGGAAAATATGGTATAAACGATATTCCATTTTCCGCCGTGTAAGGAAGCAAATCTTTTTCTGCTTGTCGTTTAAATAAGTTATATTCGGACTGAATTACATCGACATACCCATCTTTGTTCGCTTCCTTTAATTGTTCGAGCGAGAAGTTCGATACACCGATCGCACGAATTTTCCCTTCATCCTTAAGCTTCTTCAATTCACCGACAGCTTCATCCTTCGGTGTCGTTTCGTCCGGAAAATGAATGTAATATAAATCTATGTAATCCGTTTTTAAGCGTTTCAGGCTGCCCTCGACCGACTCGCGAAGGAAATCGGGAGAGTTATCAAGAACAACTTTTCCGTCTACAAATTTGTGAGCACCTTTAGTAGCAATGACTACTTCATCACGACGGCCAAACTCCTTGACGACTTCACCGATAATTTCTTCCGAACGCTCAGGACCGTAATAAAATGCCGTATCCAAAAAATTTATTCCATGATCCAAAGCTGTACGAACGATTTCTTTCCCAGTTTCATCGTCAAGGTTTGGAAAAATGTTGTGCCCGCCAACAGCATTTGTTCCAAGCCCGATTGGGTTCACATATATATCGGTCTTGCCTAATCTAGTCTTTTTTGTCACAATATTTCAACTCCTTTCATTTACATTATAACAAATTCTATCAGAAAAATCAGTTTTTTAACTAATAAGCTATTAAATATTATTATGGCTTTATAAATGAAATTATGAAAGGATTCTTTTATTCATTTTCAAGCAGCAGTTGCTCGACTGTTTATTGTTTGTTCCATCATGTTCAAATTCTTGAGGTTGTCTAAAGCATCATAAAAATATCTTAAGCGATTGCAGCCTGCTGCAATAACAAAATAAAGAGGCTCCCAAAAGTAGGGTTAACTGACTTTTGGGAGCATTATTTTAGAGACTTAACGGACATACAATTTTTTTCAATCTTTTTATATCCTTCAGAAGTCTTATGAAGGACTTTTCTTTTGCTCTCTTTCTTCATTAGGTTCTTCAAAAGTTTTATGACGGACATTCAGCACATACAATCGCTTCTTGTTGGACTTCATTGCCTCTATAAAGAACATTTATAAATTTTATTTCATTATGTTTGTCCTTCACAGTTGTATTTCTCAAAATCTTTCATTTTAGGAACTCATCGGACAGCCCCACTGTTTGCTTGAAAGCAATTCCGTCCTTTACTTTCAATCTTTTTATTTAGAAGGATATTCTTTTTTTCGGCAATTATATCAATTAATTAAAACAGAATAAAGCATTACTGAAAAATTGCAAATTAATGCCTCTGTCAAAACATTTATTTTGCGAATACTTATCTTGATTTCATAAAATCCACCGAACGCTCACGATTTTCTATTGTAAATCTTGTGGAATTCGGCAGCTCTGTTAATATATTTGATGCACAAGGTTCAAAGTTGATAAACATTTTTTCAAATATAAGAACTCCCGCACTTTGACGAAACTTTTTGCATTACGGATCATTTTTGATCCGCTTTGCGTGGAATTAAGCAGCTCTTTTGATATATGATGTACGAGCCTTGAAAATTACAAACATTTACAAATGGAAGAGCACGCCCAATTTCCTTCCGCATTTTGTTATAAACATTTTGGAATGATGGCTAATTGATTGCTGGCAACATTTTGATCCAATTTACTTGCTTTTATTGGTATCTTTCACAGCTTATTTTTGATAAAGCTGCCGGTACCAATTGGATGCTGCCTGAACTTCTGATAAAGTCAGCTCATGTCCTCCGTTTTCCCAATGCAAGTGCACATTCGCGTTGTTATTTTCTAAAAATGTTTTAAGCTCTATTGATTCTTCAGGAGAGCAAATTTGATCACGCTTTCCAGCTGCAATAAAAACGTTTTTTCCTGAAAGATCCGGCAGATCCATCCCTCTTCTCGGCACCATCGGGTGATGCAAGATGGCTCCATTTAGCGCATCCCGAAAATGGAATAAAAGGCTGGCTGCTATATTTGCTCCGTTGGAATAACCGATTGCGATTACAGAATTTCGATCAAATCGATATGTTTGTGCTGCTTCATCTAAAAAAGAGTTTAATTCCTTTGTACGGAAAACAAGATCTTCTTCATCAAAAACTCCTTCGGCAAGTCTTTTAAAAAAACGCGGCATTCCATTTTCAATTACATTTCCGCGCACAGCTAAAATCGATGCTTCTGGATCAATAATTTCTGCAATGGGAAGAAGATCAAATTCATTTCCGCCGGTTCCATGCAGCAATAGGAGTGTCGGTTTTGCCGGATTGCTTCCTTTTTGAAAAATATGTTTCATCGTTTTTTCTCCTTCTCAGCTGTTTATTAAGCATTACTTTTCTTATTCGTCAAGGTTTCGGACTTCCACTGGCATCAACTTATTTTCCAACCGTTCCCGATACTTTTCGTAACGCTCCGGAAGCTTTAATTCTTTTCCAAGTGCATCTAAAGATTCATCAATTGCAAAACCCGGAGGATCTGTTGCAATTTCGAACAAAATTTCACCATGCTCTCTAAAATAAATAGAATGAAAATACTTTCGATCCTGAACTGGCGTTACCCTGTATCCATTTGATTCTAAAGATGTTTTCCATTCTAATTGATCGTTGTCGTCTTTTGCCCGAAGCGCGATATGATGGACTGTTCCAACCCCCATGATGCCGCGTCCGGAAGAAGTAATTTTTACATCAACGACATTGCCGATTTCACTTGGAGACTGAAAACGAATAAAATCTCCTTCCCTTCCAATTCGTTGAAGTCCAAAAATATTCTCCAACAACTCTGACGTTTTTTCAGGAAATGATGAATATAATACGGCGCCGCCAAATCCTTTAATGGCAACATCAGAGGTGACATGGCCAAATTCCCATTGATTTAATTCTCCTTCTTTTCGTTCCACTAGCTCAATGTTCAAACCGTGCGGGTCTTGAAATACAAGCAGTGACTCACCAAACCGTTCTGTCATTGTAAACGGAATTCTAAATTTATCTAGTCTTTCTTGCCAAAAGCTCATGGAACCTTCTGGTATCACATAAGAAGTTACACCCACCTGACCATTACCGATTTTTCCTTGATACGCATCAGGCCAAGGAAAGAAAGTAATCAGTGTCCCTGGCTTTCCTTCTTTATCCCCGAAATAAAAATGGTACGTGCCGGGATCATCGAAATTCACAGTTTTTTTAACTAACCTCAGCCCTAAAACTCCAGCATAAAAATCAATATTTTCCTGCGGATGGCCGACAATAGCAGTAATATGATGAATTCCAGCTGTTTTCTTTTTCATCTTTGATTCTCCTTTATTATTTTCTTTACGCGATTCGTTTTTGTAAATCAATCATTTTAACGGGTCATTATTTCGAATTAAAATATCTCGAATTAAATTATTTTTAATTCAAAATAATTTTATCAAATCTTTCATTTATTGTCAAAAAGCTGATCTGTTGAATTTTTCATCTCTTTTCGTTCCGTATTCACTAAAATACCATCCTTACCAAAATGAAAGCAATCGCAAGAGCAGCGTTTGAATGCGAAGAGAAACCTCCCTCTCCTCTTGCGCGCAAAATCGTTACAGAAATTGTTGTTCTGGCCGCAGCAAGGGCAATTGGCCGTTCCATAAATTTTTTTGTGATGACTCGGCAAACACAGTCGAATTTAAGATTGGTGATGAACACGCAACATCCTGAAAGTAGCCGGCATCCGCCAGCTGCTTTCAGATAAACCGAAAACATGCAAAAGCAAATTGCTTTTTGCAGACTGATCGGAATGACCGTTGCAATTTAATATTAGTAAATCCGTATGGCTTTAGCAAATGTAGACAAATGAAGTTGAATACCGTAACCGGACAGGTATCATTTCTGATCTTCTTTTTTATCATCTAATTCAAAGAACTCAGCAAAATCCATTAACAAAGCATCTTTGTCTTTTAACGCCAATTTTGCTAAGATAATTTCAAGAAGACATAAGCCAATTAAAATAAGTAATCCTTTCATCATATTCCTCCCCCCCCTCAAACTCATCTCTTTGTCAACATCAACATAATGTATGAAACGCGTTTCAGGTCAAGGATTTTTAAAAGAAAGGGATATTTCATGGCAACGATTCGTGATATTGCAAAGCTTGCAGGTGTTTCTGTTACAACGGTTTCGAGAGTTTTAAATAATCATCCATATGTCAGTGACGAAAAAAAAGAAGCGGTTTTAAAAGTGATAGAAGAAATCAACTATAAACGGAACATTCATGCAGTCCACTTGTCTAGAGGCTTTTCAAATTTGATCGGCGTCGTCCTGCCTAAAATCGATCATCCTTATTTTAGCAGCATTGTGGAAGGGATTTCGGAGGAAGCGATCAAGCATCATTTGCAGCTTGTTCTCTTTCAAACGAATTATGAACCAGCAAAAGAGCTTGAAGCATTGGAATTGTTGCGGGGAACCTTATTGGATGGTGTCATTTTTTGTTCAAGAGCCATTTCCTTTGATGTATTGAAAGAATATAAAAATGCTGGACCGATCGTTCTTTGCGAAGATTCAGACCAAAGCCATTTCCCTTCTTTGAGCATTCCGCATGAACAGGCATTTCAGTTTGGTTTGGACTATTTAATTTCGAAAGGTCATACGAAAATTGCATTTACTTTAGGACGAATGGAAGGGCCAAACAGTAAAAAAAGAAGAAAAGCCTATAAAACAAAAATGAAGGAATTAGGCGAACCGATTCGAAGCGAGTGGATCTTCGACAAATGCCTATCGATCACTGACGGCAAACAGCTTATGGAAAAGCTTCAGCATTTAGAGAAAAAACCGACTGCCTTTTTTGTTACAAACGATCAAGTGGCAGCAGGTATCTTATTAAGTGCCGAACAATATAAAATAAAGATTCCTCAAGACATTGCCATCTTAAGCTTTGATAATCAGCCTATTGCCGACATCATGGGAATCACTACTATTGAAATCCCAATAAAAAAAATGGGGAAGCTTGCGGTGCAATCGATTATTCATTGTAAAGAAAAACGGGAGCAAACAAATAAGAAGATGACTCTCCCCTTTCGGTTAATTGAGCGGAAAACTGTGTAACCCATGAAGAAGGATGCCCCCTCTTTAGAGTTCAAATCTTTCCTGCCAAACGATCATCTGCAAAAACCGAAGCAGCTTGGCAGGATTTTTCATTTGATTTTGTAATCATTTTGACGATTTGCATGCGTCTTTTTCCATATTCCGTTTTCTTTTGACGTTCAGTGTGAAATTCATCGATTACTACTCAAAGCTGGTTAACAACTTGTCTGCATACTTACTCCCCTTTTTGGCCGACAGCAAAGTGTACGTCAATCACAAATGGCCTTACAGATGTTTTCAATTGCATAGCAATGAAAATCCTTAAAATTGGAGCGTTATTTCCCCAAACCGCTTTTTAAATCAATTTTCCTACTCCGTTAATTTTCTTCTTATCAGCAAGCTTGCGATCACGATGCTCAAAATATTTGCTGCATAAACAAACGCTTCATTTCCGTCAACCATCGAGTTGAATTTGTAAAAAAAGTGCGGCCATGGTATAAGTTCGCCGTTTGTCACGTATTCGACAACCGTATAAATGGCAATGAATCCGAACGCCATTTCAACATTTTTGACCAATAAAATCAATAACGCACCAATCAGCAAAAAATTCAACCCGAGCAGCAAGGCGAATAAAATTAAATGCCAAGGCACATCCGCTAGATTACGGAAGAAAAACAACAAGATCATTAACAGATTCATCACGGTGTAATATCGCATTAAATCAATAACGGCGTGCTTTTTATACAGATTGATCAATGTTTCCCATGCCCCGTCCTCCCTTCTAACCATGATCCGAAGCAGAACAAAATCATTGAAAGGAAATCGAAATACGCCTCAAGTCGTAGTTCAAAATATGCCTCAGGTTCGTTATGAGCAGCAACGACAAAAGGTAAGATGAAAATTGAAAGGAGGTCATTCAAATTATGAAAAAAATCGGTTTGTTCATCGCAGGTGCAATAGCCGCAATAGTTTTAATCGCCAATCTCGGCTCAATCGTCGGACTTCTTATCAGTTTGCTTGTTCTATACTTTTCGTTTAAACAATTTGTGAAATCCGACAAAAAATCAAAAAAATGGTTTTGGGGGATTGTCGGGCTGATTGCACTATCTGTTTCAGCTGCAAATGTCCCAGCTATTCTCGGTTTAATCGCCGCATATGTGCTTTATCTCATTTTTAATAATTGGAAAAAATCGAATGATCCGTATGTGTCAGACGATCCATTCACCAATTTTGAAAAACAATGGGAATCACTAAAACGACAATAAATGGAGGAGAAAAAATGAGCATATTTACGAGATTAAAAAATGTGATTATGGCCGATTTACATGATTTATTGAATGAACAGGAACAAAGGAATCCAATTGCGCTATTAAATGAATATTTGCGCCAATGTGAAAAGGAAGTTGAAAAGGTTCAAAAACTAATCGAACACCAACGATTATTAAAACAAGAGCTGTTAAGAGAATACAACCATGCTGAACACTTAAAAGAAAAAAGAAAATATCAAGCCGAAATTGCGTTGAAAGCGCAAGAAGAAGAATTGCATCAATTTGCCATCAACGAGCAGCAGCAGTATGAGGAGCGTGCATCAAAATTAAAACAAGCGCTTGAACAAGCAACGAAACAGCTCATTGACTTAGAACATAAATATGAAGAAATGAAACATAAATTAAAAGATATGCATATAAAGCGCATGGAGCTGATGGGACGAGAAAATATTGCACGCGCCTACTCCCGGATCAACCAAGTTCTTGAGCAGCATAATTCCGAAAAGAACCATTTTTTTCGCTTTGCTGAAATAGAGAATTACCTTGATGAACTGGAAAATCGAATCAACAACAGATACGATACATTAACATTTGATGCAAGAATCGCAAAGCTTGAAAAAGAATTAAAAAATCAAGAAACGGATTCAAATTCTTAACGTAAATTGTTATGCTATAAGGGCGTAGTTCTCTACGCCTTTCCATATTTATGTTCACACTAATAGGAAGGAGAGGAGCCTCGTGTTTCATCAATCGAAAATAGATTTTACAAAATGGATTTTCGTCATTGGCATCATCTTATTCATCGCAGAGCTTTTATTTTTCAATGGTGAGGCCCTTTTCTTCCTAATGATGATGATTTTTTGCGTATATATTGGAAGAAAAAGAATGCCGAAAAAATCAGGATTATTGTTATTTTGGATCGGAATAATTGGCGGCGTTCTATCTTTTTTCAATATGTTTACATTCCGACTGCTTCTATTTGTTGTTTTCATTTACTTTATTTTTCACTATGTTCAAAACAAGCAGGTAGCTGCTAAAAAGTCTCCTAAAATTGAAGAAGCAGATCCAATCCTCTCGCAAGAAGAGACATTTTCCAAAACGCCTCTTTTTCAAAACAGATTGTTCGGAACGCAGCGAACCGAAGAACAAATATACAAATGGAACGATGTCAACATTCAAACAGGCATCGGCGATACAGTAATAGATTTAAACTATACGATTCTTCCGAAAGGTGAAGCGGTGATTGTCATCCGAAAGCTTATCGGCAATATCGAAATAATTGTTCCTTACGAGCTGGAAGTGTCCGTCCACCATTCCGGTTTCATCGGCTCCTACTCCATTTTTGATTATAGTGAACCGAATGTATGGAACGAAACAATTCGATATGAGTCCAAAAACTATCATGAATCTGCCCAAAAAGTGAAAATTATCACCTCTATAACCTTTGGCAGAATAGAGGTGAAAAGAACATGAATGTATTGCAAAGACAAATTATTATCTGCTTAGTAACATCAGTAGTCACTTTTTTATTTTTCACTGTTTCGCTTTTGCTTACGTTCCTGTTTCCTAATTGGACATTATTATGGAAACAAAAAATTCTTGATATTCCGTTTATCCTCTTCACGTTCGTAATCAGCAGCGCCATCGGCTTGCTTTTCGGCATTCTATTCGGACTTCCTTTTAAAGATAAACTACACAAGATTGAAGACAAACTAAAAAAAATAACAAAAGGAGAAACGGTTGAACAAAATGAACATATAAACATTAAAGAATTAGATGAAATCAACCTTCGAATTGACCAAGTGCAGCATCATCTCATTGAACAGACGAAATTAACGCAAAAACTTGCAGGTGAAAACGCAAAAGAACAAGAAAAAAGATTGGAAGAAATCATTTCACAAGAAAGGCAAAGGCTGGCACGCGAGCTGCATGACTCTGTCAGTCAAAACTTGTTTGCAGCCTCGATGCTCATTTCTGCTGTTAAAGGAAACAAGGAAAAAATCGATGAAGGAACGAGCAAACAAATCCATTTAGTTGAAGAAATTATTCAGCAGTCCCAGCTTGAAATGCGCGCTCTTCTTTTGCATTTGCGGCCTGTCCCTTTAAAAGGTAAATCTTTGCAAACTGGAATTGAAGAACTGCTCACAGAGCTGCGGCAAAAGGTGCCGATGAACATCCAATGGAAGACAGAGCAATTTCCTCTAGATAAAGGGATTGAAGACCATTTATTCCGCATTTTGCAAGAATCGGTGTCAAACACTCTTCGCCACGCCAAAGCGAATACACTTGAAGTATTGCTGATCAAACGGAAAAATATGGCCATTTTACGGATTGTCGACGATGGTGTAGGATTTGACGTTCAATCGGCAAAATCAGGAGCATATGGTTTGCAAAACATGTATGAACGTGCAGCCGAAATCGGCGGAACATTGCAAATTGTCAGTGTCCCTCATGAAGGAACTAGATTGGAAATAAAAGTACCGTTGTTAACAGATGAAGGTGATAAAAATGATTAAAGTATTACTAGTTGATGATCATGAAATGGTAAGAATCGGCGTTTCGGCTTTTTTATCGTCCCAGCCTGACATAGAAATCGTCGGCGAGGCTGATAATGGCAAAAAATGCATTGAACTAGCTTTACAATTAAAGCCTGATATTATTTTAATGGACCTCGTCATGCCGGAAATGGACGGGATTGAAGCGACAAAAGAAATACTTCATCAATGGCCAGAGGCAAAAATCATTATTGTCACAAGCTTTCTCGATGATGAAAAAGTCTACCCTGCCCTTGAAGCCGGTGCTGTCAGCTATATGTTAAAAACTTCAAAAGCAGACGAAATCGCCGATGCGATCCGTTCAACATATCAGGGACAATCTGTCTTAGAGCCTGAAGTGACAACGAAAATGATGGCAAGAATGAATAAAAAACAAAACCGCCATCCTCATGAAGAATTAACAAACCGAGAAATGGAAGTGCTGCTTTTAATGGCTCAAGGGAAATCAAATCAAGAAATTGCAGATGAGTTGTTCATTTCATTAAAAACCGTCAAAGTTCACGTCAGCAACATTTTAAGCAAACTGGGCGTTCAAGACCGCACCCAAGCCGTCATTTATGCGTTCAAGCATTCGCTAATCAAGTAAAATTGACAATAAGCGAAGAAAAGAGAAAGTGGAATTGGTTTTTCACCGAAGCACAAATACAGGAAGATTCATTCGAAATTTATTTATCATTTTACATATATAATCAAAACAAAAAAATTGCTAGTTTTCCCAACCTAATAGAAGATCACATACGTAAGCGAGTTATTCATCTCCCAAATGAATGCATATTCGTCGACAAAAGCAAATATAAACATGTTAACGGTTGATAAAATCGGCTAAAAATAATTCAAAAATCTCAAGCGAAACGATGGCGGAAATCGAAATAATCGGTAAAAGAAATCAGAAATCTTCCTATTCGTTTTCTTCGTTTTCCGCCAAAAACTAGTTTTCTCTTAAAAAAACAATAGATGAACAAAAGTCCTAGCATGACTATCTAGGCTGCCGAAAAATAGCAGCCTTTCCTAATAAGCCTTTTGTTTCTAGCTTTAGGAGCAGTGTAAAATGAGATTCATATAAGGTTCTTCTGCTCGAAACTTGAAAAAGACGTAATTTTCCCCCAACAGTATTCCGGCTTTTATCGTATATATGGAGCATGCTCTTTTTCCAATGCATCTTGCAGCCATCTCGGATGCATCGTTAAAAGGTTTTCCGGCAGATCGTTTGGAGCGAAAAATCGTGCATCAAGCGTTTCATCTGTTTTTTGACGCAGCGTGCCTCCAATGATTTTGCACTCAAAGCAAGTTGTAATAAAGTGGCTGATTTCGCCATTTGGGTATAAAAAAATTTGTGAATCCGGATCTGAGTAAATACCGATCAACCGGGTTACCTCCACTTCAAGACCTGTTTCTTCATAAATTTCTCTTATAATTGCTTCTTCCACCTTTTCTCCCGGCTCTACATGCCCTGATGGAATGCCCCATAGTCCGTTATCCGACCGTTTTAATAGGAGAACTTGCTGCTGTTCATTAAAAATAATTCCCGCCACTCCTGCTTCGATCCGCTCCGGCCATGCAAAATCACGCGTATTCCATTGTTTAATTTTGACACGATCATCAAATAAAGACTGCAAATTGCCGATCACCGCATCCGGATTGCGGTAATCCCCGGGAGATGGAAACGGTGCATTCTTCCCGTTGGAAATTAAAATCGCTTGAATCCCTGCTTGATGAGCACCTAATATATCAGTTAACGGGTTATCGCCGATCATAACCACTTTTGCATTAGACGAAATCGATTCAATCGCTTTCTGAAACATAAATGGATTCGGTTTGCCGACAATGTACGGTTTTTTCCCGGTTGATGCTCGTATCATTTCAGCAACAGCTCCTGTTGCAGGCAAAGGACCTTTCGAAGTAGGGAAACTCATATCGGCATTCGTTGCAATAAACTTCGCACCATTATGTATTTGTTTTACCGCTTCCTGAATATCGTACAAAGATACATTGCCGCTCCAGCCGACAACAACAGCTTCTGCCTCCTTTTCACCCTTTACAACCATTACTCCTGCTTGACTGCACTCGTGCTTTAAATGATCGTCCCCCAGCACATAGGCACTGCGAATATTTTGTTTTCGCAAATATTGAGCTGTCAACCAAGCGGATGTAATGATTTCCTCTGGACTTGCTGTAATCTCCATTCGCTTGAGCCGTCCGGCAATTTTTTCTCTCGTAGTACAAGGATCATTTGTAAGAAACCGAATCATTTTCTTTTCTTGACGCAAGCGCCGCAAAGATTCAACTGCCCCAGGAAGCGGATTTTCTCCTATGTAAATCACTCCGTCTAGGTCAAATAAAAACACGTCAAATTCATCTATGATCATGAAATCATCCTTCCTTAGTGAACCATTTTCGCATGAACCAAACTGATTGAAAAAAACTCCTCATCAGCAAGCTAATTTAAGTTAAAGTGATCGTTTTCTCGAAAAGATTTGAACTTAATTTAAAGTACCTCAAAACTAACTCGTGTTAAAACAATCGTTTTCTCAATGAACCATTTCTTAAACTGGCGCATAACTTTTAGAAGTTTTTTTGCTGTCAAACCAAAAGATGTTTCAATGAAATGATTTGCCTTGTTTGAAAGTTTGCATGAGCTTGTATGAGGAGAATCTTCTCTCTTTATTTCCACTTCTACATATGATTATAATAGATTTATCGTTCACGCAGCAAAAAGGCGGTTTTAATGAAGAAAATGTGATGTGGAATATTGGGAATTTGAGCAATAAGACAAAAGTTTTTTCAAAAAGACTGTGCAATTCGTGCACTCTAAGAACTAATCTCTAATCAAATATACTTTTACGACTGACCTCCTTTCTAATAAAGAAAGGTCTGCATTTGATCTGACATTTATGCCAGTTGTCTTCCCCTTCTAAATGCCAGCAATACTGAACATTTATTCCCCTTTTTGCAGGGAGTTGGTCTATGTATCGCTCAAAAGTTTAAGGTGAGGACATTTATCCCCACCCAAAAACATCTTCTGATATCAAAAAAATCAAACACATTCTTCTATTTTCTAAAGCTTAAATTGCCGTACAAATTCATTCAGCTCTTCGGCTAGCTTCGCTAGTTGTTCGGAGCTGTTCGCCACTTCTTCCATAGAACTGCTTGTTTGTTCGGCTGCCGCAGAGGTTTGCTCAATACCTGCTGCTGATTGCTCGGAGATCGAGGCTATTTCCTCGATGGAACGGTTCATTTCCCGGCTGTTGGAAGCGATTTCCGTCAAGTTGTTCGCAATTGTTTGAATATGATGAACCATGTCCGTAACAGCTTTGTTGATCGTTTGAAATGTTGCGCCTGTATTTTTAATTTGCTCTGTTCCTTGTTCAACCTCCTGATAGCCGCTCTTTAAAGCATCAACTACATTCTTTGATTCATTTTGGATATTGTCGACAATGCTTGTTATGTCTGAGATTGAGACGGAAACTTGTTCAGCGAGCTTTCTTACTTCATCTGCAACTACTGCAAAGCCTTTTCCGTTTTCGCCTGCTCTTGCCGCTTCAATCGCTGCGTTTAATGCTAGAAGATTCGTTTGGTCCGCAATTCCTTGTATGACTGATACGAGTTTTGTAATTTTTTGCAAATGTCCGTTTAAACCGAGCACTTTATCAACAGATTGTTGAAAAATTTCGTCAATTTTCGACATTTGTTCGGTAGAAGACATCATTAGTTTATTTCCTTTGCCGGCAATTTCAAGCACCTCTCTGGAGACTGATTCAATATGCTCCCCTTTTTCGCTGGCATCTTGAACTTTTTCGACAAATACCTCCATCTTTGCTGCCATGTCGCTCGCGCTGCTTGCTTGCGTTTCAGCGCCTGATGCCAATTCCTGCATGGTGGTTGAAACCTGCTCTGATCCGGCCTTCACTTCATTTGCAGAGTGGGTCATCTCCTCGCTGTGGCTTGTCAGTACTTCAGAAGCATTCGAAATGTTTGTAATCATTTCTTTCAGTTTATTTTGTAGCTGATTTATGGCATGTGCCAGATTTTGTGTTTCATCTTTTGAACGGATTTTTATTTCACCTTGTGTTAAATCTCCATTAGCCAGCAAATGCATGCGCTCAGATACGGCGTGTATTGGTTTGGAAATGCTGTTTGAAAACAGCCATACGATGAAAAATCCAATCACAATCGTTGCGCCAATGACAATCATTAAAAAAACGAGAAGATCATTAGCCGGCTGATTGAAATCCATTAAATACGTGCCCGCACATACAACCCATCCCCAATGAGGATCAGTTTTTGAATAGGCGACTTTTTTTTCAATTCGATTTTCGTTGTCAGGCAAAGCCCATTCGTAATAAGTTAAACCGCCACCTTCATTTCCGGTTTTAATCATTTTTTGATTGAATTTTACGCCTTTGGAATCTTCGTCATTCCAGCCTTGTCTGCCTTCTATAACTGGATGTGCAATAAGAGTTCCTTTTTGATCGATAATATACATGTATCCGTTTTCGCCTAAATCAAAATTTTTATTAATTGGCCGTTTGCCGTCAGCATTCTTTTCCCCCAATATCGCAACTTTTACCTGTTCCTGCGCTTCTTCTAAAGACAATGTTCCCTTTTCAACCTCTTTATTTAACGCATCGATTAACTCAATGGTCATTTCGACGCTATTTTTTAAGTTCTTTTCCCCCAGCTTGTTTAAACTGGAAGTTGTTTTCTGATAGCTTAACAAGCCTAAAGTGACTAACGGAATCGTTAATAATAGAAATGAAATGGTCATTAGCTTCATACGTATCGTGAATTGAAATTTCTTTTTCATGAAAATCATTACCCCTTTGTTATGCCATAATTTTTTTAAAGACTTAGTTCTTTCCTCTTAGAAAAGCGTTACGAACTCATTTCCATCCATTTTCACTCCCCAAATCCGAAATTGGTTGCTTGACATTTTAATTATCGGCCTCTAAACATACTTTTTTTAGTTAATTAATCATTTATTGTCAAATATGTATTTTTTTAGCTAACATCGAACGTATATGGTCAAAAATATAATGAACCGATAATCCTTTATTTAAGCGTTTTCATTAATTTTATCGTCCATTTAGTGCGGTTCTTTTACGTCAATGAAGCAAAAATAATCTGAAAATAGTCTATATGTTCGATCCGATAAAATTTATTTTTCTAATTCATTTACTATGAATTAAGAAGCAATTATTTTTTTGTATTCTCTCTCATCGGCTTCGGCTCGCCTAATAAATATCCTTGAGCGTAATGAACCCCCAATGCTTTAGCCATGTCTAAATCTTCTTTTTTCTCAATTCCTTCTAAAACTAGTTTCATATTGGTACGTTCGCAAAGAAATAAAAGCTTTTTAATAACATCTTGATTTTTGCCCGAATTATATAAATTTTGGCCTAAAGAACGATCGACTTTAATATAATGCGGGTTTAAATCGACAATGGTTTCTAACGATATTTCACCTTTTCCGAAATCATCAACGGCAACTTTATACCCTTCATCTTTTAAAAATTGAATATTTTTTTTCAACAATTCAATATTTTTGATTTTTTCACTTTCATTTATTTCAAAAACTACTTTTTCGGTCGACTGAAAAAAAAGGTTTATTTTTTTTATAAATTGGGTAAAAGAATGATGAACAATCGTCGATGGAAATACGTTAATAAACAGCTTTTGCTGCAGGTCTCCCATCGATGTTATTGCATTGTGAATGGAGCAAGTATCCAGTTCATATAAAAAACCGCATTCACGGGCGATTTGAAACAAAATTTCCGGATCGGAAAAATATTTGCAGCGAAGCAAAGCTTCGTATCCATATATTTTTGATTCTTTTAATTCATAAATAGGTTGAAAAAAATGACAAAATGATTTGTTATCTATAATTTCTTTTATCCTTCTAATTTCCCATTTAACCAATGGAAGAACCTCCTAGACGTCTATCTATAGACCTATTTCGGATAATGTCTAATGTTATATTTCATATTTTTAGTATATATTTTAATACTTTTAATATCAATAGTCTCTTGGGGGCTTAACTCTCATAGTAGATTGTAAAAAGGAATCACTATTATCCCCAAGGAGTGACGGTTCATGACTAAAATACAGCAAATAATCGGAGAAAGAATCCGAAATTTTCGCAAGCAGAAAGGGTGGAGTCAAGAAGAATTAGCAGATATAGCAAATCTACATGCTACTTATATTGGACAATTAGAAAGAGGTGAAAAAAACGCAACATTGGAAAGTATTAACAAAATCGCAACGGCGCTTGAGGTTTCTTTAGAGGAATTATTTAAATCTATTCAACCAAATTCAAAAAAACCAGATTATACTTTGTCGCAAATTATTACAAAACTTCAGGCAAGGCCGGTTGAAGATCAAAAATTCATACTAAACATGCTTGATCTCCTATTGAATTGGAAAGATAAGTAGCAGTATTCCAAAAAGGGGGGGACAATCCCCCTCTTTTGGAACTTATTTATCATTTTACATCATGTTAGCAACATGCTTTTCAGCATCTAATACATCCATCTCCCCTGATAAAAGCCGGGGCAGCAAAGCGTTTTGCAATTTTTTGAGCCGGTCATTTTCATTGGCATTTTGTATCATCATCGCATAATAATTGCTGGTGAAACGTATAAATTTTTTTAAAATATCATCCGGCGGAAGCACAATTTTCATTTTTTTTATCTCATCCGCGCTGACATTCGGCTGTGCAGATCCAGTAGACCGATCTAAAATTTTTTGGCGGAAATCCGGCAATTTAGTTATGGCATAGACAAATGGCAATGTGTTCATTTCATGCACGCTAGAATAAAATTTGCCGACACGTTGATTTAATAATGCGGGTTCTTCAAAATAGTAAATGCCGCATTTCCCGATTTCAGCGCCTGTTAGCCCAATGAGCAGATCTCCTTGTGTAATTTTGAAACGATCTAATCGATGGAATAAAGATGGATCTACATATGCTGCATCTTCTTTGTTGATGAAAGGCGGGACAATATTTTTTATTTTTATTACAGGTATGCCTTCACATTTCCATTCCTTGCTTTTAAAAGCATATCCATTTTGTAATTCTATAACTTCACCTAATGTTCCTGCCTTCCATCCTTTCGGAATCATTCCCAATTCAGAAATTTCGAACCCTCTATCTTTAAAAGGCCCAAACTCTATGAACCAGTATTTGTAAAGTGTCATGATCGTTTCATCGATCGTTTTATTTATCTTGATATTCAGTTCAATTTTATCATCAATTGTTCCTAATATGTCCGCAATCTTCTCTTGCGTCCGCATGTCCGGCAGCAATACGAGCGCATTTTTAATAGAATCCATGCTGACAGCCGGATACGCAGCTCCCTGTTCCTGAGAAACTAAATAATCTGTAAAAGATTGATTGGAAATAAGGTAATACACATACCTCGGATGAATATGCTCCGTAGGCCGAAGAACCGCAAAACCGGTCGATACAACTTGATTTTCTTTCGGATTTTTTAAAAACAAAAAGGATCTTCGATTCGGACGGACGGTCGAAAGAATTGTATCGCCTGCTCGAACCAGCCTTTTTGCTCTGCTGGGCGCTTCATGAATCAAATATTGCGATGTCTCCCTCAGTTCGCCTGTTCCAACAGACGAAATATCGATGTAATCGATCATTTGAAAGGGAAATTGTTTCGTTAATGATTCAGGATTTATTTGAACAATCTCACCAAGCCGAACTTTCTTCCAGCTCGCCACATAAATTCCTCCACATGCATTAATTTTGAAACTTTATGGGGCAGTCTAATAAGTCGATTTTCCGGCTTATAGACGCCCCTTTAATGTTTTAGAAACGTTGATCCGTTGATATATCAATGCTTATGTTGTTTCGTTTCCAGTGGATTTTGACTTTCTGGACAGCCCCATGACAATTCCGAAGCAACAATCAGATCGCTTCCCCAATTTTTCTAGTTATAGCTCGTTCAGAACATAATCCTCCTGTTTTGATCCATATTGATTAGCTTTTCATTTTCAATCAAAGCGGATAAAAAAACTGCACTATTTTAATTTTTCTTCTGCTTCCGGCATGATGATAGATGTAAAAATTCTTTTTTTTCGGTTAGGAGCAGGCTGGTTTTCCATTAGCTTTTTCATCGCCCGGTTGACAGTTTCAGCAAATTGAAAAAACTCTTCGTCGCTTGCATAAAAGCGAACCTGCCGAAATCCCACTCCATCTTTTAGGAGATCGATTTGTTCTTGTTGTAAATATCTCTCATAATCCGCTAAAATATTGGCGATAAATCTCATAAATATGTTCAAATGTTCATCTCTGCTTATATGCTGCAAATCGCTGTCTTCGAGCCCAATCGTTTCATCCGGCAAGGCATAAACTTTTTCTATTGTTCCCCTTATCTTTCTTTTCTCAACGATTTCAATCAGCTTTGCTTCTTCAAGTTTTTTTAAATGTCTGTACAAGGATGCTTGCGGAACTTCCGGCAGAAACTCCATTATTTCCTGCACAGTCAAGCGTTTTCCGATCAATGTTTGAATGATCCGAATCCGTACCGGATGCAAGATTAAAGCAGCTTTTGATTCAATCATGAAAACACCTCATTGTACCGTTTGTTCAACCAATTTTTCAAATGGTCGAAAAGCTCTTCGTGAAGCGGTTGATCCGCATTTTTGATATAATTTTTTTTCATTTTCAACATATTAATCTCATCTTCTTGTTTTTTCAATAAATGATCCATATTTTGAATCATATAATATTCCAACTCCCCTTTCACTATAGCGGGGAGGCGGTTGAGCTTTTCCGGATCAGCTTGAACGTCCTTGTCACCGGTAATGGCCAAAACAGGGCATTCTATTTTTTTTAAATCTTCGAGCACATCGTATTGCAAATGCTCCCGAAACCATTTAGCATTTATTTTTTGAAAACCAACTTTGATCACATCTTGATCAGATTGCATGATTTTTTCAAAAAGGGCATTCGCCTTTTTTTCGTTTTTTTGCTCGATGTTAAACATGCGGATCATTTTTCCTTTTAAACCTGTTACATTGTTTAAAGCTTCATACACAAGCTTTCTCTGTCTCGTTAAAGCTTCTTCCAGCCTCTCCCCTGCCCCTGAGAGAAGAATGAGCCCATCCATTTTCTCCAAGGTGTTTAAAGCAACTGCCAATGTTGTTCCTTCACTGTGCCCCAAGGCAATGATCCGATTTTCATCAACAAGCGGATGTTGTTTTAAAAATTGTACAGCGCTAGCTGCATCCCGGACGAAATCCCACATTCCTGCAGATAAATAATCGCCGCCGCTTTCACCAACTCCCCTTTTATCATATCGCAACACGATAAATCCTAAAAAAGTAAGAAATGATGCCAATTGCTTATATATATTCAACTGGAATTTTCCTTTTGCATCATTGCCGTCGCGATTCAACGGACCAGAACCGGAAAGAATGAGAATAGCCGGCTTTTTTTGGCTGTTCTGTAACACGGATATCGTTCCTTTTAACTCATATCCGCAGCTTTGAAAGCTGATAAATTGTTCAATCATGTTAATTTCTCCTTTATTTATGTTATTATTATCATTATCGATAATAATAACAAATAAGTCAAGAAAATTCTGATGATTGTTTTTTGCATATAAATGTTATCAGAATTGTGCCTTCAGCCCACAGCATATTGAAAGCAGCCGGCATCTGCGAACTGTTTTTTTGAGAAAAATCGTAAACATACAAAAGCCCTTAGAGAAAAACAGCTCTTTTTCTCTAAGGGCTTTATTTTAGAGACTAACGGACAGCACCGATTCAAATGTTCTATCATTCTACAACGGCTTTCCTATCAAAATCTTAATTTGGGAGCACTGCGTCGCTGACCATTTCCCATTCGTGAATCTCATACCCTCTAGCGCCAGTCACAACATATGGATCTTCTTTCGCAAGCTTTTCGGCCTCTTCAAAAGAGCCGGCGCGATAAATCACCATACCGCCTGTGCCGTCGGTAAATCTGCCTTTTGCAAATATTTTTCCTTCTTTTCCTTTCTGCTCTAAATAATTCAAGTGATCATTCCGAAACGCTTTGCTTTTTTCTTCATCTTTCATCGGCAATAATACGACAAAATATTTCATCTCAACCACTCTTTCTATTAGATTCATCGCTTACCATTTTACTTGAAGCTGTCAGTCTTGAAAAGCTTCATGTCTTAAGTTCCTAATGTCAATCAAATATTTCTTGCTGCATGCGAATGTGCTCTATTGCGCAATCTTCTTTGATGGAGCAGTTTGATCAATGGAGGTACTGCGATGCATACTAACACAATGCGCAGTACTTGAACGACCACAACAAATGTTGAATCTTCATGAAGTACAGCGGCTGTTGTAGCCATCTCCGTAATACCGCCCGGCGCAAATGCAAGAACTGCTGTGACAAAGGTTATTCCAGTCAGCTTTGAAACAATAAAAGCGCAAATAAACAAGGAAAGAATTAAACCAATCGTGCTGAATAAAGCAACCGCCATTGTTTTCCCTAGCCCTGTAAACATCTTTTTATGAAATTTCGAGCCGATGCTTGCAGCGATGAAAACTTGCGCCGCTATGATCAAAATGTTCGGCCACCATGGAGTCAAGTTGTGGCCTGCAAATGATGAGCCGGCTGCTTGAATACTAGCAGCACCAAGCATTCCGCCAACGAGCCAAGGTGCAGGGAACTTCAGCCGCTTTCCAATGTGATACCCTGCCAATGCCCCTAGTGCCAATACTGCCGTCCAAATCATTTCGTCCATTTCCAAGCTAGGAAACATGAACGCTGATTGGTTGTTCGAAACTTCAAGCTTCTCAGAATGGACCGCAAATGAAGAAACAAGAAACGGGATCACAAGCACTACTAAAAATACCCGCATCGTTTGTATAATGCTGACGACACCAATGTTGCCCCCGACTTCTTCTGCTATGCCTGGTATAACAGACAAGCCCCCGGGCACCGTTCCGAACAAACTAGTCAATAAATCTGTATGACTGAACTTCCACAAAACGAGTCCAGACAGCAGCGAGAAAACAATGGACAAGAGAAGCATTGTCATGATGGACATCCAATGATCTCTAAAAATATCTATAACCGTTAAATTGATTTTTTGCCCTAATTCAATCGCCAAAATAAATTGCCCAGCATTCATCCAAAATCGAGGCAAAACATACTTGTCATCGGACGATGTTGAATTGGTATGGCTCCAAAATGAAAAAGCCCCTGCCATCATCAATGTTCCGAGCATCCAGCCGATGGAAAGGCCTGTTAGAGATAAAAGCAATCCTCCAATACTGCTGAATAAAATAAACGAAACATTGCGCAAGAAACCTTTCGTTCGTATCATGTCAATCCTTCTTTCTAAACAAAATATCTTGCGGCATTCGAACTTGCTACAAACATATTGTATACTTTTTTTAGATATAAATAAAATATCAATAATCTATGCATGATTATAAAAATTATTGATGGAAAAAGAGAGGTAATGACGATGGATGATCGAGACTGGCTTATTTTGAAAGTTCTCTACAACGAAAAAAACATTACAAAAGCTGCAAAAAATTTATATATTTCTCAACCAGCTTTAACAAACCGGCTTCAGCAAATTGAAAAGGAATTCGGTGTACAGATTGTTCATCGAGGAAGGCGGGGAGTTGAATTTACCCCGCAAGGAGAATATTTAGCGAAATGTGCGAATCAAATGCTGCTGAAAATACAAAAAATAAAAGAAAATGTTGTGAACATGGAGAACCGAGTAACCGGCACATTAAGATTAGGGGTTTCCAATTACTTTACAGATTATAAACTTCCCGGTCTTTTAAAGCTTTTTAAAAACGAGTATCCCGACATTGAATTTAAGGTCCTGACAGGCTCGAGCAGCGAGATAGCCCATTTGATCCACAGCCACGAAGTCCATGTCGCTTTCGTAAAAGGAGCTTACAGCTGGAACGATCAAAAACGATTACTATTTGAGGAATCCATTTGTATTGCTTCTAAAGACAAAATAGATCTCCGGGAGCTTCCAAATTTGCCGAGAATTGATTACCGGACGGATCCCTTGCTAAAAACGGCAGTGGACAATTGGTGGTTTGAGAATTACTCCCAACCACCATTGATCAGCATCGAAGTCGATAAAGCAGATACGTGCAAAAAAATGGTGTTGAACGGATTAGGTTACGCTATTTTGCCAAGCTTGATTTTAGATGATGCCGACGATATTTATAAAATCGATCTGAAATCGAAAAATGGGAAGCCCATTTTAAGAAAAACTTGGATGTTTTATCACAAGGAATCGATCCAACTGAAATTTGTGAAAGCGTTTGTCGAGTTTATGGAAAAGCTCGATTTTCAAAAAATTCCATAAAATGCTATGACACTCGTATAACCTTTTTCCTTACATATGTTGCTTGGAAAAAGGTTTTTCAAAATTTCCGCAAACGTAATTACGTTTGAAACCGTTCATAATGAATAATAGATTCCTTCCGAACCATTTCTTTTGCGGGCGGTTCCTTTTCAGGATAACCTAAACCTAATATTGCAACTACGCGGCGGTCTGATGGAATGTTTAAGGCTGTCCGGACAAAATCTTCCCGTTTTTTTGATTCTGCTTGATCCTGTGAGTGATATATCGCACCAAAAGCAGCCCCTAAACCTAATTCAGTTGCAGTCAGCCATATAAAACCGCATGCGATCGAGGCGTCCTGCAGCCAATATTTGCTCACTTCCGGGCAGCCTGTAACGGCTATGGCCGCTTTCGCCTCTTTCAACCAAGAAACAAAAGGCGTGGCGTTTGCCAATTCATCAAGCTTTTCACGATTTGTTATAAGTATAAACTCCCTGGAAGGCAGATTGTTCCCAGAAGGGGCTAAATAAGCTGCTTCTAAAATTTGCTCCAACCGTTCATTTGGTATAGGCTTATCTAGAAACTTTGTCATTTCACGTCTTTTCTGTATAGCTTCAAAAACGTTCATGCACCTTCATCCTTCTTTCTATTTTTTCGCCTATTTTGCTTTCGTATGAATGTACCTTTTCATAAACGATTTTTTCCCTCTCCTGTTCAATACATGATATGGAATCATTATATCGATTCATATGGATCCACAAAAGAATCATTTTAGCCAAAACTTAGGAAGTTTCATTCCGAAAAATTAAAATATAGGAATGGACGAACAGCGTTATTATTTAGATGCTGCTGTCTATAATGGCAGCTTTATGATACCGACAGAGCCATTCACTTTACTTTTTAATTATTTCACAGTTTGAAGTTAATTTTTTTTATTTATAAATAAAAATCCTAGTTTTGACACTAAATACAAGATAAAAAGAATTACTAAAGTTCTAGCAATTACATAACCATCAACAGCCAGCTTATATGCTTCAGGCACTAGTGAATTGGGTTCAATTAACAAATAAATTGAAATTATCAAAACAATAGAAATAAGTATATACCCTAAAGCTGAAACAGATTCTTTTGACATACATGTTTCTCCTTTTTATCCAATAATAACATTTTTTTGTTGGTACTGGAACATTAGAGATTTCTAAACAATGATAATTAAAATAATTGGAACAATACGCTAAAGCCGGATTGAAAGTGAAATCGGATAATAAGCAGCCAGTATTCACCCGTTATTATCCAATAGAGTATAAATGAAAATATTTAACGACAAGCTGGAAAGCTTCTTGAGTCGTAATCCATCGCTGCCTAAGATAACGAGACACACGCTTCATCGTTTTTTGAAGCCGGATTGAATTTTAAAAAGATGCAGAAATAGTGACAGTAAAACTATCTATGCTCATATCACGAGATTAGAAAAGATCATCCTGCTCATTTCTAGATTTTTAAAAGTGCACAACATAAAAAAACTTTCCCAAAAATCGCGGGAAAGAGTTTGGAAACGTCATGATTATTTGCCAAGCAAAAATGATACACAAATTCATTTTCAGTTAACCATTAACTGTTCGTTCAAAAATCCCTTATTGTTTGGCAGGTCGGGATGTTGTTAAAAAGGATATTTTCGATATTCTTTTTGAATCGAAATCCATTTTGTCATCGTAAATTCTTCTACCACCCAAGGATTTCCAAATCTACCCATTCCGCTCGACTTTGTTCCGCCAAACGGAATTGTCGGGCTGTCGTTGACTGTTTGATCATTGATATGAGTCATTCCGCTTTCAATTTGAAGTCCTAGTTGTTCACCTTCACTTAAATCCTCTGTAAAAATCGCAGAGCTTAAACCATATTCTGTATTATTCGCCATTTCAATGGCATGATCGTCTGATTCCGCTTTCATGATCGTAGCAATTGGTGAAAATAACTCAGTTTGAGCAAGCTTGCTGTTGTTATCAACATCCACAAATACAGTCGGAGTTAAAATATTTCCGATACGCTTCCCTTCCAACGCAATTTTTGCTCCTTCTTTTTTTGCTTCATTTATAATATTTAAAGCTTTTTCAATTTGTGTTTCGTTTATAAGCGGTCCAATAATTGTTTTCGGGTCAGACGGGTCTCCGTAAGGCAACGATTTGGCTTTTTCCACAAATTTTTGTACAAATTCATCATATTTATTTTTATGGACAATAATTCTGTTTACAATCATACAAATTTGACCTTGATGTATAAACTTTCCAAAAATAGCTGCATCAACAGCACGGTCTACATTTGCATCTGCCAGAACAATGAACGGGTTATTTCCGCCTAGTTCAAGGGCAACCCTTTTCAGCATGCTGCCGGCAATTTTTCCGATATGCTTGCCAACTGGCGTTGAACCAGTAAAGCTAATAAGCTGTGAATGCGGAGAAGTGAGCATGTCATCGCCAATTTCATCAATATCCGTTAAAATACATTGAAAAACACCTTTTGGCAGTCCTGCATATTCAAATGCCCTCGCAATGATTGATCCTCCTGTCAAGGCTGTTTGAATATCAGGTTTATGAACGACACTGTTTCCAAGTGCAATAGCAGGAGCAATTGTCCGAATGGATAAATTCATCGGAAAATTAAAAGGCGAGATGGATGTTATAACTCCTAAAGGAAGACGATAAACACGATTCACTTTCCCCTTTATATCGGCTTCAATTTCCCTCACTTCATCTAATTTCTTGGCCATTTTCACAGCTTCTTCCACAAGCCCTACCGTCAAGTCAAGTTCAACGTTAGCCTTTATGAAGCTTCCGCCTGTTTCACGAGAGATCACTTTTATGATTTCGTCGCGATTTTTTTTGAAAAATTCCGCTGCTTTCCGTAGCACTTCCTCTCGCTCACAAGAAGACGTTTTTCCCCATTCTTTTTGAGCTTCTTTTGCGTTTAAAAAAGCTTGTTCAAGTTGCTGTGAGGTCGCTAGCCGAATCGTTTGAATGACAGTTCCATCATAAGGATTCAAATTTTCATATGTTCTCTTACTTAATCCCTCGACCCATTCACCATTAATATAACTTTTGTTCAATTCCTCAAAGCGCTCCATATCGTTCCCCCTTTTACAATTTATTTATTTTAGTGTAGTTTTTTATAGTTCGCACAAAATTATTCTTGCTAAAGGCCGGAAAGCAAATGACAGATGAACTGTAAATTGGTTCCAAAAACAAAAAAAGAGCCGGACATAAGCTGGCTCTCATCTTCCTTTCAACAATATAAAAGATGCATACAATCCCGCTCAGCAGACATTAAAAACCTAATCTGCTAATATAGCTATTTCCCCCATTTATACCCTACTCCCCAAACAGTGTGAAGAAATTGATCGATTGGAAAACCGGCTTGTCTCAGTTTTTCGCGAATATTTTTTATATGAGAGTCGATGGTTCGCTCTTCGGTCTCGGCATCGTATCCCCATAAGGACACAATGATTTCTTCCCTGCTGAACGCTCTGTTCGGGTGCTTTAAAAGCAGCCCTAAAATATCGAATTCTTTCGGCGTTAATAATATGTCTTCGTTTTGAAAATGGACTTTATGTTCTTCTTGATCCCACACCAATCCTTGAACATCAATAATTGAACGCTTTCCTGCGGAACGACGCAGCACCGCTTCGATGCGAGCAAGCAGTTCAGCTTCGTCAAACGGTTTTGTTATATAGTCGTCCGCACCGAGTTTGAGGCCTTTAACAATGTCGAATGTTTGGTCTCTTGCTGTTACCATTATAATAGGAACGTTTGAAAATTCTCTTATTTTCCGGCAGGTTTCCCAGCCATCCATTTCCGCCATCATAATATCGAGCAGGACAAGTTCAGCTTTGTTGTTTTCTAAATATCGGATGGCTGATAATCCTGATTCGCACTTGACGCAATGATATCCTTGAGGGGAAAGATAAAGCTCCAGCAAGTCCAACATTTTTCTTTCATCATCAACGAGCAAAATCGTGTACATCCTTATACCTCCGGCAGCGTGATAACAACGTTTGTTCCTTTTCCGTATTCACTGGCGGCGTAAACCGTTCCTCCGTGCGCTTCGACGATCTCCTTAACAATGGCCAATCCGAGACCAGTACCGCCGCTTGTTCTTGATCTTGATTTATCCACTCGGTAAAATCGTTCAAAAATATGATGCAAATCTTCCTCTGGAATTCCGATTCCATCGTCTGAAACAATGATCACTATGCTGTTTTTCTCCGCTCTTGCTTCAATCGATACAACTGAGCCTTCATCGGAATATTTTAAAGCATTGTCCAACAAATTGATCATCACCTGCTCAAATCGCTTTTGGTCAATTTGGACGGTAATGTTTTTTTCACATTTATAGATAAGTGACATGTTTTTCTCATGAAACGCAGGTAGCATTTTGTCATGTAATTTCTTTAAGAAATCACACAAGTTGGCCGGTTCCTTATGGATTTGAAATGAATGTTGATCCATCTTTGCTAATTCAAACAGTTCCTTTACAAGTTTTTGCATATTCTCCGCTTCTTCATAAATAATGGACAAATAGCGGTTCCTCTCCTCTTCTTTTAGATTCGGCCTTCTTGCGATATCTGCATACCCTTTTACATATGTAAGAGGGGTTCGGAGCTCATGAGAAATGCTGGCAAGAAATTCTTTTCTTTCTTTTTTTAAATATTCCAAATCTCTCGCCAATGTTTGAATCGCTTCCCCCAGCTCCGCCAATTCGTCCTCCCCTTTCACTTGCAAGCGAACAGAAAAATCGCCTTTGCTCAATTTTTCGGTTGCCTGTTTCATACGAATAAGGGGATTTGTTATCACTTTTGATAAAAAAGCGATCGTCAAAATGGTTAAAAATACCGAAAGAAATCCAACCAAAACGAAATGATGCTTTAACTTATAGATCATTTTTTGAATAGCATCGGTATTTTGAAACATATAGACATACCCTTTGATCTTGCCGTCAATACGTATCGGGCTTACTGTCGCTATATGCGACTCTTTTTGCCAATTTCTTTGCACGATTATTCCGTCATGCGGAATCGTTCTGTCCATTGTATTTACAATTTTTTTGGCAAAAGGCAATATGTCATCGGAATAATACAATATATTGCCTTTCTCATTTGTAATCACTACATCCGTCACCGCTTCCGATTCCATCATCGTCACATGCTCCAGCGTGGAATGGTCAAAGTTTTTTTCCAGCACATCGCGATGGTTATTCCCTCTCGCCAATAGATGCTCAAACTCCTCCTCAATTCTTGAATTGACCAAAGTTATGTACAATGAGACAAATAAAATGATTTCGACTCCCAAAACAAACACGAAAAATAGCAGCCCTAATTTAAACGAAATTTTTTTCACTTTTTGTCCCTTCCTTATCAGCCAACTAGCTTCCTCTTCAAAAAGGAAAGCTCTTCGCCGCCTTTAACCGAACGTTCTGTTCTCATTTTTTCATTATATCATTTTCATCCAACGCTTATCTGTCCTCCCCCGTCCGAACTTTAAAACAGCGAGCGGATGCCAAATGCGGGCACACCTTTTTGGCGAGTAAATAATTTTCGCATAAAAAAATTTACAGGATCAAAAATGGACCGTCTCCATCATTTTTGCACATTTTTTTGTTAAAACAGATGCAAAGAAAATGTTAGGAGGAGGAATTAGAATGAAAAAAAATAGTAAGCTGCTGATTTTTCTTACCGTTTTAACAGCTTTCATGCTCTTTTCTGCATCATGTTCCAACGGAAGCAGCAACGGCCATACAGGAGAACATACGGAAGACATGAATCATGAAAAAATGGACCACGAAAATATGAATGATCATGCCAATCATAACGGAAAAGACAGTCAGAGCACAAAAAATCAAGACTTTTCCAAAGCGCCCGCACAATTTAATCCTAATGCTGAAGAAAGCTTAATTGTTCAAAACACGAAAAATATAACGAGAATTCCTGTTGCCGATCCAATTCGTGCATCCATTTACGTATCCCAAACCATTTGGCCTGCCACACATAAAGAAAATCAACCCGGAGCCGTTATTCTGTCGCCTGTTGGTCAATGGCAAACAACATTAGCCGGAGCTGACTTAATCCATCATCCAAATAACGGCCCGATCTTACTGATTCATCAAGATCACATTCCCGATAAAGTGTTGAGTGAAATCAAACGGTTAAATCCGACTGGGAACCGGAACGGCACTCAAATTGTTGTGTTAGGAGATATTTCAAACAATGTCATCAACCAGTTGTCAGGTTATAAAATAGAACAGATCAAAGGAAAAAATCCCGCAGAATTCGCAAGAAATGTCGATCAAGCTTATGCAGAAGTATCCGAAGGCTATCCAGAAAGCGTGATCATCGTTTCTTCAGAGGATCAACATAAACTATATTCCATACCAGCCGTTAATTGGATTTCCCATATGCCTGAGCCTATACTGTTTGCATCTGAACACGAGCTTCCTAAAGAAACGAAAGATGCGCTTAAGAAACGGAACAAGAAAGCAAACATTTATATTTTAGGACCAGAGAAGGTTATTTCTAAAGATGTAGAAAATCAATTGAAAGAATACGGGACTGTTCATCGAATAGCTGGAAATGACCCTGTAACCACTTCGATTGAATTTGCCAAATTTAAAGATAAAGACACTCAATTCGGATGGGGTATAACGGAACCGGGCCATGGTGTTTCTTTTATTTCAACAGATTCACCAGAGCTTGCTTTAGCTGCCGCGCCGTTTTCACATCTCGGCAAACATGCACCGATGATTTGGTTAAACAAAGGACAGCTTCAACAAGAAACATATGATTTCTTGGCAAGCATCAAGCCAACCTTTCAAGATGACCCGACAACAGGTCCTTACAATCATGGTTTTATCATCGGAGATCAAAAACAAATTTCCTTTCAAACACAAGGAATTCTAGATGACAAGCTTGAAATTGCTCAGGAAGACGGACACGGGCATGGAGGGCATTAAGGAAAACCGGGCGTTAAAATTGAACGCCCGGTTTTCCTTAACTTTTTAAAGTAAATAAACAGCTTCATATGGTAAGTGTGAAAGGTCGCTTCCATTTAGCTTCCTGCTGTTTAAGGAGTTTATATTCTTTCTGTCCTTGAGGACAAAGTCAATTTTTTTCATTTTCCAAAATAACAAAAAGTGCAAAACTAAGAATCGTACAAGCCACATCATCTGTTTTAAATTGTATATTTCCCTATTTATTGAAAACTTTGAGTATTCTTCACGATGAATAAACTGGCGTTTTCAATCAGCTAAAAATGTTTGAAAATGGTGGATTAACAAGAGTTAAATTTGTGTATCGGTTTCTTTCCTTTTTATGCTGCGAGGACAGCAAAGGGTTGATTGCCAGTTCAAATGTATACGGAATTTCTATAAACCTTTAACTGATGTATTTGTGCTCGCCTTATTATTTCTTATCAATTTAGCAAGAAAGCTTCAGGCTTCTCCCGATAAGTAAATTACATTTTAAATTTTTTTAACTGATTTCCTTCCTGTTCTGTTACATTAAACTTGAAGACCGAATATTTTACAAAGAAAATGCAGGAGTGATCCTGTCTGTTACCTAATTCAAAATAGGAATTTGCATATAAGAAGGAGAGATTTTGACATTGCTGCTTGCATCTTTAATCTTTTCAAACAATTCTTCTTTGCTTTTCGGCATCGATTCATTTGAAGGAAAAATTTTAGCTTGTACAAGAGTTTGGAAGGTTTCCATAACCCACGGTTTCTCTAAATGGGCTTTTCTTATTAATTTTTCCTGTTCGAATACTGTGGCCGGATCTCCATAACAAAGGATTTCCCCGTCATTCATGACGATAAGCTCATCAGCCCACTCGAAAGCAAGATTCACATCATGGGTGGATAAAATAATAGTTTTTCCCTGTTTTTGTATGTGATCTAATACTTTCATGATTTGTTTCGAGTAATAAGAATCGAGACCAGCTGTCGGCTCATCAAGAATCATGATGTCAGGATCCATCGCAAGGACCCCTGCTATAGCGACTCGCTTTTTTTGCCCTAGACTTAAAAAATGGGTAGGTTTATCTTTAAATCTTGTCGTCTCTGTCTGTTCCATGGCCCACTCTACTTTACGTAAGACTTCTTCCTTTGATAAACCCAAGTTTTGCGGACCAAAAGCAATATCTTGGATGACACTGGCAGAAAACAATTGAGAATCGGGGTCTTGAAAAACGATTCCCACCTGCTTGCGCAGCGAAAGCAGCGATTTTCGATCATACGCCACTTCTTTTCCTTTAAAACGAATGGCTCCATTTGTTGGCCGCAGAATTCCGTTTAAATGCAGCAGCAGTGTAGATTTCCCAGCACCGTTATTTCCTAATAAGGCTATCTTCTTTCCTTGCTTAATTGTAAGAGTGACGTTTCTCAAAGCAATGGTACCATCAGCATAACAATGAGATAATTGATCGATATTAAAAAGAATTGGCTGCATCATAAGATTCCTCCAAACTGTACATAAATGATCATCATTCCTGCAAAAATGATTGCGATGGTAAACCAATTGACAGAGGAGTAGCGATACGATTGATCAAAGAACAAAATCTCATCTTCATATCCTCTGGAGTTCATAGCAATTGTTAATTGTTTCGTCCGTTCAAATACTTTTAAAAACAGGACAGAAATCAATAGTCCAAGCGACTTCATGCCTTGTCTAATGGTTATATACCCAAGCCGGGAAGACTGCGATTGATATATTGTTACTGATTCTTCCAAGAATACAAAAATGAATCGATACGTTAACGTAATCAACTCAATAAATAATGGAGGTAATTTTAGCTTCCGCAATACTTGGAGAATGGCTGTCAATGGTGTCGTTAAAATCAAAAAGTATAAACAGCTCACACTGCTCAGTACCATAAAAACAAGATTTAGCGATCGATTGAGACTTTCTTTGCTTATGAAAATTTGCCAGTCACCTATATGCGTGGACCAAATAACATCCGAGTTGAAAGTTTGGCCATCGGTGAAAGAGATGAGGATCGTGACGATTCCTGAAAATAGAAAAAACATTGGTATTGCAAGCAGTTTCATATAATATGACAGAGGAATCCTGGCGACAACAACAATAAAAGTACTCATTACTATAAAAGCGAAGAGAGACACCAAAGGGGCTTTGGCGATTAAAATAAACAAAAGCAAGCAAAGAGAAAGCGTGATTTTTTCCACTGGATGAACATTACGCAGCCCGTTGAAATACGCATATTTATCGATCAGCAGCATACGGCACCTTCTTGTCTTTTTCACCAGCCTGTTTATTTTTTCCTCTCATCAGGCCAATAAAATATCCGATAAACCCAGCCCCGATTGCCGCTTGCAAAGCAAATAACAGGCTTTCAATTTCTCCGCTTGGAGGCTCCCAAAGAGCTTGAAACCATGGTTTATATTCAGGCGCAATTTTACTGATTTCTTCTTCCGCTTGTCCATCAGCCCCGCCGAACTCTGCATTTTGATGGATCAAAAGCGGGAACACACTGAGCATCACTACAATTAAAAGCAGTATGAAATTCTTCATTTTTAACGGCCCTCCTTAGGTAAAACATGTAACAGCTTCAGTGCTTGTAGATTATATTTTGTTAACACATTCATAATAATGACTGTTAACAGTCCTTCACTGATTGCCAAAGGAATTTGCGTAAAAGCAAAAATAGTAGAGAATTTAGCAAAAGAAGCCATCATACCGCCAGCATCGGAAGGAAAAGCGATAGCTAATTGAAAGGATGTCATCACATATGTGCCCAAATCACCTAAAGTAGCAGCTAAGAAGACGGCAATAGAAAATGAAAAACCTGCTCTGGATGCTCCTTTATAAACTAGATAAGAAATGATGGGTCCAACAACAGCCATCGAAAAGGCATTAGCTCCTAAAGTTGTGATCCCCCCATGAGCAAGCAATAATGATTGGAAAAAGAGAACAATAAATCCAACAACACTCATCGCTGTCGGGCCGAAAAGGACAGCACCCAATCCTACCCCAGTTGGGTGTGAACAGCTTCCTGTAACGGAAGGGATTTTTAATGCTGACAGCACAAATGCAAATGCCCCAGATAAACCTAGCATGATTTTGAATTCAGGATGCTCCTGAAGCTTCTTTTTAATAGAAAGTAAGCCTATAACTAAAGAAGGTAAAGTAACCCCCCACCAAAATAAAGCCCATTCAATCGGCAGAAAACCTTCCATAATATGCATGGCGAAGGCCTGTTCCGGGATCAAAACGAATAGAAATGCGAAATACATGATGATGAATATGTTCTTCATCGTTTTTACAGCTTTCATCCTTGCTCCTCCTTTCCATGATAAAAATATAATACTTGCTCTATATGAATTTATTTTTTCAATATACCTTTTACTGTATAATCCGTTCTTTTAAATTTGCCATTTTTATAATAATGACTGACTTTTTGATCATAAGGCACCCCTTTGCTCAGCGCTTCAACAAATGACGGGGCATCACTAGGTCGAAATTGTTTATACCATATTCCTTCTGGATACAACACGACAACACATTTATCTTTACATCTCCCGTTACATCTAGTTCTTGTTGTATGAATATAATTTTCCAGCCCTTTTTGACTTATTGCTTGGCGTATACTTTCTGTTACTTGCTCCGCTTCATTTTTCATACAAGTGGAACCGTTACAAATCAGGATATGATGTTTTAAAAAATCAAAATTCCAAGTTGCCATTAATACAATCTCCCCTTTTGATGCGTGCACAAACAGCTGAACGCATCAAGCCAAATTCAATCGAATGACTTACTTAAAACCTATATTTGAAACAACTGAGTAAAATGGTTGAACATGTCATTTTTACTATTTATAATGATATAGAAACAAATACAATTAACTTTACTGACAGCGGCAACCAAACTTTTCTACTGTATTTTCATAAGGAAAAGTATGTTTTTTAATAAATGGGGCAAGCAAGCGCTGCCCCATTTATTAAAGACCCTTTTGATTAATAAAAAACCTCATCTCGTTTTCCAGTAAGAAAATCGTTTGTACGTGTGTCGACATCACGCTTATTTAACATTCCTGTTTCCACTACTAGTCGTTCCAAGGCGGCCAGCCAATGCTCATAGTAGTTCCAGTCAGAATTATCCTTCTGTTTCGCGGTCTCCCACCCCTTGATCTCCTCAATCAAGCGGGATCGAAAATCCTCCCAAGAGCTATACAGCTTTTCTTCGTACAAAGCAAGAGTCATGCCAAAAGAGCGTCTTTCCCAAGGCTCTTGGAATTCTAATTCTCCGTTTTTTCTAGGAGGTGCGACTTCTTCGGACATATTCGCAAGCAATGATTCATTAGGTTGATTCTCACAACTTTTCATTATTTTCCTCCTAACCTACCGTAACTTTAGGCGGCTCTATTTTAGCGACACCAATCATGGAGTCTCGAGTAACAAGTTTTGCAAGCTCCTCCTCCGTCATTCCTTCCGTACCTTCAGGCCTTTGCGGCAATACCATAAAGCGAATTTCTGAACTGCTGTCCCATACCCGGATTTCTACTGAATCTGGAAGATCTAATCCGAATTCTTTCAACACTTGTCTCGGCTCTTTTACGACACGAGCTCTATAAGCAGGTTCTTTGTACCATGAAGGCGGTAAACCAAGCAATGGCCAAGGGTAACATGAACATAAAGTGCAGACTACAACATTGTGTACCGTATCCGTATTTTCTACTACCCTGATATGCTCACCCTGTAAACCATAGTATCCTAGCTCCCTTAATACAGTCTCTGAATCTTCTAGCAATCTTTGTTTAAAAGCAGGATCAGTCCAAGCCTTCGCTACGACCTTTGCTCCGTTCATTGGTCCCAGCTCATGCTCATAATGTTTTATTACCCTTTCAATAGCATCTGAGGAAAGAAGCCCTTTCTCAATCAACAAGGATTCAAGAGCTTTTGCACGTGCCTCCCAAAATGATTGTGGACGCGGATGATGATGTGGAAATCTTGGATCTATATTAGTATTTTTTTGATCAATCGTCATATTGTATTCCTCCTTCAAAAAATGATTAATGTGAAACAGGCTCCATATAACTTTCCCAAAGATCTATATAAACAGAATCTTTCTGTTTATATCCCCATAATTCTTCAGCCTCAAAACGTACCCGGTAAAGATATTGCGGGTTTTCTCCTTTTCTATGAGCAGCATCATCAGGGAAAACATGAGCTCCATATACCTCATCAATGACACCATATTTGTCACGGGCATATCGAGGGAATCTCGTATGACCAGTTGGATGAATGTTTTTCGTCTTGATTCTCTCTCCTACCTTAAACCGAGGAGAAGCTGAAATTTCACGGATCGGAGATAAGCCTTCATACAGTGCCTTTTCTACAAGCTTCACTAATGCCGGATCCTCTCTTCGTGGTATTTTGGTATCAGGTTTCTTCAAGAAAACCTCCGTTCGTTCATCTAGTTCTTTTTCATCTAATACTCCCGTATCTACTAAGTTGTATGCAACGGTTGCAATCCAATGGCCATAATACGACGACGTCAAATAATCCACTGGACGCATAAGCTCAATGCCGATCCTGAATTCATCAAAAGCCTTCATCCCCAATCCTTGTGCCATACAACCAGCTACAAGTCCGAACGCAAGTCTTTCCCAATCATGTGTAAAATAAATGTCCTCTTCTTCTTTTACATACATAACTTTTCCAAATCCATCCATGCCTCCAACATCATGAATACCGTTCATTTGTTTACCTCCCATCTTTAATTAAGAATTTATTTTTACCTATGACATATGTTAGTCATCTCATTTAACACTTAAGAAAAATGACGAAAATGCAGTTATTTTGCATTAAACAATTGGTATTCCAGAATTACACACCAATTTCTTTTGTTTTTCCTTCATTTGGGATTCCTTGAATCGGACATTCTGCTGTCCCAACCGTACTTCTAGTGATCTTCTCTACATTTTCTCTTGCCTTTTCTGCATCGAGTACCCAAGTACGATAAAAATCAAATGGGCATTCCGCTACGCCTCGGTCGCCTTCTCCGGAGTTGATCAAGCCAGTATAGCCTCGGTGAAGCAGCTTGAACAAATGATTTTGGGACTGGGCGTTCTTTCTAAAATCACGAATCTGAGAGATGGACACTTCTGCGTACTGTATACCATTCTCCTCCGTTCCGCACTCACCTAGTGTGCGTCCGTCAAAACCGATGATGGCAGAGTGGCCAAAATATGAATAAACTCCGTCAAACCCTGTTGCGTTGGCAACGGCTACATAGGTATTGTTCGCCCAAGCCATAGCTTTCGCCATCATGATTTGCTGCTCTTTTGCCGGATACATGTAGCCTTGGCAGCGGACGATCAATTCTGCGCCTTTCATCGCACAATCGCGCCAGATTTCAGGATAATTTCCGTCATCACAAACGATGAGACTGATTTTCAACCCCTTCGGTCCTTCCGTGACATAAGTGGTATCTCCCGGATACCATCCTTCGATCGGACACCAAGGAATAATCTTGCGGTACTTTTGCACAATCTCTCCTTTGTTATTAATGAGAACTAGGGTGTTGTATGGTGCCTTATTCGGATGATCTTCATGTTTTTCCCCGGTTAGTGAGAATACCCCCCATGTATCAGCCTTTTTGCACGCTTCAGCAAAGATAGCTGTTTCCTCTCCTGGTATGGAAGCTGCAGTGGCAAACATTTCATCCTGATCGTACATAATTCCCATTGTGCTGTACTCCGGGAAAACGACGAGATCCATACCTGGAAGACCTTGCTTCATCCCTACGACCATGTCAGCGATCTTTTTTGCATTTTCAATAACTTCTGCTTTCGTGTGCAAACGCGGCATTTTGTAATTGACCACCGCTATTCCTACTGTGTCGTGGCTGCTTGAAATATCCCCGTGTCTCATGCCTTTTTCCTCCTTTTGTTATAAAATGTTGGAAGTGAATTAAATATAATAATATATAGATCTGCTGTTCGATTTCCCCAGGCATCACCTCCTTTAAATCTAACTATTTTCTCTTAAAGAATGTCTAAATGAATCAATGCATAGTTTTTAAGTATGTCTGGCGGCATCACATCATCATATGAAAAGTTAAAAGAAGCTCTATTAGTGGTTCACGCTGTTTGAAGACTAAGAAGTAAAGATAGGATGATTGTATTTATTAATGATTTTTTAAAAGGTAAAAAATATAGAACGTGAGAACGAAAATATTTCAAGAAAATTCGCACTATTTAAAGCACAATAATCCCTTTCAAATTGATGTAGAAAAGATAAATAGGAATGCCCTTTTTTTGTAAACCTATATAATTTTTTTCTCCCTATAACACCTAGTTAAATAAATTTACATATTTATAAATTTTTCTATTTTTCGAAATACTATATTTTATAGTTCATATTTTATTTATCAATTTTTATCTTGTCCTAATATACGTCATGTTTTTTTACATTATTTTTGTATTTAAGATGAAACATGTTATTTGTACCGATTATCATCTCTCCATCGGACAGGCAAAACTACTTGTTTTTGTCGTATTAAATTAGACTGTTAGGCTGATGATTTATTTTGTGTATTTTTCACACAATCATCATCAAAAAAAATTGTCCAGTCTAGCCCTAAGAAATGACCAATTGCTTTCGCTACTTTCACACTTGGTTTTAGACCATTCTCGATTTTTGTATAGTAGGATCGGTCAATACCTACTTTATTTGCGACATCTTGTTGAGAATATCCTAGCAGTTTCCTATGCTGAATTAATATATTTAATTTCAATTTTTTCACCTCTCTTGTGTAATTTTTACACTAATTATATAGATCACTTTTTGCACTGTCAATATTTTTTGTTCGTTTTTTACACAGTTATTTTATTGTGCATTTTTTTCACCTATAATAGAGATAAATTATATTAGGGGATTTTGCTATGAATTATGGAGATAGATTAAAGAAACTTAGGGAAAGCCAAAGATTATCACAACAACAACTTGCTGACAAACTTAATATTAATCGATCCACCTACGCTCGATATGAATTGGGGCAAACTCAACCTAATTTTGAAACCCTCGAAAAATTAGCCGACTTTTTTGAAGTATCCATAGATTACCTTTTGGGAAGAACGGATGATCCTTCTAACAAATATTCTGATTATCCCACACTAATCAAAGAAGATAAAAAAGACATTGCAAAGGATTTGGAAAAGATCATCAATAGTTTAGAAAATGGAGATGGGTATTCCCATTTTGACGGACAATCGATTAAAGATTTAGACACAGAAGACCGGAAGATTTTAATCGCTTTTTTAGAAAATTCTCTTCGTTTAGGAAAACGATTGACCAAACAAAAGTTAAAAAAACATTGGTAATAGCAAAGGTGTTTCCGAATGGATTATATAAGCAAAATATCAAACCGTTGATCATTTAAAATCAATCGAAAAGGATCGTCTTTCTGTTCGAGAGGCTTGGAAACATCCTTGGTTATGACCTTACATCCAAATTTATTAATTAAAACACAATAAATGATGAACTGCAACATAATGCGTGTGCCCACGAATTAGGGCACACTTTTTTTCACGGTCCAAAGCACCATTTTCGCAAATAGATTTTCTATTTAATCAACTATGTATATGTTGCCTCTTCCCCAGTCAACACTTGCGACAATATGAGTACTTAAAGAAAACAGCATTTCGATGTGTGACACCAAGGTTTTTGTTATTACATTATAACTATTTAGATCGTTTAAAAAATGTGTCCCTCAAGGCTGAGATTTGTCTCTGTCTCCTTCAGTTTTCACGCCACACCATAGACGACTTTGTCTTATAATAAATACCCGCTGCTGCTTTCTTTATGATTCTGGATTTGAAACCTAGAGAATGTGTGATATGAAAAAAGAGCTGCTAAAACAGCTCTTAGCTTCTCTATATACGATTACCTAATTTTGCATAACTTATCAGCCCAAATCATATGCGCACAGTCCGGATCATTGATGCAGGATAAGAGTGTTCCATCGACAATTTACTGATATGAATAGTAATGCTATTTAACTCTATATTTAAAAACTTTAAAAAATCTTCAGCAACTTTTTGTTGAATCTTTTCTGCGATGACGGGTAATGCTTCATCCAATGGATAAAACATGGTGAGGGTGATTTTTATATTCGGCAGCTCGTTTAATGCAATATCTATCCGATGGCATTTTTTTACTGCTTCTACCGAAGTGCAGGCATGGGAAATGATTTGTTTTAAAACGTGTTCAGAAATGTGGATGGTTCCTTGATGAAACCGTGGTCTTATAATCGTTGTTTCACCAATCTCTTCTTTTTGGGTAGAAAAAATTTTCTTTCCCTTCATAATGATCTTCTTTAAAATATTTTGTTCGACTTGTACATATGGAATCGGAATAATATGTTTCCCCTCTGTTTTTCTCACATATAATGCCATGTTGATTTCCTTTGACGATCTAATTTCTTCAATTTTGTAATATTTGGTGATTTTTCCTAATTGCAATGTTTCCGCAATTTGATCAACCATTTTTGTAGACGTACCAATAATAAGAAGCGAATGAATATCAAGTGCTTTAATAGCATTTTGGACTTCTTTTCGGTGATCCTCATAAAAAAAGACAGCCCGTTTAATAGCGGTTATATAGTTCTTTTCATATTTCGCTGAACTCCCTGCAGCTTTTCGCCCTTTATAAATTAACAATCCATCATCAATCATAGCCGGTATGTTTTTACTATGTGCAAAAGAAAGTGCGCTGGTGCTTTTTCCCGTGCCGCTGCGGCCAACAAGAGCGAATACGCGCATTGGGTGAATACCCCTTTCTTAAAAATCTTTCAACCTGAAGGAAAATGCCCGTAAAACTTAAAGGCGGACCGGATCCGGCAAACCGGAAACTCTATTCTGTCTATTTACAGGAAAATTCAGTTCGTATGACAGCAAATGTTTGTTTCGGGACTCCGATTGTTATGTGGGATATTAATATTCATGAATTTCAAAAAAATAGGCTTTGGATCGAGCATCATACACAATAAAACAGAGGAAGTTTTTTTACTTGAAAAAACTAGCAAATTATTAAAATATTTTTAGTCGATTGTCGACTGAATTTTATCGAATTATACACATTTTTGTTGAGGAATAATAATCCCCTCTTTTATAAATGTTTCTATCTCTTCTTTACTGTAGCCCATTTGCTTTAGAACGGTTTCACTATGCTCCCCCTGAGCTGGAGGGACCGTTTTGATCCTGCCCGGTGTGCGCGATAATTTTACAGGAACACCAAGCATTTTTAAGATTCCGAGGGAAGGATGCTCCATTTCAACGACCATTTCCCTTTCCTTGATATGGGCATCATTTAAAATGTCCGAAAGCTTATTAACCGGTCCGCATGGAATTTTCGCAGATTCCAACATGTCAACCCATTCATCTCTCGTTTTTCTTTTAAATATTTCTTCAAGTATGGAAATCAGTTCATCTCTATTTTGAACCCGGTCCGGATTCGTTTTAAATTTCCGGTCTCTAAGAGCTTCCACATCCAATACGTCAACCAGCGAATTCCAAAGGCTGTCATTTCCTACTGCAAGAATAAAGTGGCCGTCCGAAGCTTCAAAAACCTGGTAAGGCACAATATTCGGATGGGCTCCTCCCAGCGGCTTTGGATCATTGTTTGTTGCAAAATAGTTGCCGGCAAGGTACGTTTGCCAAGAAACCATCGTGTCGAGCAAGGAGACATCGATCCATTGTCCTTGACCTGAACGCTCTCTTTCCCAAAGTGCTGACAGAATGCCGATTGTTGCCCACATTCCTGCTCCGATGTCTGCCAAAGAATATCCAGCTTTAACTGGTGTACCGTCTGGTTCGCCTGTAACGGACATTAACCCGCCCATTCCTTGAGCCAGGACATCATAACCAGGCTTTTTTGAATATGGTCCTGTTTGACCGAAGCCGGAAATCGAAGCAAGAATGACTCCGCGGTTATGCTGCTTTAAGATGTCATAATCAATTCCGAGCTTTTTTAATGTGCCGGGTCGAAAGTTTTCAACAACAACATCCGCTTCTTCTACCATTTTCAGTAAAATTTCTTTTCCTTTTGGATCTTTTAAATTTAAAACAACACTTTTCTTATTGCGGTTGACACTTAGAAAGTACGCGCTTTCATTTTTAATGAACGGAGGACCCCATTGTCTTGTATCATCCCCTTGTGGACTTTCAATTTTTATCACCTCGGCGCCTAAATCAGCTAATGTCATTGTGCAAAAAGGGCCGCTCAATATTCTCGTTAAGTCAATAATTTTAATTCCTGCAAGTGGCAGCATGTCAACCTCTCCCTTTAAAATTCGGTTTTCTTTTTTCTACAAAGGAACGAACACCTTCAGGAAAATCATTTGCGTCAATACTGGACGCCGTACCTGTATCCCACGGAAATGAAAGTGCCGGCTTATTGTAGGCGACAGATCTTTTAACAGCAAGAAGAGACGCCGGTGACTGCTCCATAACTTTTTTTGCCAAACGTAATGTAAAATGATCCACATCCTCATCATCCGGAACCATGTAATTAACTAATCCCAATTGACAGCATTCTGAAGCGTCTAGCAGTCGACCTGTATAAACTAAATCCATCGTCCGGCTCCCTCCGATCAGATCTGCAATCCGTTTTACAAACATTTGGTTTAACGTAATTCCCAGCCGTCCGACTGGGATTCCCATTTTAGCTTTAGAGGTCCCAACCCGAAGATCACATGCTAAAGATAGAACAAATCCTGCACCTAATGCCGGACCATTTATAGCGGCAATGGTTGGCAACGGAAGTTTTTCAAACGTCGAAATGGCTTGTTCCATTAAGCGGAAAGCTTCGTGCGCTTCGTTAATCGACATTTGGTTAAATTCTTTCAAATCAGAACCGGAACAAAATTGATCCTTGCTTCCGCGCAGGATCACCACTCGTGTTTTCGGGTTTTCAGGAATCAGCCTTCCAATTTCCGCGAGCTCCCTCCACATCCCCGATGTTATAGCATTTTTTAGGCCTGGACGTTGGATCGTTACAATGGCAAGCCCGGCACTTTCCTGAAGTATAATTTTCCCATCCGCCTCGACCTGACTAATCGTTACCCTCATTAAAAATCACCTATCTCTTGTCTTCATATTTTTTAACAAAACCATCAGGATTCAAAAAATGCTCTTCCTAGAAGATGGACGACTGTCGACAATCATCTTGTTACAACCATGATATCCCCTCATGTTATAAAAGTCAATGAAAATTCTAAAAATTTTAAATTTTTATTTTGTATTTGCTGAGGAAAACCTACATATGTGATGTTTTGATTATGACCCAGTCAATAAGCTGAAAAATAAAAAAAGGAGCTTATATGAAAAGGGCTTCACTCCTTCATATGAACTCCCTAAAATCATGTATATGTTGTTCGTTTCAAGACATTTACAGCGCTCGTTGTTTTCCCTTTTTTGCTGCTAGTACGATTGTTTATTTTTCGTTTTGTTTTCGACCCTTTTAATTACGCTATGATTATGATTTTCAAGCAAAACAAGCGCTTCATCGATCAGGTTTTCCTTTAACAAATCTAAAATAATGCGGTGTTCCTTCAAAGACTTTTTTATATGCTCCTCTTCAAGAAACGATATTCTTTGAAGTACAAGCAAAGGACGTCCTAATCTCCAATACATTTCTTTAATAATTTCGCTTTTGCTCATTTCAATGATGAGCATATGAAACTCTTGGTTCAGATTGGCATACTGTTTTTCGTCATCAACCTCTGACATCTTTTGTACCAATTGCTCCATTTTCTTAAGAATTTCTTCATTTACCCCGCGGACTTTAATTCTTTTCATCGCAAGGCTTTCCAATACGATTCTCATTTCAAGAAGATCATAAACTTCATCTTCCGTATAGCCTTTCACAACAGCGCCTTTTCTAGGAATTCGCTCTATTAGCCCTTCATTTTCCAGCAAATAGAGCGACTCTCGAATAGGCGCCCGGCTCGTTCCAAACTCTTCTGCGTAAGTGGATTCAATAATTTTTTCTCCGGGCTTCAGCTCCCCCGCCATAATTTGGTTTGTTATTTTTTCCGCTATTTTGTGGGACAACGAATGATTGTAAAATAATTGATTATTTTTCATTCCCGCTCTTCCTCTCTATAATGTCGACTGTCTATTTTTTATAATCCTATTATAACTTGTTTATAAATACAAATCGAAAAATTCTGTAAAGTCGGCATTGTATTGGAAGATTTTCCGCAAATCTTTCGTTTGCTGCACTGTTCTAATTTATTCGAAATTTATAGAAGTTCTCCTTCCTCCATATATAAAAATTAATGTGATCCCCCATTATAAATGACTTCATAAATAAGAATATTCAAATTTTTATTACGAATATTTCATCGCTTCGTACATCCTGTCGACAATTGACAAAGATGCATATTTTTCATTTTGCTTTCGTAAACATTTTTGTAAATGAATAAATAGCTGTAAACAATTTGTGATGAATGAAAAACGGAGAAAAGGAGGGAATGTGCGAAAAACACTTTATCTTAATCTTATAAATGCTGTTTCTCTCTTTATTTTGCCCTTGGACCGCCTTCTAACAAATAGGATAAGCAGCCGATTTCCTTGTGAAGTCGCCGAAATGTTCAGGTATGTCATTCAAAATAAAAGCATACATTTCAATTATTTTTTCGAGAGGTGACGATTTATGATTTGAAATTATATTTTTCAGAATATTCAAATAAAACGTCACCTTTATTCTAGTCATTCATATTCTTATAATGCATTGTCGATCGTCGATTTTGTAAGCTGGGGTTTTTAGAAAGCGGTTTCAATTTTTTGGATTTTCTATTTTCATTCCAAAGCTTAGGAGGAAAAATCAATATGAGTATTGAGCTCATTGGAATTATTGTGCTTCTGTTGATGTTTATTGTAGGTTCAGTTTTGCCAATTAACCTCGGTGTTTTAGGGTTCGTAGCTGCTTTTATCGTCGGAGTTGTATTCAGCGGATTAAATATTGACGACATTTACAGCGGTTTTCCGGCTGAATTGTTCGTCACTCTTGCTGGAGTGACTTATCTGTTTTCAATTGTTGAGAAAAACGGGACAGTTGATTTGATTACCGGATGGGGTCTTCGCCTAGTCAGAGGTAATCTAGGTCTCGTGCCATGGATAATGTTTTTGCTTTGCGCTATTTTAACTAGCGTCGGCACTTTGGGACCTGCTGCTATTGCGATCCTAGCGCCGATTGCGCTGCGTTTTGCCGCACGATACAACATTAATCCTCTCTTGATGGGGTTATTGTTAGTGATTGGTTCCACAGCGGGATCCTTCTCACTGCTTAATCCTTATGGAGTGATTGTTAACAGCGTTATGCAGGCAAGAGATCTTCCTCATTCGCCGGGGTTGCTTTTCATAAACGCTTTTATCTTCAGTGTATTTGCTTCTGTGATTGTGTTCATCGTTTTGGGAGGACTTCGGCTGCTGAAAAAGCGAACTGCTGCCGAAGAAGATGCAGCGTCTAGAGCTGAAGGGTCCTCCGCAAATGAGAACAATAAATCACAAGAAAATGGATTAACTTTTTACAAAGGCATCACACTTTTAGGGATCATCACACTCGTCGTCCTCGCTCTTATGTTCGATATCGATATCGGCTTTGCAGCGCTTGGAGTAGGATTAGTGCTAGCATTAATTGCTCCAAAGCAGCAAAAGGGCGTTCTATCACGGATGCCTTGGTCTGTGATTCTCTTAATAACTGGTATTGTCACATACGTAGGCGTTTTAGAAACAATTGGAACGATTGATTACATGACTGACTTAATCGCAAAAGTAGGAAATCCGGTAATCGCAGCCCTTGCATCGTCATACGTAGGAGGCATCGTTTCAGCTTTTGCCTCGACAACAGGGTTTCTGGCAGCTATCATCCCGCTGGCAGCACCCATTTTACAGGACCCGACCATTTCTTCCATCGGTGTCGTTTCAGCCATTGCCATTTCTTCAAGCATCGTCGATATAAGCCCCTTCTCCACTAACGGTGCATTGCTGCTCGCAAACGTACAAGGGGTAAAAGAGAATGTATTTTTTAAACAGCTTTTACTTTCTGCTGTTGTAGTCGTAGCGCTTGGACCTGGGCTCGCCTGGCTTGCTTTTGTATTAATTGCGGGATAGCATGGCAAACGATCATCCTTTCGCCGGCAGAAAACAGTTTTTATAACGAACAAGCGCAGCTTCAAGCTGCAATAATGAAAAAACGTTGACCGCTTGATCTTTTGGATAAAACAAACACCTCCATTCATCGAATTTATTTGATGCATTCGACACTGGAGGTGTTTGTCCCTTCCCTCATTTAACCGGGCCGCTTTTAGACAAATTCGTATAGTTTTTTTTGAGACGAAGCGGTGCAATGAAATCTTGCTGTATATAGCGTCAAATTGATTTTATTAGCAAATATATAAAATAAGGCGCCCCCAAAATGGAAACAACGATCCCGACAGGCAGCTCTGAAGGAGCCATGATAACCCGTCCTAATGTATCTGCAGCCAAAAGAATGAAGCTTCCTAAAGCGGCAGTCAGGGGCAAGCATTTCGAATGCTTTGGCCCGACTAGTTGCCTTGTAATATGAGGGGCAAGCAAGCCAAGGAACGTAATCCCTCCGCCAACCGCTACACAAACTCCTGCCAGTGTAACGGCAATGATTAATAAAATCTTGCGTTCTCTTGCAACGTTTATTCCTACCCCTGTTGCTGTTGAATCACCTAAAAGCAATATATCGAGAACCTTTGATTTATAAATCGCGATCGGAATAAGGATCAATAACCATGGTAACAGCGCCCACACATAGTTCCAGTTCGCACCCCAGATGGCTCCCGACAGCCAAGTAAGTGCTCTTGTAAAATCATTCGGTTCCATTTTCATTTGGAAGATGAGGATGCCGGCATTGAATGCCCCATTCATCCCTATTCCCATTAATAAAAGTCTTATCGGTGTAATATGTCCATTTTTTCGAGATAAAAAATAGATTAAGACGGCGGTAAGAAAAGCGCCTGCTAAAGCCGTTATGGGCAAAACATACACGGAAGCCCAGCCGTTCAAAAAGGAAGCTCCTTGGAAAAAGAACATATATAATACAACGGCAAACCCTGCTCCTGAATTAATCCCCAATATTCCCGGATCCGCTAACGGATTTTGCGTAACCCCTTGGAGGATAGCCCCTGAAAGGGAGATTCCCATCCCTACGAGCAATGCCATGAATATTCTAGGCAAACGGAATTGGAATATGGTCAATTCATTTTGATCTGTTCCATTTCCTAATAAGGCGGCAATGACCTCATGAAGAGGTATTTGTATATAGCCGGCATTAATGCTTATGATTGCGATTATAATGATGAAAAAAATAGTTGAAAAAAACAATGTTTTGAAGTTTATTAATCTTTTTGACATGTTACACCCTCCCCTCTTTACGGGCTAAATAGAGGAAGAAGGGAACCCCTACAACGGCAGTTATCGCTCCAACAGGAGTTTCAAACGGAGCATTCACCATGCGTCCGACAATATCAGCCGCAATTAATAAAATCCCGCCTAAAACGGCAGAACAAGGAATAATCCAACGGTAATCCGTTCCGACTAAAAACCGTGCAATATGAGGAACGATGAGTCCGACAAAGCCAATCACTCCAGCAATTGAAACAGCTGCCCCTGTTAAAAGCAGCACCGTGACCGCTCCTAAAAATTTTACCACATTTGTATTTTGCCCGAGACTTTTGGCAGCTTCTTCGCCCAAGTTAAGGACGGTAATAGAGCGCGACAGTAAGATGGCCAGCAAAAGTCCGGAAATGACAAACGGCAAAAGAAAATGGACTTGGGTTGGTTGGACAGCTGAAACTCCTCCCGCAAAAAAATAGCTGATATCCTTTGCAATATTAAATTTAATTCCTATCGCAGTCGATAAGGAGGTTAGGAGTGATGTAATCGCTGACCCGGCCAAAGCCAGCTTCACAGGCGTCATTCCTCCGCGGGAAAGGGAGCTAATGCCGAACACAAGACAAGCGCCAAGACCTGAACCTATAAAAGAAAAGATTGATAGACCGAAATAAGAGATTCCCGGTAAAAATGCCAGCGCAATGGCAATGAGAAAGGACGATCCTGCCGTTACACCCATAATAGAAGGAGAGGCTAATGGATTCCTAGTCATTCCTTGCATAATAGCACCGGAAACAGCCAAGGCAGAACCGACGAGAATGGCTGCGACTGCACGAGGCAAACGCAATTCCCTGACAATGACATGAGCTTGATTGTCCTCTTCAAAGGCAAAAAACGCACCAAGAACATCCCGATAACTCAAATCCGCAGCACCAAAACGAATCGAAATGACAACTGACAGAAATAAGCCAATGATACCTATGAAAAGAACGATAAGAGCAATCCATCTATTTTTGCTTTTATGAAAAGATTCTGAAGCAGTTTTCGTATGTATCGTTGAATCCATAAACCATTTTTCCTCCAAATGATAAAAATTAAGATTGACAAAGTGGCAGAGATATATTTTAATTGAAAATGGTTATCATTATTGCTTCCCAAAAATTTATTTTATCATATGAGTTGGAGGTTTAGAAATGGTATTTCAGAAAAAGTTATTTTCTCTAATAGGAGCCGCGCTATTAGCTCTATCACTAACCGCTTGCGGCGGACAAGGAACCGACTCCTCTTCCGGATCGGATCAAGCTTCAAATGAGAATGAAAAGTCAGCAGAAACAAGAACATTAACAGATGGAATGGGAAATAAAGTGGAAGTTCCTGCTAATCCAAAAAGAATTATTGCCAGCTATCTTGAAGATCATCTTGTTGCCCTTGGCGTAAAACCTGTCGCACAATGGAGTGTAAACGACGGGAAAACCGTACAAGATTATCTGCAAGATGAGCTGAAAGGAATTCCAACCATTCCTCATGATCTTCCGTTTGAAGCAGTTCAAAAAATGAATCCGGACTTAATTATAATGGACTCCGCTAGCATGGTAGAAGGCGGAAAATATGAACAATATAATCAAATCGCCCCTACTTTTGTTATTGGTGAAGAAGATAACAGCGATTGGCGCAAAGAATTGAAGCTTATTGGCGAAGTATTAGGAAAGGAAAAAGAAGCGAAAAAAGCTCTAGAAGAATATGACGCCAAAGTAGCCGAAGCGAAAGAGACAATTAAAGAAAAAGTAGGAAATCCTTCAGTCGCAGCAGTCTGGTTAGTAGGCGGACAATTCTTTATCGTAAATGAAAAACTTTCAAGCGGTGCCGTCATGTACGGAGACTTAGGATTAAAAGTGCCAAAAGTTGTAAAAGAAATTTCAGCAAACTCAGCAGATAACTGGAGCTCTATCTCTTTAGAGAAATTAGTAGAATTGGATGCTGACTATTTGTTCTTAATTAATAGTGACGGTTCCAATGCAGCACCTTTAAGTGATGCTCTATGGAAAAGCATTCCGGCTGTAAAAGCAGGCAACGTTTTTGAATTTTCTCCTGAAAAAAGCTGGTTGTACACAGGCTCTATTGCCAATTCGCAAATCATCGATGATATTCTAGATTCTTTAGTACAAAAATAATGAAAAAGGGTATCCATCACGGATGCCTTTTTTTGTTGGAAATTTCAACTGAGCGGTTTTTTCCGTTACGCCTTTCCGTAATGGCGAGCTGTCACAAACTTCAATGTTGTAAGAATTTTAAACGTCTAATTCATATAAACAGCAGGCCATACAGCTGCTAGAAGATCAAATGAACTTTGTTTTTTGTTTTGCTATTTTCGGTCAAAACCGGACTAGATAGATCACATCTCAGTGTGCTGATCTGAAAACGAAGCAAAAACCGGACTTGATTGATCACAAGTTTATCCTTTTCTCAATGTCTGGCCAATAAAGCCAAAACTGTAAGGTTGAAATTCATGGTTTTTGCCGGAAAATTCCCCTATTTTTTATGTAATGGTTGACACTTCATTACATTAGTCGTTGAAAGTTCTTGTTTGCTATTTTCTATGTAATAACGCGCGTTTGCGATTTTTTATCAAACTCAAGCTGATCTGCATTTGATTCAGGCTGCCGATGATGAAAACGGATTCCCCTCTCAGTTGTACAAAATCTTTAAACCGTTTGAGGACGCTATTTTGTGCTTTGCAATAGCCTTTGAAGCCTTATTCCCCCTTCTGCATAACCGAGCTCCATATGTACATATTTTCTAATTTTCCTATGGCACAATCGGCATCTATATATGTTAAAAATTTAAAGGCGGATTTAGGAAAATGAAGAACGCTGTTTCAATCGGCATCTATAATCCTTACACTAAAATGAAAAGCTAAGAGGCTCTTAATTCAAGATTTCCTCCTATCTCGAATCAAGAGCCTCAAATAATTCAGCTGGTAGTTTATTAAATCATACTAATACTATCTATATAGTAGTATTTAAGGGTGCAAAAGCAGATAGAAATTTTTACTAAAAGCCATTGCGTAAAATTTCGTTTTCGATAAATCTTCATTCAAATTTTTTGGAATTTGCCATAGCGTTTTGATCTGCAAATCACTAGCAGAATAATTGAGAAGGGTTGAAGACCTTTTGGAAAATTCAGTTCACTTACCCATGCTTTGAGGAGAATTCAATGTCCTTCCCTTTCCAATGTACGGGTTTAAAAGAATCATGCGTATTTTTTGATGAAAATTATAATTTTTTGCTCGTCCAACGAATCAACCCTGTTTCACTATGCGGATGGGAATCTCTTTGGGTTTTTTTATATTCATATTCTAATTCTGATAACGTTAATTTGCAAAGCTGCTCCTCATTCTTAAATGCATTTAAGACAATCAGTTTGTTGATCAATTTTTTTCTTCTGATTTCTACAGCCTGACGAAGAAGGTTACTCATGTGATCCTCTCCTTATCATAAAATTTTTACGTTTTTTTAAATGGTTATCCGATTTCGCTGCACCAGCTTTCTTAGTGCAAGTCTGATCTTGTTAAGACTATTTCATCCTCTGTGCCTTATACGGACCATTTATATTCCTGCTGCGAATTTAAAAACTAAGAGGCTCCCAAATCAAGAAAATCCATCTTGAATGGAGCCTCTAGTGAACCAGTCGGCGTTTTTTATTTTCCAGTAAATTTAACATTATATTAAAACATATTAATCCTACCTGTCAAGTAGAAATTTATATTTTTATGAATTTAGGCAAAAAAATTCTCCCTCATCGGTCGTTGATTTGTTAATGCCAAAGTACAGATTGATTTCAATTATACAGTCTCGATCCACCCCGGGAAACAGTCCCTTTTGAATGTGCAGTAACATGTTAAAATGTGAAAGCCCGGACGGCCATCCTGACGAATGTCCGGTAACATGTTAAAACCCTATTTCATAACTTGTATAGGTTGTTTCAGCAGTCCAAAAATAAAGCAGCTTACCGTTTTTCTTAACAGAAGAAATGCCGTTTTTTAGACGATAGCTTTTTTCTCTAAGCAATTATTTGAAAGAGGTGGAATTCCAATGCTGCTGTTAAAATGTTGGGAAGTCACCATAGCAATTTTTTGCATAATATGGCATAAAAGCGTTGGATCCGTGCTTTTGTAGAACAAAGAAATGAGCCGTTCACATTTGTTTAAATCATAATACCCCGCTCTGATGGAGTTGATAAATCGGTTACACGAAAACTTATAGCCCCTCACTTAATGAGTTTCTCCTGTCCTTAGTAAACATAATAACAGTTCATTTTCTCTTCTGTTGCTGAACTCTTTTTTGTTTAAGCAGCTGGCAAATGGATTTGATCCCGATCATTCCAAATTTAGCTTTCTACATAAAGCGGGATATCTGGACGTCTTTTAACGTCAACACATCAAACAAAAATTTTTCTTCAAAATGTGTACATTAAATGCCCTGCTAAACTAAAGATTATCAATATTTTACAACTAGATGAATTTTTTATATAACTTGTGATATTTGTCCGTTTCAAAAAGCCCTGCTAATACATTTAATGTATATAGATATTCTAGGAGGTGAGTTTCCAATGTTTGGTCATACTAGACCCATTATCTGTCCGCCTAAACATGTGGTTCGCGACCGTTTCATTCCACGTGTAGTTCCTTATATTCATCCAATTGTAAGGATTAATCGTTTCAATATTGTCAATGTTCCTAGACATATTTATAGACCAATTACAAGAAACGTAATTGTTGATCCAGGATACCCTTCTAAGTGCTGCTAAATGACATTACAATGCGCCCTCTTTTATTAAGGGGGGCGTTGTTTTGTTTAAATTCCCTTAACGCCATAACCTCAAGAGGTTCCATCATTAGTTCGCATTTCAAAAGTACACTAATGTTCAGATTTTCATTGGAGACACCATAAATTAAGCCGATACAGACCAAGCAACTATTCTTTGCAAAATGCCGATGCGCTTATGTGAACAAAAGATTTTTGTGCCCTCTGGATGTTTCAATGTATACAAAAGCAATTCTTCATCTTCTGATTCCCCATCTTCTCGGATGTCTCTGCGGCCATCCTCCAAGATCAGACAGCTTTCTTTTTATCAACCCATTCCAACCTGTTTCCTCAACAATATCATACTTTGAGTTAATCCCCATCAGTTGCAATACATCCATTTATATCTATATCTATATGATGAATGTGTCGACTCTTTTTTATATTAGTTTACATAATTATTTTATGGGTTACTAAACTTGATTTTGGCTAATTTATCAGCTGCTGTTCGCTTCAACATTGATTCTGCAGCGGTTTCCAATCGATTTTAGCAGCGCTTTGGGCTCTTGCTCTTACCCGTTGCTTGTGCAGTATTTAACAAAGAGCTCCCTCCTTTGAAGTTGAGTTTTGAAGGAAAAGAAAAAGCACCTCCCAAAAGGTGCCTACACTTTTTTTCTAAATGCCCTTCTTTCCGCATATACTGCACATTCCGGACAAACTTTCATACTATTTCCGTTATGGTCTACATAATGATAGTAAGTTTTTGTTTTTCGCTTACACAAAAAGCACCGCTTATGAAATAGACGAAACATAATTCAACTCTCCATACTGTAATGTTTGAAATGCACCTCACTGGGTGCATCTTTTAGATGTTCCATTTTAATACTCTCCACAAAAAAACGTTCGATTCCGAACGCTTTTAAAATGTTCTACCTGTCTTTTTCCATATATTTTTTTATCTTTTTTTCTTCCCATTCTTCCCCGAATATGCCAAATGCAAACGTTGAGGCGCCGTGTACTAAAAGCCCAATCCCCCAGCCAAAAAGCGGATATTGAAACCACCAATTACCGGGATCCGAAATTAAATTAAAAACAAAAAGCATAGAATTCACTAAAACATAAGAAATGAAATGCAAATAAAAGGCTTTCAAATTTTCCACTCTTTTTTTCGCCCTTAAATATTTTTCATCTTTTTCGACTTTCAACACTCCCCTATATAGCTTAGTTTTTGAACAGCCTTGTTGCCACTCATAATGATGAAAACATTTTGTTCTCCTTCACCGTCTACATTTGGGAATGAGGCACGACAATTTCTAACCTGCTGTTGATTCGGTTTTTCATAAGTGTTGAATCGTAAACGCAACAAATTTGCTTAAGTTTCGGCATTTACCTCTCTTCTTTTACTCCATTCGACAAAGGGGTAATTTTTCCTTCTTTAAACAATAAGGATTAACAAATTTTTTGCAGGAAAAAGGCGAATAAAAGCTTCAAAAAAATATGGGTCACCATTCAATGAAATCGTTTCACAAATGAAATGCACACCATAAAGCTCTCAGCAGGATGGATGCGAGCTTTTTCATCTAGAGAGGCCAGAACAAGAAGGTTGGAGCTGAATCGCCATTGGCTAACAAGTACATCCAGTAGCATTCTTTTGAACAATCTTTTTCTGTCAAAGCGGCAACCGTACCGTCATCCTCTTTCACTGGAACAGGGTGTGGCGCCTTAAACAGCTCTTTCATCATTGAAATGGGGGTCATCCGTCATCATGAAGGAAATGACCAATTTTCAAACTTCCCAGCAGGATTTACATCTACAATTATGGGGATCGTGATGCCATGCCTGTATCTAGAAGACAAGGAAACACCTTGATCATATTTCATAAGCAAATACCTGCATCAATTTTACTGTTTTGAACATCATATCGGTACAATATTTTTATATCTCAAATGTATCTTATGACCGCCTCAAAGTTTTTTATTCCTTATTTTTAACAGCGGGGGTCTATAATGGGAGCAATTGGTAGGCATCAAACGTAAAGGCCTTTAGTTTGGTGTTGCAATTCCTTGTAGGTAAGATAAAAACACAAGGTGGCTTGTGTCAAGTGTTTCCTTCCAGACTGTTTCAATTCCTTATAGTTAAGATAAAAACTCGTTTGCTGCGATTGCTTTTGCTTCTTTCCAAGCGCTTCAATTCCTTATAGTTAAGATAAAAACTTATCTGGAAAACCGGATGCTGTTGTGTTTATGGAGTTTCAATTCCTTATAGTTAAGATAAAAACCTAAACCAAAAACAGCAGCTCCTAGACCGCCAAGAGTGTTTCAATTCCTTATAGTTAACATAAAAACACAAGTGAGGTGATTAAATGAACTCGCGATCTCCATGTTTCAATTCCTTATAGTTAAGATAAAAACTGGTTATATACCATCTAAAATCACTCAAAAGTATATGCTTCAATTCCTTATAGTTAAGATAAAAACTCTTTATATGTCCAAGTCGATCACTAACTGTTTTGACTTCAATTCCTTATAGTTAAGATAAAAACCCCAGAAAATGTTGTTAAATAAGCATTTCGTTTAAAATGGTTAATTGGTTATTTTCATTTTAACGAAGGAGTCAAATTTTATCAATCCTTTGATTTGCGTGGGCTCAATTGAATTTTAAAAGAGTCGTCGATCCCCTAGGATTTTTGCACGATTGGAGGTCGACGACAAATTTTCATTATTTTTATAAAGAAGAATGTCAATGATTCCAGTATTCTTACTGATCAAAGGCTTGTTTTTAGGACTTTTTATTCGGACAGAAATCGAGAAGAGTTGTAAAGAATTAAAGATCCTGATTTAGAAAATAGATAAGTGGATTATTTGACATTACATCATTTACGGTAAAGCCATTGTTGCATTCCTCCTTATGTTTGGTCCATTGTAAATTCTACAAAGGAAGGGGAAGCAATGTGGCTCTTTTCTATTTCCCTTTTGACACAATTATATGGACTAATTGGTGGCGCAATTTTCTAGTCTGCAACGGTCCAGTTACACACGATTTTCTGTTTCAGATAAATGAAAATTTGCAGCATGTGCTATCAGAAAAAGTGGAATGTTAAAAATTATTGGATTTAAAAAATGACAACGGTTAGTCGTCCCCGTTGTCATTCTAAATGTTACTTGATTAAAGACTAGTTACGCAGCTGAGAAACAATATTCTCGTTTGATAGTTCCTTCGCTAATATACTGGAAATAACATACTTTACAAACAATTTATTTAGTAAAATGAATAAACTTAATAGTATTAATAAACCAACGGTAATTATCATTAATATTTCATTATTTAGCGCCTTAGAAAGAAGAATAGCAAATAAAATAACCGTTCCATAAGAGAAAATATAAACTTTTTTGTTTCCTGATTCGATTGTTTTATAAAACTGAGATGTGATTTCTTTGCTAGACATTCCGTTTAAATAGAGAGACAGTAAATCACGATTTATTAACTTGATGAGAGAATTTAAGCTGTTTTTATATACAATGACAATTACAATAAGTAAGCTTAGCTGGAAAAACAAAAGCAAATGAAAAGAGACTTTCGAATTTTGTACTAAGTTCTCCAATCCTTCAGATTGATAATATACATAAACTTCATCTTCATTAAACATTTCATGAAAGGATTTGACAAAATCATATATATATTCTGTTTTTTCTAAGTTCACAATAAGTGATTTAACATCTGAATAGTTACTGCTATTAATTGTTGCCAACATTTTATTATATAAAGGTTGAGCGAGATAACATTGATCCTTTAGAAAATATGTGCCTGATCCTTCATAATAATAATTTGTAGTTTTAACGGGCTTGTGATTCATATCAGAAAAAATTAATTTTTGATTTTTAAAATGTTCTGGCAGCACTAAAGCATTGTCATCAACTTGTACGTCAAAACTAATTGCTTCTCTAGTAGTTTCATTAAGAGGCAAACAATATATAGAGTCTACCTCCTCTTTTTCCGTAGTATAAATAAGAGGAATTTCATAATCATAGGTAAGATTTTTAACATGAGGCAATTTTAAAATTAAGTTAGTATCGTACTCAAATTCTCCTGTTTCTGTATATCCATTGATCAGTACCATTGATAATTTATCATTATTTAATATATTATTATGGATGTTCTCAGCAGAAATAAATACTGTAAAGATCGAAAATATAATCAATATTAGTAATAAAAAGTTTAGTATCGCAAGCTTTCTTAAACTTTTTAAATATTTTTGCTTTATATAATAAAAAACCGAATCATGTTTTAACATAGTTCTTTCAATCCTTTATTTAATTGAATAAAATCAAATGATTTGTCTGAATTTTCCACAACAAATTTTGAATGGGTTACTACTAAAATGACCCTATCTTTTTTTATACTAGATAAAATATCCATTATGATTTGAATATTCTCTTCATCTAAATTATTCGTTGGCTCATCCAATAAAATAAGCGGATATTCAAATACCAATACTTTTAAAAAAGCTGCTCGTTGTCTTTCACCACCAGAGAGATTATTTACTGGAATATCTAACTTGTTTTCCATTTGTATTTGCCTGCTGTATTTATTTAGTTTTTCGTTATCTAAAGGCTGGCTGTTTATAAGTGAGATAATTTGAAGGTTTTCTCTAATTGTTAAAGTCTCTATTAAATTTAAATCTTGGAAGAAATACGCTATTTTTTTCCGCAAGTCATCAACTAATTCAACATCCTCAAAATTAATTTGTTTATGGAATAAATTAATGGTTCCTGAGTGAGGTTTTTGTATTAAAGATAAAATATTGATAAAAGTGGTTTTCCCACACCCGCTTTTTCCATAAATAGCATATAAACCAGGTTCATTTATCTCAAGAGAGAGATTTCTCAAGATTATTTTTTCGCCGTATTGAAAGTTAATGTTTTTAACACTAACATGAATATCCTCATAGTTGTCAACGGAATTTTTGTGCAAATTCATCACCCTCTAATATATTAAGGATATTATTCAAATACACACTTAACTCAAAAACATAGTTACCTCTTGGTTCACAATATCCTAAATAACATTCATACTGCTCTACCTTTTTTCTAATTAATTCCTTATCTATATCAAGGTTATGCTTTTGAACTAGACTAGTATAAATATTTAATATAATATAGAAGTCTTTACTTTCATTATTTAAAATTTCAGGATATAATTTTTTCATTTCTCTGATATCTTTGGGAGTAGGGTCAATGATATCGTACTTTAGTACCTTTGTAAGTAAGTCATCTGACTCTTCTATAGCAACAGCTTCAGAAGTAGCCATCTCACCAGTTGCCTTATAACAGTAATACATTTCATTAAATAATTTTATGTCTCGGCAGTTTGTATTTTCAGCAGCTTCTTGATTACGAGAGGATTTTCCAATCACTTCTTCTGCATAGTTTAAATAATATGAATACTGATAATAACTTTGATCTCTATTGTTTTTCAATTCCTGACTAAAACTATCTATGTGATGGCTTAGTACATTTAAATATTTATCAACATCAGAAATTTCTTTACTAGCAAATACATTCGACATTAAATATAGATTTCTTATACTCTCCAATGAATAAAAGTACGTATGAAAAGGTCTTGTTTCTGATAATATATTAGTCATAAACTTTTTGTTCTCAAAGTGTTGCTCTAGTTCTTTTGCGATCATTAAATGAACCCAATAAGTAATTTCATCTCTGAATAATATTGTTATTTGGTTTTCTTTCTTTTCATATATGTCTTTTAAATGGTCCAAATTTACTTCAAGATCATATAGATTGCTTAAAATAATAGAGGCATGAAGAAGAATTGGTTTATTATAGTCTAAGTCTAAAAGGTCTTGTTCAGTAAAACTTGAAATGTTATTTTCAATTTTATCTTTCATATCTGCAACCGTGTTATTTATCTTATAATCCAATATTAGAAAATAATAATACTCCACTTGATCATCCTTGCCTGGATTCTCCAGCTTCATAAATACTTTTTTTATTTTTTCTAACCCCTCTGAATCACCAATATATTCCATCATATTATAAAGAAAATATAAATCAAAAAATGAACGAACCTTATTAATTTCTTCTATTGAGAATAAACTATCTTTTTTTACCATTGATAATAAAATCTTACAATAAAAATTATTTTGTTCTTGCTTACATTCACTAGGCTGTAATTTATCATTTATTTTGCCAAGATATAATATCGAGCTATTATTTTTCAAATCAGATATTTCCTCAGACTGACTGGTTACTTCAAAAACACTTCCATCATTACTTTCTTTCATATAAGAATTGATCGTATTAATAAAATTATTACTATGAATAGGCCGATTTTTAAAATAAGGTTCACTGCAAGCTGTAAGCAGGAAAAAACATACTATAAGCAAATAGATATTTTGTTTCATATAAACATATCTCCTAACCTATTAGCCTTTATATTGGAAATGAGGTAAAAAGTGTAGATATTCTGCTCTAAATATTAGATTTTTGCAGTAGCTGTGTATGTTCTATTACTATAATCAACTATAGTAGTAGTGTACATGCCAAGATATATTGTTAAACCGCTTCCACAAACATTTCCAGAGCTGCTATAAGATTTTGTAGTTGTGCTTCTTGAATAACCCGGACTAGATCCACTACCACTTGCTCCGGCTCCGCTAAAAGAAACACTTCCTCCAACTGTATAAAACGAAACTTGATGAGTTAACTTCTTAAACCCGGTTCTAGTAGTAGAACTATATGCTTTATAATTTCCGCAACCTTTCCAGTCAGACAAATAAGGCAAATCGGCTTTCGCTGTTCCATTGTTATCGGGATTAACGCTTTGGTTAGAAAAGAACAGGGCGGCGATTTACAGTTTTGGTGGCTCGATAAGCATCATCAGATGGTGAAAATGTAAAAATAAAACATAGTAATATAGCAAAAGATAAAGCAAGCATTTTTCACCTAAATAATTGAATATTATACACTTTTTACCTTAATTATCATTTTATCACATTTATAGGTAATTTGGAGTATTTTTTACATTATTTGTTTGTAATGATTATTTTTTTTAGTGTTTTTTGTGATATGCACACAATTAATTTTGGAAAAAAAATAAATTTCCTGATCTGATCGCTTATCAGTAAATAAAATGAGCGCCTTGTAAGCGCTCATGTGGACAATATATATTAACCAGAAAGTTAATAACCTTCTTCTTGGGTGAACCCTTGTTCTTATAAAACTTGTTGATACCGCTTCATCAGATAATGCCACCGTGATCGGAATGAAGAATGGGCTTCTTCGTTTCTTTCTATCGTTTGCAAGCAAAAAATACAGAGACGTGCAAGCTGTTTCGCCGCACATAAATAAGGAGCGGTCAATACAAATGTTTCAACAAAGGCATCGCTGGCTCATGGATGTTCAGCGCTACATCCGTTTCCTTGACCATAAAAATTGATTAAGCACGACCGCATAGGCCGTGCTTTTTGGTTTAAAATTTTTCTTCATCGTTAAGATAAAAACGCACCTAGCTGAAACAGGGAACGCCAATCTAAGAGGTTTTCAATTTCTAATAGTTAAGATAAAAACGGCGGCGATCAGATTCCGAAGATTCGGGGGTGTTTCAATTCCTTCTAGTTAAGATAAAAACGGGGTTTTTGGTTTTAAAAATTTCCCACTGGTGGGTGTTTCAATTCCTTCTAGTTAAGATAAAAACGTTCAACGCCTGAACGCAAAAACAGACTTTCCCTGGAGTTTCAATTCCTCGTAGTTAAGATAAAAACAGATCGCTTGACAAGCATGACTGCTTGACTCGCTTCATGTTTCAATTCCTCGTAGTTAAGATAAAAACAAAAGGCTATTAATAACATTATGCAAAATTTACAGGTTTCAATTCCTCGTAGTTAAGATAAAAACTGCACAGTGCTTCAAAATTATCAAAAGCAGTTGGTGCGAAGTTTCAATTCCTCGTAGTTAAGATAAAAACCCCACAAATTGTTGTTAGATAAGTATTTGGTTTTAAATGGTTTATTGGTTATTTTCATTTTAGCGAAGGTGTTACATTTAATCAATCCTTTGATTTGTCAAGGTTCAACGAAGATTTGAAAGAGTCGTCGATCCCCTAGGATTTTTGCACGATTGGAGGTCGACGACAAATTTCCATTATTTTTTGAAGAAGATGTAAATGATCTTAGTAGTTTAATTGATCAAAGATTGTTGCAAGACTTTTTGTTCCAATACAAGACAGGAATCCGGAAGAGGCGTTGTTAAAAATCGAAGATCCTTGATTAAAAATAAATTTAGAAAAAGACTATTTTAATAGGAGACTTTTTGCTACTTGAGTATCCGAATTAATATAAAGATTTATTTAATACCATAAGATCTTTTACTTGCTTTTCTTGTTCGAGAATCGCGAACATAAGAGGTCATAAACCCGCAATAGGTCCATCGTTCTTCATAACAGACATTTTTAACATTAATGAAATAATTTCATAAATCTCTTGTTTAGTAACCTAAAATGTTCGGCACTGAAAACACTTACGAACCTCCTGTAATGTTTTGTATAATAGCTAACATTTTACCAGGATTTCGTAAGTGTTTTCTACTTTTTTTGACTGAATCTCAAAATATGGTAATGAATCACAAAAATAAACAACTAATTGGTACCCTGATATAAACGATGAATCTCAGTGTTTGAATGACTTTGACGATCAAATTGGGTGAAAAACTCTAATTTATCACTTCAAAGAAGGAAAGGATCTCTTCCTTAGAAGTAGCTTTAACCATATTAAGAACGTTTCTCAGCCTACTTAGATTGTAGGATAATGTAGATAATAGTACTTGATATAAACGATTGTTTTTAACATCGAAATGAAATTGGTATGTTTCTCTGGATGAAAAGCCCTTTATTTTATCCTAAATTATTTTTGCAAAAAAATTTGTCAAATCAGGTCATAAAAACAAAAAAGACAGAAGCTATAACAACTTCTGTATTTAATGATTTATTATCGGCTTATCGTCCGTAGTATAAATTGATTTACATCTTTTTCCGGTCCAATGAATTCAATGTTCGTATCGATTGCTTCAAAATGCCTACAGACGAAGTTAATTTTTGCTTATTCTTCTGGTTTCCACTTTGATTCCTTCTGACTAACCGAAATGGGCCTGTCAACTTTTCTTGACGCTGTGCAAAACACCTTAACAGTAACAATTTTCTATCTTAAATGTTCAAGAATTTACAGCATCCTTAAAAATGGATTCCCTAAGTCATTTGTATTTTCGCTGCGAATTTTCTCATTTCTTCAATACAGCAAGTGTAATCTTTATTAATTAATAGTTAAAGCGTATCAATTTTACGTAACTCCGTGGTGATATATCCTTCTGGCACATATGGAGACCAGAACATGTCAATACGATTCGGAAAGTCTTTTAATAATAATTCGGCGTACTCTTTTTGCACTTCGTGTTTTTGTTTAATTTTCTCAACAGTTGTATGTAAACCGCGTATGTGTGTTGTCACTTCCCATAAATACGTTGTAATATAGGGAAAAATTCAGGGTCCAAACAGAATTTTCCGACAAATAAGAAAGAGAACCCGCCATGTGTTGAGGATATTCAACGGCTCTCTGTTTCTAGCAATCTTCGACAAAACTATGGGTATGATATGCACTGTTTAGCTACCATCTTCGTCTTGTTTGGAGTTATTCTGCTTCTTTACTTTTAAATTTTATCGGTTCTAACCCTTTTAAAATTCTGAAACGATAATTATACTCTAGTTGTTTAAAATCCGTTCTTTGTTGTTCGAATGGTCTAATACCAGTCTTTATTACTTGGGGACTTGGGTGATAGAGTGGATAGACGAATAGGCCATTCCATTTGAAAATGTAGCTACATCTTTATTTAATACCAATTGGTGTGGTTCCATTTCCTTTAATGCTTCTAAGGCGGTTTTACCTAATGTGACAATCACTTTAGGGTTTACTAATTCTATGATTCTAGCAAGATATGAATGACAATTCTTTATTTCCTGTTTGCTTGGTTTTCTGACTTTTCCTTTCTCATCAGTTGGGCAGCACAGAACAGCATTGGTTATATAAATATCCGACCGTGTCCATCTTGTTGCGGAAAAGTTTCTCAAAATTATTACCTGTAGCATCTCCATGTAAAGGGATCTGAGTAAGGTTAGCACCCTTTGGGCCAGGAGCTTCAGCAATAAACATGACGTCGGCATCAAGATTTCCATTCTCATAACCTAAAACAGCTTTTTCATGTTTTATTGCTTCACAAATTATACAGTTTTTTGCTTGGCCAATTAATTTGTTGTACTCTATTTCTTTATCAGTATTAGTTATGAATATCTCTCTTCCTTTGATAGTTAATTGAGCAAATCCTTCATAAATAAAAAAATAAATCTCAATAATTACATTATCCTTGTTTTTAAATTCGTTAATTATTTCAACTCCTTCACACGGGATTTTTACACTTAATCCTCGTTCATCAGAAATTTTTATGTAAAAATCAAACTGGGAAGCTTCATCTGTTATCGTGATCTTTAGATTTTGTCCTCTCATATCAATACAATCTTCCCAACCATTATTATAATGCGTCATTAATCTTATTTCATAAGGTATAACAGTGTCGGCTATTTGTCTGAACCTTTCAAAATTTTCACTACTACAAGTCATGATCAGATAGAACTCCTTTCAGTATATTATTATTTTTTGAACCCTCCTAATCGTAGAAGGGCTCATATTACACATAAATATACCGCCAAATTATGCACTCCTAAAAAACCAAACACTCCTCGCATACTAGTTCATACTCATCAACTGATTTACCGCACTTTTTACGCTTTTTCTCCCCCATCAATATCTTTGTTGTCGTTTTCATTCTTCTCTTCCATCACATCTTTATGGAACTCATAATCAGAATTAGTAGAAAGATCTAGTCCCTCTCTACTTACTAATTTCCACTATACAGTTCGTTTCAATTTCTTAGGCTTCTTCATAATTTCCTCCTATTTACTGTGTAGTCTATATCCTTCCCTATAAACATACTCTTTGGCCAGTTTGCGTATGTTTGATCGCAGAATTAAAATTTGATCATATCTTAAGATAATGACTTTTTATATGCATTTAAACATATACGTATACGTTTTGTAATACGTTCATCTAATTTTAAAACTCCCAAACAATTGAACGTTCCGGTACATCTTTTCCTTCTTCAACAACGTAAAAAATATCTACCTTACACCCATACAATAACTTCAGCAACGCCATTCCTCTTAATTGAGCTTCATTTAAACGATCGTTCGTATCCATTCTCTTCACTTCTGCAAACCGCACTTTACAAAAATCAGGATGAATCATCAAATCGGGTTCTTGAACGTGAACATAAGGAGAAAAAAGGCGATAAAACTGCCGTCCTTGTTCATATCGCTTATCTCCAAAATGTATTCGAAACACTTCTTCAGCAACAGGATATTTACCTAGCCGATTGCCACCGAACAGATTATAATCATGGTGAATCCATTCGTATCCTAATGATTCAAAATAACGTCCGACAATAAATTCACCGAACCCTTTTGTTCCATGCAGTTTTCTATAATAAGAATCTTTGCAATTCTCTCTTTCACCGTTTCTCCACTTGTCTAACTCCTCCGAGCGAAACGTTACAACTCAAACGGGAATTTCTATTTTGATACCCACATAGTTTTCCTCCCTATCTAACCGAACTACCGTTCTCTCAGTATCAGCAATATATGGCTAGAAACCGATTCTACATAAAATCCCAAAGACTACATGAAAACTTGACTTTACCGTTTTCTGAATAGCTTTCACCCTATTTCTTGTTTATTGCCCTAAAAATAAACATTCGACCTTACAAATTACAATTTTTCCAGCTCATGAAACACCGCATCTCGAATATTTGTCGATGTGATCGATAATTAATCAATTTCTTTCCAAATAACCTCTTGAATTCTACCGTACTTTTCAGAAGTTTTTTCATCATTTGGAACTGTCTTAAAGATTCCGTTTCCAAGTCCATGATCGCTAAAATGACTGCCATCATATAATGGCCAATAGAAAAACCAACGTCCAGAAACGCTTGGTAGCTTATCCCGATGTTCAAGAGACTGATATTGTTTATGTTTTTATCAAATATTGGAAAAAAATGTGGACACATAAAGTGTAGCAGCATTGTTGTAGTTGGAAATGTGCCGATTATTTGTAGATGGTGTGATTTGCGAGATTTTTCGATTTTGAGTATAATTCATTATTGAGTCCTCCTTGGTAACTTATTAATTCGGGGTCAATGCATTGACACCCTGTACTATACTAAGAGGGCTCTTTTTGTTTCAAACCTCAAATTTCTTCATTACAGGAATGCTCCTTGTTCAAAATCTCTAGAAACTTTTTTAAGATTTTATTCTCCATTTCTAATTTTCGTACATAGCGATCTTTAGCTTTATACACTTCACGACGTCCTTGTTTATCGATGAAAGCTGATTGTCCTTCTTTTCTAAACTGTCTGTACCAACATTTCACCGTATCCTTATTGGTAATCCCTAATTTCTCTGCTATTTGAGCATGAGTATAACCATCTTCCTTCATTTTCATTGCTTCTAGCATAAGTTCTACAGAATAAATTTGGAAACGTTTCCTTTTCTTGCCATAAAAAATCACCTCTTAAAGCAGTGTTGACCAAATAGGGATTTTTCAACATCTACTTTAAGGGGTGCAGTTCATCAAAAGGTGTGGATTATTTGACGCTTACAAATCCGCTGCTGGTAATTGACATCAATGGAACTAAGGGGAGTTATGGTAAATAAAGCTTCGATAAAAAGCTTGCAAAACTGTCGCTTACTTTTTCAACCCTATTTTCTTCATGAAGCCATAGGTAAATTGGCGGGTTTTTTTGATTTTCACTGTAATCAAAACATAAGTAATTACCACTGTTATCATTTGCAAACGGGATAAATTTAGAAGGTATTTTTCCTGATATCCAATTCATTACATCGAAAATATTTCCCTCTTCTTTTTGATTTAAAGATAATAACGATTTAACTGTACGTTCCTTCGTTTTTTCAGTATCGTATACATTAGGTTTCGGCCTAGCACCATTATAATTTAATACAATTTGCTTGTATTCTTCTGGAAATTCTATATCAAAATGCTTCTCAATATTAGAAATTGTTTCACTATCAATTGGTGATTTAGTAAATCTCCATTCAATTTGCGTAAACATCTTAATTGTCCCTCCTAAGTGTTTATTAACGATATAATGAACCTCCTCCCCATATAGTCCGTCCCCCGGTATGACCTGTTAGCGCATGAATCCTTTCATCAACTAATTGTAATTTTCCGACTTCCTCACTATGATGCCACGTAAATCCATCTGGTGTTTCCCCTGCTTTAATTTGTTCAAGTTGAAGATCGTTAAACTGCTTAGCTAATTCCGGGTTTTGTTGAATCGCTTCTTTAAGTTGTTCATTTGCATAGGAAAATTGCTGATAATCAGTATCTAAATACATATTTTCAGGTAGTTGCACATCAAAAACAGAGTCAAACTGAGGAAAAACTCCTTCGATTATTGTGCCATCTGGTAGTTCAATTACTTTCACTTCAAATGGTACACCTGTTTCCGGGTGAACAGTACCTTCTAAATGATCATTAAGCGTTTCTATTCTAATTATTTCTTGCCTTATCCCTTCATCTACTGCTATATCCATATTTTCAAAAGCGTTTAACGCTTCAGGCGTGGCTGATGCATTTTCAATTGTCTCTAAGGCAGACTCAATAGATGCTTCCTTTAAGCCTTCAATAGAAGATGTTTCTATCATTTTCTCTAAGGTCGCACCTGCTAAAGTTAATAATTCCATTTTTCTATTCCCCCTTATCTACTAAATTGGAGAACATTTGTTGCAAATGAGGTTTGTTTGCTTTTGCTGTTAGTATCAGTAAAACACGTTTTAATAACATTTTAAAATTAGGAGAATTATACGTTTTTAGAAATTCTTTTTTTAATTTTTCTTTTACTACTTCATAAAAAATATATACATTTTGTTTTTTATCATTTTCTGCAAAATTTAAGTTGTAAATACTATCTTCTATCAATTTTTGCGCTAATAAAATTGCTTCTCCATCCAATCCACTTGATTCATTCAACAAGCTCATATACGGTTCATCAGATAATAAACGTTCATTTGCTTCCGCAAGTAATGTATAAAGATTTGTACTTCTTCGATAGTTAATTAATTTTAACTCATTGATAGACCACTCATAATGACGATACTGAGTCATTGTGAGAAGATATTCTCTAATTTTATTGGAGATTTTTTTTATTTTTGAGAAGTAAGTATAATTATTTAAAAATTGATTTATACCTTGAACTAATATAGAAGTTAAAAATTGCTCTTCATTATTTTTATTAATTTCATAACCACTTTTATAAACAATTTGTAAAATGTTTTTTTCAACTAAATTAAACACTTCTTTTATATTAAAAATATCTTCGAACATTAAATTTCGATAAAGCTTTTGTATAAGTTCGAGAATTCTATTCTTAGTAAAATTGTCTTGTTCCATAATAATTTCAGCAATTGGATGGATAAATTCCTTTTCATAAATAAATGGATTAAATTTTTCTACAATTGTTTCCAATTGATTATCTGAAACAAACGTTAACTTTGATTTACTATGATAAATTAAAACATGAGAAGCTCTCTCCATTCCAGCTTTAAAGATAATAGCTTCTCCTTTCTTTAATCTTGAAATAGTAAACCCTTCCTTTGTTTCGTCTAAACCTAACGCTTGACACATACTTGCAATATCATCATATGACACGAGTCGATGAACAATCTTTAAATTTGTATTCTTAATCGTATCGGGCGCTAATTTAGTAGGAATTTGGTCTACAATAATCATCCCTTCGCCCATGGAACGAATTTCACTTAATAAATTACAAAAATGTTCTACTGCTTTTCCACGAATATTAACAGTTTCAGGATTTTGATTTGTCATTTGTTCATTTCTAAATAGACGGTGAGCTTCTTCTACAACTGTTACATGTTTCAGCGGATGATCAATCTGTCCAGCATTCTTAATTTTTAATGCTTGTGACAAACGTATAAAAAAGAGCCCCATAATTAAAGCTTTATCGTCATCATCCGCTACTTCCTCAAGTTCTAAAATTGTAGGATAACTAAGTAATTCATCGAAATCGAGGCATTCTTTAGTATTTAACATTAAACCTTTGCTACCAACCATCAAACTTTTTAATCGAGTTAGTAAAGCGGCGCGTATATTAGATTTTTGTTCTTCTGCATATCCTGATTTAGTAACATAGTCGTCAATTTCTTCATACAAATCTTGTAAAGTTGGAAAATAAGGTGTCGCTTCCTCATGACAACTAGCATACACATTCGTGGAATGATGCAAACTCCAACCATTTTTTTTGTAAATGGAATATAAACATTGTTCTAGTATGTTCGGCATTGAAGCATACATCGAAAATGCTGACATAAACACTGCCTTTAAAGAATCAATATGAGACAGAAGAGAAACACCTTTTGGAAAATAAAATGGATTAAGGCGAATCGGAGAGATGTTTTCATTTCCAACAGTATATACACGAACATTTTTGTTACGACTTAGTAAGTGGCGATACTCACGCTTAGTTGGTTCAATGACAAGAAAAGGGGCACTCAGATTTTCAAGCAATGATAATATTGTGTTCGTTTTGCCACTTCCAGTGATTCCTGTTACTAACCCATGCATTGTTAAATCTTCTTCCGATATTTTAAAACATTGCTGTAATTTACGTTCACGACTATACAAATAACCGATATGTATCCCTTTCTCTTGATCAACATTTACATTAAAATCTGCAACTTTTCTAACACTATATCCTATGAACTCTTCATCAGGAAGAAGCAAAAGATGAGTTAGTTCATCAGAAGTTAAAATTGTAGTTGCTCTACTGAAAAATCCATTCAATAAATTGCTCTCTCGCTCACGGTCTGGCAGAGTTCCCGAATCATAAAATTCCTTAACTGTCAAATCTTCAATCACTTTAAAACTAGGTGTATAGGATTCTGGTAGCATGGTTGTCAAAAGGGCCCCATTAACATAAGAGAATATTTCTCTAGAATCTGTAGCAATATAAATTGCAGTTTGCCACACCCCTCTAGTTGCCCCTTGCTCCAAGCGTTTTAAGTGAAAAGATAAGATATCAACATACTTAGTTATGTAGCTGTTTTCAAACTCGCTTGATTCATCTTTTGAATTAGATGTTCCTTTAGAAGTGGTACTACTTATATTCTCGCTTTCTGAAACGATAACCATACCTTTATTTGAATTATGACTTTTCGAATCAGATATTTGCACGGATTCTTGTTCTCCAGTTGTACGCGTTACTTTTCTCAATGGGGCGAATTGGTTATATTCATAACTAATATTTTCAGTAAGTTCAATAATCTCAGCTGTCTGTAATGGCTTGCACAAAATCATGATTTCAAACTTTTCTTCTAACTTCGAACGTAGCACAGCTCTAATCCATGATTTCGAATCTTCATTAATTTGTGCTGGAATTCCTAACGCATACCCATAGTAACGATAGTTATCAACTCCCTTTTCTTGTTGCTCGGTAATAACACCTGTAAATGCACTTTGGAGTATATCACTTGACTCCCTTTCACTGTAATAAGGGAAAGCAAAAGACAAAGTTGCCTTCCCTTGTCCATCCGAATTTATAAAAAATTGGAATGGCTGATTCATCCCTTGTAAAAAAAGAATTAGCTCATTTATCGACTCAACCAAAGCTTGACTAACTTTTTCTAAATTTTGTTCTGAAAGAAGAATTTCGCGTATAGCAATTCTTTTACCATTCTTTCCTTTTCTAAAAGGCATTGTCAGCCGTGTTGGCTCAAACTGAAGGAGCTGATTATATTTATCACGCATTATCTCATTTTCCATAAATAACAGCATTGCTTTTTCCTCCTTTAACTAGCTCTCTTCAGTATTGCTTCATATTCTTTTTGAATACTAGTGATTACATTGTAAATATACTCTTCTACTTCATACTTTCTTTTTTGTAGAACTGCTTCAATCGGCAAAGTGTTGTCTTTTTGCTGTTTCGAAGTCATAGAAATTTCCGATTGTTTGTTTACATATTTTATATTTGTCCGCTCCTTACCTGACGCATAATTATTAACAAAACTGGATGCAACAAAATATACACATACTGCTCCGCCGATAACACCTGTGATTGCAAGAATAGCTGGTTTTCCAATTGCAGTTCCAAGAGCAAGACCTGTTACTCCCCCTGCAACAGCCCCTCCTGCGGTAGCATACATAATGTTTTGATTGCTGTTCTCTTTTAACGTTCTATTTTGAGAATTACTATGCAATACAACTCTTTGAACTAGCGATTCTTTTTTCGAATCACTAGAAAAGTTATAATCCATAGCAGAAATTTCTTTGTGAAAAAATTTGGTTTTTAATTCATTATAAATTTGACTCGCCTCTTCTGATTCAAAAAAATTTTTTAACTCGTCACGTATATTTAAAAGAATAGTATCTAGTTGAGATTGAAAAAAACGATTAATACCAGCTTTTTCTAATTTGATTAATTGTGGGTAAGAGTTTACTGAACGACTTTGAAACTGCTCTAATAAATCCTGATAATAAGCAGTCAAATAATTTTTTGTATTTTCAAGATACTGATTGAACTTCACTAATGTCGCCCTCCTCCAACACTAAAATATCTAAATACTTTTGACGAACTTCTTCATACTTCTGAGATAGACTTGAAACCTTTTGTTCAATAGCTGAAATAGCTTCTTCCATATCTTCTTTTTTGATTGACAGCTCTTCCTCAAGCTGTTTCATATTTCTCGTTTTCCATTTTTGGAAATGATCAATTTTTTCCTTTAATCCCTTTTTAACTTTATCATTAATTAATCGAATTTTCTCTTCAATTGAGAACTCAATCTCAGTAACTTCCATTCTTAAAACTTCTAAACTTTCATCAGTCACCTCATCGACCAACTGTCTAAAATCTTGCTGATAACGGTATTGGTTAAATTCTTTAATCATTTCTGCTTTTCCAAAAAAAGATTTAATCGCATTCAAAAGTCCCGGTTTTCGACTATAAGAAGTATTTTCATTGATTAAATCATCAATCCTTTCATTAATAGCCGGAGAGCATTCAAGAGCCGTTTCTTTGTAAAACTTCTCTACTTCATTACTCACTTCGTTTAACACTTGCTCTTTATTAAAGAAAGAACTATGATTTTCAATTGGTTGCAAATCTAGCTCTTTCACAAAATTATCAAGCACTTCTTTTTCGAAATCTTTAAATGCCCCAATAAATTCTTCCATACTTTTCGTATATCTTCGTTCTAATTGTTGGAAAACTTTTTGAATAAAGGTTTTCTTTGCTGTCTGTATATTAATTTTTAAAATATCAATGATTTCTTGCATAATACGTTTACCATTGTATTGATTTAACTCGTTTTTTCTTGCTTGCCACGCTTTCATTGATTGAATTTTCACTTGTTCAGTTAAAATAGGAGTCTCGTATTTTCGAATTTCTTTTACCAAATTTACAATAGGCGATTGTCCCCGTTCATTATATTCAAATTCTTCGATTACTCTCTTTTCTGTTTTCTGTTTTAATTCTTCCACATCACGTGCAAAATCCCTTTGTAAACTTTCTAATTTCAGTTGGTAATTAACCTCTTCATTTTTAAAATTATTCTCTAACATTTGTATTCTTTGTTGTAATTCTTCCTGTTCTCTTTCAAACATACTCAATGTCAAACTTATCACTTCATCAATTAAATAATTATTTTTATACTCAAGGTAATCAGCTAACGTTTTTTCAACCTTTTCAATTTGACTGACTTCTTTAATAAGCGGAACTTTATCTTCTGTTAGTAGCGGACCAGCAACTGGATAACCTGTTTCCTCGTCTATAAATAAAATATCTCGATCAGACTGAAGTTCCTGCAAAGAAAATCTCCCTTTTTCATACATGCGCGATTTCATTGCAAAATAAGAGGAAACTTCAAGAATTTGCGGATTTGACAAAATCGGCTGAAGCACTTTTAGCAATTCTTCACGAGCATGTTGAATCTCTTCCTTCTTAAAGCGATCTATTTTTGTAATAACAAAAAAGATATGTTTTCCTTCCGCATCTAAGTTGCTTCTTTTAGCATTTTCAACATAATTAGAAATAAATTCGGTAAAATGCACTTCCCCTACGCTGTCCGGAGAAATTAAGAAGAGGATCGCATGTGCTTCTGTTAAAATCCGTTCAGTAATATCTTTATGCTCTTTATAAGAAGAATACAATCCTGGTGTATCTATAATTTCAACCCCATCTTTTAGCAAATCAACATCCCAAAACACATCGACTGCTCGAACACTGTCTTCAACCCTAACAGCAAACTCCTTTTCGCTTTCTATTCTTGTGACCGTCGTTTTTTCTTTCAAAAATCTTTTTAAGTCCTCAAAGGTAACTTGTGTATCATTTATACCCGGGTACTCTTCTTCCGTACCGTCATAATAATAAACTTTTATTTTATTTTCTTTCCCATATTTTAAAGTTGTGATTGTTGCTGTTTCTGCTAAAATGTTACGAGACAATAAATCTTCGCCGATCAATCCATTAATAAATGTTGATTTTCCCGCAGAAAATGGAGCGATCAGTGCAACCTTAAACGCACCTGACTTTAAATTTGCTAAACTTTTATTTATACCTGATTCAGTAATTACTTCATCATAAAAATAATTACTATTTTTGACTTCTTGGATAAGCTCTATTATTCGATTTCTTTTTTCAATAAATTTTTGAATCATACGAATATTCCCTCCCGTCTTTGCTGTAATACATTTTTAACAACGTCTATGCCGCTACTCTTAAACAGAACATTTTTCCAATTTTTTATTGTTGTTTTCGGTAAAGGAAATCCATTATCATCAACAATAACAATATCTTTATCTTTAATTAATTCTTCAGTTACTATATTGTCTAGTTTAGATAAAGGATAGCTATTTACTGGTATAAATAGTGTATCTGGAAATTTACGTTTCCATTTCCTAATTGCTTTTTCCATTTCAAATAATTGTATTTGATTGCTACCATCGACTAATAAAATCATGTTTCGATAACTATTAAGATTATCTTCTGTAATTTCATAAAAGTATCGGGAAGTAACTACTATGGCTTCCACTTCTTCTCTTAAAAACTCTAAATCGTCTTCCGTATCGATAACCTGTATAAATAAACTAATATCTTTCTGTAGTTCCCTTAGAAATAATGGATCAAGTCTATATGCAAATATATATTTTTTTGAAGGATCCCTCTTTATAGCTAAAAACTCCTTTTTAAGAAGCTTTTTTATTGCTTCTTCCAGCTTTTGTACACCTGAATATTCTATTAGCAGTTGAATATTGCGTTCATGAAGAATCTGTTGAAACGTTTTAACCGCACCATCCTTATGATTCGAGAATAAGAAAGTACTTACTACGCCCTCTGATTTATATCTTTGCATAACTTCATACCCAGTTAATGAAACAAATAGTATTTTCGGGTCTTCTATCAGTCTACTCAATTTTTTTTCTAAATCTTTATAAACAATGGCGACTTCCTCATTCGATATTTTTTCAATATCATTAATAACAAAAATCATACTTTTATCGTGGGCACCGAGTTGTTTAAGTCGTTGTATCGTATTAGTCAGGTGACTTGAGTTTGCTCTTTGGGAATTTAGTAAAAATATACTGATTGAATCTTTGGTAGGTATTTCTTTTTCTAAAGGGATATATTCATATGTAAATGAGTGAAAAAGCTCTTTTTTTGACTCTATGAACATCTGAAATTGATTTACGTACTTAGGTGTGTCATAAAATATAGAAACATTCATCCATGAATCTCCTCCTTTCGTAGCAATCTCCTAACGAATTTATTTATTTGTTGCTCCAAGATTTTGATATTGCTGTTTTCATATATTTTGGGAAGATGATGTTCTTCTAAAAGCGGACTTGGATAATACATACCATCGTCGTCGATTAAAAACATATCCCTGTCTCTTTTTAACTCTTCAATACTAATTAACTTCTTTTCATATGCTTTTACTTTAACTGCCCAATAGCCAGAAATATAGACAATAGGAGAATTTTTAAAAATTGGATTAAACAACCTTCTTACCTCTTCCATAACTGTATTTATGGATTGATAGTGCAAATCATATTTATTAACAGCAAATATAAAAGGAACATCCAATTCTTTACGAAATCTCACTAATTTATCCATGTACTGTTCTTTCCCTACTTGTTCAGGATCAATTAAAAAAACGATTATATCAAACTCTTTTAACGAATTTTCTGTAATTAAATCATGATGTTTATGAGGACCAAAAAAACCTGGTGTATCTATCCATTCAATCGATTTGTATAGACCAGCAAAAGGTAATGTGATATGAATTTTTTGAAAATCAGATGATATAACTTTTACACTAGAGCATTTAATAATATCTTCACGGAATTCTTCAAAACTATCATAACGTTTAGAAAAGATGTCATTTTCCGTCTCATAATATAATGAAAAGTACGGTGAATATGTAATATAGGTAACTACAGCTGTTTCAGCAGTTATTGCTTCTTTCAATATAGGTAAACCTAATAAACCATTTAAAACCGTAGATTTTCCATACGTGAACGGACTTACTATACCAACTTTTTGCGTTCTTAGTGGCTTTAAAAGAAACAAATCTCTTAACTTTTCTAATTCTTGTTGTTTTATGACCTCTTCTTTAATAATCATTTGCTTAAGAAGATTGATTAGAATTTGTTTATCATCCTTAGAATAATATGAAAATGAAGTTAAAATATTTAAAAATATTCCTTTATATCTTTGAGAAGGTAATTTTTCGATGAGCTGTGTCATTACCTTTTCTAAATCAATTTCATGTTTTAATAATTTATAACCTTCTCCGTATTCAATCGGTATCATATGGCCTATTTGGAATGACTTTCCATTATCTTCGTAGAAATATTTGAATATCCCTTTAAAGTTGTTCGAAAACTTTTCTTTAGATTTTGCAAAAATACTCAAATCTTTTCGTGAATTAATGTTTAATTCTATACACAACTTATTAATTGCTTTGATTAACAAAACTTCTTCTTGTATATCTGAAAAATATATTTCTTTTTCGACAAATAATTTATTTTTTTCAAATTTAGATAATATAAGCTCCGTTCCCTCTACTCCTCTGTACAAATGCATGATGTATTTTGTGACAACCTTTTTATTTTTAACTGGGCTACTTAAATAAAAAAAGACAAAACTTTGAATCTCAAAGTCTTTGATTAAACTACGAATTGTTTGCTGTAACTCTGCTCGATACAATCGTAAAATTGAATTAGGAAACACGAAAACATAGGGTCCAACACAGTTATTAGTGAGTTGGGAAAAAATATCTTTAATCATTTTCTCTATTCGACTTTTTACTTTTTCTTTGCGTATTAGTTCAAAAAAGTATCCCGAATCCCGTATAGGCCAGATATTTCTTAATACCTCAGCCTTTCTTCCGAATATAAAATCCCCGTTAATATTTTCATAGATATATGCTGGAAACTCTTTCGATTGTTGTTTATATAAACATTCAATACAATCTTCATAAAAAACAATATACGTTTTATCCAAACCACACACCTACCGAAAAAAAGCTAAAAGAATAATGATACATAAAAGTATATAATTCCATAGTTGGCCTTTCGACACTTTTCGTTCAAGTTCTACAAGCCTATCTTTAACCCTGTCTAAATCCCTTGAATGATTTGTGCTGATTGCTTTTATATGATCTTTTATAGCTTTAACACTATTTTCTTGATTTTGTTCCAATAAACCAATTGAGTAATCTATATTCTGAAACAATTCCTCTTGTTTTTGTTTATGTTTTAAATCTATATCTTTTAATAGAGCGACTTGTTTACTAAACTCCGTAGAAATGTGAGTTTCAAGCTTAGTATGTATAGAATTAATAAGCTTATTCTGATTCTCAATACTATGTTCTATTGCTTTTAAAACCTTTATATACTGTTCATTTTTTGCAAGTAGATGATTCGAATTTTCTTTAATTGCTTCTTTTACTTCACTAATGCCATCACTAACATCATTTGTTAGCTTTCTTATTAGCTTTTCTATTTCCTCATGGACAACTTTTAAATGTATAACTTCTTCTCTAACAGTCCCGAGCTCATCCGTTTGAGACCAAAGTTTATCAACAATATCATTATTAATTAAAATTTGCTCTGCAAACTTTTCTCCTAAGCTGGCCAAGTAGTCAATCATAATATCTTGTTGCTTATTATGCATGGAATACCTTCCTTTTTTTCTAACTGTATAGTAAAAAAGAAGCATTTCTAACTTTATTTCCAAAAATTAATTGGGATAAAATGACATTTTATACAACTTACTACTTACTATTATATAAAATTATTTACAAATTTCGCACTAATTATAACAAAAAAAACCATCATAAGCTATTTAATTCCAATTTTCGAGCTAAAAATAAAACATACTAAGATTAGTAGCCCAGACCACGGCCATGGTCAGTGCTACTATTTTTTTATAGTAGAAGTGGAGAATAGGTCGTGACAGCCCCAGAACCTTGAGTTCGTAATGAAAAAACTGGCCTACTTACTGCCCTTATAAGAATCAGTTTCAGTATGTTGGATCCTTGAGATCGTGTTTAAGAAAAGGGAATCGATAAGGTGAAGTGAAGACTTCTACATAAAAATCAGGAGGAATGTATATGCAAAGCGTCATTGCTTTTGATGTCAGTATGGGAAAAAGTTATATGGTGATTTATAACGCTGCACGTTCTTGTATGTTTGAGGGGGAAATTTTGCATAATCGCCCCCATTTTGAACAGCTAAATAAACGAATCATCGATTTAGTACAAAAAGATGGACAAGTTCCAGCCATTGTATTTGAAGCAATAGGCGTGTATTCCCGACCATTAGAGCGCTTTATGAATGATCACGGTTTTCCGTACTGTCTGTAACAGACAAAGCTAGAAGAACGTATATAGTCCAGTTTGCCGCCCTGTTCATTTTACTTTTTCCCGCGAGTTTGTTGATTCATTTCATACATCTCCTTTACATTATCGGTAACTATTACGAATAATTGTAAGTTCTAAGAGTACATCATACAAGCTGAAGTTCCCGCAGAATGACTTATTCCTTTTACAGGAAAAAACTGACCAAGGAAGCGAATCTTTCACCCCTGTGGCCAGTTGTTATTAAATGCCCCTATCATCATTAATCATTTGCGTTATGATGTGTTGTATGATGAAATTTATCCCACTGCTCTCATTGACTCTTCCAATCTCCTAAAACAACTCCAACTGCTCGGTTTCGCCGAGGCGTTCGAGCGATTTTGGCTCGTGATCTTGAAAATAGGCGTAGTGGAGCCATTTTTCCTTCGTCATCACCTGCTTGTTCGGTTCGGACGATGGGCGCAGACGGCAGCTGTAAATGATCGGGAAGTAGTCCCTGAGAAACTTGCCTTCCGCATGTGCGGTCAAAGCAATGATTTGGAAGCCAAGCTGTTCAGCGATAAAGAAGACCGGGTTGAGCACGTGGTCGCTTGATGCTTTTCCGAACGGATTGTCTAAAATGACGGTGCGATGGCGTTTCATCGTCGGCTGGATGTGCTGCTTTTTCTCTGCGACATAGTTGAGAATACCTAAAAAGAGCGTCATGTTTTTGCTCCATTTTTCGCCTCCAGACCAGACGTTGCTTTGCTCCCACGAATACGAGCGCATCGTCACTTGGTTGTCGTTCGTCACCTTTCGGCAGTTCACTTTCATGCCTTCGTTGTTCATGACGACTTGGAGAAGCTGCTTCGATTGCAGCCACATTTCGATTTCTTTTCTCACCTTCGCTTCGTCTTGCTGGCCGTGCTCGTTCATAAACCGTTCGGACTCGAGCTGCTGTAAAATCCATTCAATATGGTTGCAAATGCGCGTCTTGCCGACTTCTTCTTCCCACTCTGGAATCGTAAACGTGAAAATGCGCTTCCATTCGTCTCCGACTTTTACTCTTGTTTTGTTCGGGATTTGCTTCAGCTCCTCCACCAATGTGCGCAAATGGGTGTGAATATGATTAATAAACGCTTGAAGCTCCGCGTCTTTTTGCCGGATATGTTCATTCGCGTAGTTTGTCGCGCTTTCAACGCTTCGCATCATATTTTTCTTAAAGTCGATAATGTCTTCGTACGTCTCTTTATGCTCAATGCCGTTGAGTGCCATTTGCCGCATTTTCATATCTTTAATCGAAGCGTTGCAAAACTCTCTAAAAGAACGTTTCGCGCGCTCGACGCGGCTTTTCGTCTCTTCGACCGCTTGTCTGCCCGCCTTTAAACTCTCGGTGATACCTTCGATAAAACGTTGGTGCTCGTACGTAAATGCCGTTGCTTCTTCCGCGCTCAACGAAAGGGCGTCGATAGTCGGCGCATTGAAATGATGCACTTCTTTAGATAACTCTAAATGGCGTTCTGCCTGTTCAATGCTTTTCATCTTTTTCGCCAAGCGCTCATGTTCTTGGTCGAGAAACACCTTCCGTTTCTCCAGTTCTTCTTTTTCGGTTTTCAAATGATCGGCGATCTCATCAAGCGGTTCGGTAAACGGCCAACGTTCTTCATTCGGATATTGTTGTTGAAATTGCTGCTCTTTCGTTTTTAACACGCCGCTTTGCTGCTCCTTTCTGATCAAGGCATCTTGCACGTCTTTGTTTAACCGCTTTAATTCCGATTGGAGCGACGCGATTTGTTCTTCTAACCGCTGCAGCACATACGGTCCGTCGCTTGGAAACGAACGCGTTTCGTCGAGGTCGCTATGCTCGCGTTTCAGCTTGTTTATTTCGTTCGTTAGCCGGTCAATTTCTCTTTGTTCAGTCTCTTGCCTCAACTTCCACTCCCTGTAGGTCGTTTCAATTCCATTAATTCGGTCTTCCAACTTACGAATTTTATCGCGAATGACACGCTCGCTTTCGCCTGAATAAAGCGGTGTAAAGGAGCGGAGCGATTGATAATCATCGCTTCGTTCGATGTTACGGCGATCTGCTTGTAGCGATCGGATGCGCTCTTCGAGATCCTCTTTTTGTGCCAGTGCGTCTTCAAACCGCTCGCTGAGGCGCACAATGTCTTTTTCAAGCGCCGCGATCGTCTCGTTGAGCGTTTTTTCCGTTTTTCGCGCTTCTTGCACTTCTTTTTCATATTGGATATATTTATTTGCATCTTCGATTTTGTCGCTCCAACCTTTCATTTCTTGCTCGTATTGGTGGATGAGCGACTGCGCGTGCGCGATTTTGGCACGCCATTCTTCAATGCGCGCTTTTTCTTTGGCAATCGCCATGTTCAGCTGCTCGATGCCGCTGATGAGCTCTGCGTATTGCGTGCGAGCCGCTTCAACCGTTTTGTACGGGTGAGCTTCCAAAAACGCGCGCCATGCTTGTTGCACGTCTTGCCACACTTTGAGTTCCGCTTCTTTCTCTTGGCGGTGCTTTGTCGTTTCTTGCGCACTCGCGTTGATTCGTTCTTTCCATGCGCGGAACAACTCTGGATCGCTCGCTTCCTCCCAATAGCGCGGCGCGATCCATTCATATGAAAACGCTTCGTCTTCGATGCGCGCCGCTTCGTCCGCTGCAAACACGACAATCGGCAGCTGCAAGCGGTCATTTAAATACTGCACTTTTTGCGAGAGCCGCTCCTTCGTTTTTGCCGTTGTAATCAACGTCATCGGCCAGAGCGGAAACACCCGTTTCTTCGCGCGGTCTTCTTCCTCAAGCGACTGTAAGTATTCGAGGCCCGTCTCTACGTAATCAAATTGGTTTTTCCACGAGGCAAGCTGCTGCGCTAAAAAAGGATCGGCGAAAAAGATGTCTTGTGCGCCGTACGAATCCGCGAGCCGCGAAACGATGCGTTCACGCACTAAGAGCGCCTCCCGCTCTTTCGTTCTCTTCTCGATTTCTTCGAGGAGTCTCATTCCGATCGTCGCTTCATGGGAGTAGACGCTATCAAGTGCGGCCCATTGCGGCCGGAGCGATGCGAGCTTCTTGATGAGCGCTTGCTCCTCGTTTTCGAACGTTTTGAGTCGTTGCGCCAGTGCCTCGCATTCCGCACGCTTTGCCGCCCATTCTTGCTGGAGCACTTCTTTTTTCACTTCCGCTTCTTGTTCCGCTTGGCTGAATTGCTTCACATCTTGGCGCAAGCGGACAATTTCTTCATCAAGCCACCGTTCGCGCTCAAGCCATTTCTCCCTTTCTACTTCTACCGATTGTTGGGACGGGTTTGCTAAAATGTGCTGTTTAATTTGCTCCATGTCCCTCTCTCTCGCCTCGATGCGGCTTTGAACGGCAGCGCGCTCTTCGCGGGTGTTCTGCTTTTTCTGATCAAGCGCTTCTTTTTCCTTCGTCCATTGTTCAATCTGCATCTGAATCGGATTCAGCTCATAGTGAAGGCTTTGTTGTTCTTTGTCAATCGTCTCAAGCTTCTCGATGAAGCAGCCGAGCAGCAAGCGGCGCGCTCTTTCCAATTCCTCTTCGCAGTTCGCAAGTTCCTCAGCGTCCTTCAGCTTGTCCAACTCCCGTTCGATGTATGCAAGCGCCTCTTCATGCTGTTTTCGCCGCTCTTTTCGCTCCGCCAGCTGCAGCGAATAATAATCTCGTTTGTGCCGGGCAAGCGCCTCTTCCTTTTCTTTCTGCCGCGCGAGGGCGAGTTCATATTCGCGTTGAAGCTTTTGCCATCGCGCTTCTTCGACTAAAATGTCATATGACGCACGCTTTTTGTTGTGCGCTGCGTAGTTCAGTTTCCAATACTCAAGCTTGTCCGCGATGTCTTTCTGCTCGTCAAGACACGCTTGCTTTTGCTTCAACGTTTCGAGCCATACTCCTTTGGCGCGCTGCTTCGCTTTTAAATACGCGAGTTCTTCACGATGGAGTTGTTCGTACGTTTCGACGTATCTCTCCAACTCCCGCTGAATGAGCTTGTTTTCTTCGATCGTCTCTTTCAGCTTTTTGTAATGCTTGAAGCTTGCGTGCTGTTTTTCAAACATATCGGCGAACAGCTTCTCGTCATGGCCGACGATGGCGCTTTCGACAATCGGAATGAGCAGGCGATCAAACAGCTGGTTCGTGCTTTTGCATTCGTCGAAAAACGCTTCAACGCCGCCTTCCGAACTATTAATCTTCACCACGCTTTCCCATTCGCTTGAAATAATATGATATTGCTCTTCGATAAACGCCTTGTATTCTTTAATCGTCGAAAACGTGCGCGCCAAGAACGATTTCTCTTTCATATGACTATAGTAGTCTTGCATTTCCCCGCGTTCCGCCGGGCGCTTTCCATCTTTCCCTTCACGCACGAACGGAAGACCTTCGATGCCATGCGGGTCGTTCGCGTTGTATTCATAGACGTAGCGGAGCGAATCGAGTCCGTTGTTCGTCATGAACAGCGAGACCGTGGTCACGACATACCGTCTCGGTTCGTCGTTCAACATCCATTCGATCGCAATATGGGCTGGGGCGTTTTCGAGCTGCAGCGTGTTTTTAATTTTCCGGTCTGCCACATCGACATGAGGCAAAATCGCTTGCAGCACCGTTTGAATAAACACCGTTTTTCCTCCGCCATTTTCAAGCAAAATCGCCCCATTATGCCCGTCAAAGCGGAAGATTTCATCGTTGTACCGTTTGCGCCCTTCTTCATACACAACATTCGTGAGCCGAATTTTACTGATCGCTGGCATCGTCCTTCTCCCTTTCAAATCCGTAAATAAATTCAAAAATCCCGCGGTTGTATTCGACTTCCATGAAAAAGCGTTGAACAATTGTTTTTGCTTTTTCCGTCAACGCGACTTCATGGTTGCCGATATCGACAATAAGATCTTGGTCGATTAAAAAGCGCCGCGTCGTGTCGATGAAGCTTAAACGGCTGATCGTATTGCCGCTTTGCTTTTTCGCTGTTTCTTTAATATCGTCCATCGCATCCCATTTTTCAATAATGAGTCTCCAATTGTACGAAAACTCTTGTTCTAATTGTTTCAATTCATCCGGATCGTGCTGTTTCAATTGATCGATACGCTCTTGGACAAGGTGCACCCATTCATCCATGCCTAAAAATTGCCGCGTTGGTTCTTGACTTTGATACGTATCGTAAAAGCTGCCAAACAAAACGAGCACCGTAAAATAAAGCAAGTACAAATCGCCGTTCGTGGCACCTGAGCGAAGATAATGGCGCTTAATCCAGTCGTTGCTGACATGGAACGGCGACAGCTTCGTGCGCGGCACGAGAAACATTTGCTCGCTCGTCAAAATGATCACGCAATCGACTTCGCGACTGAATATGTCCAATAGCCCGCGTATATCATCGTCGCTTTTATAAAGCTGCACCGCCTGCTCGCCTGCGACGCCATGGCTCGCTAGCACCGTATACAATTGAAACGCTTGAATGACTTTTTGCTCTGGATAATTTCTCATTGTTCCCTCACCGTTATCATCATGTCTTGAATTGAAAAACGTTCAAATTTTCGAATAATACGATCCCCTTCTTGGACATCCAGCACATTTCCGCCAAGCAAAGCGAGCGCATCCCCTAAAAGTGTGTTTCCTTCCTCCCCTTTCATATCGCCGTGTTGAACCGGGGAGTGTTGATGCATAATGAGCCAAAAATCGTAAAAATAACGCTGCTCATACAAACGCGACTGTCCGATGTCGTCCAAGTAACTGAAAAACGCTGAAAGCGTTTGGGCGCGCCCAAGCTGGTACGCCTCTAAAAACAGCTGCATCAATTCTTTATATTTTGCCATAAGCCATGTGCGATACGGATCGTCGCACACCGCATCGTCCGCTTCGATAAAGCGCAGCCCAACTTTTTCTTCCCTCTCTTCCGTAATGTTTTGCTCCGCAAAAATCGCAAGCGGCGACCAAAATTGATTTTCTTCGACTTTTAAAAACGGGTGGAGCAACCCTTTCATCGCTTCGAGGGGGAGCGGGGTGGAAACGATGTATGACACGATGTCTTGGTCGAAATTGAACGAATGAAGACCCGTATAATAAAGCGACTCCTGCGCCGTGACGAGCGTTGTATTTTTTAACGAAAGAGCCTTGTCGAGCAAAGCAGAATGCGCATAATGCACCGACTCTAATTCCCGGGCGATTTTTAAGACAAGTTCATACGTCTTCGCTTCTTTTTGATGAACATCGCGCGCGTACAGGCGTTCCCTTGTTTCATTGACGAATTCGCGCAGTTCCTTGAACTCCTCATCCTCTCGCGAAAGCCGACTGTAGATGTCGTCGAGCAGCTGTTTATACCGTTCAAACGTCTCTTCGGAAATAATGCTGCGCTGAATTTCATGCTTCAGCCGAGTCATGCGTTCTTCCAATGTTTCGACGTCAATTCGCATTTCGTTGATTTGCTTGAGTGCCGCGGCAAATTCGCCTTTTTCCAACTGTTTCCGCAACATCAACTGGTTAATCGATAACTGGAATTCGCTATAAAACTCCTTCGTCGCAAAGACGAGCTCAAGCCCATCTTCATCGAGCGTGTAATATTGCGTATTCGTTTTCACATCGAAATCGTTCGCTTTTAAAAGGGAATATTCAATCGCGCTCTCTTCCCGTTTTTCCCAATCGTAAAACGAATAACTCCGTTTTTTCCCCGTCGTCGGGCGAAACGTTTGAATAATCGTCCGCGTCAAGTCTTCGTACATCTCGTCATCTAACACGTACACATTTTCCGTTAGCTTTTTTAAAAAAGACGCGAGCTGTTTTACCCCAGTTTTATACTGCCGCATCAGCTTTTGCTCAAAGAAAAACAAAAGCGCCAATAGCCCGAGCCCTTTCATATCAATCGGCTGCCCATTGAGGTCAGTTGAACGCTTCCGCTCAAGATCAAAAAGCGGATCAAACAGCGCAAGCCTTCTGATACGCTCGTGATAGCCGTCCGTCACCCCTGCCAATTCTAGCTTGTCCACTGCCATTCCCTCCAAATTTGTTGCAGTTCCCTCGTTTTCAACATTTCTTGCGGATAGTACTGGCCGGAAGCCAACAGCTCTTGAAGCTGCTTTTTTTCATCCGCTGAAAAATAAGCGAGAAACGCGTCAAGCGCGTCCGCCCGCTCCATCTGATAGTCCTTGCCGCTGGCCGGATCTTTCTGCAAACACGCCCGATAAAACGGAAGCGCCGGCGAAACGGGCTGCTTTTTCGCAAGCGAATGCCAAATCGCAATACCTTCGCGGTCAATGTCGCCAAAGTAATAAAAACGATGGTCCGCTTTCACCGGATATTGCAGCGAAAATTGTTCGATGCTGCTAATTATGGCTTTGCCTTCCCCGTAAATCAGCGTCGAAAATGCGGTGTCTGGAAGCGCGGGAAGCAGCGCTTGATACGTCGTTTTATTTTCAACAATGAGGTGGAGCTGGACCACTTCCGCTATTTTTGCCGGATGGACGGCTAACATTAACGGTTCGGACACGGGGATGATGAGAAGGCGGTCAAAAAGACCGATTCGCTCAAGCAGCTTTTTCCCGTCGCCTTCGGTGATCCATTTCTCATCGCCGACCAACTCCATGCTGCGCTCCGGTGCGGGAACGGGTTCGCTCGGTAACGAATGCGTCTTTAAATATTCGTCAATTTTTAAAATGAACGGCACATCGTTGTTCCAAACGGACGGATCTTTGCCGTAATAGGCATCGAGCTGAATCGCCGGATGAAGCCGATTTTGATAGCGCTGCAGCTCATGATGATAGTCTTCTATAAATCTGCTTTTATAAATGCGATATTGAAAAGCGAGAGACGGTGTTCTCGTTGTCCGCCCTTTCGACTTCACCATGTCAAGCACCCGCTCCGCCTCCAGACGCAAAATTATTTCGGAAAACTCATCATACGTACGTACAAAAGGCTGAATGAGCTGTTCCAGCTCCCCTAACGAAATCGTCCGCTTCGGAAAAACGGCTAGCAATCTTTCAATTGGTTCCAATCTCACTCCACTCCTACAAACTGGATTTTCTCTTATTATATAAGAAAACAAGAGAAGAGGGTATGAATGATTGTTCCCAAACTTGAGGGGGATTGCAAAACAAGGGAAGATGATGAAACACCGGGCTAAGCTGCTTTCACTTTTAAGCTAAAAAACTTGAGGAGAATTTTTCATTAAACTATAGTTTTACGCAAAGTTTGAGACAGGAAATAAAAAGTAAAATAAATGAAAGAAAATGGACCGGATTGGGATGAAGAAAAGAAGGGACGGGGTTGACTGAACAGATCGAGCCAATCATTATTGAAGTGTTGACCGAAACGGTGTCCCCATATTTGATTTATTTGTTTGGATCAACGGTTGCAGGACATATCCATCAAGACAGCGACATTGATATCGCTTTTCTTAGCGACCAAAAACAATTGGATCATTATGAACGATTTATGGTTGCGCAAGAATTGGCATCCCGGCTGCACCGGGATGTCGATCTTGTGGACCTCAAACAAGCAAGCACCGTGTTTCAGGCGCAAGTGGTAAGTAACGGCAAAGTCATCTATTGTACAAATGAACAGAAAAAAGCCGAATATGAATAGAGAGCCTTGAAGATGTATGCAAAATTGAATTGAACTTACATTATTTTCTTTCTACCAACATTTATATGTAATGTTAAAATTCCTTTTGAATAGAGCAACTGTTTTATTGTAATTTAATGGAAACAAACATAATCTCCTATCCTGTTCATTGGATAGGGGGTATTGTTTTCTTTTCCTTGTGTGAAAACACCTTTATCAAATACCCCAACAAAATCCTCCCCCAAACATTGTCCCTTCAAACTCAATCGAGCCGAGTACGGATAGTAAGAGCACTGGTAATAAAGAAGATTAACACTCTGTGCGGAAATCTCCAAAAATGTCGCCTCATCTACCATCTTGCCCCATGAAAAAAGAGAGCTCACTCGCCCTCTTCCTCATCTTCGTCATCATCAGGCAACGAAAAAGTCCCCCACTTTTTATAAAGATCATTTGTCAGCATTTTTTCGATTTCTGCTTCGATATCCTCTTCTTCCGTCACTGGAAGCGACATTCCTGCGTATCCCCAACCGTTTGACTCGAGCCATTCAGTGAAAGCTGCCAAAAATTCATCGTGGTCTTGGTCGCAGTTTACGATGTAGCCGTCTAATCGGATGTCTAAACGCATGTTGCTCTCTCCTCTCGTCCTGATCATCACATTCCTATCATCGGGCATTGTAACATACTTCGAATTAGCTCAATCCATCATCCGCAAAATCTCCTTAAACACCATCGATGGCTGTTTCAGTAAATCGTCCATTGGCAACGTTTTACTTTTGTCCCCTTTTGTAATCACTAGTTGATGATCGGCTAGTTTGATGACGATGTCTTTCATTCGATATGCTTCGATTTTTGACGCTTTATCTAAGTATCGATCATCCAAATCAAACCGAATTCGATCGGACAGTCTCCTGAGCATTCTCCAAAAAGTGATTTCCTCTTTGGATTTCATAAATAATTCTGGTAGCTCTTTTGCTTCTTGTAATGTGTTTAACGTTGTCATCGTATAGACCGATATCCCATTTCCAACTGGTCTCACAATGTTCTTTAAAAAAATACCAGCTTTCTATCTCGAATTTCACGTACTCTTCCAAACTATTTTAATGATAAAATTCAGTGTTGCAAAATATTTAATAGCTACCGTTGTTGATGATTTTTTTGAATAATCGGTCTCAGTTCCTCGATAGAAACATTGGCTTTATGTAACATGGCGTGGCAATTAGGACATACAGGCCTTAAATCATCGAAAGGATTTACTCGATATTCTTCATTTATTTCACTTAATGGTTTTATGTGATGGATTTCGATGAATTTTTTACCGATTTCGCCATAAAATTGTTCAAAATCAAATTCACAAACAGAGCATTGGTACCCATATTTTAATAAGCATAACTGTCTTGCTTTAGGATTCCGCTCATATCGATTTACAGCCACCAGCTTTTTGCTGCCTTCGTATAATTCGATATTTTTTAATTCTTGCGGTAAAAGAGTTTCTTGACTTTTATCGTTCAAGTCTACCTTTTCATAGATGCGTATAGCCTCTTTTAATTCAGGCCTCAATTGCCAAATAAACGTGTTTCGATCTTCTTCTCCTAAAAAGGGGATATGCCAATACCTAATAGTGCCGTCTTTTGCTCTTGGAAATTGCACATTTTGAAGCTTGCTTACAATTCTTTTTCCGAGTCTTCCGATTTGAAGGTTTAAGACAGAATGACTCTTTTTATTTAGAAGATTTGCAAGTTGTTTTCCTGTCGCTTTGCAATTCGTTTGATAATAAAGCATCATCATGAGCTCGACATCTTCTTCTTGAAAAATCTCTTTATTTTTTTATAATTCAAGCCATTGGCGAACTGAAATATTAAGAGATTCTTTGTAAATCTTCATCCAATCATCTCTCCTAGTAACTTTTAGCGAGTTCGTATGCTTTTAGTCCTTCATCGCCAGTAAGAACTTCGACTTCTCGTCCGTTCACGTTTGCGTAATATTTGGCGGCTGTTTTAATCATTGCTCAGTTTAAAAAATAATATCGTAAGGTTCGTTGCCTTTTAACAGCTGTAAAAAATCTTCCGTCTCCATCACGGTATCGACCGGAACAACGGTACTATCATTATTTCTAACAATGCAGATGACTCTTTTTCGATGCGTACTTTTTCGCAGATAAATAAGTTCTGTTTCTCCAATCATTCCCATCCGAAAAGCTCTCGCCAAAAGGACATCTGTACTTAAAAAGCTGATTGGATTGATAGTGGGCACGTTTAACAAGTTATGTTTAGATGAATAATCCATAATTTTTTTCTTTATTTCCACAACCGCAAAATCACTTGTGCTAATGGAAATTTGTTTAATTTTATTTCCATAATGGTGAACAAGCAAGAAAGCCAATGCAAGAATAGAAGTTTCTCCAGCGTTTTTCTTTATTATCCCTTCTTCCTTGCTGTCAAAGCCGTTTTTATAATAATTCCCAATCCATTCATCATCAATATCTACTCTGCCTGATTCCGCTTCTTGAATCTGTTTTTTTAAATATCGATGCGGCTTCGATCCGGGAGAAGAAGCATTGGCAAACACTTTCATGAGTTTCAAGTCATGATAATCTACCAAAGGGAGGTAATCCGTTTCTTCATCCAAATAAAGCAACTGTTGAGGGATAGAAGAAATATATTGACGCCGATGTTCACTTTGTGCAATTTCAGCATACACCCAGCCTGGAACTAAAATAAGGTCGTAATATCCATAGATTTTGTCAACTCGAAAATATTTTTCGTGTTGGGTGCAAAATTGTACATTATTATTGTAAAGTATACAAATCCGCAAATCATGCCCTTTTGTAATAAAACTGTTTAACTCTTTAAAACTATCGCTAACCATCTCATACATGATTCAATCCCTCTAATGTCCGGCGAAATTGGTTGAGAAACTCTTCATGTTCCTTATACATTTCGACTTCTTCATGTTCTGCGCGCTTTTCTTTGATTTTTGTTTCTAATGCTCCTAAGTCGATAATATTGCTCGGCTGAACCAATGATACATCTAGGGCCAACTTGCGGAACATCTTCTCGGATTCTTGCTGGCTGATTCTAATATCAAAGTTCTTTTTTATTTGCTGGCTCAGTTCTTCGTTTTTATATTCTCCTGCTGATTCATATAGTTGGATGAGGATGGCTTTGTAGGGTGCTTTGAAGGTATCGATGCAGTGCATAATTCGCTCAACAAATGGCAAGTGATGGCCCACCTGATAAAAATACTCATACACATCATGACCTAAAAGCATTTGGCTGGCAAAATAATCTGCTTTTCTCTCAGAAAGGTCAAATTCTGTTGAAATTATGTGGGACGAACTTTCTTCAATCCCTTTGATTAAGTGGTAGATTTCATGCCAACAGATAAAATACTGATACACCCTCGGTTGTGCCGTGTTAATGACAAACACTTTCTTACCATTAGGCAATTCCCTGATGGCGCCACCCCAATTTTCGTCAGGTATAGGAACTTGAATAAGATAGTGTTCTTTTAGTATTTGCAGGGCCTGTTTTTCAGGTGAAAGGATGCGGATTTTTTTATATCTTGTCTCCACAACCGTAATAAGTCGTTCAATTTCCTCTTTGATTTCTTTGTTCAGCTTGACCGTCTGATCCAGATTTTCACTAGTAATTCGCATCATTTTCCCATGCCTTTCATTTATAGATAGATGGCGGCAATATCTAATAAGTCATCAAGATTGTTTAAAATCTTTTGGATGTGTACCGGCCTGTTTTCTTCCTGTAAATGATCAGAATATTGCATAGCCGGTCTCTGCCATGATTCAGGAATGATCACAGGAGGATGCAGAAAGTAATCCTCAGGCAAATTGAAAGCTGCCGTAATTTTTTTTAGATGGGTTTGAAATGTAACTGGGCTTGAAATTTCCCCGGCAAGAATTAAATTTAATGTTGGACGAGAAATGTTTGTTAACTTAGAAAAAGATGATTTTGAAAATCCTTTTAACCTAATAAAAGTGGCAATATTCTCGCCAATTTTCTTACGATGTTGAAAGAAGTTCATTTTTCCTCCCTCCTTGTGCCGCAGTATCAACTTGTTTCAAAATATACTTGCTGTTAATAATTATACCCTAAATATCTTTTTTGTAAAAATAAATTTTACAATTTGTAAAAAATCAATGCTACTTTAAAATAAAGGAGGTTTATGTTCACCTTAACTAATTTTTGGTAAAAACCACTTCAAAACATGTCATAAAAACAAAAACAGAAGCCAATACAGCTTCTGTCATTAAACTTCGAGGAGACAGGCATTTGACCAGTGTACTACTTCAGCTCATCATATTTTTTCTTTGAACCAAACGCTTTTTCAATCGGATACTTTTTTTCATTTTTCTCCATTTTATTGATGATTGCTTCTTCTAAATCAATGCCTAATTCATGTGACAATAAAAGTGCGTAAATAACAACATCAGCTAGTTCATCCTTAATATGTTCAAAATTAGCTTGAACTGCTTCTTTGCTTGTTTTCCACTGGAAATTTTCCAGCAATTCCCCCGCCTCTAATGTTAGGGAAATCGCTAAATCTTTTGGAGTATGAAACTGTCTCCAATTACGAGCATCTCGAAATGCGATAATTTTTTGCTGCAAGTCTTTCAAAAAGCTCACCACCAAACTAGATCGCTTACAAATTTTACATAAATTATAGCAAAAAAATGCTATTGGAAGCTATTTTATTCCAATTTTCAAATTAAAAAACTCATCCCTGCCTCATAGGTTAGGAATGAGATTCGGTAATCACTTCTCTCTTTAAAAAAAGATTCATCACTACTTTTTGTGATTTTGGCAAAAAAGAAGAAAACACTTACGAAAACCTGGCAATAATGTTAGCTACCACACAAACATAAGGAGGTTTCGTAAGTGCTTTCTATATCACTAAAATTGCCAGAATTTGAAGTGATTAAACAACTTTCTTTCTCCAATCAATATTTTGTTTGATATGGAAATGTTTGTGCGGTTGCGGCAATGAAGGTTTCATTCCTCTTAGTAACAGAACAAAAATTCTTATGTTTCAATTCCTCTTAGCTAAGATAAAAACGTGCCTGAGCCGTATCAATCATTGCTGCGTGTCGAGGGTTTCAATTCCTCTTAGCTAAGATAAAAACGGCTTTTGATGCCAAAGTCGTATATCGGGACGTAAAGTTTCAATTCCTCTTAGTTAAGTAAAAACTTCGCGATCTCCGAGTAGAGGACTTGGAGTACATTGTGTTTCAATTCCTCGTAAATTGAAATTAAGTTTTTTTGATTCAGAGTGAATTTTTAAAACCCTTGAAAATCAAGGGTTTTTCTTTTTCATCTCAGCGTAAATCCGAGTGAATTTTATGCCCTCCAAATAGCTTTTGCCCCCAATTTGTCCCCCGTATCTCAAACAAAAAATAATTTAAAGGATGGCTTATCGCACCTCTTTTTTTACTTATCTAATCGTGACTAAATTCCCTAATTCCATACTATAATTGTCGAAAAATACGCCAAAAATCTGAAAAGGTTTATAATGGAATCAAAAGTTCTTCGATTTGTCCCTATAGAAAGATCCCCTCCATAATAGTCAGATTAATGGGCTTTCTTTTTTCTGTCTACTATAAGGGGATCATATCAAATTGAGTGGCTCTTTTTATTATTTTAAATTATCGATAAGTTTCCCTTACTCTGTTAGATTCCAATGTTCTTTACTAAATGGGTTTTTGAAACCCGTATTTTGATTTACTTTTGGCGGCTTCCGGGTAATGCTTCTTTGACTTTTTCTGCAACGGCTTCATCAAACGCCTTTTTAAATGTGTTAATATTTTCAACATTTTCAGCAAGAAGGAAATCGGCAAATTGTGCAGGCAATTGCTTTTCATTCAAAACCGTGATCGCATCTGCTTTCAATTCTTTCCGTTTCAATTCCCTGAGGCGCTTTTCGAGCTCTTCTTCACGTTTTTTCAGTTCTTCCTCTTTTCGCTCTTTTTCGGAAAGTTTGGCCAGACGCTCGGCTTCCTTTTTTTCCTGTTCCAGCTTTTCTTGGAATTCTTTTTCCCATTTAGCTCGAGCAGTTTTCAAAGCTTTTTCAAGCTTTTTGTCGGTTTCACTTTCAATCCGTTTTTGCAATTCTTTCTCAGCATTTCAATCTTTTTTGATTCTATTTGTTGATCTTGTTGTTCATCTTGTGGATTAATTTGTTGGTCTTGCGGATCATCTTCAGAAAAGAATTGTAAATTCAACTTATCAAACATTCCTATTCCTCCTATCCCGCACACATATTCTCATTGGTCACTTCATGGCAGATGGAATAAATCCCAAACACGCCCTTACGTGGCCCATTTACGACCATTCTGTAGCCAATTTGTGACTCAACGAAAAATATCCATGTACGATTTGTTTTAGGCATAATAAAAACGATTGTTCTTTTACGCCTACAATCGAGAAAAAGGCATATGAAAAAGCACTTAACTTTTCAATGAAAGTCAAGTGCTTTTTAAGATTCGTAAACCACCTTTACCACTTCATCAAAAGGGATAGAAAAGAGATTTAAGTCAATTCTGTCCGGTAGTTCCGGTCCTTCAACAAAATATTCTTCTTCTTTATCATATACTTCTAATATTGTCACTTCTCCAAAGTTTTTAGTTAGAACTACATCGAGCTCTTTCGCCTTAATCAACAGCCTCACCACCTTCTTTGATTTTTTGTTCAATTTTGACTTGTTTTTGTTGATCTGGGATGTATAAAGTGGTTAATCTCAATATATTGTTTTCCAAAATCCATCCCGCAATAGCCCAAACACTTCTGTTTGTCATTCCAACGAGTGGGATATACGTCGTGTACTTTATACCATGTTTATCTTTTTTACGCAGTTCAGCATAAGAATCCGGAAGCTTTTCTAAAACTTCTTTGCGGAGCAGCTCCCCATTAGTTTCATTATACCCTAACACTTTTTCAAATACGACGGCTTTGTTACCGCCGACTTTATGTTCTTTATTTAATACGTATCTAAATAGTTTTTTATCCTCAATTTTAGCGGACTCAAGATATGGAATGACATTTTTCACTTTTTTCTCTTCTGGAACCGTCACGTTTTCAATTGGTATAACCGTTGTTCTACAAAATGGATGAAACGGCGGATAATTCACCCCGACTTTGGCACCTTGGAATTCGAAAATTTCTCCATTCAACCTTCTACATGTTGGACTTGTTCTGTGATCCAAAACCGCTGTGATTTGATATCTTTGAATACCTGCATCCATAAACGCTTGCTTGTTTGCTTGATTCATAACAAACGCACTATCAGTAGCAATTAATCTTAGCGATTCATTCGCACCAACTTCCAGTCTATTTTGAATGATCCTGGCCATCTGTCGGTAATCGTCGCCACGAATAATGCCATCTCGAATTTCTTGATTCAATGTATATATTAATTTCTCTTTATTGGCCCAAATGCGATCTGAAAAATTCTGCCCATTAATCCACTTTGCATTGAGTGTCATTCGCATCACAGATTCGTTGATATGAAAAGAAGAAGTGATTGAGGCAGTAAATGCTTATGATTACGGATTACAGGCTGGCGTGTTTACTTCTGACATCAATCGTGCCTTTCGTTTGTTCGATGCATTGGAGATGGGCGGGGTTTGGATTAATGACATTTCCACAGTACGTCATGATCACTATCCATATGGCGGTGTGAAGAAGAGCGGATTTGGACTTGAAGGTGTTGCTTACGCAATACAAGAAATGACAGAGCTTAAGTTTTTAGGAATCAAACTCATGTAAAGAAAAACTCGGAACGGATGTACCGTTCCGGGTTTTCGGTTTTAATTGAACAAGATAAAGATGGTTGTAACATAAGTGTTAGTAGAAAGCGTTACGATTAGATATTTCAAATAGATGCACATAACGTTATGGCATTCATGAACCCTCACCTGCTTAGATATCTCCTATCTTAGCCTGTCCGCCTGATTCCGCTTCCACGCCCATGAAACCGCTCCGTAGTGAGTTCGCTTCTTCTGCTTCAGACGGATTAAGAGAATGCAGTGTTATATGACGATGCTTTGAATATTCCCACAATGTTAGATGTCTTTATATATTCCCATTCATAATAATTTACTTTCTCTATTAAATCTTTCGTATAGCTTTCCTTGTTCATATTCAGTTAGATAGCTTAATGTCTGTTCGATAACTGCTATCTTCATCATTATTGACATATCAGCGATATCGCTTAATGTTCTCTTATATTTCTCTAGTTCTAAAAATCGTTCCATTAATTCTTTAAATCCTTTTATTGATATTTCGTCTTTATAAATAAAATCACGCTCTAAATCGATGTTCTGTAACTCCTTTTTATATTCATTGATAGTCTCTTTACGCATTTGTTCTGCATAATCAGCCATTCTCTGAAGTGGACCAAAACGGAATTGATTTCTCCATGATAAAAATGTATTTTTAGGCACACCTAACTCACTTGCTCCTTCCGAGGGAACAACATCTCTAATCACGCAAAGTTCGTACATAATATCTTTTAGGGGTTTCCCATATTTCTTCTCTACCATTTCTTTATAGTCTTTATTTGTCATCATTGAAATAACATCCTTTCATATTTCGAATTACTTCGCACGAGCATATAACACTTTGATTCATATAAAATCGGTTGTTGTAAATTATACGTACCTTAATTACGCGAATCCTTCTCTATATATGTAATTCCAACAAAAACTATAATTAACACTGATTTAACTGACTTAAATGTTCCTGTACAAGTTTCCAGTTACCATTTATTTTTTTGAATACATTAGTAGTTCTTCTCATTACATCACCTTTAATATATCCCTTTCAATGATTGATATATATACAAGAAGCCACATGTTGATCACAGCAGTCCATTGCACTTGATCAATCCAATAAACCTCATCTTAAATCTGGTTCCATTTTTCTTCAAAATAACGACGAACTACCGATGACTACCATAGTTCCTACCGCAACGCCTGTTGATTTTACCACCTGAAAAAAGAAAAACGGTTAATACAACACTATGGATAATATCGCTAAACCTGTTACTTTCAACGGCCAATGCTTCCAAACAAGCAATATCTTAGCCAAAACAATCCATAACAAGACAACTCTGCCAATAGTCAAATGAACGGCACCAATCGCTAACGAGCCCATCTGTTCCGGTGTAAAAAATTGTGCAGTACCCGTTGTCCCCCTTATGATTGCTGCCAGTAAAACCATCAATGTATAGATAGATATACGTGTCTATCACTTTTATGTTCACATAAGCTTTAGAAGACTGTCGGACACAGCCTTCTGAACAGTCTTTTTGAGCGATCGGCTCATTTTCTTTTCATGGCTAAAAATATTTTCGGAGTGCCAGAAGATTTATCCTTGCTATGCTAAAAACAAGCGTCTTATCATTTGCCTAGCTTTTCTAGATATTATTTTCCTTCTCGTCTAGAAAACAATTTTAGCATATTCTTTTGCTTTCACAGCCAGGTGTAACGGTAGAGGCATTAATGTATCCTTATCATATTGCAAACTAGTTTCTTTTCTCAATTGATAGGCTAATTGGGCAATTTCTTCAGGGAATTTGCCCTCCCCGCAGACTGGAATGGTCATTTCAACCGCTGTTGAACGCGGGAAATTTATGGTTGGCTTTTCGATTTTTGTTTTATTAGGATCGATCTTTTGTCCAACTCCTTGGGGCTTAGAACCGATACTAAAAAAGACATGCTCATTGAACTTAAACAATCCGGTTGGGAAAGATTGCGGAATTTCCGTTATTTCACTTAACTCATTTTCAATTTTACCAAAAACTGTCCACTCCGGTGCTTCGCCCTCTTCTTCATCTCTAAGACGAACAATACTTAAATTGTTAAACATTGATAATGGGTTTTCAGTGGTACTTATGTTTCTGTTTTGGAACCATTTGACTTGTTTTCGTATATTTTGAGCTTTCGCAAACAAAATAATATGTTCTGCATTGATTTGATGTAACGAACCATGAAGGAATTTCATCATATCTCGTTCATAATTAAAGGAAATGAAATTACTGCTTTCTTTTGCAAGCATAGGCAATCCTTCATGATAAGGTATCCACCCCCTATAAGGAAGAGCCATTTTTATTTCATTCGCATCGGCTTTAACCATAATTGGATAATTGAGCTTCTCTTTGCTCGTTTTTTTGTTTCGCTGAATATTGTACAAGCCTACAAAAGTAGTATTGGAGTGTCGCTCAAGAAAGGCTTGTCCCCTTAACGAAACAATTCCTGCTTGTCTCAGCAAATCTGTAACAGCATGTTCAAACCGATGCTCCAATTTTTCTAATTCCTCTTTTGGATCCATTGGACGAATAAACTGTGTTAATTTATTATGTTTAGCAAATATATGTCTGATGAAGTCCTTTGGATCAACACTGTGATAAAAATCTTCCTTATCTTTTAATTCGAATAAACAAAACGATGGGGTAACATCACTGTTTAACATTTTTGTTATACGATCAATCAGTAATGCCTCTCCATCTTTTTTTCTTTCTATCCATCCAACATCCAGTTGTTCCGATATTGCCTTCTCTTTTAATATGATGGTGGACTCTCCATATTTATAAACATTAACCTCATTGTTCGCTTCAATATTTAACGATTTAAGCAATGAATTTTTTGCCTTTTCAAGCCACTTTAAATCGGAGTACCAAATTTCTATTATCATTGATGATGGCAGCTTTAAATTTTTATGTTTCACAATCCTTGAAGATGATTTTATTTTTCTACAAATCGGGAATGAGCAATCCGGAGGAAACTGTTTTACTATTTCCTTTGAGATTTCTACTCTTTCTTTAAAGCCTGCGCCTGCTCCCAGATTATGTGTTCCCCACAAATGTGAACCATATGGTATTAAAACAGTAAATTTATTTTCCTTATTCTCTAAAAAATATTGTGAAGGATTTTCAAAAACTTTTTCAATCTCGGGTATCACTCCACCGTAACCCATTTCATTAATGATATCATTTGTTTTATGTTCCCAAAACAAATGACCGTTTCGTTTTTTTACAGATGTTTTGATCATTGGTGCCAATTCATTTTTGCCACTAATCCACGGATAAGTCCCTTGCAAGTAGACAGTCGCTCCCTCATTTCTTATAAATGCCTTATTTGTCATCCAACGCAAGACACCTACATGAATATATAAGTAAGGAAGGGAATCGAAAGGAATCGTTTGTATTTTAAATTTAACGTTGTATGAAAAATACTCTGTTTGTTTTCTCGTTGTAATGTTTTCTGGTGGCCAACTTATCCAATTCACACCTTGGGATGAACTATTGCTTACCTCGATAAAATAAAGATGTTTTTGTAAACATGGGATAAATAATTTTTTATTTAAAGTTGCTGAGATGATTTTTGGCAAATATTGATAAGCAAAACTATCGCTTAGATCAGCTGTACCTTGTTCATTTGTTATTATCTTCACTATTCTTTCTTCTTCTACGATTTTTATATCATCTAACACATTTGGAGGAAGGATTTTTTTAAAGTGAACATAATACCATGATTCAATCATATGCTTTAATAAATCTATATCGATAGGATGTTGAGAAAATAACCATGGCTCATTCTGCTGAGAAGGTGCATTACTGTTTACAAACAATAAATCCGTAAATAAAATTTGAATAGTTTCACTTAGTGACTTCAATGGGAATATTCGGAATTTGTTTTTGAAATGATTTTCCTCTTCTATTATATTTTTCAATTTTTGTGGAAAATTAATCCTATATCCTTTAATCACTTGGCTTTCTTCTATTGGAATCGCTAGGAGTTTAATATAATCTGACGTGTATTTGGCTTTTGTCTTCTTTGGTGGATCGTCTTTTATTTTCGTCATAAACTTTAACCCCTTTCAAATTTTGTAACCCATCCATGATCGGATGATAAAGTTTTTGCAAAATAAAATAATTGTCCCGCTTTGCAAAGCGTACGATCTCTTCTTTCCAAGCAACAAGCAAGCTTGTAGTATAAACGTCAGCATTGCCTATCACCGTTTCTGGCGCAAAGCTTCCATCGCACAATATAATTTTTGCTGGGACATTTCCGCGAATAAGACGTCCCGTTAGCTGCCAAACTGAAACAAATAAGTCCATAATTAAATACTTTCTCTCTATGTTGTCTAAATAACGAAACCCCCTCTCATTTAAGAGTATTTCTTTCTGTATCGCATATGCAGCCTTTCTTTGATTTAACATTTGTTCTTTTATGTTATAATCTTTCGTATTCACTTTCGATAGTTCATTCATAATATACGCGTTTAGACGATTGATGAGCCTCGACATATCATATGGTCTTGGGTACGGTCGAACTAGAAAAATTGCCGTATGAAAAGCGGCTACCTGCATGGAGTCAACAGTACTTAAAATGTTATGTCCTCGCTCTAACGCTAACAATGGAGCAACAAGAATGACACCATTTGATTTTGAAAACGAAGCTACTTTTTGCCGCGGCCACACTCCTTCCTCTAGTGAAGCGCTATTTTGGTTTGTTAAATAATAAATATCCTTTCTATCAAAAACATTTCTCATTTCTTTACCAACCATTGCTGCTTCTTCATACGAGCCAACGACAATTAACAAACGTTTTCTTCCTTCACTTGCCAATTCAAGTTCTCTTTCAATAATGTTGTTTCGTTTCAGCGATGCAACAGCTGATTTAAGTTCCCAATCTCTTTCATCATCTTTTTTTCCAGAAATTATAATAGGATCAAAGTCCGGTTTATAGAGCGGCTCAAATATGACTTCGATTTTCGTTTGTACTTCTTCGTTTTTTTCAATTAAATAACTGACTGGCAACTGAATTTGATATTTTGATGAAAACGGAGCTTCACTTGTACCTGATAAAAGAATGACCGTCGCACCTTTTTTTCCATCTAATGGGTAAAAAAATTTATCCATATGTGTTAGCAAATATCTTCCAACCCCTATTATCCGAACAAGTTTCAAAATTCCTCCTTTTGCATATGCATGCTCTTCACTTTCATAGCGAAATCCCATTCCAATACCCGTTGGCGAAACAGGCAGCAGACCGTCGTAATCCTTTGGTGTTCCTTGAAATATAGATAGCATGTTGTCAATATCCATGTCCTCAAATTCAGATTGAATCGTGTCAAAGTGCTGAACTAAATAAAATAAGTATTTTTCAAGAAGAAGGATAGTCAATGCAAAACGCAGTTTTTTCTCTAACAAACGTCTATTTTGAAGAGTCAAATTAAAACGTTTACTTGTTAGCTCTAACCATTCTCTAATTAAAACAGACGATTCCTCATCATCTTGTATCAACTGATTCGTAATCGATTTTAATAATTTTAAAGATGGTTTTTTTTCCAATTTTTCGCTATATAAAAAACCGTAATCTTCTTTTTGATAAGATAAAACAAAATCATTAAAATCCTTCCATATTCGCTTAAACAATGGATTTTCTTGATACTTTTCATCTTTACCACTAATATTCAGCAATGACAGGGTAAACTGCTTCAAAAGTTTATATGATGTAAAATATTGTTTTCCAACAAATGTGTAAATGTCCCTTTCTTGTTGAAGCAGTGAATATGCGAGATAAACAGCTGACATCGCATTTTGTAAAGCACGATTCCATTTGTCAATAGTTGGTTTCCTTAGAGAAAGCTTTGACTTATACAGCTGCTCATTGATTTTTTTATGGAGTTGCTCTAACCAGCTTGTTTGTGACCCTGCGATCTCTTCTTCCGGGGCAAAGATCGCATCTAGTTGGGATTGTACACGGTCAGCTTCGTCGATAAGAATTAAGCTTGTACGTCGGTAAACATATTCAAACATCCGCATTCGAATACCAGCGAGCGCTGAAGGCATTTCGCTATAAACAAGCCCTTGTATTGTAGCGATTAAAATGTCAGCTTCCGACAAATCATGATAAGCATGATGATATGGACAACGGAAAAAATATGGACAAATAGTCACTTTATTATTTTGTCTCATGTTAAAACATGGTGGTGGTCCTTCTAAATTCAACTCTTGCTTTTCTTGTATAATACAAATATCCGACAAATAGCGCATCGCAGGTTTTTGAAAGTTCCTTAATGACATAAATGATTCATCCATCGTTTGCATATATTCATGAACATGCCTTTTTCTTTGTCGATAGCTAATAATTGGCACCGCTTTTATTCCTAGTGATTGAAAATAATCAACTTTTTTCAGAGCAGTTGCTACGTCTCCGACAATGAGCGTCGTTACTTTCTTATTTTCATACAGATGGAAGGCAAGTAAATCCATAATCGTTGATTTTCCTGCCGAAAGCGTCCCTACCCAATGCTGTGTTCCAGAAAGAAATAATATATCTGTGCGTTTTTTCGATTTTGTGCATTCATTAAAAATAATCGGTTTGATTCTTTTACACCATTGATGTTTATATTCCCCTAAAATTTCCAACTCAAGATTATCAAGTTTTTTCGCCGATTCCAGTAAATCTTCTTTTGTAACGGATAAAACTTCTTTAGGCAAATAATCTGTATCAATCTCCCGTATTTCAGAAGAGTGTATATATTCAGGAATCTTAAACGAAATTTCTTGGTGAATGTCTTTAAATTTAGTAACAACATTATGTTGAGCTATAGATCTATTTGAAGAAACATGAGGAACTATGCCCGTGAGCAATTGCTCGTAATATGATGTACGATCTGGATACTGTGTTAGGTTTTTCCAAATCATTCTTTCTTCATTACGTAAGAGATGAAGAAGAGTTTGTGGAACTTGCAAGCTAAAATACTCCTCACACAAATTCGTGACTATGCTCCTCGCTTTCCATGACGGCAGTAAAATTTTCAAGTTGCTCCAAATTCTCATTTGTCTATCAGAAAAATTTTGAAATAACGATAAATACGTACCCGAATAAAGATAGGAAAGCTGCTCGAATGTCCACATTTCTTCAGGTAATAATTGCATTAAGCCATATGCTGCTGCTTCTACTTTTAGTATTGTCTTAGCTATATCATCCACTTCGTCTTTTGAAACTTCAACTGTCATAAGATGTCCTTTTACTTCTTTAACCAAACTTGCAAAATAATTTTCAAACCGAACCCTCAATTCATTATTCCTCCTCGATCATTCTCGTTATATAGTGGATGATTTCTTTATCAGTCATAATGATGTATCCTTTATCACAAATCACTTTTAATTTTTCTACGTATTTTTCTCCCCGATAGTTCGGCACTATTAAAAATGCCTTAGCATATTCACTTGTTGACGAAAAAGGTTTTATATGTAAGGCAAGTTGTTGCGGCACAGCCCAATCTTTTACGTCAATCACCCAAGTCTCTCCATTTTTCAATTTTATTGAAATGTCATATTCATCTTTGTTTGGATAAAGTTCTACTTCAAACTGTCCGCTATCTTTACCGATTTTACAAAGTTTTTTATACAAATTCATTTCAATAATTCCTGGATCAACGATATATCGTCTTATACCACGCTTTACACGTAATAAATTGCTACCACTTTCAATCGAACGGACTTTTTCCTCCCAATTTCTCGTTAACTTCTTACATTTATCTGTATCACATTTATAATCGCCATTTAAATCTTTGAACAAAGTCCAACTACAACGCGGACAGACGCTGACTGTTTTATCAGATACATAGGTTAATGGAATTGGTTCATAAAATAAATCCCACAATTTACTTTGAACTTCATTGGGCAAATTTTTCATTTGTTTTAATACTTTCCTGTCGATTACACGAACAACAGGATTGTCAATAAGAAATTTTCTCAAATGCCGATATCCTGTATCATCTAAGGGCGTTTTCAATTTAATAAATTCTTTGGTATCTTGCTCCAAAATCGGATTTTGTCCCTCCTGCGCAATAGCAATACAAAATTCTGTTACAGAAAAGTCATATAAAATAGGTTCCATAAAGTCATCTTCTAATGAAAATAATTCAGCAAATTTAGGGTATGGCCAAGCTGTCAGAGGGGTACTTAACCATTCCATTTGTTTATCTAAGGTAAGCGGAAATAAATCGTTTTGCTTTAGACCTTGTTCTAAACCGATCAGATGTAATTTTGCAGAAGCTTTTTTCCACAATGAAGGCAGTTTCTCCAGTTTTTCTTCTTTGTATTGCTGATCAAAATCTTGAATACCTCTTGCTAACAAGGAGATTGTTTTTAAAACATCTTTACCGTAGTTATTTTCTAATCTATACAATGAAATGAACCTCCATTTTATTTTTAAATGTGTAACATCAAATAATTTTTATTAAAATATCGAACTAATCCCTCAATCATCATGTTTATAATTAGTAAAACAAAAAAGGCATCTCGAGATTTCACTATCCTCTGAGATGCCTTAACCATATGCTATTGTTATTATAATGGATAATCTAGTAAAACGAAATAACTAATACACGTATTTAAACCTTTACAAGCAGTACCTAGTAAAGTTTTAACGCCCCCATTTTAAAAACGTCTTCCACAATATATTCTTCTTAATGAAGAAGCGGAAAAATTTCTCTTTCCTTTTCTCATTTTCCGCTTTATGCCGTCTATTACTTTGGGTGCTTCCTCTTTTAAAAAAATTCCTATAATGACAGGTTAAGAATAAGTTAATATAATCTTGAAAATATCGCTTACCTGTTTTTGTCTTCTAATTACAGTTTTCTTGTTGGTGCTCAGCGATAATTCGTTCAGCCTCACGGTCGTAAGAATCGGCTAAATCCCTAAGAGAAGCAGCAAGACGGTGATATCCAGCATTCTCTACTTCCTCGGCTTGATTCCTATATTTCGCTGCAAGCTCTCTTTCCGGTTTTCCAGTCGGATCTATCCAATGGGCTTGTAGGTTCCTTCTCTCAACGACTGTCGAATGGAGTCCCAATTTTCGTAGAGGTGTCTTCGTAGGTCTTTTACGGACATGCCATCTACTCCGTGACTTCCTTTGTTCTGTAAAACTCTTTTAAATGCCGCTATGAGATTTTCCCGTGACAAAATCAGTTCCATCAACATTAGATATCCTCTCCACGTGAACGAATCCTTCTATTTGTGCCATCTTCTGCTCCACCCTCTTGAAGTCCCCCGTGGGATTCACCACTTCCTCCTTCAAGTAAGTCCTATCGGATTGTCTGCTTCAACACAGAAGATGAACGCCTAGCGATTCGTTCTCCTTAATTGTTCAGTCCTTCCTCTTCCATCTCGAGCTTGAAAGAGTACTATGACCTCTGCTGACTTCTGACTGTTCAGCTATCTATCACTAGATAGGTTACCAAGGTTACTTGGCGTGCCAGCCAGACCTCCCCGGGTAAGAGTGTAATCTTTCCTTCCATCCATCTGCTTCATTTACTCTGTATCACCTTCGGCAGAAAGGGCTTTGTTTTGTCATGCAAACTCACCCAGTGATACCTAGCCTCATATGAAGTTCGTGTTCCTCAGACCGGAAGTTTGCCGCTCGCTTCCTTCAGATTCCGCGTCACCACGGACACCCTTGCGTTAAGCTAACTGCTACTTCTGCCTTCGCAGCTCGGGACTTTCACCCTATAGATTACACCCATGCCGGGCGCACACAAAAAAACACTTACAGAGCGTAAGTGTTTAGCTGATTTCCTCAATTCTTTCAATTTCGTTTTCATATATACAAATACTACTGGATTTATCGGGCAACATAATAGATAAACTATCTTGTTCTTCCTCAAAATCTTCTTTGTCATTATAGGTGGCAAAGCCTTTGAATGATTCCGAGTCCTTTGTATAAACAATTACGACCTTACCGTCATACTCCCATAATTTCACGTCAGTCACCCCCTAATCTATTAGAGTTGTGGTACGATATGTGTACCTGATTTCGAATAATGTATTTTAAAACAATTGCTCGGGGTTTCAATACCAGTAGATAATGACACATGAACACCTATATCTCGATCAACTTGGATTATCTCTTTGTTTGTCCAATTTCCCTTATGGTCAAACTCAAGGATTCCCGTACCTGCATACTTGTTTATTAGTTCCTGTGCTTCTTCTGCACTGATGGTTAGATAGCTTGACCCAAACAGTCCTTTTGCTTTCATGGAGATTTTCATACAATTGCTATTTTTTATGCTCGGTAGTCTTTATCTAACACCATGGATCTTTTATATACTTATCTTACCTAATTTTCACAAAAATTCTGTCGAACCCTGTCATAAAATCAAAAAAACAGAAGCTCTTTCAGCTTCTGTCGTAAATGTATAATTAACGGCTAAGTCTCCGAGGCATAAATTGATTCACATCTTTCTCCGGTCCGATGAATTCGATGTTGGTGACGATGGCTTCGAAGTGTTTGCAGGCGAAGTCGATTTTTGCCGATTCGCCCGGGCGCAAATCTCCTTCCCATTCCTGTCCGGTTCTGTAAAAATAAAGCGAAATTCTTTTAACTGAAAAAGCTCTTTCTTTAATTCGACAAACGCATATAACGTAAAATGAGCAGCCACAACAGACAGCTTACTGCCCTTTGTTATGTATTCTTTCAAGACATCTCCCACTAAACCCGTTTATTTATTATAATCCCTTTTGACATGGTCCAGTCTGAACTCCTTTATTAAAATACCTATTCAATGTGCTGAGACAGAAGACCATATCGTTATTTCAGCATAATTAAATTCTACTAAAACAACAACAAAAAATTTTGATGAATTTTGTTGAAAACTTTTGTGAGTATACATATTTCACCAATAAATAAAAAAACTGACTACAATGGTTCTCCTTTCTCCACCTTGTAGTCAGCTTTCTGTAAACGAGTAATTCAAAAACTTAACTTTACCCCCGAGCACACCCAGCACTAGCAACAAGAGAGTTGGTAAAAAAACTCAAGGTTCCGTTCGCCAATGCTCCAGCATAACATCTCGTCTATTACCCGCCGCATCCCGCTCCTTATTTGTTTTTCAAAAAACTCTTTTCCAGCAAACCGGGGGACAAATGAAAAAGCAATGCACTTATTTTCAACGACATCGCAACCTAAAACTGAATTTACAAAATGGTTATATCATTTCTAACTGCAAATCATGCACCATATTTAAATTCCGTTCCTTTAAAGACGGAACCAGTTTCCCACAAACGCTTATATTTACTTTCAATTGTGGGAGAGCTTTAAAATGAATGGAGTGAATTTTTGCTTCATAATCCCCATCGTTCTCCATAAGCTGAAACATAAATTCACTATAAAAGGCTGGAATATATCCTAACTTACGCCCTTGGCTTGTTAATACAATCACTGCTTTCGGATCTTGTTCATTCTCTGGCTCTAGTTGAAACTGTACCTTTTCTCCGATTTTTAGCTGTTTAAGGATTTGTTCCCCTTCATAATATCTCCAGCCAGCAATATAAAAATCAAAGTCAAAGTGATTTCCGTACACATAAATAAGTGCTACAAACTCATATGAATCAGTCGCAAGCCTGCCGCCGGTAGCTCGCAATAAATCCATTTCCGTATAATCACTTGACAAGCCGTGCGTCCGCAAAATTTCTGGGAAATCAGGGCGGCGACGATCAGGCAAACGTCGTTCGAAAGGTCCGAATAGCCTGTCAGAAACGTATATTTTATCGATATCGCGAAACGCTAAATGTGGCTGATATCCGTTTTCTAATGCGTCTAATAATCCCCTTCTTTTTCTGCTTTTTTCATAATAAAATACATATTTGCCTTCGTGATGTACTAAATTCCCAATATGATATCGCTGGCGCGTACGTTCGTTTTGCCAAATAAGCCAAAGAACAAAAGGACGGGTCATTTATTTCCCCTCCGTATACCAATTTATTAGCCACTCTCTTCGATATTGTAATAATTTTAATACCCATTCTTTTTAAACTTTACTCATTGCTTCTTCTGAAATTTCATTTAAAATGACAAGTATTTGCTTTTCATTTATTTGACTTATTCTTTCAACCATTTCTTTTGTTTCTTGTGGATATAATTGATAAATAAAATTTAATAACTCTCTATATTTTGGTTTCTTTTTGTCAGGCAATCCTATTAAAGAGTAGCTTCGATTTGTAAAAGCTGTAAACATTCTTTGATCTTGAAACATTTTTAGGATACGTTCTTCCTGTAATTGATATCCTAGTGATGCTCCATTATCATATATAGGGGCAAGCTGATAACCTGCTCGATAAACAATGATTCCCCAATTGTCGCAGTGTCGATCTTGATTTGCAATTAGCGCATCGAATATGGGTATTTGAATAAAGTCTCTTTCAAGACTAAATTCGGATAATACTTTTATTATATTTGGAAAATCGTAATACTTTAAGCTGTATCTATCAAAATCTTCGGCAATGGTAAAAAATAAATCTCCGCCTTCATAAAATTCCTTATCATCATGGACAAAGTTTTCTGATAAAATACCTCATATACCATTATAGACTGCTAAATCAGCTTTCATTGTTTTTAATTCCATTAGTTGTCCGATTTTCTTGGAAGTACGAAATGGAATCATAATCTGCTGAAATGTGATCGAGGAGATTTTATTATGATTAACATGAAACTGCAATTAAGAGGAAGTTAGAGCAAATACTGTTGCAAAAATATTAATCTTCCATTCCAATGTTGAATCAATTATTTGGGGTCAATTAAATATTTGTTCATCTTATATAAAAGACTTTGTCGAGATATGCCTAGTTTTCGGGCTGCAGAAGCTGCTTGTCCGTTTGATTCTTCTAAGGCCTGCACGATGAATTGCTTTTCTATTTCTTCTAATTTTTCTGGAAGGGGTTTATTCTTTTCACTTTCAATTGGAAAGCTTTCTTGAACAAGATTTTCATACCTGCTGTCTCTTATTTCTCTGGGGAAGTCTTCGATGGATAGCCATTGATCACGACATAGAACTACAGCTCTTTCAATTGCGTTTTCCAATTCTCTTACATTGCCTGGCCAATGGTATTGAGTTAAAGTTTCTATTATTTTTTTGGATATTTGGAAATTTTTATTATACCTTTTCCGCTGTCTATTCAAAAATTCTTCTGCAAGTATCGGTATATCTTCTTTCCTTTCTCGTAAAGGCGGAATATAAATATCTACAACATGCAGCCGATAATACAAGTCTTCACGAAAGCGCCCTTGTTCCACCATTTTCTTCAGATCTCGATTCGTCGCAGATATAATCCTTATATCGACATTTCTGATGGTGCTGCTTCCTAAACGCATAAAGGATTTTTCCTGTGTGACATGGAGAAGTTTAGCCTGCAATGATGGGGAAATTTCACTTATTTCATCTAAAAAAATTGTACCGCCATTTGCGGCTTCGAATTTCCCTGGACGGCTCGAATTGGCGCCGGTGAAAGCTCCTTTTTCATATCCAAACAATTCACTCTCTAGTAATTGCTCCGGGATTGCTGCACAATTTATTGATACAAACGGCCCCTTGCTTCTCTCGCTAAGGTCGTGAATCAGCTTTGCAATCAAACTTTTTCCCGTTCCGCTTTCCCCCTGAATCAGAACTGTCGCATCTGTATTTGCTACCCGCTCCACAAGATGAAAAATTCTTTTCATGGCAAGGCTTGTTCCGATCAATTCTGATTGTTTCTCAATATCAATTAATTTTTCCTTTAAAAGCTGATTTTCTTCCTTCATCTTTAACCATTGTGAAGCTTTTTCAATTACTACGACAATTTCATCCAATCTTACCGGCTTTACAAGGTAATCAAAAGCTCCTTCCTTCATCGCGATGACAGCGCTTGGAATATCCCCGTAAGCAGTCATGATAATATAAACTTTTTGCGGATATAAACGATTAAACTCCTGCAGCAGCTCCAGCCCGTTTATATCAGGAAGCATTAAATCAAGAAATACAATTTCCGCATTCTTTTCATTAAACGTCCTTCTGGCTTCATAACCATTAGGTGCAGTGTAGACACGATATCCTTTTTTTTCTAAAGCGGAACTAATAATTTTTAAAAGCTTCACTTCGTCATCAACCAATAAGATTTTTCTCATTGCCATCACCTATTTGTTCTAATCTGGGAAGTTGGACGTACAAACTAGTACCGCTCCCTTCCACACTTTCCGCCCATATTTTTCCGTTATGCTGGACAATAATTTCGTGAGCTATAGAAAGTCCTAATCCAGTTCCTTCTCTCTTTGTAGAAAAGAAAGGATTAAAAATCCACGGAAGCTTTGACGCTGGAATTCCGACTCCGCTATCTTCTATTTGAACCATGCAATTTTTTTCGAATTTTTCGACTTTAATCAGCAAAGTTCCTCCTTGTTCCATAGCTTGCATACTGTTTATCAAAATATTTAGAAACACTTGTGTTAATCCGTTTTGGTTGGCAAGGACATATACTTTTTTCTCTGCATATTGTTTGATGACCTGAATCCCTTGATCTTTCATTTTTTTTCTTAAGTGAGATAATAACTCATCTATGACAGCAATAACATTTATAGTTTCTTTGTTGTTATCTTCCTCACCTTTCGATAGTTTTAAAAAGTTAACGAGTAATTGATTCATTCTTTGAGATGTCTCTAAAATGTCATTGGTAAGCTCGGCAATGATGCTATTTTCAAATTGCAGCTCTTTGATTTCCATAGATATTGCTTCTGCAGCTGCTTGCACGATACTTAGCGGATTCTTTATTTCATGAGCTATTCCGGCTGTCAGTTGTCCCAGGGAAGCTAATCGTTCACTTTGCCTTAAATATTCTTCTAATTTTTTTATATGACTTACATCTCTAATGACTATGATCGTCCCTACTACTTTATTACCTTCTCCATGATATAAAGAAGAATGGATTTTTACATCGTGTTTCTTTTTATTTTTATCAAAAATGTAGCTTTCTACATCATCAAACTCTTTTCCTTCCTGTAACGTTTTCCATGAAAGAAAAACATCCTTATTTTCCTTAATAGGGAGATCAATAATATTCCTTCCAATCGCTTCTTCCCTGCTAAATAATGTGAGTTCCTCAGCTCCTCTGTTAAATGTAGTAATTTTTCCATTTTTATCAGTTGTAATGATTGCGTAAGGAATTGATTCAAGAATATAAAACATCCTTCGCTCGTTTTCTTTTAACTCTCCAGCCATTTGCCCCATTGTTCTTGATAATTCTTCTATTTCATCATTGGTTTTAATAGGTTCAAAATTCTTCTGTTTATTTTGGTTGTATTCTTTTACTTGTTTCATTAATTGAATAATCGGACGAACCACCCGATTTGTCCAAAAGACCGTTAGTCCAGCGGCAATAAATAATACCGCTGTGAAGCCCTTTAGCAGCAATATTCTGACATCTATTGACGATTGCATTGCCTGCTTAATTGGTTCGCCTACGATAAGCCCGAATCCGATCATCGATAAAGGCCGATACGCTGCAATCATGTGTTGATGAAACAGCGAACCTTCCCATATGCCGAATTTTTCTTTATTTAGATAATCGCGTATGGGGTGTTCTTTTAAAGAAAAACCGATCGTCTCCAGCTCACTATGCCCGATTATTGTGCCGTTTCTGTCAATGATCGCATTGACCCCGAGTTCACCAATCTTCAATTCTTTTAGATATTCAGAAAGCATTTCCAAATTGACGAAAGCTACGACCCCGCCTTTATACATTCCATTTTCATCGATTGAAGGATATGCGATGGCAATAGACTTCCTTCCATCCTCAAGTGTAATCATATCGGAAATGTAGTAGGTTTTGCTCCAGGAAAGGTAATTGTGCAGATCTTCAAAGCTTTTAGCATCTAAAGAAACGGCATCTGGCACCTTAACCACAATCTTGCCTTCTGAATTAAAGGCTTGAATGCTCAAATAAAGAGGTTGCTGAACGACCATTCTTTCCATCTCGGACAAATAAAAGTCTCTATTTTTCTCTGTAACTTTCAAAACGTATGCGGAGGCGACCCGTAAGTCGCTCGTCATACTTTGAATAATATCACTAATACGTTTGCTCAGCGTCCTGGCAATCAATTCATCCCGATACGCAATCTGATCACTAAATGAACCTTCCATGACACGTATCGTGAGCCAATAAAGGAACGACAAAGTAAAGAAAATAACAATTAATGTTATAGATAAATACCGTTTGGTCAATTTTGAACCAAAAACGTTCATCTTTCATTCCACCTAATATATAAAAATTTCGACAGCCCGAAGTTAGAAAAATCCTGACTATAGGATTGTCCCCTAATTTTGGCCGCTTATTTTAGGTGATTCTTGAAAATTCCCTTTCTTGGCTAGAAACGAAATCCTCTTGCCTTATATTCGAACTTCCACGAATGAATGACTTTGTTTTCGCTCTTTTGGATAAAGACGCGGCGGAGGATTAAATATATAAAATAAATCGGTCGTAAAAAACATATACTTCAGCACAGATCGATAAGCCTGTTGCAGTCAAACACATTCCTTCTCCAGTAAACGATGAAACGCTGGGACGTCCTAGACGGAATTCCACGCTCTTACAGACAGCCTCAAAAGAAAGAGAGTTTATTCTTGAATCGTATCTCCCGGTTTTGTCAGAGAACAGCCGGGTGCTGTACGTCTCCAGCATACTGTTTTTTCTCGACTTTTCCATTTTGGCGGTAATAGCAGATCGTGCGATTGATTCCTAAAATCTTTTCCATTCTTGCTCCACATCTCGGCTTCTTCACTCTATTCAATAAGCGAAGGTTCTTCTTCTTGTAAATTACTCCATAATACATTTCTAAACATAAATTCTTGAATTGGTCGTCCTTATCCTTCAATTTTTTACTTCTGCTGAAATGATTTCTTTATCGCTTTTACCCATAAGCGCACGAGATTCGGGCTGAATACATCCCATCAACCCGCTAATGTTTTAATGCTTGTTTCGCTGTTTGCAGCATAAATTTCTTTCCTATATATCAAAAGCCCCCATCATTTGGTCACTTCGATTATGAAAAACAACTTTTTCAAGTGTCCAAATTCATTAGGGGGTGTCGGATTTATCAAGAGTAAAGCATAATGAAAGTTATATTCTTATATTTCAGTAGACAAGCCGTTTATAACAAAACGTTCTTCTCGATTGAATTAATTTTTCTTGGTTAAACCACCAATCATTTTGTGTAGTTTCGAAGTTTGCCACTAAAACCTCTTCTTGATTTGAAGAAGCTCCCACAGGTGAATCTAATCCGTAGATGGGATCTAACGTATACAACCCGCTTCTTCCTAAAAATTTCTTTTCAGTCCCTACAAAGTTTGAAACAATCGTGTATGCTTGGGCGCCAGCAGCGATGGCATCCCAAGTTGAAACGGAGCCTTGCGGATATTTTTTTCTCGATATGCTGCTTTTTAAATCTCTTCCAAATTCTCCTTGCCAGCTTGACGGTATAACTATCATATCAGCTCTCTTAACCGCCAATACCCCTGCAACTTCTGGAAAAACCGCATCGTACCCGATCATGATTCCGATATCACCGATAGCTTCTGAATGAAAGACCTCAATTTTATCTCCGGGGGTCGCCCAAGCTTTTTCGGCATTGTGTAAATGTGTCTTTCTGTATATTCCCATGATTTCGCCTTTCGAACCCGCAAGAATCGCCGAATTGTAGAGATGATCGCCTTGTCTTTCCACAAACCCAAAAACCATATGAATGCCGAATTCCTTTGCGAGTTCCAATAACTTTTGCACCCAAATGCTGTCCAAAGTATCGGATAATGCAAAAATATCGTCTGCTTTTAAGTGATCCACGGTCCCAGTAAGAGAAAGCTCCGGCAGCACAACTAAATCCAATTTGCTTTTTTCTTTACTCTCAAGCGCAACATTAGAAATCATGCGTTTAATCTTGACTAAATTCGCTTCCTTATTTCCCAAAGCTGGTTCGTATTGTACAATCGCAGCCCAAATGTTTCTGGAAACCGCCGTTTTCTTAAAATCCCATGGTGCTTTATATAACATCAAGTCTTTATAAAGTTCGGGTCTTCTTTCTGCAAATCTTTTTTTGACCGGATTATCATACTTTGCAGGGTCAATTTGACAGTAAAGAATCGTTGGGGCATCAACCGCATATTCTTTTGTTTCAATCAAATCAGCCTCTGCGAGCTTTTCCCCTTCCGGCGACCAGACCGCACTGGCCCCGATCATATGATAATCGTTCTCCGCATTTGAGCGGTTGGCGCTGATGATGTATAAACCATTTGCTTCCGCTCTGGCCTGGAGAACCGCAACGGATTGTCCAGTAGAATTCGTCAAGAATGCGAGGATATCAGCACCTTTTAGTGCGGCTAGACGAGCTGATTCAAAATAAATCATATCCATACAGATGTTTATAGAAATATTGCCTATTTCCGTATCAAATACAGGAATTTCTTCATCTCCACCAGCAGCCCAGTGTACCTCAGTTTCCCACAAATGAATTTTTCTATATTTTCCAATATATCCATCTGGTCCAATCAATGCAGCTGAGTTATAAAAAATGTCCGTTTCAGGATCGACTTCAGGCATGCCTATAACAATATACGAAAAGTATTTTTTTGCGATTTTCTCGAAACATCGGGTGGTAAAGCCAGGGATCGTATCAACGAACGGCCGTATCGCTTCCCGGTCTCGGTAAAAATAGCCAGTTGTCGCCATCTCGGGAGTTACAATGAGTTTTGCTCCGTTCCTGGCTGCCTCTGCTACGGCGTCATATAAAGCCTTAATATTTTCGTCTCTTTCGTTCAGCTTTGGATTAAATTGTACGCATGCCACTTTAAACGGTTTTTTAGGTTTTGCCATCTCCTTCCCTCCACTCTTTCTAATCCGCATGCTTCCGCAAGGACATTATGATGCCTGCACATGCTTGGTTCATCCGAGCTGTTCTCCCCTTACAGCTACCAAAAAGTTAGATACCCAACAATTGTTTTGGATTGTGTACAATCATCTGTTCTATTTCAGCTTCAGTAATTCCCGATGATAACATGTCTTCTACAAAGCTGCTTAGTGCTTTGACCGGGGGAATGTTATGCTCCTGCCCATAATCTGTAACCAGTACACACTCTTTTGCCCCCAAGCGTTTTATGTTTTCTGCCATCTCTTCTATTGAGAGATCATGAAAATCACTGCTGCAGGCCAGATAACATTTTTCTAAAATCGCTCCTTTTTTGCTCAGTTCTCTCTGAAAATCAAACGGAATGGGGGCGATTCCTAAATCAACATGCTGGATTAAAATTTTCTCCACTTTGTGCTGCCTTGCGGCTTCAACGAGAGCCATCACTTCTTCCGGATTTAAATGACCAGTTGCCAAAATGATGTTTGCTTCAGCGATTAAAGAAAGGATTTCATGAACTTCAGGAAGAATTTTGCGATTTTCATCCCAGATCTCAAGACCATTTTCAGGTTGAATCAATGGACGATCTGTATTAAAAAGACGAGTCTTCTTTCGGCCAAAGTGACAGCAATGCTCTTTCGCTGAAACGGTTGGCATCCATATAATTTTCGCACCTAAACGAATAGCGACATCGACCGCAGTTGGAGACAAACCGCCAGTAAAATGGTTGCATACCAAACCGCCGTAAACATGCAGGTGCGGTTCTTTTTCCCGTATCAAAGCAGCCCGATCAACCGTCTGAGTTTCATGGGCTTTCAAAACAACTCCGGCCATTTTAGCTCTTTTAACATCTTCAATCAATTCCCAATCCGTTTGTTTTCTTGGAAAAATGCTGGGGTAGCTATGGCAATGCAATTCTATCGCATCTTTTAATAGCGGATGATATGATGTCATGATCCCATCTCCCTTTCTTAGTAGTGCGAATACACCCAGCTGATATTCACTAGGCGTATATTTGGCTTCTTTACTTTAAATTGTTTTCAGATAATGCGGAAAAAGTTCCTATATATTTCCCGAAGAATTCCGCCACCTTTTGCAACAATTTTCTGAAAACCGGATGATCGTGATACATGAAATCATTATGTTTTCCATCGATCAAATAAAATAGTTTCGGCTCTCTTGCATTTTCATATAAGGAAATAGACTCTTCCACCGGATGGAGCAAATTGTCTTTTCCATGGGCCACAAACAGAGCAGCTGGAGAAACATCCGCCACGACTTTTTCCGCGTTCATTTGAATGATCGACTCGGTAAATTGCAATGCAGTCAGTTTGCCAAAATGAGTGAGCGGCGCCAATTCTTTATCAACGTAATCTTTTGTTGCAGGGTCTAAAGGATAATGGATAAATGCGTCTGCCAGTAATGATTGTCCCGTAGTAACCCGATGGATCCTATCTTCTTCAACCGTTTGCAAAATTCTCGCCCAGTCAACATAGGAATGGACCGTCTTAAGCCATCGTTCTCCGTTAAAAAAACCGTTCAAAGCAGCTACCGCTTTTACCCGTTTATCACTGGCCGCAACCCTTACCACGTTTGAAGCACCCATTCCCCAGCCTATTAGACCGATACGTTCAGAATCCACTTCTTCCTGAATCTGCAGGAATGAAATCGCATTTTTTATATCTTCAACTTGTTCGTCCAAGATCACTCTCCCCTTGATCCCTTCGCTGTTGGCGAATCCCCTGTAATCAAATCCTAAACAGACGTAACCAGACTCCGTAAGATTTCTCGCAAAAAGCCGGGGATAAAAAACATTAAGCCCGTTGTAACCTGAATTCGGAATAATTGCAGGTCTTTTTTCTCCCGGTTGGTAATCATCCGGAAGGTATAAAGTACCATCTAATTTATACCCTTCGCTGTAAAAGCTGATTTTCCGTTCTTTCATCGAATTCTCCTCCTAAATCAATTTAAGGGTTATGCAGCTTTATATCAGGTTAAGAAATACGTGATTTGGAAACGGTGACATTGCTTTTTGGCAATGTCTCGCACTGTAACACACTTCTTACTCTGTCCATCTCATTCCATCAATGATTGATTCATTGTGGAAACCGCTTTTTATTCATTTTCCTTGCGTAAAAGATCGGAAAAAAACGTATAAGTACGGTCTGCCATAATCGGTAAATATTCATGACCATATTCATAGTAAAAAACCATTTCTTTTTTTGACTTAATTTTGTTATAAACGGCAAACTGCGTAGACGGAGGACATTTTTGGTCTTCTAGAGCAATCCCCCATAAAACATCAGCACAAATCCGATCAGCTAAATGCTGAATATCAATATAACCCAATTTGTAAAATATTTCTTCTTCCCGTTCATGTGTGGGATCTAAATATCGAAAATAATAATGAATTTCCTCATACCCGGTATTTTTCATATCCAATTCTTGTGCCCGTCTATAGTCTGATAAAAAGGGATAGAGCACAACAGCTTTTTTTATCACCGATGGTTCCAGTGCGGCACACGCTAAAGCTAACGCTCCTCCTTGTGATTCGCCGTATACGCCAATTCGATCACGATCGACATGCTCCATAGAGCTTAAAATTCTTACCGCTTGAACCGTATCTAAAAAAACATTTCGATAATAAAGTTGATGAGGATTTGGATCCTCAATTCCGCGAATAATATGACCCTTTAATGTCGAACCTTTCACTCGCAGATTATCCTCTGACTTTCCTCCTTGGCCGCGGCAATCCATTGCCTGCACTGTAAAACCGGATGCGGCATACGCCAGTTTATTTACCCAGTCCCCACTGTTCGAATGGTATCCGTGAAACCATACTAACCCTGGTGTTTTCTCCTTCTGCACTTTCGGTTTGACTAACTGACAGTGAATCTTCGCCCCGCCAACTCCCGTGAAATATAAATGATAGCAGTTCGCCACAGTCGTTTGAAATGCTGCCGGAATCAGCTCATAATGCAACGATTGGACAGATAATTCCTCCAACGCTTGACTCCAATAGTCAGCAAAATCAACCGGTTTCGGATTTATTCCTGTATATTTCTGTAATTGCGCCAACGGCATATCAAACATTATGAACGTCTCTCCTTCCCAAGTACCGCATCCAAATTACATAGATTTGGCAGGCGGAGCCAGCAGCAACACTGGCCGCCCCAATAATTTCCTACCCTTGTGTCTAATTCGTTTCATCAAACGTCGATTAATGAATGCAGAAATTCGTACCAACACTAATTTCCATAATCTGTTGACGGTTATTTATAAATAAACGAATGAATAAAGGCTTTATTCAGCAAGACAGCCGTTATTGTTAAAATGTGCTGAAAAAATGTTAAACACCCTTTGGAACTGAGTCATAGGCCATCACCTTCTCATCAACTAAGTATTTTCTGATAGCCTGTTCGTTCCATTCGATGCCCAAGCCGGGCCCTTCAGGTGGTACAAGTGTACCGCGCGGAGTAACTTGCAGCGGGCTGTTAATGATTAAATCAAAATTCTTAACATCGGTGCCTATAAATTTTTCCAAAATTGCAACTTCTCTAGTGGCACATCCTAAATGTACATGAACATCCCAATGGTAATGCGGAGCAATGGTTACTCCTTGCGCACTTGCCAAAGCTGCGATCTTAAGCCATTCCGATACACCGCCGCACATGGTTGCATCAGGTTGGATATAATCTAAAGCGCCCTGCCGGATGAGCTCCTGGAATTCCCAGCGTGTAGCTCCAACTTCTCCAGTAGCAAGCGGAATGGACGTTTGTTTTCGCAGGCGTGCATAGGCTTCCACCATATCGATAGGGAGCGGTTCTTCAAAAAACGTAATATCGTATTCTTCTACTCTTTTACATAATTCGATGCATTCATTGACGTCCAGATAAGCTTGGTTTGCGTCAATCATCAGTTTAACGTCTGGACCGATTAAATCCCTGACAAGTTTTACACGTTTGGCTTCTTGGACTGGATCCAACCTGCCAACCTTGATTTTCACGGCACGAAACCCTTGATCCATATACCCTTGTATTTCTTGTTCCAGTTTCGTAAAGACTTCTAAGCCTTCGTAATAGTATCCGCCAGAAGCGTAACACGGCACTTCTTCACGGTAAGCCCCAAGCAATTTATATAATGGCATCCCGGCCAATTTAGCCTGATGATCCCAAAGGGCTATATCGATTGCTGAAAGAGCATGTAAGAGGTTTCCTCTTCGCCCTGCCCGTACCGTTTGCCAGTACATTTTTTCCCATATTTTGTTGATATTGCGCGGATCTTCTCCGAGCAGCATGGGCACCAGCAAATCGTCCATTGCGGCTTTCGCTGCCCGACCGCTTATATCCTGCAGGCAAAATCCAACGCCCTCGATACCTTGATCAGATTGGATTCTCACCAGGATATGTTCACGGTGCGTCAAAGTCTTAATTGAAAATCCGACAGGTCTTTCTAAAGGTATACGAATCCACTGTGTTATCACTTTAGTAATCTTCATTGAGCAATCATCCTTTCTTTTTAAAAAAATTGCAGCCATAGTGTATTGTCCATATGCAAATTTCTTTACGATGTAACCGCATTCGAGTAGAAGCCGCCGATCGTGCAATCGACAATATTAATCAATGCTTCTTTTTTTCGAAAACGGATATTAGCTTTTTGATATCTCCCATTACACTTCCTTGAAAAAATTTTCAAAAGCTCTCTATTGAACTAATCTCGAATCATCATTTAATCAAGTTTTGGGATGTGAGCCATTCTCTGGCAACTTCCGCAACATCTTTATGTTCAACGTCCACCATGTAATTCAATTGAATCAACGTTTCAGAATTTAGACGACTCGACAATTCATTCAACTGATCAGCCAGCTCCTCATTTTTTTCCAAAGATTCTTCTCTAACGACAGGTGCTGCATTGTAAGCTGGGAAATAATGTTTATCATCTTCCAATATGATCAAGTTGAATTCTTTGATACGTCCGTCAGTAGAAGTGCCGATAGACGCATCTACTTGCCCTTCTTTTAATGCGTTAGGCAGCAGTCCGGTCTCCATTTTGATAACATTTTTTGGCTGGAATTTAAATTCATATTTTTTCTCCAATCCTCTTAACCCGTCTTGTCGTGCATAAAATTCGGCATTGGAAGCAAATTTGATCTCCTTATGATTGTTCACATAATCGGCCAGATCAGAGATCGTCTTGATTCCCAGTTCATTCGCTTTCTTTTCGAGCATCATAATCGCATAGGTATTGTTCAATTCGGCCTTGTTCAGCCAAACCAATCCTTTTTTCTGATCGATTTCTTTTACTTTCTCGTAGGCTGCATCGGGATCTGTTTCCACAGGCTGATGGTTATAGATTACTAACGCAGTACCCGTGTATTCCCAATAAAGGTCGATCTGTCCATTTTCTAAAGCTTGTCGAACAACAGTACTCCCCATGTTCGTTGCTTCTTTGACATCATAGCCTTTTTCTTTCAAGTAAATGGAGGTAATTTTCGTAAGAATGTGCTGTTCGGTAAAGTCTTTGCCTCCAACTGTAATCTTACCTTTCGATTGATTGTCGGATGTACGATTCTCATCCGTTGAAGTTTTTGAATTCGAAGTTCCACAAGCAGTCAGCATCAATATGGCAATAAGCAGGAATACGAAGCTCCTCATTCTCTTCACATTGGATTTCATGTTCATCCTCCTCGCTTTCTTATACTGCTTCCTCGTTCCGTTGAAGTCCTTTTGGGATGATAATCTTCTCTAGTTTTCCTAGCAGAAAATCTAATGTAATAGCCAAAAGGGTAACCGGTACAGCTCCCGACAGCATAATTCCAGTGTCATATAACGATATGCCGGTAAAAATTAAATCTCCTAGACCACCTCCTCCAATCAAGAATGCCAGAGCTGCCGAGCCTACGTTGATCACAATGGAAGTTCGTATGCCCGCTAAGATGGCGTATAATGCATTCGGCAGCTCGAGCTTCCATAGGATCTGCCATGAGGTCATTCCCATTCCCTTTCCCGCATCGATGATAGATGGGTTGACGCTTTTAATACCTACAACCGTATTTCGCAAAATCGGCAATAAAGAATAAAGCCAGAGGGAAAACACAGCCGTTGTATACCCGATGCCCAAATAACTCATAATAAGAGCTAGAACGGCTAGGGTGGGGATCGTTTGACCAATGTTCGCAAAATTGATTACGATCCAATCATATTTCTTGAAGCGAGGCCGCGTAATAAAGATTCCAACCGGAACGGCAAACGCCACCGCCAACATTGCAGACAAGCCTACTATTTTTACATGCTGTTGAAGCAAGATGATCAAATCGCCGGGGTTATCTTTGATAAATTGAAATGCTCCCTCAAAATAAGCCCATATAAACAGACAAATGATTAATAGCGTTATAGCTATACGAAAGGACAGCTCTAGTTTTTTTCCTCGCACTAAAATCACCCCTGATTTACGATCGGCTTTAATTTCTTCGTATGGATATCCGTAACGATCTCAAAATCATCTAAACTTAACAGTCCGATCCTGCGATCTTTTTCGTCAACTACCCAAGCATTCCCCGTCGGCGAAGACAAAACAACCGAAAGCGTCGTTCGCAAATCGGTATTCACTTTCACAACAAAATCATGATAATCATTTCTTGTCGTTCTCTTTTGAAAGTGATCAATCTTGCTTATCAAATCTTTGACAGTGAACAAAGTCAACCGTTTTAATTCCCTGTCGCTTCCTACAAAATCCCGCACAAAATCATTCTTTGGATTAGATAAAATTTCATCAGGAGTTCCATGCTGCATTAATTGACCCGATTTAAAAATCGCGATCTTATCCGCCAATCGGATCGCTTCATCAATATCGTGACTGACGAAAAGAATCGTCTTTTTCACATTTTCTTGAATGCGTAAAAACTCATTTTGTAAACGCTCTCTTATGAGCGGATCAAGTGCACCAAAAGGTTCATCCATCAGCATGACGGGCGGATCTGCCGCAAGCGCCCTCGCAACGCCGATACGTTGTTGTTGTCCTCCAGACAATTCCCAAGGAAACCTTTTTCTGTATTCTTCTGGATCAAGTCCAACCATTTCCATGAGCTCATTGTATCTTTTCTTGATCTTCGCCCGATCCCATCCTAATAAATTTGGAACGACCGAAATGTTTTCCTCGATTGTCATATTCGGAAACAATCCGACTTGCTGAATTACATAACCAATGGAGCGCCTTAATTCAATCGGATTGAGCTTACTTATATCTTTTCCGTCAATGAATATCGAACCATTTGAAATCGGAATCAAACGATTGACCATCCGTAACAGCGTTGTTTTTCCGCATCCAGAAGGTCCAAGAAACACGCATATTTGCCCTTTTTCGATATGAAGACTGACGTTGTCTACTGCTTTTACTTGTTTGTTTCCACTTTCGTAAATCTTTGACACGTTTTTAAACTCTATCATTTTTTCACCTCTTTTTCTTAAACTTCTTTTAATCTCGTCACTTTTGGCACCTTTTGAGAAAGCTTTTTCTGAATTCTTCCTAAAACAAAATCTATTGTAATGGCTAATATGGATACCCCGATTGCACCAGCTTGAACCATCGTTTTATAGCTTGTGGAAATCCCTCTTGCGATATATTCACCAAAACCACCTGCTCCGATATAAGCTGCTATTGTTGCTATTCCAATAATAAGAACGACAGCCATTCGCACACCAGCCATAATTACCGGAAGAGCTATAGGAATTTCTACTTTGTACAAACGTTCCCATGTAGTCATTCCCATTCCAATTGCAGCATCACGAACATTTGGATCAACATTTTTTATTGCTACATAAGTGTTTCGAATAATTGGTAATTGTGAATAAAGAAATAATGCAATAAATGCTGGTACAAACCCGATTCCTTGATTGATGATTGACAAAATCGGAATCATAATTCCGAACAAGGCTATGCTCGGAATGGTCATAATGATCCCGGCCACGGTTAATACGAGATTCGCTAAGGTTTCTTTCTGGCTAATATAAATCCCGAATGGAACTCCGGTTATAATGGCGACACCTACTGACAGCCCAACCAATTCAATGTGTTCCCAAGTCATACGAAGAATATCATGCCAATTTAAAAAAATGAAATCCAACAATTCCAAATAACAGCCCCCCTTTATCAATTCAATTTAAAATTATTGAATATTGCGAAATAAATGAATATTTACAATTCATCTATTTAACTATAATGCAAAATGCATGCCAACTTATTAGCAAGTAAATTTCATGGTTTTTATGAGAAAGCAGTAAAAAAATTAGACACATCTGTAAAAAAAATTTTACAAAATTCCAGAGGACATTTTTTTGATTGGTTTTTATATGACAAGATCTATTGGCATAGGAGTTGCAAGAAAAAATACAACCAAAGATGACTACCGTAGAGGGGGATTAGTTGATTTGATATCGATGATTTTTCTTATATTAACGATTATTGGTTTTAACATTTTATATATGGCTTCAGTTACCCTTCGCACGATTCTAGTGATTAAGGGATACAGTCTCATCGCTTCTTTTTTATCTATGTTTGAAGTATTTGTATATTTAATGGGATTAACTATCGTCTTAGATAATCTGGATAATCCAATCAACGTGTTTGCTTATTGCATGGGATGGGGAATTGGAGTTTATTTTGGAAGTAGAATTGAAGAGTACATGGCTCTTGGATATGTGACGGTTCAAATAGTCGTTGATTCTTTAGAGCATGAACTGCCTTCATACCTGCGAAACCATGGCTATGGGGTTACATCTTGGTATGGAGATGGGAAAAACGGCAAGCGACTTATCTTACAAGTGTTAACAAAACGGAATAATGAAAAAAATTTATTGTATTTGATTAATGAACTCTCTCCTCAATCATTTGTAATTTCATACGAACCGAAATACTTTAAAGGAGGGTTTTGGGTCAATAGATTGAAAGGGAATTTCGTGAGGAGCAATAAAAACTAGGGAGTACTCGCTCTCTTCTTTTTTTAAGTTAACTAGATTAGCCAATTAAGATTAAGTGTTTTTAGGTCACTCAATGTACTTTCCAGTATAGAAGAGACCAAACCGTTTATCCAAAAACCTATGTGCAGCGTTGTGTAGTTCCCAAATTTCGCAACAAAATTTGAAAAAAAGAAGTCGAATCGGCAAAGGTCTTCAAACTGATTTATCTCGCACAAGGAGTGAGCAAAACAAATGTTTATTCAACAAAGGCATTGCTCACGCATTGATGTCCGGATCTACAATACGTTCCTCCGACCATAAAAATAGATTAAGCACGACCGTATTGATATTGGCCGTGCTTTTTTGTTTAATATTTTTGTCAGTTAAAAATAAAAAACACGCTGGAACTATGCATTTTCGAAACAAAGTGCCTTATTTAAGTTCCTTAGTTAAGATAAAAACTTTTCCCAACAACCATATTTAAAAAATCATTCGACGGTTTCAATTCATCTTAGTTAAGATAAAAACAACAACCGTCTGTCGTAAAAAGACTGCTTTCAAAACGTTTCAATTCCTCATAGTTAAGATAAAAACGTTGTTGTTCCGCGCCAGCAGTACAAAGAATACATGTTTCAATTCCTCATAGTTAAGATAAAAACGGAAAACAGCAACCAATTTGATTCGAGTGGATCACGTTTCAATTCCTCATAGTTAAGATAAAAACACGTATATCACGCTTACAAAAGCGAAAGTCATCAAACCGGTTTCAATTCCTCATAGTTAAGATAAAAACATGACGTAGGTTTCTATTTTGAAATGCCGGCATTTGTTGGTTTCAATTCCTCATAGTTAAGATAAAAACCGTTCGGTTATGATACTGCTACCCTTATATCAATGATGTTTCAATTCCTCATAGTTAAGATAAAAACCCCAAAAATTGTTGGTAGATAAACATTTCGTTTTAAATGGTTGATTGGTTATTTTCATTTTAACGAAGGAGTTATATTTTATCAATCCTTTAATTTGTGCGGGCTCAATGGAGATTTGAAAGAGTCGTCGATCCCCTAGGTTTTTTGCACGATCGGAGGTCGACGACAAATTTCATTATTTTTAAAACATAACGTTTGTTTGCAGATCGACAATTCAATTTTGTTTGAATCCGTGTTTTTTCCAGAACGCTTTTTACTGCTGCTTCTGTATCATAGACAATATTCCACCAGCTTTTTCTCGATCTCTTCTTTCTTTGGAACATTTTGATCTATTGATTTTGTAATATGGTAATTGCCTTTGAATCTCAAATTGATTATACACCAGATGTAAATTTATAGAAGAATTGATCGTTAAATCCAAAAATTATATGAACAATATATTTCTCAAGCATTTTTGGGTCAACTCGTCCGCTCCGGCGCATACATAGCCGGCAGCGTTAACTTCTTTACGGTTTAAACATAATCTTTTTCACCAAGTTCAGCTTTGCAACGTTTATTATCAACAAAAAAGCGTCTAGATGTTCGACGTTTCCTGCCCAGATTTCGTACTTTTTAACTTCGCATTGACAACAAAACCTTTATATTCTTTGGTTGGCATTGTGATGGTGTTGACCGAAAAACGAACCATCTGGTTGTTACCATTTCCGGCCAAACCGCTTGTTCCTCTAGCTGATTCAAGTACGCTTATGCAGCTGTCAAGAAAGGAAACACTTTATACTTTTCCAACCAGCTATCGCCCCGGATTTATGTCTGCCATTATTTCTCCGTTGTCTTTTCAAGAGCATATTTGATTGCAGCGACGGATCCGATCCCATACAAGGCATATTTTAATCCGTTTACTAAAACCTCAAACGAGAAAGCGCTGGCTTCAAAAATAGAGAAAGCAACGCCAAGTACAACTGCGACAATCGGAATGTAGCGATTCGAAAGATTGGTTGCTTGACGGATTGCGTACAGCAAAACGGCTAAAGCCACATATGCAGTGAACTCAATTGATAGAATAGCTTCCATTTGAACATCTCCTTTCTAATTGTCATTGCTCCAACATTAGTGTATTCAAGACCTAGGGCAAGAGAAACAGCAGAAGCATAGCAATTCAACAAATGAGTTACTTGTCTACCGCACGGTTTTTTCCGTCACTGAACACTTACTTCAATGCAGCAAAAATAATAGCTACGACTCCTCCGATCACTGACACAATAATTGCGCTTGTGATCGTTAGCCGTAGCCATTTTGTATCGTCCTTAATAGCTCGAATGTCATTAAATTTTTGTAGTCGCCTAGTGGTCAAGAAGGCAGAGTTTTACGTCCGGCTTCTTTTCGTCCAATAATGATCGCCAAAACAATTGACATAGAACCGTAATTAAATTACATTCTTATCCTTTGAATTTCAAATGTCGATATTTAAAACTCAATCATTTGCTCGATTCTCATTAAAAATTTTCAAAAGAAAAAATGAACTTACTAATAAAACAGGTACTCCTATCAAGATGTATAAAAAATTTTTCGGCATAATCATATCGTATACATACAAAAAAAGAGTTGTCCAAACAAACAGGACTATATATTTTAATATTTTTCAACTCTTCATTCATTTATCCATCGCTGCTTAACATAAAATCTCTATGAAACTGTCATTTACTGCTAATTTACATTGTATTAAAATCGATGGATAAACATGAAAAAGGTCGTGTAGTATGAATGAAAGCATTTTTATTTAGAAATCTCACAACATATTGGTTGGTATCAGTACTGATAACGATCTGTCTAATCCCTAGATTCAGGATGGAAACTCCTGATGAAAAATTTCCTATATTTTTATCTGCTGGCTTCTATGTATCTTTCATTGTTTTGTTGTATGGGGTATCCGCATCAATCCTCTCTGAAATTTTAAGTAAAAGTATTATGAAAAAAGAAAATCGACTATTAGTCAAAGCAATTGTATACTGTCTTTCTATATCTATATTTGCATTACAGTCTCCTCCTGAATTACTGATTTATGCAGTTATTCGTGCAGTGTTCTATTATTCTGTGGACGAATTTATTCGAAAAATATAATAGCAATAAACAATAGTCCAAGGATTTTTCTTTTGAACCTAAATAAAAATGCTCTATCAAATACAACTTCTAAATTTTATGTCGTTGGAAGAATTTTTAATGAATGTTCCGTTCTTCTAATTTCGCATATTCACCTGCTTTTTACATTTAGATGAACAAAAAACACATAGTTTTGACGGCATCTCCTTTTTTATACGATTCAGCGAGCGATTAGTCTCACGCTTTTAGAAGTCCTTACGCAATTTCCTGCTGGGTTAGGTTTGATGATCAAAAAAAAATAAATGTGTGATTCTTTAAGGCTTGTAATTGCGATTGAAGAATATATTCATTTTTTACCATTACAGTCGTTTCCAAGAAAAAATAACGGCCTTTCCCCGGTTGAGTATCGAGAAAAGGCCGCAGCTTCATATACTCTTTTTTTAATATCTGCTTGACAGAGTTATGTGCAAGTAACTATTACAGCATTGTTGTTCGATCTCAGTCGGAAATGCCCACTTGACAGGTTTTTGTGAACGCGCCTGACATTTTTTATATCTTACACTAATAAATCCAGCAACGCAATCAGCGCAAAAGCGACGACAGAAATAATTGTCTCCATTGCGGTCCATGTCATCAACGTTTCTTTGACGGTCATGCCGAAATACTCTTTGATCATCCAGAAGCCGGAGTCGTTGACGTGCGATAAAATGAGTGATCCCGCTCCTGTCGCTAATACAAGCAATTCAGCGTTCGTGCCAGGAATGCTGGCGGCAATTGGGGCAACAATGCCTGCCGCTGTCATCATCGATACCGTCGCAGAACCTGTCGCAATCCGAATGAGCGCGGCAATTCCCCAACCTAACAGCAGCGGAGACATTTGCGAATGTGTAGCCCAGTCTGCGATTTGGTCGCCAATGCCAGAATCAAGCAACACCTTATTGAACGCCCCGCCAGCGCCGATGACAAGCAAAATATTGGCGACAGGACCAAGGCAGTCATTGGCAAATTTTAATACTTTATCGCGATTGAATCCTCGAGCGTAGCCAAGGCTAAAGAACGAATAAATCGTCGCGATCAAAAGCGCGATGATTGGATCCCCGATAAAGCGCAGCACTTTCGATGCTTCCGACGCTTGATCCAGCGTAACATTAGCTATGGAAGCAACCAGCATTAAAATAACCGGAAGCAGAATCGTAAATAACGTGTTGCCAAAGCCAGGGAGGTCTTTCTTTTCTTTATGCTGTACAAGCTGCTCGGCGATTTCACTAGGCACTTGTTTATACATGCGCGACCCGATCCATTTTCCAAACAACGGGCCGGCGATAATGGCTGTCGGCAGCCCGACAATAAGCGAATAAAGAATTGTTGTCCCGACATCGGCTTTAAAAATGCCGACGGCAGCCATCGCAGCCGGATGCGGCGGAACAAGTCCATGCACGACAGATAATCCGGCAACTAGCGGAATACCAATTGTCACAAGTGAAATTCCTGTTTCCATTGCAATGGTAAACACAAGCGGAATTAATAGCACGAATCCTACTTGGAAAAATACTGGGATCCCCACTAAAAATGCGACGACCATCATTGCCCAATGGACGCGTTTTTGGCCAAAACGGTCAATCAATGTTTTCGCAATGCGTTCAGCGCCTCCGGACTCCGCCATCATTTTTCCAAGCATCGTTCCAAGCGCCAATACGATCGCCAAAAAGCCAAGCGTATTGCCAAGACCTGCTTTAATCGAATCAATAATTCCCGTCGTTTCCGGCGACGGTGCGATCAGCGGCATCCCCATTGCCAGCCCTACTCCAACGGATGTCAAAATCAAAGCGACAAACGGATGCATTTTCGCAACCGTGATGAGCAGCAATAACACAACAATCGCAGCAATAACAATCGCGATTCCCATTTCCATTCCTCCTCTTTTCTGTTTGATGCAAACTAAACCGATTTAGTAGCTATCCATTTCTACGCTGGAAAGAAGCAATCACATCAAACTCATCCTTTAAGCGATCATATAATCGTGTATATATATCAAATAGTTCGGAATAAATAAGCGTATTTTCTTCATTTGGCACATGGCGTGATAAAATATGAATCCACGTTTTCACCGTATCAAGCGATGGAATATCGCCAAGCGCATACAATGCCAATGCTGCAGCGCCTAGCGCAGACGCCTCGTGCGTTTCCGGTACTAACAGCTCTTTTCCCATCATATCGGCAAGCATTTGCCGCCAAAACGGAGATTTCGCAAAACCGCCAGATACGCGGATTTCCGACAGCGGCCCTGTGACATCGCGAATCGCCAGAGCGACAGAAAAGACGCTCATACATACCCCTTCCATCACCGAGCGAATAAAATGCTCCCGCTTATGACGGAGGCTGATGCCGAAAAAAGTCCCTCTTGCGTTCGCATTCCAGTACGGTGCACGTTCGCCAGACAAAAACGGAAGAAACAGCAATCCTTCTGAACCTGCTGGAACTCTTTCAGCGTACTTTGTCAGCAGTTCATATGGATCAATGCCGAGCCTTTTCGCCACTTCACGCTCTGGGCTGCCAAATTCGTCACGCAACCAACGCAGCAAAATACCGCCATTGTTCGTCGGCCCGCCAACGACCCAATGATTTGGTGTAAGCGCATAACAAAACGTCCGCCCTTTTTCATCTGTTTTTTGAATTGGGGAAATCGTCCGCACCGCGCCGCTTGTTCCAATCGTAATCGCCGCCTCCCCGGGCAAAATCGCTCCGACGCCGACATTAGCGAGCACCCCGTCACTAGCTCCGACAACGACAGGGACGTTCGGATCCAAGCCCATTTGCTCAGCCCATTCTTTCCTCATCCCCCGCAATATGTGCGTCGTTGGCACCAAGCTCGATAACTGCGCTCTTGTCATTCCGAGAAGTTTAAGAACATCCTCATCCCAATCAAGCGTATCTAAGCGGAACAGACCCGTTGCTGAAGCGATCGAATAGTCGACAACATATTGGCCATATAATTGATACAGCACATATTCTTTCATCGATACAAATTTGTGCGTCTGACGGAATAAATCAGGCTGTTCCTCTTTCAGCCAAAGCAATTTCGGAAGCGGGGACATCGGATGAATCGGGGTTCCAGTCCGTTTGTAAATGCTTATGCCGCTTAATTCATCCAAAAGCCGCTCCGCTTGTTCGACACTGCGGTTATCGGCCCAAATAATGCAGCGGGTAAGCGGGCGTCCTGATACATCAAGCGCCATTAATGAATGCATCGCCGCGCTGAATCCGATCGCCTTCACTTGGCTAGAAGGAATTTTTAACTTAGAAATAACAGCGTTTACAGTTTTCACAACAGCTGCGAAAATCTCCTCCGGATCCTGCTCCGCCCAGCCTGGATGCTGCTGTATTATTGGATAATCAATTGCGTGGGAGGCTAGTGTCCGCCCCTGTTCGCCAAACGCCACCGCTTTTGTGCTCGTCGTTCCGATATCGACACCAATTACAACTGGTTGTTTTGCTTCCATGTCTGCTCCCTCTTTCTATGATGTTTTTTCCTTTACCGATCCTCGTTCGATAAACGTAGGCGAAAAACGAAAAACTTGCGGTTGATGCTCGCTTTTTTTGGCGATTTGCAAAAAAAGCCGTTCTGCCGCTTTTTTCCCCATGGCAAACGTCGGCTGCGAGATCGTCGTCAACGTCGGCGTATAAACATGGGCAAACGGCACATCGTCAATGCTGATGATTGCCAATTCGTCAGGAGTATTAATATGATTTCCTTTAATAAAATACAAAACTTCCATCAATGTTAAATCATTGATCGCAAACAATGCTTCCGGCAAGCGGCCGGATTCATACAACCTTGTCAATTCTTTTTGAATACGCGGGATCTCCGTTGTGATAAAATAATCGTCAACAACTGGAAGTCCCTTTTTTACTAACGCTTGCCGAAATCCTTCAATGCGCTCCATCCTCGGAACGATATGGGAAACAAGCGGCGGAGTGACAATTCCGATGTGTTCGTAACCACGCTCAGCAAAATATTCGACCGCCAATTCAGCAGCCTTTTGATTATCAAGCAGAACTGCGTCCGCTTTGACCTCCGGAACCATCCGATCGACAAACACAAGCGGAAACCGTTCTTCAAGTAATTTTTGATATATATCAGCGTTTTTTCCTGTTGGAAAAATAATCAAACCATCGACTTGTTTTGCCCGCAGCATCTCAATATATTTCTTTTCTTTCTCCGGATCATCATCGGAATTAGAGACGATAACATGGAAACCCCGCTCTTGGCACTCTTCCTCAATCGCATGCAGCACTTGCGTCGTAAGCATATGCATAATGTTGAAGACGACCACTCCGATTGTCATCGTTGTTTTCTGTTTTAAGCTGCGGGCGATAATATTCGGTTGATATCCCAATTCCTTAATCGCCATGGCAATTCGTTTTCTCGTTTCCTCGCTCATATATTCATAACGTTTATTTAAATATTGCGACACCGTGCTTTTCGAGACATCCGCCAACTTTGCGACGTCAGCCATCGTAACTTTCTTCAAAGGGATCCCTCTTTCATTACTAAATCGATTTAGTATTTATAAGCGTTTTCATAAACCGGTTTAGTAAAATTATAAAACAAAATGAAATCGTTTTACAATTATTTTGTTAAAATTTTTTCTTTAAAAATCAACATATCTGGCTGCCAAACGTTGTAAATAAATTGATATTTTTGTGAACCAGTTAAATGCGGACAAATCCAATTTTAAAAAAACTGCCCGTTTATATGGATAGATTCATTAATCGCCGATAAGAAAAAATCTTCGCAAAACATTGACGGAATTACCGGCTGTGCGCAACAGCGATCATAAAAATGTAATTTTCGACATCTATGACCCGGCAAAAAAATCTGCGATACTAGTTGACCCTTAACGATGAGCCGAAAACAACATGAGTACCAGTAAAAATCCATCCCCTCCCCCGTTTCAAATCCAGAAACCGGATAGTGAGAAATGGCTGGATAGCAAAAGATTGTAATTGCTGGACAAAAACAAATCGCGTTCAACAAAGCTGAACATTTCTGACCATTGAAAGTCGTGTAACTTAACATTCTCTTGACCATTCTTGTCAAACCGTGATACGCTCGTCTTACAAATTATTTTAAAAATTCTAAAAATAATGTTACAAAGGGGTGAATATGATGCACATGGCGGATGCCTTGATTTCACCAGCTGTTGGTGGAACCATGCTGGCAACTACTGCTGGAGTTGCAGCTTATTCAATCAAAAAACTCCAGAATGAGCTGGATGAAAAGAAAATTCCTTTAATGGGAGTGATGGGAGCATTTGTTTTTGCAGCACAAATGATTAATTTTTCAATACCAGGCACTGGTTCAAGCGGACACCTCGGAGGAGGAATGCTGCTGGCAATATTATTAGGTCCTTATGCGGGATTTTTAACAATGGCTTCGATTTTGTTGATACAGGCATTGTTCTTTGGTGACGGCGGATTGCTTGCTTTTGGCTGCAACGTATTTAACCTTGGTTTTTATACGTGCTTTATAGCATATCCATTCATATATAAATGGTTTACACGTAAAGGGATTACTTCCAATAGGATTTTTGCTGGTTCGATGGCTTCAGCACTGGTTGCTCTCCAATTGGGTGCTTTTAGCGTTGTCCTTGAGACTCTTTTATCAGGAAAAACTGAATTGCCCTTTGAGAAATTCGTATTGTTAATGCAGCCGATACACCTTGCGATCGGAATAGTTGAAGGGCTGGTAACCGCAGCAATCATTACCTTCGTATGGAGAGCTAGACCTGATATTTTGGAAAAAGCAGCAAACGGGAAAGCCTTTGGCAATATTTCTATGAAGAAAGTATTGACAGCCCTTTCAATCGCTGTAGTTGTGGTTGGCGGTTTGTTTTCTTGGTTTGCATCCGCTAATCCTGACGGACTGGAATGGTCTATCGAAAAAACAGCAGGTACGGCAGAATTGGAAGCTCCTGACGGCATTCATGAAACACTCTCTGAAATTCAAAGCAAAACAGCATTATTGCCTGATTATGATTTTAAAGCAAGTGAAAATGAAAAAACAGCTGGACAAGCTGAAAATGCGTGGCCTGCTGTTAATGCTGGGACAAGCGTTTCGGGTATAGTAGGAGGAGCATTGACTCTTGCATTAGCCGTATTTACAGGGTGGGTCATAATGTTGATTAAAAGGAAAAAAATAAAAACGACTGCTTGATCATTTTTATGGTGGGGCCCTCCCTTTAGTTTATTAAAATATATAATAGGAATGGATGTAAATGTCGAACATGATAAATTCGCTGTCTAATATGAGGCTTCTGGATGATCTGGCGCGAAAAGAGACCTTTATACACAGAATTCATCCACTAATAAAGCTGTTAACCACAGTCGTCTATTTGACTGTGGTTGTATCATTTGAAAGGTATGAAATAATTGGTCTTTTGCCTTTTATTTTTTATCCTATACTAATTTTTGCTTTTGCAGAGCTACCAGTTGCGCCAATTTTAAAAATGATATTGCTTATTGAACCTTTCATTATCGGAATCGGAATATTAAATCCATTGTTTGATCATTCTAAAGTGCTGTTTGGTGGAATTGCCATTTCAAAAGGTTGGGTTACTTTTTTATCTATTTTAATAAAATGCAGTTTAACAGTGACAGCCAGCATTTTACTCATTGCAACCACAGGGATGGATCGGTTTGCCGCAGCTTTGCGGATGGTCAAAATCCCTAAGATTTTTGTCTTACAGCTTCTATTAACATATCGATATATATCGGTGCTGATCGAAGAGATTTCCAGGATGATAAGGGCGTATTCACTTAGGGCGCCAGGACAAAAGGGATTAAAGTGGAGCGCTTGGGGTTCTTTTGCCGGACAAATATTGCTCAGGACTTTTGAAAGAGCAGAGCGGGTATATCAAGCAATGAATTTAAGAGGCTTTACAGGAGAGTATTATACAGGAGATATTGCAAAACTTAGCTTTAAAGATCTTGCCTATTTTGCCGCATGGAGTCTATTTTTTATTATTGCAAGAATTTACAACATACCTGTATTGATAGGGTCATTGTTTACAGGAGTGATTTGATAGGATGAGTCATCATAAAATTGAAGTGAGGAATCTGCATTTTTCGTATCCGGATGGACATGAAGCAATTAAAAATATGTCTTTTTCCATTTATCATGGTGAATCAGTCGGAATCATTGGTGCAAATGGTGCTGGGAAGTCTACGCTGCTAATGCTGTTGATGGGAGTTTATTTTCCGGATGGCGGAGAAGTGCTGGTAGGAGATGTGCGTGTAACCAAAAAGACATTACCGATGATTCGCCAAAGATTGGGAATGGTTTTTCAGGACCCTGACGACCAATTGTTCATGACTACTGTTTATGAAGACGTTGCCTTTGGACCACGAAATTATAAGCTGGAAGAGGAAGACGTGGAGAGACGGGTGATGCAGGCGCTGGAGAAGGTTGGAATACCTCATTTGAAAGACAGGGCCCCCTATAAACTATCAGGAGGAGAAAAGCGCTCTGCCGCAATTGCATCCGTTTTATCCATGCAACCTGATGTATTGATCATGGATGAGCCAACTTCTGGCCTGGATCCAAAATCAAGACGGAGAGTAATTGATTTGTTAAAAAGCTTTAAACATACAAAAATAATTACCAGCCACGATTTGGACATGGTACTTGAAACCTGTAAAAGGATTATTGTGATAAAAAAAGGAGAAATAGCTGCAGATGGAACCGCAGTGGACATTTTATCCAATGAAGATCTGCTGAATAGCTGTGGCTTGGAATTACCTCTTTCACTTCAAAATTGTCCTGTCTGTGGAGCTTCAAAAGGCAAATTCGGATATATTCATGAGAAAATTGTAGTCGACAAAGAAGCCAAAAAAGAATTGCGATTGACCAGAGAATGAGTTTGCTTTTGAAATTTGAAGAAGCTCAAATAAATTCAACTATTTCGAAGCAGTTGACCTTATGAAATAAGCACTGCCTAATCTGACGAGAACCATAAAATATTCTCTCGTTTATTTTGATGTTCCATGCCCCCCCGCTCCGACATCACTTTCACAAAAAACATCGGCTGGCTCATTGATGTTCCGAACTTAACTTATATCCGTTTCCCCGATTATAAAAATGATGAAGCACGACCGCATAGGCCGTGCTTTTTTGGTTAAAATTTTTCTTCATAGTTAAGATAAAAACTCTTTTCACAAGTAGAGGAAGTGTATACAAGAGGATAGTTTCAATTCCTCATAGTTAAGATAAAAACAAACGTGGAAAGTTGATGACTTGGAAATGTCTCTTTGTTTCAATTCCTCATAGTTAAGATAAAAACTCAGTACACCAGAAGAATTATTCGGGGTTCTTTCTCGTTTCAATTCCTCATAGTTAAGATAAAAACAATATTAATGACATTCTTAATCCAGTTTCAAATATGTTTCAATTCCTCATAGTTAAGATAAAAACCGTAAATGCGCCGAATATCTTGTTGGACACCGTAAGGCGTTTCAATTCCTCATAGTTAAGATAAAAACATGAGAAGGTTCAAGCAAATCCCATAGTTTTTCCTATGTTTCAATTCCTCATAGTTAAGATAAAAACTTCTATCAATCCTTCTTTAAAATTTTTGAATTCTTTCAGTTTCAATTCCTCATAGTTAAGATAAAAACCCAAAAAAATGTTGTTAGATCAGCATTCCGATTTAAATGGTTGATTGGTTAATTTCATTTTAGCCAATGAGTAAAAATTTATCAATCCTTTGATTTGCGTGGGCTCATTGGAGATTAGAAAGAGTCGTCGATCCCCCAGGATTTTTGCATGATTGGGGGTCGACGACAATTTTCATTTAAAACAGGCTTTCCACGTTTGCAGGCCAACAATCAAATCCGTGTTTTATCTGAAATATTTTACCTGATCCAATCTGTTTTAATAAAGCAAACAGCCGAATTAGACGGTTCGCACCGTTTGTTACATTTATAGAGAATAAGATTTTCGGAGATAGACCATCATCGTCACGGTCTCTGAACTAAACAGTATTGAAATCAATACGCTTAAGCGGCATCATCCGGTAGTGTCCATATTCCACGGATAAAACACTATGTTCTGGGTTTATCCTTCTTTCTCATTTGCGGTGAGAGTGAGACCATCTTCAACACATAAAACGCTGTGTTTTTGAGCAAGGATACGGCCTACCGATGAATAGCGAATAAGTAATCACTCCACTCCACCAAGATGCAATACAAACATAATCATAGCGACAATCGCCGCGCCGGCGAAAGAAGAAGGCGTCTGAAAACCATAAAAAACAGCAACGATGGGAACCGCAAATACCTGCAAGCAAAATATCGGTAAAATGACATGAAGCAAAATCAGAATAAAAAACATCTAAGTAGTCTTCCTCCTTATCGTTTTAACTTGTAAATTCTCTCTGGCCTTCCAACAGAGCCGTACAAAATGTCAGCTGTCACTTGAGAAATGGAAACAAGATATTCTAAATATCTTCTTGATGTCGTTCGGCTCGCGCCAATAAGTTTTCCTACTTCTTCCGCTGTAATGCCGTCTCGATATTGCTTCACTACCGCCAGCACTTTCTCCAATGTCAATCGGTGAATTCCTTTTGGCAGTTCCCCATCTGCGTCTCCAAAGGTACGTTCCCGTCGAATTAATTGATCGATTTCCTCCTGTCCAATCAATTCTTTTTCCTTCATCAGTTCATGCATTTTATAAAAATATTCTTTGTATTTCACCAATGTTTCGGTAAAACGGTCGAGCATAATCGGCTTGATAATATAGTCAAACACTCCGCCATGCATCGCTTGCTTTAATGTATCAATTTCTCTGGCAGCTGTAATCATAATAATATCGATATTCGCAAAATGCTCGCGAATCCATTTTAAAAATTGAATCCCATTCATATCAGGAAAATAAATGTCCAGCAGCACTAAATCGGGTTGCAGCACTTCTATCAGTTCTTTCCCTTCCTGTTCATTTGTGGCAATCCCGACCACTTTATATCCTTCTACTTTTTCAACAAAGCGGCGGTTAATTTCGGCAATACGTTTATCATCTTCGACAATGAGCACTTGAATAGTGTATTCCATCATAATTCCTCCCGTTGCTTCGGAATGATAACGGTAAAAACGGTTCCTTTTTCTCGCTCTGATTGATAAGTAATGTGCCCTCCAAGCACCTTTAACGAATTTTTTACTAAATCCAGACCGTATCCTCTCTGTGCTTTCCCCTTGGTGGAAAATCCCCGTTCAAATATTTGTTCAGCAATCTCTTCCTGAATACCCGTTCCGTTATCTTCCACTTCAATGATTAGATCGTCGCCAAGATCGGTTAAAAAGACGTTGACCCGCTTTTGGTCACGCCCATTATGCAATGCCGCCTCCATGGCATTATCAATAATATTGCCGATAATCGTAACAAGATGATCGCGGTCCAATTGTTTCGGAATATCTTTAAAGCTGCTTTGCCGATCAATATCAAATTGAATTTTCAGCTCATTAGCTCGGTTAAATTTTCCGATTAACAGCCCTCCAACAATCGGGTCAGGTACTTCTTTCATCACAAAACGAACGATATCCTGCTGCATGTTTGTTTCTTTTGTAATAAGTTCCAACGCTTCTTCATAAGATTCCAGCTGAATCAATCCAGAAATAAGATATAATTTATTGGAAAATTCATGTGTCTGCGCCCGCAGTGCATCGGCATAGCTTTTTAGCTGGGAAAGCTCTTTTGTCAATCGGTACAGTTCCGACTTATTGCGAAATGTCGATACCGCCCCAATGACGTTTTCTTTTTTATCAACAATCGGAATGCGATTAGTAATGATCGTTTCTTCACCTAATATCATTTCGTCATCATATTCTGCTTCACCTGTTCGAATTACTTCTAACAGCCTAGAATGAGGAATAATATGTAAAATATATTTTCCTAGCACATCTTGTTCTCTCTCATAGCCTAACAGCGTCATCGCCGTTTTATTGACCATTGTAATGATTCCATTCTGATTCACAGCAATAATTCCTTCGCGAATCGCTTCTAAAATCGCCTGCTTTTCTTGGTATAATAGCCCGATTTCTTTCGGTTCCAATCCATGAATCGATTTTTTTACCGTTTTGGCAATAACAACCGCTCCAATAATCCCTAGCAATAGTGCAAGGATAGAAAATAAAAAAATGTTTGAGGTATATGACCAAACGATATCCTCAATATCTTCCAGCAAAAAGCCTACCGATACAATGCCCACCACATTTCCCTGCTCATTGAAAATCGGTGCTTTTCCGCGTATCGCCGGACCGAGCGAACCAACCGCTTCAGAAATAATCGCTTTTCCTTTAAGCACCTCGTGATTATCTCCCCCGACCATCTTCTTCCCAATTCGATCTGGGAGCGGATGGGCGTAACGAATTCCTTGTCTGTTTCCCACGACAACGTACTCTGCGCCTGTTTTTCGACGAATCATTTCTGCAAACGGCTGAATTTGTTGATGAGGGTTCGGCTGTTTAAAAGCGTCCCGAATGTGAGGCGTAGCGGCCACCGTTTCTGCTACATTCAGCGCCCGCATTCCGATTTGTTCTTTCAGTGTTGCCGCAAGCATGTACTGAAACAAAAAGGAAAGAAAAATAATAACAAATAAAAGCAATGAACAAATAATGATCACCAGTCGCGTTTGCAGCTTCATTTTTCTCTCTCCTTGACTAAAAATAGAGAAAGACTATCCGCCAAAAGGCAATAGTCTTTCCCTTATTACATATCTTCATTTACAATAATCGACTTCCCTTTTAATTTCATGATAAATGGCACAACAATCCATAAAAACGCTATGATCAGCAGTACAAGTGAGATTGGTTTTTCAAAAAACACCATAAAATCGCCATTCGACGCTGTAAGTGCTCTTCGCATGTTATTTTCGATCATCGGACCAAGTACCAGCCCTAATACAAGCGGAGCAAGGGGAAAGTCATGTTGTGCCAGCAAATAGCCTAAAAGGCCAAACCCAATGAGTAGAAACACATCAAATATTGTGACTTGCACCGCATAAACACCGAAAACCGAAATCGCAACAATAAGCGGCAGCAAATATTTAGTCGGGGTTTCAATAATTTTAGCAAATATTTTGACAAGAGGCATGTTTAAAATAAGCAGCATCACATTGCCGATAAACATGCTGGCAATAAGCCCCCATGCAACATCTGGATGTTCGTCGAAAAGAAGAGGACCCGGCTGGACGTTATACATAATTAACGCACCCATTAAAATCGCCGTCGTCCCAGAGCCAGGGATTCCGAGCGTCAACAGCGGAATCATCGCCCCTCCTGAAGCGGCATTGTTCGCTGATTCCGGCGCCGCCACGCCGGCAATCGTTCCCTTTCCGAATTTTTCAGGCGTTTTGCTTAATTTCTTTTCCATGATATATGAGAAAAACGAGGCGAGCGTCGCCCCTGCTCCCGGCAATACGCCGACGAAAAAGCCTAGCAGCGATCCACGCGCAATCGGACCCACGCTTTCTTTTGCTTCTGCTTTCGACGGAAGGATGCGGCCGATTTTTGCGATTTCGCCGTCATTTTTCTCCTTATGAAGAATGGCTTTGAATACTTCTCCTAAGGCAAACAAACCGACCGCTACCGTTAAAAATTCCAAGCCCCCGTATAGAAACGAAATGTTATACGTAAACCGTGCCACACCTGATACATTATCAAGACCAATGGTCGAAAGCAACAAGCCGAAAACAGTCATCATCCACGCTTTTGTCATCGAGTTTCCCGCCAGTCCACTGACAGCAGCCAATCCGAGAAGCATTAAGGAAAAATATTCCGCTGGGCCGAATTTCAACGCTACATTGGAAAGCGGCTCTGCCAACAGCACAAGGGCAATTAAGGAAACGAGCCCGGCGACAAATGAACCGATCGCCGCAATCGCTAAAGCTGCCCCCGCCCTTCCCTGCTTTGCCATTTGATAACCGTCCAATGTCGTTACAACAGAGGAGGACTCTCCAGGCGTATTTAATAAAATCGATGTTGTCGAACCGCCGTACATCGCTCCGTAATAAACACCAGCAAGCAAAATAATCGAGCTTGTCGCCGCTTGAGCTGGGTCAAGACCGGACGTCATTGAAGCGGTTACCGGGATGAGCAGCGCTACCCCGCTCATCGGCCCAATTCCTGGCAGCACTCCTACCGCCGTTCCGATGAGCACTCCAAGAAAGGCGAAAAACAGATTGTGCGGCTGCAATGCGGTCTGAAAACCATCAATTAAAAATGTCAATGCATCCAAACTTTTCTACCTCCTTTACTGCAACCAAATTGGCCAGCTAGGCAACGTTCCTTGCAACAGCTTGACGTATAGCCCGTATACCCCTAGAGAAAAACAAGCGGCAAACAACACCGATTTCCACAGCCCACCTTTTTCCATTGCCTGAAATCCAATAACAAGAAAGACAAAAGTGGTAATCACATAGCCGACTGTTTCTAATAAAGCGGCATAGAAAACGGCGGCAAGTAAAATGATGAAAAACTTTTTATATTGCAGCGGCAGCTTTTCGCTTTCTGAGTGCGCATATTTTGCTGTTTCGAAGAGCAGTTTAATGCTTAATAACACAAGAATAAGTCCTAGCAAAAATGGAAACACGTTTGGTCCGACGGCACTCCCATACGCACTTTTCGTGATTCGCAGACTTTCCACCATAAACAAAGCTCCAACAGCCAAAAAGGTGATGGCAGCAATGCGATCAAACGTTTTACTCACTCACATCCCTCCATTCTTGTTTTAAAGATGGGGAAGAATTCTCTCCCCGTCCACTTACTTATGCATTCCGAGCGATTTTAACATGTCGCTAATAAGCTGTTCTTGTTCTTGTAAAAATTGTGTAAATTCTTTGGAACCTTTGTATTCAGGCTCCCAGCCTTGTTTTGTTAACTCCTCTTTCCATTTTTCATGCTCAGACAATTTTTTGAATGTATTTTCCCAAAACTTTTTCGCATCGTCAGACATTTGTTTTGGACCAAAGACGCCGCGCCAAATTGTAAATTCCGCATCAATGCCAAGCTCTTTTAACGTCGGTGCATCTTTCAAAACACCGCCAAGACGTTCCGGCGCTGAGACAGCAAGCACCCGCACTTTTCCTGCTTTTACATATTCCCCGACAGAAGAAGCATCGGTTGCAATGACATCGGTATTTCCGCCAAGCAGCGCTGCAATTGCTTCCCCTCCGCCATCGTATGACACATATTTCACTATTTTCGGATCAATACCGGATTTATAAATAGGAAGAATCGCAACCAAATGATCCATAGATCCTGGTGCAGATCCGCCGGCAACCGTCACCGATTTCGGATTTTGCTTAATCGCATCCAATAATTGAGACATCGACTGAAATTTCGAATCCGCTCTGACCACGATCGCTCCAAAATCTTTGGTTAGTTGGGCAAGCGGTGTTGTATCTTGATAACCATATGGACTGTTCCCTTCCGCCTTTAAGTTGTTAATAATGATCGGCGGGGAGTTGACAAACAGCTTATAATCATTGTTTTTATCTTGCGTCGCATATTCCGCCATAAACACGGTTCCTCCACCGCCCGGTTTATTCTCTACCGTCATCGTTTGCTTCACCAGATTTGTTTCATCCAATATTTTCGTAATCGCTCTTGCTGTTAAATCCCAGCCGCCCCCAGCACCTGAAGGAGCGACAAACATAATCGGTTTTGTTGGATAATTTTCTTGTTTGTTAGATGATTTTGTCGTCGCAGTACTTCCGCAAGCCACCAGCATCACCGCGACAATCCCCATCACTAGAAAGAACCACCACTTTTTCATTTCAACAGTACCCCCTTGTTTTTTGACAGCGTTTACATTTTCAAAGGTATTATAGCAACAATTTTCTGAATAATGTTTTTTTGCAAATAAAAATAATTATGTGCATTTTGTTCATGAAAATAGAAAAAAACCTGTCCCCAACAAGACTGATGTGGCAAAGAACAGGTTAAATTTAGATTTATAGCTATTACAAAAGGATGGCCTTCTTCTCATTGTGAATATTGGAATAGAGCCTCGTCTACTCTGGATTTTTGAATAGTTTGTTGTAAGGTGACGGTTTACTTGTCGTTTTATAAGTAACAGAAATAACGGAGCAATTCCTTCGGTTAAACCGCATAATATTACACGGCTAGTCCGATCAGATGATTATTCGTCCCAAGTTTGCGGATTGGATAACGCAACCCGGACGACTTCGTCGGAAATGAAATATCAATAAAGCGTTGAAGGATTTTTGAATATGGATTCATATGCGCTCTACAGTTTTTTTTCGTCTAGCATTCGATTGGCTGCAGTTTAACTTCTTTCTTCCCGATTGGTACGATCCGGACGAGCTTCCTCGTCTTTCATGGTGTTCCATTCTTTCGCTTTCTTTTACTTACGAATTTCATAGTTTTGAAGCTATCACTTTTGAATACATTTTTTATAAGATTGGCCGTTATCTTTCACAAGTCTGTGCATAATTTCCTGCTGGATTGTAGAAATGATCGCTATAAAAATAGATTGTGATTTCTTTTTCTTGAAAAAGTATAGCTTGTATATCATGAAAATACTTCAATACTGAAAGATGGATAAAAATGTTCCTGTCTACTTGACATGGCTCACTTCACATTGGCCGTGCTTTTTTGTTTAAAGTTTTTCTTCATAGTTTAAAATAAAAGCATATTTTTGGGCGGAAATTGCGCCATCCACAACAGGGCTTCAATTCCTCATAGTTAAGATAAAAACGCCCAACCAACAGGCCCAATTGTGATCCAGATACCGTGTTTCAATTCCTCGTAGTTAAGATAAAAACGGATATGTGGTTCAATTTAATGACCATGACTGGATTGTTGGCTTCAATTCCTCATAGTTAAGATAAAAACATTTATCTCACTCACTGGAGACTGAGATTTTTTTAGCTTCAATTCCTCATAGTTAAGATAAAAACGTGATCAAGATGTTTCAAATCATAGACCAACGAAAGCTTAGCTTCAATTCCTCATAGTTAAGATAAAAACCCCAAAAATGGTTGTTAGATATGTATTTGGTTTAAAGTGGTTGATTAGTTATTTTCATTTTAGCGAAGGAGGTACATTTTATCAATCCTTTGATTTACATGGGCTCAATGAAGATTTGAAAGAGTCGTCGATCCCCTGAGATTTTTGCACGATTGGAGGTCGACGACAAATCTTATTATGTTTAAAACAGGTGTTCCACGTGTACCGATCAACAATTCTATCATTTGGAACTTGATTTAACACCTCTTACTTAATTACAATTCCGGCCTCCAAATAAAGAATGGCATACTTACCGAAACCTGTCCATCCTTCATGAAATGACAGAAAAAGGTCAAACGCATGGCGATGGGATAAAAATACGAGGAAACATTCCTTATCGAATTCGATTTAAGAAAAAAGTTGGCAGATTACCCTTTATTTTTTACATTATCTATATCTATTATAAGAATAACAAGTTCCCTTAAAAATAAGCAAACCAACCCCTTTTTCTCCACACAAAGGCAGAACTTTGAATGGTTCCTTAATCATGCGGATTCTCTACTCGAATTCCAATTCGATCCCTCCCAGAAAATTTCCGAAAGTGCATCTTTTCCAATAAAATCTATCCATAAAGGCTATTAATGTAGGTTCATAAAGGTTTGTTACGAATTTTGATGGAGAATACAACGAACACTTTTCTTATTCTAAACGTTCTAACAAGAAGTATCGCCACCGGCTCTCCAAGTATCGATCGTCTTTTTCACAAAATCTTCAAGTCCGCTATTATGCAAATCAACTGACTTTTTTATGCGTATACATCCTTTTCCATAATCCAATCCGGTCAGCAACTCCTTGGAATTTTCTATTTTCTCAATATTGCCCACGTATAGACTCACATAAGATTTTTGAGCATTCAAATGGAATAATTTTGAGGGCCCGCTGCCATAACATAGCATCTTGTATTGGATGCCCTCCTCGAGTTCAGGCGCATTTTCTAATATAAATTGTCTTACAATTAGGAGCTTCTCTTTTCTCCAATCGTCGTCTAGCAGTTCAATATATTCTTTTGGGGTTTTAGCATCGTATTGCATTGTCAATCCTCCATAAAAATCTTTTTTTTATCTTATCTTATTTTCTAGTTTTAAGCAAAACTACCGTTAATGATATGTGTCAAGATTTTCTCAGGATGGTTATCGGATCCATATTTCAGACGTCCTCATCTAGTACACCACAGCCAATGATTTTTTGGAAATCTCAGTAATGTTTGCCATTATGGGTGACCTTCCGCAATCGTCCCGCTCCGCTTGAATTGGACGTGTATACTGCTACACACCCTGATCAATGGCCGGGTTCTCTGATACAATATTGCGGACATCTTGACGGGTCTTCTCGGCTTCCTACTGCTTACGTACGCTCCTTTGTCTGCCCTTCACGTCTGATTCATGATCCCCTGGATGATTTTGACCCTAACTTCGCCACCCCTCTGTCTCCAGTGCATTCTCCGTTTTTTCATCCGGTAGATAGCAGGTGGATGTGCGCTGATTGGATTCATCCCCCTCAGTCCGTGGCTCCCTTCTGAACCTCTTCTCCCGGTCCTGCCAGTCCCAGATGTACTCCCAATTACCAACGATATCATTGCTCTAGTAAGTTCCTAATGCCTTCTCAACAATCTGGCCCTTTAATAAACCGTTATAGTTTTTAAGCAACTCTTTGAACATTTAACAAATGTCTTGATAAGGTTTTTGTGCCATGGACATTTAACCCTACTAAAAAACTTTTTAAATTAAAAAACACACGTTCGGAATTACTTCCATAACGTGTGTTTGTTGCTTTTAAAGCATCTAAAGACAAGTTTTATGACTTTTTCATCATCTCATCTAATTGTAAACACAAGTTGAGACAATACGATCAATTAAATTTCATATAATCTCTAGTAAACCTCCAAATTTTAAACACTTCATTGCAAATTTAAGACCTATGTTATACCTAAATGCTCACGCAAGGTACAACCCTTATATTCGCTCCTGAACAAACCTTTTTCGACCAGCATTGGAATCAGCTCATCGAAGAATAATTCCAAAGATTTTATCGAACCGCCTGGAAGAGCTATAAATCCGTCCATTGCACCGGCTTCAAACCACTCTGTAATTTCTCTCAGTGCATCCTCAGCCGTTCCGACGACCACCCAATGTGCGGATCCGACAACCTCTGGCCTTGACAACAGCTCTTCCACTGTAGGCTGCTGATGCATGATCAGCCTGCGTAACAGATCAGCGTGTGTTTGACTTCGTACTGGTTGATTCGGGTCGGGAAGCAAATCGGCAGTTACTGGCTGATCCAAAGGCAGATGGCTAATATCAATGCCCAGAATGGATTTGACGGCTGCATATCTATGTGCAATGCTCATATGTGCATGCGCCTCCCTGTGCAAATCGAGCGCTTCGCCCCGGGTCTTGCCTAAGAAAAAATACAGTCCTGGCAAAACTCGAATCGCATCCGGACGGCGCCCGTGCTTCCTCGCTCGTCTCCTCAAATCATCACGCAATTCGATGCCTGAAGCAATGTCTGGTGTTGCGGCAAAAATAGCATCCGCTACTGAAGCGGCAAAATCTCGTCCAAAAGTCGAGGCACCTGCCTGAAATAAGGGAATCGATCCTGATTTATGGGCTGGAAGATTGAGCGGCCCTTTGACACTGAAAAAATCACCGGAATGATTAATTGGAGAAACCATCTCCCTGTCAGCATATTTACCCGAAACGCGATCAACAATCAACGCTTCATGCGGGTAGCTCTCCCAAAGCTTGAGTACGACATCAGTGAATTCAATGGCTTTTAAATACCTTTCTTCTGTTGACGGCATGGGGGAATTACTGAAATTTTCGGCTCCCTCAATAGAGGTTACAATATTCCAACCGGCACGCCCATTGCTAATCCAATGCAAAGACTGAAGCTGTCTTGCAACGACGTATGGCGGGTTGAAGGTAGTGGAAACGGTCGTAACCAGCCCGATCTGATCGGTTTCGCGAGCAATTGAGGTAAGGAGAATCGTCGGATCGAGGCTGCTAAAAGCAGGAGAATTCCCCAGCATCTCTTCTTTGAGAAAAAGTGCATCAGGCTTAAAGACAAAATCAAGCTTTGCCTTCTCTGCCATTTTCGCCAGCCTGGCATAAAAGTCGCTCGAATACAAATTTTCCACGCCGCTATCTTCTTGTCGCCAGCCATTTCCTCTCATCCAGGTTGTTGACAATGACAACCCGATGCAAAGTTGTCTATCTTTTGTCAATCGCACCACCCTTTCCTATAAGTAATTTGCGCTCGGAACATGCTCCAATCAGATGTATGGCTGCAATAGGTCGTAGTGATCTGATCTCTAATGTCTTTCGATATCGGCTGTCACTTCTCCCCAACCTGCAGGGCCCGTACTGTGTTTCTTTAAATAATGGTGGAAAATATCCGTCAAGACTTATGGAACTGACCGATGCAGCAACACTAATTTCTTTATGTTTTAGGAACGTGTCATCACGATTCGTTTCGTTTCGATTAAAACAATGTATTCGTTTCGAAATTATTCACGTTGGTATTTCCTTATTTTCTCCAAGACCGACTCATCACCGTCTAGTCCACCATCCAACTGCCGTCTGCAGAGTCCATCTCTCTTGTCTAAACCTACCAAATTTGCTGAAGTGATTTTTATTTTAATAAAATTGATAATCATTTTCATTATAATACTAAAAATGCCTCCATTCCATGAACAAAATCCAGAATTTTTTTTGTACTATTTGCATTGTCATCCAAGCAGAAGCAATATTTCCATTCTACATGGACCTTGAAGTAGCTATAGAAATAAAGAGAAAAGATCTACAAGAACAAAACCATTTCTCGACAATGAGAATGGCTTTTATCTTTATTTAGAAGTTGTTACTACCCGTTCACTTGAAGTTTTACTAAACATAAATTTTGTTGAAGCTGTTTCATGATTTTACTTGTAATTGTGCTGCCTAATTTTGCGCCAATTCGCTCACGGTGTTACCTTTCAGTTTCAATTTTTGAAGTGGATAAATAAGATTTTAACTTTGATCCTGTTAAGATTAACCAACAAATCCTGATCCTTGTCGTCATTTGCTTCCACTTTAGCATCGCAAACAGACAAAAAGCATGGAAAAGCTTATATTATAAGAGCAATCCCGTATTTTTGACGTGATTATTATACTCCCGTTTTTTTGCAGAAAAGCCGTATTGAACACTTCCTTTACTCTCTTTCCTCAATTAATTGCACTTGATTTTTTAATGCGAAACATAAATCGTTTTTTCACTAAATTTTCTCTTCCTTAACTTTTACCAATAATCTGACAGCTTACTTCAACCCTTCATGGCAAAAAAAATACGCCACCCCGGATCGGAATGACGCTCCATTTCGATAAAATTTCCAAGAAGCCAACATAACACGTCACTTTTTCTGTCACGAAGGCACATTTTATATGTGCAGCACAAACTTCTAAATAATGTGTATGTTTGTAAATTTTTTAAATAGTGTTTAAAGTAACTTCTAAACGTTTTTTGTTCTGCCCTTTACTTTTGATTTTCGAAATTTGAAAAGAGCCTATTTCTTTTGTTTCCTTTACATGTGTTCCTCCACAAGCCTGTTCATCAATGTCCCCAATAGTAACGAGGCGAACATTTTGAATAGAAGGAGGCAGCAAATTAATAACTGTTTTAATAAAACCATCAATTTTCTCAGCTTCTTCACGGCTAACGGTTCGTATTGAGACATGATGATTTTCTTGGATTAACTTGTTTGTTGCTTCTTCCACCTCATTAAATTGTTCATCTGTTAATGGTTCTTCAAATTGAAAATCTATTCTGGCCCGATCCTCAAAAATTTGATTCCCTGTCGCCAACGCCCCAAATTTGCTATAAAGATAACCGGCTAATACATGTAGCAGAGTATGGTAACGCATAAGTTTATATCGTCGATCCCAGTCTATTAGTATTTCTACAGGACCTTGCTTTAGTTTTTCAGCATTGTCTACATAATGGACAATTTGTCCGTTTTCTCTTTGAACCTTATTCACTTTAAATATTTCATTTCCTTGTTTGATCATCCCTGTATCATGAGGCTGGCCGCCACCTGAAGGATAGAAAATTGTCTCGTCTAAAATAATTTTGTTTTCTTTAATGTCTATGACTTCCGCCTGATGCTCTTTTTTATAACTGTCTTCTAAAAAAACTTCTCTTGTCATTTGTAAATCCCCCTTTAAAAATTATGGAAATATTATGTACTCTTAATTTATTATAACAAATGGGATTTATCTGATTATGATTGACACAGAGATGGATCGAGATGAAATATAGGATTTTAAAGGAATTGCAAAATGCATACTGGAATGAAAGAACTTGACTTGAACTTTAAAATTTTTTCACTAGATTGATTGCCATTGTAATGGGGTTAGTAACAAAAAAACTAAAACAGCCTATCTCTAGATTGGATTATCGGAAAAGGAGCACATTTACAAGATCATGATGCAGCTCCTAATAAAAACATCACTTTTTATGATTTCAGTTACTTGATAAATCAATGAATAGGGGGACTAAACGTGAATTTTGATCCAAATCAGCATCTCCATTTAGGGTATTATGAGAACAATGTTGATCTAGAAGCAGTCGCATATAAAATTCAGAATGAAAATAAGTGGGTAATTTTTTTAGATAATGAACAAGATACAACATTAGTTAAAAAAATATTAGATAACTATGATTTCAATACAAAATATGGTTACAAGCTTTTTACTGTTGATGCAGATGATTTATCTTATAAAGTTGGAAATAGACTTTTTGAAAAATGGTTAAAAGAAAATAATATTATATAAGAAATACGGAACATATTTGTTTAATACAAAATAAAAATTTAGCAGCTTGCAAAATAAAAAATCATTGTTATCTCCCTCTTCCCTGCCTTCTAATTGGACAAAAAAGGCTGTTAATAGAGAAAAATGCTTGCAATAATTCAACAACACCATATCAACTATTTGTATTAAGGGATGTCTCTAATACCAACGCCAAAGAGACGGGACATAGTTTTAAAACAGTTTAAAAATATGCGAATAAAAAAGATAGGAATCTGTTTGTGAGACTTTTTATAACCAGATCGATAAAATTAAGACAAAAATGAGATAATCGACAGTTTTGCGATAGCCTTCTTTTGAAAGTTAAATAAAGTTATGTTTTGCTAGACATTCTAAGTAAAATCTAAATCCTTCATCATTTATTATTTAAAAGTAAAATAGACAATTTGCTTATGTTTAAAAAAAAAATCAGGACTGCTCTTTCATCGATTTTTGAACAGCCCTGTCTATTTCTGCTTGCATTGTTTACTTCATAACTTTTTCAAGCAAACGGGTATTAACATTTCCGCTTACAAATTCTTCGTCCTGTAAAACTTCTTTTAAAAATGGGATTGTTGTTTTAATCCCTTCAACTGTAAATTCATCTAATGCGACAAGCATTCGTTTCATGGCATGTGTTCGATCATAACCATGGACGATAACTTTGGCGATCATGGAATCATAAAACAAAGGCACTGAATAGCCTTGGTAACAATGGGTATCAATCCGCACTCCAGGTCCTTGCGGCATTTCCCATTTTGAAATTAATCCTGGACTTGGTCGAAACCCTTCTTCCGGTGCTTCCGCATTGATTCGGCATTCGACTGCATGACCAGTAAACCGAATATCTGATTGGGTAAAGCGAAGTTTTTCACCACGTGCAATATTTATTTGTTCCTGTACTAAATCAACACCTGTAATAGCTTCAGTCACTGGGTGTTCAACTTGAATTCTTGTGTTCATTTCAAGGAAATAAAACTTTTGTTCATCTTGATCCACAATGAATTCAACCGTCCCTGCATTTTCATAGGAAATGTTTTTTGCTAGCTTCACTGCTGCTTCACGGATCTCTTGGCGAAGCTTTTCAGAAATATTAGGTGCGGGCGCTTCTTCAATTAATTTTTGATGCCGGCGTTGTGTTGAACAATCCCTTTCACCAAGATGAATAACATTTCCGTGTTGATCGCCAAGAATTTGCACTTCAATATGACGGGCGTTAGGGATATATTTTTCAACGTACATAGTTCCATCACCGAAAGCTGCTTTCGCTTCAGCTGAGGCTGATTCAAAAACCGTTTTAATATTGGCATAATCGGTAATAATTTTCATACCGCGGCCCCCTCCTCCAGCTGCAGCCTTTAACATAATGGGTAAACCTATTTTTTCAATGGTTTGAATTACTTCCTCAAAGGATGCCACTTTTTCGGAACCGGGCAAAACAGGGACGCCGCATTGCTGTGCGATTGATCTAGCGACAAGTTTGTTTCCCATTTTCGAAATGTGCTCCGGTTTTGGACCGATAAATATGAGACCATGATCTTGACAGTTTTGTGCAAGTTCGGCTACTTCCGATAAAAATCCATACCCTGGATGTATTGCATCTGCCCCAACTGATTTCGCTGCTGTAATGATCACGGGAATGTTTAAATAACTTTTGGTTGAATTAGCTGGTCCGATGCAAACGGTTTTGTCGGCTAATCGAGCTGGCAGACTGTCTATATCAGCTTCAGAAACAGCAAGAACTGTTTCGATTCCTAAAACTTTGCAAGATCTAATAATTCGAACTGCTATCTCGCCTCTATTGACGATGAAAATTTTTTTAATATTCATTTGGCCTGCACCCTCTATCTTTCATTTAATAGAAATTAAGTTTTCCAACATAAAAAGAGCAACGTAAAGAGAAGAAATCGGTATAAAACCGATCCCTCTAATTTCTGAGCTTAAAAAGCGATACCCATTTTATATTTTTCCAATACGATAAGAGGTGCTTACGTCTATCTGACTTTAACTGAAAATAACGGTTGGCCGTATTCTACTAGTTGTGCATCCTCAACATGAATATCGACAATTTCTCCTTTTACTCCCGCATGAATTGCACTGTATACCTTCATGACTTCGATTAATCCAACTGTTGTCTTTTCTTCAACTTGGTCGCCAACTTTTACATACGGAGGAGCACCTGGTTCAGATTGAGCATAAAACAAACCGGCCATTGGCGCTTTAATAATTTCAATCCCTTCTTGTATGGCAGGTATTTCTTTTGAAGTGTTTGAAGGTGCTTCCTCAATCACAGCTTGTTCTTCCGTTGCAGCTGCCTCTTGGTACTGAATTTCTTGTGTTTTTGATTTTACAGGAGTTTTAGCAGCGACTTGGACAGTTTGTTTTTCAGTTTCACTTGATTCGATCACACTATTTTTGCCGATTACAATTTTATAATCTTCATTTTCAAGCTTTAAAAAGTTAAAAGAAGATGCCTCTAATTTTTCAATAAGAGCCGTAAGGTTTTGTACATCCATTTCACTTAAAATTTCCAATCCCTTTTTGTTCATATTTTCCCCTCCTAGGTTTTCTTTGACACAACCGCTGTCTACCCGAAACTTTTTTTATTTTGTTAAAACTAAAGAGCTGTTAAAACCTTGTATTTGCACATGTGTGATATCTTGCTGCTTACTAAGTTTATCTAGCAGTTGTACTAATGGAGTTGACGCTGAAAAATAGGTCTTATGAGGCCCTGCTTTACGCATCTCTTCAATTTCTTTTGTTCCTTTCATAATATAGCGAAGCAAAAACTCTTCATCCGATAAATCAGGACCGCCGAATTGCTCTCTTATTTTATGAAGAGGTACATCTCGATCTGACGGTTTTGACAACTGTTTTGCTCTCGGCAAAGATAAAATCTTATCCCGTAAATTTTGATCCATCCAAGTGTAACCAGAGTCTTCACTAAATATTCCTTGAGCGAATTGAATAATTTCATCAATTACTACTTTGTAGCGCTCGCCTGTAGCAACATTGATCGCAGCTTGACTGACAACAAATTGAGAATACGGAGTAATCATCACCGGATAGCCTAAATCTTCACGAACACGCACCGTTTCTTCCAATACTTCATCTAATCGGTTTTCAAGTTTTAATTCTTTTAATTGGTGTTTTAAGTTTGATATCACTCCGCCCGGAATTTGGTAAACATATTGGGAATGATCGTAATAGAGCGGTTGTCCGATAGGCAGATTTTCTTCTTTCGCGATTTGCATTAATTTATCTGAAGCCCGCTGGATTCTTTCTAAATCTAAGCTTGTTTGATGGCCTAAATATCCGGCATTTTTTACTGTATTGAAAACGGATGGCTGAGAAGATCCGTCCGCTAACGGCGGAATGGCAGTATGAAGGGTCCGAACGCCAAGTTTAACCGCTTCCATATACACCGCTTCGGCTAATCCCGTTGTACAATGGGAATGGAGTTCAACAGGAATGCCGCCCGCGTTTTCCAAAATCACCGGCATCAACGTTTTGATTCTATCTGGTGTTAAAAGACCTCCTTGGTCTTTTAAATAAATAACATCCGGTTTCATTGCAGCTAACTCACGGGTTTTCTCGGCATAATACTCATCCGTATGCCGTGGTGAAACAGTATAAGAAAGAGCTAGAACAACTTCTAAGTTTAAACTTCTTAAAAACGGAAGATACCATGGATAAAGTTTGTCTACATTCCCGAAAATATTTGCCATAATTTGTACCCTGTTTAATACTCCCGTTTCCACAATCCGCTTATAAAACAGTTTCACAACTTCAACAGGGGCGTTTATAATCTCAAAGGGAAAAATGGCCGGTTCCCCCATAGTACCTTTTGTTACATTTGGCATTTTTTCCGCCAACATACGAACCAATTTCCAAGGATCTTCTTTTAAATCTCTTATCATCTTTTTGAAATTAATCGGCATAACGGGTACTTCAACAACGCGAAAGCCAGCATTTCCAATATCTTCTGCAACCGCTTCCATCATTCCTGTACGCATTCCGGCTGCCCACAAACTTTGGGATCCATCGCGAAACGTTGTATCAACAAATTGCAAATTCATTTTATCCCTCCAAAAAATTTCTAGAATTTCTTATAAAAGTAACATTTCTCGCTATATGAAAATACTATGAATCTTATTAACAAATAGTCAGTATTAATATAGAAAAATTTTTTACACATTTATTTCTTGAACTAATTTCGCTTTCATTTCAAACCTTGGTAATGTTCCTTTTGGAACAAGTTGAACATCAGAGGTAAAAATCAGTTTCGAACGAAGAGTACTCTCTATCTCTTTTTTCAATGCCGATTGCTCACTTTCGGTTAACCCGTCTTCAACCTCTACTTGAATGGGTAAAGGAGGATGTACTAACGGCGGTTTTTGTTTTAACAAGATTCGAATTTCTCCCGTTACTTGTGGACGGAAGCTGCTGACCACATCTTTAATGGCAGATGGAAATACATTGACACCTCTTACAATAAGCATGTCATCAGTTCGTCCGATGCATCTGATTCGAAAACTTTTTCTGCCGCATTTACATTCACCTGTTTTAACCCGAACTAAATCTCTCGTGCGGAAGCGAACGAGCGGACAGCATTCGCGATCGATCGCTGTATAAACGAGTTCCCCTTCTACTCCATCAGCTATTGGAATCGTTTTACCCGTTTTCGGGTCAATGATTTCGCAAATGACAAAGTCTGAGCCTATAAAATGCATTCCATCCTGTTCCGGACACTCGCTAAACAAGACAGGAGCCATATCTGCATTTCCCATTGCCTCTAAAACTTTACATCCCCAGTCTTGCTCTATTTTTCTTCTTACTTCCGGCAGACCACCTCCCGGTTCGCCTCCTACAGACATAATTTTTATACCGAGATCTTTTGGCTCCATATGAAAATGGTCCCGTACATATTCTGCTAAATAGCTTGCATAGGAAGGGGTGCAAAATAGAACATCCGCCTGAAAATCTTGAATGCTTTGAACTACGCGTTCAGAAGCGCCGGTACCAATGGGAATAAATGTTGCACCTAATCGTTCAATGCCGTCTTTCATTGAACTTCCAACGAAAAAAGTAAGTCCCATGGCAAAAACGATTCGACTGTCTCTTCCAATCCCGTGGGTCGTCAATACCCTTGCAAGAATTTCTGTCCATATATCCCAATCATGCCTTGTGATCCCAACATATGTTGGCTTCCCTGTTGTTCCTGATGAAGAATGCACCCGAATGACATCTTCTAAAGAAGCGGCCGCGTGCAACCCTAGAGGCGGCTGAATTTTTTGGCTCTCCCTTATCTCATCCTTTGTTGTAAAAGGTACTTTCTCTAAATCCCTGATCGTTTGAATATCATCAGGCGAAATTCCCGCTTGTCTAAATTTTTCTCTATAAAATGGGGAATTTTCATACACATACTTTATTTGTTTCCTCAGTTTTATTTCTTGAAAATCCTTCAATTCCACATAAGGTTCGTTGAATGCGTTTTCAAATTTCAGAATCATTTTTATCCTCCCTAAATTATGAATATTTTGTTTTTATTGAATTTTTCGATTTGATGTTATAATAAAAAACAGTTAAATAAAAGTATACATTCCCGCTATATGACATTTATCAAAAAAATAGTTGTATAAAAATATAGATTCTCGCTATATGATAATTTCAAAAGTTTTGGAGGAAGCGTATGAATGAAACCTATTCGATTCACACAATCAAAAATGCCATGAACATTCTGAAACTATTTACGAAGGAGAATCCTGAATGGAAACTATCAGAGATTTCGAAACAGCTTCATTTAAACATTAGCACGACCAAAAGGTTATTGGTGACCCTTGAAGATTATGGCTACATCTTGCGAGATTCTCAATCAAAACGATATAGGCTAGGCTATATGTTTCTCCATTTATCTGAAATCATTACAACAACAATGGAAATTCGAAAAGAAGCCAGACCCGTTTTAGAAGAACTCGTTCAAAAATTGGATGAAGCCGTTCATCTAGGAGTCCTGGAAGGAACTGATATCGCATACTTAGACAAAATTGAGAGCAAACATCCGATCCGGTTAAATTCACACATCGGGAAAAGAAATCCATCCTATTGTACAGCCTGCGGAAAAATCATGTTAGCTTATCAAAAAGAGGAGAAAAGAGAAAAGTTAGTGAAAAAAATTGAAGAAAACGGGATTGTACGTTATGGACAAAATACTGTTGCATCTGCTCACGAACTGATCACTCAATTAAAGGAAATTCAAAAACAAGGTTTTGCTATTTGTATTGATGAATTTTACCAGGGGATTAGCATCGGTGCTCCTGTTTATGATTATACAAATGATGTCATCGCAGCGATTAGTGTTACAGGAAGAAGTAATCGGATTACCAAAGAGGATATTCCCTATTTTACCCAAGAAGTCATCCGAGCCGCCAAAAAGCTTTCGAAAATGCTCGGATATTTTAATTAATCTTTAGGCGGGAGTTGCTAAATTACATGAAAAAGAAAACTTACTCTTCTTTAGAAAATGCCTTAAGAATTCTCGATTTATTTACCATGGAAAAAAGTGAATACTCCATTAGAGAAATTTCAGATCAACTTGGAATCGCCTACAGCACTGCTCATCGGCTAGTAAAAAATCTTGAAGACGAAGGCTTTATTGTGAAAGATTCCATATTGAACAGCTACCGATTAAGTGTGTCCATTCTTTCCTTAAGTTCTGTTGTGACAGCCCACACAAAACTTATCAGCAATTCTACCTATTTACTTAAGAAATTATCTTCTCAATTCAAAGCAACGGTTCAAATTGGCGTGATGCACCGCGAACACGTTTACTATATTAATAAAACAGACTACGAACATCTTATCATGGGGTATGTGACGTACATAGAAAGAAAGGTACCTTTACACTATACAAGTGCTGGAAAAATTTTATTGTCGCAACTATCTGAAGAGGAAATTATCCATTATTCCGAACAATATCTTTTAACTGCTACCGCTTTTTCAAATATTGAGGACTTTTTAGATGAACTCAAACATGTAAAAACTAATGGATATGCAATTTCAGCGGATGAACATTATCAAGATTTCATCACTGTCGCCGCTCCTTTGAAAAACACAAGCGGTCATATTATTGCTGCTATTGAATTGATATATCCAAATGATGCAAAACTATTGCGAACGATTGAGCAAAGGGCAAAAGAATTCAAGAAAGTTTGCGAGAAAATTCGGCTTAACTCGTAACGTTCAAAATGTCTCCAATCCTTTCTAGAATCATTAGTTGGATAGCGGTCCTATTCAAAGGATGCTTCTTAACTGGGATAGTTGATGTCCATCTCTTTTATCGGTATGTTTTAAGCGTTTGAAAGGTATGTCCTGTCTCTTTGGTGATGACTTGCAAAGATACCCTTCATTTTATATTTGATGTGATGATGTTGAATCATATGAAACGCTGCAACATCATCAGGAATCAACACAACTGAAAAAGAAGCTGAACAACATCTAGAGACAGGCAAGTCGCAAAAAAATAAAAGAACAAGACGATTGATTTCTTTGACCAAATAAAAAGAAGGCTACGCTTAAAAAATACCAAAACAAAAACGACTAGCTAAAATCAAGGGCAATCGTCGTTTTGCAGATTTTCTTTGCGGAACTCGATAAGGACATGTTGAATTGGGAATTGTGACATTACGACATCCTGAAAACAGCAAGCATCAGCCGGGTCCAACATTTTGAAACTGGTTCTGGTAAGGACAATGAAGGAAGCCAGCTTTTTGTAAGAACTCATGTTTTAGGACTGTTAAGACCTTTTCTCCAAATCTACTAAAGTAACACAGACATTGGCCGGAGTCTGTGCTACTACTCTTCATATGCTTTCAAGAAAAACTTGATTTCTCCATGGAAGAAAGCTGATAATTCACGATCAATTTTTACAATAGCCATATTTACAATTCGATTTATTTTAAGAATTCAAACTCCTTAAAATTCTATTCTCTATAAAGTGAGCAATTACTTTCTAACTCGTTTCTAAAATGGAAAAAAGGCATTTTTAAACACTTTTCATATAACACAATTTTGTTCCGTAAAATCTTCATATCACTTCTTTATGTATGCACTAAAACACCCTAAAATATGGTATTATTTTTTGGGAGGTGTTTCATTTGAAAATAGATAATATGGTGATTTCTCAATTTCTTATAGGTTTTTCTTTGCTTCTAATAAGTCTGACAACGGAACAGAGTAACGATATTCTTCAGAAATGTTCTTTATTTATTGGAATTCTGTCTATTGTTTCTGGTTCAGTTTGGGCGTTTGTAAATGGCAAAAGAAATAAAGATCCAGTCTGATAATTTATATCGGCTGCTTGTTGGCCGATTTGGACACCTCGAATCTCTGTTTCCATTTACATTTTTTAACTAACATCAAATGTGAAAAAATAAATTTAGTTGACGAATAAATCAAATTTACCATAACCATCGTTATCAAAAATGATTAAACGGCCTTAGTCCTGCGGATCAAGACCAGCGACTCCAATCTTAATGCAGTCGATCCCTTTATGGTCTTAGTCATTCGAAGTTTAGGATCGAGACCGCTGATTGTTTCCACGTTCTACTTGAAAGGAAGCAGTTCATCTTGGATTAGTGTGCTTTTAAAGCTAGATAAAATTTTAATGCTGTAAAGGTTCATTTTTGTAAAAGGTTAAAAACTTTTGATCATAACCTATCGTCAAGTGAGAAATAAGATTCGTTTTAAAGTAACCATAAAATTTTTCGAAATCAACAATTTCTCTGCCAGCGGAGAATGGAATATCTTGACTTGCAACAACAAATGGAATAACGCTGACTCGCTCATAAAATTCATAAACTAAGGACAAGTCTTCAGCCTCTGCATAACCTAATATGTATTCTGTTTTCGGAAAAGAATATTTTTCATCCAAAATGTTTTTGATTGTTACAAACTTTGGAGAAAGCTCTAAAAGGAAGTCATCGTAGTAATCAGGAATCATTGCATAGATTATTCTTTTTTGAGGAAACAATTGATTTATAATATTTTCCAATATCTCTTTCGAACGGTTTTTCTCAATGTCAAATTTATATTGTATCATAAGCAAGCACCTCTATTTTTTGTCTCCCCATTTGGGTTTAATATGATGCTTTCTAATTTTAGTTGTCCGCTTATTTCCTTCTTTATAATTTAAAACAAAAATCGTTGTCTTAGTACCAATATTTTTTTCATAATTTTATACCTTTTTACAGCTTTTCATACTTTCGTTACATGCTGTTTTGCAACTATAGTGCTCTTAGCCACTCTCTAATTGCAGCAGCAACTGAACCCTTCAAGTAGAACGTCCTAATTATGAAGAATTTAATATTTCCTCCAGTTTTGATACGGAGGCATTTGCGAACTTTCTTCTAATTTTGTTAAATCAACCTCTGGAAAATCGATTCCCGTTTCTAATAAATAAATTAGAAAGGCATTTTTCATATTATGAAAAAGAAAGATAGAAGCAAATATTCTTTGGCAGATCACATCTTTGCTAAAACAGTTGTATCTTTCATGTGCTTAGCCATTATTTCTTTTCCTTTTCTCGTTTTTTATTTTGCAATGCATCTTATTTCATGGACAAACGATGTCCATATTCATGCATCGGGAACCTTATCTTCTATAAAAATTGTTCTCAAATTTTTTGTAACTACTCTCTTTATTACAGTGATCATGGATATGATATTTTCCGCCGTGTTAAACCGTGCAAAAGGAATTCTTGGTTATATTTCCGAAGCTCTTCTCATGCTCGCCTTTTTCTATTTGTATGTGTTCTTTTATTCTCTTCTATCTAATGAAATTGTAATGACAGAAAAAGGTCGTCTTTATGTTTCCCTATTTTTGTTTTTCGGGTATTTATGTATTCACGCAGTATATGTTGGCGCAAAACGGCTTTCTAAATTTATAGTAAAAAATTGAGATAATTACATTTGATACGAGGTGCTGGAAAATGATGAGAGAGGCGTTTTTTCTTTATATACTTTTACAACTATTCACTGGAGATTTGATATTAGGTCAATAAAGTAGACACAAAAATTTATAAATTTTTTTCGCAGCTACCGCGCTATCACTTGGTGGCCTTTTAAAAATGGCTATGTTAAAGTTTAATGTTGATTTTATATAAAAAAGTAGAACTTCCAATTATCTGGAAGTTATATATCGTAGTTTAGTCTTATTCACCTAAAGCCCCCTTTAGTTGAAGAGTAAGAGACATTTATTTAAGTAACCTCTGAACTATTTTTGTTTTCCAAATACCAAAACCTATCAAAGCACCTACCATATTAAGTATAAAATCATCAATATCAAAACTTCCTCTTCTTGTAACTAATTGTGTTACTTCAATAACAAATAACAATATAATCATTGAGAACGTAAATCCACCTACCTTGTTTATCTTTTTAATATAGTAAGGTAGGTAAATTCCCATTGGCAAAAACATAATTAAGTTACCAAAGAGGTTTTTTATAGGTATACTTATATTCAAACTTCCGTCAAACATTGCCGTAATATATGTACTAATAGTTTTAAATGGAACGAAATTTGAAGAACTCCTTAAATATTCTATTAACGATAAGTCTGTCCATATATGACCTCTAATTCCCACAAACATAACTCCTACAAACAACAGCATTACCAGTGCTAATAAATAAAATATGAAACTAATACTAAAAATTACCTTTATTACTTTTTTCATTTACAGCTCATCCTGTCTTTCTTCGTATTTTTAATGTTAGCTCTTAAACTATCCCGCCACGTTAATTGAATAAGATATAATGTTAAATCACAAATTTAGTTAATCTGTAGCTCCTTTTTCATGGAACAGTCTATATGCCAGCCGACTATTTTCCTTGAAAACAAACATAATACTAGCTAGATAAAGCCAATCTTCCGTATGCATTGACTAGTCTCTGTCCATCTCTTTCTTCAACAAGCTCTCAATATAATCGTTAAAACGTTCCGTTCCATCTTTCAAGGAATACAAAAAATACTATTTGTGAAAGCTAATCCAATAACTCTCAAAATCTTAATGATACTTCCTACGAAGGATACAAATATATACAGTTCGTCATTCCTCCAAATAAAAAGGCACCCCGAAGGATACTATTGTTTTAAATTCTATTTTAGAAATAAGATCAACACAGCACAGGCTATACCTGAATAAATCCAGATTGCTTGATCTTTGGCACATTGAAAAAACTTTTTCATTTTAAACCAACCTCCTTTTGGTCTACTCAATTCGACAAAATGTGTCGATTTCCTGCCCAAAAAAGAAAAACACCCGAAAGAGTGTTCATATTGGTATATCTATAATTTCAAATCCTGTTTTTCATTTGTTGGACTAATCATTGTGCAAAATAAAAAAGTGTGGTCGTCCAAATGCAACCACATTTTTTTAATGCCACAATAAACATGTTGTTATTTCAGTATTAATATTGTGTGTTCTTGTTCCCAAGAGTGTACTTTAGTGTTGATTCTGTACTTGCTTTTATTTTTGCTTTTCAAAAGAAAATCCTTATATATTTGTAAATATCAATGCTTTTTAAAGTTTTAACTTTCATTCCAAAAATATTGGAAGAACTAAGTAAAATTCTTTTATTATTTTTATCTTTACAAAATTTAAAGTTCTGTTTGCTTAACTGTTCCGTCCTCAAACACACGATATTCCTTGCGTTTATTGTTTTCATCAATATAATAAGTTAGAAAAATAATTTATAATTCCTCCATCTGTCCATAATATGAACTATTGCATTCGCAAATCTCCATTTTTTAGACCTTTTTCATCCACCGTATCGAATCCCCATTTCTTGAAAATCCTTCTGTTCCCCAAAAACATAGCCTTCTTTGGTTACATAACCATGTCTCCATACTTTATGGCTTTCCAAAGCACTAGTACCAATAGCTTTTGGTTCCCCTAATAAATTCTTTACTTTTTCTTGAGTCATCCCTATCTTTAAGTTATTCTTTATAAAATCGTTATCAATTTGGTTTTCAACTTTTTTAAAGGTTTCTCCTCTTGTCTTTCTTCTTTTTCACTATTTTCTTTTGTTGCTTTCTCATTTTGAACTGCATTTCTGGTTCCTTTTCTTTCTCATTCGTTTCATTAGTTACATTTTCTTTTAAAACTTCTTCCCCTTTTTCTTGATCATCACTTTCCTCAGTTACATTTTCTTTTACATCGCTTTCCGTTTAGAGTCATTTTTTTGCTTTTCACCATCATTGTTTTCAATAACCTCTTTTCCCTCTTCTTCCTCAGCTACCTTAAGAGAAGTGGATGATGATTCATCAGCATCAGCCGTTACATCCTTGTTGCTCGTACTGCATCCCCCAAGAATACTAATAAAACAACGAATAAAATGTTTTTCAATTAAAATGATCCCCTTAAAAAATTTGATTCATCACCACTTTTTGTGATTTTGGCAAAAAAGAAGAAAACACTTACGAAAACTTGGCAATAATGTTAGCTACCACATATTCGTCCGTCATGGCAAGGGATGAGAGTCCGAAAGCGCTCACGGATGAAATTCAAAAAAAATGGTTTGCTAACCTATGACTTACATCTGTTTTCAGCGAATCAAAAAAGTTCCCACAAAGTATTGACTGACTCTGTTTTAATCTGGTGCTTCCATACACATGCAATATGTGATATTATTACGAATGTATGTTCTTGTTGGTGATTATGATGAAAAATTGAAAAAAAGAGGTGTGTTTTAATGATTTTAGGAGTTCATGCTTATTTAAGAATGGATGGTAATGGAAAAGAAGCAGTGAAATTTTATGAAAATGCACTGGATGCAGAAGTTCTGGGAGTTCAAACTTACGGTGAATTGCCTGAAAACCCAGAATTCGCTCTTCCTGCTGAAGCAAAAGATCGTGTAATACATGCACAATTAAGAGTCGGAAATACGTTTCTTATGTTATCTGATACATTTCCAGGTCAACCATATCAACTTGGTTCACAAGTTGAAGTAGCGATCACTTTAAATGATGTAGAAAAATCAAAAGAAGTATTTGGAAAACTTCAGGAAGGTGGCGAAGTAATCATGCCACTTCAAGAAACTCACTGGAGTCCATCATATGGACAAGTTAGAGATAAATTCGGCATAACCTGGCAGATTTCAACAATAGTAGAATAATTTTTGTACTTTGGAAGATACATCCCCCTATTCTATTCTTTATTTTCTTACTATAAACGATTAAAGAACAATTGTTGAAATTAACTTATATTTCAAATACTTGGAAGCACCATTTAACTTATGCATAAATGGGTGCTTTTTTATTTTCAATTCTTATTTTACTCAACTAACTGCTTCTTCCTCTTTCAATTGTTTTTTAGACTTTTTACTAAACAAAAGAGTAAAAGAAGAAAAGGTACTTGTTCAAACGGTAAGATTTAAAAAGATTGTGATAATTTTACTTCAACTATCGTGTTCAATAGTTGAACAATACTGACAGAAAAGACCGATTTATTCATCTGGCCCGATCCATTAAGTCCTGGTTGACACCGATGTATTTTTAATGTTATGGCAAGCGATAAATGGTTAAATATCAACTACTCAAAATTCATGACTTGTACACCTCGATTCGCTGAGCAAAGGCAAGCTTATAAAAATGCCCTTGCTTTTAAACGATAGTACTTACTCTCGCTCTTTCCCATCTCATTATTATGATTTTTATATTATCCTAGATACCTAATATTCCCATAACCGTCGCTCGGCTTATTTCCAGAGCGTCGCTCGTTTCCTGCAAATTCCTTATCACTACAAACATCTTCCGTTCAGATCCTTGAGTTAAGCTAACCGCTACTTCTACTATCACAGATTAGGACTTTTACCCTAGCGCACAAAAAAAGGAATCGGACATCCGTCCGACTCTTTTGCCATAAAATTTCTACATTTATTTTACTAACCGCTCAACTTGATTAACAACATTTTCAACCGTAAAGCCGTATTCTTCAATGATTTTATTGCCGTTTCCGGATGCACCAAATGTGTCGATTGCCATTACGATGCCGTGGTCGCCGACATATTTTTTCCACCCGAGCGGAGAAGCCATTTCAATTGCGACTCTTGCTTTTATCGTTGTTGGTAACACTTCATTTTTATAAGTCTCATCTTGTTTTTCAAATCGATCCCAAGACGGCATACTGATCACATTAACTTCAATTCCTTTTTCTTTCAATGCTTTTTGTGCGTGGACAGCCAGCTGCACTTCAGAACCAGTCGCAATCAACAATGCATCAGGTACTTCTTTTTCTCCTTTACTTATTACGTAAGCACCGCGTTTTACCCCTTCATAAGCAAGCTCTTGCGTACCTTTCAATGTCGGCAAGTTTTGTCTTGTTAAAATTAATGCGGTTGGCTGATCTTTACTTTCAAGGGCAAGGCGCCATGCCGCTTGGACTTCGTTACCGTCTGCAGGGCGTATAACCAAAAGATTTGGAATGGAACGCAATCCGGCTAATTGTTCAATCGGTTCATGAGTCGGACCGTCTTCACCGACAGCAATGGAATCATGGGTAAACACATACGTAACCGGTACGTTCATAAGAGCTGCCAAACGAATGGCCGGTTTTAAATAGTCACTGAATACTAAGAATGTTCCTCCGTACACTTTCACCCCGCCGTGAAGTGCCATTCCATTTAATACCGCACCCATACCGAATTCGCGAACACCAAACCAAATGTTCCGTCCGGCATAATTTTCGGCAGAAAAGTCACCTTCTCCGTTTAAGTAAGTTTTGTTTGATTCTGCAAGGTCCGCACTGCCGCCAAATAGGTATGGTACGTTTTTCGCAAGGGCGTTTAACACTTTTCCGGAAGACACACGTGTTGCAAGAGTATCAAAACCTGGTGTAAATTCCGGCAATTTTTGATCCCAATCGGCCGGAAGCTCTCCGTTTATTGCTGCTTCCAATTCTGCGGCAAGTTCCGGGTACTTTTCTTTATAAGTGGTAAACAATTGATTCCAAGCATCCTCAGTAGTTTTGCCCGGCTCAACTATTTTCTTATGAAAATCTGCATAAACTTCTTCCGGCACATGGAAATCCGGATGATTCCAACCGTAAAATTTTTTCGTTAATTGTATTTCCTCTTTACCTAACGGTGCACCATGAACTTTGGACCTACCGGCTTTATTCGGCGAACCGTAACCGATCACGGTTTTTACTTCAATTAATGTCGGTTGTTCCGTATTTTCCCGGGCTTTTTTAATCGCATCATAAATCTCTTTCGTATCATTTCCGTCTTCTACTCGTAAAACTTGCCATCCGTATGCTTCAAAACGTTTTGCCGTTTGATCGGAAAAAGAGCGGTTTAAGTCACCGGCAAGGGAAATATCATTGGAATCATATAAAACAATAAGTTTGCCTAATTTTAAGTGACCGGCAAGCGACGCGGCTTCGTGAGAGATCCCTTCCATCAAGTCGCCGTCACCGACAAGGGCATATGTATTATGATCAATAACCGACAAATCTTCTTTATTATACTTACTTGCCAAAAATCTTTCTGCCATCGCCATTCCAACAGCCATCCCAATTCCTTGTCCCAATGGGCCTGTTGTTGCTTCCACGCCGTCTGTATGATGCACTTCGGGGTGACCCGGTGTTTTTGAACCGTATTGACGGAAGTTTTTCAAATCATCCATTGTTACGTTATAACCGGAAAGATGAAGTAAACTGTACAAAAGTGCCGAACCGTGACCTGCTGATAAAACAAAGCGATCTCTATTGAACCATTTTGAATTTTTCGGGATATGTTTCATAAATTCCGTCCAAAGAACGTAAGCCAACGGAGCCGCCCCCATCGGTAATCCGGGATGTCCGGAGTTGGCTTTTTCGATCATGTCAATGGACAAAGTACGAATTGTATTAATGGATAATTGTTCTATGGAAACTGTGTTGACCATTGGTGTTCCTCCTTACATTTTATAAATGCCTAAGAGCAATCGGTCAACTTCCGATTGCCCTTTTCTTTCAAATAAAATTAACCCTTTATCGGAACTTTCTTCCAATCCTCTAAAAATCGTTCAATTCCTTTATCTGTTAATGGATGTCCCCATAGTTTGGGGAATAGGTTACCCGGGATTGTTACAATATCAGCACCGACAACTGCTGCTTCTTCGACATGTTCAAGGCTACGAACACTTGCCGTAATAATTTCTGTTTTAAAATTGTAATTGGAAAGTACGACTTTTAAACTTCTAATTAATTGAAGACCATCTGTACCGATATCATCAAGTCTCCCTACGAATGGGCTTACATAAGTGGCACCGGCTTTAGCAGCCATTAAGCCTTGGGCAACTGTGAAAATTAAAGTAACATTTGTTTTGATTCCTTCTTTCGAAAGAATATTAACCGCTTCCAATCCCGCTTCAGTCATCGGAATTTTTACAACAACATTAGGCGCCCAACCGGCCAATACACGTGCTTCCTTCACCATTTCTTTGGTAGTCAACCCGATAACTTCAGCACTAACTGGTCCGTCCACAATACTACAAATCTCTTTAATAACTTCCTTAAAATCTCTTCCTTCGCGGGCAATAATTGTCGGATTTGTCGTTACACCGTCGACTAATCCAAGACTTGCTACTCGTTTTATCTCTTCAATATTAGCTGTGTCAAGGAAAAATTTCATGTTACTACCTCCTTATACTGTTAGAGCTGCCTTTCTTGTGAAAAAATGCTCAGTTTCGGTATATCGCATTTTTTTATCTCTTCCGTTAATTAATAATGAATGAGTAATAAACTTATTTTTGTCTTGACGAATCCCTCTTATTAACATGTTGTTTGTAATACCCGTTGCAATAAAAAGACAATCATCAGCATTGACTAAATCGTTAAGGATAAGCACTTGTTCAGGATCTGATAACCCCATTTTTTTACATCTCTCATACTCCTCTTTTGTTCTCGGCAGGAGTCTAGCCTGCATATCACCGCCTAAACTTTTTATACCGACAGCTGCCAAAACTCCTTCAGGAGCACCTCCAATGCCGATAAACATATCAATATTTAAATGTTCTACACATGTGGAAATCGCAGGAATAACATCACCTTCTTCAAATAAAAGTACCTTCCCACCAAGACTACGAATACTATCTATCATTCCTTGATGGCGTTCCCTTCCTTGAATAATGACTGTTAATTCATTTACTTGCTTTCCACTTGCTTCCGCTACAGCATATAAATTATCTTCCAATGATTGATTGATATCAATTATACCTTTTGCTCTAGGTCCGGTAGCGATTTTTTCCATATACATATCCGGAGCATTGAGCAAAGCGCCCTTAGGAGTCGCGGCGATAACGGCTATAGCGTCATTTTGACCATTTATGGTTGGAGTTGTGCCATCAATTGGATCGACGGCTAAATCAATTTCAGGACCGCTTCCATTACCGACCCGTTCTCCAATATAAAGCATTGGTGCTTCATCTATTTCACCTTCACCAATCACTACTGTACCGGACATGGGGATCTGATTTAACAAGGTACGCATTGATTCTGTTGCTGCTCTGTCCGCTTCCATCTTATTCCCGCTTCCAACCCATGCAAACGAAGCCAATGCCGCTGTTTCAGTCACATTTAAAAAATCGAACATTAATCGATGCACTGACGTCCACCCCTTTTTAAATAAAACAATGACATATTTAGCAACCACATGAACCGGCAATAGCTTGTTGACCTTGTTCGGTTAAAAATTGTTTTTCTTTCTTTACAATTTTATCTATCTTCCGTTGAGAGCCGCCTTGCCATTCAACGTTTAAGTAAGCGGATACAACTTTCTTTGCCACTTCCGGTCCAATAATTTGTGCACCCATTGTAAGAATTTGCGCATCGTTACTTAACTGTGCCCTTTCAGCGGAATAGACATCATGAGCTAATGCTGCACGGATACCCGGAAATTTATTCGCAGCAATACATACACCAATTCCTGTACCGCAAATAAGAATACCGCGTTCTATCTCCCCTTTGTTGACCCCTTCTGCCACTTTAAATGCAACGTCAGGATAATCAATTGCATCTATCGAATAACAGCCGTAATCTATAACCTCATGTCCTAATTCCTCTATAAAATTTTTTATTATTTCTTTTAATTCAAAACCATTATGATCACATCCGATTCCAATTTTCATATTTGTTTCCCCTTTCAAATTCATCTTAATTTTTTTATTTTTTACTATCCATTATCATTTTATTATATTTACTTTTTATTTTCAAGTTTTATTTTCGTTTATTTTCGTTTCGATAATATAAACAAAACTTTTAATTATTTTTAAATTTTTATTTACTTGCCATATTGCAAATAATTGTTTAAACTGATATAAGTATTATTATGGTTGTTTTTATTTGTTTTTAATTACTTTTACTTATTAATGAAACGTTATTGATACAATTTATGTAGGTTAGGAGGGATAAAAAATGAATAAATTATTTGCGACAGAAAGAAGACAGTTAATTTTAAATATATTACGGGAGAAAAAAAGAGTAACTGTTAAAGACTTAGCTAAATATGTAAACGTTTCCGAGGCGACATTACGGGCTGATTTAAACATATTAGAAGAAGAGGGGCTTTTAACTCGTACACATGGCGGTGCTGTTTTGAATGAAGATCTTCCTGCAAAAAAGAGTTTCTCTGAGAGGGAAAAGAAAAACCGAGAATCCAAAATTGCCATTGCTAAAAAGGCAATTGATTTAATTTCTCATAAAGATTGTATACTTCTTGATGCGAGTACAACATCTCTTGAATTAGCTCGGCTTTTACGTGGGTCAAACAAACATATTACAGTCGTAACAAACGGCCTTTCTCAAGTATTGGAACTAAAGGAGAACCCGGTAATTAATGTTATATTAATCGGCGGTATCGCAAGAATGGGATCCATGGCAATCGAAGGACTCCTTGGTAAAAGCGTGTTGGACAAAATTAATATTGATACATTGTTTACATCAGCTAGTGGTTTTACAGTTGAAGAGGGACTTACCGATTTTAATGTGTATGAAGTTGAATTAAAAAGAGTGATGGTTGAAAAGGCAAACAAAGTTGTTGCCCTATTGGATTCATCAAAAATCGGAACAAGTTCAATTGCAACCTTTGCTACTTGTGAGGAAATTGATACATTAATTACTGATCAAAATATTTCAAGCGATTTATATAATCAGCTGATTAATTATAACATAAAAATTTTATAAAAATTTTTCAAAATAGAGGTGCATAATATTATTATTTTTGGCTGCATCTCTTTTTTATGTAAGAGTAAAATAATCCAACCTGTTTATCAGAGTAAGGATGTATTATTTGGATGTAAGGTTATTAAAAACACGACAATATAATGGGATCGTTTCTGACTATGCATGGAAGTAGCTGATCAAGGCGTCCGTATCGTTCATTCTTATCTATATTTGATTTAGAAATTTCTTAAACAGATAGCAAAGATAATAAAATGGATTGAAAAATTTTCCTTCTTTGTCTTCACAATACTATAGATTCATGAGGAGATTATCTCATAATATAATCAGGCCTAGAAAATGTGCAAAGTTTAACGATTACTTTTTTATTATGAGCATTTTGCAAAATTAGATTTTTTGGATAAAAGTATAAAAAATAAAGCACTC
>ERZ1673771.5-NODE-5-length-196299-cov-28.909455_pt1 | contig 196299 bp, 188 predicted proteins | sample MGYA00580141_ERZ1673771 | MGnify/ENA primary metagenome ERZ1673771 (study PRJEB41219, sample SAMN04549647) | soil metagenome | isolation source: soil | place: USA: Nevada, Stillwater NWR | collected 2009-08-06 ...
TCGCAGCTCGGGACTTTCACCCTATAGATTACACCCATGCCGGGCGCACATGAAAATGAGCGAAAAGGATCACCTTTTCGCTCAAAAGCCAAAATATTTATTTATTGAAATGTTCCGCCACCGCCAGATAGTTGCTGCTGAGCAAAAGATACAAGCCGCTTTGTAATTTCTCCTCCAACGGAGCCGTTCGCGCGGGATGTAGTATCAGGACCTAAGTTTACACCGAATTCTGATGCGATTTCAGTTTTTAATTGCTCAAGTGCTTGTTCAGCACCAGGAACTAAAATTTGGTTAGAGTTGCTAGATCTGTTTTGAGCCATGTGTCATTCACCTCCTTGTGGATATAGAATGTGAAAAAACACATGGCTTCATGCATAAAACGAAATGGTAATTGTTTTGAACTTGTGGAATATTATAGTAAATTTTCAAAATCCTCTTCTATTTTTTCTTGTATATCATGTTTTCTTGGAAATTCAATTGTTACTGTTTCCTCAATCGCCTTCTGAATGAGAGGTTGAAAATCTACATAGCTTTCAAGCTTTAATATTTTCTCCCTTTTCGGCTTCGTTTTCGGTGAAGCTGGTGTAAAAATAGTACAGCAGTCTTCATAAGGTCTGTTTGAAATCTCAAACGTATCAATTTTTTCGGCAATTTCAATGATTTCATTTTTATCCATTGAAATTAAAGGTCTCAGTATAGGAGTTGTCGTCACTTCATTAATAGCATACATGCTCTCAAGCGTTTGGCTTGCTACCTGCCCTAGACTTTCGCCTGTTACAATGGCTAAGGCGCCTCGGTTTTTCCGAATTTCATCGGCAATTTTTAACATCATTCTTCTAGTCGATGTCATTGTATAATTTTCTAATATTTTTTGCTGAATGGTCACTTGAATTTCTGTAAAAGGAACGATGTGAAGCACGATTTTGCCGCCAAATTCGGTTAATTTTTCTACGAGATCCATAACCTTTTGCTTCGCTCTTTCATTCGTATATGGAGGGCTGAAGAAATGGATCGCTTCAATCTCCAAGCCTCTTTTCATTGACAAATACCCAGCGACAGGGCTGTCAATTCCTCCAGAAAGCATCAGCATCGCCTTTCCGCTTGAACCAACCGGAAGCCCTCCCGCCCCTTTAAAATCTTTGCACATTATATATGTGGCATGCGGACGGACCTCTACGCGCACGTTTATGTCCGGATGATGAACATCTACTTTCAAACCGTCAGTATGAATAAGTATATGCCGGCCAATTTCATAATTGAGTTGGTCTGAAGTTAACGGAAACGATTTATCTGCTCTTTTGGCCGACACTTTAAAAGTGTCTCCGTTTTTATACAATTGCTTGACTGCCTGTAAAGCCGTGTCCTTTATGGCTTCGATGTCGCTTTTCGTTCTGATTGCCAAACTGAAGGACTGTATGCCAAAAACTGTTTGCAATTTTTCCGCTACCTTTTCCCCGTCTTCTCCATTTAATTTGATGAAAAGACGATCTCTGTTCGCTGTATACTCTAAAGACGAAAAGGAAGACAATGCAAGTTTTATATTGTTCTTCAAATGGTTAATAAAATGTTTGCGATTTTTTCCCTTTAAAGACATTTCACCATATCTGACTAAAATATGATCATATTGCATGTTTATAACCCCATTATATTTTTTAATTTTTGTATAGATGATGGCAGGACGTCAATCAACGGCTTGACATCATCGATCGTCTGCCCAATTGAAAGGCTTATGCGGATGGCGCTTTCGGTGATGCTGCTTTTTTTGCCCATCGCCTTCAATACTTTGCTTTCTCCCTTTTTCCTTGAAGAACAAGCTGAAGTAGTGGAGACATAAATATTCTCCTCTTCAAGCATATGAACTAAAACTTCCGCTTTTATACCAGGTACAGAAAAGTTGATAATATGAGGGGCGGAAGATTCCTTTGGTGTGTTGATAATAATGCCATCTATTTTTTCAAGCTCATTTATAAGATAGTTTTTCGTATTAATCAGACGATCGATCTTCTCTTCATAGTCGTTGAATGCCAGCCTTAAACCTTTCGCTAGGGACACGCTGCCCGCTAAATTTTCAGTGCCTGATCTAATGCTTGCTTCCTGGCCACCCCCTGATAAAAGAGTGAGAATTGGTGTATTTTTTCTAATGTACAACACTCCTGTACCGTTTAGGGCATGAAATTTATGGCCAGATATTGTACATAAATCAATTCCCGCTTTTTTTATATTTAAAGGAACCTTCCCGACTCCTTGCACGTGATCGACATGATAAACGATGTTCGGATAGTTTTTAAGTATTTCGCCAATCTCTTCAATTGGCTGAATCGCTCCGATTTCATTGTTGACATGCATAACGGACACTAAGATTGTATCGTTACGTACAGCCTTTTGTATGTCAGCTGGAGACACAATGCCATTTTCATTTACAGGAATCCACGTCACTTCAAACCCGAATTCTTTTTCAAGCTGTTCAAATGCTTCGCTGACAGAAGGGTGTTCAATTACAGTCGTAATCAAATGCTTTCCTTTATGTCTTTGTGCAAAAGCCGCGCCTTTAATCGCCAAATTATTTCCTTCCGTTGCTCCAGACGTAAATATGATTTCCTGTCCGCTTACACCTAGCAAATCGGCTACTTGTTCTCTTGCTTTTGTTAAAAGTCTTTCCGCTTGAACACCCAAATGATGAAGAGATGATGGGTTCCCGAAAAACTTTTCCGCCACTTGCCGGTACGTATCAAGTACATCAGGGTAAGGCTTTGTAGTTGCACTATTATCCAAGTAAAGCATCGGTTGTATACCCCTTTGAATTATATTTTCTAACACTTTGCAATGCAATATTAACATAAGTAAATTGAAATGAAAAAGAAAAGATCATCACATAGACGGGCTCATTCAGACGAAAGCCTTTGTCCACGCACGTAGCTGCTTTTTTGTGAATTCAACAACGTCATCTTCGATCATCGTCGTCTTCCCGCATCCGCCGATCCCAAGCAGCGTGTAAAACTTCCCGCGTTCAATCTTAAAAACTGACATCATCAAGCACGACTAACCTATCGTATTCCTTCGTCACTCGCTTCACAAAGCGGATGATTTCTCCTTTCTTCGTCAGTCGTTCCCCATTTCTTGAACCGCAAATAAAATTTGAGATCAATCTCTTCCTCATTCCTATCAATCACTTTTAGAACACAGCGTAAAGAAATAAAAAAACTCGTTACCCCTCTAGCATTTTGCTTTAGAGAAACGAGAAAAAGCTGATTTTCGCCGCTGTTCATTATGCCATAAAAAGAGACATCGGCTCTATTTTTCAAAGAAGAACTAAAAATAAGCCGCTCATTAGACGCCTATAGACCAAAAAGTTACGCTGTTCAAGAAAAGACTGTCGGCACACTCTCACAGCTGCCAGCAGGTGCAATAGTTTAAGCTGCTGATGATTCGTTTCTTGAATCCGTTCATCATCATGTCCTTTAGCTGCCCTTTTTGCTTGCTCCTTGCCTGCCAGAGCTAACTCGGGAAACGTCAATCCTTGAAAAAAAGTTTTCATGACGACCTTCGTTTCTATTTCCTTTTAATGAAGGGGCTGTCTAATAAGTTGTTTTTTCGGGTTATTGACCCCTTTAATGTTTTAGAAACTTTGATATATCGGTGTTTATGATTTTTTGTTTTCGATGGGAGCTTGACTTTCTGGACAACTCCGGCGTATTACCGAATATTGCTTCAGCAACATGTTAAATGATATCCAAAGGCACTTTTTTACGAGGTTTTGGAAATGCCTCATCAAGTCGGTTCAAGTCTTCTTGGGTTAATTCAATAGCAGCAGCTTCAGCATTCTCCAGAACATGCTGCTCTTGCCCAGCTTTTGGAATAGCGATGACATCATTCGTGCGTATCGTCCAAGCAAGTGCAATTTGTAATGGTTTTACATTGTATTTTTTGGCAATTTCATTAACAGTTGGATCCGTCAACAACTGCTTTCTTAATGTACCTCCTTGGGCAAGGGGGCTGTACGCCATAATCGGTATATGATGTTCCCGGTGCCAAGGCAGCAGATCAAAATCAATTCCTCTCGAACCTATATGGTATAACACTTGGTTTGTCGCACAGTTTGATCCGTTGAGCGTGTTCCATAGCTCTTCCATATCGTCTGTGTCAAAATTGGAGACTCCCCATCTTAATATTTTTCCTTCTTTTCGCAGCTTTTCCATACCTTCGATTGTTTCTTCTAAAGGAATGCGGCCTCGCCAATGTAAAAGATATAAATCTAAATAGTCCGTCCCCAGCCGTTTTAAGCTGTTTTCACATGCAACGGAAATCTTGTCTAGTCCTGCATTATGCGGATACACTTTAGAGACTAAAAACACATCATCTCTGCGCCCTTTGATTGCTTCGCCGACTAAGCGTTCAGAAGCGCCATTTCCGTACATCTCAGCAGTGTCAATTACTTTCATGCCCAATTCTATTCCAAGTTGTAAGGCTTTTATTTCTTTAGCTTTCTCCTGTGGCTTATCTCCCATGTACCATGTTCCTTGACCTATACATGGAACAGTCGTGCCATCAGGCAGCTTCACTACTCGTTTTTCAACATGACTTCTTATTTCCATGATTTTATTACTGTCCAATAATCCCATCCACTCTCGACCCTTTCCGTTATATTGTGAATTTCCCATTCTATAAAATTCCGCTTTCATACCTTTTTGACTTCAAAAATATGTACGTGCTTTCGAAACTTGTTTTTAGTGTTTGTTTGATTGCTATTGTTTCCCTTTTACACCTTTATAACAAATGTGGAAATGAATTACAATAAAAAAGCCCTTCACAGCGGCAAGCGCCTAGATGGGACAAATAAAAATAAGGAAAGGGCGATTCACAAAATCATCCGGCTGTGGAATTTCATTATCTTATAGATAACAAGCTCTGCAATTGCTCATGTTTGTACGAGTGGAGTTTCAATTTCTTATAGGTTTTCTCATGTTAAGTGAAAAATATACTCTCCAAACCGACATTTCGCACAGCATTATTGCTTCAACTCCTCATAGTTAAATAAAAATGCTTACTGACTATAGTCCATATGGGAGCATGGGCATTGAACTACCACTAGGCTAAAGCCGTAGTGGATTCCTAAGTACAGAGTTCTACCGAACTCTAATTGATTAGGCTATCCCCGTAGTTCCTACGGTTAATCGCAAGGCTTCCTTGCGAAGATTTAAACTTGCGTTAATATCTCGGTTATGATGGGTATGACAATTAGGACACACCCATTCACGCAATGCAAGATTTTTAACGTCTTTGTTTTTGTAGCCACAGCACGAACAAAGCTGGCTGGATGGAAAATTTTTCGATACGGTAACAACTTGCTTTCCGTACCATTTCGCTTTGTATTCTAACATCGTTCTAAATTGTGACCATGATACTTCGCTAATTGCTTTAGAAAGATTGTTATTTTTTAACATATTACTTACAGACAAATCTTCCATCCCGATAATGTCGTGGTTTTTGACAATATAGGTGGAGATTTTATGCAAGTAATCGTTTCTAGCGTTTGTGATTTTTTCATGAATACGAGCAACTTTAATTCGTTGTTTGTTCCAATTAGAACCACCTTTTTTACGTCTTGATAGAATCCGTTGTGCTTTTGCTAATTTTTCTTCTAATCTTCGAAAAAACTTAGGATTAGAGTAAATCGTTCCATCTGAAAGAATAGCAAATTCTTTCAAGCCGACATCTATGCCAACAGCAGAGTCAGTTTTAGGTAATTCCTGAACTTCTGTTTCTACAAGAATGGATACAAAATATTTTCCACTTGGATTACGTCTAATTGTTGCATTGAGAATGCGACCTTCTACTTCACGACTCTTTGCAAAACGAATCCATCCAAGTTTAGGCAGCTTGATTTTATTATCATCAATAGCAATATTGTCATTTGTATACTTTGTCGTGTAAGACTGAACAGGATTTTTCTTGGACTTAAAACGTGGTTTATCGTTTTGTTTCTTGAAGAAACGGGAATAAGCGTCAGCAAGATTTTTTAATGACGATTGAAGTGCAATACTATCCACTTCTTTTAGCCAAGTTAATTCTTTTTTTAATTGTGTTAACTGAGCAGAACAAGAATTATAAGTTAAACCTTTTCCTGCCTCTTTGTAAGTATTATCCCATTTTGCTAAAAAATGATTAAATACAAATCGACAGCACCCAAAGGTTTTATTAATTAATATTTCTTGTTCTTTGTTCGGATAGAGCCGAAACTTATATGCTTTATTTACAATCATTGATTTTTCACCTCCTTTAATATATACTAAAAGTATATACTTAATTAAAATATATGTCAATAGTATATACCGAGGAGGATTGTAAAATGGAACGTATACCAAAATTAATTAAATTTCCTGTCGATTTAGTAACAAGAATCGAAGAGTACAAAAAAAAGAACAATATTAAAAATTTTTCAGTTGCAGTTTACGAATTAATTCGTAAAGGTTTAGAAAAATAATGGAATACATTTCTGAAAATCACAGTAAGCATTTACTTTTGTGCCATTTGATATTTGTTTGTAAGTATCGAAAAAAGTTATTATTAAAAGTTGGTGATGATATTAAAACCGAAATCGAATCTATATCTAATCGTTATGGTTGGCAAATTATCGAGCAAGAAATAGACCAAGACCATATTCATATTTTGATTCGTTATTCTCCGAAATGGAGCATTCTTGAAATCGTTAGATTATTGAAGCAACTTACAACCTATCGAATATGGCAAAAGCATAACGAATATCTTTCTCAACATTTTTGGAAATAAAAATGCCCGTCTTTCAAACGAAGACAGGCATAAATCATAGATCTTTCAATTCATTTTCAACAAGCTTCTGTATTCTTTTCATCGCTTCCGAATCGATTTCCTCTATGGCAGCAGCCGCTTGCTCCAAAGATTTGCTGTATTCATAATTTCTGAACAACTGTTCAGCTTCTTTTAATTTTTTATCAAGGCCCGAATACGTGCTGCGGTATCGATTACCGTATTGTATTAATCTTTCGACTAAACAAACTTGGGCAATGATCTCATCTGTGTTTTCTTTTAATTGTTCGATGATGCTCACAGCATCGTTTAAATACGTTTGGACTCGATCCATATCGAGCGGAATTTCTTCAAGCGCATTGCTGACCTTTTCAAACGATTGCTGAGCAGTTTGTAATTGCTCCACGAAGCTTTCCGGAAGGCCGGGAATGTTGTTTTTTCGAATCGCCCGTTTAATCTCAGCCATCATTCGCTTTAGTTCTGCTAATTTGTCGCGCGCGTTTAATTCATCCTTTCTCAATGCCTGAAGCATCGAATGCCATTCGTTGTATTTTTCCTTTGCTTGATCAATTTGCTTATTAAAACTTTCCAGTTCCTCCTGTAAAACGGAATACGCAATATTGGAGTTCTCTATGCTTGCCAAAATATGCTTGTAATGATTTTTCAGTTGGTTCATCAGTTTATCCAACTCTTTTAGCTTGTCGACATCATCATTTGACAGCTGGTAGCTCTGCTGTACAAGACTGACTTGTTCTTTTAAATCATTTTTTTCCTCTAATAAAGATTGCAGCTTTTCCCCGGTTTTTTCCGCTTCTTGTCTTACATATTGGCTCGCATACACTTCCTTCTCAAGCATTTCGTAAATGTTATCAATCGTTTCTTTTATGGAATCAAGACCCATTTTCACGTCTTCTGTCTCTGCTTCACTTAGCTTCTTTTTCAAGCCCTGCATTTTTTCCTCAATATGCGAAATTTCTTTTTCCACTTCCAAATGCTCAAGCTTGTAGCCATCCTCGAGCAGTTTTTTATACCCTTCTTTCAATTCGGAAATCTCGTTCGGCACAATCATTTGACATTCAGTTAAAAGCTTTGGAATCTCCTCTACTTTTAATTGGAGTGCTTCAAGCTTCTGTTTTTGTTCATCCAAAATTTCCTTCGCTGTTACGTAATTTCCTGAGTTCATTTCCTCATCAAATTTTTCCATTGTATGTAACATTTCATATAACTCTTTTTCCAGCCGTTCATACGCAGTTCCAAATGTATGGCGATGGGAGAGCAGTGTTTTTTTCAACTCTTTTAGCTGTTGTTTGACTGCTTCACCTTCTGTCTTATTATTGCTTTCTGTTGCAACAAGATCGTTAATGTGCTGAACAATGCCGGCTATTTGTTCTTCTATTTCTTTTAAAACCGATTCAATATGTAATAAAACTTCTTTTGACTTTTTAAAGCGGTATTTTTCAGCATATTCCTCCGCTTCAAACAGAAGCTCTTCCACCTTCGGAAGCCTGCTAGTGACGATATCGTCCCAATCTTTTCGCCAGCGTTCAAACAATTCTTCTGTTTCTCCACTCATGATTAATTCTTTTACTTTGGACAGTTCATCTGTTATGGACTGATTCATAATGTCTATTTTCCAAGCTTCAAGACGGTCTACTTCTTTATAAATATTTTTTCGAAATCCATAACCGATTCCAAATAGAAGGAAAATCAATAAAATTAATACGATCACAACTTCCATTATGAGCCCCCTCGGTCCGTTTCACTTTCTTAAAGGGTATGTATATTTTAAACGACGTTGTCGAAAAAACTTTCAAAAGAAAATAATGTGTTCTCAATGTATTTATGATACCATGATAACGACATTTTTTGAGCAAAATTTTTAATTTTTTCACATAAATCTCGACAAACTTGAGGTGATTTCTATGAAAAAAGATGGACATGTTCACACCCCTTTTTGCCCCCACGGTACGGACGATTCATTTGAATTGTATATTGAAACTGCCATAAAAAAAGGATTTTCTGCTATAACCTTTACAGAACATGCTCCATTGCCGGAAGGGTTTGTTGATCCAACTCCCGATAAGGACAGCGCAATGCCCTTCAGTGATATCGACCGCTACTTGTCTATTTTGCTAGACTTAAAAAAACAATATAAACGCGATATCGATATTCATATCGGTTTAGAAGTAGACTATATTAACGGTTTTGAAAGAGAAACAGCGCAATTTTTGGACAAATACGGTCCTTTTCTTGATGACAGCATTTTGTCCGTACATTTTTTAAAATTAAATGGACAATATTATTGTGTGGATTTTGATGAACATACGTTTCAAAAAATGGCGGAGCTTTCAGGCGGCATCAATCATTTATACGAATTATATTATGCGACAGTATTAAAAGGGGTTGTTTCAGATCTTGGAAAGTATAAGCCGAAGCGGCTTGGACATATTACGCTAATACACAAATTTCAAAAGCTTTTCCAAGCCACATTTGATGAAAAGCCTTATATTGAACAGATTTTTGCTGAAATGAACAAAAGGGGGATGGAACTGGACGTCAACACTTCCGGTTTACGAAAAGCCTTTTGCGGAGAAATTTACCCGCCAGAGGATATTATACAAGCGGCCAAAAAACAAAGCATCCCTCTCGTTTATGGTTCTGATGCCCATAGCGCGAAGGATGTAGGCAGCGATTTTTCACTTTTTGAAAAAATGGTTTAGTCATTTGATTGTTTTTCGTTTTTCTGAAAAAGTATTTGTTCCAGCCATGAAACCAGCTGTTTACTATATTGCTTGACAAAATATTCTTCGTACGGATTAATATGTAAAACTTCATACATGTATTGAGGCTGTAAAAACGGCATATTTATTAAGCTTTTGAATTGTACTAAAAAATGGGGAATGTCTACTTGTTTAAATTGGTTCGCTCGCATCCCTCGTTCAAGCAGGTTAAGCAAATAATATTTTTCTTTCGCTAAATAAGTCATCATCACCTGGCGAATGAGAGTCGAATCAAGCGTTACTTCTCGGTGGACAAAACGGGCAAGCCGGCGGTTTTCATATTGATAGCGGAGAAGTTCTTCAACGATCGCCATAAGAGAGAGTTTTGGAGATTCTGTACATTTTTGATAGCATTGATCGATTACGTCTAAATAACCTTCATAAAACTTGGACACTAAATGTTCCAATAATCCGTTTTTTCCTTTAAAATAGTAAGAAATATGGGCGATATTTGCATTGGCCCGTTTGGCAATTTCCCTAACCGATGTTCCGGTGTAACCTTTTGTATTAAAAAGGAAAATTGCTGCATCAACGATATTTTCTTTCGTAACAGTGTTCGTTTTCGTTTGCAAGTGGATCACTCCTTTTGTTGATGGCTGTTAGAAGTTTTCTACCCGCAACGATATTTTCCTGCTATAATTTCTCGACAAAGTTCGTACTTACTTGTCATTTTGAAAAAGAAAGTGAGGAATTTCCATGTTTGTCGTCGAAAGTTATAATGGAACAAAAGAAGAAAATTATGAGCTTGTGTTAAAACAGCTTACAGCATTGATTGAAGGGGAACAAAATGTCATAGCGAATTTAGCTAATGCATCCGCCTTGTTGAATCAATTTTTGTCAGAAATCAATTGGGTTGGTTTTTATGTAAAAGACGGAGATGAGCTTGTTCTCGGACCTTTTCAGGGGCTGCCGGCATGCGTCCGAATTCCTATTGGCAAAGGTGTATGCGGAACGGCTGCTTTCGAAAAAAGAACGGTGAGAGTGGCTGATGTAAATGAGTTCCCTGGACACATCGCCTGCGACGCGCGATCACAATCGGAAATCGTTGTCCCGCTTATTAAGAACGATGAGGTAATCGGTGTGTTAGATATTGACAGCCCGATTAAAAACCGATTTGATGAAATAGACCAAAGATATTTAGAAAAATTCACGAATATTCTTACAGAATACCTTTAATAGCCTTGTTTTTCAAACGCCGGAAGTCGTGAACAGGTGGAAATGAGCATTCAACTTTTGAACCCTTTCAAATGATATAAAAAAGGGTCCCTAGTTACGATCTGTCAAACGATTTTAACAAATCAAAGCAATACCTAGGAACCCTTTATGCTCTTTCTTGGTCTAAAACCGATACTTGATTTTTTCCATTGCGCTTTGCCTGATACAAGGCATCATCTGCTCTTTTAAAAAGAAGGGCAGGCGAATCATTTTTATGGGCTGCATCCCAACAGGAAACACCGCATGAAACTGTTACAGGCGGTTTCGTTGATTTCCGCACAGCTGAAACAATTCTGTTTGCCACTTCACATCCGATTTTTAAACCCACTTTAGGAAGATAAATGGCCAGCTCTTCTCCGCCCCATCTAGCTCCTACATCTTCCTCCCGTATGTTGTTCCTTATCGTTTTAGCAATTTGAATAAGCACTTTATCGCCTACTTGGTGGCCATACGTATCATTGATTTGTTTAAAATTGTCTACGTCTATTAAAATTAATGTGCCTCTTTGGTCTTCTTTAAACGATTGATGAACAACCTCGTCAAAATATTTTCTATTAAAAAGATTTGTAAGCGGATCTGTGATCACGAGCAATTCCAGCTTTTCCCGAAGCATGGAGTTCGTAAAGGCGAGTGTAGAATGAGACACAAGCGATTCCATTAATTTGTACATATCAAACGTGAAGGAATACGGTTCTTTACGCAGCACAACAGCAAATCCGATGATTTTTTCACTGTCGATCATCGGAACGGCCATTATTGATTTATAAACGGCTTCCCCGAGAATGGAATTGGAAATATCGCCAGTGAATACACTATTTTGCTCCAATATATTTTGTGCAACCCAATCAACGTAAGCCTTCGATTCATCTGAATGGAAAAACGATGTACTTTCTGAAAGCATGTTCCATTTTTTATTTTCATCAAAAATAAAAAAAGCGGCCTCATCTGCAGAAAATGAACGAAGCATTCTTTTAACCATGTATTTCATCGTATCTGAAATCCGCAAGTTTTTATTAATTTTTCGAGCCGTATCATTAATGAGCTGCAAATCGTTTACATGCTGCTTCGACTGTTCATACAGCTTGGCATTTTCCAGCGCTTTGCCGCCGGCCTTTGCCACTTTTTCGATCATATCGATTACGTCATCGATTTGTTCAATATGAAGTGGGATATGTACATCAATTAATCCATAAACACCCTGTCTTCCTGCAATCGGGACATAAATATAGAGCCCGTTTGACGAGCTTCTTACGACCATATCGCCTTTCAAAAAGGCTGTCATAGCTTCCTCATACTGATCTATTTCCTGCTCCAAATTTTTCACAGGAATTTCATGTCCTAATGAATAATCCATTGGCAAAATGAAATGGCATAATAGGTCGGGATACATTTGCCTCAAAGTGTTATAAAGCTTGTTTAACACTTCTTCTTCTTTCATAATGGAATAAAGTTCATCAGTTAATAAAAACAATTGATAATATTTTTCTTTAAGCGTTTTTTGCAAATATAATTTTTTTCCGTGAAAAAACATGGCAAAACATATTTTAGAAATTTTTTCTAGTTGTTGATTAGAAAGTTTGTGAAGTACACGGCCTCCTCTGAATTCCAACAGCATTTTTGGAGAGGATTCTGCCGAATACTGCAAAAACAATCGTCCTTTTTCTTTGTAAACTACAAATTGTTCATCGTCTTTGAAGCTAAATGATTTCGAAGCACCTTTTACATCGTCATTGCTCGAGTATTGGCATAAAAAAAGATTCGAACCGATCTCTTTCCAAATCGACACATTTTGAAGATTAAATGCTTTAATTAAAATTGCAAACATTTCATTAATAAATCCATCGAAATGCTGCCTGTCCGAATCATTCATAAGTAATCGGAAAAATAAGTTTTCAAAATGATCCCAATCCATACTCCACCACCTATAACCGGGAAAATAGACCTTATTACTTTAATAGTATTATAACATGAAGCACCATTTTTTTTGTGAAATAATTGGTATTTTTTTCACAAAAAATAGAAATGAATGTGTGAAGTTCGTCGGATTAAATATTCCTTTTCGCTGACAGCAAAGGAAATAATCTTGACACCGCTCATTTAAAATCATATAATGATCGTTGTGTAAAATATAGCAGCCTAAGGATTCGACAATTATGATGTCATTTTGTTCCTCAAATCTGAGGTGTACCGTGTAACTCTCTGCTGCTGGAGCGAAAGTACATGAAAACAAAATGTGCATAATTGAGAGAATCAGTCTGTTTGTATTTTACAATCGAAAATACAAAAGGAGGAGCAATATGTCTCGTTATACAGGTCCTACATGGAAAATTTCCCGCCGTTTAGGCATTTCTTTGAGCGGCACAGGCAAAGAGCTTGAAAAACGTCCGTATGCACCTGGTCAGCATGGTCCAGGCCAACGGAAAAAACTTTCTGAATACGGCTTACAATTGCAAGAAAAACAAAAGCTTCGCCATATGTACGGAGTTAACGAACGTCAATTCCGCAATACTTTCGTAAAGGCGGGCAAAATGCCGGGTATTCACGGTGAAAACTTCATGATCCTTTTAGAGTCTCGTTTAGATAACATTGTTTATCGTCTTGGCTTGGCTCGCACTCGCCGTCAAGCACGCCAATTGGTTAACCACGGCCATATTTTAGTGGATGGAAGCCGCGTGGACATTCCGTCTTACCAAGTAAAACCAGGCCAAACGATTTCTGTCCGTGAAAAATCCCGCAACCTTCAAATCATTAAAGAAGCGGTTGAATTAAACAACTTTGTTCCTGAATATTTAACATTTGATCCGGAAAAGCTTGAAGGAACATACACTCGTCTGCCTGAACGCTCTGAATTGCCTGCGGAAATCAACGAATCGCTCATCGTTGAGTTCTACTCTCGTTAATAAAATTAGATTGTATAATTCAGTATTTAAAAACCCTGAAACCCTTGAGAAGAAAGGATTTCAGGGTTTTTTTGTTTCAATTTAGGTTTGATCACAATTTGATCATAATGTATTATTTTGGGGCAAGTGGGGCAGCTTTTGGAGCTACTTTTTATAAAAATGCGGACAGATGCTGAATTATTTTTATATACATGAAAGTACCAAAATGAGATTTAGAGCCTGTGGAAATCCTTGAAATCGTATCAGTAAATTCAGATCTATCACGATTCATAAAATGTATGTGCATAGTAAAACGTTTTTATAACTTAAAATTTTCCCTATTTTAACCAATTCTTTTTACTCACATAAAATACACGGGACATTTGCTCTATTGAATTTAAATTGTTTAGTTTTGTGCCTGCATGCCATATCGTTGCAGAAAAAAGCTTGAAGACTCACTTCTTAAAACAAAAAAAGGAATTGAGCGCATAATGAAGAATATTTATATACGGCAATATTCTATTAGATTTAGTTGTAAAATCCCAATAACGAATGCTTTCACAGCTGGTGAAATAATATCGATTAATGATCTTCTAATGAAATAGATGCTGATACATCGGATGACGAAGCAAAATTTGAGGTAGGAATTTAGTTCTTTACTCAAATTTAAAATTAAAAGTTGATGATGAGTAAGAAATCAATTTTTTAAAGGGGCTGCCTGATGAGTCCCTAAAATGAAAGATTTGGGAGAAATACTACAGTAAAGGACAAAAATAATTGAATAAATTTGTAAATGTCCTTCATAGAGGCAATGAACCCAACAAGAAGCAATTATATGTGCTGAATGTCCGTCAGAAAACTTTTGAAGAACCAATTCAGAAAGAGGGAGCATAAGAAAAGTCCTTCATAAGACTTCTGAAGGATATAAAAAGATAGAAAAAATGGTCTGCCCGATAAGTCCCTAAAATGAAGGGGCTCGAAAAAGTCAGTTAACCCTGACCTTTTGGACAGCTCCTTGTTTCTTTAAATATTACAGTATTTCACGCAGGTGGTGGACGATATATTGGATGATTTTAATTTGATTATATTCTTATGGAGAACTTCATTTGTTATTTCAATAATTACATTTATAATTGGTTTACTCCATCGTTCTTGGCTGTTTATGCTTATTAGTACTGTAACATTTTTACCAGTTGCATATTATTTTCTCGGTGCGTTAAACGCATGGCGGTTAGTTGGATATATACCAATTTTATTATTTTCACTTACAGTCCTGTTCTGGTTTCTTAAAAAAAGAAATAAAAGCGGAGAGAAAATAAAACGATAAGATCTTCCTCTTCAACAAAAGTATTTGAATAGATAAATGCAAAGATTGACCATAAAATTTGGCCAATCTTTTTTGCATAACCGTGTTATGAAAAAACAAGTGGAATATTGAAAAATCCAAGATTTAACATTCAATTGTCTTTCCTTTTCCCAAACCCTACTGCAAGTCCTAGAAAAATATACGCATAGGACAGGATGATTAATTCCAAAAAGCCAAATTTATGAAAAATAAGTGAATCCGGAGCTTTTTCATCGATATAATCCCCCTTGCCAACCATATAAACCCCGACCAAGAGATAGATCACAATGGATATTGCCAAAAATAATTTACCGAATATAGTAAAACGAAATTTAGAAACAACTAACGCAATTATCATCCAATATCCTAATCCAAGTAAGACTAAAAAAATTGAAATATAATATGGCTCGTAAACAGCCAATTCACTAATTTTCATTGTTATCGTTCTCCTTGATTCCTTTATTATGGATTACATCCTTATATCCCGTCTCCACGGCTCCAAATTCCTTGGGGATTTCCAATTTCAATTCTCTTTCCTTTTCCCAAACCCTACTGCAAGTCCTAAAAAAATGTACGCATAGGACAGGATGATTAATTCCAAAAAGCCAAATTTATGAAAAACAAGCGCATCAGGTGCCTCCTCATCGATATAATATCCTGTTCCTACCATATAAGCTCCGACCAATAAATAAATTACAATGGATATTACCAAAAAAATTTTACCGGAAATCTTAAATTGATATTTGGAAATAGCTAATCCTATTAAAAATAAATAACCTAAACCGAGTAAGATTAACAAGATGGATATATATGTAGGTTCATAAACACTTGGTTCAATAACATTCATAATCATCTACACTCCTTCTCACAAACAAAAGTGTTCCATCATTCTCTAAGTTTGGGGCATCGACAGAAACCGATAGCTCCGAGCCCGCTTCTTGATCGTCTATGTCAATTTTCACTTCAAATCCATCTTGCCGAGAGATCACCTCTTCTCCCTTCTCCGCAGTCGGAACTGTTTCTAAATCTTCAATTAAATCACAGGGCAATTCGTCATATATACAGGCGATGATAATTGTCTGAAGATTACTTTGTGCATTTACTGGAAAACTCGTATAAAAATAAGGACAAAAAAGTGCAATGAAACCAAACAAATATTTTTAATTTTCATATAATTACCTATATAACTAGTATTTTACAATTAAAATAAAATTTGACAAGCTTTTCTTTATTAAAAAACCCACTCCCAAAGAGGGTGGGATGCTATGGATGAAGGTTATTCTTGCACATGTATTGGACATGCACTGTTAGTATTTAACTGTAGATGAGTGAATTTCATTACATTTATTACCATCTTCAAAAAGTAAACAAAGATACCCTTATGCCACTCGTAACTGGTGTTTAATGGAATCTAGTGGCACTCCTCGTTGAGCTTCGTAATAAATAAACTCAATGAGATTGTGAATTTTTCTCGATCTCACACTCGCAAGACCGGTTGAAAAATCACTTGAATGTTCTGTCATGCAATAGATATACGTAAATTGTACGATGACCCAAAATCGTTTAATGCCTCGCTCATGTCGGGGCTGTCTAATAAGTCGATTTTCCGGCTTATAGACGTCCCTTTAATGTTTTAAAATGTTGATTTTATGATGTTTCGTTTTCAATGGATTTTGACTTTCTGGACAGCCCCTAATGTTTCTTTCGTTTGCCGAAAGTAGATTTCGATCGACCAGCGTTTCGCATAGTATTCAAGAATAGCCTGAAGCTCAGTTTTTGTGTCTGTACTCAAAAAACTACGCAAATGCTCGCTCGTTATCGGTTGATCGGTTTTACAACAAAACAATATTATCATAGGTGTTTATTACATAATAAAAATACAGAGGAGATGTCCGATAAGTCCCTAAATCAAAACCACCCGTGTGAACGGATGGTTTGTTCTACGGCTGAAAGCCTTTGTTACTGGCCAGCCCCTAAAAGAGTATGAAAGGTTCGCCAACTGCACTTCTCTTCCGGCAACCCTCAAATGGTTACTTTTTATCTCTTTCCCCGTGAACGGATCTATCTTATTTGATCTGTAACTATATCATCCTGTATTTGATTCCGTATATATTCTTCAATTACTTTCTTATTTCTTCCTACCGCATCCACATAAAAACCTCTGCACCAAAATTTTCTGTTGCCATACCGATATTTTAAATGTACATGTCTATCAAATATCATTAAACTGCTTTTCTCTTTTAAATATCCCACAAACGAGGAAACACTCATTTTTGGCGGGATATTTACTAACATATGAATTTATGAAGAAAGATACGAAACTTTATTTACTTTCCATATAAGCTGCGTTTCTTTTTCTAAAAAAGTTACAACCCACCCAAAATGATGTAAATGATCGGTAAATGTTACCTTATGATTTAGTGTCCATGTTAAATCCCCTAAATATCTCCAATAAAAAGATTCGTGTGGTCTGTCTACTCTTACCAATCTTTCTTTTTTTAAAACCTTATTTCCTTTTTGACGTTTTATTTCTAAATATATATCTACATAAGAGACTTCGTGTTCACATATAATGCTACATATATATCTACGATTAGGACTGCTCTTTTTCTTATAGATAAATGTATTTTTGTAATTTAATTCTTTTATCTTGTTGTATATTTCACGAAAAATTTGCTTATCCCATCCTCGCTCATCAGCAAGTTTTTCCATACCCTCTTGTAACACTTCTAATGCCATTTTCTTTTTTTCCAAGTCATCCGTAAGAGAGAAGTATTGATTATAATCCATTTCAACATAAACAGTAATAAAATCGGGTACCATTTCCATTTCAATTTCTTTCTCGCTTAATTTAGATAGATCCGGTACGCATTGAATGATAACTCCCTTTTCCCCATCTGTATGAATTTCGGGCAAAAGACGAGTATAAAGTGATGTAATACATCTTGTTTCATAATGAAAGATGGCGGACTTGCTTTGCCTATAATCGGTAAAGGGGCTTGTCTCACCAGTATCATAGTCAACTATTACAGTATGATCAAAATAGTTTATATCATTTGGAATAGAAAGTTGAATATCCCTTATAACAGTCATTTTTTCACTTCCTTTTATTAAATTTATGGACGATAGTGAAATGGAGGTGATAATTTGTTGTTAGGCTGGATTCTATTAATGTATTCCTTATGTCTTTTTTCCATCTCAGTGCATTATACCTACCACGTATGTTAGTTTTTACTATTCGTGAAGCATACCGATCTGTCCTGTATTGCCTATTCCACTTTCTAACTTGTCTTTCAGCGCGATATGATTTTCCCTTTTTAGAAATCCTTCCACTACTAATACCAACTTTAACTACTTTATTAGTTTTTTTATCATAAATTTCATATCCATGATGTATCGCAGAATTTCTTTTACGATTCGAATGATATTTTTTTGAAATTTTTTTATACTTCTTGTAGACCTTATAAATCTTATAAGCTCTATAAGCCCCCATTCCGGCTATAATAACAATATGAGCATAATGCCCATCCGGATCGACCAGCATCACCGGGTTGTTGTTTGCATACGTATAGCCGTTCTGCGTCAAGATATCGTCCGAATCTCCTGGATCAAGGTCCATGGATAAGAACACGCCATGAGTTGGATGATAGTATCGGGCGATCAGGTAGTATAGACCCGTTTCTTGGTCATATTTGGTATCCCGCATAGCGGTAGGGTTTTTTCTTCTGTTTCCCGAATTCTGAGATGGTTTCCCCAAACCTCGTAATTGAAAAGGCAGATTTCCCCTAGCTAAGAAACCTGCCTTTCTCTCTTATAAAATTTCTTACATAGTCTATAACTTCTTATCTTTTTGAGGTGGATTTAAAAACATATCATCATCAATGCCATATCCTTCTGGAGCCCAATAAGTTTCAGGATAACCATATTCATTAAACAACTTCCTCAAATACCTTATCGTTTCACTCCATGTCAAAAAAGTAACAAAACTATAAGGTGGATCCCCTTCATTATTCCATACTGCCCAAGTTCTATTTGGCAATTCAGTAACATACCATCCCCCGTCTTCTGGAATATGAAACATAAAGAATGTATTATCACTAGCCTCAGACCATGTACGATAGCCAAGCTCTTTAGCAAACTGTTCATATTTGCTAAAGAAAATCTTTTTAAAAAAATTCATTTTTCCCTCCACATATAAACATTTTACAAAATATATAAGCTATTTTTTCCTGTTCTTCACTTTCCATATTGTAATCCTCCAGGCTTCTCCACTTCTATAAAATTTACCTTTAAAATGAGGATGATTTTTAGTAAACTTGTTACTTTGTAAATGATAACCATGGTTATTATGCGGAGGATGGAGTTCTATAGATCTATATTTCCTTTTACCTTTATTATTTTTAGTAGAATAAAGAACTCCCCAATATCCTTTACTCGAATCGTTTGCCCCCTTTATCCGTCCTATTTTGTAAATTTTAAAGCCTGTTTTCTTTATCTTTTGAAATATGTCTTTAAATAATTTAGCCCTGTGCCTATCCGGATCGACCAACATCACCAGGTCGTTGTTCGCATACGTATACCCGTTTTGTGTGAGAATGTCGTCCTCATCCCCCGGGTCGGGATCTAAAGATAAGAACACGCCATGAGTTGGATGATAGTAACGGGCGATCAGGTAGTATAGACCCGTTTCTCGGTCATATTGGTATCCCGCATAGCGGTATGGGTTTTCGTCGGCCAAGGAGCCGGATTGGGAAAGAATCTTGCCCCATGTATCGTATTGATAGCGCGCGGCAATGTTTCCTTGCGCATCTGTTAAAGAAATGACATCGCCTGCGCGTTGTAGTGGTAGAAGTAGGTGGCACTACCTTTTTTCATCGCCAAGAGCTGGCCGTTTTCTCCGTATACATACGATCTTACCACATTCCGCTCGCATCGGTTTCATACAGAACGTTGAGGCTGTCGCCTTGGTATGGTAGTTTGTAATTACGCTATTAATGTTCTTTTGAATTCGTTAACTATCTTCACTGTATAATAAAAAAGGTTATCCCTTAAATCACGGGATAACCTTAAAGAAGCTAATTACTATTTTCTCGTTTGCTTTTCATAGTAAGATTTTACAAGCATTTCCACTATATTATTACTACCAATCAGACCAATTGGATTTTTTATTTTTTCCCCTTCCTCTTTAGAAATAGGCTCTAATTCTGCTATTGGTGTATTCGCATCCCCTCGACTCACAAAATATTCCTTGCCATTGTAAAACACAAAATCAGGTAACTCATATTCTTCAGGATTGAATTTTCCTTTAGACAATTTCCCAATAATTTTCCATTCTTTATTAACGATTCCATATATTCCACTGTTAATAGTATATAGAACAGAAAGTTTTTCAAATTGATTATTAAAGTTTTTTATATCTAATATTTCATTAGTGAAGATATCAAAATATTGTATATAAATGTCATCCTTTAGACCTTCTCCTTTTACTACTAAACCATAAGCATATTTTTCAATTTCTTTAAGCGGGATTGCAAATACAATGCCTGGTTCAATGTTAGGAACCTTTTTTCTCTTTTTCAACTTAAATTTTACATCGGAGATTTCCATTTCCTCCAATTGTTCAGCTATATTTGAATCAAGTTGTATAGCCTCCATAATCAATGCTTCTAATTCAGCCACCGTTGGTTTTCTTTCTAAATCTTCTTCATAAATTTTTTTGATTTCTAATAGCGTATCACTTAACAAATCGATTACATCATCACTTAAAATAATTGTTTCCTTGTTCTTTATGCTTTCCCAGAATGACATACAATCACCAACCATATCTTCTTATTACTTCTTTATAAATCCTTCTAGATTCGCTCATATATTTTCTATACTTTTTATTTCTTTTACTAATAGGTCTTATCTTGTTTCTAAGCTTACTTTTTCCACCGTGTTTCAAATATAGGCGGTGTTCTAATCCACGCGCTTGTCCCCAGGACAGATTGCTAGCAACTTCTTCAAAATCTAAATTAGAATGGTTTTTACTATGGACATATCTTCTCTTCTTAATATTTTTAGTTCTTCCGACATATTTTACTACATTTCCTTTCTTTAAGACATAAACAGAGTGTTTTGCCGCTTTGAGTCTTCCTCCACCAACAAAACCAATAGCTGCAGCAGTTGCGACACCTTTCCATCCTTTTCCTGACTTGTATGCCTTATACCCGTCATAAACCGCAAACCCTGCATTGATGGCCAGCCATACCCAATGCCCATCCGGATCGACCAACATCACCGGGTTGTTGTTCGCATAACTATACCCGTTTTGCGTGAGTATGTCATCGTCATCCCCCGGGTCGGGATCTAAAGATAAGAACACGCCATGAGTTGGATGATAGTAACGGGCGATCAGGTAGTATAGACCCGTTTCTCGGTCATATTGGTATCCCGCATATCGGTATGGGTTTTCGTCGGCCAAGGAGCCGGATTGGGAAAGAATATTTCCCCACGTATCGTATTGATAGCGCGCGGCAATGTTTCCTTGCGCATCTGTTAAAGCGATGACATCGCCATGGGCGTTATAGTGGTAAAAGTAGGTGGCACTACCTTTTTTCATCGCCAAGAGCTGGCCGTTTTCTCCGTATTACATACGATCTTACCACATTTCCGCTCGCATCGGTTTCATACAGAACGTTGAGGCTGTCGCCTTGGTAGTGGTAGTTGGTCACAACCCCATTTACTTTCTTTTGAATGCGGCGGCCGTCTTCGTCGTATTTTGATATAACAAAAAGAGGTTATCCCCCCGAAACACTGGGATAACCTCTGACCGAGAAACACTTGGAAGCCCTCCTTACGATTTTATCATCGAGTTTAGCAAAAAGATCGCTTCCTCTTTTTAAATGATAGGCTTCATCACTAATGTATAAGGTTTTAACTCCCTTTTTAATAAAATCTTATCAATATCTTCGATGTTTGAGGTCGTAAGGAGCACATACGGAGTATTTCCAAGGCTAATTAAAAGTTTTTCATCATTATTGGCTAACATAAGGGCTGTCCCTGCCTCAAAAGTAAAATCTAGCTCATTAGAGTTCGTTTTACAATAGTATGCATCCTCTAAAAAAGTAATAAGCTGAAATCCATTTTGAGATTGCATTTCTTTTATTTGAATAAACTCTAGTTTCTCTTTAGGATTAAACGATTGTAATTTTGGCATTTCTTTTTCCTTTACAATTAAAAGATGGTCAATCTCCGCTTTATAAGCGATTTCCGTTTGTTCCGCCGTCACTACATAAAATTCATGATGATTCACCTGTAATACGACTTGCATGCAGCTAAAAGCTTCCCGATAATCAGGATCCAAATCTGAAGAACTTATGAATACTCTTATATGTTGTGATTGAGAAATACTACGTAAATCATCAAGCTTTGTTTGGATCGGAATAAGGTAATGTGGTACCGATGACAATTGAACCCCTCCTTTTTAAAAATGTATATCCTCATAAACTCCGCCGCGTTTTAAATCTAGATTAATCTTCCATATTCCGTCTTTTCGCTTTTTATATCGAATTTGATATTTATTGTCAGGGGTATACCTTCTCACAGAATTTCCATCTCTTTTTTGAATGACTTTTTTCCCTTTCGTTAAGTGCCTAAATATACTTTTAGCTACAGCTTTACCACCGGGCAAATCGGTATTAATCCTAGTCCGATGTTTTTTATCATTTTTACCAAGAAGCCACACAAATTTAAGGCTTTTCCCTGTATGTCTGACAAGTTTTAATTTTCCTCCACCAATCGCACCTAAGGCCGCTTTTTTAGCTACGTATTTCCATCCTCTTCCGGTTTTATACGCTTTATATCCTTCATACACCGCAAATCCCGCATTAATCGCCATCCACATAAAATGCCCATCCGGATCCACCAACATCACTGGATTGTTGTTCGCATACGTATAGCCGTTCTGTGTGAGGATATCGTCCGCATCCCCCGGATCTGGATCTAGGGATAGGAGCACGCCATGCTCTGGGTGATAGTATCGGGCGATCAGGTAGTATAGACCCGTTTCGTTGTCATATTGGTATCCTGCATAGCGATATGGGTTTTCGCCAAGGAGCCGGATTGGGAAAGAAGGTTCCTCCACGCATCGTATTGGTAACGGGCCACGATGTTTTCTTGTTGCTCATTTAGAGTGTGAATCGTCTATTTCTTTCGTTCAATTTCTTTATTGTGATGTTGATATCATCTAACAGTGCACTTTCACTTAACCATTTCCAAAATTTCCTTTTTGTTAAATACTTTTTTTCCTCAACAATTCTTTCAAGTCTTGATGCATCATCAGTATTTCCATATCTACCTATTGCAAGAATGGCATGATTCTTTAGTGTTGTATTAAAATCACCCGTTAAAATTTCAAAGAACTTATTTACTACATCTCTAGTAACTTTGTCCTTAGGAAATTTTTCCGTGAAAGCAAGTAGAGTAACGGCACTAAAAACACGCTCAAATTCCTCACTAAAGAGATCTTCTATTATAACTTTTGATGCTTCTGGATGATCAAATGAATGATAAATAGCCTCTGCTAATGCTTTATGAGAATAACTGGAATCTGGTTTTCTGTACTCCTTAATTATTTCTTCTAGTCCACATATTATTTGTAATTTTGCTACCTTGATTTGTTCCAGTACCTCTTTGTTATTCGTCTTGATTTTGTCTAATTCTCTTATAGCATTGTAATCGCCAATTGTTCCTATCATAGCTATATCTGCGATTAAATCCGTGCCACTTTTTTTAGATAAATTGTGAATTTTTCTTTTTAATTGAGTTTCTTTACCCTCTAAAAAATCCAATACACTTTCTGCATAAGCTTTAACAAAAAATATCTCTGTCTCATTTTCAAGAATAGCTTTCAGAAAAGGGATTACACTACTGTCATTTAATAATTTCAATGTTTCTAATATTCCAATCTTGCCATTAGGATCTACTTTATAAAAGTATTTTTGTAAGATAGTAATTATGTCCCTTCCCATCTTAGCTAAATCTTGAGCAACTATATCTATATTATGCTCATTAAAATTATTAACTAAATTTCTAACCGTCTCCTCATATTGATTCATATTTTTCACCCCTAAAACTATTAAAGAGGGACACACTCTAAGTGTGTGTCCCAAAATATCTTTAGTAATATTGTAAATATTTCTTGCAACCTTAGCTGCACGGTAAGCACCTGAACCTATTCCACCGATAGCACCTAAACCAGCTCCTATTGCAACAGAACCCCACAACTTCCAACCTTTGAGACCTCTACTTTTTGCAGACTTATACGACGATACTCCTCCGATTAACGCTCCTACTGCCATCCACACCCAATGCCCATCCGGATCGACCAACATCACCGGATTGTTGTTCGCATACGTATATCCGTTCTGCGTGAGAATGTCATCTGCATCCCCTGGGTCTGGATCCAAGGAAAGGAACACGCCATGCTCTGGATGGTAATAACGGGCGATTAGGTAATAATGGTGTTATGTCAAGAAAACGGACACGTTAAACAGAGAGAAATAGCTGAATTTAGGCAGCTACTTTTCTCTGGTTAGCGTAATACTTCTAAAAGTAATTCCCGAACCCTTTCGTGAACTTGTAATTCTTCGGAAAAATGGGGGAATTTGTTTAAATATTTCCTTAAAGGTTCGTAATAAGGATACAAAGCAAAAAAATCTTTATACAACAATTTTCTTTGATACCTAGGTATCTTTTTATGAGCAAGGACATAACTTAAACTTCCACTTATTAATGAACAAAAGCTGTCAAAGTCCCCTGTCAAACAGTATTTATCATTATCTTTAAAAATGGTATTTTCAATTCTTTCTATATCTTCTGAGGGAAAATCATTGTTTAATAATATACTCATTTTTTCAAGTTCTAATATTACATCGTGATTAACCTTCATAAATTGTTCACCTCTTTCTCTCTTTAACTATGTTAAAAATGATAATATTCATATTTCTACTTTTTCTTGAGTTTCCAACCGTTATGCCAAAATGTCACTATTTTCCCTCTTTTGGTATAATAACCTCCAACCTTTCCTTTCTTAATTCTATATCCTTTTTTGCCTGTAGATAGTGTCACTTCTTCTCGCAAATGTTTATTTGAACGATAGAATGCTCTCGCTAGTTTTGTGTATCTTTCTGGACTATAGGAGCGTCCCTTTCTAACGACATGTTAGTTATGATGATATGCTAGCGATTCTATACTATTTTTAAAGGTACCTTTATACCAAAACCGTGCGAGACCCTTTGCTGCTTGTGCTGCTCGAAATGCCTTAAATGCAGCACCACCAACAAGCCCTACGCCTACTGCAATCGCCGCCGCTTTCCAACCGCCTTTTTTAAATGCCTTATACCCATCATACGCCGCAAATCCGGCGTTAACCGCCAATCAGAAAAAATGCCCATCCGGATCGACCAGCATCACCGGGTTGTTGTTCGCGTACGTATAGCCGTTCTGTGTGAGGATGTCATCGTCATCCCCCGGGTCCGGGATCTAAAGATAGGAACACGCCATGCTCTGGGTGATAGTATCGGGCAATCAGGTAGTATAGACCCGTTTCGTTGTCATATGAGGTACCAGTTGATTAACAAGCGGGAATTATTTTACACAAACTCTTCCTTTAGGAAAACGGCTGCCCGAAATGTCCAATCACAACATAGGCAGCCATCATTTATACTTACTTATACAATAATCATTTTGGCGGTTTTTTATCCATTAGCTTAAGTCTCTCTATTTTTTAATAAAAATTTAATTGTCTACGTATTATAAAGAAATCATTATAAATTTCGAACACTCAACATAGTAATTATTACAATATCCTTTATCTTTTTAGATAATTAAAAAATATTAATCACTTGAATTTCAGAAATAATATCTTTTAATTTTTCTTTACCGATTAGTGCTTATTTATAAGATGCTCTAAATTTTTATATACTTGATGTTGTAAATCATAGTACTGTGTACGACAAATGCCTCTTTGAGTATCAGTGATTGAATAACGTTCGCCCTTATAAGTGAATTCTATTTTTTTCATGGCCTATCCTTAGAAGCCCTATTAATTGTTCAAGATTCATCTTCTATCTCTTCACTTCCTTCTATCTTTATTCAAAAGTATGTCGCATTGCCTTTTTCCTAAGAGTAAAAAATCAGAAGGACGAATTATGTCCTTCTAAAAAATTTCTAACTGCCCAAGTGTGAAATATTACTTAACTATATCCATAAAATACTCTTTATAATACTTCTGATAATTTTACAGAGACATATCGCTTTGAATATTTCTCGTAAAGGGCTATCTCATCATCGCTTATCCACTGTAAATGACCTAAAAACCTATCATAAATAAGTTCATCCGGTTCAGTTGATACTATTTCTTTTTCATGCAATACTTTACCATTTCTATCTTTAATCACTATCTTTAGTGTAAAATCATATAGATCGTGATTGCAAATTACCTCAGCTTTATATTTTCTATTTGGACTAAATTTTGGTTTATCCCATATAAATTCATTAATATAGTTTAACTCCTTTACTCTCTCATAAGCTTCTTGAAAAGGATCAGGATCCCAATTTTTCTCCCTAATAACGAAATCGAGGCTATTTTTTAACAGTTCTAAAATTTCTACTTTCTTCTTGTTATCTGGATACTTGAGAAATTCTTCAACATTATATGGTACTAAAACTTGACAGAAACCATCAAAACATTCTAATAGTTTTATTTCGGGATAATTACCACAATGGAAATTTAATTGCCTACAATCAACAGTTTTATATTTTTTATCAAAGACTCTTTCATACAATTTGGTCATGCATCTAGTTTGAAAGGAAAAGCTTTTTTTAACATCAGTTATCCCTTCTTCGCCTAATAACAGAAATGTTTTTAGTAACATAGCTTTCCTCCTTTTTTTATGCAGTTAAGGTCTGACGTGAAGATACATGTTGCCCCCAGCCTTTCTCACTGCATAAGCTCTTCCTCTTTCCCACTTTAGGGCATTCTCTCTTCCATAAATATTTCTCTTAACAATTCGTGCATAATATCTTTGGTATCCTACCTTTTTATTCCACTTATTGATCTGACGGTTAGCCCTAGGGGATGTACCATTTTTATTCAACTTAGCACCACTAATTCCTACTTTTACTACGTGTTTTTTACCTTTGACTATTTTATAAATTTCATATCCATGATGAATCCTCTTGGAGGATCGGCTATTACCATGTATAGCTTTAACAATTTTACTAGCAGCTTTAATCCGTCCCCCACCAATAAATCCAAACGTCGCTGCTGTTGCGACACCTTTCCATCCTTTTCCTGACTTATATGCCTTATACCCGTCATAAACCGCAAACCCTGCATTGATGGCCAGCCATACCCAATGCCCATCCGGATCGACCAACATCACCGGGTTGTTGTTCGCATAACTATACCCGTTTTGCGTGAGTATGTCATCGTCATCCCCCGGGTCGGGATCTAAAGATAAGAACACGCCATGAGTTGGATGATAGTAACGGGCGATCAGGTAGTATAGACCCGTTTCTCGGTCATATTGGTATCCCGCATATCGGTATGGGTTTTCGTCGGCCAAGGAGCCGGATTGGGAAAGAATATTCCCCCACGTATCGTATTGATAGCGCGCGGCAATGTTTCCTTGCGCATCCGTCAAAGCAATGACATCGCCATGCGCGTTGTAGTGATAGAAGTAGGTGGCATTGCCCTTTTTCATCGCCAACAGCTGGCCGTTTTCTCCGTATATATACGATCTTACCACATTTCCGCTTGCATCGGTTTCATACAGAACGTTGAGGCTGTCGCCTTGATAATGGTAGTTGGTCACAACCCCATTTACTTTCTTTTGAATGCGCCGGCCGTCTTCATCGTATTTGTAGGTGACAAACGGAGTGCTTTCGCCTTTTCTTGTAATCGAAACCAATTGGTCCGCTTCGTTCCATTCATATCGATACTGGCCGTCTTCCAATCGATTGCCGTTGGCATCGTACGTGATCGTTTCACTGCCAAACCGAATAAGCTGATTGGCCTCGTTATAATCGGCATTTGTCGTCGTCGACTGCCCACCCTTTGTTTTCACGACTTTCGTCCGGTTGCCGAATCCATCATACGTATACTCGATCTTCGTTCCATCTGGAAGCTCTTCTTCCACTAATTGATCCAGCTCATCATAACGGTAATCGATTGCTTTTCCTGTTGGGAATTCCACTTTCGTCCGATTGCCGTTTTCATCATAACGGTACGTTTCGGACAGTATTTCTTTTCCGTCCGCTGTACCAACCGATACGTTTTCGACGAGGCCACGATCATCATATATAAAGGTTGAACCGGCTCCGTTTCCTGTCGTGAAGGTGCGGATGTTTCCTTTCTCGTCGTAGTCAAAGCGGTACGTATACGTCCCGTCTGTCACAATTGTATTTTGGTCCAAGGCATTATATTGAAAATTCACTGTTTGGCTAAAGGAGCCGTGGGAAAACATAAACTGCTGCAATTTATCCGATGTCGTTGGATATTGCCATTTTTGCAGCCCACCGCGATCGGATTGTTCGATAACACGGTTCGCCGAATCAAATTTTCTTGTCTTCGTCGTGCCGTCTTTTAGATATTGGACGGAAAGTTCGTTTCCATTTTTATCGTAGCTGAATTCGTAATATGGGACGTTATTGTAGGAAATTGTTTTGACTCTTTCCGTTCCGTCATAAGACCATTGAATCGTGTTTCCCTTCGGAAGGACTGTTTTAGTTTTATTTCCATTTGCATCATATTCATTCGTCGTCGTATCTTTGAGCGGACCAACAGTTTTAATGAGTTTATCAGCTGCATCATACGAGTAGGTAAAGGTTTGCGACCGGCCGCCGCTTGTCCGAATGACTTTTGATGTCATATTTCCGTTCGCGTCATAATCATAATTGACGGAAGTGCCGTTCGCTAACAGCAGCTGTTTTAAGCGATTCGATAAATCATACGTGTATTCTTTCTTGTTTCCTTTCTCATCGAACTCGCTCAATATATTACCAACGGCATCATAATTCTTTTTCGTAACATATCCGGCTTCATCAGTTTCTTGAATAACATAATTTCCGCTAGAATCATACTTATTTTTCGTCACGACGTTTCCTTCCATCAAACGGATCGCGTCAAACCACACTGTTCCCGTGTAATTGCCTCGAAACACAACGGATACATCGATTTTATCGATGGGCTTCGAAGGATTGATGGAAACGGCGGCACGGTTCCATTCTTGGGTTCCGATCGGAAAGTCTGCAGTATACGTTTGAGTTGCGCCGTCTGTAAAATACGCTTTAGCCGTTATGGAATAGTCGCTCGGGCTCACCGTACCGTTTGCTTTGACATCCTGCGCTTTCGAAAGACCTGTGAGTGTCAAACGAAGCGGTGTATCATTTGATGTTTGGCCAACAATCACCGTCTGTTTATATTCGCCGGCCGATTGCGTGGTGCTTGTTCTTAAAAATTTTAAAGAGGATCCTCCGTCAAAGGATTGCGTAGAATCCACACTTCCTCCTGTTCCGTTCCAATTCGCAATGGCCCCTTCAAAACTGCTATTGATAACTGGGTTATAACTCGAAGAAACCTGTGCCTCTTCCAATTGGATGCTATCAAACCAGGCTTCTCCGGAAGCATCTGGAGACTTATGATCGACCTCTAAATACACGCGAATTTTGACGACACTCGGTGGAGTAGTAAACGTCACTTGCCGTTCTGTCCATGGTCTCGTACCGGTTAGTTGGCTGTAGCGATTGTCAGCCCAAGAAATCCGGCGATTTTGACTGTCTAAAAATTCGATATTAAAGAACGCATTGGCCTTCGTCAAATTCGTTTTGATCTTCCCGCTTAACGTATACGTCGTGTTCGGTTTCACGGCAATTTCTTGGGTAGCCGCCACATAGCCAAGTTCCGTTCCAGGCGAACTTGAGGCAGTGACGATTTTTAAAGTTTTTCTTCCAAGCGACCGATGATGACGATTCGTGTCTTCAAACAATTGTCCGGAATCGTTAGAACGAAGAAGATTCCAAGCTGTGATTCCCTGTTCGAAGCCGCTATTTGAGAGTAAGTTCGCTGCACTGCCTAATGTATTGCTTTCTTCAATAATATTCCCATAGGTATCGTATTTTGCTATAGAAGATGTTTTTCCGGATTGATCAGTTTCGGATACAGGATTTAAGCCATCGTAGGCAATCGTAGTGGTATCACCTTCCGTATCTGTCTCTGAGATGACATCATTATTTTTGTTATACTTGTATGTTTCTGTACCGTACTGATCTTTCACCGTTAACACATTCCCGTTTGCATCATACGTATATGTTTCAGTAGGTTTTACAGCATTTTGATCATTCGGATCCCGTGATTCTACTAGATTATTTCCCTCATACACGTAGCTTGTCGTAATGTTTAACCCGCCTGCATCTTCGATTATTTGAATGGGGTTCGCTGCTTCATTAAAGGTATACTGAATTTTGCGGCCATTCGGCTGGATCACGACGAGCTGCCGTTTCGTTTGATCATAATTCAACTTATAAATGCGGTTCTCGGGATCTATTACTTGACTGATCCTGTCTCCATTGTAAATGAATTGATTGACAACAGCTTTAGCTTCTGTATGCGTCGGTTCATATACTTTCTCTAGACGGCCATGTTCATTATATTCGTATCTCGTGGTTTCTTTGCCCGCCTTGGTGACTTTTGTTAACAAACCATTCTGATACTCAAACGTGATCGAACGGTTTAGTGGATCGGTAATTTTTTGAATTTTGCCACTTGCGTTATACTCCATAGTCAGTTTTCTTCCTGATGCATCAATAATGGACACAAGCTTTCCATTCGCATAACTATAAGTCGTTGTATTTCCATGACCGTCGACCATTTTGGTTAACTTTCCGTCGCTTTTTCGGAAGTGAATTTTCGTTTGATCTTTGTCGGTCAATATATATTCATCGGCTGTTTCGCTTAATTCCAAATAAACACCTGTCGGAGCTTTATACGTACCATCGGATAGCTTCGTGAATATATGGAGCGTACCATCTTCATCTGTAAATCTCGCTTCTTTACCCTGAGCAATGATGCTTATTTCCGCATCACTCTGCCATCCTTTTCCAAATAATCCATCCAAAGTAGATAGACTATTGTAAGTTCTTGTCATTCCTAGCCCCGGTCCTCTTCCAGAAATCGATACATCATCTTCGTCGACGATGAGGTTACCGGTAGCGGCATTCACGCTTGCATAAGGAACATCAATGATGGACCAGTATTCCTCCTTTCCTAAATACTCATTCCCCTCCGGAATTTTTACCGTCAACGCCTGATTGGAATATATTGTTTCCCCATCTGCATCGTATGCACTGAGTCTAAACCAGTAATTGGTGCTTGTCGCGTAATTTGTCCCCATTTTTGCATATAATGGGGAAGGATCCTTCGGAAGCTCCATTCCCTTTCCATCATGATGCAGCGTTAAAGATCCGGAAGCCCCTTTTTGGATTTCCTCTGAAGTAGGCCAGATTCCTTTATTTTGGGTCGTCCAATGGTCCACATCTCCTACATCAAATGCTTCATAGTACTGGCCGTTAAATATCCACACTTTGTAGCCTGTTGCACAGGGAATTTTTTTCCAATCCAGCATAACATAACCGGATTTGCTTCCTAATTGGTTGGCGTAAGCAAATCCAGAAGGAGCTGACGGCACAGGTAAATCCGAAATGCTCGGCTTATACGCATCCGAGTAGACGGTTTCCCCTTGAGCGTTATAGGCACTGACACGAATCCAGTAGTTGGTCGCCGTTGCATATTTTGTTCCTGCATTTTCATAGACTGGGGAAGGATCAACGGCCAATTCTGCGCCAAGACCATCATGTAAATGGAGTTTATAGCGGCCAGTATTTATTTCTGCAGCAGTTGGCCAATATTTTTTGTTTTTCGTTGTCCAAGAAGTGACGTTCCCGACATCAAGCGATTCATAGTTTGAACCGTTAAAAAGCCAAATTTTATACCCCGTCGCTCCGCTCACCGGTTTCCATTTGAAATCGATATATCCTGTTCCGTTGCCATTGGTATAACTAACCCCCGTTGGTGCAGATGGTTTCTTCAAATTAGGAATGGTTGGCATAAAGGCTCCAGACATGGCGCTTTCGCCTTGGGGAAAAATCGCGCTTACTCGGAACCAGTAGTTCTTGTTATTCGGATAACTTCCTCCTGAATTTCGATAGACTGGGGAAGGATCGACAGCCAGCTCCGTTCCTTTCTGATCTTGGTGCAGGTCGTATTTTCCGGCGTTAATTTCAGAAGAAGTCGGCCAAATTTTCTTTCCATTAGTGCTCCAAGAGGTAACATTGCCTACCTCAAAGGCTTCGTATGATTTACCGTTATATATCCATACTTTATAGCCCTTTGCCCCAGGAACCGGATCCCATGATACATTCACATATCCTGTGCCGTCTCCATTGCTAAAAACTGTTCCTTTAGGAGTTTGGGGAGCAGGGATCGTATACGTCACCGACAAATACGGTTTATAATTACTATTCGTAGAAGAAACGACTTTTTTCCAATAGGTTTTTCCATTTCCATTCGTATGAAGTTTGAAACCATACTGTTGCTTCTTGCCAGAAGCCCATTCTTTAACTGTATTCGTTACATTAAATTCCGCCCATTGATCTCTGGCCACATCAACTTTCCCAATATTAGTTGAAGAGGGCTTATTATTCCAATTCAATGCACTAGCTGACCATGAACCATTCACAGCATCTAACCATAACCCCGTTTTGGTGGTAGAGGAGTATGAATGGGTTACATAAACATTAAAAGTGGCATTCGTAATATTCATATTCTGTATACTTGATAGATTGTGATTTAAGAAAGCATAGCAAGTGCCGGTTGTGTTATCATAATAACCAACTTTTAAAACATACTGTCCTTGTACTGAATCCCATTTACTGGATGAAGAACTGTAATTAGTCGTTGGATATGCACTCATCACAAATGTATCCGTTGACACATTTATTGAAGTGCTTGGATCAATATAAACTGGATATACGCGTTTAGGATCTTTCAACCATTCAGGATCAGCTTTGATCGTTAAAACATATCCTTGCGCTTCTTTTTGCAATTCGTATGTTACATCTTCTGAACGCTCTACTTCACCAGAGTATTCATCGACATTGGAATCTACCATAAACGGCTTCGGCAGTTCAAAAACCTTTTCTTTTTCTTGATTCATAAACAGTATTGAACCATCATTTTGGACTTCAGCCTTTAAATCCGTTTTCAAATAAAATTTAAATATATGATAACCGGTAAATGAGTGAAGAACTAAATCTTCTTTTGTCGCTTGATTGAATGTAATATTCTGTAAATCTATAAAAGGAAAAATATTTTTGTGAAAAATTTTATTATCTTTTTTCTTATAAATAGCAGAAACATCCTTCGCCTTTATTGGCTGTACACCATTGCCGGCTGCTTCTAAAATGGAAAAGGAAATTGAATGTCCATTATAATGGAAAGTGGCATATTCTCCTTTGACCATTTTTTTATGAAAGTTTGTCTCGATAATAGTATTCTCTGTTTCGACAGAATTCGACTGATCGGTGCTTTCTGTTAGATTTGGAGAAATTTCCTCAAATGGCTTCCCCTTCTTTTTCCTTATATGGATCGGCTCAAAATAAATCTTTTTGGTAAATGTGCCATCACCATTGTAAAAAACTTTTGTATTCTCTGTCCGTTCCTCAATGATTTCCCCTCGTTTAAGGTTAATTTTAGGGGTCGGGACTTTTGACGGTAAATGACTTTCAGTAGAGTTGTTGTCTTTAGAATGAATGGTTTCTGCGAACGTCTAAAGGAACGGATGAAAAAATAACAGATTCACAATTGCCCATATCAACCATTTTTTTAACGACTAATTTTCATATAATCCCTCATTTTCAATAATTTGTTAAATTGATTATACTTTATAAAAACTAGATTTAGGTACATTTTTTGACATAGAAAATTCTGTATTTTTCGACAATTTTCACTTCTTTTGTACGAAAAAACCCCCCTTCAATGAATAAATTAATCCATTCAATTGAAGGGGGGGTGCTTTTGACTTATTTAATAGAATACGGGTATGAGCGGTGGTCGTTTAAAATCACTCGCCCGTATATTTTCCAATTGATTTTAATAGGCCCCTAAAGTGTGAGCAGAGGCTTATGATCATTTGAAATGAATTAAGAAATATTTCTTTTTGCCCCGGCGGATCACAGCAAATTGACCTTCGATGGTGTCTTTTTCAGACACAATATAATCTAGCTCCTGCACCCGTTCGCCGTTAATGTAAATCGCACCGTTTCCGATGTCTTCTCTTGCCTGCCGTTTCGATGGAGAAATTTTCGCCTGAACCAATAAATCGACTAATCCGATTTCTTTTTCGGTCGTTTCATACGAAGGCACATCTTTAAAGCCTTGTTTTATTTCTTCTGCTGTTAAAGCTTTTATATTGCCGCTGAACAGCGCTTCGGAAATTTTGACTGCCTGTTTGAGTGCTTCTTCGCCATGGACAAGTTTTGTCACTTCTTCCGCTAACGCTTTTTGCGCAGACCGTTTTTCAGGAGCATTTTTCACTTCTTCTGCCAATTGTTCAATTTCTTCTTTTGATAAGAAAGTAAAATATTTTAAATATTTGATGACATCCCGGTCATCGGTATTGATCCAAAATTGATAAAATTCGTAAGGCGATGTTTTTTCTTTATCGAGCCAGATGGCTCCTCCTTCCGTTTTGCCGAATTTTGTGCCGTCGGCTTTCGTGACGAGCTGGAGTGTAAGACCGTATGCTTTCGCATTTTCTTCCGTTTTTCGAATTAGTTCAAGTCCTGACGTAATATTTCCCCATTGGTCGCTTCCGCCGATTTGCAAGCGGCAATCATAGGTTTGGTACAGCTTTAAAAAATCGTACGATTGCAAAATCATGTAGCTGAATTCCGTAAAGGAAATGCCCGTTTCAATTCTTGACTGCACGGTTTCTTTCGCCAGCATATAGTTTATGCCAAAGCTTTTGCCGATATCTCGCAAAAATGTGATGACATCCAATGGCCCGATCCAATCGTAGTTGTTGGCCAAAATGGCCGGATTCCCTTCTTTTTCAAAATCCAAAAAGCGGGAAAGCTGTTCCTTAATGCGTTCTGACCACTGCTTCACCGTTTCTTTTTCATTTAATGTTCTTTCCTGTTTTTTTCCGCTTGGATCGCCGATCAAGCCTGTTGCGCCGCCAACAAGAGCAATCGGTTGATGTCCTGCCTCTTGAAATCTTTTTAACGTTAAAATCGGCAGCAAATGCCCGATATGAAGGCTGTCTGCCGTCGGGTCAAAACCGCAGTACAGCTTCACCTGTTCCTCTGACAACAATTTATCTAATCCTTCTTCATCCGTTACTTGATTAATGAGTCCGCGATATTTTAAATCTTCTAGCAAAGCATTCATCAAACCCACTCCTTTTCAAATTTTATCCAAATAAAAAACGCCCCTTCATGAAGGGACGTATAATTACGCGGTACCACCCTGCTTAAGAACATTTGCATGTTCTTCACTCATTCTGATAACGGCTAAAAACCGTCCTTTGCTACTTCACTTTCACAAAGAATGCTCATGGAGGTAATTCACAAAGCATTTATGTGCTGATTCGCACCGGCCATCAGCTCTCTGAAACAGGGAAATGCCTGCTACTTTCTCCAATCAACGCTCAAGTATTTTTTTCATTAATAAACATTTTTAGCATAATTGACATCCTTTGTCAACTAAGATTAGAACAGAGGGCGTCAACCGGAGAAAAAAATATGCTATAATAAACTAGATTTTGTAGAGGGATGATGAAAAATGGAGAAATGGTACGAATTTTTTAGGAAGGTAAGCTCCTTTTATCATAAGCACCAGCAAAAAATGGTCATTGCCTATAACGTAACATGGAACTTATTTCTTTTACTATTGGTTATCGGTTTAATAGGCTTCTCCTTTATCGGAGGATTAGGAGCTGGTTATTTTGCATCGCTTGTAAAAGATGAGCCGATCCGTTCCGAAAAAGAATTGGAAAAAGACATTTACGATTATTCTGAAACAACGAAAGTGTACTTTGCAGACAATGTCTATTTAGGGAAAATTCGCACAGATCTTGAACGTGAAAAAATCAAAATTGATCAAATTTCCGAGCATTTAAAACATGCAATTGTTGCAGTGGAGGACGAATATTTTTACGAGCATAAAGGGATTGTCCCAAAGGCGATCATGCGGGCGATTTTCCAGGAGTTCTCAAACTCTTCTGTCAGAACCGGCGGAAGCACCCTCACACAGCAATTAATTAAAAACCAAATATTGACCAACGAAGTGTCATTTGAAAGAAAAGCAAAAGAAATCCTGCTAGCATTGAGATTAGAAAAATATTTTACGAAAGATCAAATATTAGAAGCCTATTTAAATGTATCATCATTTGGACGAAACAGCTCCGGAAGAAACATTGCAGGCGTGCAGGCTGCAGCGCAGGGGATTTTTGGCATAGATGCGAAAGACTTATCGATACCGCAGGCAGCTTTTATCGCTGGTCTCCCTCAAAATCCTTTTGCTTATACACCGTTCACAAAGGACGGAGAAGTAAAAGAAGATTTACAGCCTGGTATAAACCGAATGAAAACCGTCCTAAGAAAAATGTTTGCAGAAGGATATATTACAAAAAAAGAATATGAAGAAGCACTTAAGTTTGATTTAAAGGCTCATTTAGCCAAAAAGAAAAAACCTGATATTGAGCAATATCCTTGGATTATATACGAAGTTGAAAAAAGAGTGAAGGATATACTGGCTGAGCAGCTAGCGAAAAAAGACGGTCACAAGCTGGAGGATCTCCGAAAAAATAATAAAGAGCTGTTTAATCGATACATGGCGCTGGCCGATCAAGACATGAGACAAAACGGCTACAACATTCATACGACCATTGACAAGAAAATTTATGACAAAATGCAAGAGGTTGTCAAAACCTACAAGTATTACGGAAGTCCAAAGCTTGAAAAGAAAAAAGATCCTGAAACAGGCAAGACCGTAACCATCGAGGAACCGGTTGAAGTCGGCGCTGTTTTAATCGAAAACAAAACTGGAAAAATTATCTCCTTTGTTGGCGGCCGTGATCATAACAGGGAGCAGACAAACCATGCTACAAGAGCATTAAGACCAAACGGTTCAACAATGAAACCGCTCGCTGTCTATGCACCCGCGATGGAAATGGGCATCGTCCAGCCGGGAACTGTTGTGGCAGATCTTCCATTTTCAATCGGGAAATATCAGCCGAAAAACTATGGAGGCGGCTATCACGGATTAACAAGTATTCGAACAGCATTGAAACATTCATATAACATTCCGGCGGTAAAAACCTATGCAAAAATTATTTCGCAAAATCCGGTATCCTATTTAGAAAAAATGGGATTTAGTTCACTTGCTCAAGAAGATTACAGTTCATTCTCCCTCGCTCTTGGGGCAATGACTTACGGAGTAACCGTGGAGGAAAACGTAAACGCCTTTTCAACATTTGCCAATAACGGTGAATTTGTCGACGCCTACATGATTGAAAAAATTGAAACACAAGACGGAAAAGTTATATATCAACATAACAGCAAGAAAGAGAAGGTCTTTTCCCCTCAAACAGCCTATTTAATGATTGATATGATGCGGGATGTCATTCAAAGCGGAACGGCTTCCTCTTTAAAAAGGTATCTATCATTTCAATCTGATTGGGCTGGAAAAACAGGAACTGGGCAGGATTATCGGGATGCATGGTTTGTTGCTGTAAATCCTAATGTATCCTTCGGCACATGGATCGGTTATGACACGCCGAAAAGGCTGGAAACGACCTACAAAGGTTTGACCTACAGCAATAGAAATATATTGCTTTGGGCAAAATTAATGAACGCCGCATACAGCGTCAAACCTGACTTAATAGATCCTAACACTTCCTTTAAAATGCCTAAAGGAATTGTTTCAAGATCGTATTGCGCCCTCTCTGGGGATCTTCCTTCTGAATTATGTAAGAAAGCTGGACTCGTTCAAACTGACTTGTATAACGCTAAATTTCTGCCGAATAAAGTGGATAAAAGCTTGGCGTACGGCAAATTTGTTTTAGTAGACAACGTAGCCTATCAAGTGCCGGCAAATGCACCGGCTGAATTCGTCCAGGAAGGGCCTCTGCTGAAAAAAGAAGTATTGAATAATCTTGGGATTTCAGACGTGTCCCAATTGACTAAACTTCTGCCTAGCGGAGTTAATTTAGAGGCTTTGACGTTGACCGGCAATAGGGTTCTTCAGGATAATGGCAAAGCTCCTTCTAAAGTGCCCGCTGTAAAGCTTAGCGGAACAACATTATCGTGGAGCAAAAGCGGTGAATATGATGTTATCGGGTACAGGGTTTATGCAGCTCCATCTAATTCAAATAGTTTCAAAAAAATTGCCAGCATACCTGCAAAAAATAACTTAAGCATCTCAGTCGGAAAATCTCCTGCCTCCTATTATGTCGTTGCAGTTGATGTGGCAGGAAAAACGTCTCCTCCTTCAGCCATTGTAAAAACGGCGCAATCTGGAAAAACAGAGCCGCAGCAAAAACCGAAGCAGACGGCAAATGCAAGACAATAGGCGAATGGAAAAGATGCATTAAACGATCAATAAAGTAGACGAAAGAGAAAAAACAGCCCAGCAAAACTTGCTTTCACCCAATAAATATTTTAAAAAGGACCGCACGTGGTCCTTTTTATCTTTTACTGGCTAGTGTGACGGCAGCTTTTTTAAGAAAACATAGCTTACTTTATTGTATCGCATTTTTTCTTCATAGAAGCGGTGTGCGTCAACGCGCTGCAAGCCGGAAGATAAAGAAACAATATTATAGCCATTTTCTACAGCATATTGATGAACATACGTTAAAAGCTTTTCACCGTATCCTTTTGATCGTTCTTCAGGCAATGTCACTAAATCACAAACCCAAATGAAACGCCCGTAGTATAAAGTGATCATTGGCATAAATCCGGTGATGGCAACCATTTTATTATGATGGTAAAGAGCAACTAATTGATATCCTTCCTTTTGTTTAGCTTCAAGCACCAATTCAAGAAATGATTGTTCATCAAGATGAGTCCGCAAATGTTTCATTACTGAAAATCCTTCTAAAATTTCCTCTTTCGTTCGCAATTCTTTCAATAAAAGGGATGATTCCATAAGCTTCTCTCCTATTTCCATTTTTAGCGTTTATTTTATCAATCTATTATTAATGCCAATAACAAAGCCGCAAGCCTATTTACTAGACTTACGGCTTCTATTATTTTTAATCTTCCAACGTCGACAAGTCACCTGTTGGCAAGTTAAGCTCCCATGCTTTCAACACGCGGCGCATAATTTTCCCGCTTCGAGTTTTCGGCAGTTTTTCGCAAAATTCTATTTCCCGTGGCGCTGCATGTGCTGCCAGCCCTTTTTTAACAAACTGGCGAATATCCTCTTTCAAATCTTCTGATGCTTCATAGCCGCTGCGCAATGCAACGAACGCTTTAATAATTTCTCCTCGAACAGGGTCCGGCTTGCCGATAACTCCAGCTTCCGCTACAGCAGGATGTTCAACAAGCTTGCTTTCTACTTCGAACGGTCCGACCCGTTCGCCGGAAGTCATAATGACGTCATCAACCCGTCCCTGGAACCAAAAATATCCATCTTCATCCATATAAGCGGAGTCTCCAGATACATACCAGTCGCCGATAAAATAAGATTCATATTTTTCAGGATTATTCCAAATTGCTTGCATCATGGAAGGCCAGCCTTTTTTAATTGCTAGATTCCCCATTCGGTTTGGAGGCAATTCATTTCCATGATCGTCAATAATTGCTGCTTTTACGCCGGGGATCGGCTTGCCCATTGATCCAGGCCGGATATCCATACACGGATAGTTGCAAATAAGATGCCCGCCTGTTTCCGTCATCCACCAAGTATCATGAATGCGCTTATTAAATACTTTCATTCCCCAGCGAATAACTTCAGGATTTAAAGGTTCTCCGACACTTAAAATATGGCGCAGAGAGCTTAAATTATATTTTTTCACCAATTCGTCTCCTGCACTCATCAGCATCCGAAACGCTGTTGGAGCGCTGTACCAGACAGTGACACCGTATTTTTCGATTGTTTCATACCAATAATCAGGGCTGAATCTGCCTCCAACAATAACATTTGTAACACCTAGGAGCCACGGACCAAAAATACCATAAACTGTTCCGGTTACCCATCCAGGGTCTGCCGTACACCAATAAATATCTTCTTCCTTCAAGTCAAGAACCCATTTTGCTGTTTGATAATGCTGAATCATCGCATTATGGACATGGAGAACGCCTTTCGGTTTTCCTGTTGATCCGGAAGTATAATGCAAAAGAAGTCCATCTCTCCGATCCACCCATTCAATTTCCAAATCTTTGCTTGCATTTTCAAAATGAGCAAAGAAATCGATTATTTTTCCTTCTTCTTTTACATCTTCTCCAACAACCACCACATGTTTGAGCGCAGGCAATTCATCAATTGGAACTCTTGGCAGCAGCTCTTTTGTTGTTACAATCACTTTTGCTTCACTATCTTCCAAACGATCCTTTACCGCGCTCTCCATAAACGCTTCAAATAAAGGACCTACAATAGCTCCCAGTTTAATTGCGCCCAAAATGACAAAATAAAGCTCTGGACTTCTAGGCATAAATACGAAAACCCGATCACCTTTTTGAAGGTCGGTATGCTGTTTTAAAACATTCGCAGCTTTATTGGAGAGCTCTTTCATCTCTTCAAACGTATACTTTTCGTCACGATTCGCATCGCGATAATAAAGTGCGACTTTATTTTTTTTGGCCCCATCTGCATGACGGTCAATCGCCTCATAAGCCGCATTGATTTTCCCAGTTTTACTCCATGAAAAATTCTCCTCTACTTCTTTCCAGTCAAAGCTTGCATATGCTTCCTCATAGTTTGCTAAGTTGTGGTTTCCTTTTATTGCTGGTAGCGCTTCCACTTTCATCGAAGTACCCCCCTAAAAATTAGTATATTTGTTTATCATTATATAACTTTTTATTCCATTTCGCAATTTTGTAAAAATTTTTTACAAAACAAATCCGATTATGTTCGACAATTCCTGTATAATATGAATAGGTTATTAGATTGGTAGGCGGTGTAATGAATGGAACATAAAAAAACATATCATGCCAAAGAAATTGAAACTCCAAATGGAACGGTGATTGTCGAAGGGCCAATTCCCCCCGATAAACTGGCAGGCTATAAATTTCATGAGGATTTAACAGCTTTCCGTCCTGCACCAAGGCAGCACAAAGCGCTTGTAGAAATTGCCAAGCTTCCTGAAGGACGGATTATTATTGCCAGAAAAGACGAAACAATCATCGGGTATGTTACATTTTTATACCCTGATCCTCTAGAACGATGGTCTGAAGGAAAGATGGAAAATTTAATTGAGCTAGGAGCCATTGAAGTGATTCCAGAATTTCGCGGATGTGAAATTGGAAAAAATTTATTGATTGTTTCGATGATGGATGATGCAATGGAAGATTACATCATTATTACAACAGAATATTATTGGCATTGGGATTTAAAGGGGACTGGCTTAAATGTTTGGGAGTATAGAAAAATGATGGAAAAAATGATGAATGCAGGCGGTCTTGAATGGTATGCAACAGATGATCCAGAAATTTGCTCTCATCCTGCAAACTGTCTAATGGTTCGTATTGGAAAAAGGGTAGATAACGAATCGATTCAGAAATTCGACCAATTAAGGTTTACAAACAGATTTTTGTATTAATCGCCATGCTATTCTTGGAAAGGGGATGGATAACATGATTATTGAAAAAATCATGCAAAAAAACGTACTCACGCTTTCTCCGGATCACTCGATCCAAGATGCTTTAAACTTAATTAAAAAAGCTAAAATCAAGCATATTCCGATCATCAGCGAAGAGAATACCCTTATTGGCATTATATCAGACAGAGATATTCGCGATGCTGCTCCCTCTATATTAAGTAAAAATGAAAAATTGGATGCGCTTTTAAACAAGCCAGTTAAAAACATTATGAAAACCGATGTCATAACCGGACACCCTCTTGATTTTGTTGAAGATGCTGCTACGATTTTTTATGAGCATAAAATCAGCTGCCTCCCCATTACTACAAATGGAAAGCTTGTCGGAATTATTACCAAAACAGATGTTTTGCATACGTTTGTAAAGTTGACTGGAGCCCATCAGCCCAGCTCCCGAATTGAAGTAAGAGTTCCCAATATAACCGGAATGCTTTCAGAAGTCGCAACAGTATTTCATAAAGGAAAAGTAAACATTTCCAGCGTTTTTGTGTATCCGGAAGAAAACGAAAAATTCAAAACACTAGTTTTTCGGGTGCAGACGATGAATCCAATGGGGCTTATTACTGAGCTTGAGAAAAAAGGTTATACTGTTGTATGGCCTCATATGATGGGGGAATAACATGAAAGACAGCGTGTTTATTTATTCCCCTTTATTTTTAAATTATAAATTTAGTAATAAGCACCCATTCAACCAGCTGCGAGTAGAATTAACAGTTGATTTGCTAAAAAAATTGAAAGCGCTTGAAGATGATGAAATAGTTGAACCAAGATTTGCAACAGATGAGGAGCTGGAGCTTATTCATGATGCCGGCTATATTCGTGCAGTAAAACAGGCAGGGGAAGGAAAGCTGTCTGAGCATGAAGCTTTAAACTACGGACTTGGTACGGAAGATACACCCATTTTTCCAAACATGCATCAGGCCAGTTCTCTTATTGTTGGTGCGACATTAACAGCAGTTGATCATGTCATGATGGAAAAATCGAAGCATGCTTTAAATTTAGGCGGAGGTCTTCATCACGGCTTCAGGGGGAAAGCGTCTGGATTTTGTATATATAATGACAGCGCAGTGGCGATTAAATATATTATCGAAAAATATGGGGCAAGGGTGCTGTACATTGACACGGATGCGCATCACGGAGACGGTGTTCAATGGTCGTTTTATGATGAGCCAAACGTTTGCACACTATCTATTCATGAAACTGGTCGATATTTATTTCCTGGGACAGGAACAGTTCATGAGCGGGGACAAGGTTCTGGATACGGTTTTGCCTTTAATATTCCGTTAGATGCATTTACCGAAGATGAATCATGGCTAAAAGTTTACAAAGAGGCCGTTACAGAAGTTGCAGAGTACTTTAAGCCTGATGTCATCGTCACTCAAAACGGAGCTGATGCCCACTATTTTGATCCACTAACTCATCTTCACGCCAGCATCAATATTTACCGGGAAATTCCGAAGCTTGCACATGAAATTGCCCACAGCTACTGCGATGGAAAATGGATAGCTGTCGGCGGAGGAGGCTACGATATTTGGCGGGTTGTTCCAAGAGCTTGGTCGCTCATTTGGCTGGAGATGAAAAATTTAAGCTGCAAAGCACAAGGGGCTCTTCCGAAAGAATGGCTGGAAAAATGGCAGGAGAAATCTCCCGTTGAATTAATCCCAACATGGGAAGATCCCGATCCGTTATATCAACCGATTCCAAGGAAAAAAGAAATTGAAGAAAAAAACAATCACACTCTTGAATTGGCTCTGCAATTCATCCGGCAGCAAAGGGAATATAATGCAAAAAAAAATGTTAACGGCCAAACTTTTTAAAAAAGCTTGGCCGTTTTTTCTTCAGCTTAAAAAGATTATGATTTTGTCGACTGCCGAATTTCAATACGATGCGGGAGTTCAACAATATGATTATCTACTCCCTCTTTGTTCATCAATTTTGTTAACAGGCGCATCGCAACCGCACCGATATCGTAAGACGGTTGGACAACGGTTGTTAATCGCGGACGAACCATAGTCGCCAAACGAGTATTGTCAAAGCCGATGACATCAAAATCTTTCGGAATTTCATAGCCTTTATCTTGAGCGGCATGAATCACGCCCAATGCCATTTCGTCCGTTCCAACAAAGATTGCAGTCGGTTTTGGCGACAGCTCCAACACTTTGTCAAATGCTTCAATCCCGGATTCGTAGGAATAATCTCCTTCTACTACAAATTGTTCATCGTATTTGATCCCTGCCTCTTCAAGTGCACGTATGTATCCTTTAAGTTTTTTCACTTTATTCACAGGCTCTTCCATCGGCCCGGATACATAGGCAATATGTTTGTGTCCTTTATCGATTAAAAACTTAACCGCATCATAGGCTGCCTGTTCATAATTGATATTAACAGAAGGCAGTTCATTGTTTTCATCAAAAGTTGATGCAAGCACAATAGGAACCGGTGAACGTTTAAATTCTTCCACATGCTCCTCTGTAATATTGCCGCTCATAAATACAATTCCATCCACTTGTTTCCCTAAAAGAGTGTTAAGCAAATGCAATTCTTTTTCTTTATTTTGGTCAGAATTGCTTAAAATAATATTATATTTATACATCGTTGCGATGTCTTCAATCCCGCGAGCCAATTCTGAATAAAATGTGCTTGATACATCCGGTATAACAACACCTACAGTCGTCGTCTTTTTGCTAGCCAGCCCTCTTGCGACCGCATTTGGCCGATAGCCGAGACGCTCAATCGCTTCCAATACTTTCTTTCTAGTTGTCGGCTTTACATTCGGGTTGCCGTTTACAACTCGTGAAACTGTCGCCATTGAAACGTTCGCTTCACGTGCAACATCATATATCGTCACATTATTCATGATCAACACTCCTCATCTAAATGATCTATATCAAATAAATAACAGTCTCTTCCGTATAACTCTTATCATACGATACAAAGCATTCGTCCGCAATGTGCTTGGCGTGTTTTCTTATATTTTTACCTTTTTCGTTAAAAAAATATGTTCATTAAAGTATATCCTTCATTAAATAATGTAAACGATCTACGCAAAAAAAGGAACCTTAAAAGGCTCCTTTTTTAAAAAATAGACGATATTCAATTAGGCATTTACTTTCGCTAATGGTCTTAATTCAGAAATAAACTGATTGAATTGCTCAATATTCATTTGCTGCGCAGAATCTGACAAAGCTACTTCCGGATCCGGATGAACTTCAGCCATAATACCGTCTGCCCCAATAGCAAGAGCAGCTTTTGCAGCAGGAATTAGAAGGTCTTTCCGGCCTGTTGAATGAGTGACATCAACTAATACAGGCAAATGTGTTTCCTGTTTTAAAATCGGAACTGCTGTAATGTCCAGCGTGTTTCTTGTAGCGCGTTCATACGTGCGAATTCCGCGTTCACAAAGAATGATTTGATCGTTACCTCGAGAAATAATGTATTCCGCAGCATTCATAAATTCTGATAACGTTGCAGAAAGACCGCGTTTTAACAATACAGGCTTGCGAACAGATCCTGCTGCTTTTAACAATTCAAAGTTTTGCATGTTCCGTGCCCCGATTTGGATGACATCGATGTAATCAAGGGCCACATCAATATCTTGAGGCGACACAATTTCACTAATAACTGCCATATCAAACTCATCAGCAATTCTTTTTAAAATTTTTAAGCCTTCAATACCTAAACCTTGGAAATCATATGGTGATGTTCTAGGTTTAAATGCACCGCCTCTTAGCAGCTTCAAGCCTTGTTTCTTCGCTGCTTCCGCAACAGCAGCTACTTGCTCATAGCTTTCTACCGCACAAGGACCGACAACAAAGTATTGGCTGCCATCCCCGATTTTTTCGCCTTTGACGTCAACGATTGTATTCTCTTTCTTTTTCTTTCTTGATACTAACAATGCTTTGCGATGATCGTCCTCTTGAAGCTCTAATGCCGCTTTAAATATTTCCTTAAAAATATGCTGTAAAGTGGAATCTTCAAATGGACCATTATTATGTTCTTTTATTAAATCGAGCATTTTTCGTTCACGGACAGGATCATATCGGTTAACTCCTTGCGCTTCTTTCGCTTTCCCAATTTCTTGAACAAGCTTGCCTCGCTCGTTAATTAATTTTAAAATTTGCAAATTGATTTCATCAACCCGTTCCCTAAGCGCTTCTAATTCTGTATTGCTCATTTTTTCCACCCTTTCACATCCGTCAAAATTTTAAGCATTTGATTTTAATTAGGGTTTATTATAAACCATATTCCTTGAAATGTCACTAAAAATTTCTTTATCGATTAAACGCTTTTAAGCGGTAAAGCATTTATTTTTTTCAAAATATTTTCTTTAGTTCTTCACAAGTCATTTCCCAATGATCATCATGCCAGATAAAATTATTATACAATATTTGGGGGATTTATGTTTCATTTATATTATGTTTCAGTTATGGAATCGGACAATTCTTGTACATGTAAACTAAATGATTAGGGCTTTGGCAATCAGCAGCAAAAGCTTAAAATTCTTGAAAACCTTGCCGGCTGATGGACTTGTAACACTGTTCGAAAAATATTCCCCATGAAAATTTTCACGCTCTTTTCCTCTATTCGCTGCCTATTTTCCTGTAAACGAAAATCATCGGCTTGTTTGCCGATGATGATTGTCTTGCCAAACCTATGACTTTGTTTCTTTATTGTTTTCGCTTTGAAGCTCTTCATCTGAGGCTTGTGAAGTGTCAGTCAAATTTTCTGTTTTCTGACTTTGTTCGTCGTCAAGCTCGGTGTCAGCGGAATCTGAAGGATTTTCTTTTTCAGAAATTTCATTTTCATTGCTTCGTTCCTTTATTTTTTTTACCAAGCCCTCAGACTGCTCTTGGATTTTCTGTTGAATATTTTGTGATTTTTCTTTTGCCAAGCTGATAAACTGTACTCCTTTTTCATATGCTTCGCTTGTAATTTTTGATGTTTTTTCCTTCACTTTTCCCGCCTGATCATTAAAATTTTCGCGAAGCTCTTTTCCTGACTTTGGCGTAAGCAATAATGCGGAAGCTGCCCCAACAACAGCGCCTATAATAGAACCTATTATGAACCCTTTTTTATTCGTGCTTTTTTTTGACATGTTTGCGCCTCCTGTTTTTTAAGTAAAATTAATTAATCAGTTTGCTTCTTTGATCGTTTTCTCTGCTTTACTTTATCAATCAATTCCATCACAGCATTTGTCCACTGGATGGCTTGAGCAACTTTTTCTTCATTTTTTTCCAATTGTCCAGTTACACTCGCTGAAACTTTTTTCATAGACCGATTAAATTGTTGAATGGATGTTCCAATCTCTTTTACGGCATCCACCACTGAGTTGACCTTCTCAGATTTTTTCTGAATGTCTTCCGCCAATTGGTTTGTTTTATGAAGCAAATCTGTTGTTTCTTTTGTAATGCCCTCCACCTGCTTTTCAAGGCCCGCAAGCGTCCCAGCTACTTGATCGAGTGTAATGCGCAGAGATTTTAATGTTTTGGCTAAATAAACAACTAACACTGTAAAAGCTACGGCTATTAGCGCAATGCTTGCATATAATATGAATTCCAACTGCTGCACCTCCAAGTAAAACCAATAATACAATTCCCTAATTTTTCGGAATGCAAACATAAAATCTGCAATCATTTATCTATTCGACATTTTGTCAATTGAATCCTTTCGATCATATCAAAAATAGAACAAGTTTTAAATCCAATCAGGAAACGCTACAATATTATTGTATAACGAAAAAAAAGGAGGCCGGCAAGTTGAAAGATCCAAGAATCGAAAAATTGGCAAAAATTTTAATTCATTATTCATGCCAACTGCAAAAAGGCGAAAAAGTGCTTATTGAAAACTTTGGTCTTGAGAAGGAGCTTGTGATTGCTCTCATCCGCGAGGCTTACAAAGCTGGCGGGCATCCGTTTGTTTCCATTAAAGATCATCAAATAAACCGAGCTTTATTGCTTGGAGGACAAGAAGAACAATTCGAAATGATGGCTGATTTCGAAGCAAATGTCATGAAAGAAATGGACGCATACATAGGCCTCAGATCAGGCAAAAACATTAATGAATTTGCTGACGTTCCAGAAGAAAAAATGAAGCTGGAAGGCAGAACAATCGGGCAAAAGGTGCATCGTGAAATCCGCGTTCCGAAAACAAAATGGGTGGTTCTCAGATACCCGAATGAATCCATGGCACAGCTTGCAAAAATGAGCACAGAAGCGTTTGAAGACTTTTATTTTAATGTCTGCACTCTTGATTACGAAAAAATGGATAAAGCGATGGATGCGCTTGTTGAACTGATGAACAAAACTGACAAAGTACATATTAAAGGTCCTGGCACTGATTTGACTTTTTCAATCAAAGATATTCCTGCGATTAAATGTGCAGGACGCATGAATATTCCTGACGGTGAAGTATTTACAGCGCCTGTTAAAAATTCTGTGAACGGTACCATTACGTTTAATACGCCTTCTCCGTACCAAGGATTTACATTTGAAAATGTTCGGTTAACATTTAAAGACGGAAAAATCATTGATGTGTCAGCTAATGATACAAAACGATTAAACAGCATTTTGGATACAGATGAAGGAGCAAGATATATCGGTGAATTCGCCATCGGTGTCAATCCATACATCCTTCACCCGATGCAGGACATTCTGTTTGACGAAAAAATCGCTGGAAGCTTCCACTTTACGCCAGGGCAATGCTACGATGAAGCGTATAATGGCAACCATTCCAATATCCACTGGGATTTGGTCGCCATTCAGCGTCCGGAATATGGAGGCGGAGAAATTTATTTTGACGACGTATTGATCCGAAAAGACGGACTGTTTGTCATTCCGGAATTGGAGCAGCTAAATCCTGAGAATTTAAAATAGTGCATTCTTCGCTATAAAAACAAAACGACTGTAACATTTTTTGTTACAGTCGTTTTGTTTTAAACACACAGCTTTTCATAGGCATCTTGATATTTTTGAATATCTCCTGCACCCATGAATAAAATAACGCTGCTTTCATGCTTTTTCAAAACTTTAATGTTCGTCTCATCGATTAGCTCTGAATGTTCAATTTGCGCCTGCAAATCTTTAATCGTGAGGTTCCCTATGTTTTCACGGGCAGAGCCAAAAATTTCGCATAAGTATACTTTGTCGGCGCTTTTTAAACTATCCGCAAACTCATTAAGAAATGACTGTGTTCTTGAAAAGGTATGAGGCTGAAAAACAGCAACAATTTCCCGGTCAGGATATTTTTGCCGCGCAGCTTCAATTGTTGCTTTTATTTCCGTAGGATGATGGGCGTAATCGTCAATCAGCACTTGTCCTCCGAAATTTTTGGCGCTGAATCTTCTTTTTACGCCTTTAAACGTTTTGACGCGCTCCTGAATAACATCAATTCCAATATTTTCGTATTGGCATAACGTAATAACCGCCAGCGCATTTAGAACGTTGTGATCCCCGAATGCAGGAATTTCAAACGTGCCGTAAAACGTATTCCGAATATATACATCAAATACAGTTCCCGTTGTGCTTTTCACCACATTTCTCGCTTGAAAATCGTTTTCCTCATGAAAACCGTAATATAATACCGGAACTTTCGCTTGTATTTCCTGTAAACGCTCATCATCTCCGCAAGCGATAATTCCTTTTTTCACTTGTAAAGCCATTTGCTGAAAGGCTGAAAAAACATCATCCAGATCACGATAATAATCAGGGTGGTCAAAATCAATGTTCGTCATAATCGCATAATCCGGATGATAGGATAGAAAATGGCGCCGGTATTCACATGCTTCAAAGACAAAATATTTGCTGTTTTGAACTCCTTTTCCCGTTCCGTCTCCAATCAAGTATGAGGTAGGAAAAGCACCTTGCATAACATGAGACAGCAAACCGGTTGTAGATGTTTTACCGTGCACGCCAGCTACCGCTATGCTTGTGAATTTGTTCATCAATTCCCCTAAAAATTTGTGATAGCGGTAAACCGGCAATTGAAGTCTCTTTGCTTCTTCAATCTCCTCGTGTGTATCTGGAAAAGCATTACCAGCTATTACAGTTAAACCAGGGTGAATGTTATTTTTCGAAAAAGGAAATATTTGAATTCCCCGTTCCTCCAAGCCTTTTTGTGTAAAAATATATTTTTCAATATCAGATCCTTGTACATTTTCATTCATATCATGAAGGATTTGAGCTAAAGCACTCATCCCTGTTCCTTTTATGCCAACAAAATGATAAGCAGTCATATAAGAACCTCCAACAATCGTCTATCTGTAAAATAATATATGACGAATGACTAGTTTTGCAACTATAATATTTATTTCCTGCAAGCTTCATAACGCAATATTGTATACTTTTAGTTTTACCTAATTGAAAGCAACGTATATCGTTTTAAATCGGCATTGCCAAAATCAGCCCAACATTTTAATAATATCATGTTCAGTACATCTCAACTACTCTCTTTTATTGTTTTCAATTGTTCTTCTGACACTAGCACGTCTCTCGGCTTGCTTCCTTTCGGCGGGGAAATGATCCCTTGCTCCTCCATTAAATCAATCAATCTGGCCGCTCTATTATAACCGATTCGAAAACGGCGTTGAAGGCTTGAAGCCGAAGCATGCCCCTGCTCTACAACAAACTCGCAGGCTTCATAAAAAAGATCATCTTCTTCTGCTTGGAAATTTGTTTTCGCAAGCAATTCCTCTTGTTTAAACAAATAATTGGGCGCCATCTGGTTTTTTACATGGTGAACGACGCGATCAATTTCATCATCAGAAACAAAAGTTCCTTGAACTCTTACCGGTTTTGCAGAACCGTTTTCTAAAAACAGCATGTCTCCTCTTCCTAGGAGTCTTTCTGCACCGGAAGTATCAAGAATCGTTCTTGAATCTATTTGCGATGATACGGAAAATGCTATTCTTGTAGGAATATTCGCCTTTATTAAACCGGTTATAACATCAACAGACGGTCTTTGTGTGGCAATTAATAAATGGATGCCGCAAGCTCTCGCTTTTTGGGCAATCCGGCAAATCGCCTCCTCCACATCGTTCGGCGAAACCATCATTAAATCAGCGAGCTCGTCAATCACAATCACGATGTACGGCAATCGTTTCTCCTTTTCCTTGTCGCCGACTCGTTCATTAAATTTCTCGATATCTCGAACGCCTACATGGGCAAATAATTCATACCTTCTTTCCATTTCATCTACCGCCCATTTCAGTGCAGCAGTAGCTGCTTTTACATCCGTAATAACAGGGCTGACGAGATGAGGTATGCGGTTATACGGTGCAAGCTCCACCATTTTTGGATCAATGAGGAGCATTTTCACATCATTTGGAGTTGCTTTATAGAGCAGGCTGACTAAAATCGTATTGATACAAACGCTTTTTCCTGACCCTGTAGCTCCCGCAATCAAACCATGCGGCATTTTTTTCAAATCCGTCACAATCGGCTCCCCTGAAATGCTGAGGCCCAGAGCAACCGTTAACGGAGAGCGGTTGGCTTGAAAAGCTTTCGACCGTAAAATCTCTCTTAAAAAAACCGTTTTGCTTTTCCGGTTTGGCACCTCAATCCCTATTGTGTTTTTCCCCGGTATCGGAGCCTCAATCCGGATGTCTTTTGCAGACAAGCTTAATTTAATATCGTCTATCAAGTTAGTTATCTTGCTCACTTTTACGCCGGGTTCAGGGTGAACCTCAAACCTCGTGACGGAAGGTCCTTGTGACACATTGACCACTTTTGCATTGACATGAAAATTTTGCAGCGTAAGATCGAGCAAATTCTTTTGCTTTTCTATCCACTGATCATCCGCTTCTTCCTCAAACGGCTGAACGTTCAGGAGGGTGAGCGGCGGAAACAAATAATTTTGCCGTTTTTCCTTTACTTCAAGCTTTCGTTTATCTTGTCCAAACATAATGACATTATATGGAATAATTGTCTTTTCGTTTTGATTTGATGAAAGCTTTCCTCTGGAAACAGGCTTTCGTCTGTCATCGGACTTTTTCTCTAAATGCTTTGGATCCGCTTCCTGTTTTAGGCTCGTCTCCTGTTTTGGACCTTCCTCCTGATTTAGATCTGTTCCTTGTTTTAGATCTGTCTCCTGTTTTAGATTCGTCCCCTGCTTTAGAACTGTCTCTTGTTTTAGATCCGTCTCCTGGTTTAGATCCGTCCGCTGTTTTAGATTCGTCTCTTGCTTTGATCCCGTCTCCTGGTTTAGACCTGTCCGCTGTTTTAGATTCGTCTCTTGCTTTGAATCCATCTCCAGCTTTGAAGCCTCGACCGATTGAGCTTCCTCAGCTTCTCGCTGTTTATCCTCCGAAGGCGGTGCTGTTATTTCAAAATATGAATCCTCAGCTTCGTGATCTTGTGTTTTTAATATTTCTTTTTCATAATCGTTTTCATATTCTATCATTTCATTTATTTCTATTTCTTCTGCTGCAGCAAACTCCCTTTGCACTTCTTTTTGTTTTTCCAGATCATTGATGAAAATATCATGTACGTCTATGTCCGTCTGTTGCTGATATCGCTCTTCAATTTTTTTGAAAAATAAATCATCTCTATTCCTTGGTCCAAATCCAAAAATCGGTGAAGGGATTTCCGTTGGCTGAAAAGATTTTCTTTCCTTTTGTGCGCCTTGTGCACTATTCAGTCGAGACTGCTTGCGTTCAGAAGATGTTTTTGCTTTTGATTTTGCCGCATCCGCTGGGCGTCTCGTTTCTCGCAATGTTTCATCATCGGATATTAGCGGAAACCGAAAATTTCCTTTCGGATATTGATATGTAACTCTAGCTTGCATCTCTAATCTATCGTCAGTTAATGATTGATCTTTTATTTTTTCAGTAGAATTGTTTTTATCTATCTTTCTTTCATATTCTTCTTCCTGATTATCGAAAAACAACCGCAACAGTTTTGACAACCAGCTCATCTATGATCACTCTTTCATTCATACTAATCTCATCCTATATTTTATCAATAAAAATACTTTTTGGAAGTTTAAAAAGCAATGACAAACATTAATATTATATTGCTAAAATCACAGATTTAAAAATAAATAAGACTCCCTGTATAAACAAGGAGTTTATTCTTTATTTTTTATATTTTCGATATACATAATTCGTTCAATCAGAGGCGGATGATCGTAACGTAAAAATTTCACTATTTTCGGTGGATTTATTTCGCTGCGGCTAAATTTCGCCAAATGTTGAAATGTTTTTACAGCCGCTTCCTCGTTTTTTGTCATTTCAATTGCATATAAATCCGCCTGTTTCTCTTGATACCTTGATACTATGCCGGATATAGGGCTTGAAGCGAACGATAACATCCCCAGCAGCAAAAGAAATAGAGGAAGCGACGACAATTCACGTATAGATTGAATGTTCAGCCTTTTTCCCCATCGATTTGTACAAAAAATCATTAACCGATGAATGATATATAAACCTGCCAAGGAAAGAAGCAAATACCCGGCTATTCCGATATAGATGTGCTTCATCACATAATGTCCCATCTCATGAGCCATAATGAATAATATTTCATCTTCGCTTAATTTATTTAACGTCGTATCCCACAAAACGATTCTCGAATTTGATCCTATTCCTGTCACATAGGCGTTCAACGCATTTGTTTTGGAGGACATATCCACTTCATACACATGCTCCGCGGGAATATCTGCTTTGGAAGCTAGCTGTAAAATTTCTTCCTCCAGCTTTTTATTTTTCAACGGGTAAAAATCGTTGTACAGCGGATCAATGATTACCGGCTGAATAAACATTATAAACAATGTGAATGGTATCGATGCAAACCATGCCCAAAGCCACCAGCGCTTTTCAAATTTTCGAATAATGATGTATAGAAACGTGACGACAACCGCCATTAAAACATAATTCACAAGAAAATCGGTCACTTCATCCTTCAGCCACGAGTTCAACGTCTGGGTCGAGATTTGAAAATCCTTTGACAGTTTGTAGTTCAGCCAGCTGACAGGTAATGTTAGTAAAGTGACAAGCAATGACAGCCAAAAATAGTATAAAGCTGTTTGGACTATAAAGAAACGGGATGCTGTTTCCGCCCATTGCTGAAATGTTTTTGAAATCCCAAAGCTTAGCACAATAAAAAAGATGATCCACTCTAACGGAATAGATATGAAAAATACCAAATTTTTCAATTGCGAATAATTTTCTGACAGCTGCAGCTCCTCTGCCGTTAAAAACGTTTTCGGATCGGCAGCAGTACCTTCAATTCCCTTCGGCAGCTCATAACCTGTCCAGAAGAATAAATAGAAGTATAAAACCAAACCGTAAACTGCATATAATAAAATGGTCGTTAGAAGACTCTTTTTCAAGCCGAATACCCCCTTGAGCTTAACTCCCTCCTTTAGTAGTTTAGATAAAAAAACATCGTAATAGAACTGCTTTTCCAAAATATTTAGAAAAAGAAGCTGTAAAAAGATAAAACGGCAATTGAACACATAACTACAAAAAAGACGTTGGCTCCGAAATAAGCAGCAATGAACGCTGTAAATGCACCGACTGCTCCAAACAGGAAATCCTCGTGAATAAAAAAGACCGAGGGCACGATCAATGCACCTAATGTTGCATATGGTACATTTTTTAATACATTTTGCCAAAACGGAGGGAGATGTAATTGACTGAAGACAACAAAAGGAAGCATTCGCGGTATGTATGTCACAACGCCCATTCCGATAATCAACCAAAATATTTGGCTATTCATCTTGCTGCACCTCTAATTTTCTAAAGATACATTCCACAACAACGGAGGAAAATAAGGACGACAATGCAATAGACCAGCCTATAGACAGCCGTCCGGTCGTCAATAAAACGGAATTTATCACTGCAGATAATAAAGCTAGTACGATAATTTTCCGATGTTTTTTTAATGAAGGAACCAATAAGCCGATGAATAGGGCATATAGAGCAATTCCCATGCTTTCCTGTAAGAAAGCGGGCAAATTTTCTCCAACTATATAACCGATTCCAGAATTGATCACCCAACTGCTATATGCCATCAAGCATAGTCCAAACATATATGGTGCTGTGACCATTTCCTGTCTGACAGCCGCAACTGCATATGTTTCATCTGTTACACCAAAGCCGTACAGAGCTTTTATCCAAATGGAGTCTTTCTCCACTTTCTCATTTAATGATGCTGACATAAGGAAATGGCGGATGTTTACAATGAAAGTTGTCATAATAATTTCCCAAGCACCAACATGCGCAGCAATTAGGCTTAATGACATATATTGAGCCGCTCCTGCAAAAACGATTGCGCTCATCATCACCGTTTCCGCAATCGAAAGTCCCGTTCTTTCAGCAAGAAGGCCGAAAGCGATGGCAACGGGGAAATAGCCGATGGCAATGCTGATTCCTGCTTGAATGCCTTGGATTAATTCCGATTTATATTTTGCCAATGCTGTCGAATGCAATCGGAATCACCTCCATTTCTAGTTTTCCGGATAATAAATGATCACATAATATTTAACTTTTTGATCCGTTATATTTTTATAATCATGCTTTTTGTCCGCTGCAAATCGGATCGCTTCCCCTTCGCGAACAACATAAGAACATCCATCAATTACAATTTCTAAAGCTCCCTTTTGAATGATCAAAATTTCTTGCACCCCGCGCGCATGTTCATCCGATTGATGGACATGTCCAGGCTCTAAATGTGCTTCAAACACCTCAAACGGCTTGCCGATTTCAAACGTAAACATCGGGTATACTTTATACTTTTCATCATCATCAGATATAGCCGGTATGTTTGATAAAGATATTTTTTGAACGCTTGGCGCCTCCTCCTTCATCAAAGCGGAAAATGATACATGAAGTCCGTTCGCTATTTTCCACAGCGTGGAGACAGTCGGATTCGCTTCCCCTCTTTCAATTTGTGCAAGAATCGCTTTGGAAACGCCTGTCTTTTCAGACACCTTGTCGAGGCTTAGCGCCATCCTTTTTCGGATTTTACAAAAATTTTCCCCAATAATTTGCTGAATCGGCTTCATGTTTTCCTCCTTTTTTATGTTTTGTTTATTATATCATACATTTGTTTTATATATTGAACAAAATTGCATTTAAAAACCTCTCCCCTGAATGGAAAGAGGTAAATATCAGCTTAAGAGCACCCGGTCAGATACTGCATCTTGAATTTTGGCAAATTCGTCCATTAATTTCGGAATGGTCAGTTTTACTTTTTGTTCAGCAGATGCCTCAAAAATGATTTTTCCGCGATTCATCATCAGCAATCTGTTTCCTAGATCAATCGCCTGCTGCATATTATGTGTAATCATAATCGTTGTTAAATTATATTCTTCAATAAATTTTTTCGTAAGCGACAGGACGACCTCTGCGCGTGCGGGATCTAATGCGGCTGTATGCTCATCAAGCAATAATATTTTCGGTTTCGTAAATGTTGCCATCAAAAGCGACAACGCCTGTCTTTCCCCGCCTGACAGCAATCCTACTTTCGCATTTAAACGGTTTTCTAATCCAAGCCCTAAAAGCGACAGCTGCTCCTTAAAATAATTTTTCCGCTTATTCGTTACACCTCTGGCCAAAGTTCGTTTGTGAACACGGCCGTAAGCGATCGCCAAATTTTCTTCAATGGTCAACGTCGGCGATGTGCCTGACAACGGATTTTGAAACACTCTGCCGATATATTTTGATCGTTTATGCTCAGGAAGTGTTGTTATATTTACGCCGTCAAGCCAGACTTCCCCCTCATCGGGAAACAGCTTTCCAGCTATGATGTTCAGCAAAGTCGATTTCCCTGCGCCGTTGCTGCCAATAATCGTAATAAAATCGCCTGTTTCGACCTCTAAATGAATTCCATCTAAGGCGATTTTTTCATCCAATGACCCTTCGTTAAACACTTTATGAATGTGTTTTAGCTGAAGCAACTTGTTCACCCCGCTTTCTTGCCAATTTTCTTTTTTTCTCACGCCGTTTTTCAAAATATCGCGGGATGATTAACGCCAAAATGACGATACAAGCTGTAATTAATTTTATATCGCCTGTTTCAAAAAAGTTAAATCTAAATGCAAAGGCGACTATGAAACGATAAATGACAGCACCGATTATAACAGCTAAGGTAGCCCGAACAATCGTCTTGCTGCCGACAATTGCCTCTCCAATAATAACGGAAGCAAGCCCGATCACAATCATTCCAATTCCCATATTGGCATCGCTGAAGCCATTATATTGGGCGACAAGCGCACCTGACAAAGCAACCAAACCATTTGACAATCCTAATCCTAATACTTTAAGAAAGTTTGTATTCGCCGAAAAACTTTTAATCATTTCTTCGTTATCTCCGACAGCTCTTATAGCAAGTCCGATTTCCGTTTTTAAGAAGTAATCAAGGATGAGCTTTAAAAAAGCGACCAATAACACCATTGAAATGATGACTGACCATGTGGTCGGGGAAAAAGAAATGACGCTCTTAACGGCTTGATCGATCGGTGCCAGCGCATCGGCCAGCTTTGAGAAAAGCGTTTCCTCCTGTAAAAGCGAAACATTCGATTTTCCCATAATTCGCAAATTAATGGAATAAAGAGCGATCATCATTAATATACCGGATAACAACGGATTAATTTTCCCATACGAATGCAAAATTCCCGTTAAGATCCCAGCTAGAAAGCCGACAATCATTCCGGCAATCGTCGCCATAACAGGATGAGCTCCGTCTATGATCATGACGGCTGCGACGGCAGCTCCAGTAACGAAGCTACCGTCAACCGTTAAATCTGGAAAATCTAATATTCTAAAAGATAAATAGACTCCGAGAGCCATTATTGCGTAAATAAGTCCCGCCTCAAGTGAGCCATATACTGCTGTCAGCATGTAAACACCCTTCCAAATTACTCAATAAACTCTGCTTCTTTGCTCCACTCGTCTAAAATCTTAACGTTCATCTCAGCTGCTGCTTTTTTATTAATGAGAAGCTTTAAGTTTTGCGGATATTGAACAGGCAGTTCAGACGGCTTTTTCCCTTCTGTTAAAATTTTTGCAGCCATTTCTCCTGCTTCATAGCCAATGTCATAATATTCAAACCCGTACGCAGCAAAACCGCCTTTTTTGACTGAATCTAATTCACCGACAAACAGCGGGATATCGTTTTCATTTGCAACGGAAATGACCGAATCAAGCGCAGAAACAACGGTATTGTCAGTGATAATGTAAAAACAATCGACTTTGCCGACAAGAGATTCAGCAGCTTGTTTCACTTCAGCTGAAGTAGAAACAGAAGCTTCGACAATTTTCAAATCCGTTCCTTCTGTCGCTTTTTTAACAAGGTCAATTTGCGCAACAGAGTTTTGTTCGCCTGAATTATAGATCATTCCTATTCTTTTGCCATCTAAATATTGATCAATAAATTTCACCGTTTTCGGTATGGCATCAGGATGGGTATCAGTTGTTCCTGTTACATTCCCTCCTGGATTTTCCATCTCTTTCACAAGCCCGGCGCCGACAGGATCTGTTACGGATGTAAATACAATAGGAATATCCTTTGTAGCATTTGCTGCAGCAAGTGCACTAGGCGTTGCATTCGCAAAAATTAAATCGACGTTATCTCCGACGAAGTTATTCGCAATCGTTTGGGTATTCGATTGATCCCCTTGAGCGTTTTGAATATCATAATCTACATTTAACCCTTTATCTTTAATTGCTTGTTGAAATCCCTTCAATGCCTCATCCAGCGACGGGTGCGCTACAAATTGAGTGATACCAATTTTAAATGTTTCTTTCTTTCCTTCTTCACTATTGCTTTCGCTGCTGGACCCTTTGCTGCTTCCACAACCTGACAGCACGAGGAGCGCCATCAAAAAAATTCCTCCGATTGCTCCTATCCTAGTTTTCAAAATTTTCTTCCCCCTTTTTTACTTTTATGCTTTAAATTATAACAATATATTTTTGATTTTCAATTATTTTCTGACGAATTTTCCAAAAAAGTAAGGATGCCAACATACTGCATCCTTACAGAAAATGGAACACTATTCTATCAAAATGAAGTTTGCAAGTAGCTTTAAGTTTATGAAATGTTCGGCAAAAGGCTGTCCCATAATTTTGCTAATATAATTTCTCTTTAATCAATATGTAACGACAAACCTGTTTTCGCCAGCTTGATCGATCCATTAAAAATCGTTTTAGCTTCTTCTATCAATTCTTCATGATTGCCTTTATGAGGCAAATGAGTCAGCAAAAGTTCTTTTACATTTGCTTCCTTAGCAATTGTCGCAGCTTCGTGGGAATTCATATGCCCAAACTTTTTGCCGTCTTCATTCGCATACATATTGCATTCGCATATAAGCAAGTCCGCATTTTGGCTGAATGGAATGAATTCATTTTTAAAGCTTGAATCTGCCGTGTATACAACCGTTTTATGTCCTGAAGTAAATCTCATGGCAAAACAGTCAACAGGATGATCTGTTTTTAAAAATGTAATCGTAAACGGACCGATCGAAATCGATTGATCAGGATCGTATGAAATTCCTTTTGTCACACTCAAATGTGTGAGTCTGTCAAATTCTTTTGTATCAAGGCTATGTCCGTAAATGGGCAAAATTTTGTTTGATTTTTGCAGCATGCCGGTAATTTGTCTTGCATATTGCAGCGGTCCAATATCTGCAATATGATCATGATGATAATGAGAAAGGATCACAGCATCTAAATCTGAAAGTGATACAAAATTTTGCAGCTGTGATAATACAGCACTTCCGCAATCAACTAACAGGTTAAACCCCTTTTCCTGAAATAAATAGCCTGATGTAGCCTCATTCGCTTCTGGATAGCCTCCCCAGAACCCTACAACTGTTACTTTCATCACCCTTATCCTCCTCAATAAGAAAAAATGTTTTAAAACAGTATTGACATTTTTTATTCTGTTATAATACAATGTTAATAACAACAGCACGGGGGGATAAAAAATGTTAGGACAAAAAATCACTGAATTTTTTAGAAACTTGCCAAGAAAAAAATGTATTGAATGCGGAAAAGAAATTGAAGAACAGCACGAATGCTATGGGAACAAATGCAATCATTGCTTACATGTAAAATAAATTTATTCAGGCAATTCTAAAAAGAATTGCCTGAATATTTTTTCTCTTCTCTTAACCTGTACTAATACACATTGTAATTGGCTAGCTTTGAAGAATCCCTTACAATTAATGTAAGAGGCAAAAGATGCACCTCTCTCTCTTTATACCGTCTCGTTTTTATTTTTTCCATCATCACTTCCATTGCTAAATGACCCATTTCTTTCACCGGCTGATTAACCGTCGTAATCATAGGCTCCATCAGTTCAGTTATAGCCTGATTGTCAAACCCGACGACCGCTAATTCTTCCGGGACACGGACGCCAAGTCTCTTTGACTCAGAAATCATCCCGGCTGCCACTTCATCAGAACCTGTGAAGACCGCCGTTGGAGCTTCAACCATCTCCATCATTTTCCTCAAGACATTTTTTCCGTCTTCAAATGTAAATACATTTCGGAAAATATATTGCTCAGGAAGGTACAATCCGGCTTCACGAAGGGCTTTTCGAAAACCTTCTTCCCTAGCTCTCGAAACATTACTGTTTACATTTCCGCAGCAAAAAGCAATTTTATTGTATCCTTGATCGATTAAATGCTTAGTTGCAACATACCCTCCGTAGTTTTGATCCATATGAATCATCGGGACATTTGCCTGTTCATCGAATTCGTTGCATAAAATAATCGGACCGTATTCTAAAAACGGCTCAACAGCCTCCCAGCCATTTAGCAATGTCGTCATAATCACTCCATCTACTTGTTTCGTTTTTAACAAGTTTAAATAGTCTAATTCTTTTTTTGCTGAATATAACGTTTGACAAACAATCAATTGATAATGGTATTGAGACGCAACGATTTCCAGCGATTCAACAAATTGTCCAAAAAACGGGTTCATAACCCTAGGAATAATGACAGCAATAATTTCAGTTTTTTGATTTCTTAAACTTCTAGCTGAAGAATTAGGTACATACCCTAATTGCTTCATTGCTTCTAGCACTAATTGTTTTTTTTCCTCCGATACGTAAGGCTGATTATTTATCACCCTTGAAACTGTCGTTTTCGATAAACCAGCCAGTTTTGCCACATCTTCAATTGTAGCCACTTTCATTCCTCCAAAAACTTTGGGATCCCTTGATTTTCTTTTGATTATAGATCAATGGTCAACAGATGTGCAATGAATTTTTTATATCTTTCCAGATCGCTTTTTCTAAAAAAACAGAAATGCTAACTTGTTCAACAAATATATATTTTCTTCAATTTGAATTGTCGGACTTTAAACAACGGGAACCAACCAAGGCGTTTTAAAGATCAGAAGTCGGAAGCGTCAAAACTTGCTAAAATGGATGCCTCCTCTGAAAAAATAAGAGACAAGCCTGCCTTTTAAGCTTGTCCCAAATGTAAAAATTGAAGAACATCTTTCACCGCTTTTTTACCTTGATCAATGCAGTCCGGGATCCCCAATCCTTCAAAAGAAGCACCCGTTAAATATATTCCGGGGTATTTTTGCCCCATAATACTTTTTATATTTCTTATGTTGTCAAGGTGTCCGACAATGTATTGTGGCATTGCTTCCCTCAATCTTGTAACAATAGAAAAAATCGGTTCTCCTTTTACCGGCATCAATCGATTTAAGTCATCCAAAACGGTTTGAATGATCACATCATCCGGCTGGTCAACAACCGCTTCATCTCCTGCTTTTCCAACATACGCTCTTAGCAGCGTTTTGCCCTTCGGAGCAGTATGCGGCCATTTTTTGTTGGTCCATGTACAAGCAGTAATCGTATAGCCGCTGTTTCTCGAAACAACAAACCCCGTTCCATCTGCGGGCAGCTGAACAGCTTCTTCCGGAAAAGCCATTGCAACGGTTGCAACAGATGTTGAAGGCATTTTTTTGAAATAAGCGAGTGTTTGCTGCTCATTCGGAAACATAGATGGAATAGCATCATGCTGAGCGGTAATGACTATCGCATCCGCCTTGTCAACAGTTCCGTCAGATAATTCCAAATGGTAGAGATCATCTTCCTTTTTAATCTCCGAAACTTTTATTCCTTTTTTCACTACCGTATGATCCAATTGGCGTTCTATAGCTTCAACAATCGATTGCAAACCAGTTGAAACGGTTTTAAAAATCCCTTTATGTTGCTCCTGTTGTTGTTTTTGTTTAGACTTTTGCGCCTGCTTGGCCATTCCTAAAATTAAACTGCGATGCTTTTGTTCAATTTCATAAAAGTGCGGAAAGATTGCTAATAAACTTAAATTATAAATATCTCCTGCATAAATCCCGGAAAGAAGCGGTTCAATCAAATTTTCAACCACTTCGCTGCCGAGCCTGCGTCCAAAAAATCCGCCTAATGACTGATCTCCGTCCACTTTTTTCTTCGGCAGGAAAAGGTCAAACGAAGCCCGCAGCTTGCCAGTTAAGGAAAACAAACCGGAGGTGGCGAAAGAAGCAATATTTGTTGGCACGCCCATAACCGCTCCTTTCGGGATCGGATGGAGCTTGTCGCCGACAAGGACAAAAGATTGCCCCACGTCATTGTTCACCAAATAATCTCCGAGCCCTACGTCCTTTGCAAGCTGCGTAGCGCTTTTTTTTCGCTCCAAAAAGGAATCCGGACCTCTTTCAATGATAAATCCGTCCCTTTTTATCGTTTCTATTTTTCCTCCTAATCGCGGCTTCGCTTCAATCAGCACAACATCTATTGGAAGATGATTTTTTTTAATTTCTGACTGCAAGTAGAACGCAACTGAAAGCCCAGTTATTCCCCCGCCAACAATTGCTACTTTTTTTCTTCCCATAAAATCTCCTTCTTATTTTGACATTCCTAAGTGTTTTAACACGACTGTAGCTAAACAATCGATGAATTCAGGTTTTGCATTCGGCATTTCTGGACGATAATAAGCTGCTCCAAGCTCGTCTGTTACTGCCTTGCACTCGACATCGTTATCGTATAGAACTTCCAAGTGATCAGCCACAAAACCTACTGGAGCATAAACAAACGTCCGGTATCCTTTTTGTTCAAACAGATCTCTTGTTAAATCTTGAACATCTGGTCCGAGCCACGGCTCCGGAGTATTGCCTTCACTTTGCCAGCCAACAGCAAAATGCTGCACTCCGGCTTCTTTTGCAATTAATTCAGCTGTTTCTTGTAATTGATCTGGGTAAGGATCCCCTAATTGAACAATTTTTTCCGGCAGACTGTGTGCTGAAACAATTAATACAGCTTTTTCCCGTTCTTCTTCAGTCATTTTCGCGTACGTTTCTTTTATTTGTTTAGCCCAATATTCAATAAATTTCGGTTCTTTATACCAGCTTTCGATAGAAGTGATGGAAGGCCCTCCGAGTTTTTTTGCAATTTCCTTTGCCCTGCCGTTGTACGACTTAATGCTGAAGGTCGAATAGTGCGGAGCTAAAACGATGCTGACCGCCTCAGTGATTCCATCTTTATTCATTTGTTCAACTGCATCTTCAATAAACGGCTCAATATGTTTTAATCCTAAATACATATGGAATTCTATTTCATTTTGAATGTGATTTAAATGCTTTTCTAAGCCTTTCGCTTGTTCTTCTGTTATTTTAGCAAGAGGAGAAATGCCTCCAATCGCCTTATATCGTTCTTTTAAATCTTCCAGACTTTCTGGATCAGGCTTTCTTCCATGGCGAATGTGGGTGTAATAGCGTTCAATATCCTCTTCTTTATATGGTGTACCATATGCCATCACTAACAAACCCATTTTTTTCTTCGACATTACGTGCACCTCCAAAATTCAAGTTGATCATTTATTTCGATCTATTTTTGCGTATAATCATGAATAAATTCCGTTAATTTTTTTAATGTTTCCGGTTTTACTTGTGGAAAGACGCCATGTCCAAGATTAAAAATAAAACCTGGCTGTTTCATTCCTTCTTCTAAAATAGCCTTTACCCGTTCTTTCACAAAATCCCACGGCGCAAGCAAAACTGCCGGATCAAGATTTCCCTGCAATGTTTTGGAAATCCCCATTTCTCTGGCAGCAGAAATCGACAGACGCCAATCTAAACCGATCACGTCTAAAGGCAAATCATTCCATTCTTTTACTAAATGTCCTGCTCCCACTCCAAACATAATAAGCGGCGCCTCTTTTTCCTTTAATTCCGAAAAAATGCGGTTCATCACCGGCTTAATATAATATCGATAATCAGAAGCATTTAATGCTCCGACCCATGAATCAAAAATTTGCACCGCTTTAACTCCTGCATCAATTTGCGCTTTCACGTATGTAATGGTCATATCGGCAAGCTTTTCCATTAAAAGAAACCAAGCTTCTGGTTCAGCATACATGAATGCCTTTGTTTTGTTATAATTTTTGGAAGGGCCTCCCTCAATCATGTAGCTGGCAAGAGTAAATGGTGCTCCGGCAAATCCAATCAACGGAACATTCAGCTGCTCATTGACTAAAAGCTTAATCGTATCTAAAACATATGGAACATCTTCCTCAGGATGAATTTCACCAAGTTTTTTTACATCCTCCAGCGACCTGATCGGATTTTCAATAACAGGCCCTGTTCCCGCTTTAATTTCAACTTGAACTCCAAGGGCAGGCAGCGGCGTCATAATATCTTTATATAAAATTGCGGCATCAACCCCGTACTGCTCGACAGGAAGTCTAGTGACATATGCACAAAGCTCTGGTTGATGAGTAATTTCAAATAAGCTGTATTTTTCTTTTAACGCCCGGTATTCAGGCTGGGATCTCCCGGCTTGCCTCATATACCAAACAGGAACATAGTCCGCCGCTTCGCCTCTGCACGCTTTTAAAAAAGTATCATTAAAGCTTTTCTTCCTATCCATGTAAATCCCCCTTTAAAAACGATTCCTTTCTAATACTCTTTTTAAACTATACCTCTTCCCGTGCCCGATTGTATAGGAATATAAGGGAAATGTCATAAAATCGACGAAAGATCTTTCCAGCATTTTGTTATTCCCAGCGCGGGCTGACAAAATCAGTACCTTCCCCTTCCTGATGGGTTTGCGGATTATAAGGGACAACTTGATAAAAATGCTCTGAAAAAATGTTAATATACGGTATTTCATATTCTCCTTTTCCCTTTACAGATCCGACCAATTTCTTGCTTTCTCCGCTTCGTTCATAAATTCGGTATACGACCCGGTCATCATCTTGGGCAGGCCATTTTAATGTCACTTTAAATAATTGAAGTGCGTGAAATTGATATGTGGCGGAAAGCGAAGGGATTCGTGAAAGCCTGATTGGTTTTTCTAAATCTTTCACTTTTTTCGGAATCGTAAAGGATGTTTTTTCCTCAAATTTCAAACCGCTTAAAATATTTTTAAACATTTTCGTTGGATAATCGCTCCCACCCTTTAAAAAATGTTCTTCATCTGTCTGGTCATATCCGATCCACACTGCCCCCGTCACGTCAGGAGTATATCCGACAAACCATGCATCCATCACGGCGCCCTTTTTTCCAGGAAATGATGTCGTACCCGTTTTTCCAGCTAAAGCTCCTTCATATTGTCCCGCTTTGGCAGTTCCTTCTTTAACAACCTGCTCCAGCATCCTCGTCATATTCCACGAGGTTTGCGGAGAAAAAACTTGATATTTTTGTTTTTTTACTTCTGCCACTACATCGCCGTTGGCATTCACAATTTTTTGTATGAAATACGGCTTGCTGTATTGACCATTATTGGCAAAAGTTCTGTATGCATTTGCCAAATCAAACGGCGACACGCCGTACTTTAGTCCTCCTAAAGCAATCGCCAGTCCTTTATCCTCAATATAAATCCCGTTTTTCTCTAAATACTCTTTGCTTTTATCGATTCCAAGCTTATCGAGCACCCATACAGAAGGAGCATTTTTTGAATGAATGAGCGCATCAAACATGGTTACATGTCCATCATAACGTCCATCGTAATTGCTTGGAGAGTATCCTTTATAATCCAATTTCTCATCTTTTAGAAGAGAATAAGGCTGAAAAAGTCCTTCCTCCATTGCCGGAGCATATACAGCTATCGGCTTAAACGTTGACCCTGGCTGGCGCTTCGCTGTCAATCGATTAAATCCTTTGGAAACATAATTTCGTCCGCCGATCGCAGCAAGCACACCGCCTGTTTTATTATCTAATAAAATAAAAGCGCCTTGAGCATCATCTTTCGTACCTTGAAAATAAGCCTTTTCTTTAAAAACTTTGAATGCTTTTTCCTGAACATCGATATTGATCGGAACGGTAATTTTATATCCGCCTTTTAGGAGTTCTTCATTTGAAAGATGATACTTATTTTCCGCTTCCTCAAATACCATGTCAATATAGGCGGACAGCCAAGGCTTATCTTCCGTTTTATGAATATTCAGACCTAATGTTTTCCCCTGGCTTCTGACAGCTTGCTCCGGAGAAATATAGTTTTCGCGCTCCATTAAGGTTAATATCGCATTTCTTCTTTCTAAGCTTTTTTCTGGGTGCAAAATCGGAGAATAGGCTGCTGGAGCCTTCGGCAGGCCGGCTAGCAGCGCCCCTTCTTCAATAGTCAGTTCAGAGGCATCTTTATTGAAAAAAAATTTTGATGCAGACTGGATGCCGTATACGCCATGTCCAAAATAGATTTGATTCAAATACATCTCTAAAATTTTTCTTTTGCTATATTTCTGTTCAAGATAAATGGCAATGATAGCTTCTGTCATTTTTCTCAAAACCGTTTTATCGTTTGTTAAAAAAACATTTTTGGCGAGCTGTTGGGTGATTGTACTGCCGCCCTCTACTTTTTTGAAAGCAGCAATGTCCTTGAACAGCGCCCTTGAAATTGCCCGAAAATCAATGCCGTGATGCTCATAAAACCTTTTATCTTCAACAGCGATGAAAGCATTTTGTACATGCTTCGGAACTTTATCAATATCGATGATCTCTCTGTTTTCTAAATATAATTTCGTAATGGGCCGTCCTTCTTGATCGATCAAAGAGGTCGCAGAATGCAAAACAAGCTTTTTTTCATCCACAACGATAGCGCCTATCCAAATCATGGCAAAGTATGCGATAATACTTAACACAGCAGCAGATAAAACGATTCCCGAGATCATCTTTATTTTTTTCAACAATGTTTTCACCTCTGTTTAACTCCCATAATTAGTATTGTATAATTTTGGATACAGTATGTAACATGTTTAACTTTTTTCGCAAATTGTCAAGTGATTTTCGTGCGAGGTGACTGTTATGAATGTTTATATAGCTTTCGGCACTATTGAATATTTAAGCAAAATCAAAAAAAATAATCTAGCAGAATGCATGTTATTCATGCATGACGGTGAAAGCGCCGTCCTTATGCATGAAACAAAAGGAACAACAATTTTTAAAGAACCCAAAAAATATGAAATTATTGATAAAAGAGGAAGTATCTGCAGCGATGGAGGGTTTGCCGTGTTTACCTATATATCTGTTACAGATGAAGGAAAACCTCTATTTGAACAGCAATTTAAAGAGCTATCTCGATTCATTGAAAGCCATTCGGGCTTTGTTGCCTTAAGAGTTCTCCGCCCTCTTTTCAAAAACACTTATATCATTTTCACTTTATGGGAGACAGAACAAGATTTTAACAAATGGGATCAAAACGAAGCTTTTGCTAACCACTTTAAAAAAGCTTTAGGGATGAGCGATAAACTCATTTTTCCTTCTCCACCCCGAGTAAAGAAATATTATATTGTAAAAGATGAGAAGGAATGATTTAAAATGGAAAGAGAGAAGAATGGATCAAAACATGCAAAAATCGTTGAAACGGCTAAATACATCAAGCCTCATTTAATTTTAAAAAAATAAAGGGGAGAGGCGGAAAATATGACTTTATTATCAGTAGATCAGATTACCGGCGGGTACACAAATAAGCCTGTTTTAAAAAATGTTTCATTCACTGTAAACGAAAATGAAATGGTCGGTTTAATTGGATTAAACGGTGCGGGGAAAAGCACAACGATCAAGCATATCATCGGTTTGATGGAGCCAAGTGACGGGACTATTAAAATTAACGGCAAAACATTTCAGGAAGATCCGGTGCAATATCGAAAGCAATTTAGTTTTGTTCCTGAAACCCCTATTTTATACGAAGAAATGACGTTATTTGAGCATTTGCAATTGATGGCTATGGCGCACGGGATCAGTGAAGAGACATTTAACGAGCGGCTCGATCCTCTTTTAAAAACATTTCGAATGGAAAAGCAGTTGAAATGGTTTCCGGCACATTTTTCTAAAGGGATGAAACAAAAGGTCATGATTATGTGCGCTTTTTTAGTTCAGCCATCCCTTTACATAATTGATGAACCGTTTGTCGGGCTGGATCCGTTAGCCATTCACGCCCTGCTTGATCTCATGAATCAGGTGAAAAAACAAGGTGCTGGCATTTTAATGTCAACCCACATTTTAGCAAATGCAGAACGGTTTTGTGACACTTTTGTGATTTTGCACAACGGAACCGTCCGGGCTCAAGGAACTAAACTTGAGCTGCAGGAGCAATTCAATATGCCTGGTGCAACATTGGACGATCTTTATATTCGGCTGACAAAGGAGCAAGACGATGAGATCAATCAATGATATTTGGCCTGCCCGTTTGGCAGCACATATAAAAGAAACACAAACATACTTGCGTTATATGCTGAACGATCATCTGCTTTTAGTGATTATGTTTTTATTAGGCGGAGGAGCCTATGCGTATCAGCAATGGCTTGATCAACTCCCACCTCATTTTCCATCAGCATTCTTAATGGCACTCTTGTTAGCATTAACGGTAACTTTTTCGCAAGTACGCACGTTGTTAAAAGAACCTGACATCATCTTTTTACTGCCTATGGAAAAAGGATTAAACCATTATTTTCAGCGTGCTTTTATATACAGCTATATCCTTCAGACTGTCCAAATGATCGTATGCCTAATCATTCTTGCACCTTTATATTTTCAAAGCGGTGAAGGTGAAGGCATCAACTATTTATTCCTTATCTTCCAGCTTACGGTTATTAAATATTGGAATTTGTGGATTCAATGGAAAATGACGCATTTTCCGGAGCGGTTATCCCAGATAATGGATAAGTTTGTCCGATATGCTGTCAATTTCACGGTAATTTATTTGGCTGTTAAGGAAAGCATGCTATCCCTGTTTATTTACGGCATGATGGCATTGGTAACCATTTATTTCTTCAAGATAACGAGGAACAAAACGCTGCAGTGGGAATTTTTAATTTTGCAGGAAAATCGCAAATTGCAATCATTTTATAGATTGGCCAATATGTTTACTGATGTGCCAAAACTGAAGGCTGAAGCAAAAAGACGGAAATGGATGGACTGGATTTTGTCTTTCATCCCTTACAAGCAATCAAATGTATTTTTATATATGTTTTCCAGATCCTTCATTCGTTCAGGAGATTATTTCGGATTGTTTATCCGCTTATTGATGATCGGCGTTATTGTCAGCATCTTTTTGCCTTTGTCACTTGTATCTTGCATCATTTTGCCGGCAGCTGTTCTCTTCCTAACCGGAATTCAATTAACGAGCTTATACAAGCATTATGATGCTCTTTTTATCGTTGACTTATATCCAGTTCCACAAAATGTAAAGAAAAAAAGCTTTTTACGCCTTCTTTTTACCATTCTTTTCATTGAGCTAGCCGTTCTTACCATTGTTTTATTAACGCAAACGAATATTTTATTTGTCGGCGTCCAGCTGGCAGTCAATGCGTTATTTGCATATATTTTTGTTTATATGTACTTTTCGGGAAAGTTTTTGGCACGATAAAGGAATGGAACGGAACGGAAGAATCTTCTTGGACATCTGTTTTTTATCGTTTTTCATGGACGGTTTGAATAAACTTTATGGCATTTAAGGAAGCGTCCTAATTTATTTTCAACAGGAAGCTCTTTTTCATTTGAACCGTGAGGAAAAGCGTTCATTTTCCAAGCTAACCTGTTTTGGCAGATGGCTGCGAATGCTAAAAACATTTCACAAAGCCAATTTTCTCTTACGGCGCCGGATTGTTTTTTTTAGAGCGAGCGGTTTTTTTGACTTAACGCTTTTTGCTTATGCCGCCAATTTTTTTCCCGAGGCGTTAAACGCCTTTTGATATTTATCATCAAAAAACGCTCAATTTTTTTATTTTACACAACATAAAAAATAAATTAGTGGGTATGCTATTGACTGAAGAGGGTGACAACACACTTAAACAGATGTTTGTCATTAAAATTTTTTCATGTCGTGTTCTAACAAAAGTTTAAAGTGTCAAAAAGGAATACCATTCATTATTTGAAAATGGGGTGTTGACGAAAGACACTTTTAAATCGCTTTTTTAACATGTGCATTGAAACCCCTCTTCAAAGGAACGGACTTATGTTCGTTCCTTTTTATGTTTTCTTTCATTTTCAACACGTGGTAAAATAAAGAAAAAAATTGCGGGGAGTGTCATTATGAGCGATTGCATTTTTTGTAAAATTATTAACGGAGAAATTCCTTGTGCAAAAGTATACGAGGATGAACACGTTTTAGCTTTTATGGATATTATGCAGGTAACGAAAGGACATACACTCGTCATCCCAAAAGTACATAAAGAAAACGTTTTCGAGCTCACACCTGACATCTCAAGAAACTTTTTTGAAGCTGTTACGAAGGTCGCAAAGGCAGTAAAAAAACAATTGAATCCAAAAGGATTAAATTTAATCAATAACAATGGCGAAGAAGCCGGTCAAACAGTGTTTCATTACCATATGCACATAATTCCTCGACACGGAAAAGAAGATGGTTTAGGCATAGTATGGAAATCCCATCAAAATGATTATACTCCAGAAGATCTTGCACAGCTTGCTGAAACAATAAAAGGCGGATTGCAATAAAAAATAAACGGCTAAAGGATCCTAACAACAGGATCCTTACTGTTTTCTAACCGACACAAAATTTTTTATTTCCCCTCTCCTTTTTTCATGATAGGATGTTTTTATAAATGTGTTAAAAGGAGGACGAATCGTGGATCGAGTATACAATTTTAATGCAGGACCAGCAGCTATACCAGTCGAAGTATTACAAAAAGCTCAAGGCGAGCTGTTGAATTTCAATCATACAGGCATGTCCGTCATGGAGCTGAGCCATCGGAGCCAGGCGTATGATGAGGTTCACAATAATGCCAAAAGCTTATTGAAAGAATTGCTTAATATCCCTGATTCGTATGATGTGTTATTTTTACAAGGCGGGGCAAGTCTGCAATTTGCCATGATCCCGATGAATTTTTTGAATAATGAAAATATCGCCTATTATATTTTAAGCGGAGCATGGTCTGAAAAAGCGTTAAGCGAAGCAAAAAAATTTGGTGAAACAAATGTGTTGGCATCAAGCAAAGAGTCAAATTACACACACATCCCAAAACAATTCGAGGCAAATTCGCTCCAAAATGCTGCGTATTTGCATATTACGTCAAACAACACAATTTTTGGGACGCAATGGCATGAGTTCCCAAGCACGAATGCACCGCTGATTGCGGATATGTCCAGCGATATTTTGAGCAGAGAGCTGAATATCGAACAGTTCGATCTCATTTACGCAGGGGCGCAAAAAAATCTAGGACCTTCCGGAGTCACTGTTGTCATCATTAAAAAAGATCTAATTGAAAAAGCAAATAAAAATGTACCAACTATTTTGAGCTATCAAACACATGCAAGCAAAAACTCTTTATATAACACTCCACCGACCTTTGCCATTTACATGCTTTCACTAGTGTTGGAATGGGTAAAAGAACAAGGCGGAGTAGCTGAAATTGAACGCAGAAACAAACAAAAAGCTCAAATATTATATAACGCTATAGACGAAAGCGATGGCTTTTACAAAGGACATGCAGAAAAAGAAAGCCGCTCATTCATGAACGTAACATTTACGCTGCCGTCTGATGAATTGACAAAAGCGTTTGTTCAAGAGGCAAAAGAAAATCGATTAATAGGTCTATCCGGTCATCGTTCTGTCGGTGGCTGCCGTGCATCCATTTATAATGCGGTAACGATTGAAGCATGTGAAAAGCTCGCCCAGTTTATGAAAGAATTCAGAAAAAAACATTAAAAGCCTATCCTAACTTTAACGATCATACGCTATAATAGTGGAAAGTTTATTAAAGATGAGAACAGAAGAGGAGAGTTTAGAGATGAGAACGAAAGAATTAGTCATTTTATCTTTATTTGTCGCCATCGGCGTTGCTCTTCATGCGATTGTGCCGCCCATATTTAACGGGATGAAGCCGGATATGATGCTGTTGATGATGTTTTTAGGAATTTTCTTGTTTCCTGGGATGACAAACGCCGGTCTGCTGGGCATTGCAACTGGCATATTATCCGGATTGACAACCAGTTTTCCCGGCGGACTCGTTCCGAATATTATTGATAAAATTTTGACGGCATTTTTAATATATTTTCTATTTCTAGCCTTAAAACCACTCAAACAAGCAATAGCAAGGGCGGGAATTTTAACAGTCATAGGAACATTAATTTCCGGCACAGTGTTTCTTTTAGCAGCGCTCTTACTTGTAGGTCTCCCAGGAGGCGCCGGATTTACTGCATTGTTCCTTGCGGTTGTATTGCCGGCAACAGTTATCAATACAATTGCAATGGTGATTATTTATCCCATTGTTGAAAGCATTCTTAAACGTTCTAACGTTCTATCAGAAAATAAATAAAACAGATTGACCCGATCTATGATCGGGTTTTATTATTGTATATAATAAAGAAGAAAAGCTATTAAAAGTGACGTTAATCCGCCAATCGCTAAAACTGACGCCCTCTTTTTCAGAAGATGTTTTGGAGGATATGAACTCGCAGAATTGGCTAACTTCAAATTATAAAAAGCTCCTACAAGAAACAACATGCTAATGATAAAAAATAAAAAAATAACACCCGCCATAATTTCCCTCCCTTACTTTTAGTTTATGCATCTTCAACTAAGGCTATGTTTTTATTGACGGATTTTGAAAACAAGGAACTATAGGAGTGGTAAAAATGTCAAAAGGCAAATCTTTTCTATATGGATTTTTCGTCGGCGGTGTTGTTGCCGGAGCAGCTGCACTGATTACGGCTCAAGCGAGGAACGGCAATGTTTTAAAAAAGACCAGATGCAATTTGCATAAGCTTGAAAACATATTTGGAGACTTGAAATCTGATGGGAAATCGTTAAAAAAGCAAATCGCACAATCAGCGAAAGAAGGCTTGCAAATTGCTAAAGAAGTCGCTGCAGATGTCAATCGGTCCATTCAAGCATGGCAGATGGAAATTGATCCGAATAAAAAAAATTTGGAGCTGCATGTAAAAGAAATTAAAGATAAATTAACAGAGCTAGAAGATCAAATCAAAAAAGAAAGAAACTGACGCTTCAAGTTTGCGGAAGCCTTTTACAATTAAAAATATTAAACATGTCAAAGAATTGGCAGGGTGTCAATTCTTTTTTGCTATAATTTATAATCATGAAAAATTGTTACAGTATAGAAAATCTTGATCGTTCTCATCATTCTTCGCAAAATTTATTACCGCTTCTATGTGTACTATTTTTAGTGTTTCACTATTTATTTAAAAATTTCGTAAATTACATCTTTATAAATCTTTATTTTATTGGCATAATAGAAGATATTAAAAATGTTAGTATTATACAAAGTAGGTGGAAAAATTGAAGAGATCGCTCGACAGCTATACGATAAAAGATGCACTTCTGTTCAGCCAGCGTGTCGCTCAGCTAAGCAAAGCGCTTTGGAAATCCATTGAAAAGGATTGGCAGCGCTGGATTAAACCATATGATTTAAACATCAATGAACATCATATATTATGGATCGCCTATCATTTAAAAGGAGCCTCGATCTCAGAAATCGCAAAATTTGGGGTCATGCACGTATCGACGGCATTCAACTTTTCGAAAAAATTAGAAGAACGCGGTTATTTAAAATTTTCCAAAAAAGAAAATGATAAAAGAAATACTTACATACAATTAACAGAAAAAGGAGAGGAAGTGCTGCTTAAGCTTCTTGAAGATTATGATCCATCCAAAAACACCGTTCTGAAAGGCGCGCTTCCGCTGCAAAATCTATACGGAAAATTTCCTGAAATGATCGAAATTACAGCAATTATCCGAAACATTTACGGAGACGATTTCATGACAATTTTTGAACGCTCATTCAATAATATCGAAAATGACTTTGTCATTGAAGACGGAAAAATCAAGAAAAAGAAAGATGTGGAGGAACATTCTTATTTAAAAACTACAGTGAATCAATAGTTCGTTTTAAGTCTTTCATTAATTCAGTATACAGCCCTTGTAAATAAAGGGCATCGATCGTTTCATTGACATCCAGCTTTGGCGTCAGCTGTCCGGCAAAAAGCGTAAGGAGATTTTCAAAATATACAAATCCTTGCGCTTTTTGCTCCTTATGCTCCTTTGCTAATTCATCGCATATGCGAAAAACCTCTTCTATTTCCTCCTTCATAAGCCCTTTTTCCATCACGAGCTTGTAGAAAGGATACATTTCAATATTCATCATTTTCATAAACAAAGACATATAATATTCTAGAGTTTCCAGTCTTCTTTCTAAATCTTTCATTCCATCACATCTTTCTTCGGTTCATAATGGGGGCTGAAAACTCCCCAAAAATTTCCCATAACCCTATCTTTTTTGTCATTATTTTGATATTGTAATAGGTATGAATGGAAGGGGGGATTTCAAATGCTATTATATTTTATCATTTTTGCCGTCTTCATTCTATTTTATATAAACAAACTGACAACTGCTCTTTGTTCCATTCGTGAACTCCCTGAAGAAAAACAGTCAAACGTATTCCGCACCATTAATGTCTTAATTACCATTTTACTAATTTCATCATACATAGAAATTTCCTTTACTTAAAAGTTTTTTTACTTCATTAAAAAAGCCGGCAGAAAACCTCTTCTGCCGACTTTTTTGAAACCATTAATAGATCCAAGCAGCACCAACAATAATTAGTAAGATGAACAATACAACGATTAACGCAAAGCCTCCACCATATCCTCCGCTCATCACGACACCCCCTTTTTGTGTCTTTACGTTATCGTATGCACTGTTCTTTTTTTCGCATAGGCATTTGTCCTTCTTACTGGAATTTTCTTAACCCAAATTCGAAACGATTTTTCCATTACTTGGACAAACAGTTGCAAATCATATAGTTTCATGTCAAAATGTGAGTATATTTGTTTTAGATAGACAAAAAAAGGTAGGAGTTGTAAAGTATGAAAAAATTTGCATTAGCGGTTATCGCAACGGCCAGCTTATTCGCTTTGAATGCATGTTCAAACGGTGCAAATGATGCGGTCGTTGAAACAAAAGCCGGAGATATTACGAAGGACGAATTTTATGAAGCATTGAAAAACCGTTTTGGTAAAGATGTTTTACAAGAACTTGTGCATGAAAAAGTATTAAGCGAAAAATTTAAAGTCTCCGACAAAGAAATTGATGAAGAGCTCGAAAAAATGAAACAGCAGTACGGCTCCCAGTACGATTTAATTGCTCAGCAATACGGAGACAAGGTTTTGAGACAAATCGTGAAGGTCGACTTGCTACGCAAGAAGGCAACAGAAGCGAATATTAAAATTACAGATAAAGATTTAAAAGAATATTATGATTCATTGAAAGGAAAAGTACGCGCCAGCCACATTTTAGTGGAAGATGAAAAAACAGCGAAAGAAGTAAAAGAAAAACTTAATAAAGGCGAAAAATTTGAGGATTTGGCAAAAGAATATTCGATCGACGGATCTGCCTCCAACGGCGGAGATCTTGGATGGTTTGGCAAAGGCCAGATGGTGAAAGAATTTGAAAATGTGGCATTTAAATTAAAAGAAGGAGAAATCAGCGATCCTGTTAAAACAGAATACGGTTACCACATTATTAAAATCACTCAGACGGTAAAACCATTCGAAGAAATGAAAGACAGCCTGAAAGAAGATGTCAAAAAACAGAAAATATCTGATCCGTCATTGATGCAGGAAGCTATTGACAAAGCAATTAAAAACGCAGATGTAAAAGTAAACGACAAAGATCTAAAAGATTTGTTTGAAACCCAAAATTAACATATGGCATATAGAAGAAAGGGGGACTAAAAGCAAAGCTTCGTCCCCCCTTTTTAGCATTCAAAACATGACAGCGTATATAAATGTTTTTTTATCAACCTGCACCAGCTTTGCCGGGTTGACAATGGATCTTTTTATCCGGATTAAAGCAGCTCACGTTTTGTCTGATGTCTTTTGACTGTTTGATGATGTTTTTCCGAAAATCGTCGCGCTCCCGCTGGTCGGATAGAGGAAATTGAAAGCATAGTAGAAAAGCTGACACAATTTAGTTTCTAATTTGCAGATGTCATCTTTTCTTTCGCTCGCTTTTCTTTTTCTTTTTTCATTCTTTCGATATATACATTTCCTTCCCGCTCAATAAAAATTTCTTCTATTTCTTTGTCTTTTTTAGCTGTTTTATATGCCATATATGCACTAAAAATAATTCCAACAATACATAAATATACCCACCACGGCAGAAACGTCATTCCATCTCCTCCTTGCATAGACAAGCTTTTTTATTTCATTTTATGCAAGGGGCTCTATATTATGATTCTCTATCGATGAAATGACGGTTTATAGAATGAGCGATTGTCCAGAGCGAAAATCCGTTCCGTAAATTCTCCCGGCTTGACTCGTTCAAGCGCCCGGTCCAGCATGTTCATTTTTGCATCGATATTATCAATATGATGGAGAATTTCCGCTTCCTTAACCATCGGCATTTTCGGACTTCCCCATTCCGGTTTCCCGTGATGGCTCAATACCATATGCTGCAAAATGACGACCTCTTCGCCGGAAATCCCAAGTTCCTTCGCTGCTTCTCCAATTTCGTTTACCATGATGGAAATATGCCCAAGCAAATTCCCTTCAACTGTATAAGAAGTGGAAATGGGGCCCGACAGCTCAATTACTTTGCCAAGATCATGAAGTATGACCCCGGCATATAATAAATCCTTGTCTAAACTCGGATAAAAGTCAGCAATCGCTTTGGCAAGATCAAGCATGGAAACAACATGATAGGCAAGGCCTGATACATATTCATGATGGTTTTTCGTCGCCGCCGGATATAAGAGAAAAGCGCTTTGATGCTTGTTCATCAAGAATCTTGTTATCCGTTGAATGTTTGGATTTTTCATTTCAAATATGTATTTCGTAATTTTTTCAACCATTTCTTCTTGAGATAATGGCGCTCTTTCTACAAAATCCTGTACATTTAAATTTTCATGCGGCTCTGCCAATCGGATGTTGCGGATTTTCAGTTGATTTCTTCCCCTGTAATGATGGATATCGCCAAATATTTTAACAATCTGTTGAGGCAGATAATTTTCTTCATCTTCTTTGCTCACATCCCATAGTTTTGCTTCAATTTCCCCGGAACGGTCTTGCAAAATAAACGTTAAAAAAGGTTTTCCATTGCTTGCAATACCTTTTGTTACTGATTTTATCAGCAAAAAAAGATCTACCTGCTCCCCAACATTGTAATGAATAATTCCTTTAGCCATCGTATTCTCCTTCCACTTTCCGCCTCGTAACTTATAGTATAGCATACGAACCAAATGTGCGACGGTCTGACAAATATATTTTATAAGTAAATGATTTCTTCGTCTTGAAAGTAAGATAATATATGCTGATGGCAAGTAAACAGCAGCATTTGATGATGATCCGACAGCTGTCTCATGATACTCACAATATTTTTTATGCGCAAATGATCAAAATTCACAAAGCTGTCATCGATCATTAATGGAAGATGAATTCTCTTTTGCATGCTTTCTGCCAGCGCAAACCGGATCGCCGTGTACAGTTGTTCAGCTGTTCCTTGACTCAGTTCTTCAGCCGTAAAAACAAGCCCGTCTTTCCTTTTCACTGAGAAAGAAGGCGAACCCTCCGCCAGATAAATGTTTTCGTATTCCCCAGACGTTGCTATTCGGAAAAAATATTCCATTTTATGCAACAACTTCGGCATTTTTTCATTTCGAACATAATTCGTCGTATGTTTCAGCATCTCTCTTGCCACTGCCATTGCCGCCCATTTTTTCGCAAGCTTTTTTGCTGCAGAACGCTTCATTTCAAACGAATATTTCAACTCAGAATATAGACCTGATAGTTCTATTTTTCTAATCTCTATTTCTGTTTCCGCTAATTTCTTCCGGATAGAATCCTCCATTTTTTCGAGTTCTTCTTCTTTTTCCTCAAGAAATGTTTCTCGCTCTTTCAAAGCCCTCTCATTTTGATAATCGTTCATATCGCTTGATGTCAATAATCCTTTCGTTCGAAGCTGCCCTTCAATCCAGTTTAATTCGGTTTCGATTTTTTCTCTCTCTTTTTTGAGCATTCCTATTTTTCTATATTCTTCCTCGCTTGCTGCTCCGGCTGACTGAAACAGCTTCTCTAATTCTCTTTCAATGCTTTGAAAGGTCAAACGAAATTTTGTTTTTTCCTCTTGAACCTCTTTTAGCTGCTTCATCAATGCCTCTTTTTGCGATCGTTTCTTTATATTTTCTTCCATTATTCTTCTCAGTTCTGAATAGCGTTTCTCAATTGAGTCAGCACGAATGTTATAATATTCACACAAAGGCTCAAACTTTTTTCTAAACTGATTTAAGTTTTCTTCATACAAACGAACTTTTTCCTCTAACATTCTTTTTTCTCTTATCAGCTTTTGACAGCTTGCGATGCGTTCAAACTGCTCAAGCAATTGTGATCCTTCGGCTTCTTTCGGAAGATGAAAATGTTCATAAAACGGGAAAATTAAATGTTGCAATTGATACTTTTCATGTTCCCATTCGTCATATAACGAAAGAATCCGTTCATAAGCTTGTTCTTTACCTTTATAATTCATCTTCTCGATCTCAATTTTTTGGCGGACTTGCTGATCCTTCCATAATATTTCCTTAATATGCTTCAAACGCAACGTTCTTTCCAAGATTCGGGAATCATTTTGTTTATCAAGTTTTTTCACAAGCTGTCCATGCTCATTTTGTAAATGCTTTAACAGCTCATCATCCTGTGGACGGAAGAAAAAGAAAACAATGATGAAAGGAAGAAACGCTGTTAAAAACAGCCAATTCTTATAAACAAACGAAAGAACAATGGCAAACGCAAAAACAGATAGCAAAGATACAGTGAGAATTTTCCATTTTTTTAATTTTTCCCGATTCTTTTTTTCTCTTTCATTGATTTTTGCTTTTAACTGGGCAATCTGCTCTTTTAAATAATGTTTGTCGGCCGTTTGCGCCATTTCTTGTTCTATGACTGACTGCTCCTCTATTAATCTTTCCCTTTCAGATGGATCAAGCAGAAAAGATTCGTATTCTTTTATGCGACGCTCACATTCTTCCAGCGAATATTGGGCACGCTCATATTGTTCATCGAGAAGCTTTTTTCTTTGAAATAATTGTTCATATTTCTTCGCAGCATCCTTTATTTTTTCCTTCATGCGAACAGATGTGTCGATTTTTTTTATAGCATTTTCATCTTGATGGCCGAAAATATAGATGAGCTCCTCATGAATCTGTCCTTCCAGCATTTGTTGTTGAACAATGAAAAGTTTTTGTTCTTCTAATTGTTTTTGGATGAGGGGAAATTGACTTTTTAATTCCTCAAATATTGTCTCGTCAGCTGGACGGCCGTCGATCTTCAAGGCTGATAAGGAATCCTCGATCCCCTTTTCTTTTTCCTGCACCCTTCCCAGCTGTTCTAAAACTTCGTCTCTTCTTGCCGAAAGCTTTTCCAGCCGAACAAACCCGTCCTCCGGGAATTGAATGCCGTCAGGAAAATCTTTTAGCAGCTGCAAGCATTCTTTCCGTCTTTCCAAAAGGGGAAGAACTGCTATTTGTTTTTCCACTTTTTTCCGTTCTGTTTTCAGCGTCACCTTCTCGTTCTGGCAGTCCTTCAGCTGCTTCTCTAAGCTGTCCCTTTCTTTGATCAAAAAATTGTAAGCGCGCTGCTGTTCTTTTGCATGTTGCAGTTCTGCAAAGTCCTCCATCAGTTCATTTAACGATCTGTTCAGCAACGGTTTTCGTCCGTTCGGTTTAAACAAATCCTCCTGCTCTCTCTGCAGTTTCTCCTCTAAACGATATAACTGATCAGACCCGAATACACTTGTTAAAAATAAATATTTTCCCAGCTTCTCACGATTCAGCTCATACACTTTTTGCAGCCCGAATAAATCAAAGGAAAAAATCGCTTGATATGTTGGTCTGTCGGTTCCTTTTAAAATTTCAGCCAGCTCTTTATCCCCTCCTGTCCGTCCATCCTGGAAATAAAGAGTTACATCCCCCGCTGCGGCTCTCCCTTTTACGCGCTCCACTTTTACTGTTCCGAAATTTTCACATTCGATGATTAATGCCCCGCCGTATTTTCCGCCCGCTTTCGGTTCGAACCGTTTATCCGGATGCTGTTTAACGGGAAATCCGAACAGCATGCTATGGATAAAAGACATCAGCGTCGATTTTCCGGCTTCATTTAAACCGTAAATGACTTGTATGCCATGATCCGAAAATGAAATTTTTTTATCTGCAAATTTTCCGTAGCCATAAATATGCAGTTCTTTTATTTTCATCTTATCACCTTTTTTACGACCGCTTCCATTCTTGCTTAAACAGCTCATAATAAATCATTGTTTTCGCTTCTTTTATCAATTCTTCTTTTTCATTTTCTGTGAAAGATTGAAAGAAACGCCGAAATAAACGATTTTTATATAAAGGCTCCATCGCTTCGTCAAATTGATGAAAATGATCCAAAATTTGTTCAAAATCTTTCGAAATGTAAGAGGAGGAGAAAAAGTCGTCGCTCGGCACGATTTGATGTTGAATGGAAACAATCCAAACGAATTCGTTCTTTCCTTCTTCCTCTTCATTCAATATTTGCGCAAGCTCATCCAAATGATCCTGATCCATAAGATCCCAAAACAATGATGAAGCTCCATCTAGCATAATTGTCAAAAGAGCCGAGCCATTTCGTCTCTGCTGTTCCTTTACCGCTCGAATATGATCATATAGCTCGCCAACAGCAGCTATTTCATTTACAGAGAGCTTGATTTCATTCCAAAGTATGTCAAATACTGGCACAAATCGGTACGCGCTTTTCCCGCCTTCTGCTAATTCTACAAGATACACTCCCTTTTCTCCCGTTTCTTTTTTATGGCGGCCTTGAATATTTCCCGGATAAATAATCGGAGGGTCGGAACGATGTAAAATTTGCCGTTTATGTATATGTCCTAAAGCCCAATAATCAAAATCTTTTTCCAATAAATTTTGAATCGTAAAAGGACAATACGGCTCATGTCCTTCCGTCCCTGACGCGGTGCCGTGAAGAAGACCGATATGAAGCGGCGCTTCGCTTCTTTTTTGAAATTTATAGACAATATTTTCTGTAACCGAACGAGTCGGATAGCTGTAGCCGTAAATGTTGGCTAAAACCTTTCCGTCGCGGACAAACGGTATACATTCTACATCACGATCGGAAAAAATATGAACGTTTTCAGGCCATTGAATATGAACCCAATTACCTCCTGTATGATCATGATTTCCAAAAATAATAAAAACTTGGATGCCTTCTTCATTGAGCCGTTCAAACTGTTTCTTTAATCTCAACTGGGCTTTCAAACTGCGATCTTCGTCATCATACAAATCTCCTGCGATCAGTATAAAATCGACTTTTTCTTTTGCCGCCAGTTCAATTACACGTTCAAATGCCGTAAAAGTACTTTCTTGAATTCTTTTAAAGATGCTTTCCGGCAAATGCTCAAGCCCTGTGAACGGACTATCTAAATGCAAATCTGCCGTATGTATAAATGTTATGCGGCGAGTCATAGTCTCCCTCTTTTCACTCGTTTCCGGAACGTACGTTTGCTTTTCCATATTATATCATTTTAATGTGAAAAAATACATCCCGGTACCCGGGCCCCTGCCAAAAAATTTTTTAAAAAAAGCTGAAAGGATTTTTTTTCAGGAAAAAGAAATATATTTTTTAAAAAAGGAGGATGTTTGAAATGCCGACATATTTTTTAACTGCGTTTACAAACAAAGGAGAACTGCTTTTAAATGAAAAGTTTGAAGCAAATTCAGAACAAGAGGCAAAAGAAATCGGTTCAGAAATATTGAAGGAGCATCAATGTTTAAATACCGCGCATCGCTTAGTTACTTCTTCTGGCCGGCTTGTTTTATTTCATCGCTAAAACTTAACAGGATTGACAGTCCACAAAACAATGACAGGGGAAGTCTTTCACAACAAAAATACTGCGCGGCATAAGCCGCCCGCTATATTCATCCTGCTCCCCAAATTTTATGAGGCTAATTTAAAATATCTAAATGGATATGACACTTTTTAGCCATTTACCCGTGTGGAAAAATTGTAGTGGGCATCTAAAATCAGTTTTTTCCTAGTCCCCTGCATTTGTGGGGCATTTTTCTTTCCAAAACTGCCTCTCAAAAATTAGGATGATTTTGGTTCTGGAGCTTACTAAAATCCCGATCACAACAATGCTAATAATGGTCGCGACGACATCATGTTTAAGAACTAAATTTGAAAAAGTAATAGCTAAAAGACCGACTATTCCAATTATGATGAACATCTTATTATCTCCCATTTTGTTCACAGAGCCCCCTTCAATATCATCCCATTAATTTAAAAAATCATTATGGCTAACATGATGAAACAGATTTATCAGAGGCTGTCCAAGAAGTCCTAAAAATAAAAGCAAGTAGAGAAAGAGCTCGTATTTCTCTACTTGCTTTTGTATGTTTTGTCTGAAGTCTGCCGGCTACGTTTGTTGCAGGCTAATGGCGCAATCGCTTTTATGATTAAGTCTCGCGATCTCATCTATTAAAATTTATTCTAAAGTGTTTTTAGGGAAATACGGAAATCGTTCTCCATTTTCGACGTTCCCAAGCTCTTGTTTTCTATCGGGCCCTCCTTTCAACACGACCCGATACGTATGTGGAGCGTAAAATTATCAATTTTCGCCATAAAGAGCGTTTAGCAATTTGATTTTTTCGTTTGTATAATGTTTAAAGCCATCGTTATACGATTTCGGATCTTTCGGATTGGCGAAATGAGTGATTTCCCGGGAAACCGGGTCGATCAATTTGCTTGATGCCCCGCAGCCTAATCCGATAATCGTTTGCATTTCTTCCATGATGATTATATTGTATATACTCTCATAACCCTTCCGGGAATATCCGACATTTTCTAAATTTCCTAAAATATTTTTTTGCCGGTACAAATAATAAGGCTCATAATGATTTGCCTTTGTCCATTCAACCGCTTTATTCATCATTTTTTCTACTTCGCTTCGTTCAGCTACTTTATATTTTTCTTTGTTTTTTGTCATTTCCGATGCCCGCTTAAAGGAAAGCGTGTGGACAGTCAATGATTCAGGCATCAATTTGGCTGTCTCCTCAAGGGTGAACTCAAATTCTTTTAACCCTTCCCCCGGCAGTCCAATAATTAAATCCATGTTGATGTTGTTGATGCCCATTTCCCTAGCTAAATGAAATTTTTCAATCGTCTCCTCAACTGTATGATGTCTTCCGATTGCTTTCAATGTTTCCTGTATATATGATTGAGGATTAATGCTGATTCTGTCTATGTTCCATTTTTTTAAAACATTCAGCTTCTCTCTTGTAATTGTATCCGGCCTGCCGGCTTCTACTGTGATTTCCCGAATGCGATCAACATTTGGAAAAGATGTATACATTTCTTCATAAAGCATATCCATTTCTTCTGCCGTAATGCTTGTCGGTGTCCCTCCGCCGTAATAAACGGTCGTAATATTGATGCCTCGTTCTTTTAACCATTCGCCGATCATTCTCATTTCATAATGCAGACCGCCGAGAAAAGAATCAACTTTTCCTTGCTTGCCGCCAATAGCATAGGCAGGAAAGGTACAATATGCACATTTTGTCGGGCAAAAAGGAATGCCGATATAAATGCTTACTTCTTTTGTCAAATTGTAAAGATCAGGAACAACAGTTAATTGTTTTTCTACAATTTGTTCCATGATGCGAATTTTTTCATTTGATACGAGCAAATCTTCTTTTAATTGTTTATAAATTTCTTCATTTTTTCTTCCTTCAAGCTTCTTTTTATGAAAAAGCTTAGTGGGTCGGACACCTGTTAAAATCCCCCATTTTTGCGTAATTCCCGTATACTGTTGAAGAGCTGTTACATAAACATTCAATACCGCCTGCTTCATTTGTTTGAATTGTTCTTTTTCATCTGTTGCGGTAAAGCTTTTTTCTAAAAAAGCTTCATACGTTTTTCCTTCTGCTTTTAGCTCGCAAGCCAACCGAAAATCACTTTGTCTGAATTCGAAATTGAATAATGCTTCGATATCATGTTCAGAAGGTTTTAAAAAAATTTCGGCTTCTTCAAAAAACAAATTAGATATTAACTGAAGAGGCCGCATAAAACGTTCATCATTTATGCCGCTGATTTGAATGCGCATGTGATCACCTTGTCGAATAGAATAAAACTCCTTATAGTGTACTAAAGGGGATTTTTTCAGTCAATACGAAAAAAACATCCTAAGAAGCGGATGTTTTTTATCTGTTTTTAATTTTATTTAAAAATTTAATTGGGTATTGTTTTCGGAAATGCTCTTTTACCATATATGAAACGCCTTGTTCATCATTCGACCTCGTGATCCAGTCTGCTGCCCGTTTTACTTCAAACGGAGCATTCCCCATCGCAACCCCCAAACCTGCCTGCTGGATCATATCCAAGTCGTCAAGGCCGTCGCCGATTGCTACCATTTCATCCAGCTTAATGCCTAAATGATTGCCAAGTACCTGCAAGCCATTCAGTTTAGATATTCCCTTTGGAACAATTTCAATTTTTCCGTCATGAACCTCGATCACATCTACATCATAAAAAGAATCAAGTATCGTTTTTTCCGCCTCTTTCAATTCCTCCTTCGTATCAAAATATACATCAATTTTTGGGGCAGCTACTGGCTCATCAATTAACGCATCAGCAAGAGATTCTACAAATTGAATTGGATAAAAAAGCGGATCTGACGAATTCAATAGCATTTTGCTTACAAGATTTGAAGAGATTTTTTTCCGGTTGCCGATCGAAAAACGCTCATGAATGATTCGAATATTACAATTAAAATATTCGAGCACTTGCACAATATTAAATGTTTTTTCTTCTGAAATTCGCTTCACATAAAGAGGTTCATCTAAACGGTTTCCGATGAACGCTCCCCCATGAGTAATTAAGTGGCTGTCTATTTTGAGCGCCTTTGCAACTTTTTTTGCCGATTGAAAATGGCGGTTCGTCACCAAAGTAATATATACATCCTTTTTTTGAACAAATTCTATCGCATCCTTCGTAGAATGCTGAAGGCGTCCATTTGAACGGAGGAGCGTTCCGTCGATATTTAAGGCAAGCAAGCGGTAGAGCATGTGTTGTCCCCCTTCTCTTGTTGTTAAATTCTATTATGAAAATATGTCCTTGTGAGACAAATTAGAACTTTTGTGTACTAAAGGAAGGGGAAACATTATGACACCGATTCATATTGAACAGAAAACATTTCATTTAGCACTAGGGCAACAGCGCCAATGACCGTCGCTTGATCTCCCAGCTTTGACAACACAATTTCTGTTTTTTTCGCTTGCTCTGTCAAAGCTCTTTGTTCAACCACTTCTTGAATCGGAGTTAAAATAAAATTCTTTGCCTTTGCTAATCCGCCCCCAATAATAATCCGCTCTGGATTGAATAAATGGATAATGTTCATGATGGCAATTCCTAAATACCTGCCAGTCTCCTCTAATATGTCTTTAGCAAGCAGGTCTCCTTCTAATGCAGCCTCATAAATCAGTTCTCCGTTCACATTTTCTATCATTCCGTTTGTCCGTTCTATTAATTTCGTTTTATACCCAAGCGATATTTTGTTTAATGTACGCTGTTTTATCCCTTCAGACCCAACAAGCGCCTCTAAACATCCGTCATTCCCACACGAACATTTCAAACCGCTGCTTTCTATAAACATATGGCCGATTTCACCCGCTAGTCCGTTCGTTCCATGAAACAGCTTCTTATTTAAAATAAAACCTGCCCCAACTCCATGACTGATTTTAATGCATACAAGATTGCTAATTCCCACCCCGCTGCCAAACCAGTTTTCGCCTATTGCCATGGCACGAACATCATTTTCAATTTTGACAGGAAGACGAAATTCTTTTTCAAGCTCTTTTTTTAACGGTACATTTCGATGCTGCAATTGGGGAGCAAAACCGCTTGAACATTCATCTGCGTCAATCCTGCCATGAATACCGATGCCAATTCCTACAAATTTTTTTAATTCTATACAAGCTTCATCCATCATAATGTAAAGCTGTTTAGCAATCATTTGGAACAAACGTGAACTCGTCATCTCTTCTTTCATCGTGATTGTTTTATATAAAAGTGTTTGAGCGTTTAAATCCGTGATGGCAAATCGGATTTCCCTCGGGCTGATATCAATACCGAAAACATAAAAATTTGATGAGTTGATTTTCAGCAAAATGGGTTTTCTTCCCCCGCTGGAAGATCCGGTCTGCCACTCTTTTACCAATCCTTCTTCCAACAATTCATTTACAATATTTGTGACTGTCGGAGGTGTTAATTTTGTTTCTTTCGCAATGTCAGATCTTGAAATCGATCCGTGTGTCCGAATTGTATTAAGAATTAAAGATTTATTCAATGATTTCATTAATTGGAAACTGCCGACAATTTTTTCATCTTTCATGACAACCACCCCGAAATATACAGAGGCTCGTAATGTAAACCCTTACATTTTAGTATCTCAATGAATCAAGGTTTTCGCAAGTAATATTTTATTAGAAATTCCTACAGCTCGATGCTGAAAGAGGAAATGAATTAAGAGTATGAAAGGGGATTTTTCCCCTTTCATTTTTTCATAATTTATTTTTCTAAATAATGGATTTCAGAAATTTTAACAGCTGTTTTTCCTCCAGGTATGTCTAAATCAATCGAATTTCCTCTCATTTCAAGCAGCAGCTGATTACCGATGGGAGATAAAAATGAAATTTTCCCTTGGTCAGGATCAGCTTCTTCAGGAAAACAGATTGTATATGTTTCTTCATCCTCTTCTTCCAAATATACAATTTTCACTGTCGCCCCAATAAAAACTTTTGTGAAAATATCTTCATCTTCTTGATTAAAAAGCTGTTCCAATTCCCTTACATATTGCAAAAACTTTTTTTGATTATTCATATAAAATCGGCCGATTGGAGAAGTTCTGTCATTTTGTTGTTTCTGAAAAAGCGTTAATTGTTCTCGCAATGCCGTTTTTAAGCTGGATAGCGTACTATGGCTCATAAAATATGCCACCTCCTTTTTCTTTAATAAAAAAATGGAAAATGAGTCTTTGATTCATGATCTGTTCCCTCCAATTTTGAAAATGAAAAAAGAGATGCACAAAAAGTACATCTCACTCTAGACTACCAAATATTTTACTTTTTTCAATAAAATCCTTGATTTGATATTCTTTTCTTTTACTATTCACTTTTTTTATAAAGCTCATCAAGCGGCTCCAAAATAATGCTGGTTATCCTCTGTAAAAGCATATTCATGCTTTCCTCTGCTTTCAACAATGCAGCAATCTTGCCGTTTTGCTGTACTAATTGAACGCATTTTTCTGCATGAATAATTTCTTCTTCAGTAATTTCTTTTCCGGTTACTTGTTTTTCATGCAGGTTTAATTGAGTGCTGCGAAAGTTGTGGAAAATGTTTTTCGCTGATTCATCGTGTTGGACATCATCATACAATTTTTTTAATTGAATATATTCCTTGCTTTGTTCTAATGCTTTTTTCAAATCGTACGCGGAATTATATAAAATATTAGACACTCCTAATCCCTCCTCGCTCCGCGAGCCCTTTTAGCTAATATAAAGGATGACAAGGCCGCCTGTCAAAAAAGTTTTAAAATTCCCTTACACCCTGGAGGAATTTTTTTTGGAAGTTTGGGAAGCTACGGTTTCATTTCATGAAGAGGAGAGTTATTAATTGTGCCGATTCTCCTTAGCTTTACGTCAACATCCACATGAACCGGTATGTCTTTAAAATGAGAATGCCAATCTTTTTTAACTTTATGCCAAATCGACGGATGGCTGCGATGAAGGGCTTCTCCAAATCCAAAAATATCTACTTCATATTTTTTCTGGGAGGCTTGAATAGCTGTCAGAATATCTTTTTTTACCTTTTCCTCAGCTTTTTTCTGCAAAAGGTTTATCGTTTCTATTTTCTCCAAATCCATTCGTTCGCATTGAACCTCGGCTACCGACCCATCTATATGCAACTGAACGGTGCCTTTAAACTGATGACCGTCAACTTTTGTTTGAATCTTGCTGTTTGTTCGGATCGTTTCAATTGCCACCTTCTTCTCTTTGCATGGCACATTAATGACTGCTCTTTGCACTTTTCCTAATGCATAATGGAGACCATTGCTTTCCTTTTCCGTTAACCAGTCAACTAACTTATCTTTCCTCATGATAGCTACACTGCCAAATTTGAGATACACATCAGCTTTTGTTTTTTCAACATTTTCTATTTTTTCTCCAGCTTCAGGATTGCCTATTATTTCTACACCTATCACATGAGGTTCAATGCCTTTATAAACTAATTCGTTGACAAATTGATTGATTTCTATTGTTTCGATAGGCCCCCATGATTTTTCAGATAACTTTAATGAAGAACTTAAATTATGTGCAGGAATTGTCTCCAGCTGGCTAAGTACTTTTAAAATGTTTTCAGCTCTAGTGTTTTTAGCGATAGAGAGATAAAAATCTGTCCGAAATTCTTTCCCCCTTACTACATAATCAATAATTTCCCCCATTCCTTCTTTTGCTAAATCCTCTCCAATAATCAGCATGCGGAGATGACTTGAATAAACGGCTCTTGGCGAGAAAGTTGTCACTTTTCTCATCGCCTCAGACAATGTACGCGCTTTCGACTGGAATGTTCTAACAGGAGCTTTTGTTATTCCCCCTTGTTTTACAGTTGCTACCTGTCCCGGGTTGATCACTTGTATCGTTACAAGTAATTCATCATCTACTTTGTCTATTCCTAATGCTGAAACGATTGCGATGTCATTTAACTCCCTCCGATCCCAGCAGCCTGCCAGCAACATGATGGACGCCAATATGAATAAAAGACTTGTCAACCGCTTATTCATCTATTTCCCCTCACATGACGCTGACGTTTTTTCATTAGAGCTGTACCCAACAGGATGAGAGGGAAAAGAAACCCGATCGTTAAAGAGTACAAAGGCCAAATATTATGTACAAACTCAAAAAAGTGAACGATGTTCGGATGGAAGACGATCGCATACACAATCAGCATCATAGAAATAGGAAGAGTAATCGAACGATAATCTTTTATTTTAAATAGTTGAGAGAGACCTAAAACAAAAGCATAAAAACTGATGGTTAGCTTATAAAAAATAGATAAAAACCAAATTCCCGCCATAATAACCTCTACGCGCTGAAAAAATTTTCCTATTTCAATTTTTCTTGCCAGGGCATAGCTCGGATATATTTGTCTGGCTGTATTTTCGACACCTAAAACAAGAATAGAAAACATGACAACAAATGTAAGCAGGATTCCTCCAATTATAACGCCTACTAAAAATCCTTTTTCTGCTCCTTTTTGATGATTGACAAAGGGAGCAATCATTAAAAAAACGATTAATTCTAAATACGGCAGACTAATAAAATGATAAAACCCAAATAAAATCGGTTTCATCCCTTCTCCCAATATCGGTTGCAGGTTTCCTATTTTGATTTGAGGCAAAATCGCGATGAAATAGATTGCTAAAAGGATGAATAGCCATAATGAAATGATTTCTGAAGAACGTCCAATCACTTCTAATCCTAAAAGGGTTGCCATAACAACGACTCCCATAAAAACAATATGGATAGCATCGATCGGTGTATCAGGCATCATTTGAGTAGTTGTAAAGTCGCCGATTTCCCTGAGCAATTCACCGGATAAAATAAAAGCATACATGAGAAATAATGCAACCGCGAATTTTCCAATCCATTTTCCGAGCAAAAGCTCGCATATTTCTACAAGAGTCATATTTGGAAAAATTGAATATATTTTAATGTACATAAGCACTAAAAGAATGGAGATGATGACCGTAAAAATGGTTGCTATCCAAGCATCCTGTTTCGCATCATTCACTAATGCAGTAGGAGCAACGAGAATTGAACTTCCAATCGTAAATAATAAAACTAACATTTTATATTGATTTGCTGTTATTTTCCCGTTGTCTAACATACCTTCACCAACCTCTTATTGAAATATTTTGTTCACTGCTTCGCTTAGCGGCTGGTAGATCCATGTGAGCAATTCAATCGGATTTGGAATAGGAAAATTAATGCATCTGGCAATACTTAATCCTGTTCCTAAAAAAAGAAAAATGATAAACACAATAAAATCCTTCCAGAGCTTATGTTTTAATAGCAGCAGAGCTTCGATTATAAAAATACATGCAGAAACGAAAAGAATGCCGATTATGTTCCACATTCATTTAATACCCCTTTAGGTAATCTATTTCTTCTTTTGTTGATTTTCGTTTTGAAAAAGTGATTTCTCTCTTTTCGTATTTTGCTGTGAACTAAAAAGTCGTGGTCGAAAAATAAGCAGACGGCGGGGCAGACGAATAAAAACGTCCTTTTGATCTGCCAGCGTAAACGGAGCCATTGGACTTAAATAAGGGACGCCAAATGAACGAAGACTGCTCAAATGAAGAACAAGCGCCACCAATCCAAGGATAATTCCGAACAAACCGAAAGATGCGGCAAGTCCCATAAAAACAAATCGTAAAATCCGCACGGTGATCGCTAGGTCATACGAGCTGACCATAAAACTTGAGATAGCTGTAAATGCTACAACAATTACCATTGCGGCGGAAACAATTCCCGCGTCTACTGCTGCCGTCCCGACAACTAATGTTCCAACAATTGAAACGGCTTGTCCGATAGCTCTTGGCATTCGAAGTCCTGCTTCCCTTAAAATTTCAAGCATAATTTCCATTAGAAATGCTTCAATAAATGCGGGAAACGGAACGCCTTCTCTTTGGGCGGCAAGACTGATCAAAAGCTGTGTCGGCAGCATTTCCTGATGAAAAGTTGTAATAGCAACATAAAGAGACGGTGCAAGGAGCGCAGTGAAAAATCCGAAAAATCGGAGCAAACGAATTAATGAACTTATATCTGCGCGTTGATAATAATCTTCAGGGGATTGCAGAAATTGCACAAAAATTGACGGTACAGTTAAAACGAAAGGAGTGCCGTCCACTAAAATGGCTACGCGGCCTTCGAGAAGATGTCCTGCCACGATATCAGGCCGTTCCGTATTATAAATAGTTGGAAATGGCGTGTATGAGTCATCTTGAATCAGCTCTTCGATATAACCGCTCTCTAATATTCCATCAATATCAATTTGTTCAATTCTGCTTCTGACCTCCTGCACCACTTCTTCTCTCACAATCCCTTTAATATACATAATGCTGACTTCCGTTTTTGTTACTTTTCCGACTTTTTTTGATTCAATCCATAAACGATGGTCCTTTATCTTTCTGCGAATAAGGGAAGTATTGACACGCAAATTTTCCGTAAATCCTTCCCGAGGACCGCGAATAGTTGTTTCAGTTGTTGTCTCTTGGACTCCCCTCTCCTTTCCGCCTTTCATTTCAACGGCAAAGCCTTGTTCGTATCCATCGAATAATAAAACAACTTTTCCAGACAGAACAGCATTCGTGATAACGCTGAAATCATGCACATCTTCAATCGAACCGACGGTCAAGACCATATCTTTTATATAATTGAGCAGCGTCAAACCTGCCAGATCTTTCAGATCCACTTCATTTCTTCTCAATTCAAACATTAACGATTCCATAACAAAATTATGGTTCGCTTCACTGTTAATCAAACCGTCCGTATAAATAATCCCGACGCGGATTTCCCCTTGTCTTCCTATTCTTATTTCCCTTGTAACAATGTCGCTGCTGTTGCCAAATGCTTCTCTAATTTTTTTCAAGTTTTCATGCAAGCTGCGTTTGATCGTTTCATTGCTTTGCGGTTGCTTGCTGCTATCTTGCTTTTCCTTGTCTGCTAATAGCTGTTCAAATGACTTTTTATCGATCGATTTCTTAAAAAATTTAAAAAAACTCATGCCGAATCCCCCTAACGGTTTTTGAACCTTTTACTTGTAAAGTGCCCAATTGTTCTTTTAATATGTAAAAAATCCCATGAAGCAGGCGGTTTGCCTGATTTCATGGGATTAAATAAACAGAATGATAATCGATTGTACGAACCCGATTATACCACCAAGGAGAGCGCCTAAGTAGGTAATCATTTTAAATTCCCTTTTGGAAATAGTCAGTACAACTTCTTCGAGACGTTCAACCGAGAAGGATTCTACCTGTGCCGTCACAATTTCATCGATATCGAAAGCTTTCATAATCTGTTCCACACTGTTTTGCAAATAAAGAACAGAGCTGGAAATGACGGCTGGCAGCATTTTTTCCGTAATTGCTTGTTTATACGGCTGGATAAACTCTGAAATTGGTTTATCCAATGTTTCGTAGATACGTATTTTTTCCGAAATAAGTTTTGCAATGGACAAGCTTGTCTTTTCTTTGTCCATCCTGCTTGTAAACTCAGAAACCGGCATATCAAGCAATCGGCTCCATTCTTTAAAAAGAATGGAATAAATCAGATCAATCGTCCCTTGATGACGAAAAAACTTTGCTGCTTCTAATTGAATTTTATCTGCGATATTCAAGTTCCCTAAAAACATTTGAATCATGCCGCCAAACGTTCCTTTTTGTTGAAGAAAGTCATCGATCATTCTTTGCAGCGCTTGTTTCCCTTCATCACTTTCAACATATTGAACGCCTTTCATTGCAATCCATTCTGCAAGACTAGGAATTTGCAATTCGATGTTCTTCTTCCATTCTTGCGGCAAAAAATGACTGACTTTTTGATCTGTATTGAAAAAATGAAGTATGCTTTTTTCAATCGCTCGTTCAAGTCGGGTGGAAATCATTTCCTTGCTGTTGGATACTCCATATTCTTCCAGTAATTCCGTTAAAGTTTTTTGTTTGGCAAGCCAAGCATCTATCGATTGAAGCAGGAATGATTGTATTTTCTGCTGGAAGGAGACCTCCTCCATTTTCTTTTTGATTCCTTCTGGTGTAACTAAATGCTCGATCACCATTTTTCCTAGCTGCCTAGCCAGCTCATCCCGGCGTTTCGGAATAAGGCCTGGCGTAAAGGGAAGCTTTTTTCCAAACAAATAGATTGGTCTATATGGACGAAAAAGCATTTTAATGGCAATGTAATTCGTAACACCGCCAATAAATGCACTAATTACGACCATCATAGCTGATGTTAATATAAATTCCATTTGCATCTTCCTCACTGTTTATTCACAAGATCAACTGCCAAACATACGATATCATAGCATGATTTACCTAAGTTAATATTATAAATCGGTTAACATTTGTAAGCAAACGGGGTAATTCAAATGGCAGAAACGAAAATTTTAATGATTCCACTCGAAGAAAAAAACGGTTTCTATATGGAAATAAGCGATTCTTTGCAAAAAGCTTTGACCCTTCCACTGATCCAAACGTTTTCCTTACATTGCGGCCAAGAAACAGTTAAAACAAAAGCCTCCTTCATCCGAAACGAAAAAATCGTTCTTTATGCCAGTGAAGAGATTTACAACGCTCTTCATCTTCCTATAAAATCTTTAACGCTTCGTCTTCAGTATGATAAATTCACCAACACCTTCAAACTTGGACCGGTCATTTGTGTATTGATTGATTCTATTCAGGACGATGAAAAAATCCAGTTTGGAAATATTGATGATTTTTGTAAAGAGATGGCGAATTACTGTGCGGAAATTGGCGCATTTTTTTGTATTTCAACATTAACTGATCTGCAGCAAAATCAGAAGAAAGGGTTTCATTTATCTCATCAAAATTGGAAAAAGGAAACCATTCCTTGTCCTGACGTGATTTATAATCGGATTCGATCAAGAAAATTAGAGTATTCTCAAAAATATTTGAAGTTTTTGCAATTTACAGCTGCAAACGATATACCGGTGTTTAACCACCGCTACTTAAACAAATGGGAAATTCATAAAATTTTTGCGTCCAACCAGCATCTTCTTCCATACCTTCCAAAAACGATGCTTTTAACAAAAAAATCAGATTTGCAAGTGTTTGTAAATGATTTTCAAGACGTATTTATTAAACCGATTAACGGCAGTCAAGGGAGAAGAATTATTCGCTTGAAAAATAAAAACGATCTTTTCGAAATATACTTTACCCATCCCGGTAAAAGCGAGCAGCCAATTATTTTTCATTCCTTTCAGGAAATGTATAAACATCTCTTTCCATATCTCAAAAGAGAACCGCATATTATTCAGCAGACAATCGACACAATCAAATTGGATAATCGACCGCTTGATTTCAGGTTTCTATGCCATAAAATCAATCATCAGGGCTGGAAAATAACCTCTTCTGTCGCCCGCCTTTCCGCTAAAGATCAATTTGTTAGCAATTTAGCTAAAGGCGGAGAGCTGTATAAAATAAAAAAAATCTTATCTGACATTTTTGACAAAAGCACTTGTTTACATCTTTGCAGCATTCTTTCGGAAATAGCACTGGAAGCCGCCAAAACAGTTGAAATGAACGTGGAGGGAGAATACGGGGAATTTGGAATTGATATGGCTGTAAGCGAAGATCAGAAACCATGGATTTTAGAAGTCAATACAAAGCCATCTAAAAATATTGAATACTCTCTCAATCCTTCCATTCGTCCGTCTGCCAAAGCAATCATCCGTTATTGTTTCTTGATAAGCGGTTATGATGTTTCATAACGATTCATATAATAATTGGGTAAATATAGATAAACGGAGGCAGGCGGATATTTGTGGCAGAACCTCTTTTGTCTTTCGGATTTTTAGTCAATAAATATTTTCATGAAGCAGCCTATTTTAAAAATATTTCAAAAGCGGCAAAAAAATTGAATATGAAATGTATTATGTTTCGCCCGTTGGACGTACAATTCGCAAATGGTACGTTAACGGGATTTACATTCAATTTGACATCTAATAAATGGGAGCGAAGTACTTTTCAACTTCCACATTATATTTATGACCGCTGTTTTTATGGCAAAGATGCTGCTTCCATTCAAAACAAAAAAGCCGTTCAAAAATTAAAAATACAACAAAATGTTTCTTTTCTAGGCTACGGATTCCCAGATAAATGGAAACAATATAAAACATTAAAAACTGATCCATTCATTTATCAATATCTTCCTGAAACAGAATATTTCCAACATCCCGATCAAGTTTATACATTTTTGCAATCATATGAGGAATGTATCTTAAAACCAATTCACGGCAGTTCAGGAAAAGGAGTGCTTGTAATTAAAAAAGAAAAGGAAACGCTATTTCTATACTTTTTCATTGGAGCGAATCAAAGGATCGTCCGTTTGAAACATTTCAATCAATTAAAACCATTTCTTGCAAAGAGACATGTTGACTCATACATTCTTCAACGATTGCTCCCTTTAAAGGACAAACAGCAGCGTCCATTTGACTTGCGCATTTTATTTCAAAAAAACGAGTTCGGTCAATGGATTATGCAAGGAAAAGGAATTCGAATCGGTCAAAAACATACGTATGTATCCAATTTGTCAAAAGGCGGTTCTGTCGTTTCCCTTGAACAATGGGAAAAAGATATTCCAAGGCAGCGATTGAACCATATTTATAACCAAATCGAACAGCTTGCTCACCATCTTCCGCAAAAAATTGAAAAAAATTTTGCTCCTTTATTTGAGCTTGGTGTGGACATCGGCATTGATTTGCAAAATGAAACGATATGGATTTTAGATATTAATTCTAAACCAGGGAGAAATGTCGTTTTAAAAACAGATCCTGCGAGAAAAACAGTTCTGTACGAGGCTCCTGTCCGCTATGCCCGCTACTTGCAACACTCTCTACAAACCGGGGTGGAAATAAATGATTTATCAAATTAAACAGGCAGACCACCTAAACCAAACCGTTTTGCTTCCTAGCTCTTTTTCCCATGTAACGATCGAATCGATCTCTTTCGGCAAACGGAAAATAGCGTGCCGTTCTATTCTCCATCACGAAGACAGCCAAAGCATTTATATTTCAAAAGATATTGCCGAATCTCTGCTTTTACCTAAAAATATTAGGATCAAAGCTTTAGTCCATAGTGAAACGCTATTTTTAGGCCCCGTTGTCGGCATTTTCACAGCAGGTTTTTATAAATCCCTTTTACGCCCATTAGGCGACAGATCGATATTTTTTTCAAAATTAGTGGTCAACGGCTGCTCAACAGGCGCTTTTTGTTTTGTATTTGGGATACATCAAATTCATTGGGATTTAGAGATGATTGAAGGCTATACATTCAATGAATCCGGATGGGTAAAAATAACCGTTCCATTTCCAAATGTCATCTATGATCGTCTTCCAAATCGGAAGGTAGAAAACTCAGACTACTTTCAGTCTGCGAAAAAAAACTTATTTATGCGTTCAATTCCGCTTTTCAACTCAGGCTTTTTCAACAAATGGGATATCCATCATATTTTATCCAAAGATGGAACAGTAAGGCATTACTTGCCGGAGACATATCATGCTCCGTCCATAAAAACAATTGAACAGCTGATTAACCGCTTTCAAACGATTTATTTAAAACCTGAAAACGGAAGCCTTGGCCTAGGAATATTTAAGCTGGTGAAAAATCGGAAAAATGGATCAATTCTTTGCTGCTATTATGATGAGAACGGAAAAGGCCAGTTGAAGTTGTTCTCTTCTATTGAAGGCTTTTTGCAGCATTTTTTTACACAGCGATCATTAGATCAATATATTGCTCAACAAGGCATTTCTCTTCTTCAATCGAGTGGAAATCCTGTCGATTTCCGCGTGCACACAAACAAGAACGAAAACGGAATCTGGCTTGTCAGTGCAATCGCTGCGAAATTGGCGGGAAAGGGAAATCCTACAACACACGTAAAAAACGGAGGAACAATAAAATCTTTGCATGAATTATCATTGCCGCTGAATAAAGAGGACATTTACCGTTCACTTTCCACCGCGGCCCTTTCTATTAGCAAGGCAATTGATCGCAAAATGGACGGTGAAATCGGAGAAATCGGTTTTGATTTCGGCATCGACAATAACGGGAACATATGGCTATTTGAAGCGAACTCGAAGCCTGGCCGCTCTATTTTTATGCATAAAGATTTGCAGCAAGAAGACCGGCTAACATTGCGCTTTCCATTCCAATATGCCGAATATTTAATGAAAAAAACAATTTCAACTGAGGAGATCTATGATGCCCCATGAAATGCTCGTCGGAATTTTAGCTGGTGATAACGATCGAAGCGGTTCTTTTTATGGAAACATTTCGTTATTTAAAGCTATACAAAGACATTTGGCTGAGCAGAACAGTTCAAGCTTTGTTTTTACACCTTCTGGCATGAAAGAAAAATCGATCGTCGGCTATATATATGAACCGAACGAAAATCGCTGGTTGAAAAAAAAGTTTCTATATCCAGATGTTGTCTATAATCGCTATCCGTTTCGCGATACAGTTCAAAAAACAGATTTCGTTTTCCGCTCTTTAAACAAAAAAAACATCCCATATTTCAACAGACATTTTTTTAATAAATGGGATGTCATTACTTGTTTGCAAAAAAATAAGCACCTTCTTCCTGTCATACCTGAATCGCAATTAGTAACATCGAAACAAGATTTTTATGCATTTTTTGAAAAATACCCCTCCGTTTATTTAAAGCCTGTTGGACAAAGCCAAGGGAAAGGAATCATTAAAATAACAGCCGAATCCAAACATAGCTACATTATCAAAACGGTAAATTCTATAAAAAATGAATCTTCATTGGAATATATTTGGAAAGAAATAAAACATTTCATTTTAAACGAGCCGTATATGATGCAGCAGGAGATCGTCTCCGATCAGATTAACAATCAGAAATACGACTTGCGCATTCTCGTTCATTACAGTCAAAACCAATATGTTATTTCGGGAATTGGCGTGCGCGCATCTAAAAACATCACAACACATGTAGTACATGGAGGCTCTATCCTTCCCTTCTCCTTTGTCAAAAACCGTGTCGATACAAAAAAACTGGAAGCTATTTGCCATGAAATTGGCAGCACACTCTCTCAATGTTTTCAATTCATTGGGGAATTTTCTATTGATGCAGGAATTGATACAAAAGGAAATATTTTTATTTATGAGGTTAATTCGAAACCGATGGTGTTCGATGAAAAAGACATATTCCAAAACGGAATTGTCCAGCTAAGCAAATTGTTCCATCATTTAGCTAAAAAATCGAATCGATTCCAAAAAACTTGATAAAAACGGATGCACAAGCCACAAATTTTTGTAATCATCCATGATATCATACATTCTTTTTATAATTTTACCTTTTACTGAGCAACCTAATGAATAATTCCAGTGAATAAGGAGGGTAATACGGTCATGGATAAGGATAAGGAAGTAAAAGATTCGCTATATGAAGGTCGTGATCAATCGTTTATGGACATTGACAGAATGATTAATGAAGGTCTTTCAGGAGGATCTGTTCACTACCGTTACAATGCGACCAATATTGAAGAAGCAAGGGACCTCGAGGAAGAAGAACCGCCTTTTGACATAGAGAAAATTAACGAAAAGTAAGCCTGATGTTTGAAAAACACATCAGGCTTTTTAAATTTTAGCTGTAAAAGAATTCAGAGCTTAAAGCTTAAAAGCCCCTTTCGTTATGTTTCCTGAATGATTGCATGCTCTCCTTCATGGCATTGGCTGCAATATAAAAGATGTATGCATTGATGATTTTTTAGTGAATCTCTTTTTCCATCTAAAAGCTTCATCAAGTCCATTTCCATATAAGCACTGTAGTCATCTAAATAGTCAGTAATTTTCCCTGCATCCAATAAAATGCCTCCGCATTTGGAACAATACTTATGAAGTTGCTGAAATCCATTGCATAACGGACAGGCTCGCATGTGAAAACTCCTTTATTTGTTGTTGATTTATGTATAATGTTCCCTTTCTAGTCTGATTTACAGAGTAACGACACAAAACAGAAATTACCATTTCTCATTTCGAATAGATTTTTACATCCTACTCATACTACTTAATGAACAGCATACATCCCGGTGGGTTAAGCCGAGTTCGGCAGTGAATCTTTTGATTCACGCTGGTGCAACTCCAGCTAACCCAGCCAAAAAAAAATTCACAAGGAGTTGAAAATTATGGCTCAACAAAACCGCAGCAACAACTCTAACCAACTTTTAGTTCCTGGTGCACAACAAGCGCTTGAACAAATGAAATACGAAATCGCAACAGAATTCGGTGTAAATCTCGGACCAGACACAACTTCCCGTGCCAATGGATCTGTTGGTGGAGAAATCACAAAGCGTTTAGTTGCACTTGCTCAACAACAAATTGGCGGTTTCCAACAACAATAACTAAAAAATTTATATTCATGGCTATGGAGGCACTACCCGTGTCTCCTTTTATTTGAGAATAAGGAGGTTTTTCAAATGACAGTTGGCACAAAATTGATGGAAACTATTTCAAGCTGTGAAAGTGCGGTTGCAAACTTACATAGCTTCGCACTGGAAACAGAAGATCAACAAGCTAAGCAGTTATACCAAAACCTTGCAAAACAACAACAGGAAGTGCTTGACCATTTAAAAGCGAGGCTAAATTACATTCAAAACGAAGAGCCGCAATTTAAACAGCTATAAATCAGGAGGGGACCATTCACTCTCCTGATATTTCCCATTTTGTTCTTGAACCCTTCCAATTCAGTTTCCTCTTTCTATTTCTGTTAATTCTATTCCTTCCAAGCTTGATTCCATTAAAGGAAAATCGCCCTCTCTTCAACTTTCAAATCCACTCACGAAGTGTCGTGTTTCCCTGATTTCGTTCGAGCAGCTGTTATAAGCTTTTAAAATCTGATTTTTCTAAAAACAATTATAGTAATAAAACGTCTATAAAAACCTTCGATATCCATTAGATCATCACACTGTGATAGACTGCCAAACAATCGAATTAATCTTCAAAAAAACAAAAAAATTATGGTATATGTTTCATGTTTTTTCTAAAATATCTAAATATTGGGGGGAGGAATAAAAAACTGAAGATCATTTTGTTAAAGAAAGCGCCATCATGGAAGTCTTGACTGCACGCGCAATTTGTCGATTATAAAAAAATTCTTGGTTCATGCCGCCAGCTGCAACATCATCTACAGGCTATTTGCTCAGAATATGCTTTTCGGCGAATATGAAGTCTTTCTATTGTTTTACACCATCCTAAAATCTTCGCCTTTATAAAACATTGTTCATTTTCGAATATAAAATTTAACGAATTTGAATAAAAATTTAAAAATAATCGAAAAAATTATTATTTAGCTGCCGATATATACAATGGACACTAATAATGAATTTTGAAGGGGAAATCAACCAATGTTTAAAAAAAGAAAACAAGTTCCATCACTTTTTGAAAAACAAGTAGATCTTCAACAAGTAAAACTTGAAGTGACTGATGAAAAATATCAAAGACAATTAGCGATGGTTGGCCTGACAAAGGATGATCTTATTTGTACTCTTATATTAAAAGATGCGATTGAAGAAAACATAAAGTTTATTATCGATGCATTTTATGATGCTCTTCATCAAGAACAATTTTTGATTGACTTAATTAATAAATACAGCTCGATCGAAAAGCAGAAGGAAAGATTGAAAAAACATGTGCTGCTTATGTTTAGCGGATCTTTGACAGATGAAGATATAACAAGAATGAAGCGGATTGCTGTAGCCCACGTCCGCATTGGATTAGATACGATTTGGTATATGAGTTCATTCCAGCAATTACAGAAATCTATTTTTTCCGTTGTTGCGAAAGCGTGTCCATCGAAGGAAGATTATCATAAAGCGGTGGTCACCATTGCAAAAATGTTAAACTTTGAACAGCAAATTGTGCTGGAAGCATATAATGAGGAGTATTTAAAAAGACGGCAAAAAATCGAAAAGGAAAAACAGGAGCTTCATGAAAACATCGCCCAAACCTCCATTCGTCTTGCTGATCTTATTGAATCAGCCAATTCAGCTATACAAAAAATTAACGAACGATCCAAACAATTTGCCTTAATTGCAGTTGATCGTTTTGAAACAGCGGCATCAACCGAAGCAGAGGTCAGTTCAAGGAGAGAAGACTTGAATTTTCACTCCGGTTTAATGGTCAATATAAAAGAACGGACTGATGATATTGCTTTAAAAATAAAGTCTCTTGAACAAACTTCTGAAAAAATTAATCATGTCGTCTCGATTGTTACTTCTATTGCTGAACAAACTAACTTGCTGGCTTTAAATGCCGCAATTGAATCAGCGCGCGCAGGGGAATACGGGAAAGGATTCGCTGTTGTTGCTAGTGAAGTGAGAAAGCTGGCGGAAGAAACAAAAAATTCCGTGCTTGGCGTTTCCAATTTAATTGAGGAAATCAGAGCGAAAATTAACGATACCGCTTCATCTATTGTGGAAGTAACAGAGCTTACAGGCAATGGTTCGCAAAGAATGAAAGAGATGAACCAATTCTTCGACAATATTTTGTATGCCTTCGACAAAAATAAAGAACAAACTGAAAAGACGAAAAATGAACTCGAAAACTTTGCTGAAATCATTGATGATATAACAAATTTCATTGCGCAAATCAATGAGACTTCAGAACATTTAAAAAAGCTGGCCAATCATATATAAATTCTTTTTCAGACGCTTGAGCCCCATCATTCCGAACTTAGGAGAGATGGGGTTTTTATTGGTACTGAACCATAAAATAGATATATGAAAAGGAGGGCGGCCGGGAGATGTTTGCTTCATAAATCACCATACCGCCTGTACCGTCGGCAAATCCGCTTGTTGCAAATGTTTTTCCTTCTTTTTCTGGATGAATCACAAAAAGCTGAACAAGTACTTTGGTTCTGTACAAATTTAATAGTACGAGGATCTATAAAAATTGTTTGCGCAGTTCTAACATCGTTATCGTTTTGCTTGGAGATTAAAAAAATAAGGATATATGCTCGTATATTGAACATATATCCTCATATTCTTCCAAATGTTATGTGGTGTTTTTCTATACCCCAAGATATTTATGTTGTATTTCATTATTTTTCATTAATTCATCTGGGCTGCCATGCCATACAATAGTACCTTTGTTCATAATTAAAATTTCATCTGCTACTTTGCATGCAAGTGATATATTTTGCTCAACCATTAAGATCGAGAGTCCTTCCTGCTTCAGTTTTACAACTATATCGCCGACCTGATCGATAATGACAGGGGCTAATCCTTCCGATGGTTCATCCATTAATAAAAAACTGGGATTTGTCATCAAAGCTCTTCCGATTGCAAGCATCTGCTGTTGTCCGCCTGATAGCTCAGTACCCATATTTTTTTCTCTTTCTTTTAAAACAGGAAATAATTCATATACCCTTTCCAAATCCCAATTATTATTTCGGTCTATTAAATTTTTACGGGCAGCCATTGTCAAGTTTTCACGAATGGTAAGAGAAGGGAAAATCCGCCTTCCTTGTGGAACGAATCCAATTCCAAGGCACGAAATTTGATGAGGCAACAGGTTATTCAGCTGCCGTTCCTTAAATTGAATTTTTCCCCTCCGCGGTTTAAGCAGCCCGGCAATCGTATGAATCGTTGTTGATTTACCTGCTCCATTTCTCCCAAGAAGAGCAACACATTTCTTGCTTGGAACTGAAAATGAAACGCCTTGAAGAATATGACTCGTTCCGTAGTAAGAATGGACATTTTGAAGCTCAAGCATGAGCTTTTGCACCTCCCCCAAAGTAAATTTTCCTTACTTCTTCATTGTTTCGAACTTCTTCGGGAGTGCCGCTTAATATCACTTCTCCGTGATGAAGAACAGTAATTCTGTCAGCAATGGAAAATACAACATCCATATCATGTTCAATAATTAGTATAGATACCGTCCGAGGAAGCTTTTGAATCATTTCAGCTGTCTGTGCAGTTTCTGCTGGAGACATTCCTGATGTCGGTTCATCCAAAAGCAAGATCTTCGGTTTAGACGCCATCGCTAGCAAAATCTCAAGAAGCCGCTGCTCTCCATAGGAAAGATTGTTCACCTTGACATTTCTGCGTGTAGAAATCTCCCATTGTGCAAGGATTTCATCTGTTTCTTTTTTGAGGTCGATATGCTTTGTCAACGCATGAAACATTTGGTAGCGATATCGTTTCGTTGCTGTTAAAGCAAGATGAAGATTTTCTTCGACTGTCAAATTTCCGAACAAGTTGTTTTTTTGAAACGTTCGCGACATTCCTAAATGAACCAATTTACTGGAAGGCATATTGCTTATTTCTTGCCCTTCCAAAAATATTTTTCCTGAGTCAATTGGCAGGACATTTGTAATACAATTAAAAAGAGTTGTTTTCCCCGCACCGTTAGGGCCGATGATAACATGGCGTTCTCCTGGCTGAACTTCCAATGATACGTTTTGAAGAACTTGTAATGTTTTGAATGATTTGTTTATATTTTCTACTTTTAATATACTCAATTGACTACCTCCTCTTTTTCAACATGCTGCGGAGCGTAATCATCGCTATTTTTTCGTTTTTTATAAAAAATCTTAGATTTCAATAAAGCAAACCAATGGATAATTCCACCTTTGCCAACCAGCACAAGAATCACTAACAGGGCTCCCATTATAATTGGCCACCGTTCTGTGTACGTGCTGATAAAGTTCTGTAAAAAAATGAATAGGCCAGCTCCGATTGCCGGACCAATCAGCGTACCAACTCCTCCAATTATTACCATCATCATAACTTGACCCGAAAACATCCAACTCGATACATCTGGGCTTACAAAAAGGTTGTAAAATCCGTATAAAGATCCTGCAAATCCTGCTAGGGCTCCGGAAAATGTATATGTTAAAAGCTTATAAATGCGTACATCGTACCCCAATGCACTCATTCGTGCTTCGTTTTCCATTATTCCTTTGACAATTTTACCGACTGGAGATTCAACAAAAAATCTAAGCAGTAAATAAACAATAATAAAAGCTGCTGCCATTACGGAATAAATCCCTATAGGACTGACAATTTCGCCAAAACCGAGATTCAAAGGAGCGGAAACTTTCATGCCGTCTGCTCCGCCCGTCCATTGCTTTAATTGCCAAGCCAGAGCAAACAGCAATTGTCCGAAAGCAAGAGTAATCATTAAAAAGTAAAATTTCGAAGTGCGTATAAATATCGCGCCAGTAACTAATGCAAGAAGACCAGATAAGCAGATAGAAAAAAATAGTAACAAGTAGGAATTTGGAATATGCGGTCCGAGAAGTGCCACGGTATAGGCTCCAATACCGAAAAATCCTGCATGACCTAGTGAAACCATTCCTGCATACCCCATTATTAAACCAAGACTCATGGCAAAAATAGCCATAATGAAGATTTCGGAAACAAGATCGATCCCATACACACTTAAAACGAAGGGCAGAACGAAAGCAATAAGCAGAAATACAATGAAAATTAGAATATTCTTTTTCAACTATGCCACCTCCCTTCCAAATAGCCCTTGAGGACGAATAATTAATACTACAACCATGAGAAGAAATACGATTAGCATTGATAATGAAGGAAACCAAATCTTGCCGAAGGTCTCAATCAATCCGATGAGAATTGCACCAATGAAAGAGCCTTTCCACGAACCTAAGCCGCCGATCACTACAACAATTAATGATGTAACGAGAATGTCTGATTCCATACCTGTATACATCCCGATTAACGGTCCTCCTAATACTCCGCTCAACGCAGCTAATCCTGCACCGAAAGCAAAAACTCCAGTAAATACAGCCCCAACGTTTATTCCAAGAGCTGAAACCATTGCCCTGTCATCCACACCTGCACGAATAATCGCGCCGATTCTAGTTTTGCTCTCAAAATACCAAAGAAGCAGCGCTAGCAGACAGCCAATTAAAACAACAAACAACCGATAAAAAGGGAAAACCATCGGTCCAATGGAGATCGACGAATCGAGCAAAGCAGGGACAGCCATCGTTTGAGGCTCTGTACCCCAAATCCACTTTGCGGTATCCGCAATAACGAAGGCTAAACCAAATGTGAGCAGCACCTGCTCAAGCTCTTTCCCATAAATTTGCCGAATAAATAATTTTTCAATAATAATCCCGATCACAGCCGTAACAGCAACTGATAGCAATAAAGCAATCCAAAAACTGAATTGTTGATTCATAAAGGTAAAGGCCATATAGGATCCAAGTAAAAATAATGTACCGTGCGCCAAGTTAACAATATTCATAACTCCTAAAATAATCGTCAACCCTGCTGCTATCATAAAATACAGCATCCCATACGCTAATCCCGTTAATAGCTGTACAGAAAATATAGACAATGACAAAACGATCCCCCACTTTCTCAATTTATGAAACGACAAATTGGGACTGGAGAACTTTGCCCCAGATCCCAATCCGGTTACATGGACTAATTTGCAGGAGCTTTTTCAGGCATCGTTACTTTTTCGACTGTCTCCAGTACTTCAGGGACAATTTGATTATCCTTTTTTGTGTTCTTTGCGATGTAGAAATTCTGTATTGGGTTGTTCGTTTTTGGATCAATCGTAATTGGTCCGCGTGGGCTGTCAAAGGAAATCCCTTTAAGGACTTTTATTAAATCCTCTGCATTTGTGCTTCCTGCTTCTTTAATCGCTATATCTATGACTTTTGCGGAGTCATAGCCTCCCACTGAAAAAGTGTTTGGCAGCTTTCCGTATTTTTCCTGATATGCCTCTACAAACTTTTTGTTTTCATCATTTTCTAGCCAAGGCGAGTACAGGATGCCAGAAATGATTCCTTCTGCTGCTTCACCAGTAGGTTCGAGGATCAGTTGATCGCCAAATTCCATTGGACCTGACAGCGGAATTTTTCCCTTTAAGCCAAAATCATTGTATTGCTGAACAAACCGAATTCCATCGCTGCCTGCCATGAATGTAAAAACTAGTTCAGGCTTTACTTGGGCTACATCAGTAAGATACGTTGCGAAATCATTCGTTCCTAATTTAGGGTATATTTCTTTTACTACCTTACCGCCAGCAGCTTCAAAAGCTTCTTTAAAAGCGGAAACAACTTCCTTTCCTGCAGGGTAGTCGGGTGCAATCGCTACCGCTGTTTTTCCAACATTTTTTGCTAAATATTCTCCAGCACTGCTGCCATTTTGCCAGTTGGAAAATGACAGGCGGTAAATGTAATCGCTTTTTTTGCTCCAGGAAAGATCGTTTCCGGCAGCATTGGCATCAATTAATATAATTTTGTCTTTCTCCACCTCGTCTCTCAATGCGTAAGCGACTGCTGAAGAAATTGGTCCAACAAGTATATCTACTTTTTCATTCTTGACTAATTGGCGATATTTCCTTAAAGCAACTTGCGGGTTTGCTTCATCATCTTCAAATTTTATTTCCACCTTTTTTCCGCCCAACTTGTTATCATTTTCTTCAAGATAAAGGTTAAATCCGTTTTTAATGCTTTCCGCAAGCGGAGCGAATGTTCCAGTTGAAGAAAGGATGACGCCAATTTTGATTGTATCTTTTTCACCGCTGGAATTAGACTTGCTATTGCTTACAGCCGATCCTGAACAACCTGATAAAATCAACATTATAGTAATAAAAAGAACACTCCAAAATTTACCTTTTCCCACCATTTTATACCCCCCTAAAAGCATCAGTTAAACGCTTTCATTTTTTTGAATTGCAAGGTTATAAAGCTTTTCCCTCCCTTCTTTATATTTTTTAATATTCCAAATTTTTTTATTATTGTTTTTTATATTATTGCTTGCAGATTGTCTTCACAACATCGTTGTTTCAGAATGTGCAACGAATGAATAATTTTTAAATTTATAAAGTTGTCCAACAGCGGTTTCCAATCATTGTGAATTTATCCAGTTTGATCTGTTAATTCCCAGCATGGCTGCAATTAAGCAGCTTACTTAATTTTCTTCGTATGTAAACTCTTGTTTAATAACAACAATATGCTATCCATTCGTTCACCAAGTTTTGCTAGGTTGTGCTTTTAAAAGCAACAAACACGAAACGATTTGGATGCAGCGGACTTATTTATATTTTTATGATTAAAAACAGTAATTTAAACTTTGCTTTATGTATATTTCTCTTCCCAACACAAATAATATTTTCTGTAAAAAAATCAAAGGAGGAACAATCATATGGCTCTCATTCCTTACGATCCTTTTTCTGAGATCAACCAATTTAGACGAAACATAAATCGCGTTTTTTCTGAAAGCTTCCCGCATTTTTTTGAAAACTTTGAGACTATGAATACCCCCCGGCTTGATATTCATGAAACTGCTAATGAAGTAATTGTTACGTGTGATTTGCCCGGCCTTGAAAAAAAGGAAGACGTTGACATTCATCTTGATCGCAACGTTCTTACGATCAGCGGCACAATTCAAAGAAGCAAAGAAGTAAAGGAAGAAGAAATGCATAGACGCGAACGGTTTGTAGGGCGGTTTCACCGCGCTGTTGCATTGCCGACAAATGTAAAAGAAGAAGAAGAAGTGAGCGCGACATATAAAAATGGCGTTTTGGAAATCCGTATTCCAAAACAAACCGAAAACAACAAAAAGAAAATTGATATTCAGTTTCATTAATTGTTTCGTGAGGTTGCAAAATTTCAATCAGCCTCACTTTTTTATTGCAATTTTCGCCAAGTACGATTATGATGAATATATAACACCAAAAATCTATATATTGTGTAATAAAAAACAATTAAATACTATATATTGAAAACCTAACGACAAAGGTGCTGTTTTCAGCTTAAAAGGGAATCCGGTGAGAATCCGGAACTGTCCCCGCAACTGTGAGTGCTACGAAATGAATAATCCACTGTACGTTTCGTATGGGAAGGATTCAAAGTAGGATGAAGCACGAGTCAGGAGACCTGCCTTTGTCCGAACGTTTCTAATTCTTCGGGGGTTGGGAAGATGAAACGATGGTTTGAATGGAGTAGTTTCGCCTTGTAAACTGCCTCCCTTTTAATCATCGTTTGATCCGCTCAGCTTCCTGAGCGGTTTTTTATTTTGATAAGGAGGATGTTTGATGAATATTACGAAAGCATTAAATCTATACGAGGTTTTTCAAAATCATTTTAACAGGAGCGATTGGGATCTTTATCTAAGGCAACTTGAAAAAAAGTTTCCATCCCTTTCCTTTCATGAATACAGCGAGAGAGTGTCGACAACCCTACAATACCAGCAGATTGATGATCTTGAAAAATTTACAAACCTGCTGATTATTGAAGCTTTAGCAAACATTTCGGAAAGTGAGCCGGATTGGACTTTTTTAGCTGCACACGTATTTCTTGAAAAAATTTACTATGAAGCGAGCCAAAACAGAAATTACAACCAACCGGGCTACGGCGATTTTTATTTGTTAATCGAAACATTAACCGATCTTGGCATCTACAGCCCTCTTTTGCTAGAGCATTATTCAAAAGAGGAAATTATGGAGCTGGGAAATGCCATTGATCCTGAGAAGGACAAGCTGTTTACATACATCGGATTAAGGACCCTTTACGACCGGTATTTAGCTAAAGATTTTCATAAACGAACATTTGAGCTTCCACAGGAACGGTTTATGATCATCGCTATGACGTTAATGATGAACGAGCATCCATCCAAACGTTTGCACCTTGTAAAGGAAGCGTATTGGGCATTGAGCCATTTATATATGACGGTTGCAACACCGACATTGGCTAATGCAGGAAAATCAGTCGGTCAGCTTTCAAGCTGCTTTATTGATACGGTAGACGACAGCCTTCAAGGCATTTATGATTCGAACACTGATATTGCCAATGTTTCTAAAAGCGGCGGAGGCATTGGAGTTTATTTAGGGAAAATCAGAAGCCGCGGAAGCGATATCCGGGGGTTCAAAGGAGTTTCATCAGGTGTCATTCCTTGGATGAAGCAATTAAATAATACAGCAGTGAGCGTCGACCAGCTCGGCCAAAGAAAAGGAGCAATTGCCGTTTATTTGGATGTTTGGCATAAAGATATTTTCGCCTTCCTTGATGCAAAATTAAATAACGGAGATGAACGGCTGCGCACCCATGATTTATTTACAGGTGTATGCATTCCTGACCTATTTATGGAGCAAGTTGAAAAGCGCGGGGACTGGTATTTGTTCGATCCCCACGAAGTTCGCAAAGTCATGGGATTCAGTCTGGAAGATTATTATGATGAAGAAAAAGGTAACGGCAGCTTTCGGGAAAAATATTTTGAGTGCGTGAATCATCCTTCCTTATCTAAAGAAAAAGTGCCTGCGATTGAAATAATGAAACGGATTATGATCAGCCAGCTTGAAACGGGAACGCCTTTTATGTTTTATCGGGATGAAGTGAATCGAAAAAACGCAAACAAGCATGCCGGCATGATTTATTGCAGCAATTTATGCACAGAGATTGCGCAAAATCAAAGTGCTACTACTGTTGAAGAACAATATGTTGAAGATGGAAAAATTGTCATTGTGAAAAAGCCCGGCGATTTCGTCGTCTGCAACCTTTCTTCCATCAACTTGGCACGGGCTGTCCCAGACAACGTTCTGGAACGTTTAATCCCTATTCAAGTGCGGATGCTGGACAACGTTATCGATTTAAATAACATTCCGGTATTACAGGCAAAGCTTACAAATGAAAAATACCGTGCAATCGGTCTTGGAACGTTTGGCATGCATCATTTATTTGCACTAAAGGAAATTACATGGGAAAGCGACGAGGCAGTCCAATTTGTCGACCAATTATATGAAAAAATTGCGTATTTAACCATTCAGTCGAGTATGGAGCTCGCAAAAGAAAAAGGCACATACCCTCTCTTTAAAGGCTCGGAGTGGGATACAGGGCGATATTTTGAGATCCGCGGTTATACGTCAAAAAAATGGCAGGAATTAAAGGAAAAAGTGCAGACTTTTGGGATTCGCAACAGCTATTTAATGGCGGTCGCACCGAACGCATCGACCTCCATTATAGCCGGAAGCACAGCAAGCATCGATCCAATTTTCCAAAAAGTTTATTCAGAGGAAAAGAAAGACTACAAAATTCCAGTTACCGTTCCCGACTTAAATGCGAAAACGACTTGGTATTATAAATCCGCTTATTTGATCGACCAAACATGGAGCATTAAACAAAATGCAGTGCGCCAGAAACATATTGACCAGTCCATTTCCTTCAACTTTTACGTCCTAAACACGATTAAAGCGAAAGAATTGCTGGAGCTTCATTTGACAGCTTGGAAATCCGGATTAAAAACAACGTATTATGTCCGTTCGACATCAAGCGACATTTATGAATGTGAATCATGTGCAAGTTAAGGAGGAATTCATATGGAGCAAACATTAACAAAACGAGTTATTATGGATCCTGATGCACCAAACCGTTCAACAGCAATAGTGAACGGAAAATGTTCCAACGTGCTCAATTGGGATGATGTCGCCTACCCGTGGGCATATCCAAAATATAAACGGATGCTCGCAAACTTTTGGACACCTTTTGAAATCAATATGGCTCAAGATGTGAAGCAATTTCCTGAGCTTTCAGAAAGAGAACAGGACGCATTTTTAAAAATTATCGGCCTCTTAGCTTTATTAGACAGCATTCAAACCGATTATGCCGGAAAAGTTGCTGATTATATTACAGACTCGAGCATAAACGCCTTAATGATCTTGCTCGCTCAGCAGGAAGTGATTCATAACCATTCATATTCGTATATTCTTTCAAGCATCGTGCCTAAAAACGTACAGGATGAAGTATTTGAATATTGGCGGAACGAACCGGTTTTAAGGAAGCGAAATGAATTTGTCACCAACGGGTATAAAGCATTTGCAGAAAATCCGAATGTGGAGAATTTGTTGAAATCGATCGTCTTTGATGTCATACTGGAAGGTTTATTTTTCTATTCCGGTTTCGCATTCTTTTATAATTTAGCCAGAAACCAAAAGATGGTAGCCACTAGCACGATGATTAACTACATTAACCGTGATGAACAAATACACGTAGGTTTGTTTGAAAAAATTTTCAAAGAGGTGCTGAAGCAATATCCTGAATATGATACAGATGAACTGAAACAATTCGTTTCGAAAACATTTCTGAAAGCAGCCGAGCTGGAAATCGAATGGGCCGGTGTAATTATCGGCAATGACATTGAAGGCCTGCATTTAAAAGATGTGGAGAGCTATATTAAATTTTATGCGAATTTCCGTGCCAATCAGCTGGGATTCGAACGTCCTTTTGAAGGCTATCGGACAAATCCTTTGAAATGGATACGTGCTTACGAAGAAGTGGACTTAGGAAAATCAGACTTCTTTGAACAAAAATCGAGACAATATACAAAAGTCAACACGATTGATAACGGCTTTGATGAATTGTAAAAATTTACGTTCTCATGATAACGGGCAGCAGAGACTGCCCGTTTTTTTATCTGCTGCCAAACCAAAAGGAATGCTATGAATGAATTTTTCGATAAGCAACTACTTTCTTTTAAAAGAGCTTATCTTTTTGGAACCTAAGCATCCCATTTTTCCATGCCATGGTATAATATGTGCGAAGGGGATCTATGTTAAAATCAACCTTGATCATAATGTCAATTTTGTTAGTAACAATTCATTTCGCTATTCTATATTTTTGGATGTTTGATTGGCAAAAACTAGCTACAAAAACAGGCTTTATAAGTTGGTTTGCCTCGATTCTATTAGCCATCTTTGTATATTTTGCTTTTCAAACTTTCAGCAGATGCGACAAAGCTGCTGTCGTCATCAGAAACATATTGTTATGTTCAACTTTACTGACCATCTTTTTAGCTTGTATTGCGTTCATTATAGAAGCAATTACAAAGGCGATGCCCTAAAAAGAAATATAGTTTTCACGAAGATTAACAAAATCATATTGGCTAAAAAGAGCTATGTTGTTTTCCACCATTGCGAGGTGAATATAATGATTTATTTATTAGTCGGTTTGGGCGGGATAGCAGGTGCCTGCCTTCGATACAGTGTCGGCCTATGGACTTCCAGCTTTTGGACAGGATCTTTCCCAGCAGCGACACTTTTAGCCAATTTGGCTGGAAGTTTTCTTTTAGGATGGTTGACTGAATATGTATTTAAAATAAAAGGATTTCCTCCCCATTTTACCGCAGCGATCGGTACTGGCTTAATCGGGTCATTCACTACATTTTCAACTTTTAGTTTTGAGAACATTCAATTGATGATTGCCGATAAATGGGAAACAGCCATTATGTATACATTGTCAAGCTTAATAGGCGGTTATTTATTTGTTTCGTCTGGTTATCATCTTGGCCGAAAAATGCTTTCCCAGCACATCGCACGAACGGCCGATCATGAATAGGAGTGAAGAGTAATGCTTTTCAACTTTATCGTTGTAGGAATCGGAGGTTTTTTAGGAGCTAATGCCCGCTTGATCGTCACCAATTGGATTAAAAAGAAAAGCAATATGAAGTTCCCTGTCGCGACATTTATTATCAATGTCAGCGGATCTTTCCTGCTCGGCCTTTTGATCGGCATGAATATTTCAGAAGCATATCTACTGTTATTTGGAACGGGATGTTTAGGAGCCTTTACCACCTTTTCTACGTTTCAGCTTGAAAATAAACAGCTGTTAACAGAAAAACAAAAAACAGTGTCCATTTGCTATTTTCTTTCAAGCTATGCGTTCGGTCTTTTGTTTGCCTTTCTCGGCTACCAACTAGGCGCTATATTTTAAAAACTTATTTGAATCATATTGTCATGGTTTGATTTTTTCTTTATAATACAGATTGTCCAGCGGGATGTAGCTCAGCTTGGTAGAGCACCAGCATGGGGTGCTGGGGGTCGCAGGTTCGAATCCTGTCATCCCGACTCTGTAAATCTCCTAAATCATCATTTAAAACCAAAAACGCCGCTTGAGCTTTTTCAAGCGGCTTATATTTTGAATTACGTCTTTTTAATCCCTTTCCTCAGTTTAATTAATTTATATAAGTTAATCACAATCGTTTTGGTTACAGCATATGTTGGAACAGCCAAAATCATCCCCAAAATTCCCGCGATATTTCCTGCAACAAGCAACAAAATAATAATGGTCAACGGATGTGTATCAAGCCTCTTGCCGATAATAAACGGAGAAATCACATTCCCATCAATTTGCTGAACAATTGTCACGACAATAATCGCAAGAAGTGCTTTAAAAGGCGAATCAAGCAAGCCGACAATAACGGCTGGAGCAGCTCCAATAAACGGACCTAAATACGGAATAATATTGGTGATTGCCACAGTTATTCCAAGCAGCAAAGCATATGGCAGATCAATAATTAAGTATCCTATAAACGTAAAGAGCCCGACAAACATGGAAACAAACATTTGTCCTTGAATATAGGTAGATAAGGTTTCGCCTGTTTCCTTTAAGATAATCATAACTTCATCGCGGAAATCGCTCGGAAAAAACTTTACGACCTGGTGCGGCAGCTTATGTCCGTCCTTGATCATATAAAATAAAATGAACGGCACCGTGACAATAATGAGTGTTATATTTGTGATAACGCTGAAAACGGACTGAACGCCATTCGTAATATTATTTGTAATTCTCGATGCATATTGCGTAATGGTGCTCTCAATTTTTTCAATGGAAAAATAATCTTGCGTCAATACCCATTGGAACCAGCTTGTTTGATAGAGGTTTTCAATGATTTCTCTCGTTTTTGTTATATAAAAAGGAATGTTTCGAATTAAATCATTAAACTGCTTAACAATCGTAGGACCTACCAATCCGATGGCGATCGAAATTCCGCCGATAAACACGATATACAAAATCAAAATGGCCAGCACTCTTGGAATTTTTCGCTTTTCAAGTAAGCCAATAATCGGAGCAAACAAAAAGTAAAGAAAACCGGAAATAATTATGGGAAAAAACAAAGTAGTTATAAAGATCACAATGGGCTCAAAAAGAAAAGATATTTTTGTGCTGAAATATAAGATCAAAATGATCAAAAGTATTTCTAACGTCCAAAAATGAAGTTTTGATTTAAACAAAATGCTTGCCTCCCGCATCCAATTTTGCAACATTCGTTCCAATATTTAGAATATCATGTATTTACATATTCTAAGCAATTTTTTTCAATCCTCCTATTGCTTCTAATCCAAATTTTCCGCTCAAATTTAAGGAAAACCTTTTTAAATTTTTATGTTAAGCTTTATAATGTTTGCTCTTCGCAATGTTTCAAACAAAATCACAACAACAGGACCTAAAAATAAACCTAATATACCGAGCATCTTTAGTCCAATGAACATGCTGATCAAGGCGGCAAGAGGGCTTATTCCCATGTTGGTCGACATAATTTTCGGTTCAACAGCACGTCTGACGACAGTGATCACAAGAAATAAGACAACTAATCCTATTCCGAGATTGGTTTGCCCCTGGCTAAATGCATAAATAGCCCAAGGAACCAGTACCGATCCTGTTCCCAATATTGGAAGGATGTCAACAACCACGATAATGATTGCCAAAATCAAGCTATAATCTACACGAAGCAGCACCAACCCAATATAAGCTAGTATAAATGTCAGCAAACTTAAGATAACTTGCGCTTTAATAAAGCCGAAGCCTGCTTTGTAAAGATCATTCACAACATATTTTATTTTATTTCTCGTTTTTTCTGTCAGCATGGTCTCGAGCGAAGCCCATATTTTCGGCAGATCTAAACTGATTAAATAAAGAGCAATCAAATAAATCAGCGCTTCAATGAAAAAGCCAGGAATGCCGGAAACAAATAATATGAGCGATTCCATCAATTGCTTCACAAGTCCGTCAACTGCATTGACAGAATTATTAATGGAAATTTCAATAGACGTCATGACACCTTCTGGAAGGGAAGCGGAATAATTTTCCCACGTATCAAGAAGAGGATTAATAAAATCATGATTGAATTTTCTAACATATAAAGGGATATTTTCTATAAAACTCACAAAGTTTGTATATATAAAGTTTATCAAACCAAAGCCTAGAATACATAATAAGAGTAAAAAAACAACAAAAATGAGCAAAACTGCATAAGGTCTTTTTATTTTAAATCGATTTTGGAGAATGCTGATAGGCTTTTCAAGTACAAGAGCTGTAAGCAGCGCAAGCAATATCGGGATGCTAAACGGGAGTAGTATAAGAATGGCAATACCAATGATGATAAGCGGAAGATACTTTTTCATTTTCAATACATCATTCTCCTATCTATTCTATACTCAAAATCATCATGTTATCCTTATTATATCGCGGATTTTCCATTTGAACTATTGAAATTCCTTATTATTTTTAAAAATTGTTATTTGTTCCGACATTTTGCAAAACACATTTACTTCTGTAAAAAAATACTAGACAAAATGCAAATTGACCAATATAATCAAATTAGAAAAACGGAATAAGAATAAAAATTCCCAAAGGGGAGTAGCTTAACAATAAAGTCGTCATTTCGTGGAGCTATCCACCGGCTTTATTGAACAACTGGAATGTTGTTAGCGAGACCTTTGCCATAAAAATGGCAAAGGTCTTTTTGCATCTTAAAACAATTTTTGGGAGGTTGATTTGAGTTGCTGCTTAGAAAATATATGTCCAAAATCGGAATAGGCTCTGCAACAGTCGATCTCGTACTGGATAAAGAAACGTATTCGCCAGGAGAAAAAGTAACAGGCACGCTCTACATTAAAGGAGGCACTATACCTCAAAAGATTAAGCAGCTGCAATGTGATCTTATGAAAATAAACAATCAGGCTGATCAGCAATCAATCGCCTCCATTACGTTATTCGCTCCTGACATAATCGATCCAGCTGATTGTACAAAAATTCCTTTTGAATTTGTTTTACCAAAGCATCTTCCCGCAACAACAGATAGTTTAACATACCGTTTTAAAACAACACTAGTGTTTGAAGAAGGAATCGATAGTCTGGATCATGACACAATACAAATTTTTAAAAATAAACCTAGTGGAGGGGAAAACGATGAGAAAAATATGGAAAAGTATTCGGTTCATTTATAACTTTCGTTCATTTTTCCCTTTTATATTTGAATTTTTCTTATCGAAGGAGGTGAATAGGAAAAAAAAGCTATTCTCGATCGCTTTCATAATTGGATATTTCCTGTTGCCGTTCGATGCAATCCCAGATTTCCTGTCCTTAATTGGAATTGTGGATGATGTCGTTATATTTACTTTTATCATGCAGCAAATGATCAAAATGGCACCGAAGGAATTACAGGAAAAATATTGTCTTGCATAACAAAGGATAAAAACATCGAAATGAGTATAAAATATTTGAGGAGTACCCGTGGTGCTAGTTGAGTCTTAACGCTCAACTAGCCCAAGAACAACAAGCGAGTAAGCCAGTAAAATACCATCCAGTGCCGTTTCAAATCCAGAAACCGAGTTCGCTCGAATCTCGGTTATCCGATACGAATCGACTAAAATCGAAAACACGGTTTCCACCACTTTACGTTTTCGCTTCATCCACTGTTTCCATGCGTCGGATTGGCGAATTCGCTGATTTTTTCGAACGGGCGTCCAAAAAGCGACTCGGTGCTCTTCGTACAGCTTCTTTTGCAGCTTTTGGCTGATATACCCTTTGTCACCGAGGTTATACGGATGTGGAATTTGCGTCATGACGGTTTCAGCGGCCACCCGGTCGTGACAAGACGCTTCGGTGACAACATATCCCATCGGAAGCCCTTGGTCAGTGACCTGCAGGTGAAGTTTCCACCCATAGAAAGTGACCCTTTTGGAAGCACAATAGCCAATATCGGCAATTCCACGGAATCGTTTGACGCGATGCATTCGAGCTGAATGACACAGCTCGATCGGCAAGCTGTCCACGACCGCATACGCATGGTGTTGCCCACGCTTGGCTAGCTGGTGCCGCATCCACTTGATCGCAAAGCTAAGCGCTCGGCAGCGACGGTTGTACCGAGAACGCTCAGGGAACAATTCCTTAGGAAACAAATTCCCAATCACAAACCGATGCCAAGCCCGTTCGGAAGTGAAGCCCAACAACTTTCCAAGGACATGGATGGTGATGATGACTTCGTCTTTCTGTTTCAACAAATGACGATTTCGACGTTGAAGAGGAATCTGGATACTCGATAGTTGAGCCGATACAAAAAGCAAAATCGATGCATATTGTTTTTGAAGTTTGACACGATCTGTTGTAAAATGAAAGTACTCTTGCATGGGAACCTCTCCTTTTGATGTTTGGTTGCACTTTCATTTTAAGGAGTTCCTCATGCAAGGGCTATTTTTTATGCTTGTCTGATTTTATCTAGCACCACGGGTTTGAGGAGTGATAAATATTGGAACTATTCTCACCTGAGTTTTTTTCAGCATTACTTTCGATTGTTATCATTGACCTTGTTTTAGCTGGTGATAATGCCATTCTAATCGGTTTAGCAGCTAGAAATGTGCCGAAGCATCAACAAAAAAAGGTCATTATATGGGGGACTTTTGGAGCGATTTTTATTCGGGCAATTGCGACGCTTGCGGTTGTTTGGCTTTTAAAAATCCCTGGACTGCTATTAGTCGGCGGAGTTCTTCTCCTTTGGATTGCCTATAAACTTCTCATCGATAAAAAAGAGCATAACGTCGATACCGGGAATAGCTTTTGGTCCGCTATGAAAACGATCATTGTAGCAGACGCTTTAATGGGGCTTGATAATGTTTTAGCGGTTGCCGGTGCCGCGCACGGATCGTTCCTTTTAGTCATAATCGGATTGTTAATTTCCATTCCAATCGTTGTGTGGGGCAGCACGCTCATCATCAAATGGATTGAACGGTTCCCAGTTATCGTGACAATTGGGGCTGCCGTTATTGCCTTTACAGCAGCCAAAATGATCGTAGATGAAAAATTTCTAAAAGGCTTCTTTGAAGAAAACCCGCTTCTAAAATGGGGATTAACGATTATTCTTGTTGCAGGCGTTATTTTTGCCGGATATTTAAAAAAGAAAAAAGCTTCCCCTGTGGAAGCAAAAGAAGAAGCATCTTAAAAAATGATGCTGACACCGTTTTTCGTGAACTACTCGTCATTGAAATGACGAGCTTCCTGTTCTACGCAATGAACTTTTGTCCATTAAACGTATACACAGTTGGCGTGTCCAACACCACTACTGATTGGGCTTTCAGCCCTTTCAGATACTTTTTGCTGATGTTGATCGCTCCATTCACATCTGCATTGATTACACTTTGACAATCCTTACATACATATAGTCCTCGATGCTTACGATTCGACCTTTTCGCAAATTCTTTCGCTGGATATGATTTACATACCGAACACGTTTGTGATGTATATTCTTCTGATTGCTTAACGACTGAAATCCCTTGTTCCTCGGCTTTATACGTGATCATCTGAACTATCTTTTCAAACGGTAATTGATGAAACTTTTGATTGGTTTTCTTCCCAAAATTCGTTTGATCACGAATACCTGTTATATCTCCAATGACAATCGTTTCAACACCTTGCTTAACTGCAAGATCAACAACTTTCTTCGTCATACAATGCAAGATATGAAACGTTTGTCCTTTTCTTTTGCGATATAACTGCAACACTCGTTTGGATTTCTTCGGGTATTTCATTCCTTTGGCTACCTGTTGAGCATCAGAAATAGCTTGATAGTGCGCTATTTTCTTGTGAAAATACCGTTCAACCGCTAACCATTGGCGACCCGATAGAATATGAGAGTTTCCTTTATAATCATAACAAGTAAGAGCGTTCACAATCCCTATGTCGATAGACATAAACTTTGTAGAATGTTCCTTCATCAACACATCATCGTATTTTTGTGCCAAAATAATTTTGTACTTCCCATTTTTCAACGGTTTTACTTCGACCGTTTTCACATGATGAATTTTTATATGTTTAGGGATAGAGATATAAACGAATTTCTCTATAATCCCATACGTTTCTTGCAAATAAGCCTTTTGTTTAGCAGGAATAGACAATCGAATACGATTTCCTTCGATGCGAAAACCATTGTTTAGAAACTTTACATTGAAATTGTGATGTTTGAATCGTGGAGGTTTGGGATTTTCAATCCCTCCCGATTTCTTCAATTCAAAGAATGATTGCCAAGATTCTTGTAACACCTTCAAAACTTCTTGTGCGGATTGAGAAGGAAGATTCTTGTACCAAAAGTGATTCTTTAACCGCTTCTTTTGATCGTACCAGTTAGGATAAGGAATACCACTATCTTTTGTCCAGTTACGTCTTTCAAAATTTGCAACATTCCATAATTTTCGGCTCGCATAACATAGCTGACGAAGGATAATCTCGTTCATTTGATTTGGTTTATAAATGAAATACGATGCACGAATCATGTTATTCACTGCCCTTCTTCTGCATAGCAATGTATTTCTTAATCGCTCCTTCACTAATAGAACCAATCGTTTCAATATAGTAACTGCTGTTCCATAGTTGCCCTTTCCATAACTTTTGCTTAATCTCAGGAAATTCTAAGAACAATTTTCTGCCCGAAATTCCTTTTAACATTTTTACAATGTAAGAAGGAGCTACTTTTGGATGAGCGGTCGCAAATACATGAATATGATCTTGTTCACCTACCTCCATCATGACCACTTCAAATCCTTTTTCTTTTGCGATTTCTTGAAAAAGGTCTTTTAAATATTTCTCGATTTCCTTGATTAGCACCTTTCTTCGATATTTGACAGACCATACAATATGATAATTGACATTATAAACACAAGTTCTAGCATAAGTAATTTTTGCTTTTTTATCCATACATATAGTATATTACAAATACAACGAAATTCCAATATTTATATGGATTAGATTGATTACATATAGTCTTTTATCTGTACAAAGAAGGCGTTGATTCATCTCCTCATTGAAATAAGGAGGATTCTCACCGCTTTATCCTAAAGCCTAAAAACAAATTCCGTGGGGCAAGACAATCTTGCCCCATCATTACAAATATTTTCGGTGGACATTCCGGCCGTCAAAATTAAATAAAACAGGTTTATCCTCAATAATCGTTTCTAAATGGACACCTCTCCCCCAAAGCTGATAAATGTATGGAAGCACCTTTTCAAGGTACTTAATATCAAGTTCAATCCCTTCATACCAATGTTTTAAATATAGTTCGCCGTTTTTCATATAATCCCCATCCATTACCGTAATGTACGGAAAACCGCCATTCACCCGCATGCTTACGAGCTGATCCCGCACTTTTTCCCAATCTTTATCAACAATTTTATAGTCTTTGCCTTGTTTTTGAAATAAGTACATGTCTTCCCGCATAACAAGATCTTTTGTTAAATAGTTGCGAAGAAATGAAATATCCGATTCAATTTCCCGCACCTCAAACAGCTTTTCCCTGCCCGAACCGGGTTGAATTCCCCGCTTTTTCATTTCCTCGGTCGGATTGTTATACCTTTCTTCGATATCCTCAAATATTTTTAAACCTAAATAATAAGGGTTAATGCTCGTTCTTGACGGCTGTACGACACCTGCATTTAATTTAGCATATTCAATTGCTTCATCAGAGGTCAAATCCAGCTCTCTCATGATCCGCTGATGCCAATACGTCGCCCAGCCTTCATTCATTATTTTTGTTTCAAGCTGAGGCCAAAAGTATAGCATTTCCTCTCTCATCATTGTTAAAATATCACGCTGCCAGTCTTCAAGCTCCCGGCTATACTCTTCGATAAACAAAAGCACGTCTTTCTCCGGTTTGGGAGGGAATTTTTTCTTTTTCTTGATTGTCTGTTCACTTTTTTCTTTTTTTTCTCCTAAAGACCAGAGATCATCATACGGTGTTTTGTATGTCTTATGCTCTTCTTCCTCATCAACATCATCCAAGCTCCAAGAAAGTTTTGTCCGAACTAAAGACGGATCAATATGTTCTTGGATGGATAAAACCGCGTCTAAAAATTTTTCCACTTCTCTTTTTCCATATAAAAGTTCATATTTCTTGATTCTTTCCGCTGTTGCCGCCATGCTTTCGACCATATCCCGTTTCGTATTACTAAAGCGAATATTGTTTTTAAAAAAATCACAATGCGCGAGGACATGTGCAACAATTAGTTTATTTTGAATAAGAGAATTAGTATCAAGCAAAAAGGCATAACAAGGATTTGAGTTAATCACCAGTTCATAAATTTTACTAAGACCTAAATCATAATGGAGCTTCATTTTATAAAATTGCTTTCCAAAGCTCCAATGGGAGAAACGAGTCGGCATTCCATATGCACCAAATGTATAAATAATATCAGCTGGACAAATTTCATATCTCATCGGATAAAAATCAAGACCAAACCCCTTTGCGATTTCTGTTATTTCTTCAATTGCATATTGAAGAACTTTATGATCCTCCTTGTTCATTGTTCATCCCCCTTCTTTTTCCTTACAACAATTTATGAAAACAAACGGGAGATGATGAAAAACATTTTGAACGTTGTGTCAGATTGCACTATTTCCATTTCACATCTTGAACTGCCTGTCACCAAACGAAAAGCTAAAAAGGGAGACATTCCTGTTCAAAAATACACAATCTTATAAAAAAAATGGTGCCTTCTCACGGCACCAAATATTAAAAACTTTTTTGGAAAAACTACATTAAATGGTCGAACCTTCAGGCTGCGCAATTTGTAAAGCTGGGCCAAAAAATTCGTAATGAATATTTTCGGAAGCAACCCCCAGCTCCTTTAAATCATTAATGACTGCTTTCATAAATGGCACAGGGCCGCAAATAAAATAATCTGCATTTTCAGATAAGAATTGCTTAAGAATGTCTTTAGTCATATAACCTGTATGATTGGCGCTTTCTTGACGTGACGGCTCCGTATAACAAATAAAGGATGTTCCATTTGGCAACCTGTTCATTAACTCTTTTACTTCCAAACGAAAAGCATGAACATCTTCATTTTTAGCAGCGTGAACAAAACGAACCGGTCTAGAAGGATTTTCTTTTGCTATTGTATTCAGCATGCTCATAATTGGCGTTACTCCAACACCGCCGCTGATGAAAACAACCGGCGAGTTTTGCTTGACATCCAATGTAAAATCGCCAGCAGGCACGCTAATATTAAGCTCATCGCCAATTTGAACATCATCGTGCAGGTAATTCGATACGATCCCTTTTGGTTGATCCGGTTCTGCCTCACGTTTAACAGAAATTCGAAAATATTCTTTGCCAGGAGCGTCTGATAAGCTGTATTGACGATTCAGCAAATATTGATGGCCGTCTATTTTTACTTTTACGGTAACATATTGTCCGGGCAGGAATGATGGCAATACAGCATTATCTTTCGGTTTTAGGTAAAACGATGTAATAACAGAGCTTTCTTTTACTTTATCTACAACAACAAACGGCTTAAAGTCTTTCCAGCCACCTTCCATATTTTCAGCGTCAGCATACATTCGTTGCTCCAATTCGATAAATACGTTTGCAATTTCGTTGTAAGCTTCTTCCCACGCAGAAATAATTTCATCTGTTGCTAAATCGCCTAACACTTCTTTCATAGCTGCTAATAAATTTTCGCCGACAATTGGATAGTGTTCTTTTTTAACCCCTAAGCTTCTGTGTTTATGAGCAATTTGCTTCACAGCTGGCAAAATCGTCTCCAATTGATCAATGCGCTCGGCAGCAGCATAAAGTGTGGTTGCTAGCGCTGTTTGCTGTCTTCCTTTCTGTTGGTTTGTATGATTAAAAATATTTAATAACTCCGGATGATTGGAAAGCATTCGTTTATAAAAATGACTTGTGATTTCTGTTCCTTGCTTAGCTAAAACAGGCACAGTGGACTTTATAATTTCAATAGTACGTTCGGATAACATAAATTTGCACTCCTTTGTTTTAAAAAAAGATGCATTTTATATATATCTTTAAAGTAGTTGATCTTCGTCTTAAAAGAAATATTTTAAATACATCTTTTGAAAAGATGTCACATTTATGAACCTAAATTATCCATCAGTGTATAATGGAGCTAGTACGGACAAAGAGAGGGAGGCCAATGCGTCTTACAAACTATACTGACTATTCGCTCCGTGTGCTCATTTACATTGGCACGAAAAACCGAGAGGAATTATCCAATATTAAAGAAATTGCGGATGTGTACGGCATTTCAAAAAACCATTTAATGAAGGTCATTTACCAGCTTGGGAAAAACGGGTATATTGAAACGATTCGAGGACGAAATGGCGGTTTCCGTTTAGCACGTCCTGCATCTGAAATAAATATTGGCGATGTGGTCAGAAAAACTGAAGAAGATTTCCATCTTGTCGAATGTTTTAATGAAAAAAACAGCGAATGTGTGATCACATCCGCCTGCAGGCTGCGGCATGTTTTCCAGCAAGCCTTGCAAGCTTATTTACAAGTGCTGGATCAGTACACACTCGCTGATTTAATCATAAATCAAAACGAATTGAAGCATTTGTTTAATGTGAAGTAGAAAAAAGCCTTAAATGGTCTTTCGTTTTTTGAATGAGGTATTTATACATTTGTTTTGAAAGAAACGGCTGTTGTTATGTCCAACATTTGCAACGGTACAAAAAACAGATTTATTCATACAATAAACATAACTCCTTTTAGGGAGGGATGTTAATTATGAATAAAATGGATTACGACAAAGCATTATATTACACGCACCGTTCGCAATGGGACAATTTGATTATTTTAATGGTGCGCACAAACGACGATTTTCTTTCCAAAAAAATTGAGCATTTTTTACACGCTTATAATTTTGAACACGATTATCAAATTATTGAGCATAAACTATATGCTTTACTTCGTTATATTGACCATGCATTAGAAAACGTAACAGAGGTTGAACCGGAAATCGCGCTGAAATAGTTTCCAGAAAGGTGACTCAATAGTTTAAGCAACCTTTTTTCAGAAAAGTTATTTCTGAAAAATGGGGTTGCTTTTTCTTTCTGTTTTAGTCGTTTAAGTTATTGCTTCAATGCTAAAAGCGGCGATCGTTTTTGCCGAAAGCCCGTTTTTTCAGGAGCCTTTTTTCATGGCTATTGATCCGCTGCTATAATCGGCTATCAACTTTGCCAAAACTCGGGAATTAGCTCGCTTTTTTAAGAGCGTAAACGAAAAAGCGAGGGTGGAAAAACGTCTTGTTTTTCTCCCTCGCTCTTATTTTTAAGACTTATTGGACAGACTGAAGGGATCTCAATCGAAATGGAGTTAAGCTTTTTTTACTGTCAGAATATCATTTACTTTTTCCATTACGGCATTTATTAATTCTTCCAATGCCTTTTCACTATTATTCAGTGAATCGGCCTGAACAGCAAAATAAAATTTCACTTTCGGCTCGGTTCCCGAAGGCCGCAAACAGAACCAAGATCCGTCTTCAAGGAAATATTTCAATACATTTGATTTTGGCAAATCAATTGTTTCCTTTTTGTTCGATTGAAGCAATGTACGTTCACTTGTTAAATAATCCTCGATAATCGTAACCGTTTTACCTGCAATTTCAGCAAGCGGATTTTGGCGGAAAGATTCTAAAATTCGCTTAATCTGTTCTGCTCCGTCCTTACCTTTTAAGGTTAACGATTTTAACCCTTCTCTGTAATACCCGTATCGATTGAAAATTTCCATTAATCCGTCATAAAGTGTGAGCCCTTTTTTCTTATAAAATGCACATACTTCAACAGCTAAAACGGCCGCTTGAACGGCATCTTTGTCTCTGACAAAATCGCCAATTAAATATCCGTAGCTTTCCTCATAACCGAATTGAAATTTGTATTGTTTCGTTTGTTCAAATTCTTTAATTTTTTCCCCGATAAATTTAAACCCGGTAAGCGTATCAATTGTTTTTAGTCCATATTCCTCCGCTATTGCGCGGCCTATTTCCGACGTAACAATCGTTTTTAGAACAACGCCATTTTCAGGCAGCAATCCTTTTTTCTTTTTCTCAGAAAGGATATAGTTGAGCAAAATCGCACCCGTTTGGTTTCCTGTTAACACAATGTATTCGCCTTTGTCATTTTTGACAGCAACTCCTAAACGGTCAGCATCAGGGTCAGTTCCGATTAAAATATCAGCATCAATGCGTTTCCCTTCTCTTATCGCTAGCTCAAACGCTGCATGCTCCTCAGGATTCGGCGAAGCCACTGTCGAAAAATTTGGATCTGGAAGCTCCTGCTCTTTGACGACGGTTACATTTTGATAGCCTAATGATTGAAGAGCTCGTCGAACCGGTTTATTGGCTGTACCATGCAGCGGTGTAAAAACGACCTTTACATCTACTTCTTTTGCCAAATTAGGATTCAGTGAAATCGTTTTGATCTTTTCATTATATGCTTCGTCTATTTCCGCTCCAATGATTTTAATCAAACCTTTTTGTTTTAAAATATCTTCATTTTCAACAGCAACTTCTAATTCATTTTCAACTTCATTCACTTTTTTGATGATTTCATCAGCTATTTTTGGAGGAATCTGACCTCCATCCTCTCCGTAAACTTTAAATCCATTATATTCCGGCGGGTTATGGCTTGCCGTTATTACAACACCTGAAAATGCGTTTAAATAACGGACAGCAAAAGATAATTCAGGAGTTGGCCTTAATTCATCAAATACATAAGTTTGAATACCATGCGTTGCGATAGTTTTTGCCGTTTCCATAGCAAATTGCGGCGATTTGTGGCGGGAATCGTAAGCAATTACCACGCCGCGTCTTTTGGCTTCTTCTCCAAAAGATTCAATATATCTTGCCAATCCCTCAGAAGCCTTGCGGATTGTATAAATGTTCATCCGATTTGTGCCTGGGCCAATTTCTCCCCGCATTCCTCCTGTACCAAACTCTAAGCTTTTATAAAAGCAGTCCTCTAATTCGAGTTCAATGTCTGCTTTTTCTAGTAATTGCTGTTTTAGCTCTTGATCTAAATCTTCTTTCGATATCCATCGTTGATAATTTTCTTTCCATTTCGCCATAACTTAACACCCCTCCAGTTCCCCTTCTTTTTCTCTCCTGAAATATTTTATCACAAATTTTATGGAAATGAGATGATCATCCCTATTTTTAGAACTATTCGAAACAGCTTTTACATATTTTTCGCAAATGATCGTCTTTCCATATCTCCAGTTATTTATAAATTTATGTAATATTTGTATCATTTGAAAAAAAACAAACCGAGCGACAAAGCTCTTTGCCACTGAACGGAAAAAAGAGCGCCAAACGGACGCTCTTTTTTCAGCAACGCACTCCCATCCCGGGATTGCAAGAGGGGTTATTGAAGATCTTTTTCAGAAATGTTTGTTAATGCTTCTCCTGCCGCTTCATCAGAAGTCTTATTTGTTGCTAAATCTCCTAATGCGACCATGCCGACAACTTGATTATTTTCCACTACAGGCAACCGGCGAATTTGATTTTGTGCCATGATTTGGGCAGCTTCTTGCAGACTCGCGTCTGGACTACAGCATACAGGGTTTGTCGACATAACTTCTGCAACGGTTGTGCTTTCGTTTTTGCCCTGAGCTGTTGAGCGAAGCGTAATATCACGGTCTGTAATAATTCCTTTTAATTGTCCATTATCTGCAACAGGGATCGCACCAACATTATGCTGTCTCATTAACTGAGCAGCTTCCTGAACAGTTTGATTTGATGAAACGGAAATGACATTAGAAGACATGATATCGCGAATTTTATCCATAGTCTCACTCCTTTCGTTGATAGTTTGAACAATATGTAAAAATTTATGAATGATAATAATTCTTAGCTGATGTTTTATTGATTTCAACGCAAAATCATTTTTAATTCAGGGGAAATGTATTATAATGCCTTTAGAAAGAAAACAGAGAGGTTAGTTGGATGGATGATAAGCGAAAAGACAATTTGCTGTTGATAGGCTGGATCGCTTCTTTAATTTCTACCTTAGGAAGCCTGTATTTTTCTGAGATCATGCATTTCGAACCATGTAAATTGTGCTGGTTTCAAAGGATATTTATGTACCCGCTCGTTGTTATACTTGGAATAGCTGTAGTAAAAAAGGATTACAAAATTGCAAGCTATTCCTTAACTTTGTCCATTATGGGAGGCATGATTTCCATTTACCATTATTCTATACAAAAAATTCCTTTTTTAGGGGAACATAGCCTCGCATGCGGAAGAGTTCCTTGTACAAGCGACTACATTAATTGGTTTGGATTCGTTACAATTCCTTTCTTGGCTTTAGTTGGCTTTTCAATTATTTTCCTCACAAGCTTTTTCATTTTACGGCAGAAAGGATAACGTTTCCGTTATTTTCAGATTTTTCAAGAGGTGAATAATTCTATAGACCAGCAAACAAAACCTTTGGATTTATAGCTTTCAATTATGTTTTTTTACCCATATTAAGACTTAATCGCAATCCGGCAAGTTCATGAGGTCTTAGAAAGATAAACATTTATTTTTTGCGGTTGCCGTCATTCCCGTCATTTATGAAAATCGGTTTACATTTTTTAGTGCAAAGGAACGAAAGGAGTGAATAACGGCGATACTTTCCCCAAAATTTTTAAAATTACGGGGTCTTCTCGCCAAATTATATGAAAAAACTGCTTATATTCGGTGGAATCATTATTGTACTGTTCGCGGCACTGGCAATTGTAACAAATGTGCAAAATAAGCAAAAGGCGGAAGGAAATCCGTACAAAAAGTCGAGCCTGCATCCTGAAACCGTCAAACTGCTGGATGATCCAAATTATCAAAACATCATACTTCCGGATGAGCTAGAAACAAAATTAAATAATCAAGAAGATGTCATTGTCTATTTTTTCAGTTCTACCTGCCCGCACTGTAAAAACACAACACCGATCTTAATGCCTTTGGCAAAAGAATTAAATGTGGATATCTACCAATACAACCTTCTTGAGTTTGAAGAGGGCTGGGACGAGTATAAAATTGATGCAACTCCAACGCTTGTCCATTATGTAAACGGAAAAGAAGCCGATCGTATCGTCGGTTCACAGGAAAAAAGCGTTTTTCGGGAAGCGCTGGAAAATTGGACAAAATCAGAATAAGGAAAACCTGTCTTTTCATGACAAACATGGAAGCTGTAAATGCCTGCTTGGCAATATGGAACAATTGTCTGTCGGAGAAAAACAAAAACTTGCACAAGAAAGTTAAAGCCGCTTTTATTTCAAAAGCGGCTTTTTGAATAATCAAATTTTGTCAGTCTTAACAAGAAAAGCGGACAGAATATCCGTAGCTCCAATATTTAGAAATTTTGTTCATACTGCAATAAATCGTCTTCATACGCTTGGCTCCAGCAAAATGATGAATGATTTGCAAATCACTATCGCAAAATAATCAATTTATCCGGAAAGATTTCCAAACATATTTCTTCTTCAAGCTCACAAATGTATTTCCATTGAAGCTGAAGCATTTTTTCACCTTTCAAAAGCTGCTGAACAGCATATAGGAAAGGCTTGTAGTATTACCGATTTCTTATTTCTTACCTTTTAAAAAGTATCAGGATCAGGACCTATCCGCTCATTTTTATTGAGGGAATCGATTTTTTCCATATCTTCTTGAGATAGTTCAAAATCGAAAATAGAAGCATTTTCAATAATTCGATGCTCTTTTGTCGATTTTGGAATTGTCACGACCTCATGTTGAAGATCCCAACGGAGAATCACCTGTGCGATCGTTTTATTGTATTTTTCAGCAATCTCGGCTAAAGTTTCATTATCGAGAAGCCCACCTCTCATAAGCGGGGACCAAGCTTCAAATTGAATGTTTTGCTCTTTGCAATATTTTCTAAGTTCCTCCTGTGTTAATCTTGGATGAAATTCCACCTGATTAACCATCGGTTTAATCTCCGCACTTTGCAATAAATCCTCTAAATGGTGAACATGGAAGTTGCAGACTCCAATCGCCCGAACTCTTCCGTCTTTATACAACCGTTCTAATGCCTTCCATGTTTCTTTATATTTTCCTGAAACTGGCCAGTGGATTAAATATAGATCCAAATAGTCTAATCCTAATCGATTTAGGCTGTCATCAAACGCTTTTAATGTAGAGTCGTAGCCTTGATCGTCATTCCAAACTTTTGTTGTGATAAATAGTTCTTCTCTCGGTATTCCCGATTCTTTTATCGCAATTCCGACTCCCTCTTCATTTTTATAATATGCCGCCGTATCTATGCTGCGGTAGCCCGCTTTAATTGCTGATTTTACAGCTTGAATTACTTCTTCCCCTTCATTGACTTTATATACGCCTAAACCAAACCACGGCATTTTAACACCATTATGTAAAGTCACCGTATCTTGCAAGCTTTTGACCAACCAACTCCACTCCCTTTCTAGTTTTGGTGCATCATTTCTATTATGCATGATCCTTATCAAAAAGTGAATATTTCGAAAAGATTAAATCATTTCAACTATATCTTCTACTTCCTTTAGCATCGCCTTTTTCGTATTTTCATCGACATAAGGAACTGAATAAAAAAACTTATGAGTGATTGTTTCAATCCCGCAAAAATTTAAAATACCGACATCAACGATTGTCTCCATTGATGCAATTAACTGATATGGCTTTAAATAATTTTCCGGATGAGATGTTGTTTGAAAAATAATCGCTCTTTTATTTTGCAAAAGCCCTTTTGCCCCTTCATCCGTAAACGTAAAAGCGAAGCCATTCGTGAATATTTTTTCGATATATCCTTTTAAAATAGCGGGCATGCCGTTCCACCATGTCGGATAAATAAAAATTAATTGTTTTGCCCACGAAAAATGCATTTGTTCCTCTTGTATCGCTTTGGATACGGCTGGATTTTGTTTTGTAAAGTAATCCTCTTTTAAGACAGGATTAAAATTCATTTCATACAAATCCCGAATTCTAATTTCATGCTGTTTCTGCTGAAGTTTTTGTACAGTAGTCTGCAAGATCGCATAATTAAAACTGTTGGGATTAGGATGGGCGTAAATAATCAGTGTATTCATAAAACTACCTCCAGACGATGTTACTTTTAGTATGAAAGTTCTTGTTGATCTTCATGCACGACAGAAAATAATGAATCCCCTTTCATTTTTCATAATTTTTGAAATGGAAAATAATCATAAAATAAGGTTGAAAGTTAGTTGGAAACTGATAAAATAACAGTAATCTAAATCATTTTTGAAAAGGCTGGGAATACTATTTGAGTACAAAAAAAACTTGCCGTTTTATTATTCATGCAACTGGAAAAAATGGAGAAACGTATTTGGCGACCTGTCAAAACAAATGGGAAGTAAAACAATGGATTGCAGCCAATTACTCGAAAGTAAATAAAAAAGAATTGAAAATCATCGACAAACAGAAAAAACAAATAGTAGCCAAAAACATTTTCATTGTGTCCACCGTTTTAATTGCACTTTATCAGCTTTATATACTTCTTTAGGGACATCCAGTCAATTGGCTGGATTTTATTTTTGATCATTTAGGACAATTTCTTTAGTATAATATATAGAGAATTTGTTCTTTATAGGAGGAACTTGAATGGAAAACTGGATTACAGATTTTATGGAGCAATATGGCTACCTCGGGATTTTTTTAATTATTGCGCTAGAAAACATTTTTCCACCGATTCCGTCCGAAATTGTCCTTCCTTTTGGCGGTTTTATGACCACTTATTCGAACCTGACAGTTCCAGGAGTTATTTTGGCGGCAACTTGCGGCTCCGTTGTCGGTGCAATCATTTTATACGGCGTCGGTCTGTTGCTGGATGTTGAGAGGTTGGAAAAAATTGTTGACCGTTGGGGATACATATTGAAAATTTCAAAAGAGGATATACATAAAGCAGACAATTGGTTTGATCGTTACGGCATATGGACTGTGTTATTTTGCCGAGTTATTCCGTTATTGCGAAGCTTAATTTCCATTCCTGCTGGAATGTCCAACATGAATTTCGTTTTATTTTTGATTTTCACTACGATCGGTTCTCTCGTATGGAATATATTTCTCGTATCGGTTGGCGCGGGATTAGGAGAAGCTTGGCCTCTCATTACCGAATACATAGATATTTATTCGAAAATCATTTATGCTGTGATCGCCGTTCTTGTATTTGCTGCAATCATCATTTGGTATTTTTTTCGATTCCGACGCTCCAAATCATAACGCTTTGCCTGAAGCGCTGAAAAATAATATATGCACGTTTTTATACTTTTGGCTCGCCTCAATCAAACAAATACCGCTCGCAATGATGATTGAGGCTTAGCTATTCCATTCATCGCTGAGAAGCGATTATTTCCACTTGTCTGGCCGAATGAAAGGATATTGGAAAGCTGCTTCGAAAACGCGCTTTCCAAAGACTTGTTTTATGCATCATACAATTCAAACAATGTAGCGAGGCCCAGCCCCCCTGCGATTCCTAATGTCGCAATTGCCCGTTTGCCTCTCAGTCTTTTCATTTCTGTGCAAAGTCTTGCAACAAGAATAGCGCCTGAAGCACCATAAGGATGTCCGATGGCAATAGCCCCTCCTCCCACATTCAGCTTTTCCAATGGGATGTTTAATTGCTTTACAGAAGCCAATACTTGAGAGGCAAAGGCTTCATTAAATTCGATTAAATCGATATCCTCCATTTGGAAGCCGGTTCGTTTCAGCAGCTGTTGCACTGCTGGAACAGGACCAATGCCTAAAAGGTTCGGATCGACACCTGCACTTGTACAATCGACAAATTTCAGAACGGGCAGAAGCCCAAGCTCTCGGCATTTTTTTTCAGACATGACAAGGACGGCACAAGCCCCGTCGTTCAATGGACAAGAATTGCCAACAGTCACTGTGCCATTTTCTTTAAATATCGGCTTCATGGCACGAAGCCTTTCCAAGCTCAACCTTTTCCTTGGACATTCATCACGATCCATGCCATTTACAGGGACAATTTCACTGCTGAATCTGTCATTCTCCATCGCTTGAACCGCTTTTTGATGGCTGCTGTATGCAAACAAGTCCTGCTCTTCCCTTGAAATTTGAAACGCTTCCGCAACATTTTCCGCCGCTTCCCCCATTTCAGGATCACCGAACGACTCCGGCGAAAACCGTGCTCTCGTATAGATCTTAGGTGGCTTCATTTCATATAAAGATAAAGGTTTTTCAATTTTCCAAGGGGCAAGGCTTGTACTTTCGACTCCTCCGGCAATATAAATGTCGCCGGCTCCTGATTGGACAAGCCGGCAAGCGAGATTCACCGCTTCCAATCCTGATCCGCATTGGCGATCAACAGTAATACCCGGAACTTGATCGGGAAGCCCCGCTAAAAGGAGTGAGAGTCTAGCGATATTTCCTCCTGGACCGACCGCATTTCCTAAAATAACTTCATCAATTTCCTGCGGATCAATTCCGCTCTCGTCTACAACCGCTTTGATGACTGCAGCAGCCAGTTGTTCAGGGCGGACGCTTTTAAACATTCCCCCCATTTTTCCAATAGGCGTTCTTTTTGCCATAACAATGACAGGGATCGTCATTTTTCTTCCCCTTTCACAATGAATTCAAGTTCTTTTCGCGCAATCTTTCCGCTGGATGTATAAGGGAACTCGTCCACTTCATAAAACGTTCGCGGGCATTTATATAACGGGAGCTCAGATCGGCAATAGCGCTTTAATGCATTGAAGCTTCTATGCTGAGCTTTCTCTTTCCATTTAATAAATGCAACCGGCTTCTGCCCCCAATAATCGTCCTCTACTCCGATAACAACCGCTTCCTCAACCTCATCCCGTTCCTTCAAAACTTTTTCAATTTCTTCCGGATAAATATTTAAACCGCCGCTGATGAACATATTTTTCTCGCGCCCAACGATCGTTAGAAAACCGTTCTCGTCTAAGTACCCTAAATCACCAATTGATGCGCCGTCATCCTTCAATACATTTTTTGTTTCAATCGGGTTGTTGAAATACCCTGAAAATAATAAATTGCTACGTACGACTACTTCCCCAACTTCATTAAAGGATGCTTCCGATCCATCTTTTTTTCTGATTGCTACTTCCACACCTGGAAAAGGAATGCCGACACTTTTTGGCGCTTTTTTAAAAATTTCATCATCGACATAACTGACAAAGCTTAATTCTGATGCGCCATAAAACTCAAACAACTGTCCGTTCGGAAACATTTCTTTTAACTGCTTTCTAGCTTCATAAGAAAGCTTTGCACCAGAAGAAATGATTGTTACATTGTTCATTATGCATTTCTCTTCATTTTTCTTCATTTGAAGCAAAGCTTGAATCATCGTTGGAACACCATAAAATACAGTTGCCTCTCTCTTTAACAAAATATTAAATGTTTCCTTTTGAGAAAAAGCCGGGAGCAAATAAAAAGTCGCCCCGATATGTAAGGCGTGAACAGCCGCAAACAGGGACAACGAATGACATAAAGGGCCGGGAGCAAGGATGACATCATTTTTTCCATATCCAAAAATTTGTTCTCCGACATTAAAGCTTTCCAGCCAGGATTTATGATTTCTCATATATCCTTTCGGTTTTCCAGTTGAACCTGAAGTAAAGCCGAGATAAAACAATTCTTCATCAAACTCTTCCCACTTCTCGTGATGATCCGTTTGGACATCTTTTTTTATTTCATCAATTAACATGACGTTCTCCTGCTTTATTCCGGTCCGCTCCAAAAAATCGCGGCTTCCAATGCATACATCCAGCTGGCCGCTTTCCAATACATGCCAGATATCGCGCTTTCTCCATTTTGGATCAAAAGGAACAGCAATCCCGCCAAGTGTAATAACGGCAAAAAACACTTCTAAAAATTCTGAAGTGTTTCCCATTAATATGCCAACTTTTATATTTTTTTTGTTTGTCAATCGAACGAAAGCTGTTTGTATTTTTTTTATATTTTCGTACAGTTCATAATATGTAACTGTCTCTCCATTTATTTGTTTAATTGCCGGTTTTTGAGGATGTTCGTATGCAAATTGGCTAATGTTTCTCCCGATCCCCATCAGCTCACCCCTTAAGCAGCCTGTTTATTACGAGCTTTAATCAATGGATACGATTTTTGAATTCTTACTGCCAAAAATGCTGAAATCACCGCTTTTGTTAAATCTCCTGGAATATAAGCCAACGCCGATATGCTCGCACTTATCCAATTCATATTGGCAATCCAAGACAAATAGGAAATGCCGCATAAATAAACAAATAAAATGCCTCCAATTATATTAAATACTAACACTTTCCAAAATGCTAATTTTTCAAAATTCTTTTCAACTAAAAAACCGATTATAAAGGATGCAAAAGGCCAAGATAAAATATATCCACCGCTCGGACCAAATAATACTGCCATCCCGCCTCTTCCGCCAGCAAGAATCGGTGCTCCGGCTCCTACAAGTAATACAAACAACAATAAACTGATAAATCCTCGTTTGGATCCTAATATTGCCCCTGCCAGCATCACACCCAATGTTTGAGCGGTGATTGGCACTGGCGTGAACGGAAGCGCAATCGGCGGTATGAGGCCGAGCACAGCAACAACAGCCGCGAACATTGATACTAATACCATATCATATAATTTCATATAAATAACTCCTTTCGAAAAAATTTTATAATCACATAATAGTTGAAATAACGATTTTTGTAAACCTAAAATTTATTTAAGTTTACATTAAAATGTTTTTTCATAAAGAAATGACAATTAAGCTTGTCCACGATACAATATCTTTATAATTGCTATTGAGGTGACTCTTGTGCCCGAACTAGAGCTGACTTTTGATACATTAATCATCGCCCTTTCACTGCAGATCTGCATACAGATCGGGCTAAACTTTTTTCATCGTTATGTCCGTACTGGTTATCAAATTTCTGCCAAAGCGAAATTTGAACAGTTCAAAAACAGCTTTTTTGACAGCATTTCAAGAGAGATCCCGTATTTCACTTTCCTTTTTCTTTCATTTCTTATAAAGAAAAGAAAGCGGAAAGAGGGGCCGGACGATAAGGAGGATCATCTTTTTCCTTCCCTGTTGGAGACACATTTTGTTTATTTATAAGGAGGAAAAAGATGCGAAATATTTTGTATATCGTAGTCATGATCACTTTTGTTGCACTAACTGGATGCAGCGCTGGCAGCTCAAATCAATCAGGCTTTTTCCATCAAACATTCGTTGAACCTTTTTCAATTATTATTAAAACTTTTGCGGACTGGTTTCACGGCAGCTATGGAATCGCGATTATTTTAATTACGGTCTTGATTCGGTTGATTCTTATGCCGTTAATGCTTCGCCAATATAAAGACCAGCAAAATATGAAATTGAAAATGGAGAAAGTCATGCCGGAGATGAAGGAGCTGCAAGAAAGGTTTAAAAAGGCGAAGGATCAAGCAGAACAACAAAAAATTCAAAAGGAAATGATGGATTTCTATCGAAAGCACGACATCAATCCATTGAAAATGGGCTGCCTTCCCATTATTATTCAAATGCCGATCATCATGGGGCTGTATTATGCCATTCGCGGTTCGAAAGAAATTGCAACACATTCATTTTTATGGTTTAACCTCGGAACACCTGACCTTATTTTGACGCTTTGTGCTGCAGCTATTTATTATGTGCAATTTAAAGTTTCCATTAGAACGGTACCTGAAGATCAATTGCAAGGACCGATGAAAATGATGGGAATGCTGTCACCGCTAATGATAGGAACAGCTTCTTTTGCTTCACCAGCTGCCTTGCCTCTTTACTGGACAGTAAGCGGATCATTCCTTATTCTGCAAACATTACTTGCGCAAAAGCTCTACTATAAACCAATAGAAAAAGAAAAAGGCAAGAACTCTGAACAGTAGAATCAGTAGCCGTACAAAAATACCTTTTGCGAACAATATGAATAAACTAGCGAATTGATCTTTCCTCTTGCGTTAGACAGTAAAATCACCTGTCTAGCGCAGGAGGAAATTTTTTTGGTTGAAGGGGACTGTGAAAATCTTCGTGCTTATCTTCTCTCCAACATTCAAATGAATATGCTGAAAATTTCCTTCAAAAAATCTTTTTGAACAGCTGTTACTAGAAACTGCCAAACAAAAGAAGGAACCTATGTCAGGTTCCCTTTTCACACTTAGCCGGTTTTACTTTCTTGTTTTTTAAAAAAAGTTTTCATCGCATGAAACACATCTGCTTTTTGCTTTAACACAAAATAGCGGAATTTTGGATTGTTGATGTTTTTATAAGCTGACATTAAGGTGGAGTATCTGTTGTACTGGTTGACCTCGCCGTAACAAAAGATGTTGCAAATTTTCATTAGTTCTTCGACAAGCTTCACGCATCGGCTGTTATCTGAAGTTAAATTATCTCCATCGGAAAAATGGAACGGATAAATATTGTACCGGGAAGGCGGGTATTTTTCTTCAATAAGTGCTAATGCTTTTCGATAGGCAGAAGAACAAATGGTGCCTCCGCTTTCACCTTTTGAAAAAAATTCATCCTCAGTGACAACCTTTGCCTCCGTATGATGGGCAATAAATTCAATATCTACCGTTTCGTATTTCGATCTTAAAAATCTAATCATCCAAAAGAAGAAACTTCTTGCCATGTATTTTTCCCATATTCCCATAGAACCGCTCGTATCCATCATTGCAAGCACAACAGCTTTTGACTCTGGTTTTTCCACTTCGTTCCAAGTCTTAAATTTCAAATCTTCCGGATATATCGGATAAAAACTTCGTTTTCCTGCCATCGCATTTCGTTTAAATGCCGAAAGCATTGTCCGTTTTTTATCAATGTTTCCCATAAGGCCTGTACGGCGAACATCGTTAAATTCTATTTTTTCAGCAATATTCTCATCCATTTCTTTTTGCTGTAAATCTGGAAGTTCAAGTTCCTGAAAGAACGCTTTTTCCAAGTCCATAATCGACACTTCAGCTTCATAATAGTCCTCTCCAGGCAAATCTCCAGCGCCTTCGCCTTTCCCAGCTGCTTGTGCATCATTTGTGCCATCCCTCGCAACGACATCGCCAATTTTACTGTCTCCCTTTCCTTGGCCGACATGTTTGTTTTTGTCATAGTTATATCGAATTTTATATTCATCAAGCGACCGTATCGGAATTTTTACTACATTTTTTCCGTTTGACATGATGATGCTTTCTTCTGAAATAAGATCAGGGAGATTATTGCGAATCGCTTCTTGCACTTTTTCTTGATGGCGAACTTGGTCATCATGGCCTTTACGATGGAGGGACCAATCCTCTCTAGAAACAACAAAGTGATGGTTCCCTTTGGATGTCATTTTTTTCCCTCCCTTAAAAAACTTGGCAATTCTTTTATTATATTCAAACGAATGAGTTCGTTTGGACAAATAAAAGATTATTCTATCATATGCTCGAATCTTCCAAAATTGACATGCTGTTGCACACCTTTTTTGATTAGAAATTTTGAAAAAAATAGCGCCCATTGGGCGAATCATGAACGAAACCAGCTTCAATTGTCAACGATTTAGTAAACTGCCTACATAGCGAAGAAGTTCATTGGCAGATGTTGAATTGTATCCATATTCATCAATGAGTCTCGCTACAACCTCGTTAATTTTCTTTAATTGCTGTTCGTCAGGCGTTTTAGTTGACGTTGTAATTTTCACAACGTCCTTCAAATCTGCAAACAATTTTTTTTGAATAGCTTCGCGCAACCGCTCATGGGAATTGTAGTCAAAACGTTTCCCTTTTCTTGCATATGCTGAAATGCGAATCAAAATTTCTTCTCGGAAAGCCTTTTTTGCATTTTCTGAGATGCCGATTTGCTCCTCAATCGAACGCATCAATTTTTCATCCGGATTCATTTCCTCGCCTGTCAGCGGATCGCGGATTTTGCTTTTATTGCAATACGCTTCAACATTATCTAAATAGTTGTCCATTAAAGTTTTTGCTGATTCTTCATATGAATAGACAAACGCCTTTTGAACCTCTTTTTTCGCAATTTCATCGTATTCTTTCCGCGCGATGGAAATGAAATTCAAATAACGCTCACGGTCTTCTTCTGAAATCGAAGGATGCTGATATAAACCTTCTTTTAACGAACGAAGTACATCTAACGCATTAATAGAAGGCACTTCTTTCCGAATAATGGTAGAAGAAATCCGATTGATGACGTAACGAGGATCGATGCCGCTCATTCCTTCTTCCGGATATTCTTTTTTTAGCTCTTCCACATCTACAGCATTAAACCCTTCAACCAATTCTCCGTCGTAAAGCCGCATCTTTTTCACAAGATCGATATCCGATCTCTTCGGCTCCTTTAAACGGGTTAAAATAGTAAACATTGCCGCTACTCTCAATGTATGCGGAGCGATATGAACATCGGATACATCGCTTTCTTTAATCATTTTTTCGTAAATTCTTTCTTCATCGGAAACCTTTAAATTATACGGGATCGGCATGACGATAATTCGCGAATGGAGAGCCTCATTTTTTTTGTTTGAAATAAATGAACGATATTCTGTTTCATTCGTGTGAGCGACTATGAGCTCATCAGCTGAAATGAGCGCGAATCGGCCCGCTTTAAAATTTCCTTCCTGAGTTAGAGATAGCAGATGCCATAAAAATTTTTCATCACATTTCAACATCTCTTGAAATTCCATCATTCCTCTGTTTGCCTTGTTAAGCTCTCCATCAAATCGATAAGCCCTCGGATCGGATTCTGAGCCGTATTCAGCAATTGTAGAAAAATCTATACTTCCCGTTAAATCGGCAATATCCTGCGATTTTGGATCAGACGGACTGAATGTGCCGATTCCTACCCGTTTGTCTTCTGAGAAAAAAATTCGTTCAACTAAAACATCCTCAATTCTTCCGCCGTATTCTTCTTCAAGGCGCATCATATTAAGTGGAGATAAATTGCCTTCAATTCGAATGCCGTATTCTTTATAAAAGTCATCGCGAAGATGGTGCGGAATTAAGTGCAAAGGATCTTCATGCATCGGGCAGCCTTTAATTGCATAAACTGCACCTCTATCGGTTTTCGAATATTCTTCTAATCCCCTTTTTAACAAAGTGACAAGTGTAGATTTTCCGCCGCTGACAGGACCCATTAACAACAGAATTCTTTTTCTTACATCCAGCCGCTTAGCAGCGGGATGAAAATATTCTTCCACAAGCCGTTCCAATGCTTCGTCCAGTCCGAAAATTTCCTGGTTGAAAAATTTATATCGTTTTCGGCCATTAATCTCCTCAATCCCTGCATCTTTTATCATATTATAAACGCGAGAGTGGGCGGATTGGGCTATCCATGGTTTTTCTTTTAATATTTCCAAATATTCAGCGAAGGTGCCTTCCCATTTTAAGCGCTCTTCCATTTCTCTATGCTTTTCGATTTTTTTCAAAATATCCATCAGGGACCTCCTCCATCGTTGGTTTGAGCACCAGATTAATACAATTTATGCGAGGATGTCCTTAAAGATGCTTTTTGATTAGCTTAATGTTTGAAAATGAGTTAAAAAATTTTGACAAAATGACAAACCTTAGGGAAATTCTTTCACTCGTTGGGAATGTTAATGTATAATAAAACTAGTAATTTTTGATTACGTTGTACATATGAAGGAGGGATCTTTTTCATGAAAACTGCTTTAGTTTTAGGTGTCTGCATCGCATTTTTAGTTGCTATTTTCACGGCAGGATACAACGATAAACCTGGTGTCAACAAAAAATAATTTTGTGCATATTGATGATTTGTTCACAAGTAGTCCTCCCGATAATTTTGTGAAGCGATAAAGCAGGTAGGGAATTTCGGCTTGTGTTAGTTCCATGAAAATAACTCCAAAAACATAAAAGGGGTGCTAATTATGGCGGCAGAAAGAGTATTTATCAGCCCTGCAAAATATGTTCAAGGTAAAAATGTCATTACAAAAATCGCGAATTATCTTGAAGGAATTGGAAACAAGACAGTCGTGATAGCTGATGAAATAGTTTGGAAAATAGCTGGGCATACAATAGTAAACGAATTAAAAAAAGGAAATATTGCAGCCGAAGAAGTAGTTTTTAGCGGAGAAGCTTCAAGAAACGAGGTAGAAAGAATCGCGAATATTGCAAGAAAAGCAGAAGCTACTATTGTAATCGGCGTTGGTGGAGGAAAAACGTTAGACACCGCAAAAGCGGTAGCGGATGAATTAGATGCTTATATAGTGATTGTGCCGACAGCTGCTTCAACTGATGCTCCAACTAGTGCTCTTTCTGTTATATATTCTGATGACGGCGTATTTGAAAGCTACCGTTTTTATAAAAAGAATCCAGATCTTGTACTTGTCGATACGAAAATTATCGCCAATGCTCCGCCACGTTTACTTGCCTCTGGAATCGCTGATGCACTTGCAACTTGGGTGGAAGCACGCAGTGTTATAAAATCCGGAGGAAAAACGATGGCGGGCGGTATCCCTACAATTGCAGCTGAAGCAATTGCAGAAAAATGTGAACAAACTTTATTCAAGTACGGGAAGCTTGCCTATGAATCAGTAAAAGCAAAAGTCGTCACCCCTGCGTTAGAAGCGGTCGTCGAAGCAAACACGCTCCTTAGCGGACTAGGTTTTGAAAGCGGCGGTTTGGCAGCGGCTCATGCTATTCATAACGGATTTACCGCGTTAGAAGGCGAAATACATCATTTGACACACGGAGAGAAAGTGGCATTTGGTACTCTTGTCCAGCTCGCTCTCGAAGAACATTCACAACAAGAAATTGAACGCTATATTGAGCTTTATTTGAGCCTTGATTTGCCAGTCACGTTGGAGGACATTAAATTAAAAGATGCTTCGCGCGAAGATATACTAAAAGTCGCTAAAGCAGCAACCGCAGAAGGGGAAACAATCCATAATGCATTCAATGTGACAGCTGATGATGTAGCAGATGCGATTTTTGCTGCTGATCAATATGCGAAAGCATATAAAGAAAAACACCGCAAATAACGTTTTGAATTGGCATTTCTTCATGGGATACCTTGTTGACTGCAAAAAAGGCCAGGCGCTTTGACAGCTCTGGCCTTTGTATTTGCTTTTTTAACCTTATGGTAGTCCGCTTCCTTCTCATACTTCCTTTAATAACCGCCAAAAATAATGTATATTTACAATCCGAAAGAAGCCCAAAACTAAAAGTGTTTAAGATAATCCATGAAAGCTTTGCTGTCTTAGCGCCTCATACACTAAAATAGCGGCAGTGTTCGACAAATTTAATGCCCGAACGTTTTCCGTCATTGGAATGCGCAAACACCGATCTTCATTTTCTGCAAGCAATTCTTTTGGAAGTCCTGTTGTTTCACGTCCAAAAATGAAGAAAATCTCTTTGGAAGGATCACTAAAATCATAGCTCGTATAATATCGTTTTCCAAATTTAGTTATATAGTAGAAATCCCCGTTCTGGTTTTGCTGAAAAAAATGGTCAAGAGAATCATAATAATGAATGTTTACAAATTCCCAATAATCAAGCCCTGCGCGTCGAAGCATTTTATCATCCGTTGAAAAACCTAAAGGACGAATTAAATGAAGGGCTGTATTAGTCGCTGCACAAGTTCTAGCAATGTTTCCAGTATTTGCAGGGATTTCTGGCTGATATAAAACAACGTGTAATGCCACAATGATTCACCTCGAAAACTATTATAACATTTTTAAGAATCCTCATTATCATCAATGATATGAAAAAATTTATATTGAATGTTTTCTGTATAGGCAGTTGAGTCTTCGTACGACCAATATCTCATTCGGCTGTTGGATGTTTGGGCATTGACAAGCGGCATATCGCTTTTATCTTTTGCAACAACAAATGTTGAATGGTCAAATCTGCCGTCGCCTTGAAAATCATAACAAATCACATCCCCGGGCTTAAGCAGCTCAGGAGACGAAACTTCTTCCGCTCTAAGTCCTGTTTTTGATGTGGACAAATACAGCATCAGCGCATGAGCTACAGACCAGCTGTAGCTCCAATTATTATTCGCAAGCCACCATCCTGATGACCGGTTCGGGTAGCCTCTCATCGGCGCATCACCGGCACGTAAACATTGGGAAACATAATTTGTACAATTTACGTCAAAATAAGGATAATTCGGATTTCTGCTGTTCCACCACCGTTCCGCATATTGGACGCTTTTCAACCGATCATATTGAAAAGAAACCCGTTCATCTTTTCCATGCCACTCTTCGTTTGACCAATCATCCTCTTCATCTTTATGAAAACAGTCTTTTAGTTTAACTTCATCAGATATTAAATGACCTTTATTGGAAAACTTCGCTACCCGCTCTTCCCCAATTTCTTCTATATATAAAAAATCACCCTGCTTATAAAGAAGCCTGTAATCACATAAATAATCTACAACGGTTGCCTCATCTTCGATCTGTTTCGGCCATTTTATGAGACAAGTCGCTTTCACTATTTCCGCTTTTCGTTTTGCTGCCAGCTCTTTTTTCTTTTCACACCATTCAAGCTCTGAAGATTGCTGCCGATTGTGATTGACAGATTTGTTCACTAAAAATTGCAGCTTTTCATTTATTTTTCGATAAACAGCCTGTACGTCCACATTTGTCACCACCATTTTCGTTTCTTCTATATACGTATGATGGTGACAATTAAAATCATGCTTTCAACATTTCAATTCCTTTGACAATTTCATTCTTTACTTCTTCATCTTGTTCTTTTTCCAGAGCTTTTTCCAATTCAAAAAGCACTGATTGATCTCCTATCCTTCCAATCGCCCATGCGGCGGTTCCCCGAATAATCGGTCTTGAATCTTCGTGCATCAGTTTAATTAAGTCAGGCAAAGCCGTTCTATCTTTATAATGGGCTAAAGCGATGATCGCATTTCGCTGAATCGGTTTTTTTCCTCTCCATGAACCAGCTATATGGCCGAATTTTTCTTTAAACTCGCGGTTTGAAATATGAAGAAGCGGCTTTAATTTTGGCTTTGCAATTTCAGGATCCGGTTCCATTTCAGAATGGATATGGAAATCCTTTCCTTTATTTTCCGGACAAACAAGCTGACAAGTGTCACAGCCGTAAAGCCTGTTTCCGATTTTCCCACGATATTCATCAGGCAGAAACCCTTTTGTTTGCGTTAAAAAAGCAATACATTTCTTTGAATCGAGCTGCCCGCCTTGTACGAGCGCACCAGTCGGACATGAATCGACACATATGTTGCAGGATCCGCATCGGTCTTCAATGGGGCTGTCGGGAGGAAAAGGAATATTTGTAATCATTTCGCCCAAATATACATAAGAGCCGAATTCCGGTGTAATAATCATGCAGTTTTTTCCGCTCCATCCGATACCGGCTCGCTCTGCTACGGCCCGATCCGACAGCTCCCCCGTATCGACCATCGATTTAACCTGTGCTCCGTCCACTTTTTCTAAAATAAATCTTTCCAGCTTTTTCAACCGATCTTTTAGAATCACGTGATAGTCTGTCCCCCATGAAGCCCTGCAAAATAAACCGCGCCGCTCTTTTTTTGTACTTCTGGGAGCATTTTTCATTTTTGAAGGATATGCCAACGCTATAGAGATAATCGATTTTGCTTTTGGAAGGAGCAGCTCAGGATTTGTCCGCTTTTCGATATCAGGCTCCTCGAATCCTGACTGATATCCTAACTGCTGCTGTACAATTAGCCGCTCCTTCAATGTTTCAAAAACATCAGCACTCGCAAAACCGATTTTATCGATTCCAATTTGCTTGCTGTATTCAATAATTTCTTGTTTGAGAACTGCGAAATCCACACCGCTCCACCCCCTTTGTTTTTATTTCAAAAAATATATAAACTATGTTAAGATAAAATGGCTGAAAATAGGAGGGAAATCAATGGAATTTTTTATTGCTGAAGAGGTCAAACAACGAATTCCTCACTTTAAAATAGGCTTAATTGAGTATGATCATATTCAAGTATCCGAATCCCCCCAAATGTTAAAAGGGAGACTTCGTTTCTTTCAAGAATCTATTTTTTTCGATCTAGAAAATAAAAATGCAGCTGAATTAGACGGCATTCGAGAATGGCGGGAAATCTTTAAGCGTGTTGGCACTGATCCTAATCGATACCGCCCATCCAATGAGGCTCTTTTTCGCCGCGTTCAAAAACAGCAATACTTACAGTCTATCCATTCAGCCGTTGACTTAAATAATTTTTTCTCCTTGAAATATGAAATTCCGTTAGGCATCTACGACCGAAACAAAATAAAAGGATCTATTACGTTAAAAATCGGTGAAAATGGTGATTCATATGATGCCATCAACGGCCGCCAAGTAAATTTGGAAAATAAACTAGTAACCTGTGATGCAAACGGACCTTTCGGAAGCCCCTATGTTGATTCCAAGCGAACAGCAGTACAGCTTTCGACAACAAGCGCTTTACATATCGTTTATTTAAAGCCATCGATGCGGACAGAAGAAGCAAAAAAATTACTTGAAGCGATGGCAAACATGTTTGTTCAAATTCACGGTGGAGATGCTCGCCAACAAATTTTCGCTTAAGCCTCTCCCTTTTCTTTCTTTTAATGGCATGGCAGCCATATACAAAATTTCTATAATGAAAAAACGCAATGCTTCGTTTGCTTATAAAAACGAAACACTGCGTTGATGAATGATATGTATGGAGCGGGTGATGGGAATCGAACCCACGACATCAGCTTGGAAGGCTGAGGTTTTACCACTAAACTACACCCGCATACATTATCTCTTTTCTATTAAGATGAAAAACACGCACTTGCCATGCCTCTTCCTCTTCCAGCTTATTCGAAGAAGGAGATGCGTCGAGGCAACTCGATGCTTATTCATCGAAGCATCGCTCGTGGCTGAGGTTTTACCACTAAACTACACCCGCATACATTATCTCTTTTCTATTAAGATGAAAAACACGCACTTGCCATGCCTCTTCCTCTTCCAGCTTATTCGAAGAAGGAGATGCGTCGAGGCAACTCGATGCTTATTCATTGAAGCATCGCTCGTGGTAGCCGTAATGCAATGACGGGTTTTATTATAGCAAAGCGAAAATGACGGTGCAACGGAAAAATGTAAAAAAAACGACATTTTTTTATGTTTTTGTCGAAATTGTGAACAAAATAGATACCAAGCTGTCCATTTAACGCCCTATACCGCTGAAAAAAGCATTAAATCAACAGTTTTTCTTATTTTGTTCATATATTTACAAAGCTGGTGGTAAATGTCCGGCGTTTAAATGTAAACTCCGAAATCATGGAAAGCTTAGATAACAGTTAGATTGAACCCCTCAGTCATTCCTTCGCAAACTAAATTTATCAACCAACATAAAATACTAAGAGCTGAGAAGATTCCTATAAAATCAGAGTAAAGTTAAGACCAAATGATCACTATACCTCAAATACTACACCATTTTGATTCATTGAAAAAATGTGATGAACGCACTTATCCCATATCTTTTAACTTTCTATAGCACTTTCGTGACTACAGCTCCCATACCTTGCCCATTTCAGAGCTGTCAAGAATTTTTTCAAAGATAAATATACACTTATCCGGTGGATCAAAAATCTGCCTTTTTTATATTACTATAAACAACTTGCTCTTCTAAAAATTCAGCTGATGAATCATTAAAAGAAAGTAAAAAATCGACGTTCAAAAACGCCGATTTTTACCTTATTTTTTCAACATTTCAAACACTTGCTCGACATCCTTATCCCCTCTGCCGGAGAGATTAACGATCACAATATCCTCCTTGCTTAGCTGCGGGGCAAGTTTCATCGCATATGCTACAGCATGTGAACTTTCAAGAGCAGGGATGATTCCTTCTAGCTTAGATAATTGCTGAAAAGCTTCCAAAGCCTCTTTTCCAGACACCGTAACATATTCTGCCCGTCCGGTTTCCTTCAAATAGCTGTGCTCTGGACCAATTCCAGGATAATCAAGCCCTGCTGCAATGGAGTAAGTCGGCATTGGATCATTATTTTCGTCAAGCAAAGTTAAGCATTTAAATCCGTGAATAACAGCTGGAACACCTTTCGTAAGCGTTGGTGCCTCTTCCGGCTCCACTCCTATTAATCTTACGTTTGGTTCGTCCAGATAATGCGCAAAAGCTCCGATTGCATTGCTTCCTCCTCCTGCACAAGCAATCACAGCTGTTGGAAGCTTCCCTTCTTTTTCAAGAATCTGCTTTTTCGACTCCTCACTAATAACCGATTGAAAATGCTTGACAATTGTTGGATACGGATGCGGGCCGACAGCAGATCCAAGCAAGTAAAACGTGTTTTGGTAATTTTCCACATAATCAGCTAAAGCTGCATCCACCGCATCCTTCAAACGTCCTTGTCCTTTTTCAACCGGTACTACCTTTGCACCAAGCAGCTCCATCCGAAACACATTTAATGCCTGCCGCTCTGTATCGAGCTTGCCCATATAGATGGTGCATTCCATTCCAAACATCGCACACGCGGTTGCTGTTGCAACACCGTGCTGTCCAGCACCCGTTTCTGCAATGATTCTAGTAGCCCCCATCCGTTTGGCAAGCAAGATCTGTCCAATTGCATTATTGATTTTATGTGCTCCGGTATGATTTAAATCTTCACGTTTTAAATAAACTTTCGCGCCCCCGAGCGCTTCTGTGAAATTTTTCGCATATGTCAGCGGATTTTCTCTACCGACATATTCTCTTAAATAATATGCCAATTCTTCATTAAACGTTGAATCGTTTTTAAATTTTTCGAAATTCTCTTCCAGTATGTCCAATGCTCTTTGCAAATCCTTTGGAACAAAGCTTCCTCCAAATTGGCCAAAATAACCCTTCTCAACTGTTTGCTGACTCATCTTACTCATCTCCTCTAAGCTTTTATTCAATTATAGCAAAACATGTTCAAATCAAACACTTATTTTTAGAATTTCTGCCGCTTATTATTTTGCATAGTTTAGCTCCCAAACTACACCGAATTTATCGATTACCACACCATATTTTGAATTCCAAAAAGTATCTTGCAATTCCATTTTGACCTGTCCGTCTTTCGCTAATGTTGTAAAAATTGAATTTATTTCATCTTCTGACTCCAAATCCAATGTCAGCCATATATTGTTCCCCTTCGTCACCGGTGAGAAAACATCGGCAAAATAAAGTACACATGATTCGTTAATATGCAGCTCGGCATGAATATATTTTCCTTCGTGACCTTTAAACATTTCTTTTCCATCGGATGTCTCTACATTTTTAAGTTCTCCTCCAAATACTTGCTGATAATATTGCAACGCTTCCTTACAGTTATGCAAATAAATATGAGGGATTATTTTTTTCATCTTTTTTACCCGCCTTTGCCAGATTGTATGGATAAACATTCTTCTCGTCCATTTTATCATAAGGGAATGACACCTTGTTTTATATAAAAATAAACGGGTTAAATGATTCAAAGCTTTTTCTTTTGTCCAAACTAAAATCTTTATGAAATAGAGCATTACTAGAAACAATTGAAATATTCTAAAATATAAAATGGAGTTAAAAAGCGCAGCGTGATGCAGGTTACCTGCTCCGAAATTGCTCTTCAAATTGGTAAACAAGAAACATCTTGTTATATTGTGTAATCTTTCTTAACGAGATACTTAGCAAAAAATTCAAATTATGTAAAAATCAATTTGGAGGACACACTCATGAAGAAGAATGACTACTTTCATTCGAAAAATTACACCGGGAATCATTTACATGTAGACAACTTTAAAGATGAATTTTCCCCTTTCATCGAAGGAATTGCCTGGGAAAGAACTGATGGCACAATGGATTTATTTTTTGATGATTTAAAAGAGGAAGAATTTCAACAATTATTTGCAAATAAAGAGCATTATTATGATAAATTTAAAGGTGTATTTATAGAAAATGTTCAAACAAATGAGGAAGCGTATGAAAAATTTCGTCAATGGGTGGATGAAGTACTGGAACCGTTTAGAAATGGCCAAAAATAAGCGAATGTTCCATTGAAATGCATTTTGCAAAATTCCCCCATATTTTTACTACAAATGAAAGAAGGGATCCTATCACATGAAAAAAGACAGTTGGAATGCAGCTTTGTATGATGCAAAACATTCATTTGTTTCCAAATTTGGAGAGCATTTGCTTGATCTGTTGGAGCCAAAAAAAGGTGAACGTATTCTTGACCTCGGCTGCGGTACGGGAGATTTAGCCTGGAAGCTTTACGAATTAGGAGTTGACGTCGTCGGAATTGATAAATCAGAAAATATGATTAATCAGGCTAAAGCAAAATACCCCGGTTTAAGCTTTGAGGTGAAGGATGTTCTAAATCTTGGATACCGCAACGAGTTTGATGCCGTTTTCTCCAATGCAGTTCTTCACTGGATCAAGCCGCCAAAACAGGCGTTAATCAATATATACCAGGCCTTAAAGGAGAACGGCCGTTTTGTAGCGGAATTCGGCGGCAAAGGCAATGTCAAAACGATTACCGATGCCATCCGAAATGAATTGAATAAATTGGGCATGGAGGAATTAGCAGACCAATTTCCTTGGTATTTCCCAAGCATTGGTGAATATTCATCGTTGATGGAAGAAGTGGGGTTCCGTGTCGTGTTCGCCCAGCATTTTGACCGTCCAACGCCATTACATGGGGAGAATGGGGTAAAAAATTGGATAGAAATGTTCGCTGGCAGCCTGTTTAAAAGTTTGACAAACGAAACAAAAAATCTTATTTTCACAAACGTGGAAAACAACTTAAAAAATGTCATATATAAAAATGGCATCTGGTTTGCCGATTATAAGCGAATTCGTGTCATCGGGATTAAAGAATAACACGTAAAGAGGCGTCTCATATCTTCGCGAATTGTTGAATCTAAAAGAAAGTGAACAATATGTAACTTTCTCAAAAAAATTTTGGAAAAAGCTAAATCTCCAAGAGCTTAAAGTTGCTTCTTATTTTCTCTTGATTTATGCTCAAATTAAAGGCTATTAGAATAACAGCTAAGAGCCTCCATATATTGACAGAATATAAAAATGATGATAGCATAAAGCGAACTATTTCAATAAGATTTATATGTTTTTTTAGAATCGTAGAAAGGAGCATAGTAGTAAATGAGCAAAGTTGTAATTATCAATGGAAGTCCGTTTCCATCATCAAGATTAAATGGATTAATCCAATATGCTGAACAGCAATTGCAGCAAAAAGGAATTGAGATTGATTACGTTCAAGTAGCACAGCTGCCTGCGGAAGATTTAATCAAAGCAAAATTTGACAGCGAGGCGATTCTGAACGCCAACCAAAAAGTGGAACAAGCTGACGGAATTATCATCGCAAGCCCAGTGTATAAAGCAGCTTATACAGGCGTATTGAAAACATACCTTGACCTACTTCCGCAAAAAGGGCTTTTGGGCAAAACAATACTTCCGTTGTTTATCGGTGGCACATTGGCTCACCTTCTATCTATAGATTATGCGCTAAAACCAGTGTTATCCACAATGGGAGGCAGATATATTCTAGGAGGCGTTTATGCCGTTGATGCCTGGGTAACCAGAGAAGAAAATGAACAATACAGCTTGTCTGAAGAGCTGGTGCAAAGATTGGACGCAGCAGTAGAGGAATTTGCGAATGCTTTAAATGGACAAAAAGCATGATCAGCTCCTAATCAAAACTCAGAGGTTTTTTGTTCGTACTTGATTTCGCAAAATTGCCGCTAGTAAATTAAAAGCAGACTGCCCGTACGGTGCAATCTGCTTTTTTCATTATTATTGCTAATGAAAAATGAAAGCATTTTGAGTAAAATATTGAATTTTTCTTTATACAAGATGAAGATTAACGCCACTATTTTCCCATTTTTTGATTTCAATCTCACTTAATTCAGAGCCTATAATAACTGCATCAATTTGATTTGGACTGGCAACAGTATGCAATGCAATCCTTCCTACTTTCGTATGATCCGTTACAACATAGACGCTCTTCGCAGCTTTTATCATAGAACGCTTCGTTGCAGCAATCTGTTCATCAAAATGAGTAAGACCAAATTTGTGATGAAGGGCTGGCGTTCCGATAAATGCTTTGTCCACATGGAGATTACCTAACACTTCATCAGCAATGAGTCCATTTAACATATAGCTTTCCGGATATAGCGTGCCACCTGTTACAATAACTTTAATCCCATTTGAAAAACGCAACTTTGCCGCAACATTTATATCGTTTGTAATTACTGTTATGTTTTTTCTATCTAATATCGCTTCAGCAATATGAACGGTCGTTGTTCCTGAGTCTAGTATAATATTTTCGCCATCTTGTATAAACTGTGCAGCACGCATGCCAATTCTTCGTTTTTCCTCGAACTGAACGGTTTCCCGATCCTGAAAAGACGGCTCCGATTTTACTTTATCTTCCTCAATGACAACGCCGCCATGGGTTCTTCTCAATTTCCCCTCTGATTCTAATAGCGACAAATCTCTTCGAATCGTTGCCTCATGGACATGAAAATATACAGCCAATTCAGCCACAGTAGCAATTTTCTTTTCCTTTACGTATTCTACTATTTTTTTTTGCCTTTCAAGAGCTAACATAGTCGAACTTCCTAACAATTTAAATTTTTCTATTCTTATATTATTCTCTTTTCATTAGGAATTCAATCGACTATGTTTTTTCAGATCTTGTTATTTCGTTTCTTCTGGCAATGTAATAAACTTGGTTAATATAGCGCTTACAAAATAAAGTATTGCCAGCACCCAAATAACTCCTGCATTTCCTATTGAACCAATTAACAGGCCAACGATAGCAGGACCAACAAAAACAGGCAAGCCAGCGCCTAAATTTAGAACAGACATTGCAGCTCCTTTGTCCTCTTTCACCAACGAAGGTACTAAAGCAGACAACGGAACATATCCCGCTAACAATCCGCCCCATAAAATGGCTACTAAGCCAACGATCCAAATATTACCATTAAACCACTCTGGAAAATAATATATAGCTAAAGTAGTAACTCCGCAGCCAATACCGCCAAAATACATGATGGTATTGCGCCAGCCAATTTTATCCCCTATATATCCAAAAAATAGATTAAATAAAATATTGCTTGTAAAAATTGTCCCCCAAATAGCCAACCATGTAGATGTTGGAATTCCGTGTCCAGCAAGATAAGTAGGCAAAAAAACAGGAAATGCAAACTGCGCAGTAGTATTAATGACACGAACAATGCCGCCTAATAATACTTTCGGCTCTTCCTTGACAATTGTGACACCTTTTATTAGCTCATATAATTTTTCTTTAGCAGAACTTCCTTGATTTGGTTCTAATTTGTCTTTATTAATTATTAATGCGATTATCGCCCCTAATACGACCCAAAAGATTGATGACCACAACGTAGTATAGTGCCCAAATAATTTGATTGCAACTACGGAATAATAAGCCCCTAAAACATTTAAACCTCCTGTAAATACAAACCAAAACCAGCCGACTGCTGTTCCGAGACGGTCCTGATCGGCACGGTAAGCAATCCATACTAGGAAAGAGTATGCAAACAGCGGGTATCCCAAGCCCCTTAATGCATAAAACGGAACCATCCACCAAATATTCAAATTCGGCAGCCCAAAACTCAAAAATCCAATTGTCCCCAGTATATAAAATAACACCCCTAGCCACATCGTTCTTTTTGTACCAAGTGCTTCAACTAATACTCCGGACAGCCACGAGGAAACAGCGACTGTCACCCCATAAGCTGAAAACAATAGGCTAGTTTGCTGAACTGTAAATCCTTGATCAATTAACCAAGGACTTAGCCAGCCAATTTCCAGTCCATCTCCCATCATGAAAATTAAAATCCCTAAATACCCCCATGCAATCGAAGAAGGTATACCTAATTTTTCAGTCCATTTCACTCCAGTTACTTGTGTCATTATTTTACACCCCTTTTATTTAGTTCCATGAAAAAGATAAATATGTTTTTTTCCACCCTTTATGTTCAGCAGCTTCATCCATTGCCTTTTTTAAATCTTCTGCGTTTCGGATTGCTATGCTTTTTTCCGGTATCAACTTAGAGAGAGTTTTCTGATAATCTTCATTTAGAAATGCTTGCATCAAAATTTTAAAATCTTCACTTGAACTTCTGGAACTTCCGTAAAGCTGCAACCCCTTTTCTAATACATCTCTTGTATTAATTGGGACACACTGCTCTGTCACCCCCATTAAAATCAATTTGCCTTCAGGCTCCAATAAATCAATCGCTTGGTTGATAGCGCTTTCGCTAAACTTGCCACCTGTGCATTCAATTGCAACTGTCACCCCTTTAGCTTCTAAAAAAGGAAAATCGTTAACTAAGTGTACAGTGGCAAAATCAAACTGATTCAGTTTTTCTTCCACTGCTCCAAACACTAATAGCTGGCTTTTAGGAATATGAAAATAATGATATAGCATTGCGGCTGTTAAATATCCTACTGGTCCATCGCCGAACACAGCAATTTTCCCTTTATGAAAATCTTCTTCTTTCAAATGATTCAGTGCATGCAGTGAAACTGAGCATAACTCTGCTAATACAGCAATCTCATCTTTCAGCTTTTCTGGAATTGGTACAACATTTTCGCTTGGCAATACTAAAAACTCCTGACCAATGCCATCATATCCGCTTCCTAAAAACACTCCAGTTTTACAATAGTTATCTGCGACATTTCTCCTGCAGGATTCACAACAATCTTCTTTTTTCTTTTGTTCTAATCTGTAACCAGGAATGCTTGGCACAATTGCAACCTTTTGTCCAACTTGTATAAACTCATCTTTTGAAATGACCACTTCTCCAATCCCTTCATGAAATAATGCCATCGGAAGCTTTTGGTTAAGAGCTTCTTTTCTTCTTTTGCCGGTATAGTATCTTAAGTCTGCATGACAAATACTGGCTAAAATAGGCTGGACGACAACTTCACCTTCCTTTACTTTATGTTCAATAATTGTTTCTTTAAATTTTCCAGGCTCTATTAACCTATAAGCCTTTGAATGAATCACATCTGTCATCCTTAATCCTCCATGTTCATTTATGTTCTTTATTGCTTGTTTTTGATTGTTTATAATGAATATAATCCGATACTGTTTAAATTGTCAATATAAATGAACAAAAATATGTTTATTTTTGCTCGATTATATTAATTTTATGCTTGTAAATTTTATTTTATTAGTTTAATATAATCAGTACAATGAAAGCATTTTCATGGAGTGGTTGGTATGGAAAAATATACTATTGGAATTGATTTCGGTACTGAATCTGGGAGAGTTTTAATAGTAAACATTAACGATGGATCTATTAAAGGACAATGTGTCATTCCATATGCGCATGGAGTGATTACAGAGATGCTTCCGACGAACGATGGGACGAGATTACCCAGAGATTATGCTCTTCAGCATCCGGGCGACTATTTAGAAGTCATTATGAAAGGAATTCCTCATGCTATAAAAGATGCAAATATCAGCTCTTCACAAATTATAGGTATTGGCATTGATTTCACCTCATCTACTATGGTCGCAGTAGATGAAAAAGGAAAACCATTATGTTTTCACAAGGAATTTCAAAACAATCCCCATGCGTGGGTAAAATTATGGAAGCATCATGGACCGAAAAAAGAAACAGAAGAAATGTTCAAATTAGCTTCTTCACATAAAGAAAGCTGGCTAAAAAATTACGGCTACAACATTTCAACAGAATGGTTTATCCCAAAATGCTATGAAGTTTTTTGCAAAGATCGTGAAGTGTATGAAAAAGCTAGCTTATTTTTGGAAGCAGGTGATTGGATTGTTTCACAGTTAACAGGGAAAGTTGTCAGAAGCAATTGCTCGTTAGGCTTCAAAGCTTTTTGGAATGAAAACAGCGGTTTTCCCGTGCAATTTTTCGAAAAGCTCCATCCTGAATTTAAAAACATTGTTTCATCAAAGTTAAAAGGTAAAATTGGATATATTGGTGAAAAAGCTGGGGTCCTCACTGATGAAATGTCAAGTCTTTTAGGATTGCCGAAAAATCTGCCTGTCGCCGTTGCCATTATCGATGCTCATTCCGCAGTATTAGGAGTCGGTTCATCCAAACCACACCAATTGACAATGGTAATGGGGACGTCCACTTGCCATATTATGCTGAGCAAAAAAGAAATTCATATACCGGGTATTTCGGGAGTAGTAAAAAATTCTATTATCCCAAGATTATATGCATACGAAGCCGGACAATCCGCTGTAGGCGATTTATTTGGCTGGTTTGCAAAACAAGTTCCGGAATCATTGATGAAAGAAGCGAAAGAACAAGGAATTTCAGTATTTGATTTACTGGAAAAAAAGGCATCTCACCTAGAGCCTGGTCAATCTGGTCTCATTGCATTAGATTGGCATAATGGAAACCGATCTATCCTTTCAGATGCAGATCTTTCAGGAATGATTGTAGGACTGACCCTCGCTTCCAAACCTGAGGATATCTATAGAGCATATATGGAAGCTACAGCATTTGGCGCAAAAATCATTATTTCAAATTATGAACAAGCAGGATTAACAATTAATGAAATATTTGCTTGCGGTGGTTTGCCCCAAAAAAATGATTTACTCATGCAAATATATGCAGACGTTTTAAATAAAGAGATTATGGTTTCAGCCAGCGATTATACCCCTGCAGTTGGCGCTGCCATTCTTGGCTCTGTTGCAGCTGGCAAGGAAAGTGGAGGATATGATAGCGTAGAAGAGGCTGTTGAAAAGATGAAACAACCAATTTTGAAAACTTACAAACCAATTCTCAGTCATGTAGAAAAATATAAAAAATTATTTCAAATATATCAGCAATTACACAATTATTTCGGAATTACGAAAAAAAGTTGGATGAAGGATTTAAAATCTCTTTAATCCGAACATGTCGCCCCAAAATATCCGCATGGAAGCATATCGTCAGTGCCGAAAGCAATATGATCATTCATGCTTGAGCAAAAACTGAACACTATATTTTTAGCAGGTTTCCCACTGGAACAACCTGCTTTTTCTTTTCACGCAACAATTCTGCCAATATTTTGTTCAAGTCTGCCAAAAATTCGGCAAAAATCTATTTTGTATTTTTCTAATATTCCGCAAATTAAGCGCTTTCAATTTTGGTACGGTTCTTGCATGATATAAAGTCGAAAAAAAAATGAAAGGGGTTGTTTTGAGTGAAAGCAGCAGTAGTTAACGAATTTAAAAAAGCACTTGAAATTAAAGAGGTGGAAAGGCCAAAGCTAGAGGAAGGTGAAGTTTTAGTTAAGATCGAAGCATGCGGTGTGTGCCATACGGATTTACATGCAGCCCATGGTGACTGGCCGGTTAAACCGAAATTGCCGTTAATTCCGGGGCATGAAGGAGTCGGAATTGTTGTAGAAGTCGCAAAGGGAGTTAAATCAATAAAAGTGGGAGATCGCGTCGGCATCCCATGGTTATATTCTGCATGTGGTGAATGTGAATATTGTTTAACTGGTCAAGAAACACTTTGCCCGCATCAATTGAATGGCGGATATTCCGTTGATGGCGGATATGCGGAATACTGTAAAGCTCCCGCAGATTATGTGGCGAAAATTCCTGATAACTTAGATCCAGTTGAAGTAGCGCCAATTTTATGTGCAGGCGTAACGACATATAAAGCGTTGAAAGTATCAGGTGCTCGACCAGGTGAATGGGTGGCCATTTACGGTATTGGAGGACTTGGTCATATTGCATTACAATACGCCAAAGCGATGGGACTTAATGTGGTAGCTGTTGATATCAGTGATGAAAAATCAAAATTAGCCAAAGATTTAGGTGCAGATATTGCAATCAACGGTTTAAAAGAAGATCCTGTCAAAGCGATACATGATCAAGTAGGCGGAGTTCATGCTGCTATTAGTGTAGCGGTGAATAAAAAAGCATTTGAACAGGCCTATCAGTCAGTGAAACGGGGAGGCACATTAGTTGTTGTCGGTCTGCCAAATGCTGATCTGCCTATTCCGATCTTCGATACAGTATTAAACGGCGTTTCCGTTAAAGGTTCCATCGTCGGTACAAGAAAGGACATGCAGGAAGCATTAGATTTTGCTGCTCGCGGAAAAGTCCGTCCAATTGTTGAAACCGCTGAATTAGAAGAAATAAATGAAGTATTTGAAAGAATGGAAAAAGGAAAAATCAACGGTCGTATCGTACTAAAATTGAAGGAGGATTGATGATGAGCTCAATTGCAGCCCCTAAATTAAAAGAAAAAGTTGAAAAGTTTTTAGCCGGTAAGAAAAAAATGTATATAAACGGCAGCTTTGTTGAAAGCGCTTCAGGAAAAACATTTGACACTCCTAACCCTGCAACGGGAGAAAGATTGGCAACAGTTTATGAAGGAGATGCTGAAGATATTGACCGCGCTGTGAAGGCAGCCAGAGAAGCGTTTGACCGTGGACCGTGGTCAAGAATGAGCGCAGCAGAAAGAAGCAGGCTCATGTATAAACTGGCGGATTTAATGGAGGAAAATAAAGAAGAACTGGCTCAGCTAGAAACATTGGATAATGGGAAACCGATTCGTGAAACAATCAATGCCGACGTACCGTTGGCAATTGAACACATGCGTTATTATGCTGGATGGTCTACGAAAATTGTCGGACAAACAATTCCAGTCAATGGACCGTATTTTAACTATACACGTCATGAACCAGTTGGCGTCGTAGGACAAATTATTCCTTGGAACTTCCCATTGCTCATGGCAATGTGGAAGCTTGGCGCCGCGCTTGCAACCGGTTGTACAGTTGTATTAAAGCCAGCTGAACAAACACCTCTTTCAGCTTTATATTTAGCTGAACTTATTGAAGAAGCCGGTTTTCCTGCCGGTGTCGTCAATATTGTTCCCGGATTTGGTGAAACAGCAGGTGATGCATTAGTCAAACATCCACAAGTTGATAAAATTGCCTTCACAGGTTCAACTGAAGTCGGAAAATTAATTATGGCAAACGCTTCGAAATCTCTTAAACGCGTTACGTTAGAACTAGGCGGTAAATCACCGAACATCATTTTACCTGATGCTGATTTTTCAAAAGCAATTCCGGGTGCTTTAAATGGCGTCATGTTCAACCAAGGACAAGTTTGTTGTGCAGGCAGCCGCGTCTTCATTCAGAAGAAACAGTATGACAATGTTGTGGCTGATATGGTATCCCATGCAAAATCTATTAAACAAGGATTTGGATTAAAAGCAGATACAGAAATGGGACCGCTTGTTTCTTCCGAGCAGCAAAACCGAGTCCTTGGATATATTGAAAAAGGGCTGGAAGAAGGCGCTGAACTTTTAACAGGAGGACAAAAACCTTCCGAACAAGGGTATTTTGTAGAGCCGACTATTTTTGCCAACGTTGAAGATTCTATGACCATTTCAAAAGAAGAAATATTCGGACCGGTAATCGCCGCTTTGCCATATGAAGATATAGACGAGTTGATTGAACGTGCAAACGATACAAATTATGGATTAGCAGCAGGGGTTTGGACGCGCGATGTTACAAAAGCTCATTACATTGCTAACAAGCTACGTGCTGGAACAGTTTGGGTAAACTGTTACAACGTCTTTGACGCTGCAAGTCCGTTCGGCGGATATAAAGAATCCGGCATAGGAAGAGAAATGGGATCCTATGCATTAGACAACTATACAGAAGTGAAAAGCGTCTGGATTGCCCAGAATTAATACAAAATAGGGAGTGCTCGATAGGTCCCTAAATAATTCAAGTAGAGAAAAACAAATCGTTTTTCTCTACTTGATTTCGTATTTTTGTATGAAAGTAGCTGGCGGATGCCGGCTACTTTCAGTTTGTTGTAGTAAGCAATGAATTGTTGCTTGCCACTTACATATTTTGTTTACCTTTTACATATTAAAAGGATTTTTTTATTTTTATATGGAATTATGTATTTATGGAAAAACTGTCAATGTTCAAGGGGGGACATAATGAACATTCATAAATTTGTCATGCCGGAGATAATATTTGGAAACGGTTCCATTTCTGAAGTCGGCAACTGCTGTTTACGTTTGGGCGCATCCAATGTGCTCATCGTCAGTGATCGCGGCATTTCGGAGGCCGGCTGGCTGGATGTAGTCATTGATAGCTGCGTGAAAGCCGGTTTAAAATACGAGACATTCATTGACATTACGGTTAATCCAAAGGATACAGAAGTGGATAAAGGGCGAAATATATATCTTAAATATGGATGCGATTCGGTGATCGGGATTGGCGGAGGCAGCGCTATTGATGCAGCCAAAGCTATTGCTCTGTTAGCGACAAATGGCGGAGTCATTCATGATTATGAAGGCGTCGACAAAATTAAGCATCCCCTCCCGCCTCAAATCATGATTCCTACTACAGCCGGCTCGGGATCAGAGGTTTCACAATTTTCGATTATTTTAAATACAGAAAAACAGAAAAAGATGACCATCATTTCAAAATCGTTAATACCTGATATTGCTATTATTGACCCTGAAACACTCGTGACAAAAAGTTCCCATTTAACTGCTTCAACAGGAATCGACGTTTTAACACATGGGATTGAATCGTATATTAGTTTGGCCGCAACACCGCTAACTGATGTTCATGCCAAAAATTCTATATCGCTTGTCGCTAAATATTTACGGCCTTCTGTCGCCTCTAAATTAAATAAAGAGGCGAAAACCAATATGGCAATGGCAAGTTTACAAGCTGGAATTGCCTTTTCCAATGCCATTTTAGGAGCTGTTCATGCCATGTCTCATGCAGTTGGTGGCAGATATCCTATTTTGCACGGCGATGTGAATTCTATTTTATTGCCTCATGTCATGGAATTTAATTATTTAGCAAATCCTCAAAAATTTGCAGATATTGCGTATCTCCTTGGATTAAATGATTGCGACATATCGAAAATGGAAGCAGCCAAAAAGGCGATTGACCTTGTGAAGGAATTAATTCAAGATGTTGGAGCTCCGCAAAGGCTTTCTGAAATTCATGTAAAAAAAGAAGAAATTCCTCAAATGAGCTTAACTGCTTTACATGATGCATGTATGATCACAAATCCAAGGGATGTCACTGTCGAAATTATTGAAGAACTTTTCAGAAAGGCTTGGTAGAAATGTTGCTAAAAGATCGGGAAGAAATGATCAGCAAGCTGACTGGTGTCCAGTCTTCTAAAAAAAGCTACTATAATGAATTGAAAATCATGGTTGAAGAGCTCAAAAAGAAAAACATGCAGCTAGAGGTGATAAATGAGGTAAATAGAAGCTTCAATATCGATATGTCAATAGATGAAATGCTGAAAAATATATTTGAAAAGCTAAAAGTTTTTTTTCCGCTTGAACGAATCAGTTTATCTTTATATGAACATGATAAGCTGACGCTAACAAATGTATATCCTCCCAATTCTTTATATTTTCCTATTGGATTTGTTTTTCCAAAAAAAGATTCTTTATATTGGCAGGCAATTGAGTCGTCACAAAAAATTTTTTACCAAATGAATAATGATCTTCATTATTTCATTGAAAAAAAGGCGTATCAATCATTAGGTATTCAAAGCGCCTTAGTCATTCCCCTCGTAAGCAAAGAAGCGGCTATCGGTCTTTTAAGCATTGGAAGCAAAAAAATCAATCATTTCGATGAATCGGACCTTGCGTTTTTTCAGCAGCTATCCGATCAAATTGCCGTTTGCATCGAAAATGTCCGTCTTTATCATAAAGTCTTAACAGCCAAAAAAGAATGGGAAGAAACGTTTCGTGCGGTATCAGATATGATGTTTATTACAGATTTAGAAGGAAATATATTAAAATCGAATGACTCTGCAAAAGAATATTTTAAAACCGATCTTATCGGACAGAATATACACAAGTTATTAGAAATTGATAAAAAGGAAGCTACTCAGGAAAAATATCTCTCAGTCAAAGAAAATATTATTGATGAGTTTCATTTAAAAAATCACGTCTTTGAATTCCGCTCATTTCCGATCTTTAATAGGAGCCATGAGGTTTATTCATATATCATCTACATTATCGATATTACAGAAAAACGAAAGATGGAGGCTCAACTAATTCAGTCTGGAAAATTAGCGGCTATTGGAGAAATGGCAGCCGGAATCGCGCATGAACTGAACAGCCCTTTAACAGCTATCCTTGGCAATTCTCAGCTTTTATTAAGATCATTCAAACAGGACGACCGCTCCTACAAACTTTTATCAGACATATATTTATGTGGAAAAAGGTGTAAATCCATTATCCAAAATTTACTTACTTTTTCGCGTCAAGATGAATATGTGTTCGAAGAATGCTCTATCAATGAAGCGGTGGAACAAGTATTAGGAATTTTTAGCGACCAGTTTAAGCAACAAAATATCATCATTCAAAAAGAACTGGCTGAGCATATAGATCATGTGAAAGGAAATATTCAACAAATCGGACAGATCATTTTAAACTTATTAATTAATGCAAAGGATGCCTTGGAAGAAAAAAATATACCGAAGAAGATCATCAAGATTGAAACAAAAGAAATAATTGAAAACAACAAAAAATGGATCATAGTGTCCATAACAGATAATGGAATCGGAATTCAAAACCAGCATTTGCAGGAAATATTTAATCCTTTTTTTACCACGAAAAGTCCAGGAAAAGGCACTGGACTAGGGTTGTCCGTTAGTTTAGGGATCGCTGAAACACACGGTGGTACAATTGTCGTGAACAGTAAATACGGAGAAGGCAGTGAATTTATTTTAAAGCTCCCAGTTAGACACGAATAGAAAGGGAGATGATTTGCAATGAAAAAGGTACTAGTAATAGACGACGAACGTGAAGTAGGAAACTTTTTTCGACATCTTTTAGAGGAAAAAGGATATGATGTAAAGGTAGGTTTGAATGCTGAAGATTTTTCCAACTTAATTTCGCTCCATTCCTTTGATTTAGCACTAATTGATGTAAAGCTGCCTGGTACAGATGGTCTTCATTTGCTTAAGCAATTAAAAGCAGCTCATCCTTCCTGTAAAGCTGTCATTATGACAGGATACAGCACAGTGAAAACGGCTGTAGAGGCCATTAAGAATGGTGCAAATGATTATATTGAAAAACCGTTCGATGATATAAGCCAATTAGAGAAAACATTAGAAGATTTATTAAATAGCGAGAAATTTTCTTCACCAGCAAACACCGACAAACTGGCCGATACGATTGGATTTATTATCGGCAACAATAAAAAGATGAATGAATTAGTCAAGCTGGCGGAAAAAATTGCTAAGAAAAACATAAATGTATTAATTGAAGGAGAAACAGGAACAGGCAAAGAGGTGCTTGCACATTTTATTCACAACATGAGCTTAAGATACGATCAACCATTTGTCCGAATAAATTGCGGAGCTGTTTCCGAAACGTTATTGGAGAGTGAATTATTCGGGCATGAAAAAGGTGCTTTTACTGGAGCCATTAAACAGAAAAAAGGAATATTTGAAATAGCCAACAACGGTACACTGTTTTTAGATGAAATTGGTGAAGCAAGCCAGGCCATTCAAGTACAGCTGCTAAGAGTACTAGAGACGGGGGAATATTTCAGAGTAGGCGGTGAATCGATCCGTAAAACGAATACACGGATCATTGCGGCCACGAATAAAAATTTGGCCGAGGCTGTCCAAGAAAAAACGTTTCGAGAAGATTTATTGTATCGTTTAGATGTAGTGAAATTAAGAATTCCCCCACTGCGAAACAGAATAGAAGATCTCCCGCTGTTTTTGGATTATTTTTTAAAAAAGATAAACGCTTCACATCTTACATTCTCAGATGAAAGCATTGAACTAATGAAAAACTATAGCTGGCCGGGAAATGTAAGAGAGCTATTTAACATTGTCAAAAGAGCCGCAACATTGGCAGATGGAGAGACAAACATAATTACGCCAAAATATTTACCCGACAAATTAAAAACCAGCTTCAGCTTCCAACTAACAAAATTTCCAAAAGCTAGCACAGTTCATGATGATTTAGAAGCTTATTTATCGAATTGGACGAAACATATTTTATCGTTATGGAAGCAGCAAGATGACATCGACCTTGAACAAGTATTGGATTCCATTAAAGAATTAGAAAAACAAATTGGCCGATCATTTGTCCTCAAATCACTAAAAAAACATACAGGAGATCGAAAAAAAACAGCAGAAGCACTAAACATTACAACTCGGCAGCTACGATATTTGCTTAATGAAAAAGGGAAAATTTAAATTAAGCACTTCTTAAATAAATAAAAATTATTGTGAATGAGAATTAAATGCTGCCCGTAAGCTAAAACAAGCGGATCATGAAAGATCCGCTTGTTTTATTAACACATTACTTTTATAGTGAAAAAATCAAGCAAGCTTGAAAGCCGAAAACTCACAGCCATAAAAGCTGATACGGTTTTTCTAAATATTTTTTCACCAGCCCGAGAAATTGGCTTGCCGGAGCTCCATCAATTACTTGATGGTCAAACGTTAAGCTGAGCGGCAAAATTTTTCTCTTTTGAATGGTATCTCCTGAAAACACAGCCGTATCCGCAGCTGTTCCTACTCCGAGAATGCCCACTTCCGGAGGATTCAAAATCGGGGTGAAAAATTCAACGCCGTAAGCCCCTAAACTGGTGATCGTAAAGGTCGAGCCGCTCATTTCTTCGCTGCTTAAATTTCCTTCTCTTGCCTTCTTACTTAGTTCCTTGATATTTTTCGAAATTTCGTTTAAGGAAAGCTTGTCGGCATGGCGCAAAACCGGCACAACGAGCCCGTTCTCCAATGCAACTGCAATGCCTAAATGCACTGAATCATACGTTTGAATCTGCCCATTTTCATACAAACTGTTCATTTGCTTTTGATTTCGCAGCGACAGAATGACCGCCTTGGCTACAAAGTCAGTAATAGTCAATTTTAAATTCTGCTCATCCTGCAGTTCGCTTTTAATCTTTTCTTGCAGCTCAAATAAAGAGGTCACATCGGCTTTCATATGAATCGTCAGCTGTGCTGTCTGATGCAGACTTGTAAACATCCTTGATGCAATCACTTTACGCATGCCAGTGACAGTTTTTACTGCAATAACTTCTTGCTTTTCCGCCGGCTTATTTGTCGGGATTACTACTTCTTGTTCAGGTTCTAAATGGGGGGATGCTTTTTTCGATTGAATCGCTTTTTCAACGTCCGCTCTTGTAATTCTTCCTTTTGGCCCTGAACCTGAAATACTGCTCAAATCAATCCCGGCTTCACGTGCTAGTTTTCGGGCGGCAGGTGAAACGCGAATTGTTGTTTGAGAAGATAAGCTTTCTTCTTTCAAAATGGTTGTCGCCACTTCCTGGGCAGCATCGTTCGTTATGTTGTTGATTACCTCCCCTTCTTGGCCGATATAGCCAATGGCTTTTCCTACTTCCACTGTTTCATCCTGCTCGGCAGCAATCTCTAATAACACGCCATCTTGCGGTGCTTCGATATCCTTTTCAATCTTATCAGAGCTGATCACCACAACTGGTTCTCCTTTTTTTACTGGATCGCCCTTTTTCTTTAACCACTCTACTACCGTTCCTTCTTCCATGCTCATTCCCAGCTTTGGCATGATAATTTCAACTGTCATGTTTCATCTCTCCTTTGATGAATACTAGAAATGCTATGCGTGTTGATGTCTCCATTCATCAACACGCACAGCTTTTTTTATGCGGTCACGATCGCTTCGTCTCCAATTATTTCAGCCGCTGCCTTAAGCACTTTTTCCGGTGTCGGCAAGTAAAGATCCTCCAGCGCAGGCGAAAAAGGAACCGGACAATGCGGAGCCGTAATCAGCTTAATTGGTCCATCCAGATAATCAAATCCTTTATCTGCTACAAGAGCGGAAATGTCAGCAGCTGCACTGCAGCGAGGATTTGCCTCATCAATGACAATTAACCGGCCTGTCTTCGATACAGAAGATAAAATCGTTTCTTCATCAAGCGGGGACAGTGTTCTCGGATCAATTACCTCCGTTTCGACTCCTCTCGTTTTTAATATGTCGGCAGCCTTCAAGGCCGTGTGCACTTGCTTCCCTATCGCTACGATGGTCAAATCGCTGCCTTCCCGTTTGATATCCGCTTTTCCAAACGGGATCGTATAAAATCCTTCCTCTACTTCTCCTTTCAGGTTATAAAGTGTTTTATCTTCAAAAAAGATAACGGGATCATCGTCAAAGATGGAGGTAAGCAACAGTCCCTTCGCATCCGCCGGTGTAGAAGGAACAACGACTTTTAAACCGGGTATATGGGTAAAAAGGGCATACAGGCTTTGGGAATGCTGCGCCGCCGCTCGAAAGCCGGCACCGTGCATTGTTCGTATCGTTACAGGCACCTTCGCCTTGCCTCCGAACATATAACGAAGTTTTGCCGCTTGGTTCATAACTTCATCTAAGCAGCTGCCGATAAAATCGTTAAACATTAATTCGGCAATCGGTCTTAGTCCTGTTGCTGCGGCGGTAACTGCTGCACCAATATAACCGGCCTCCGCAATAGGCGTATCCAACACTCTTTCTCTTCCAAACTCTTGAACAAGACCTTTCGTAACCCCCATTACTCCTCCCCAAGCTTCATCGTCCTGCAAATGATCCACATTCGCTCCTCCTGCAACGTCTTCTCCAAGTAAAATAACATTTTGATCTTTGCGCATTGCCAGCTTCATAGCTTCATTGACCGCACCAGAAAAAGAAATTTTTCTTGCCATTTTTCGTTCCTCCTAACTCCTTTGATTTAATAAGATACATAAACGTCCTTTAAAAGATCCTCAGCAGACGGAAACGGGCTTTTTTCAGCAAAATGTACCGCCTCCTCAACCGCTTTTGTTACCTGTTGTTCGATATTTAATAATTCTTGTTCGGATATTAATTGATTGGAAAGAATGTAATGGCGGAATTTTGCAATTGCATCATTCTCCTGTAAATGCTTTTGTTTTTCTTCCGCAGATTTGTAAGTCTGGGCGTCACCTTCAAAATGTCCGTAATTCCGATATGTCTTACATTCAATTAATGTCGGGCCCTCTCCATTTCGAGCTCGTGCAACTGCTCTTTCTGCCGCCTCATATACAGCTACCACATCTTTGCCGTCGACCACTTCTCCCGGGATATTATAGGCTTGAGCCCGATCCGCAATGTTTTTACAGCTGGATGCATATTCAAATGGGGTCGCTTCTGCATATCCGTTGTTTTCCGCCACAAAAACAACAGGCAATTTCCATATAGCTGCAAGATTAATACCTTCATGAAATGTTCCATGATTGTTCGCGCCGTCTCCGAAAAAACAAACTGCAACCGCTCCCGACTTCTTCAATTTTGCTGTCAGGCCTGCCCCAACAGCTAGCGGGAACCCCCCGCCGACAATTCCGTTGGCCCCAAGCATTCCTTTTTCAACATCGGCAATATGCATCGATCCTCCTTTTCCGTTGCACAATCCTGTTGCCTTTCCGTAAATTTCAGACATCATTCCGTTCAAATCACAGCCTTTGGCAATGCAATGTCCATGTCCGCGATGCGTACTTGTGATATAATCTTTGTCATCTAAATGCGCGCAAATTCCTACAGCGACCGCTTCCTCGCCAGCATATAAATGGACAAAGCCAGGCAGCACTCCTTTGCTGAAAATTTCATGAACCTTGTCCTCAAACTGGCGAATTTCATGCATTTTCTGAAATATCCATTTTGCTTTTTCTTGTGTAATGGGAGTAGATGTTGATTTGGCAATCGTCATAAAGATAACCTCCTATTTGATTGGCTTCACTTTTTCATTTGCAACTATCATGCCAATAAAAAAATGCTTACAAATCAACATTCTTTGTAAGCGCTTTATAAAAAAATTTTTTTCATCTCATTTTGTCCTAATTTTTATCGTTTTGTCGCAAATTAGCTCAATTTATATTTTTTTAATTTGCGATACAGTGTACTTCGAGAGATATTTAACGCAACAGCCGCCTCACCAATATTTCCATTTGTTTTCTTCAACATATTTAGAATGCGTTCTCTTTCTAGCTGATCCCGATACGACAAATTACCTTTATGGAATGTTTCGGAATTTTCCTGTTCTTGCTCCCAAGCAATCAGCATGGATTTCAAGTGGGAAATGGATGGAATACGGTCTCCATATTCCACTCGTATACGCTCAAGCACGTTAAACAGCTCCCTTATATTTCCGGGCCAGTGATAAGCTGAAAACAACTGTATGACATCATCTGGAAAAGAAATGAGCCAATCATTTTTTTGACAATAATACTCAATAAAGAATGGGATATCTTCTTTACGCTCTCTTAATGGCGGAACGTTAAGCGTGCATACATAAATGCGGTAAAATAAATCTTCACGCAGCTTTCCTTCCTTTACTAATTTGTATAAATTGCGATGTGTTGCAGTTATGACTCTTATATCAACAGGAACGGGCTTTTCCCCGCCAATCGGTACAACTTCTTTTTCCTGAAGCACTCTTAAAAGCGCTACTTGCATTTCCGACGGTATTTCGCCGATTTCATCAAGAAAAATGGTTCCGCCGTCAGCCTGAACAAATTTCCCTTTATGTCCCGTCCGTTTGGCTCCTGTAAATGCTCCGTCAACGTAACCAAATAACTCGCTGCCGATCAATTCCTTTGGAATAGCTCCGCAATTTACTGCAACAAACGGCTTATTTTTTCTCACACTATTTTGATGAATCGAACGAGCAATGAGTTCTTTTCCTGTTCCTGTTTCTCCCATGATACAAACAGTCGACTCCGTTTTTGCAACTTTTTCACAGATCTTTAGAAGATTTTGAAATGATAAGCTTTTTCCAACTACTCCTTCAAAGTGATAAATTGTTGTAGGAAATGGAAAAGCTTCATGATAATTCGTCTTCTGCAGGGTAACTTCATAGCCAATCAAATCATGGTAAATGGAAGAAAAAATAGGAGTCTTCGTTTTGATTCGCCAATTTTCATCACAAATTTCTTCAAGCGGTTGATCCATCATGCTCGCGAAGAAAGAACGTAAACAATGGTTGATCCATACAATCTTCCCTTGATCATCACATATCATTGAAGGGAAATGAGGATTTTTCACTTTCGATGAATATTTAAGCAACTCCAACATATCGTCCTTTTTTCTCATGTGAAATTGTTGTTCAATCGTATACGCTGCAGCGACAACAGTGGCTAAGGCATGGTTGGAAAATTGAGAGCAGTCGATGGGGTAAGATAAGTCGATAATTCCGACAAGTTCTTTTTTTTCGTCATAGATCGGCGTGGCTGAACATACCCACTGCTGAGAAGCAAGAGAGTAATGCTCTAACCCAGTAACCGTAATAGGTTCACGAATCCTCAATGTTGTTCCAATTGCGTTCGTCCCCACTTCATCTTCAGTCCACTTCACCCCCTCAATAAATTTGATTGCTTCTGCCTTGTTCATGGCCTGTTTATGGCCGTTCATATACAAAACGTATCCGTTACTATCAGCGAGAAGAAGAATTGATTTCGTTTCTTGAAACACTTTTTCCAAATGTTCTAATATCGGAGCAGCAATTTGAAGCAATCTTTGATTCTTTTTCCTTCTTTCCGTCAACAGCTGCGAATCGAGCACAATCCTTCCTTTTCCATCGTAAGGATCGACATTTTGTCGGCGACAAATATACCATGACTCTTCAATTCTTTTATTCATCCTCCCATGATCCAATACTCCCTCCCGAACAAAACGGCGCCAAATTTCGTGTTTCAAAGGGTCAACGATACTCATTTTTCTCCTCCTTCCCACATTTTCCACCAATATGAACATTCGACTTTTTATGCAAAATTCCTTTTGAAATACGCTCATCGTTGAATTAAAGCTTTTACTGCTGAACAGTTTTTTATTTTAGATAGCGACTTGTCTGGAAAAGTTTTTTAGGATAATCGCTTCATAGGTCATCGTGAAAATGAAAACGATCCAAGCGGCAGCCATGGAACTTTTCATTGTCAAAATCAGATTATTATGATGAGGTGAAAACAATGAAACGTTGTGTTGACCAAACATTGATTAAATGGTTTTTCGTCATAATCAAATATATGAAACTGAAAGACTGAAATTCTGGAAGTATCTTAACATTTGCATTTCGAGGATGTTAGTCATTCAATATTTTCATGCAGTAAAACGTATAGGCTTATCTAGCGAGCAATATTGACATACAATTTTCACCTTTAAGTTCTAGTAACAGGAAAAAACTATTGAAGTTGATTTTCATTCCCAATATAATTGAGAATGAAAATCATTAATTTGAGGGGTTGTTGATCGCATGAAGCGCTATAAATTGCCTGTCATATTATTTTTATCAAGCAGTTTGTTGTTTAGCTGTTCCCAATCAAATGAAAGTTCAACGGAACCGGCAAAAAAAGAGACAGCGAAAGAAAGCTCCCAAGTTGATTTAAATCAAATATCTACAGATTATCGCACGTTTGCGATCGCTGAAATAGATGAATTTGTTAAAAAGACAGAAGAGTTTGCCAATGCAGTGATCGCTGGGGATGTGGAAAAAGCAAAAAAACTTTATGCGCCGGCTCGCATGCACTATGAGCGTTCTGAACCGATTGCTGAAGCGTTTGCAGAACTCGATCCGAAAATTGACGCTCGTGAAGGTGATGTCCCTGATGCAGAGTGGGGAGGTTATCACCGGATTGAAAAGGGACTCTGGGTTGAAAATACGACGAAAGGCTATGAAAAATATGCTGAGCAGCTTATAAAAGATGTCAAACTTTTGCGAGCAAAAGTTGAAACTGTTGATGTGACACCCGATCTTTTGATCACCGGCGCAGTCGACCTTTTAAATGAAGTTTCAACATCAAAAGTTACAGGGGAAGAGGATCGTTATTCCCATACAGATTTATACGATTTTGTTGCCAATGTTGAGGGTGCTGAAAAGATTTATGAATTAATGAGCCCTGCCCTTAAGGAAAAGGATGAGGCGCTCGCTAAGGAAATCGAACAGCGGTTTCAAGCAGTTTATGCACTTCTTGACAAATATAAAAAAGGCGACGGGTATATTTCATATACTGAGCTAACCAAGGATCAAGTAAAAGAATTGAGCCAATCGATCAATGAACTGGCAGAGCCTCTTTCTAAACTAGGGGTTGTACTGGAGGGATAGCCAATGTCTGAACCTGAAAAAAAAGAAACGACATCTGTCTTTAACAAGAACGTATCAAGACGGGATGTGTTGAAGGCTGCGGGAATCGGAGGAGTCGGCGTGCTAATCGGTGCATCCGGCATTGGTGGAGCGCTAGCATTGGCTGACGTGTTGCCGACCTCTCAAAAAAAAGAAAATACAAATGCGGTTGTTCCGTTTTACGGAAAACATCAGGCAGGCATTGCAACTGAAGTGCAAAACCACATTTATTTTGCTGCATTTGACGTGACGGCTGAAGGCAGAAACGAGCTTATTCAGCTTTTTAAAGAATGGACGAAGGCTGCCGCAGCTATGACAGAAGGCAAATCGGTTGGAGATCCAGCTAATAATAAATACCTTCCTCCAGATGATACGGGGGAAGCTGCAGGACTTAACGCGTCAAATTTAACCATTACTTTCGGCGTCGGCCCGACGCTTTTTACAAAAAACAATAAGGGCAGATTTGGTTTGCAAAAAAAGCAGCCGGATGAACTAAAAGAACTGCCGAAGTTTCCGCTTGATTCACTGGAAGAGCAGTGGACAGGCGGAGATCTTTGTATTCAAGCATGCTCGGATGATTTGCAGGTTGCCTTCCATGCGGTTAGAAATTTAGCGAGAATTGCCCGCGGCAAAGCGGTTCTTCGCTGGGCACAGGCCGGCTTCCAGCGTACAAAGCAAGCGAGTCCGAAAAAGGAAACGCCGCGAAATTTATTTGGCTTTAAGGATGGAACAGTGAATCCAAATGTGAAAAATTCTGCTGAAATGAATCAATACGTTTGGGTGCAGCCCGGTGACGGACCTGATTGGCTCGTGAACGGAACGTATTTAGTAGTAAGGCGGATTCAAATGTTTATCGAGGTTTGGGATCGGACTACTTTAAAGGAACAAGAAAATACGTTTGGCAGATACCGGGATTCAGGTGCATACCTTGGGCAAAAAAATGAGTTCGATCCGCCGGATTTTGAAAAGAAGAATGAAAACGGAGAATACTACATTCCAATGACCGCCCATGTTCGAGTCGCTCACGGTGACGGAAAACAGAAAATTTTGCGCCGTTCTTATTCATATGCGGATGGAATAGATGCAAAAACTGGAACATTCGATGCCGGATTATTGTTTATCAGCTTTCAGCGCAGCATAAGCAAGCAATTTATCCCAATTCAAAAGCGGCTTTCGCAAATGGATGAATTAAACGAATATATCGTCCATCGAGGAAGTGCCGTATTTGCCTGTCTTCCTGGAGTAAAAAAAGGCGGATATATTGGAGAAACGTTATTTTCATAATTTATTTTTTTGGTGCACACCTTTTTCTTTGTGTGCACTATATTGGAGAAACGTTATTTTCATAATCCCTTTCTCTCTTTCATAGGAGTTGAAGCTGATGTATAAAAAATTAGGGCTTATTGCCTTCGCAATTCTTTTCACAATGGGTATTTTCTCAAATAAAGCCGTAGCCGCAGAGAACCTTGATGATTTATATGTTTTGATAGGCGATTCCATCATGAAAACAAAGGAAGCGAACTGGGATGTCGTACAGGACAATTTGGAACAATTCTCACAGCAATGGAACGAAGTAAAAGCTGTTGATAGCAAAAAAACAGCTGAAGTCGATAAACAGTTAAAAAATGCGAAAAACGCCCTGGCTCAATCTGAAAAAGATGCAACGAAAATAAGTGAAAATTTGTCCGCTTTATCAAAAGCGCTTACTTCGTACGAAGAAGAACAAAATCCGACAGATCCGCAAAAAGAAAAAGAAAAGCTAAAACAGATGTATCAATTTATTGATGAAATCGAAAAAATGATTCAAAACAATAATTTTGATCAGGCGGCCATGAAATATCAGCAATTACTTTCTACTTGGACGGCAAACGAGAACATTGTTCGTACCGAAAGCGTTGTTTCGTATGGCGAAATTGAAACACAGCTTGCTTTGTTAAGAATTTCACTGACGCAAACTCCGCCTGATCGAGAGAAGGCTTTAAAGAGCCTCAAGGATCTGACAGCTTCTGTTGAAAATTTTTTAAGCGGGAAAAATGCGGGAAAATCCGCTGGAAATGAATACACATTAAGTGATGTAACAGATTTATTGGAAAAAAGCGTACATTCGCTAAAAGATCATAACCCATCCGAGGCATCAGAACATTTAAACAAAATATTGCTTATATGGCCGGTAGTTGAAGGGGAGGTTCGGACAAAAGACTACTCCCTATACAATCGCATGGAAACTGAAATTCCCTCCGCAATCAGTTTATTGCAGTCTGACAATAAAAACGTAGAAAAAGCTCAAACGATGATTAGTGAATTGTATGATTCCCTTCAGCTCATCGCAGCCAAAACAAGCTATACGTATATAGATGCTATGCTTATTTTACTGCGTGAGGGATTTGAAGCTCTTTTAATCATCGCCGGTTTGCTTTCATTTTTGAAGAAAACGAATCATGCCGACAAACAAGGTTGGATTTGGATCGGCGTTTTGTGCGGCATCATTTCTAGTGCTATTCTAGCTGTTGTCATGAACATGTTTTTCTCCAAAATAACTGTTGCCGGAAGCCGCGAATCGATCGAAGGAATCGTCGGCATCACTGCTGTTGTAATGATGCTGACGGTTGGCGCTTGGCTTCACAAAAAGTCAAATATCGCCCACTGGAATCAATATATTAAAGAGCATCTCGGACACGCGTTGGCAAAAGGAAGCTTGTTCTCCATGGCCTTGCTAAGTTTTCTCTCAATTTTTCGCGAAGGTGCCGAAACGATTATTTTCTATGCCGGAATGGCTCCGTCGATGGAAATCAGCCAGTTAATTTTAGGAATCGCTATCGCCATGGCGATCTTAGTGATCCTCGGGTTTATTATCATCCGCTTTAGTTCAGCGATTCCCGTCCGGCCGTTCTTTATGGGCGCAACGCTGCTTATTTATGTATTATCATTCAAAATGCTCGGAATCAGTATTCATGCTATGCAGATAGCAAACACGCTGCCAACACATTCATTGCCGAATGTTCCTTATATTGAACCAATCGGTTTCTATCCGACGATTGAAACAGTAGTGCCGCAGCTGCTTCTTATTCTTATCATCATCGGCGTAACGATGTATGTGAAAAAAACGGCTGTAAATGAAAAGGCAGTTGTTGAAAAATAAAGGATCTTAAAAGCTTCAATAAAAAATGTACTTCGGTGAATACCGCAGTACATTAGCTGAATGCACGAGGTGCTAGTTGAACTTTATTTATTATTGTTCGACTAGCACCTCAATATTTTTCATTATGGAGTTAATTTTAAATCCGCCCAATGCGGGTGTGCCTCAACTCTACGCTCCATATCACGGAACGCATTGAGTGAACGTCTCAGCTTACTATAAGCGTCGCCGCCTTCACTCCAACCTAAGTAGCCGATCATTCCGTTATAACCGATCTTTTTTAACTGTCCAAGCAACGCAAAATTATCTAACTCCCCAACATCCAAAGGCTCGATTGTTGCCACTCCGCCAAAACCGTGCGGATTGCGGCTGCTGCCGGACATGTTTACTTGTTTTAAGTAAGGAGCTACCGCTTGAATCGTTCCTTTTAGATTTGTTCCATCTGCCGCATACCAATGGTAGCCACAAAAGACAATTCCAAGATTAGGATGGTTCAGGCGTTTGCATAGTCTCACTGCATCTTCATGGCGTTCAATCCAGAAGGATAGATGCGTGTAAAGCAAAATGTTAATATTTCTTCGTTCGGCAATCTTCAATGCTTTTTCCAGCCATTTTACTGCGATGTCGTCCCCTTTTGGATCTGAAGGACGGATATGCTCTCCGACAGATTGAATCGCCAGCTCAACCGTGCTGCACCCTTCCATAATCTCCAGCATCTTTAAAATGCCTGCATTTCTTGGATGGTCCTCGCCTAGTGAAAGATCTAACACAACGTACACGCCTGCGACGTCCAGCCCATATTTCTCCTTAACGTTTTTGAGCTTTTCTACATCTCTCCATCGCTCTCCGTGCCAGACGGATAAATGGGTTGCGTCATAGCCAATTTCCTTTAACATTTCACATCGAGCTTCAAAACTATAAATACCCATTGAATTATAGAAAGCAAAATCCATTGCGTAAAAAGGGTAAGCCATTTTCCAATTTCTCCCTTCCTTTTCCGTTGAACGGTACATTACAGTGATTTCAACGCTTCGCTAATTTCTTTATCTCCTGACATTAAATCGAATGCTTTTCTATACGTATTTGGTTCATCAAGAGCTTGAACAATCGTTCTTGCTACATCCTCCCGGGGAATGTAACCGACAGGTAAGTTTTCAGCTGCGGTAACCAGTCCTGTACCTTTTTCATTCTTTAGATAACCAGGACGAATAATCGTATAATTTAGGCCGCTATTCATCAACACACGGTCGGCATAATGTTTGGCGACATAATATGGCTTAAGGTTTTCCGGCCAGTTCTGACGATTGTGGGCTTGGAATGAGCTCACGATAACAAAACGTTCAATTCCGATTTTTTCAGCAGCCTCCATGGCTTTTACAGCGCCGTCTAAATCTATCAGCAATGTTTTATCAGCGCCTGTGTGTCCCCCTGAACCAGCTGAAAATACGATCGCATCGCAGCCTTTGGCCGCTTCGGCAATTTCATCGACAGTGCCTTCCAAATCAGCGAGCACCGCTTCAATTCCTTTTTTCTGAAAATCCTCCAATTGCTCTTGCTTTCGAACCATTGAACGAACAGAATGCTGTTCATGCGCATGAAGCATATTTACTACTTGTTGTCCTACTTGCCCGTTGGCTCCAATGACCAAAACTTTCATCATATCCATCCTTTCTCATATTGATGGTTTTTAAATTTTCTTATCATGTTAAAGCAGGGAAATGCGGAAGCACATACTCGCCTAATTCTTCAATCACTTCTTCGACTGGACGCTGTCCATATTTTAAGTTGATGATGACATGGTTCACACCTGCATCCTGTAAAGCTCCAAGAAATTCGATTACGAAATTTCGTCCCGTACGGAATCCAAGATGTATCGGAATTGGTACATGATTTGGATCTTCCGTTAAGTCAATGTAAAGAGATTGGGAAAATGGCTTAAATTCTTCTGTTAGCGAACGCCAATTATCGATTAATGCTTTTTGAAACTTAATTCCACGCGGATAGTATATCCATCCATCACTATGTTCAGCAATCCATTCAGGAGATTGTCCACTGTGACCTGTTACCATTAATGGTATATCTGACAATTTTGGTTTTGGCAGCATATCTCCGCTTGTCATATGCACTCGTGTCGTGTTAATCGTCGGAAAATGGTCACGCCAAACCTTTCTTATAGCAGCTACTGATTCTCGGAATAATTCGCTCCGTTCTTCTGGATTCACAGAAAATGCTGGAAACTCGATTGGACGGTCACCAGTTGCGACGCCGAGAATGAGTCTTTCACCAGATAATCTGTCTACAGAAGCTGCCGCTTTTGCCACATGAAGCGGGTGACGCAGCGTTAAAATAATGCTTCCAGTTGCTAAAGCAATCTTATCTGTGTGAGCCGCAACATACCCTAAATACGTAAACGGATCATACATTTGTCCAACATCTCCGAAATTTGGATCGCGCAGCGGCACATCTCTCACAAACAATGAAGCAAAATTCAGCTCTTCTGCTCGTTTTGCCAGCTTCATTTGCTTTTCGATATTCATCTCAGGGACGTCTCCCATATACGATTCAATCGGAAAGAACAGCCCTAAAGTCAGTTTGTTCTCTTGATACATGCGTGAATACCCTTTATGATTTTTAAATTTTTCCATTGTTTTTACCACTCCTTAAGAAAAGGTGGGCCGTATATAAAGGAAAGGCCCTGTTTAAAATAATTTGTTTTACAGATATGAACAATATTTATAATTTGTACAAAAACATATATTATATCTGTAACGAACTTTTTATGATGCAGCCGCGGCAATAGCAGCATCGTCTTTTATCACTTTGTCAATAATGGCGCTGCCAAGACAAATCTCATCTTCATAAAATACCGCTACTTGCCCTGGTGTCACAGCCTTAACTGGTTTTTCAAATTCTACAAACACCGTTCCATCCGGACGAATATGGACACGCACCTTTTGATCCTCTTGACGGTAGCGGAATTTAGCTGTACATGCAAACGTACTAAGACGAACATCCCCATTTATCAAGTTCAGGTTAGATGCAATCAGTCCAGTAGAGAACAATGCCGGATGGTCTTTGCCTTGAGCAACAAGTAAAACATTGTTGTCTAAATCTTTATCGACGACATACCAAGGTTCTCCTGTTCCTTTGCCGCCGATGCCAAGCCCTTTTCGTTGGCCGATTGTGTAATACATTAAACCATCATGAGTACCGAGCACTTCTCCATCAAGCGAACGAATTTCTCCAGGCTGTGCCGGCAAAAAATTCTTTAAAAAGTTTTTGAAATTTCGTTCTCCAATAAAACAGATTCCGGTACTATCTTTTTTATTGGCGGTAATAAGGTTCAATTCTTGGGCGATTTTTCGCACCTCACCCTTCGTTAACTCACCCAGCGGGAACAGAACTTTAGACAAATGGTCCGATGTTAGCTGGCTAAGAAAATACGTTTGATCTTTATTCGCATCTTTTCCACGCAGCAAGGTGATTTGGCCATTTTCTCTGTTGATTCTTGCGTAATGACCCGTTGCGATATAATCCGCATCAAGTGAAAGAGCATAGTCAACAAACGCTTTAAATTTAATTTCAGTATTGCATATTACATCTGGATTCGGTGTTCGGCCTCGCTTCAGCTCATCCATGAAATACGTAAATACACGATCCCAATATTCTTTTTCAAAGTTGACGCCATAGTAAGGAATCCCGAGTTGGTTGGCAACTCGTTTAACATCTTCATAATCCTCAGCTGCCGTACATACACCATCATCATTCGTATCATCCCAGTTTTTCATAAATACCCCGATGACGTCGTACCCTTCTTTTTTAAGAAGATAAGCAGCTACAGAGGAATCCACTCCTCCAGACATTCCGACGACTACTCGTTTTTTCTTCATCATCATTCACCTCCTTAAACTGAAACGTTTTTGATTACAGTTTTATTTAAAAAAAATTTTTGCCGCAACAAACTATTTTGTTTCAGGCATGAAACGAACTTTTTGAGCTATTATTATGAATTTCATTAATGATATCTTGGACCGTCACACCTTTTAAATAGTTTAAAAAATGTTCTTCTGCATTATGAAAAATACGAATGAGTACATCTGACAGATGTTTGCCTATTATACAGTTGTCATTGGAATCGGGACATTTCGGCACAAGCGTTTCCTCACTAGTGATTCTAAAAATTTTGTCTAACGTAATTTGTTCAGGCTGAGCGTTTAACGAAAATCCGCCCTTTGCCCCTTCTTTAGAAGCAATTATATTTTCTTTTCTTAATATGCTTAAGATTTTTCTTAATCTTACTGGGTGGACAGAAACACTTTGAGAAATGTCTTCACTGGTTACTCGCTGATTTTGCTTTTCAGCCAGATACGCAACGCAGTGAACGGCAATCGAAAAATCGCTATTCATATTGAACCTTCCTCCTAAGTGTAATAATAATGATTACAGTTTATATTGTCAACTTAAAATTACTTCTTTTCATCAGCCGCAAATAAAAAAATTCGGATCATTGGCCTAAACTTAGTGTCGAGTAGTAATGATAATAAGCGATATAAAGCCCATTAGAAAAAACAAAAATTAGCATTTTAATCATGATTCCATTCAACTATATGGGCTGCGATTGCTGAAGCTTTGCCAGAGCATCGATTCATTTCCAGACGATCAAAGTTAGTCATGTACAGTGTTTACATGTAGCGCAACGATTAAAAAATTCTTTGTAAAAAATCTTCACATTGGCAGAAACCTTTTGCTATTTCATTATAGACATGATCGATAGATTTACTATACAATTATCTGCTCATTGTGTCTATATAGACTGACATCAGAGAGCAACCTGCTAGTTAAGAAAGAATACTATCAAAACAAATACTCCTCTTTGAAAAGGTGAATCTCAAAGAGGAGCAGAGAGCTTTCATTTTATTTTTTCCACGCTTATCCAGTTGGCGGTATTTAGAGTTCCATAAGTACGGAAAGTTTTATCTTGCATAAGTCCGAGTAATCTGCTTCCAATCTGGTGCAAAAATTACGGAATTTCCATGCGGTTTTCGCCTAGTTTATGCTTTTGCTTGTGCAAACCCCGTCTAAATTTATTGAGACGCTTTCGTTTGAAATAATTTTATACTAATCCCTATAAAATCACCCCTGTTAAACAGGCATCGTTCCGAAACTCTTCGCCTAATTAGTGATTAAGCAAAACCGGTGATAATCCGTAATTTGCAGCATTTATGTATTCAACGAGAAAGCAGTATCATAACAATTCTGAAAATAAATAACAACAAAAAAAGAAAGCTTCTTATAGAAGAGCTTAGTCTAAATTATATTGCCTAACTTTGTAATATGGGTAGTCCATTTGTTTTTGAATGCGAAGAACAGCTTCTCTGCCTGCAAGCAGCTCACAAATAAATAAACCGAGATCCACAGATGTTGCGACCCCGCCGCCAGTAATAACATAACCGTCCTTCACAATTCGATCTTCTATAACTTCTGAACAATAAGATCGAAGTAAATCATACTCGTTTGGATGGGTCGTCGCTTTCTTTCTATCAAGAAAACCAGCAGCGCCAAAAAGTATGGAACCTGTACAAACGGACACTTTATACGTCGCATTGCTGCCCGTTTTTAACCATTCGATAAATTCAGAATCATGCAATAATTCTCGAGTACCGAATCCCCCGGGGACAAATAACAAATCATACTGAGATAAATCAGGAGCCACTTCTTGAATCTTAACTGTAATTCCCCGATCATCACTTATTTCATCTTTCATTCCACACAAGGTCCAGCTTAATTCTTCATTAAAACCCATTGTTTTCAAGCGTGTTACCGCATCATAAAAACCTACAAAATCAAGAGCTGTCATTCGATCAAAAAGAATAAATGCAATTTTCATAGAATACCTCCAAAAATTGAAAAAATTTCCTAACTTATTGCTATCATACGGCATTGCTTTTCATACTTACAAGCTTTTATTTTGTCTTTCACCTGAAATCTCTCTGAATAACTTTTTCTCTTATCCATTCATAGTTCGCCAAATTTATTGTCTGCTAAAGAATATGATTGATTTTCGTGAAGTAAAGGTATATCAAATTTGGAGGGACCATGTATTTAGGAAAGCTGTTTTTATTTGTGAATGAATGAAAGGCAAGGGTGTTTACAAGGAATTTGCAATTGAGTTGAAAAACGTCCGCATGGTCTGCAAACAGGAATTGATATCGGCTGTCTTAAGACTTCTCCCTTTTATAAGATACGATTATAAATCGGGTGTCCAAATTCATTACGGGGCTAATAGGTAGAAAAGTGATGCAACAGAGGCAAGAGGCAAAAATAAATGGCACTGCATATGTTTATTCGTTGATCTTTATAATTGAGAAACTATTGCTCACAGATCGGGTGCAGCTGCTTCCGCTTTCAAGTGAACTAATGCTCAATTAGTTTTGATTCCTTATACTTAAAAACCGCAAAAAGCGAGCACTGAAGCTTCAAGATATGGCGTTTCAATTCCTTATAGTTAAGATAAAAACTCGTAATATGGCTCGTGGTAAGGGATATGTCGGATAGTTTCAATTCCTTATAGTTAAGATAAAAACGCATCAGAAAGGGGTGAATGTTATGATTTCGGTTCCTAGTTTCAATTCCTTATAGTTAAGATAAAAACAATAAAAAAGTATTGAAATTACAAGCCAATAGTATTAGTTTCAATTCCTTATAGTTAAGATAAAAACTTAGAAAAAGGCGTTTATAAACGGAATACATCAGGGTTTCAATTCCTTATAGTTAAGATAAAAAACCCAAAAAACGTTGATGTTAGTATGTTTTCTAAATAATGGCGGATGTTGGTTTTAATTATAACGAACATGGAAAATTTTCGCAATGGCCCATTATTCTGCTGTTTCCTTCAAAAAACAGCTGTCGTCGATCTCGAGGGATTTTTACACGATTGGAGGTCGACGACTTTTTTTCACACTTGGGTGATGTGATGTACTGCGTTTGTTTCAAAATTCATACCAGAAAAAATATCGTCATTGTTTTGAAACTAACCCTTGCCTTCTCCAGCTAGCCTGCCAATTAGTCAATCATGAAGGGATCTTCACCACAGATAAAGAAGTTAGTCCGCTTTTCCATCGGAGTTAATACGTCTAAATGTTTCCAAAAGAAAAAACAACATCTGGTAAAAAGCTTTTTTTGCTGATGCTTCGTTATATTTTAAAGAGAATGGGTCACTGAATCCATGTTGTCCATTCAACTTATGAACCTCAACATTATGCTTGTTTTCTAAAGCTAAAATTAACTCATCAACATTAAACAATTTTTCTTCTTCTGGAAAGAACAGCAATTCCGGGCATTGAGGCGATATTTCCATATAATTTCTAATACGGAACCATAATACCCAATAATTCCATCAACAAGTCGTTCTTCACTACATAGCCATGCAACGGTTGCTCCTGCACTGAATCCGGCGACAAATATGTTTTTATATCCATCCTTAATCTCCGATAACAAACTTTTAATCATGACCAAAGCGTTTGTAAAACCTATGTTCTCCATAAAATTAAAGTAAGCATCTTCCTCTTGAGAATAATCAAAAGGAGTTTCCTGTTCTAACATATTCGAACAGAAGACATCAAAGTCGAATTTCAGATAATGATTGACAAACATGTTTCATATGTTGATTGATTCCATAAATTTCGTGAACAAGATAATTGCAGCATCCGAATCTTTTTGTATGCTAATCATTATTGCTCCTCCACTAAAGCTGTTGCACCTACTTTAAATTCTTTTTCATCACTATACTACCAGCAGCGCAGCAATCTTTATTTTTCAACTCAAGTTTATATATCAATGATTTTCAACAACTTCTTCAATAATTGAATTTCCTTCCGTTTCCTTATCATCGAGCCATTTCCAATTCTCATACAGTCTAATTCGCCCATCTGGTAAGATTTTTGGAGTAGAAGTACATTTTCCGCCCCTAATCTCGTTTTTGATATTCACATGGTTATACCTAAACTCTAAGCATCCATCTTCTTTTACTATCCCAATTAAGAATCCTTTTATAATTTCTCCACCGCTATACGTTGCTGAGATTATATTTCCTTCTTGTTTATATTCAAAAAGCGTTTCTGAAGAAACTTCTCCATTATCTGTATTTTCAATTAAAACAAACTTGCGGCCATTATAATTTATCACAAACAACGCTCCTCTAATTTTTAATTTTCACTATTTTACCACATGTTTTATCCTTTTTTAGCCATCAAATTTATTTTCTCATGTTCAACTATTTCACAAGGGATACTTTGAGAAATACTTAATCAGATTTTCTAGTGCGGAATCGTGTCAAAAAGGGATTCCTACATTCAGCAGGAATCCTTGATATATCCAATGCCGAACTTAAATTTTAGTACAAGAAGGCGGGGTTATCGCTCTGCCTTTAGCTTCTCCGGACTCCTTACTTTCGTTCCCCCGAGATCAGCAGAAGTTAAAAGTAGATCTCCATTTTTGATACCGCTTCTACTTTTAATGAAAAAATTATTCTTGAGTTAAATAATTGAAATGTTTATCAGTGATATATGTTAGATCAATTCCAAAATTCATCTTATTTAAAATAGGTTTAATATATTCTATTAAATGTGCACCAGCCTCAAAATGATCAGGAAATTTACTAATATAAAATGAATTGTTATTGTCACAATTTGGCTTATGCTCCACTAATCCTTCAATTACTTCAATAATTCGACCGACAATATTTTCTTCTAATTTTTCCTCTGAAATTATTACAGTGTGGATATAATTCTCCGCGCCTTCAAATGAATTTTCATCCTCTATTTCCTTTAAATTTGGAAAATCATCCAAAACACTTGGTCTTCTGTAATCTAAAATCAACAGCATACAGATAGTTTCATTATCTTGATTATCTATACGAAACAATTCTAGATCTCGCAATTTTAGCATTCTTACCAATTTGAACATTAAATATCATCTTTCTAACTTTGGATTCCTTTTTCATTGAAGTATACTAAAGAATTTAGAATAACTATACTATACTTCATATAAAATTATATCCGTAAGTTAGAGTAAGCTGAATACACTTTGAGATGAATAACTTATACCGAGAAAAAATTTTTTATGGTTTTTCCGCAACTTTGATCGTCTCAGAAATAAGGAATAATGCTCACTGATTTACCTTCCATACATATAAAAGAGGTGCACTTCATATCAAGTGCACCTCAACAATTGACTGAGAACCTTTATTTAAAAGCCATCGCAGCTTTTACAGCTTTTTGCCAGCCTTCATATAATTTGTTACGTTTTTCTTCATTCATAGTTGGTTCGAATGTACGGTCAATGTTCCATTGTGTCGCGATCTCTGATTGATCTTTCCAATATCCTACTGCCAAGCCGGCTAAATAAGCCGCTCCAAGAGCAGTAGTTTCATTGACAACAGGACGTTCAACAGGGACACCTAACAAATCGCTCTGGAATTGCATTAGAAAATTATTTTTTACTGCCCCGCCATCTACACGCAAGGTTTTCAAGGAAATACCCGAATCCGCTTCCATAGCAGTCAGCACATCTTTTGTTTGATAGGCAAGGGACTCTAAAGTTGCACGAACAAAGTGTTCTTTTTGCGTTCCCCGTGTCAAACCAAATATAGCTCCTCTAACATCGCTGTCCCAATACGGTGTTCCTAGCCCGACAAACGCCGGTACTACATATACACCGTCTGTGGATTCTACACGTTCTGCATATTGTTCGCTATCAGCAGCATTTTTTAACATACGAAGTCCATCTCTTAACCATTGAATGGCAGATCCTGCAACAAAAATACTTCCTTCTAAAGCATATTCCACTTTTCCGTTTAATCCCCAAGCAATCGTTGTTAGTAGTCCGTGGTTAGAAGCAACAGCTTTTTCGCCCGTGTTCATAAGCATAAAGCAGCCCGTACCGTACGTATTTTTCGCCATGCCTTCTTCAAAACAAGCCTGACCGAATAGTGCTGCTTGCTGATCACCAGCCGCTCCAGAAATCGGAACTTCCTGCCCAAAGAAATGATACGGAACTGTATGTGCATAAATTTCTGAAGATGGACGTACTTCCGGAAGCATGGATTTAGGCACGGTTAAAATTTCTAACAGTTCATCATCCCATTTCAGCTCATGAATATTGAACATTAATGTTCTTGAAGCATTTGAATAATCCGTCACATGCGCCTTTCCACCCGAGAGCTTCCAAATTAACCAAGTATCAATTGTTCCGAATAATAGCTCTCCTCTTTCCGCTTTTTCTCTAGCCCCTTCAACATGATCTAATATCCATTTGACTTTTGTTCCTGAAAAGTATGCATCAATTAACAGACCTGTCTTTTCACGAAATATATCATTTAATCCCTTCGCCTTTAACTCCTCACAAATATCTGCCGTTTGCCGTGATTGCCAAACAATGGCATTATATACCGGCTGACCTGTGTTTTTATCCCAAACAACCGTTGTTTCGCGTTGGTTCGTAATTCCGATGCCTGCAATTTGCTCAGGTTTTATTCCTGACTCAGACAAGGAAGTGGCGATGACGGATAAGATGGAACCCCAAATTTCATTGGCATTATGCTCTACCCAGCCTGGTTTAGGAAAATATTGCGCAAATTCTTTTTGTGAAATATGAACGATTTCCCCTTTTTTATTAAAAATGATCGCACGTGAACTTGTCGTTCCTTGGTCTAGAGCTAAAACATATGTTTCCATTTTCTTCACCTCATTATTTTATTAAAATTATAAACTTAAAGTGTTGCTTTCGTTTTCTTATAGACATTCAAGCTTTGTTCTTTATTGCTTACTAGCGCTGCCACAACGATAGCTGCTACAACAATTGTGAAAATCCAAAAAGCAGAGGTACTGACTCCTTCAAAAGCCCATTTATAAAATAACGCTCCATACGTTCCCCCAATAATCGGCCCTACAACAGGAATCCAAGCATAACCCCAGTTAGAGCTTCCTTTACCTGGAATCGGCAGAATAAAATGAGCAATTCTCGGACCTAAATCACGGGCAGGATTGATGGCGTAACCCGTAGTTCCGCCTAAGGAGAGACCTATTGCAACGATGAGAAATCCAACGATGAACGGGTTCATTCCTTCTGCAAATTTATTCGCTCCAAGTGCCAACAATCCAAGCAACAAAATGAATGTACCAATGACTTCACTTAAAAGATTCGCTGCAGGATTTTTGATTGCAGGATCTGTTGAGAATACGGCTAATTTTGCACCTTGGTCATCGGTTGCTTGCCAGTGGGGCAAATAGTGCAAATAAACGATCACAGCACCGATAAATGCACCAATCATTTGGGCAATAATATAGGTCGGTACATCACTCCAAGGGAAAGAACCGATTGCAGCTAATCCGATGGTTACAGCCGGATTAAGATGGGCTCCGCTAAATTGACCTACAGCATATACCGCCATCGCTACGGCAAGACCCCATCCCATCGTAATAACAATCCAGCCTGAATTTTCAGCTTTTGATTTTTTAAGTACAACACCGCCGACAACTCCACCCCCAAAAACAATCAAAATCATCGTGCCAATTAACTCACCTAAAAATGCAGACATCAAAGTTTCCTCCTTTTTCATATATTTATTATCTCTTGCGAAAAGACTACAATTTTGGTCAATAAAAAAGATCCGCAGCAAATTCCCCCCCTTTGTATGCAGGCTGCATACAGGGAATTACTGTGGATCTCCATTTCTCCATCACAAATATTAACTTGATTTCAGATTATTACAAAAAGAAAGCGTTGTCAATCACTTTTTTTGAATTATGATATTATTTGTTTTGAAGTAAGTTCTAGGAAATGGGACCCATGAACCTAATATGAATTTTTGTAACAATTCAAAAGCAAAGGCTTGATTACGATTCTTTACCTGATTGGAGAAAAAAATCAATAAACGCTAATGCGTCTTTCTCATCTTCTCCATCAGTCATCACTTTGATCGTCTGTCCCTCCATTATGGCAACGCTCATAAGCTGAAGAATACTTTTCGCGTTAATCCTTCTGTCGCCGATCATTAACTCAACCTTGCTTTTATACTGGTTTACTTTTTTCACAAAATCTGCTGCTGGTCTGGCATGCAGACCATTTTCAATGGTCACTGTAATCTCTTTTTCGATCATTGAGTTCACTCCTAATTTTTCTCGCTAGTCATTGATTTTGACAAGTTCCTTTGCACTCTCGCCAGCTCGAACGACCTCTTCAATCGAGCTTCCCAAACCAGCCTCAACGACCGCTGCATAAGCTCCTTCTACGAGAGGAGCATCGGCTATTATAATGTTTTCATTGTTCTCTAGCATCTCAATTGCCATTTCAGCATTAATGAGTGCACTCCCTAAATCAAACAAAACGACAACGCCTTTCTCAGAATAGACTGATTCAATTGCTTCCTTAATGTCTAATGCATTTGTTCCGATATCGCCTTCAACCCCTCCAGCGATGGCTACAGATACTTCAGGTTGAACTTGATTCAGAAGCTTTTTTAGGCCGCTTACAATTTCATAGCTGTGTGAAATTAAGACAAGACTTACATATTTCATTGGGCCACCTCTCCTTCTTCGAACAATTCAGCTAAGGAAGCAAACAATAAATACGATGAAGCTGCCCCAGGATCAATATGACCAATAGAACGCTTTCCTAAATAAGCCGCACGGCCTTTCTTTGCCTCAAGCTCTTTTGTGACGTCCATTTTCTCTTTAGATAAATCAGTAAGCTCTTTAGAATGAATCGTTTCACGATTTTTCATATACTCAATGACAGGCTCCCAAACATCGATCATCGTTTTATCTCCTACTTGTGCCTTTCCCCTAACTTTTAACCCATCCAATGATGCTGCTAATGCCTCAACTAAAGCCTTTATATCAACTTCTTTTTTACCCTTTAAAGCAAGAGAAGCTTTCATGAAAGCTGTTCCATATAACGGACCTGAAGCTCCGCCTACTTTAGCAATTAAAGTCATGCCAACATCTTTAAACAAAGAACCAAGATCATCATATTTGCCTTCTGTAATTTTCTTGACGGTTTCCTGAAATCCTCGTGCCATATTTAATCCATGGTCTCCATCGCCAATTGCTTGATCCAGCTCCGTCAAATACTCCTTATTTTCCTGAATTTTATCGTTAAAAGTCATGATCCATTTTTTAGCCTGTTCAACGTCAAATGTCATTGATCATCTCTCCTCATATTCCTTCTATAGACAGACTGCAAGAAAGCGAGATTGCTATTTTTTGAATGCGATTGTATCCGCTTGTTCGTCTAACAACTCAATGAGTTGATCGTCTAATTTTAATAACGAAATAGAGCAGCCAGCCATTTCAAGCGATGTCATAAATTCACCAACAAACGTTTCATGTATATAAATGTTCTTATCCTTTAGGACCTCAGAGACTTTTTTGTTCATAATATATAATTCCATTAATGGTGTTGCACCTAAACCGTTAATCATGACCGCAACCTTGTCGTTTTCCTCAAGTTTTAAGTCATCTAAAATTTTTTCAAGAAGTATTTGTGCGATTTCATCCGCTGGCTGGATTTGTGTTTTTTCAATGCCAGGTTCTCCGTGAATCCCCATTCCAATTTCGATTTCATTTTCTCCGAGCTCGAAGCCAGGTTTTCCTGCTGCTGGAACAGTGCATGGAGTTAAGGCCATTCCCATTGACCGCACATTTTCCACAACTTTCTTAGCTACTGCTTCTACTTCTTTTAGCGTTGCACCCTTTTCCGCTAATGCACCGGCAATTTTATGAACAAAAACCGTACCTGCTATTCCCCGCCGGCCTGTCGTATATGTACTATCCTCCACAGCTACATCATCATTCACAACCACTTTTGCTACGTTGATTCCTTCTGCTTCAGCCATTTCGGCAGCCATTTCAAAATTCATAATGTCGCCAGTGTAATTTTTAATAATCAATAACACCCCATTTCCGCTATCAACCGCTTGAATCGCCTCAAAAATTTGATCTGGGGTTGGGGAAGTGAACACTTCTCCACATACCGCTCCGTCTAGCATTCCTTTACCTACATAACCAGCATGTGAAGGCTCATGACCGCTTCCTCCACCGCTAACCAAGCCAACTTTTCCTTGAATAGGTGCTTCTTTTCTTACGATTACGTTTGTATTTGGCAATCTCTTCATTCGATTAGAATGAGCCGCCACCATCCCTGCTAACATGTCTTCAACTACTTGATTAGGATCATTGATTAATTTTTTCATAGACATACCTCCTCTTAACTTTGCACTTTTTATTAATGCAAAAATGATGCCAACAACGAAAGCGCTTTACGGATGCGTTTTCATATTTTTGTGCCGAGTTCATTGGAAAAAAATATCAATCCATTTGATACTTTTTCCCAACTAAATGCTCCAATCCATATTCTCTTATTTTTTTAGCTGCCGTTTTATGAGTGATCCCAAGCGCTTTCGCTAATTGGTTATAGCTTGGGTAATATTGACAAGCAAACGAAAAAATTTGTTTTTCATATTCTTTGAAGGTCAGCACTTCGTTGCCAAAATTGATACTCTGTTTCTGCATTATTTTTTTATTTTCTTGACATTGAGGGTTCGAGATGTAGTAAGGTAAATCCTTGCATCGCAAAATTTCTTCATCTGCGAGATTAAATAACCGTTCAATTACATTTTGTAATTCTCTAATATTTCCTGGCCAATGGTAACTGCACAATGCTTCCATAAATCCTTTTTCATACCCTTTGATATTTTTTCCCAATCTAGCATTCAATTGTTTTCGAAACGCCTCCACCAAAAGGGGAATATCTTCTTTTCTTGCCCTTAAAGGCGGCAGATGAATTGGGACAACATTCAACCGATAATAAAGATCCTCGCGAAAACTGCCCTCATCTACCATTTTTTTGAGATCACGGTGAGTCGCGGCAATTACCCTAACATCAAGCTGAATGGGCGCATATCCGCCAATTCTTTCCACTTCCCTTTCCTGCAGCACACGTAAAATTTTTGCTTGCAAATCCAAACTTAAATCACCGATTTCATCTAAAAAAATCGTACCTTTATTAGCGAGTTCAAATTTTCCTCGATGTGTTTTATACGCTCCTGTAAAGGCTCCCTTTTCATAACCAAATAATTCGCTTTCCATTAATTGAGGAGGGATGGCTGCACAATTCACTCGAATAAATAGGTTATTCTTTCTGTCGCTTGCTTCATGAATAGCCTTAGCGATAAGTTCTTTCCCTGTTCCGCTTTCTCCTGTAATAATCACTGTCGAATTTGTTTTTGCAACCTTTGCGGCGATTGTTAAGGAATCTTTTAATGTCTCGCTGTTTCCTATAATCTTATGAAATGCCTCATCAAATCCTTGATGTTTGGACAGCTCCATTTCCAAATATTTTGTTCTTTGCTCCATTAGATCAATTTTTTCGAGGAGCTTTTTAATATCATCGAAAGGAGTCATGGTGGCGACTGTTCCGCGAAATTCATCGTCAACGAAAATAGGATTTATTTTTGTAATATAACTAGATTGTTGGTTTACTTGAATTAGTTTCATAATCTGATTTTGAGTGCTTTTAATATTTTCCCACTCGTGTTGGCCGATTATTGATTGTATGTTTGGGACACTGTTTAATTTTTTTAACAAAACATCCATTTCATCATTTTTGTATATAAAATTTCCATTTTTATCTGTTAATCCGATTAAATCTGAGACAGATTTTAAAACAAGATTTAATCTCTGCTGCAGCTCTTTTACTTCATTCAATTCTTTACTGATTTTCTCAATGGTAGATATATCTTGAAAAATAGCAACAGCCCCAATCGTTTTTCCATTAAAAATAATTGGCGAACGGGTTGTTAACAATGTATGATGGTTGATTTCTTGCTTTTTGGATAATTCCATTTTTCCTGTCTTCAGTACTTCATGCAATCTTGAATGGGGAATCACTTCGTCAGCGCGTTGATTGATAAGCTCATGAGGATCTTTTTCCAAAAGTTTTGCTGCAGCTGCATTGACATAAGTGATGATATTGTCGCTATTCACAACGACGATTCCATTCGGTAAAGCAGATATGGCCTCATGAAGGGTAATGGAATTTTCCATGAGAAGTCGATCTGTTTCTGCTTGCTGGGAATCTTCAAGATCCGTTTGTTCAAAAAAATCTTTTATCTGCTGGACGATTTGATCGTCTATTTTTTCTTCAAAATGCAGGATAAATTCCTCTCCTTGTCCAATCTTTAAGGACACTAAAGATAATAGATTATTCACTTGAACTTTTTTATCCTGATAGAGAACGTACGTCTTTTTTAATATCTCTTTATTTTGTATGAGATTTTGAAGCAGCGAAATAAAAGCTGCTGCCATCCGGACATGAAGACCGTTCTTTTTGTAAACTGATAATTTAATGAACATGAAATCCCCTCCTTTTTCCATTTTAATATACTTGTTAACAGGATTACTGGAAAATTTTTTGAAAAAGATAGTAGTTATGAATCTCACGATTAAAAAATTTTTTTCACCCTGTAAACGATCATGCGTGGATGTTCTCGTTGCTTTGACAGCGCTTTTGTTTATGGTACAATTATAAATAAGTTAATAAATTGTAGCGGAGAGAAGGAGATCCACATCAATTCCCTTTAGTCGTTTGGATGAAGGGGTGTTTTGTTGTGGATTTCTTTTTTTCTAGAGACTTGAAGCAAAGACCTCTTCTCTGTTTCAATTAAGTTTGAAAGCTGAATTCACACTGATTTTTGCCAATAATAAAAAAGGTGGAACGAACAATGGAATATAAAGATCAAAAAATTATTCCAGCGATTCGCAATATGAAGGATTTTGAAATTTTTCTTCAGAGTTCCTATGCATATGGTGTGTTATTAGATGTCCATATTGCCCAGTTGAAAAATATCGTCAATATTTCTAAGCAGCATTGTAAAAACTTGTTATTGCATGTTGATTTAATACATGGTCTTAAAAATGATGAATACGCAACCGAATATTTATGCCAGTCCTTCAAGCCCTATGGACTGCTTTCGACAAAAGCAAGTGTCGTTTTGAAAGCGAAACAAAAAGGCGTATTGGCCATTCAACGAGTTTTTCTCATTGACTCAAACGCTTTAGAAAAAAGCTATTCCTTATTAGAAAAAACAAAACCCGATGTGATTGAGGTTTTACCTGGCGCCATGCCGAACATTATTGCTGAAATTCATCAACGAATTCAAATCCCGATCTTTGCTGGTGGATTTATCCGCAGTATTGACGATGTCAACAATGCTTTACAAGCTGGTGCTGCAGCCGTGACAACATCCAATAAGCAATTATGGAAAGAATTTGAACAGTCATAATTTATTTTGAATGGCTACCCAATTTTTCGATGCTTTAGGTTTTGGCGGCAGTTTTAGACATTCAGTTTCAGAAACGCTGTAGAAGACATGAAAGACGCAAGCCATCTTCATCAATTGAATGAAGAAAAAATGGCTTGTGCGATGGTGTCAATAGCGTTTTCAAACACTGATTCTTCATCAACTGAATAAAGAAAAGTTCATTATGGGGAAAAGCTTTGAATTTTAAATTCGCATACAAAAGAATTTTAAGAAGATGAAGAATATGCTATAATACATTCAAAGTTAATATTCGGTTGGAGACAAGGAGAGACCACATAGCATTACGTCTGTAGAAGAAGCGTAGTGTGTATGTGGTCTCTTTTTTTAGGACTTTTGACGGATCACAGGAGGAATAACAAATGAACAAAAATGTATTTGCTTATCAAAGACAAGAAATATTAAAAGACGTCGATGGAAAACAGTTTGATGTCATCATTATTGGCGGTGGTATTACAGGTGCAGGAATTGCACTTGATGCAACAACACGTGGAATGAAAACAGTTTTATTTGAGATGCAGGATTTTGCCGCAGGAACCTCAAGCCGTTCCACGAAGCTTGTGCACGGAGGCCTCCGTTATTTAAAACAGCTGGAAGTGAAGTTAGTCGCTGAAGTTGGGAAAGAACGCGCGATCGTCTATGAAAATGGCCCGCATGTAACTACACCTGAATGGATGCTTCTTCCGATTTATAAAGGAGGAACATTCGGTAAATGGAGCACATCCATTGGACTGAAAATTTACGATTACCTTGCTGACGTGAAGAAAAGCGAACGAAGAACGATGTTGAATGCGAAGCAAACTATTGATAAAGAACCTTTATTAAAACAAGATGGATTATTAGGCGGAGGATATTATGTCGAATATCGAACTGACGATGCCCGCTTGACGATTGAAGTTATGAAAAAGGCAGTCGAATGCGGTGCAAAAGCGATTAACTATGCAAAGGTAGACGAATTTATTTATGAACAAGGCAAAGCCGTAGGTGTAAAAGTTGTTGATCAATTAACAGGAGAATCATATCAAGTGTTCGCAAAGAAAATTATAAATGCAACAGGCCCTTGGGTCGATACGTTACGGGAAAAAGATCACTCTTTAAAAGGAAAACATTTGATTTTGTCAAAAGGAATTCACCTTGTTTTTGACCAAAGCCGATTCCCATTAAAACAAGCGATCTATTTTGATACACCTGATGGACGAATGGTGTTTGCCATTCCGCGTGATGGAAAAACTTACGTTGGCACAACAGATACTTTCTATGATGGGGATATTGCACATCCTAAAATGACTGTTGAAGATCGAGATTATCTTATTAAGGCCATTAATTATATGTTCCCAACGGTCCATATCACCGTGGAAGATATTGAATCAAGCTGGGCCGGGCTCAGACCATTAATCCATGAAGAAGGAAAAAGTCCTTCTGAAATATCACGCAAAGATGAAATTTGGACGTCTGATTCAGGTATTATTACCATTGCCGGCGGAAAATTAACAGGATACCGTAAAATGGCAGAAACGATCGTTGATCTTGTTGCCAAATTATTAAAAGAGGAAGAAAACGAAGCATTTTCCCCTTGCAGAACGAAAAACCTGCCGATTTCGGGAGGAAATTTCGGAGGTTCAACAAATTTTGAATCGTTCGTAACTAAAAAAGTTGAACAGGGAGAAAAATTGGGATTTAGCAGAAAACAATCGGAAAGATTGGTCCGATTATATGGAACGAATGTAGACCGGGTGTTTGAACTGGCAGTTGATTTAAAGAAAGTAAGAGATGAGTTTCAATTACCGATTGATGTTTTAGCCCAGCTTCAATATGGTTTGGAAGAAGAGATGGTCGTAAAACCGGAGGACTTCTTTATCCGGAGAACGGGATCGTTATTTTTTGAAATTCATTCAGTTCACCAATGGAAGGAATCCGTTATTCAATATATGGCGAAAAACTTGGAGTGGACAGAAGAGGAGCAAAACCGTTATCGCAAAGAATTAGAAACATATCTGCACGACGCCGTCACGCCTGTTGATGAAAAACAATAATAGACAAAATATATAATGACAGCAAAGGCTTTTATTATCCGGTTATTTGAACGAAAAGGAAAAAGTAGCCGAATTTTGACAGCATCCCCCTATAAGGAGACAGTAAATATGCATCAATTTACTGTTTACTTATGAGGGGATTTTTTTCGATAATGGTGGTGTTTAACTTTGCACCAGTTATTTCTTAAATTCGTAAATACAAAAAATCATATTAAAGAAAGCTTATTATGTAAAAAGTTTTTAAGAAGTGGATGACGCAAAGTAATGCAAGGTCTAACTTAGAACAGCTGTATCAAGCATTTCACATCCAGTGCACCCCAACAATTGACATAGCCTGACCAATCTGAAAAATACAATCCCTGACCGGCAAATGGGATTGGCCATGGAAGGGATTGAGAACGTTAAAGTTCCGCCCGAAAACACCAATGGATTGGAGAATAAAGTTCGAGCTTATCTGAGTGAGAAGACGGGGTTAAATCTAGGCGAAGGTAAAGCAGGCAACGATGGCATTGAACTTAGCACTAAAGGTACTGGCAAAACAGTTGATGATTTAATTAAAGTTGCTAAGCCTGGAAGAGCAACAAAAGGAAGAACTATTCAGTATGAGTTATCTGGTGGATTTAGTGAAGCAATGAATGACTTTCACTCGTTGGGACCTAAAATTACTAAGGATACGCCTGACCTCAAAGTAGGTATTTTAAAGGATGGAAGAACAGTTATTGTTAGAAAGAGAAGTAGTGATGGCCGTCCTACACTTGAAATTCAAAATGGCAAGAAGAGAATAAAGTTTCGTTACTAGAAAACAAATATGGAGGAAGTTTTATGGAACAATGGGAAAGATGGATACCGCTAGATGATATACCTTCAACAATTTATAATGATATGCTTTTGGATGGTAAAGATGGTGTTATTTTAGAATTTAGTGATGAAAATGGTGAAAAAAAAGTTGTAGTGAATTTTAAAGAAGGAGTATTATCGTATAGAAATACTGATGAAGGTTCGTTATTAGAAACGCTAAATTATTTAGATCAATATTACGGTACAGATTTTTATAGCGATTGGTCTTTATTTAAAGTTAAAAACTCAGAATACTTGAAATGGTTTCATAAAGAAAGTTGCGGTATATACGAGTCAAGAGAGGTAGAACATTATGTATTTTTAACTTCTAATGATGTAATTGAAATATTATCAATATATCCTCCTAGTATTACGGTAAAGTAATTTTGTTATAGTGTGTGAAGCAAGGTTCCCTAACACATCGATAAATAAACAATCCGCTTGAACAAAAAGTTCAAGCGGATTGTTTATTCCTCAAGGAGCGCTTCGAATAAACTATATAGAGCAATGCCCTATACAATGCGCGCGGACCTTGCTTTCCTAGGAGATTCCCTCTTTTTAGCCATGGAGATTCCCGGCATCGGTTCCGCCGCCATCCGCGAGCTTACAGACGAACTGATTCATTGGCTCGACCGCTATGGAGAAAAGCTGAATGAAGCGGAGGAACTGCTGTATCAGACGGCCGCGTCCATCAGACAGGCAGACCAAACGCTCGCCGACAACATAAAAGAATTCGGTCTGGAGCTTCTTGGCTGGTATGACTTGCATCGATTGTTTGGAGAATACGACCCGATTACTGGAGAACGGATATCCGGATGGGACCGCCTAGTTGCGGGAGGAATGTTATTATTGTCCGTCATTCCTCCAGCCAAAGGAGCAGGAATCGCTGGAAAAGCGGGGATCAAAGGAGCGAAAGCGGCCGGGATAGCAGCGGATGTTTCGAAATTGGTCCCGCAAATGAAATATGTTCTCCGCTATGATAAAATGATGTCTGTCTTTCAAGCAGCGTACCTCCAAGTCGTGAAAGCGCCGATTACCAAAACGCTGCGATATTTTAAGAAGCAATGGGATGACCGTCTTACCAGCGTTTCGTCTGTCCAATGGCAGCCAGCCTTGGCGGGAATTGGTCCAGCGTCCCGCGCATGGATGAGCAAGGCTAAGGAAGAAGTAAAAGAAACTGCGATTAACATGATTGGCAAAACTGGGGATGAGGTGGACGGTAAGGGTACGGGTAAATTTAGTAAGTATGATGTAGGATTATATAGAAATAAAAGGTGTACCGAGGTTAGATGCACATCATGTTGGACAAAAAGCAATTATGAAAAAATTCATTCGAAATTATGATCCAAATAATGCACCAGCAATATTAATACCAAAAGCTGGACATACAAGAAAAGGTCCTAGGGGAATAGTTTCGAGAAGTTCAAAAGGAATTGAGAGTGTAAGACAATTATTAGCAAGAGATATAATGGAGTTAAGAAGAGTATATCCAGACATTCCTAATTCTCAACTTCGAAAATTAATTGAATTAAATAAACAATTGTATCCAGAGATGAGAAGGAGATGAGATATATGAATAAAGAAGAGTTTGTTAAACTTTTACATCAGTCAATTATAAAAGAAAATCGTAATTTTTATCGAGATATATTCAATAATACTGATATTAATGAAGTTACAGACCCTTATTGGAAAGAAGCGTTGATGTTTTATTCAGAACTATCAGATAAAAATAAAGAAATATTATTTAAAATAATCGAACAAGTAGAAGTGGATGCTGTATCTAATATTTTAGGGGTGTTAGATGGGGTAGTATCAATAGGAGAAGAGGATATTGAGTTTAAAGTGACAATTAACGATAATAATGAACCAATTAATGGAGATTTACAAGACCTATTTTTGGAGTATGATGAAGAGAATAGGTAACAAGTAATGTTAGACTAAAAGTAGACACAGATTATTATAGTAATAATAGACTAAAAAATGAGGTGTCTACATGACAAAAAACAAAGGCGGTACGATCGGGATTAAGCCAATTACTTGTTATGGCCTTCGCCACACTCACGCATCAATGCTCCTATATAAAGGGGTGAATATTAAATACGTTTCTCGACATCTTGGTCATAAGGACATTGTGACAACATTGCAGACGTATTCACACATTTTGGACGAGATGAGCAAAAAGAATCCCGGCAGGTAGACGTTGCAATGGAGGAGCTCTACCATACAAAATAGCCGTGCAAAATTTTTTCGAATTCTATCGGATTCTTCCGGTTTTCCAAAAAATGAAAAACGACTGCGTTTGCAGTCGTATTAAAGCTTCCACGATTTTTGATCGTGAGATATCGGATACTAATGATGCCGATGGTGGGAGTCGAACCCACACTCCCGCAAGGGAACACGATTTTGAGTCGTGCGCGTCTGCCAGTTCCGCCACATCGGCGTAATGATATTGATGCAATTCCTCACTGGTGCCGAGGACCGGACTTGAACCGGTACGGTAGTCACCTACCGCAGGATTTTAAGTCCTGTGCGTCTGCCAATTCCGCCACCCCGGCTTGTAATGGAGGCGGCACCCGGATTCGAACCGGGGATAAAGGTTTTGCAGACCTCTGCCTTACCACTTGGCTATGCCGCCATTATTGGAGCGGAAGACGGGATTCGAACCCGCGACCCCCACCTTGGCAAGGTGGTGTTCTACCACTGAACTACTTCCGCACTTAAATTTAACACTTAAATTTAAAAGGTGGCTGGGCTAGCTGGATTCGAACCAGCGCATCACGGAGTCAAAGTCCGTTGCCTTACCGCTTGGCTATAGCCCAATGATATTAATATGGGGCGACTGATGGGAATCGAACCCACGAATGCCAGAGCCACAATCTGGTGCGTTAACCACTTCGCCACAGTCGCCATCTTATAAATGGCAGGGGCAGTAGGAATCGAACCCACACCGGAGGTTTTGGAGACCTCTGTTCTACCGTTAAACTATGCCCCTATCATGGTGGAGGGGGACGGATTCGAACCGCCGAACCCTAAGGGAGCGGATTTACAGTCCGCCGCGTTTAGCCACTTCGCTACCCCTCCGATTGTTAAAAATGCCGGCGAGAGGAATCGAACCCCCAACCTACTGATTACAAGTCAGTTGCTCTACCAATTGAGCTACACCGGCATATGTATACATATAATGGTGGCTCGGGACGGAATCGAACCGCCGACACAAGGATTTTCAGTCCTTTGCTCTACCGACTGAGCTACCGAGCCTTTTATGGCGGTCCCGACGGGAATCGAACCCGCGATCTCCTGCGTGACAGGCAGGCATGTTAACCGCTACACTACGGGACCATTGGTTGCGGGGGCAGGATTTGAACCTGCGACCTTCGGGTTATGAGCCCGACGAGCTACCGGACTGCTCCACCCCGCGCCGATAAAACAATAAACACTCTTCACACAAAAATTATGTATACATATCATAACATGCTGTGGCCCTAGCGCCGAAATTCATTAATATTCATTTTATTTACTATGTACATGGTGGAGGATGACGGGATCGAACCGCCGACCCCTTGCTTGTAAGGCAAGTGCTCTCCCAGCTGAGCTAATCCTCCATGGTGACCCGTACGGGATTCGAACCCGTGTTACCGCCGTGAAAGGGCGGTGTCTTAACCACTTGACCAACGGGCCAAAAATTTCATTCTGGCGGAGAGCAAGGGATTCGAACCCTTGAGACGGCGTTGACCGTCTACACGATTTCCAATCGTGCTCCTTCGACCACTCGGACAGCTCTCCAAATGGCTCCGCAGGCAGGATTCGAACCTGCGACCGTTCGGTTAACAGCCGAATGCT